>Ga0208618_1000013_pt1 | contig 104929 bp, 153 predicted proteins | sample CryBogCBE18Jul08_FD_184585 | JGI IMG/M metagenome (GOLD analysis project Ga0208618, IMG submission 184585) | Freshwater microbial communities from Crystal Bog, Wisconsin, USA - CBE18Jul08 (SPAdes) | ecosystem: Environmental > Aquatic > Freshwater > Lake | place: Crystal Bog, Wisconsin, USA...
CAACATCTAGATTCGCAATAGTAAATATCAACGTTGGTAATTGGAATCCTTCTTCTGATGGATGGAATAGATTTTATTTTGCTTCTGGTGATAGAACTATATATGAGGGTGGAACTACTGCGCAATATGTCCACGAATTTCGAACTCATGATGATATTGCTAGATGGCTCATGGCGTATTCTGGTAACTTCTATGCCAGTGGAGATATTATATCTCAGTGGTCAGACAGAAGAATGAAAAAAAATATTGAGAAAATATCTGACTGGAGAACAATTCTAGAAAACATCAACGGCTACAGATTTCAGTGGAATGAGACTGGTAAAAAGATCATGTCTAGAGATGCTGATACTATAGAGATAGGATTAATCGCCCAAGAAGTTAAAGACGTCTTACCTCAAGGTGTGGCGATAAATGAACTACAGTTTAAAGATAGAGGTGTGCCAAAAGATGGTATAGATTATGATCCTGAGAATCCATACTTATCGGTAAAAGAAGAAAAACTAATTCCAGTTCTAGTAGAAGCTGTAAAGGCACAGATGGCTAAAATAGATGAACTAGAAGAAAAGATAAATAAATTAGAGGCTCTAATATAAATAGAGTAAAGGAGATTCTAGAATGGCTTATTATATTGGAAGTACGAACGTTGTTAGTGCGCTTGCACTACAATCTGTTTCAGTTTATTATTATGGTGATGGTTCTCAGACTCTAGCAAATGGCCAAAGAGTGCAGACAGTATACCAAAGTGGATCAGCAGTGGTTGTTGGAATAAATAACGACTGTAACTGCAGATGCAATTGTTGAGGTTTAAATGACACCTATCACATTATATAACTACTGGGTAAATACTGGTACTTATTTACCTTCTCAACAAATAATTGTCAATCAGATTGATGATGACAATCTTTCATTAATAGTACATACAGATCTTACTAATCAAGATTCAACAGTTAAAGTAGACAATCATTTAGAATATAATATTAATTTTTCTGATTTATTAAATTCAAATGATTGTCAAAATGGTATTGGTATATGGAGACTTCATGGTTTTCATAGAGAAAAATTTGCTAAAGAACAAATACCTATTACTACTACTCCATTACAAAATGAATTAAAAATATATTATAAAGATGGATTTAAACCAACAACTATTGCTGATATGAATAAACCAGAAGGTATGTTCTTTAGAGATAAACATAAATTTGGTTTATTATTTTTATCAAAAGAAGAAAAAATATTATCACTTAGAACATATATATTATGTCAAATACATTCAAACATAAGATTATTAAAAAATCAAGATTTTATATCTGCAAATTTTGATTTATTAAATGGTTATTTTCCAATGAGATCTTTAGAAGAAATTAGATCTCCAAATATGCATCCTACTACTATACCAAGACCATTTAAATTAACATATACAGGTCCAACTGAGATTACAGGTAATGCTCCAATTAATATTACATTTAATGTTGAATTTCAAAATTTAGATCAAAAACCATGGTGTTATGGCGATTATAGTAAATTATATGCAGATACTGATAAAGGCAAAATAGATAATTCATGTAAAATAGTTAACAATTCTGGTTCTTTTTCTTTTGATCCTTCTACAATGAATATTGGTGATACTGTAAATATAAGAATTGGAGCACATTGGTTTTACATTTCAGAGGTGTTTCAAATAACTAAAACTGCGTGAGGTTAATATGTTTAAACTTGAGTTGGTGGAAAACGCTCTTGCAAATCCTGTTTATTTTTTCTATGATCCACATACATCAACTATCATTGATGCAGATGGTAATGATATTATAAGTCAATATGCTGAAAAAACAAATTTATCTATTATTAATAAAATTTCACCAGAAAATCCTGGAATAAAAAGTCATAATATTAAGACTTTAAAAATACAATTAGGCATGGGTTGTAATTATTCATGTTCGTATTGTAATCAAAAAGAAGAAGTTAAATTTGGATCTAAGACTAATATTAGAGATGCCGAAATTTTCTTATCTAAATTAGACAGTTGGTTAAAATCAGAACCAGAATATATTGAATTTTGGGGAGGAGAACCACTATTATACTGGAATAAAATCAAGTTTCTTCTTGAAAAACTATCAGAGAAATTTCCAAAAACAAAGTTTCTAATTATAACAAATGGTAGTTTGATTGATGATGAATTTATTGAGTATGTAGAAAAATATGATGTTAATGTGGCAATATCTCATGATGGTCCTGGACAACATGTCAGAGGTCCAGATCCATTTCAGAATTCAAATCAATTTGAAATGATTAAAAAATTATACAATAAAAGAAAATCTAAACTGGTTTTTAATTCCGTTCTAACTCCTGATAATTTTGATATAGAAAAAATAGTAGAATTCTTTAAAACAAATATAGATGATAATGTGATTGTGAACTTAGAAGGTATTGTTGTTAATTATGAAGGTGGAGAAAATAACTATTTTACTGAAGAACACTATGAGCAATTAACACTTAGTGTTTTTAAAGCCGCAATACAACCAAAATTAAAATTACTGCCATGCTTTGCAAATAAAATAGATAATTTCATACAGTCATTATACAATAAAACACCTTCTGAATTTGTTGGGCAGAAATGTGGTATGGACAGAGAAGATAATATTGCTGTTGATCTACTTGGTAATGTTATGACTTGTCAGAATACAGGAGCTCTTGGTCGTCATAGAATTGGAAATATACAAGACTTTGATAATATCAAATTAAATACTTCCAAGCATTGGTCCCATAGAGATGAATGTTCAGAGTGTCCTGTTCTTCAACTTTGTGCTGGATCATGTATGTTTTTAGAAGGAAAAGAATGGTATCATTCTTGCAATAATGAATACTATTATAATATAGGAATTCTTGGTGCAGCATTATTCCATTTGACTGGTTTAATACTAACAAATGTACATGGTAAAATAAGAAGACCGGATCCAGAACAATACGGTATATAAAATATGTTAGTAGGAATGCCATGGAAATTAGTATCAATAGAAAATTGGAATCACCCACGAGGTCAAAAAATGGCTATTATAGAAAAAATGTGAAGATAAAATGTCAACATATCTTGAACTAGAAGGAAATGAAATCTGTCATGAACTATGGTCAACACCAGTAATTATAGCAAGACCATTTTCAAATACATTCTTAGAACAACTTAAAAAAGATATTATTCCGATTATGAATGGTCCTGGTATGTATAATCATAATGACCTATGGAATTTATCAGAAGAATGGACTTCTAAAGGAATAACACTACCAGATACTATGTTAGAAGTAAAAGAAAAAATAGTAGAGCTTACTGATAAATATTTTAGGCCACATTCAGAACAACCATTACCTAAGATTAGAGCTGGTAAAGGTTATTTTAGAATAACAAAACCAAATTTTGAATATAAAATTTCACCGCATAAACATTGTACGACATATGGTGTTGGCGTATATTATGTAAATGCTAAAAAGAATGAATCTGGAAATCTGGTAATAATGGATCCAAGAGGTGGTGTTAATTGGGTTAATCAGTTTAGTCCATATAAAAGAATACCAGTTGAAGAAGGAATAATGGTCATCCATCCTGGTTATCTTCTACATTTTGTTGAACCTGGAAATATGAAGACAACAGATTATGGTGATAGAGTTTGTATCGTATCAGCCATACATAGAAGCTATGATGACTTTCTTCAAACTTTAAAAGAAAATGAAGAAGAACTTAATGCCTTTGGCGCTAATGGTGTTACCAAAAAAGAACAAATGATGGGAAAATAAACTATATAAATAATCACTATATAGTCAAAAGGAAAAAAACTATGGAAAAAAGACACGTTAAATGGGTAATCGCTCACGAACCGATCGATTATTTCGTAGCGGTGGCTCAGAACTTTGCTAATGAAGTTAATGAAAAAACTAATAACATGTTTGAAATTGAAGTTCTTTCATTGACTGATTTTTCTAAAAAATATCATGGTGGAAAAACAATTACTAAATATGACTTAATGGACCTTATTAATAATGGTACCATTGAAATGTCACATATCTATACCACTTGGTTAGCCGACTATAATCGCAATCTTCATGCTCTTGACCTTCCATTCTTATTCCGCGATCATGCTCATGCCGATCGTGTTCTTGAAGGTGGTATTGGATGCGCCCTTTTAAGTGGTGTTGCAACTAAATCAAACATTCAACCAATGTCATATACTTATTCTGGTGGTTATCGTATTGTTCCTGCTAATTTTAGAGCAAATACTATTGATTCATGGCATGGACGTACTGTTCGTACCTCTCGGTCACCTATTGCTGTTGATGTATTTAAATTATTAGGTGCTAAACCAAAAGAACATATTCCATTAGAGACAATGAATGAATATGCTGACCGTGGCGAGATTGAAGCTGGTGAATCAACATATGTTCGTGTGTTTCCACTTAATCAGTATAAATCATTTAAGTATGTTAATGATACTGAACATAGCTTATTTCTGACTTCAATTATTATGAATAAAGATTTCTTTAAATCACATGATAGAGATATGCGTGGTATTTTTGCTCAAGCAGCTTATAATGCTGCTAAAAAAGAACGTAAACTTTCTGTTGAAGATATTCCAAACATTCTAAAACAATGTGAAGAAAATAATGTTGAAGTAATTCATATGAGAGAAGAAGAAAAAGAAAAGTTTAAACAAGTAACTTCACACGTTTATCGTATGTATAAAGATTATTTTACTCCAGGATTAGTGAATGCTCTAATAGGAGCTTAGTATAAGGTTATATTATGATATATGATGTCGATGTTGTTGATAATGTTATAGATCAACATTTACAAAAAGATGTATGGGAATATATACTTTCTCAGTCTTTTCATGCGACTAGAAAAGATGTTTCTTATCCAGATGTAGGAACTGTTATAAATTATGTTCCAAAAGAAAACAAAAAAGAATATTTAGATCAATCGATCCCTTCAGTAAATAATCAATATATGCATCGATGTGTTTTCTCTAAAGGTCAAAGCGATTTAAATAATCATCCAATAATCTTAAATCTTTGGGAACATATCAATAAACATTTTAATGATAGTTTTATTATAGGTGGAGATCCAGAAGGTATAGCTGATAATAACTTTAACTATGCTAGAGTATATGTAAATGCACAACCAGAAGAAACTATCAAAAGATCTCATGGAATTCATAGAGATACTATTAATCTAAAAGAAACAAGAAATTATACTTTATTATACATAGCAAATCCAGAATGGTATCCTACTTGGTTTGGTGAAAATATTTTCTATGAAGATGATGAAGATTCAGAAGATAAACAGCAATACCAAAAAGGATATGGTCAGTGCCGAGGTTTTGGTGTCGGTAATCCATTTTTAACAGTTAGTCCAAAACCTGGTAGAATTATATTATATGATGGACGAACTCTTCATACAACAAAACCTGTTGCTGCTTGGAGTCCAGAAATTCGATATGCTGTTGTATTTAGATTAAAGAAAGTTCTTTAATGAGTTTAGTTATTATTGATGATGTGATTAATAAAGAATTACAAGATGAAATTGAAAAAACAATATTTGGTAAAGATACTAAATGGACATTTGCACGTTCTGTTTTCTATGATACACATGCTGAAGTTACAGATGTACAAAGAAAATCTCTAATGTCATTTACAAAAGAATTAATAAATTTAGATACAATGGAACCAAGTGATGATTATTTTCTTTATTCTAAAATATTAGATGGTATTCAAAATAAAATTAATATTAAAATTAATGCAGTATTAAATGCAAGAATACAATTGCAATTACCACTTTTAACAGAAAAAGATAAAGTTTATGGTATACCTCATGTTGATGGTAGAAGAAAAGAAAAATATTATGTAGTGGTATATTATGTTAATGACGTAGATGGAGATACTGTTTTGTTTAAACAAACATTAAATAATGCTACACCACAAGATATAATAGATGGTAAATTAGATATAGCACATACTGTTTCACCAAAAAAAGGTAGAGCAATTATATTTGATGGTGATATATATCATTCAGTTGGAAAACCTAAGACTGATTTACGATGCATCATTAACTTTAATTATCTATGAATAAAATATATATTATTGATGACTTTTATGATGATGTGCAATCCATAATTAACATGGCCATTTGTGATCAACCTTCTCCATGTCCTGGAATGAGAAGTCATCATATTGATATTATAGATATGTCATTCTATAAAGCTTTTCGTAAAAAAATATTTGATTTACATAATATAGTAGATAATGGAAAATATGGACTTACAACATACTTTAATCAAATAACAGCATTTGATGAAGACATTCTAAATTATAACTGGCCACATATAGATGGTGATATAAGATACGGTGATACATCAATGACACCGGAAAATTATCATCAAAAGATTACTTTAGGCGGAATGATAATACTATGTGATATTGTAGATAATCTAAATACAGATTTTTGGATGCCATCATATGATATAGATAAAAATGAATTATTTAAACTTCTTTTATATGATTATATTGTTACAAGAGATCAATATGAAAATGGTCAACTAACATTAGATAAGTTTAAACAAAAATTTAATATATTTCATAACAAGTTTAAATTAGATATTTCAATACCTAATAAAAAAAATAGAATGATATCTTGGAATTCTGGATCAATAAGAGGTCAAAAAATGATATCTAAAAAACAAGTTATTAAATTAACTCATAATTTTTATATATATCCAAGACAATAAAATGAATGATATATCAATTATAGATAATTTTTATGAAAACCCTGAGATAATCATAGATAAAATAAATGGTGATTATCCTATTGTAGGTTGTGGTAGTGGCCGTAGAAGTATAGATTTACAACAAATTGATAGATCATTACATAATCAATTCTGTCAAAAGATTTATAGAACTCATGGTTTAAATCCATTTGGACTATGTTTATCTACTTTTTTCATGGAACATGAATATGATCCAATAGAAATATTCAATGAAAGATGGGTGCATATTGATGGTAAGAATCCAGATACTTGTTTAATGTCTATGGAAGAATATAAGTTAGTATTATGTGGTCAAATATTTCTAACACCAAATCCTGATCCAAATGCAGGAATTAAAATATGTTCATTGAAACCAGAAGTTAACTGGTCTGAAAAAGAATTATTAGACAAAACAGTTAATTTTTATACTAAACCAAAAGAAGAATATTACGCAGGAAAGATTAATTTAGAAGAATATACAAAAATACATACTAATTATCATAATAATTTTGAATTAACATGTGAAATAAAAAATGTATATAATAGAATGGCATCATGGAAAGGAAAAACTTTACATGGTGATCCTATGACTAAAAAAATGAATAAACGTCTTAATCAATATTTTTTTGTACAGAGGGTCTAATGTTCTTCAATGATTATCCAGAATTTATAGAATTAGATCCTAGAAAAAATAGAGATAGATTAAAAATTACTATAGAATCTTTATCAAAAAGATGTTCTGCAATCATACCTTTTACATTTATACAAGAAAAAACAGTATTGGATTTAGGTTCAGCTCTTGGTGCTATGGGTCATTATGCTCTATATGGTAATAGTAAGTTTTACACTGGTGTTGAGATTCAAAAATCTTATAGAGATAAATCAAAAAAACTATTAGCAAAATATCATACAAACTTTCAATTATTTGAAACAATAAAAGATATATCAGAAAAACATGATATTGTTTTAGCGTGTGGATATATTCATGGAACTTTTGATTTATTTGGTATATTAAAAAATATATGTGAATTGTCAAATGAATATGTTATTATAGAAACACACGATCCAAACTTTGGTAATAATCCACAAATTTCTTTTCACCAAGGTAGAATGGTTAAAAATAATGGTGGAGAAAATTATTTAGATCATTTTGGAATAGAAACATTACCAAATAAACATGCTATAGATTTAATTATGTCCATTTATGGGTTTAAAGTTGATGAAAGAATATATCCAGAAAAGATTATAGAAAGCCATGATGCTTATAACACATCTAGTATTAATAATCGATTTATTTGCAGATATATTAAAACAAATGAAAAAATAATAACACTTGAGGAATCTATATGTGGCAATTTAATCAATTAATAGCTGAAAGATTCCAACATGAAGCTGAAACAAATATACCAGATTATGCAAGAGTAGTTAGTATATGTTTAAATTACGCTAATGAAATGTATAAAAAAGATATAACAATTATAGATGTTGGTAGTGCTTTAGGTTATACTATGAATACTTTTATCCAAGCAGGATATGACCAAGTATATGGAGTTGAGTCTAGTAAAGATATGTTGGATAAGTCTTTATATCCTGCAAATGTATTCTATACCAATGTATTTCCAAATATGAAATGCGATCTGGTTTTAATGAACTGGACTTTACATTTTATCAAAGAAAAAGAAAGTTATTTAAAGTCTATTTATGATCAATTAAATACTAATGGTACTTTAATATTAACTGATAAAACAACACAAATGGAACCAACTAAGAATTTATATTATCAATTTAAACATAAAAAGGGTGTATCATATGAATATATATTTGAAAAAGAAAAGATGTTAGAGAATGTTATATATACTAAAACTACTGAATGGTATTTAAAAGTTTTAACTGATATTGGTTTTAAAGTTGATATACTTAATGCTAGATACGGATTTGTAACATTCCTATGTTTGACTTAAATCATTTAGAAAAAGCAAAGAAATATTCCAGAATATCTGGCCCAATATATTTTACTCATTTCTTTTGGGCTATACATCTTTCTTTTCTTTTATTAATATGGTCTATTCTTATGCTTATTCATGCTTTTATACCACAATTAATTGGTTTTTATGTTATTGAGAAAATGGTTTGGTATATTAAACATCTTAAAGACTTACACCCAGATGATCCATTATTAAAAAAGGTGAAATTTGATTAAAGTTATTAATAATTTCTTCACAAAAGAAGAATGTCAAAAAATTGTAGAATCAATTATCTTTAAAAAAGATCATTGGACATATTATCCAACGCCATTAACTTTAAAAGAACATAAAGGCGCTTATATTTTAGGTAATAGTCTATATAGAAATTTATTAGCATCAAATTTTATTCCATCTGCTGGTAAAGTAAAATATGTTGATCAAAATATTATTAATAAAGCACATGAAAACTATTATAAAAGAAAAAAAGAAATAGAGGCAATAGAAGATAAATGGGTATTTGATTTATTGTTACAAAAGTTTAAAGAAAAATTGGATATGAATTGTTTTTATATGCATAATTTTTCAAAACCAGGATTTCCAATATTAACAGAAACATTGTCTAAAAGTTGGCATTATGATGATGAGAAGAAACTTTATCCATATAATAAAGAATTCCCAGACTATATAGATTTAACTTATTTTGATGAATACTCAACAATAACAATTATGTTAAGTAAAGGTGATTTCACTTTTGATTATTATGAAAACACATCAACAAAATATAATCAAAATAATACTCCTCCACATTGCAAAGATCATGCAATTGAAGGAATATGTAACAATTGTAACTTAGGTCAATATAAAACTATTAATTATGAACCTGGTGATTTAGTATTACAATTGGATAGAATGCTTCATAGAAGTGGAAAGTCTATATATAATCAAGATAAGTATAGAATAACAATACAAGGTCATTGTGTAAAGAAAGATAACAAATATTATCTCTATTGGTAAAGGGTTATTATGTTCAATTATCCTGCGTATAATAATGGAATATACTGTAAATTGGAAGATTTAAATATTTCAATTCTTGATTTTGGATTTATTCATTCTGATGCAACATATGATGTATTAAGTGTTAAAGATGGTAATATAGAAGATTTAAATTTACATCTAAATAGATTTGAAAATAGTTGTAAATCTTGGAGATTAAATCCACCATATAAAGAAAAGTTGATAGAAATATTAAATCAACTGGTTAATATATCACCAACAAAAGATCTATTATTATGGATTTGTGTTACTCGTGGTATTCCTAGTTCAGGTAATCCTAGAGATTTACAAAGTTGTACCAATAGGTTTTATGCTTATGTCAAACCTTACTATGGATTTAATGAGTCAAATGAAGCTACAGTTCTACTTGCCAAACAAAGAAGAAATACATCATTTAATCAATCAATGAAAAATTTTGCTTGGAATGATTTAAACTTAGCGCAATGGGAAGCTATAGATTTAGGCTATGATACGTCAATATTATTAGATGAAAAAGGATATGTTACTGAAGGACCTGGTTTTAATATTGGTATAATACTTGGTAATAATATCTATACACCTATACAAAATTGTTTAAATGGCGTAACAATGATGAATGTTGAAAACCTATGTAAAAATAAATATGCTTTCCATAGAATAAACATTCCAAAATATATAATTGAAAGCGCAGATGCTATGTTTCTAACATCTACAGCTGGTAAGATTATCAAAGTAACACAGTTTAATGATACAATATATGAAGAGAATGAAGTATTACAATGGATATTGAAAAACATATAAATGGAACTTATTATAAACACTATAAGTGTGGTGGTAGTTCATTATTATTCTTTTTACCGGGCCAATCATTAACTCCTAGAGCATTTTGGGATTTTAGATTACCAAATAGAAGAACTCATGCTGATTATTTTCTTGAAGCAGGTATAGATATTATTCTATTTGATCCTAAAGGATTTGGTAACAGTCAAGAGTTTGCTTCTTATGATCGTATTGAATATGCTAATCAAATTAATTATATCACAGATCAATTAGAAGATTATACTAATAAAGTAATTTTTGGTTTTTCTTCATCTACAGCACCAGCTCTTATTGCTGGTGAATATGGTTATTTCAACAAAACTATTATACACAGTCCTTGTATTCGTATTGAACCACACTTTTTAACTCAATATGATTTAATATTTAAATCAAATATAGAAATATTAAAAAAAGAAAGACTTGAAAAATATAGTGATAAATTAATACCAAGACCAAATAGAATATGTGGATGGGAAAAATCTATAATAGATGTAGTAGGACATGAATGGACGGCGCCAGGACAAGTTGTATTTGATATTAATAACTATACAACATATCATAATAATTTTGGCTTTAAACCTTCCAGAAATAGAGAGATACTAAGTATTATTGGTGAATATGATTATGAAATCACCACCGGTGGTTATAGTTTATTTAAAAACTTATTTCCAAACTATATAGAAAAAGTAATACCAAATAGTACTCATTTTTCTATGTGGGAAAATAATAGTCATTTAACAAGAAAAGCGATCATTGATTATGTCAAAGTATAGAATAATTCCTATTTTTCCTTCTCCGGTTTATGAATCAGATTTAGATGAAGATATTTTATTAAATGCTTTACCTAATCTTAGAAAAAAAATTGATGAAAATACACTTGATAAAACTATGGAATATTATAATAAAAATTATTATGATAGATATATATTAGAGAATAAAGATTATAAAGGTTCTGAAGAACAGTTTATTTCAGAACATACAGAATTTGTAGAATTTAAAGAAAGATATATTTTAGAATATCCAGAATTTTCTGAATTAAAAAAACATTTACAAGATCATATAGATTTTTATACAAAAAACGTTATTGGAGAAAAAAATAATCGATTTAGATTATATATTACTATGTCTTGGTGCACAGGATTATTACCAGGTGTCTCTCATCCAGAACATAATCATGTAAATTCGATCATATCTGGAGTATTTTTCTTTGATAATCCAGAAAATGCTTCACCTTTTACTATTACTAAAATGAATGATAGTACATTAATATATTTAAATCCATCACATCCTTCAAAATATACATCAAATGTAGAATATTTTGAACCAAAAAATGGAAAATTATTATTATTTCCATCATATTTAAAACATAAAGTTCCACCAAATGAAACTAATGTAAAAAGACAAAGTGTTGCTTTTGATACTTTTGTTGAAGGTGAAATAGGTTCGTGTAGAAATATATTAAAACTATCTAAAGTTCCTCAGAAGGGTTAAAATGTTAACCGAAAAAGAAATTGATGACTATCATGAATCTTTTTCTCCTTATTTTTTCAGAAGGAGATTGAATAATATTGTTATTAATAATACAATAAGTGTTCCTGTATTAATGCTAGCATCTAGTGGAAGAATTATTGGATTAGCAAAATTTTATGAAACAACAGAAGCATTTATTGATCACACAAAAATAACAAGGAATTCTCTTTATGTAGAAAATGAAAATATTATTAAAATTCCATATGAAAAAATATATAAAATTGTTTTTGATAAACCACGTCAAAGTTGGATTTTTGATACAAATATAAAAGATAAAAATGAATTATATGAATATATTTTAACTTCTCAAAAATTACAATATATGGATGAAATAATTCAAAATATTTTATATCAATCAACTGCTTTATTTAATAGATTACCTTATAATGTATATTCATTTATTGGAAAAATGTTTGAAGTTAATGAAATATTAAATAACAATCTAAACCAAGATGATTATCAAAAATATCCTATTACTTCTGCATATGCAAAAAATAGAAATATTGATTTATATCAGGCTGCAAGAGAAATAAAATTTAAAATATCTTGTGACTTAGTAACAGTTTCAGAATCTGAATCTATACAAATGGAATATGCTAATTTATTAAAAAAAGAAAAAGATATAAAAAATTTACCAATGATTTATCAAGATTTTGAAAATAAAATGTGGAACTATGCTAAGTTAGGTATATGATTATGAAAAAACTTATATATTATAATAGTATTGATATTTTTCGAAATCCCATCAATCAAAAGAATTTAGAATCAATACCTGGTGGTAAACTATTTTCAATGTTATTTCATATAGTGGGTGGAAACTATGTTTTTTATGATAGATCAAATTCAATAAAGATTCCATTAAATTATAAACTTTTATCACATTTGGAAATACCAAAGTATAAAAAGATAGATATTTCATTTTCTGAAATATGTGATATGCGATCTAAAGAACTTATGAAGCAAGCAATAAACACTAATAGAAAGATTGCTATTATGTATAGTGGAGGTATAGACTCTACTATGGTAGTTACTTCTTTTTTTAAAAACTTTCCAAAAACTATTATTAAAGATAATATATTATTATTAATGAATGAATTTAGTATAGGAGAGAATCCAAATTTTTATTATAACTTTATATCACCATATGATATAGAATGTATTCCATCTTCAAAATATATTAATTATATTGGATCAAAAAAATATATAGTTATTAGTGGTGAACAATCTGACCAACTGTATTTACCAAATTTTTCTTTAGATTATCTAAGAAATAGAAATATAAACTTTTTGTATAATTATGTTCAAGATGGGCCAATGATAGAACTTATTGATCATTTCTTACCAATATATAAAGATAAAAACTCAGCTGAAAATCTTTATTTTATATGGAAAAAAATATGTGATAATGCTCCTATAAAAATAGAAAATAATGCTATGTTTCTTTGGTGGATTATCTTTGCAACCAAATGGCAATCGTGTTATTTTAGAATGATTCCTTTTAGTAATAATGTTAATAAAATTGAATTTGAAATAGGTTATACATCTTTTTTTAATAATGATAATTTTCAATTGTGGTCAATGAACTCAATGCAAAATTTTAATATTGATAATTTTAAAGATATGAAACTAGAATCAAAAAAATATATATACAATTTTAATAAAGATGATGAATATCTTAAAGATAAAGATAAGTTTGGTAGTTTAAATACTCCAGTAAGAAGAAAAAAATTAGCAACAATGATTGATGAGAAAATGAATATATATAATGAGTATCCAACCGAGGAGTTCATAAACTATGATAATGACTTTAGAAAGTGAATATATTAGCACCGATAGATGGATGCTTAATATCACAAAGTTGGAGCCAAACGAAGTTAAAACATTTATACCATCTGGTACTGATTATATTCTTTTACGTAATGCTTCATATGAAGATGGTGCTACGCATATTAAAAATGCGTATGGCGCTTTTATGGTAGGTCAAGTATACACAATATCATGTGGACCGGATGCATCTGCTGTTATTATAAATTATCCTGGTTTACGTTTTAAAGAAAATCAATTCTTTATTCAGAATGAATTAGATATTGGTAATCTATCTTATATTGATGGTGGTACTAATACTACAGCAATTACTCCAGGTAGATTAGGAGATCCTGTAGTTAATTATGTTCATTTTCCAAAAGCTATGTATCAAACTTTACATACTCATCCTAGTCATAGAATAGGTCTTATTCTTAAAGGAAATGGAAAAATTGAATTAGATAATAATAAGTATCATAATGTTGTTGAAGGTGAAGCATTCTTTATGAGAAGAAACACATTACATAATTTTATTACTGATAATGAAGAAGTTATTCTATTTGTCTTTGCCCCTGATTCTGGCGATGGGCCTACAGATGAAATTAATCCATTAAAGATTAGAACATATATTGACCAACAAAGATAATTATTGTGTTTACTTTTTTTAAAAAGTATATTATAATATTATTGGTTAATAACCAATATAAACTTTATGGAGAAATAATATGTTTGATTTGAATAATAAGTGGACAGAACAACAAAAGCGCAGTTTTGTTAAAGTTGTGACTTGGCGTATCATTGTATCATTGACCAACTTCTTTGGTGGATGGATTGCATCAGGTAATCCATGGGTAGGTCTTGGTGTTATCTCTTTTGCTCTAGTAGTTAACTCCATCGCTTATTGGGTTCACGAAAGATTATGGAACCGTACCGATTGGGGAAAAGAAGTGAATGACGTTCAAAGTTCTACACTATAACGTTCATCTTTTATCTAATATGATAAAAGAAGATAGGGTGAATCAAATTTCACCCTATCTTAATATTGACTATAATAATATTTTTAAATCTTATAATCAATTTGGTTTAAATAGAAATCCAGTTTATGATAGAACTGGTAAAGTTCCTCATTATCTAATGATGTCTAATAAACATCCAATTCCTTCTTTTGATCTTTCTTTTAATAAAGATTTCTATTCTATATGCGAAGAAAGATGCAAAGAACTAGCATCAAAAAATAAACAAATAAAAGTATGTTGGTCTGGTGGAATTGATAGTACTTTTGTTCTTTTATTTTTATCTCAATATGTTCCAAAAGAACAGATCACGGTATATGGTACATATTCTTCTATTATAGAATCTGGTGATATATTTGATAGATTTATTAAGAATAATTATAATTATGAAATAAAAATATTTCCAACAAATATTATTAGAAGTAAAACAGAAGATTGTATTTGGGTTACTGGGTTTCAAGGAAACCAGTTATTTGGACCTACCGATGATTTCTTTGCTGAAGATAGATCTGTTGCTTTCTTTCACCATACACTAGGAACAAAAGAAACAATATATAAAGATTATAAGAAATATATAAATCAAGAATTAATAGATTTCTTAACACCATCTATAAACGCATCTCCAAGAAAAATAGAAACAATAGCAGATCTAAGATGGTATTGTATTTTCAATTTTGATTGGTATAATGGTATATATGAATTGTTATCAGAAATGGATCCAGAAAAGATTAAAACAGTTTTTCATTTCTTTGATACTGAAGATTTCCAAAAATGGGCAATACACACTAAAGATCCATGGACTAAAATTCCTGGTAAACCTAATACACATCGATGGCAAATGAGAGAATTCATATCAGATTGTGGTCTTAAAGATTATGCTAAAAATAAATCTAAAGCAGTATCTTGTCTATCTATCAATAAAGCAAATTGGATATTAATGCTAGATAATTTTAAAAATAGTTATGATATGTCAAAGTTAAAAATAAAGATTTCAATATGATTGATGAACCATTCATAGATAGCAATATATGGGAAATAAAACAATGGCCAATAATTGATAGTTTTATGTATCAATTAAACGATATATATTATTATAATTCATTAGTTAGTGATTTAGAAGATAAGAAACAATCAACATTTATACAGATACCAGAAATTTTGATTGGAAATAAAGAATATATATCTATTGTATTAGATAATAAAGATTTTATTATATCAAATAATATACCTATTTTAGAAAAAATTAATGATGAAACGTGGATCATAAACCTTAATTACTTTAAAGGCAGATAATATGTTTAAGATAGAATTAGTAGATAGAAATGGTCTAACTCATTACATTTCATATGATCCACATACTTCTACTCTATATGATGAGAATGGTGTGAATTTAGTTCAGAATATTAAAGAACACAATTATGAAGTTGCGACTAGAGTTTCTCCAGAAAATCCAGGTAAGAAAAGTAAAAAATTAAAAAAGATAAAGATCCAATTAGGTTTGGGCTGTAATTATTCTTGTTCTTACTGCAATCAACAAAAAGAAGTTAAGTATTCGTCTAAGACTAATATCAGAGACGCTGAAATATTTATGAATAATATTGATAGGTGGCTGGAAGGAGAGCCAGATAAAATTGAATTCTGGGGAGGAGAACCACTATTATACTGGAACAAAGTTAAATTTCTATTAGAGAAATTATCAGAGAAATTTCCAAAAACAGAATTCTTAATAACATCAAATGGTAGTTTAATTACAGAAGAAATAATAGAATATGTTCAAAAATATAATATAATTTTTGTGATTTCACACGATGGACCGGGACAGCATCTTCGTGGACCTGATCCCTTTGAAGACAAAAAACAATTTAATATGATTAATAAACTACAAAAATTAAGAAGAGGAAGAATGTCATTTAATGCCGTTCTAACTCCTGATAATTTTGATATAGAAAAGATAGTAGAATTCTTTAAGAAAAAATTTGATGACGAGAATGTCAGTGTAAATTTAGTTGGAATTGTTTATCATACTGAAGGCAGTAAACCATTTACTAAAGAACAATATGATAAATTAACAAATAATGTAGCATTAGCTGCAATGAAACCAAAAGAAAATATTTTACCTGTTTTAAATAATGCCATTAATAGTTTTGTAAATTCAATAGCAACGCAAAGACCATCTAGTTCTTTGTATCAAGGTTGTTTAATGGATAAAGAAGATGTTATTACTGTCGATTTATTAGGTAATGTTATGACATGTCAAGATACTGGAGATCTTGGCAAACACAGAATTGGAAATGTTCAAGACTTTGATAATATCAAATTAAATACTGCTTGGCATTGGTCTAATAGAAAAGAGTGTTCAGAATGTCCTGTATTGCAATTATGTGCAGGAGCTTGTATGTTTATGGAAGGAGAAAACTGGTATCATACTTGCAATAATCATTATTACTATTATATAGGAATTCTTGGTGCAGCAATATATCGTATGACCGGTATGGTAGTTTCTGGTGTTTATGGAAAAATAAGAAGACCTGATCCAGAAGAATATGGAATTAAAGAAATTGATTTTACTCATACTGAAATGAAAGATTAGTTAAATGATAGTTTATTGGGCAGTAGATCAAAGATCAAAAGATATTCCATATATTAATTTTTTACCACCTGGTAAAGTTCTTAATGAATCATTAAAAAAACATAAAGATGAAAAATATACAAAATGTCCAGCTTTTATGGATGTATTAAAGAATACTTATTCTTTGAAATTTCCTATAGACTTTGATCTTAATATTGAAGATAATTTTATGAGTAGTGATACTTATAATCCTTCTTATTTTAGTACTTATATTTTACCAAGAGATTATAAAACAAGATTGGCTTCTTTAAAATTTGGTTATTATTTCTTTTGTGAAGAAGAACTTGAAGCAGAAATTAAACATCCTTATTTTATTAAAAATGACTTTGTGGATAAAACAACATTAATACCAGGTAGAATGGATATAGGAAAATGGTTTAGACCATTTGAATGTGCTTTCTTTGTCAGAGATGGAGTCACTAATGTAAATATGCCGGTTGGTGATGTTTATGCTTATTTGGAATTTAAAACTAATGAAAAAATAGAACTTAAGAAATTTTATATGACTGATGAATTTGAAGCCATTGTTGGAAATATTGTTATTACCAGAAAATACAAAAGTGGTTTTTGGCCTTTAAAACGTTACTATGATATGTTTAGAGACTCAAAGGTTAAAAAACATCTTATTAAATTAATTAAACAGAATTTACTAGAAGACTAAATATAAATAAATAAACAATAATAACAATGACCATGGGGAAAGGGAACCGATGGCTGATAAAGATTTTAAAGTCAAAAATGGACTTACTGTAAATTCTAATTTAATTTGGGCCAATAATGGTCAAATAGGGTTTAATACCAGTTCTCCAGATGCTAATGTTACTATTATAGGTAATGCTAATACTCAGGGCAACGTTGCCATCACTGGCACCCTTGGAGTAAGTAATACTATATCAGTAGTAGGTTCTGCAACTTTTGGTAATACCATTTCCGCCAATGGTAATATATATTCAAATGGTTCTATTTTTATACAAGGAATAGCAAACGTCCAGTCTACAATTTATGGATTTGCTAATCTTACTATTACTGGAAATACTAGTTTAGGTAATCAATTAACAGTTGGAAATACTTCTCTTTTCTTAGGACCAACTACTCTTAATGCTGTTGCCACTATGGCAAATAATAGTTATCACAATGGTCCTGCTAGTTTTTCTAATACAATAACAGTTCTTGGCACTGCTAATTTAAATTACACGACATATGTCGGTGGTATATTAACAGTAACTGGAGCCACAACTTTATCCAATACTATTATAACTACAGGTAATGCTACATTCTCTAATTCAGTGACTGTTACCGGTAATGTTATATTCTCTAATACTCTGGTTGTAACAGGAAACGTTACTCTTTCAAATACTATCAATGGAAGAAACGTATACGAATTTCTTGTTGCTAATAACTCTACTCAGTATACTATTACTGGACCATGGAGATTTTCAAACAATCTAACGGTCTCAGCCGGTCTTTTAGATTCTACTGGATATTCCGGTGGTACAGGACAGGTCTTGATTTCAAGTGGTGCAGGTACAGTCACTTGGGGTCCAGTTGGTTCAGCCTCTGTTACCGCACCAGGCGATTTCTACAACAACACTCAAATTATCGTCAATGATAGAGGATCATTAGGCTCTAATGGTTTTTTCACTTATAACAAAGACAATTATACTCTAACGACTCCAGTAATTGTCTGTTCTAATGGTACTCTATCGCTAAATGCTACTTCAAACTATTTCTTTGCTAATGGCTTAATTAGTTTTGGTATTAATAATCCAACAAATAAATTACATGTAGTAAGTTCATTAAATGCTGCAGATGGTATTATTGTAAGAAATACTAATACTGGTGCATCTGCACAATCATATATATCATTTGGCACTTACACAGCTTCTGGTATGAATATAGGTCAGGTTAGCTCTGATAAATCTGGTTATATCAATGTTATTGATAATTCTTATCTAACTCTTAGTTCTAACAATACAGTTAGACAATATATTTCAGCCAATGGTAATATTGGTATAGGTACTTCTACTCCTGCTTATCTTGTAGATATTAATGGTATTGCAAGACATAGTAGTGAAGTAATTAGTACTAGCTATACTACAGGTGGTGGACAGTTCCGTGCGATCTCTGGTAACTATGGAGCCATTATTAAGAATGATGGTACTAGTTTATATATTCAAGCAACTGCATCTGCAAATCAATATGGTTCAAACAGTGCGTTGAGACCGTTCTATTTTAATCTTGGGACCGGCGCTGTTAACATCGATGCCACTGCAGCTGGAACTACTTTTGGTGGTACGATTAGTTCTGGCGCTATTTCATCTTCTGCTGGTTTGTCTGGAACTACTGGTACTTTCAGTTCTACTGTTTCTTCTACTCCAGGTGGTTCTTTAGGTCTTAATATAAATGGTTCGAGCTGGATGATCGGACTGCAGCTCAACAGTGGTACAGTATCAAGAGTATATAATGATGGAACACCAAGATGGTATTTTGAACATAGACCGTCGTTCGCAGGTAACATTGCGCTAGATGCTGGTAACTATAATTCATATGCTCCATCATTAACTGGCGCCGGAGCTTCTGGTAACTGGAACATCAACGCAGTCGGTCTTACAGGTTACACCATCAATCAGAATTTAGGTACCGGTAATGCCCCATCATTCACTGGTCTTAATGTTACCAATGGTGATCTTACAGTCTATAGATCAGGTGGTACTTCAGGTGTATTGTACTTAAATAGTGCGCAAACTAGATATCTTTATTGGGACAATACAAACTATAATCTAAATGGCGCTAATCTAGTTATTAATGGATCAACAGCGTTACACGCTGGTAACTATACGAGTTATAATAACTGGGGTGGTACAGCTCTATATGCTGAAAGATTCTATGACTACTATAGCCAAGGGTACTTCTGGTTAGGTCGCGGTCAGTCAAGAATGAGTTCTGTTAATCTTGATGTTAGTGTTTGGAATTATTCATCAGACAGTTGGCCAAGATTATATTTTACTAATGGTGATCGTACTACTTATAGAGGTGGTACCACAGCTCAATGGGTGCATGAATTCCAAACAAATGATGGTACAGCTAGATGGTTAATGGCAAATTCTGGTGATTTTTACGCGCAAGGTAATATTACAGCGTATTGGTCATCAGATATAAGACTTAAAGAAAATGTTAAACCAATAACAAATGCTCTTAATAAGATTAATAAAATAAACGGTGTAGAATTTGATTGGAAAGATGATTATTTAGATAGTCTATCAGTAAAAGATCCATATTATATTAAAAAGCATGATGTTGGTGTTATTGCTCAAGAAATTGAAGAAGTATTACCACAGATCGTTTCAACTAAAGAAGATGGAACTAAAGCTGTAAGATATGAAAAGATTGTTGCTCTATTGATTCAAGGAATAAAAGAACTTTCCGATGAGGTTAATGAATTAAAGAAACAGGTTAAAGGAAACTAAAATGACAGTTACTTACACTTGGGAAATAACTCAATTACACGTTTCTGATCTTCCAAATAATCCAAATACAGTAGCCAGTATATCTTGGAGAAAGATTGGTACTAGTGAAGATGGTGTTATTGGTATTTATGAAGGTGGAACTAGATTTGATTTAGATGCCGTATCTATTGCTCTTGGAACTAATTCAGGTTTTAAATTTACAGAATTTAGTAAATTAAAAGAAAAAACATTATTAACTTGGATACAAAAGAATATTAGTCCTGTTGATAATGATCTTATTAATGATGAAATAGATAAAAAGATAAGCATTAATAGGTATGAGAAAAAAAATGTTGATTTTCCATGGGTAAAGAAATAAGGATTAAAGATGGCAATACCAGTAGATAGAAATACTTTTAAAGAGTACTGCCTTCGTAGATTAGGTAAACCTTTAAATGAAGTAAACATCGATGATGATCAGTTGGATGATCGTATTGATGATGCTCTTCAGTATTTCTGGGACTATCATTTCTCTGGTTCTGAAAAGACATATTATAAATATCAGATTCAACCACAAGATCAGACTAATAAGTATATAACATTACCAGATAATATTATTGGTGTTGTTAATATGTTTCCAGTTGGTCAGGCTTTAAATACAAATAATCTATTCAATATTCGATATCAAATAGCATTAAACGATCTTTATACTCTTACATCAGTTTCTATGGTTCCATATTATATGGCTTTGCAGCATGTTCAATTTCTTGAACAGATGTTAGTTGGTCAGCAACCTTTAAGATATAATCGTTATATTAATCGTTGCTATATTGATATGGACTGGAGTATTGTCAATCCTGGCGATTATATTATTCTTGAAGCGTATCAGGTAGTTGATCCAGCAGTTTATACTAAAGTATGGACAGACCGTTGGCTCCAAAGATATGCTACTTGTTTAATCAAACAACAATATGGTACTAATCTTAAAAAATATGGTTCAATGCCACTACCTGGTGGTATTACTTTTAATGGTCAAAAGATATATGATGAAGCAACTGAGGAGCGTAAAGAATTAGAAGATGAAATGATCAACAGTTACAGCTTGCCAGTTACGGACATGATCGGGTAAGTGATACACTTGTATAAATACCTCTATAAACAGGAGGTATAAAATGGAAAAATATGGATTTATATATATTTGGTTAGATAAGAAACACAAAAGATATTATGTTGGCGCTCATTTTGGAACTATAGACGATGGATATATATGCTCTTCTGGTTGGATGAATAGAGCGTATAAAAAAAGAACAAATGATTTTAAACGCCGCATAATTATATCTAATATTAAAACTAAAGAAGAACTATATTTAGTTGAGCATCATTGGCTATCTTTAATAAATAAAGAAGAATTAGGTAAACGATACTACAATCTTCGCAATCATAAATTTGGTCATTGGAGTGAAGAAAATAATTTAAATAAATTATCTATCAAAGAAAAGATATCGATAAAGACAAAAGAAGCGATGCAGAATCCAGAAGTTAGAGAACGATATCTAAAAGGTCTTAAGACTAGAGATAATAGATCTTCTGAAATAGAAGTAAGAGAAAAAAGAAGTGCTTCTATGATGGGTAAGAATAAAGGAAAAGATAATTCAAAGGCTATAGCAATTTCTGCTGAGATGAGAAGAGGAAAGCCATTATCTGATGAGCACAGAAATAAGATAAAATGTACCACAGTTTTTAATGATATAAATAATAAAAAAATTAAGTGCACTTATTGTGATTTCATTGGTAATCCTGGTAATATAGGAAGATATCACAACGAGAGATGTAAAAAGAGATAATAGTTAATGGCAACGAGCGTATTCTTTAACAACTTCGGTGCTTCTCAAGAGCAAGATCTGTTAAATAATCTTATCATAGAATCAATAAGGATCTATGGTAACGACGTATATTACATCCCACGTAAGTTAAATCACTATGACGACGTATATGGTGCTGACGATCAGTCATCATACGAACAGGCTATTCTTCTAGAGATGTATATTGAATCCTATGATGGGTTCAAGGGTGACGGTAATTTCATGTCAAAGTTTGGCATCGAGATTAGAGATCAAGTTACTTTCGCAGTCGCAATGAGAATATTTGATAACGAAGTTGGAAATATAACGACTCAGCTAAGACCAAACGAAGGCGATCTTATATTCTTTCCACTGAACAAGAAATGTTTTCAAATCAAATATACTGATAAATTTGAGATGTATTATCCATTAGGTGCGCTGTATCTATGGAAGATGACGTGCGAGTTGTTTGAATATTCTAACGAGAGAATATCAACAGGTATCCCAGAGATCGATGCGCTTCAAACTAAGTTCGACATCAACGCTATCGATTGGACTATTAAAGATCAAACAGGTAATATGATTTTAACAGAAGATGGAGATTATCTAGTATTAGAAGGTTCATCTACTTCAGATCTTGTCGTGTCTGATGATTCAAAACAAATACAAAAAGAATCAAACTCGTTTGTAGACTTCTCTATAACTGATCCGTTTAGTTTGGGTAACATATAATGTTCGGCCAGACTTTTTACTTCTCAACTATTCGTAAATATGTTATTCTTGTTGGAACGCTATTCAACGACATTTGCGTCGTAAAGACAGATCCAAAATCAAACAATGAAGTATCATTAGTAAGAGTTCCTATCACGTACGGGCCAAAAGACAAGATGCTCGCTCGTGTGTTTCAAGACCCTAACATAGACAGACCTACTGCTACTTTTCCTCTACCAATGATATCTTTTGAGATGGGAAAGATGTCATACGATGGCACAAGAAAGCTTCATACGATCGGTAAAGTATCAAATAAAAGCGATCTAACGACAGAGCAGAGTATATTTAGATACCAGTACAACCCAGTTCCATATAACATAGACTTTAAAGTTCATATATATACTAAGAATGTCGAAGACGGCACAAAGATCATCGAACAGATACTTCCGTATTTTACTCCTGACTGGACGACAAGAGTAAAACTCATTCCAGAAATGAATATAACTATGGATATACCGGTAGTACTCACTGATATATCGTATGAAGACAACTATGAAGGAGATTTAAAAGATAGAAGGCAGATAATATGGACTCTGGATATGGTCGTAAAAGGCTATATCTATGGACCAGTAAAGAAATCTGGTGTTATCAAATTTGTCAATGTTGATTTCTTTATTCCACCAGTCGCCGATGGTCAGCTACCATCAGCAGTAGGTAATAGCTCATCTGAGTATAAATTTACAGTGCAGCCTGGTCTATCTAATACTGGACAACCTATAAATTACAGTGGTAGAGCAAACACTAATACAGGCACAGTCCCGTATCAAGAAATACAGGCGTCAGACGACTATGGATTTATTACACAGATCTATGATATAGCAGCTGAAAATAATTCTGTAGTTTCTACAGTACAGTTGACTGGTGATCTTATTACAATAACAGTAGACAGTAGCGTAACGATTGATACTTCATATATTGAGAAAACATAATTGATTGGATAAAATAATGCAAGATGATGATGAAGATCCCATCGGAAAAACGTTGGGTTTGGAACCATTGGAAAATAAAATTGATGTAATAGACAAGATGTTGATCGAAAGTCATGATGATTCTGCGTCAAAAGATTTCGAGACAGCAAGGGCAAACTTACACGAAATGATCAACGATGGTAAAGAAGCGATGTTCAAACTGGCAGAGATAGCGTCTTCTAGTCAGCATCCTCGCGCGTTTGAAGTATATGCAAAGCTCATGGATACTATGATCCAGGCTAATGAGAAACTGTTAGATATGCAAGAGAAAATAAGAGAAATTAGACATGCTGATTCTCCAATGAACGAGCAGGCCAAGTCAGTAACTAATAACCTGTTTGTCGGCTCAACAGCAGAGTTACAAAAAGTATTGAAAGATATGAAGAATAATGAGTGAGTTTGAATTTAAAGGATATAAAGGTAATGTCCTACTAAAGAAATCAAATCAATCTATAGAATGGACTGAAGAATTAATTCAAGAATATATAAAGTGTTCTAAAGATCCTGTATATTTTACTGAAACATATATGAAAATTATTAACGTTGATGAAGGTCTTGTTAATTTTAAACTATATGATTATCAGAAAGAAATGGTCAATTCATTTAAAGACAATAGATATAGTATAGTAACTACTGCTCGTCAGGCTGGTAAATCAACAACCACCTGTGCATTTATTCTTTGGTACATCATATTTCAACCAGAAAAAACTGTAGCATTACTAGCTAACAAAGGTGATACGGCTAGAGAAATTCTTGGGCGTGTCCAATTAGCGTATCAGCATCTACCTAAGTGGCTCCAACAGGGTGTCGTAGAATGGAATAAAGGATCATTTGTTCTAGAAAATAACTCTAGGGTTATAGCCGCAGCGACATCTGCATCTGCAATTCGTGGTTATTCTATTAATCTACTATTCATCGACGAAGCCGCGTTTATCGATAATTGGGACGAATTCTTTACATCAGTTTATCCTACGATCTCTTCTGGTACTGAGTCAAAGATCATACTTGTCTCTACACCAAATGGTCTTAATCACTTTTATGCTACATGGGCAAATGCACAAGAAGGAAGAAATGGATATAATCCAATTCTTGTACATTGGCAAAAGGTTCCTGGTAGAGACGAAGAATGGAAAAAGAATACTATAGCAGGTATGAACTTTGATTTAGAGAAGTTCAATCAAGAATATAATTGTGAATTCCTAGGCTCTTCCGGAACTCTCATTTCCGGCTGGAAGCTAAAAGAATTAGTTCATCAAGCGCCAATGGTAGAGAAAGAAGGTCTAATACAATATTTTCAACCCGAGAAAGATAACGTTTATATGATGGTCTGCGACGTTTCTCGAGGTAAAGGTTTGGATTACTCAGCGTTCCAGCTACTTAACGTATCTAGAATGCCTTATCAGCAGACATGCGTATACAGAAATAACGCAGTTACGCCTGTAGACTATGCTGAGGTAATCCATAGAGTAGCGAAAGCATATAATAATGCTTCTGTTCTGGTTGAAGTCAATGACATCGGTGAACAGGTTTCGCACTCTTTACACTATGATTTTGGCTATGAAAATGTATTGTTCACAGAAAACGCCGGACGATCTGGTAAAAGGATCACCGGTGGCTTTGGTGGAACTGCTGTCGATAAAGGCATCAGAACTACTAAGGTTGTTAAGTCTGTTGGTTGCTCTATTTTAAAATTATTAATAGAACAAAACCAATTTATTGTTAACGACTTCCATACGATCAACGAGTTATCAACGTTCTCTAAGAAAGGAAATTCTTATGAAGCAGAACCTGGTAAGCACGATGATCTGGTTATGTGTCTAGTGCTTTTCGCTTGGCTTTCCGAACAACAATATTTCAAGGATTATACTAATATTAATACCTTGAATTCTTTAAGAGACAAAACTGAGGAGGACATGGAACAAGATATGGCCCCCTTTGGATTCATGCTTGATGGAAGAGATGGTTTCGTCGATGAAGAATATGTGAAATATCATCCTGATGCGTGGATGTGGCAAGAACAACACGACTTCTAACGATAAAAGACAAGAATTAATAAATATATCTAAATTTGGTGTATTAATTCTTGTCTAAAAGGAGATAAAAATGGCTACTTTACTTAGTCCAGGTGTAAATGTTACCGAAATTGACCTAACTACTATAGTACCTGCAGTTGCAACTTCAACTGGTGCTATCGCTGGTCTTTTCCGTTGGGGTCCAGTTGGTGAAAGAGTTCTAATCGATTCAGAAACTAATCTTGTTAAAAGATTTGGTTATCCAACTAACTATAATGCAGAAACATTCTTCACTGCCGCTAACTTCTTATCATATACCGACGCTCTTTATGTGGTTCGCGCAGCTAATACTTCTGGCGCAGTAGCCTCACAGAGCTTCTTTGCTAATACAGTCAGTAACACAGTTTCCAATAACATCTTTATTGTCGTTTCTGGTAATACTAGCGGCATCTCATCAGGTATGTATGTTACTCAAACAGCTAATCCTAACGTTGTTACTGCAGCTGCAACTACGACTGTTACACAAGTAATTAACTCAACTGCTATTCAATTATCAACATCAGCAAATACTAGTACTTCTGCTAACCTTTATTTTGGTTGGCCACAGACTAACTATTCTGCTCTTGGTTTAGAATCAGGAACTTTTGTTTCTAATCTAGTTAATCAGATTATCACTAATGAAGTTGATTATCAAACTACTATTTCTTCCGGTAATTTCCAGAATGGTGTACAGTATATTGCAAAATATCCTGGCGCTATTGGTAATTCTATTAGAGTATCAGTTGTAGATAACGCTACTTCTTATTCTTCAAACATTGCTCTTACACCAAATAACGTTATTACTGGTAACGTAGTCATCGCTGTTGGTTCTAATGCAGCAGCTCTATCATTTATCGGTGATACTTCAGGTGTTTACGCAGCTAATGTCGTATCACAGATTCAGATCGGTGATCAGTTACAGTTTGGTAATACATCAATCAACCTACAATATATGCAGGTTACTAGTGTTTCTAACGTATCAACAAACGGTACTGGTTCATCTGTAACATTGAATTTCCAAGTTCCATATAGATTATCTTCAAATTATTCTTCTAATGTTGTTAGCAGAAATTGGGAATTCTTTAATGCAGTTGGAACTGCTCCAGGTCAATCACGTTGGCAACAGTATAATGGTAATACTGCTGCTAAAGATGAGCTTCATGTGGTTGTTGTTGATAATGGTGGCTTATTTACAGGTACACCTGGAACTATTCTTGAAACATTTAAAGGCCTTTCAAGAGCTACTGACGCCCAGACTGCTGATGGCAGCACTAACTACTATGTTAATGTTCTTAATCAGAATTCAGCTTATATCTGGTGGGCAAACGATAGAGGTTTAGCTCCATCAAATACCGCTATGAATCTAGTATCATCATCATCATCAGCTCCTGGTAATTACCAGTTTGCTCTTGGTTCAGATGGTCTTGCTGAAGGAAGTGTTGATCTATCAACACTTGCTACAGGTTATGATCAATTTGCTTCAAAAGAAGATGTTGATATTTCAATCATTCTTCAGGGTCGTCCATTAGGTGGTACTACAGTAGTAAATGGTCAAACAATCACTAATTATCTTCTAGCTAATTATATCATTGATAACATAATTGAGAGCAGAAAAGACTGTGTTGTTGCAATCTCTCCTGATAAGTCAATAACTTTAAATAGCTATGGTCTTCAGTCAACTGGTCTTGTTAACTGGAGAAACGCTATCCATGATAGTTCATACGCTGTTCTAGACTCTGGATATAAGTATCAGTATGATCGCTATAATGATATCTATCGTTGGCTTCCATTAAACGGCGATATTGCTGGTCTAATGGCAAGAACTGATCATACTAACGACGCTTGGTGGTCACCAGCTGGTTTCAATCGCGGTCAGATCAAGAACCTTGTTAAACTAGCATATAATCCAAAACGCACTGATAGAGATCTTATATATGTTAATGGTATTAATCCTGTAGTAACTTTCCCTGGTCAAGGTACTGTTCTATTCGGTGACAAGACTCTACAATCAAAACCATCTGCATTCGATAGAATCAATGTTCGCAGACTATTCATTGTCCTAGAAAAGGCGATATCTCAGGCTGCTAAATACTCTCTATTCGAGTTCAACGATTCGTTTACTAGAGCTCAATTTAAGAATCTAGTAACTCCATATCTTAGAACTATTCAAGGTCGTCGTGGTATCACTGACTTCTTAGTAGTCTGCGATGAGACTAACAATACTCCTCAGATAATTGATTCAAATCAGTTCGTGGGCGATATCTATATTAAGCCAGCAAGAAGCATCAACTTCATTCAGCTTAACTTCATCGCTGTTGGAACTGGTGTTCAGTTCTCTCAGGTCGTTGGCCAGTTTTAATAAATAAATAAAACTCTAAGGGAGTACAAAGATGCCATTTAATATAGACGCCTTCAAAGCAAATGGTCTGGTATACGGTGGTGCCAGACCATCACTATTCAACATTAGATTATTTCCACCTGCAGGTATTGGTATTGATAACGTATCAGTTCAGAAGTTTAGCTTTGTAGCACGTGCTTCTGAGCTACCAGCTTCAGAAATCGCTTCTTTCGACGTTCCTTATTTTGGAAGAAAGATTAAAATAGCTGGTGATAGAACTTTTGCTGACTGGCGCGTGACTATCATGAACGACGAAGATTTTGCTGTTCGCTCGTTGTTTGAGGCTTGGTCAAACGCTATCAATCGTATGGTCGCTAACGTTCGCGATCCAGCTGTAGATGGTGAACTTTATAAAACACAGATCGAAGTCATCCAATATGGCAAAGATGGTTCAGAGCTAAGATCATACTACTTAGTCGGTGCTTTCCCAACAGTCATTGACGCTATTCCACTCGATTGGAATTCAACTAACGCTGTTGAAGAATTTGCTGTAACTTTCTCATATGATTATTGGTTACCAAATGTTGAATCATCAGCATTTAAAGCTGGTGGCGTAAATCTTTATGGTAATCGTGCAGTATCTGACGGACCACTTGGTCCAGCTTAAGATATAAATATTTTTATACTTTGACAAGAGGGGAGTTATTCTCCCCTCGTATTTGGAGAATTAAATGGCAGTATCCTTATTCGGATTTGAATTCAAGCGCAAAACTCAAGATCAAGATCCAATTCCATCATTTACTCCTAAAGAGTCAGACGATGGAGCTGTTGTCATTGCTGCAGGTGGTGCATATGGTACATATGTAGATCTTGATGGTACTGTTCGAACAGAAGCAGAATTAGTAACAAAATATCGTGAAATGTCACTCCATCCAGAGTGTGATGCTGCAGTCGATGAGATTATCAATGAATCTATATCTATTGACGACGATGATATTGTCACTATTGATTTAGATGATATCCAGCTCTCAGAGAATGTTAAAAATGCAATCACTGATGAATTCAATAATTGTCTAAAGATTTTAGATTTTAAAAATCATGCATATGAGATATTTCGTCGTTGGTACGTGGATGGAAGATTATATTATCATGTTATTGTGGATCCAAAAGATATCAAAGCTGGTATTAAAGAAGTAAGATATATCGATCCTCGTAAGATCCGTAAAGTTAGAGAAATTTCAAAGAAAAGAGTCGCTTCAGAAAATCCTGGTGATGCATCAATTTCTAAAGTAGTCAATGAATACTTTATCTTTAATGATAAAGGTTTTAACTATGGTAATAAAGTCGTAGGTCCATCAACAACCGGTTTAAAGATCGCTAAAGATTCTATTCTACATATCGTTTCTGGTCTTACTGATAACCAAGGAACAATGGTTCTTTCTTATCTTCATAAAGCTATTAAAGCGCTAAATCAGCTTCGCACGCTAGAAGATGCGTTAGTAATTTATAGACTATCGCGCGCTCCTGAACGTCGTATCTGGTACATTGATGTTGGTAATCTACCAAAGATGAAGGCTGAGCAGTACGTTCGCGATATTATGGTTAAACATAAGAACAGACTTATATACGACGGCAATACCGGTGAAGTAAGAGACGATCGTAAGTTTATGACTATGCTTGAAGACTACTGGCTCCCAAGAAGAGAAGGCGGGCGTGGAACTGAAGTAACAACACTTCCTGGTGGTCAAACATTAGGTCAGATGGATGATGTTCTATACTTTCAAAAGAAATTCTTAAACTGTCTCAATGTTCCAGTATCTAGACTTAATTCAGATGCATTATTTTCATTAGGTCGTGCTACTGAAATTACACGCGATGAATTAAAATTTGCTAGATTTGTTATTAGATTAAGAGCTAAATTTACTCTATTATTCCTTAAGATGTTAGAAAAGCAACTTGTGCTCAAAGGTATTATGACAGTAGAAGATTGGCATAAGATTGCTAATCTTATTAAATTCGACTATGCTAAAGATAATTACTTCACAGAATTAAAGAACGCAGAGATAACTCAAAACAGAGTTCAACTAGCGGTGTCTATGCAGGAAGTTACTGGTAAATACTATTCGCACGAGTGGGTACGCAAGAACGTCCTTATGCAGTCTGATGAAGATATTAAAGAAGAAGATAAGCAGATAAAGAAAGAAGATAATTCACAAGAGCCAAGATGGTTAAATCCAGCTATCGAGCAGAATGTCCAAATGCAACAACAGATGGATATGCAAAACCAGCAGATGCAGCAGGCTCAAGATGAGCAACAACAAGGTGATGAAGATCAGTCTCCTGAAGACAGTAAAAAGATGGAAGAAATTAGAAACGCTCTTATATTCGTTAAACAGATGAAAGAAAAAGGTAAAACAAATCGTTCTATGCAAGATGAATCAAAATATAAAGCCGCTGTCCAATTGCTAGCAAAAAATCAAGATATTGTGCAATCAATCGGTCTACCTAAATCAGCAGCAACTGGTGGTCAATAATTGGAGAAATTAAATGTCTGATCTCGATAAATATACTATACAAGATTTAATCTCTAATGCTTCTGAACAGCAACCAATTGAGTTTGAGAACACGTTTAACTCATTGTTATTAGACAGAATCAGAGGTGCAGTAGAGGATAGAAAACAAGAAATTGCAGCTTCAATGTTTAATAACGTTGAAGTCGGAGAACCAGAGGAAGAATAAGAATGGCAAAGCATCTTAAGGTCATTTTAGAAGATAAACGTCTAGAAGGCGTTAAGAAGTCAACTGTTGAACCAGGTTCTACAGGCGTTGAACCTGGTGTGGACTACAAACCAAAAGCACCGGACGATCAAGAGTTCGTATCAATTCATAAAACAGAAAAGCATGCTAGTAGAGCAGGTAATGGTCCTGACGTTTTTGCGGGAGCTAAGCAGAAGCCGTCGCTGTCTGATCCTAAAAATAAACATTTAGGTTATAAAGATCTAAAAGACGCGATGAAAGTAAATGAAGCAGCTGCATGCAATGAGTCACCAGCTGGAACTAAATGTCCAATGCACGGACTAGACGACTGTTCTGGTACTACTGGCAAGAGCAAGAATCTACTGCTTGATAAAAAAGTTGATGAAGAAGTCAGTGTAGATGAATCTATAGCTGATCGTAAAGCGCACAGCGACCGTATGCACCTTATTCATAAGACCGGTAAGACCGAAACCGGTATGGTTGCTAACAAAACTCTAAGAGACAAAGCTCACGCTTTCGTCGCGCAGAGACAAAAGATGATTAAAACGACTGCAAAAGAAGACGTTCAGATCGACGAAGTATTAACATCTAAAGATCCAGCTTCAAAGTGGATTCACGACTTCGTTCATTCAGATAATCCTAAGTTTGCTGGTAAATCTAAGAAAGAGCGTCAAAAACAAGCTCTCGCAGCATACTACTCTAAGAAGCGTTCTGTAAAAGAAGACGCTGCAGAGCCTATGCTCGAGGGTGGTAAGAAAAAGAAGATTAAAAAAGAAGATGGTCAAATTATGCCAGCTAAAACAGACAGTGGTGTAGCTGACGATGCGGGGAGAGTATTATGATAATTAAACCACAGGGTGCGGAGATATCAATTGCTACAGCAAACACTGTAGCTAATTCGTCGCTGGTAAGAGTCATCAATACCGGCGCGGCCGCTGTGCTTCACTTTAAAGATAGTACTGGATCAGAATATGCCAATCTGACTGTTTCGAATGCTCAATATGTTGTCGTTCAAAAAAACGTAGCAGACACGTTAACTGGCGCTAATATGTTAGCAGTTCCAGTAGCGTTTAAGTATTAAGGAACAGAAATGAAACTAATATCAGAACTAGTAGAAGAAACAAGCTTCATTACAGAGATAAATGAAGCTGGTAAGAAAGAGCACTATATCGAAGGTAGATATATCGCTCTTAATAAACCAAATAAGAATGGTAGATACTACGCTGAAAAGCATATAGCTCCTGAAATTGGAAGATATATCAAAGAAGTAATCAATGCTAAAAGAGCGTTTGGTGAACTTGGTCATCCACAGGGTCCAACGATTAATCTTGATCGCGTATCACACATAATCACCGAGCTTAAAAAAGATGGTGATTACTACGTCGGTAAAGCTAGAATAACAGAAACTCCAATGGGAGAAATAGCTAAGGGATTGATGAGCTCAGGCGGTCAGCTTGGTGTATCTACACGAGGCATGGGTTCTCTTCTAGAGAAAAATGGTGTAATGGAAGTCCAGCCTGACTTTAAACTATCGACTGTCGATATCGTTTCAGACCCATCAGGTCCAGGTTGTTTCGTCAATGGTATTATGGAAAATGTCGAATGGATATATGATCCTGTTAAGAATTCTTGGCATGAAGAAAAGCTTCATGAGATGAAAAAAGAAATTCATAAGATGACTAAAGAACAGATAGAAGCAAATAAAATTGCGATGTTTGAAAATTATATTGCTTCTTTAACGGTAAAAGATTACTTAATATAAATAATTATAAATTTCAATAAGGAGACTATTCTAATGGCTAATTTAGAAAACGAAAAAGACTTCGAAGACAATGTCACTACTGACGAAGTCGTTGAAGAAGAGGTTGAAACTGTAGAAGAAGGTACAGTCGCAGCCGATACTCTTAAGACTCACGCATCAGCTGATAAGTCAAACGCTGCAGGCGATGACAAAGCTGTAACTACTTCAAAAGTAGCCATGATGAAGAATATGACTCATCTAATGGCCGGCATGGATAAAGTAGATCTCGTCGATTTCTTTAATAAGACTATGTCACAGTTTGGTCCAGGAAAAGACCACGGTGTTGGTGATAAGTCTGCTTCAAACCAGGCAACGGTCGATACTACTTTAGGCAAAGGTCCAAAGACAAAAGACGCTACGCCAAAACTAGACTCAAAGAATCATTGGGCTGAAGACGTCGAAGAGATGTTCGTCGGTCAAGACCTTTCAGAAGAATTTAAAGATAAAGCTTCTACACTATTTGAGGCTGCTGTATCTGCTAGAGTAATCGCTGAGCAGGTTCGTCTTGAAGAAGAATTTGAAACTAAACTCGCTGAAGAAGTTGCAGTTATCAATGAAGAATTGAGCGCAAAGCTTGATACTTATCTCGACTACGTCGTTGAGAATTGGATGAAAGAAAACACAGTCGCTATCGAATCAACTCTACGTAACGAGATTATGGAAGAGTTTATCGACGGTCTTAAAGGTCTATTTGCTGAGCATCACATCAGTGTTCCAGAAGAAAAGATAGATGTTCTAGAAGCTCTTGCTAACAAGGTTGATGTTCTTGAACAGAAACTCGATGAAGCTATCACTAAGAATTCTGAGTTAGAAGAAATTCTAATTGAAGAAGCTAAGAAAGATATCTTCGAAGAGATTTCTTCAGATCTTGCGCTAACTCAACAAGAAAAGTTTGCTGCTCTTGCCGAAGGCATTGAGTTTAATGGTGATCTTGATACTTATACTAAAAAGTTAAAGATTGTTAAAGAGAACTATTTTAAAGCTCCAGCTGCTCCCTCTTCAAATATAACTGAAGAGACTTTTGAGGGTGATGACACTGACACTGTTGTTTCTGTCGATCCAAGCGTAAATCGTTACGTTCAAGCAATTGCAAGAACTGTAAAGAAATAATTTTATAAATAATAAAATAACCTTAGTAAAGAAAGGAAAATAAATGTATCTAGCTGAGGAAATCCAAAACAAGTGGGCTCCAGTACTTGACCACGACGCTCTCGGTGCTATTAAGGACCAGCATCGTCGTTCAGTCACTGCTGTAATGCTCGAAAACACACAGAAGGCTCTCCGTGAATCTGCCGCTCATGGCGATTATCAGACTCTTACTGAGACTTCTTCACTAACTCCAGTCAACGCAATGGGCGCTTCAAGCTCAACTACTGGCGCTGGCGGTATCGATACTTTCGATCCTGTTCTAATCAGTCTAGTTCGTCGCGCTATGCCTAACCTCATCGCTTACGACATCTGCGGCGTTCAGCCAATGACTGGTCCAACCGGCCTTATCTTCGCTATGCGTTCACGCTACAGCAACCAGACTGGTACCGCTGCTTCCGGTGACGGCAATCAGCCAGGTAACACTGCATCAAACGAGACTTTCTATAACGAAGTTAACGATGCGTTCACAGGTGCTGGTGGTCTAACAGGCGTTGACGCTAATACTTTCGGTCTTGGCTTCAAGGGCACTATTCCTGGTGCAACCAACACTACACCACTTACTGCTACTAATACCTATAACACAGGTACTGGTATGTCTGTATCACAGGGTGAGTCACTCGGTGTTGATTCAGGTAACACTTTCCCACAGATGGCGTTCTCAATTGAGAAGGTTACTGTTTCTGCTAACACTCGTGCCCTTAAGGCTGAGTACACTATGGAACTTGCTCAAGATCTTAAAGCAATCCATGGTCTAGACGCTGAGACTGAGCTTGCTAACATTCTTTCAGCTGAGATTCTTGCTGAAATCAATCGTGAAGTAGTTCGTACTATCAACATCACTGCCGTTCCAGGCGCTCAGGACAATACAACTACTGCTGGTGTATTCGATCTTGACACCGACTCAAACGGTCGTTGGTCAGTTGAGAAGTTCAAGGGTCTTATGTTCCAGCTCGAGCGCGAAGCTAACCAAATTGCTAAGCAGACTCGTAGAGGGAAAGGTAACATCGTTATCTGTTCTTCAGACGTTGCTTCTGCTCTACAGATGGCTGGTGTTCTCGACTACACTCCTGCCCTTAACTCAAACCGTCTAGAAGTTGACGATACTGGCAATACTTTCGCCGGTGTTCTCAATGGTCGTCTAAAAGTCTACATCGACCCATACGCTATCGGTGGTAACTACATCACTGTCGGCTATAAAGGTTCGAGCGCTTTTGACGCTGGTCTTTTCTACTGCCCATACGTTCCACTTCAGATGGTTCGTGCGGTTGATCAGTCAACTTTCCAGCCAAAAATTGGCTTCAAGACTCGTTACGGAATGGTTGCAAATCCATTCGCAGAAGGTCTAACTAAGGGATACGGCCGTCGCCAGATCTCAACTAACGTATACTATCGTCGCGTTATTGTCAATAATTTGATGTGAGGTATCACAATTCAGTCATATTTGGCTGATAAAAATAACCAGGGGGTTCATCTCCCTGGTTATTTTATTGTCCGTCGCGAGGTACGAACTCCACGGACTCTATGTCTATACAGATGAGTGGAAACAACAAAACGCAGAGCGTATGAGAGAGCAGTGGTCAGACCCAAACAATGAGAGACGCAAGAGAGTATCAGAAGCCACCAAGAAGCGTTGGGAAGAATTTCGAAAAAATAAAGATATAAATAAAGACAAGTAAGACTGGATAAGCAAGCCAGCGAGAAACTGGGGAGTCTTCGGACTCCCCTTTTTTTATTATATAAATAGTTAAAAGGAGCTAGAATGACAGCGATCGATGATACACCTTCTAATTTAAACTATCTCAGTCCGCTAAATTTTAAATTCTTAATTAAGAAAGCTCCAAACGTTAACTTCTTTATTCAGAAAGTTAATATTCCAAGATTATCTCTAAAGTCAGTAGTAGTACCTAACCAATTCGTTCCAGTACCGTATCCTGGAGATCATCTAGACTACGATACCCTACAGATAACCTTTAAGGTAGATGAGCAGCTTCAGAACTATCTGGAAATACATAACTGGATAAGATATCTTGGTAAGTTAGACTACAACGAATACTATAAGTTAGCAAAGAATCCGTCATACACCGGTGATGGTATATATTCTGATATTAATCTTTCTATACTATCAAATATTAAGACTATAAACTATGATGTTATCTTTATTGATGCTTATCCTGTTGAACTATCTGATGTAGTATTCAATACTACTGATAATGATATTACATATTTAGAAGCTTCAGCTACATTCAAGTACACATACTATAATATAGCTAAGACTATATAGTATTATTCCTTTGATAGAATCTATTATACCAATGTTTCCTAGATCTGTAAACAAAAAAGTTTACAAATAGTAGTTTATTTGTTATAATACTCTATAATGATTGTTGGAGACGTGTATGAATATCGAAGAAATAATGAACTTATGGGAGTCTGATACAAAGATAGATAAAACAGAGCTTGGTGATGAAGCTCTAACGATTCCAAAACTTCATTCTAAATATTATAATATTCTTATTAAAGAAAGACTATTACTTCGAAAACTTGAGTCTGAGATGAAGCAATTGAAGTTAGATAAGTTTGAGTTCCTTACTCAAGGACCCAATGAAGAGACTAAACAAAAAGGTTGGAAGCTACCGCCGCGTGGTATGATACTAAAGGGTGATATTCCAATGTATATTGATGCAGATCAGGATATGATTAATCTGAGTCTTAAGATCGGTATGCAGCATGAGAAGATCGACTTTCTTGATTCTATAATAAAGACTATTATTAATAGAAACTTTATTATCAAAAATGTAATTGAGTGGCAGAAGTTTACGATGGGAGCATAAAATATATAAATAGTTATGTCCGTCACGAGTTGGCGCTCTACGGACTCTATGTCAAGGAGGACACAGCTATGAATATTTATCACCATCATCATATAATACCAAAACATATGGGTGGATCAGACGATCCATCTAATATTATTTGTTTAACTATAGAAGAACATGCTGAAGCACATAAAAAATTATGGGAAGAATATGGTAAACAAGAAGACTATCTTGCTTGGATGGGATTATTTGGCCATATTGGTAAAGAAGAAATTATTAAAACAAAGCAATCAATCGGTGGTAAAAAAGGTGGTATTTCTTTAACAGGAATAAAAAAATCAGAAGAACATAAAAACAAGATGTCTATAGCTAAAATAGGTAAATCTAGAGACGAACAAACAAAGCAAAAAATTAAAATTAATAATTTAAATAAAAAAAGATCTAATGAAACAAAACAAAATATTAGAAATAGTAGATTAGGTACTGAACATTCTGAAGAAACTAAATTAAAAATTGCTGAATCTATGAAAAAGATGCATGAGAAACGGAAATTAATGAATGGATATTGTTGAAATTGAAAAATATGATGAAGTCTACATCAAAATAAAATGCGAACCTTCTATAGCCATGGAACTTAGAGAGTATTTCAAGTTTGCTGTGCCAGGCGCTAAGTATATGCCAAGCTATAGAAGTAAATTTTGGGATGGATTTATATATTTGTATAATCCAATGTCCGGACTATTATATGCCGGTCTTTTAAGATATGTTGAAGAATTTTGTCGTACTAGAGAATATATAGTAGAACACTTGTCAGATTTTAGTTCTGAAGAGTTTTCTATTAAAGAAGCAAATGAATTTATTAATAAATTGTCTCCTAAATTTAAACCTAGAGATTATCAATTAGAAGCTTTTATACATGCTATTAGAGAACGTAGAACACTACTACTATCCCCGACTGCTTCTGGAAAATCGTTTATAATATATTTAATTATGAGGTATTATCTTGGACTGCTTAAAGGTAAGTTTCTTATTATCGTTCCAACTACTTCTCTTGTTAGTCAGCTTGCCTCTGATTTTGCTGACTACGGGTTTAACTCTGATATGTGGGTACATCGTGTATTTTCTGGACAACCTAAAGATACAGATAAGCCTATTACCATCACGACCTGGCAGTCAATTTACAAACTACCTAAGACGTATTTCTCAAATTTTGATGTAGTGATCGGTGATGAGGCGCATCTTTTTAAAGCAAAATCGCTTACTTCTATTCTTTCTAAGCTTGATAACTGTAAATATCGCTTTGGCTTTACCGGAACTCTGGATGGAAGTGAAACAAACAAGCTTGTTCTTGAAGGATTGTTTGGACCTGTTCGTAAAGTTATATCTACTAAAGAGTTAATAGATAAGAAACATCTTGCTGAATTCTCTATTAAAGCTTTAGTACTTAGTTATTCCGATGAAGTTCGTAAGATGGTATCGGTGATGAAGTATCAGGATGAAATAGACTATCTAGTAAGACTTCCAGAGAGAAATAACTTTATTAAAAATTTAGCGTTATCACTTACCGGGAACACACTTTTATTGTTTCAATTTGTTGAAAAACATGGTAAAATACTAAGAGACATGTTAGAGAAAGAAGCTGGAGATAGAAAGATATTCTTTGTCTCTGGCGCAGTCGACGGTGAGGAACGCGAAGAGATTAGAAGGATTGTAGAAAATGAACGAGATGCTATTATTGTCGCTAGCTTTGGTACTTTTTCTACCGGAGTCAATATTAAGAATCTTCATTCTATTATTTTTGCTAGCCCAAGCAAGTCTCGCATACGGAATCTTCAGTCCATTGGCAGGGGGTTACGTAAGTCTGATACTAAGACTGCTGCTACCCTTTACGACATAGCAGACGATCTAACATGGAAGAACAAGAAGAACTTCACCATACTACACTTTATGGAACGAATTAAGATATATAATGAAGAACGTTTTCGTTATAAGATTTATCAAGTGAAACTTAACGTAAAGGCGCCATAATGGAAACTACAGAGAAGAAACCCAGAAAGAAAAATAACTATATTAATAATAAGACACTCTATGGCGCTATGATTCATCATAAGAATGAAGTTAAAGAAGCTAAAGAGAAGAGAGCGAACAACATTCCTCAGATACCAAAATATATTGGTGAATCGATATTATTGATTTGTTCTAATTTAGCCAAGAAACCAAATTTCTCTGGCTACACATATAAATCAGACATGATATCAGACGCCATCATGGACTGCGTGGCCGCCGTCGATAACTTTGACCCAGAAAGAACTAATAACCCATTTGCCTATTTTACTCAGATAGCTTGGAACGCTTTTATCAGGCGTATCCAGAAAGAAAAGAAGCAGACATATATTAAACACAAGAACTTTGAGAATAGTTTTATAATGAACGAACTTTGGTCAGACGCCGAAAATATACATCTTAAAGCAAATGAATACTCTTCTGAGATCGTTCGTTCTTTTGAAGATAAAACAAAGTTGACAAAGACTAAAAAGTCAAGTAAAATGGTAGGAGTTGAAAGATTCTCAGGAGATGAAAATGAATAAGAACCTACATCTCGTTCCAATAAATGTCGTAGATATTGTAGAACGTCTAAACAATAAAGATCTAAGAGACAACGAGAAGCAAATACTGCTTCAGCGTCTAGAGACGATCCGTGATTATTGCGCTTCTGCTATTGTTAAAAATAATGGCAATTCTATTAATATTCGTAGAATAAAATAAATGAAAATTGCACTTATTACTGATTCACATGCTGGAGTCAGAAATGATTCTATTGCTTTTCACGATTATATGAAAAGGTTTTATAATAATGTATTCTATAAATATCTCGATGATAATGATATTAAAAATGTTGTCCATTGCGGTGATATTATTGATCGTAGAAAATACATCAATATTAATACCGCATACCGACTCAGGAAAGATCTAATAGAGCCGGCTTTAGAACGTGGCATCGACTGGCACCAAATTATTGGTAATCATGATACTTATCATAAAAATACTAATGAAGTCAGTTCGTTTATTGAATTATTTAATCGGTATCCTATAAATATATATAATAGATCAACAGAAGTGATATTTGATAATACTAAAATTTTGTTTATTCCTTGGATTTGCGATGATAATAGAGATCATTCACTTAATCTAATAAGGAATACAGATGCACAAATTGCGTTCGGACATCTTGAAATCCAGGGGTTCGAAATGTTTAAAGGATCGATTGTATCGCACGGAGATGACCCTCAGCTTTTTGGACGGTTTGATATTGTTTGCTCTGGGCATTTTCATCATAGGTCACACCATGGTAACATTTATTATCTTGGTTCTCCTGCAGAGTATACTTGGTCTGATTATAATGATCCTAGAGGCTTTCACATTTTTGACACGGAAACTAGATCTTTAGAATTTATTGAAAATCCATATAAGATGTTTAAAAAGGTATGGTATAATGATGGCAGTGAAGAGTTTCTAGACTCTGAAATGGACTATACTGAATTTGCCGGATCAATCGTAAAAGTTATTGTTCAAGAAAAGAATAATCCTTTTTGGTTTGAAAAATTTGTAGATAATATTGAAAAACAAAATCCAGTAGATATTCAAATCGTTGAAGATCATCTAAATCTTGGTTTAGAAGAAGATCAAGATATTATTAATGAAGCTGAAAGTACAATTGATATCTTTAAAAAATATATATCTGGTGTAGATGTTAAAGGCGTTGATAAAGTTAAATTAGAAAATAAAATAGTAGATTTATATCATGAGGCATTGACACTAGAATGAAATATAGAATAGATGTTAATAATAGAAATAATGCTTTACAGTTTATAGAATATAAAGGAATTGTGATAACTGCTACAGAAATAAAGACTGAAAAAAGAATTCTTGGTTGTAAAGAAGCAATGAGAATATTAGGACCTTCTAAAGTTTTATTAAATTATTGTTCGGATATTAATAATAAAGCTGTTTATATGGAAACAGATTCTGATTTTGAATGTACAGAAATTGAATCATATAAAGAAATGAAATACATTATTCATATTGATAAAAATAGAGTATATCTAAATCAAAAAAACTTTCGTAAAAAAATAGATGAAGAGATTCCATGTTGTTATGTTTTACATGATGGAATAATAGAACTTACCAAATCTGTTAAAATAAATGGACCATCTATAATAGTAAGAGACATAAATAATCCACTACCAAATGGTGGTACACTTTGGATTGGTACTAATAACAATATTGAGTATGAAAATGAAAAAATGTGATATTAAAGTAATATATGGCGGACCAAAAATAAAATACTATTGTGAAATTTGTAATAAATTATTTGATGTTCCTAATCCACCATGTGAGAATAAATGATATATTTTAAAAAGATTAGATGGCAGAACTTATTATCAACTGGTAATGTGTTCACTGAAATTGATTTATGTAGAAAAGATACTACACTCATAGTTGGTACTAATGGTGCTGGTAAATCTACATTATTAGATGCATTATCATTTGCTCTATTTGGTAAACCTTTTCGCAAAATTACTAAACCACAATTAGTAAATTCTATTACTGGAAAGAATTGTTTAGTAGAACTTGAATTTTCTATTGGTACCAATCAGTATAAAATTGTTCGTGGTATTAAACCAAACCTCTTTGAAGTATATCAAAATGGAGATCTGTTAAACCAATCTGCAGACGTTAAAGACTATCAAGAGATACTTGAAAAACAAATCATTAAAGTAAATCATAAATCTTTTAATCAAGTAGTAATCTTAGGTTCTGCTACATTTCAACCATTTATGCAATTACCTGGAGGTCAACGTAGGGAAATTATTGAAGATCTATTAGACTTACAAATATTTACTAAGATGAATTCACTACTTAAAGATAAAGTATTGCTCAATAATGATAGTATAAATTCAATACTGTCTGAAAAGAAATTAATTGAATCAAAGATTGAAATGACTAAAGAGCATCTTAAAGAGATGCAGACAAACAATGATAAACTAATAGAAGAGAAACAAGAGCTTTTAAAAGATACTCTTGATCAGTTAAATAGCGCTAAATCAAAACATGAACTAATTGAAAAAGACATAGAGACACTACAGTCACAGATCGAAGATAACGATAGCATTTCTAAGAAGATAAACAAACTGTCTAAACTTCGTCATCAGATAGAGGCAAAAGCTTCATTGTTAAATGACGATGTGAAGTTCTTTCATGACCATCAGAATTGTCCAACTTGTAAACAAGAGATAGAAGAAGACTTTCGTAAGACTACTATTGCAAATAAGATGATTGAGATCAAAGAGATAGAAAGTGGTCTTGAACTTCTATCTAAAAAATATGAGAATGCTAATAATAGATTAAAAGAAATAATGAAGATTAATAGTGATATTCAGTCTTTTCAGATGGAAAAGATAGAATTAGTCACCAACATAAACTCTATGACTCGTTATTATAATCAACTACAAAAAGATATTAAAGATATAAATGAGAAACATACAATTGAAAAAGATGTAAAGATTACTGACTTTGAAAATAATCTCAAAGAAATAGAATTAAAGTATAATGAATTGTCTGAAGATAAAAATGTATTATCTATAGCTGGATCTATGCTTAAAGATGGTGGTATTAAAGCTAAGATCATTAGACAATATATACCGGTCATTAACAAGTTAATTAATAAGTATCTATCTTCAATGGACTTCTTTGTATCTTTTGAGCTCAATGAAGAATTTAATGAGACTATTAAGTCTAGATATAGAGATGACTTTACTTATTCTTCTTTCTCAGAAGGTGAGAAACAGAAGATCGATCTTGCACTCTTATTTACTTGGAGATCTGTAGCTAAACTTAGAAATTCAATTAATACGAACTTATTAATAATGGATGAAGTATTTGACTCTTCTCTTGATCAAAATGCTACAGACTATCTAATGAATATAATTAGAGATATATCAAAAGATAGTAATATAATTATTATATCTCATAAAGAACATATGAATGAAAAATTTAATAATGTATTAAAATTTGTTAAAAACAAAAATTTCTCACAGTTACAGGAGTAGAAAATGTTTGGATGGTTAAAGAAATTATTTAATTTTGATGAATTTAATTTTAGTGAACAACCACTTGGACTATATTCAGCCGGCGCAATTGATCCAAATGCCCTGAAAGGAAAAGATAGACCACTGTACGTAAAACAAGTATTGATCGATCTCGGTTGGAAAGACTTTCAGGCAGCAGCTATGTGTGGTCAGTTCATGCAAGAATCTTATACAGACCTTCGCTGTAATGTTTGGGGTGATAAGCATACCGCTTATGGTATCGCTCAGTGGAGAGGTGATAGACTTGCGGATCTTGAAAGATTCACAAAATCTTTAGACAAAGACATGGGCGATCTAGATACGCAAGCGCGATTTGTTAATTGGGAGCTTACTAAGGGCTCACAGAAGAATGTAGGCAATAAATTAAAGAAAACAAAAGATATAGATGAGGCGCTGTTAGTAGCTATTGGTTATGAACGACCACGCGGCTATACTACAGCTAATCCTGAGAACGGTGATGGTTTTGCTAATCGTTGTAAATATGCAAAGAGCTTAATGTAATGGAACTAGTAAAACAAGATAATCCTATTTTGACAAAAGTATGTGAGGATTTTGATTTTAAGAATCCTCCATTTGATCCTATCGAATTTGCCAAAGATATGATGGCGTTCATGTATGAGAATAATGGATTAGGTCTTGCAGCAAATCAAGTAGGTGTTCCTTATCGCATATTTGCTATGAGAGGAGCACCAGAAAACTTTGTTTGTTTTAACCCAAAGACTGTGACAGTATCAAATGATAAAGTTGTCTTAGAAGAAGGTTGTTTATCGTATCCAGGACTTTTGGTCAAAGTTAAAAGACCTTCAATGGTTAGAGTTAGATTTACTACACCAAATGGCGATACTATCACTAGACAATTTATTGGTATGTCAGCGAGAGTCTTTCAACACGAAATGGATCATCTAGATGGCATTAAATTTTTTGACAAGGCTAATAAGTTTCATAAAGATCAGGCGTTCAGAAAATGGAAAAGAAAATAATCCCAGCGAGAATAGAAGATGCCGTAATCATAAAGAATATCGACGACGTAAGTTTCGAGAAGATATTTCATGAAGATCTAGAATATTATGAGCAGTGTTTTAAAAATGGATACGATGTTTTTCTTTTAATGGTAGATGGTATAGCCGCAGGAGCTCTAATACTTTCTTTTATAGATCATGAGACTATTGGAGTTGAGTCTATCTCTATAGCTCCTCAATATCAGAAAAAAGGTTTGAGTAGCTTCTTAATGGATTTTGTAGATCATTACTCTTCTTCTTATAAAAAGATAATTCTTGAGGTATATGTTAATAATAAAAAAGCTATTGACATTTATTCAAAAAGAGGTTATAATATAGTTGGAATGATAGATGACTATTACGCCGATAACTATGACGCTTATGTTATGGAGAAGACTCTGTGAAGTACTTTGATTTTGATATGCTCAACAAACATTTCGATGAACGATTATCGTATATCTCTTCTTGGCTGTGGTTTATAATCATAGTCATGTCAGTATATTCCATAGTCAAGATGTTCTTAAAGTATGATCGATGAATATATTCTATATCGATGAGAATCCTGTTCAAGCTGCGCAGTGGATGGTCGACAAGCACGTAGTCAAGATGATACTCGAGTCAGCTCAGCTACTGTCTACTGCTCATCGTATCCTCGATGGTAAAGAAATACAGATACAAGCAGATATAGAACAAATAGATGGAACTGTTAAGACTCGTAAGAAGAAACTATGGTTACTAGGAGATGGTCGCGATAATGTATTATACTCAGCTACGCACATTAATCACCCTAGTTGTGTATGGACTCGGAGCAGCATTGAAAATTATAATTGGCTTGTAGATCATTTCTTTGCTCTTATGGCTGAATACACCTATCGCTATGAAAAAGAACATAAGTGTTTTGGTGAATTGAGCTACATGCTTCAATCACCACCTAAAAATCTACAAGATTTTGATTGGACGCCTATGCCTTCTTGTATGGATAAGAAGTACATCATATCTAATAATCCTATTGACAATTATCGTAATTATTATAAAATTGGTAAGACTAACCTACATAGATGGAAAAATCGTGAGGCTCCAGAGTGGATCTACAATTAAAAGATACTGTTGTAATTGATGATGTTATTCCAGTAGAAAAACAAGACGAATATCACAAATTAATTATGAAAGGAAACTGGACTTTTGTAGACGATATGACGTATCCATCAAAGCCGCAGAAGTATCCTACTTACGGTTTTAATCAGATGTTTAAACATCCTAAGATGGGTATAGTGTCTCAATACTATGAAGCCATCTCCGTTCCGATCATCAACACTATAATTGAAAAGACAAAAATAGAAATTAAAGATATACTCTACAATAGAGCCTTTCTTCAAGTACCATTGAATCCTAAATTCGTTAAAGAACATAACGGCATACATATCGACGTGCCAGAACCACACTACGCGTGCGTGTATTATGTTAACGATTCTGATGGTGACACCATTCTATACGAACAGACGATGTATGATACGAAGTTTGGTTCAAAGAATGTAGAATTAAAAGAACATAAAAGAGTGAGTCCAAAGAAAGGAAGATTTGTAATGTTTGATGGAGCAAGATATCATTGCTCTACAAATCCAAAAGAAACTTATCGCTGTATTATTAATTTCGATCTAATATGAAAGGATCATATAATGAGTTCTAACTGGGTAGATGATATTTATAAAATGCATCTTCATTATAAGGTACATCCCGTTGTAAATGCTATGGATAAAGATAAGCTTGCAAAGTTTTTAGAGTTTCGTGCTAACTTCTTACAAGAAGAGTTAAATGAACTTAAAGAAGCTAAGTCTGCTGAAGATGTAGTCGATGCACTTATTGATCTATGTGTAGTAGCAATTGGTACACTTGATGGTTTTGGTGTAAATTCATACAAAGCATGGGACGAGGTTCTAAAAGCTAATATGAATAAGACTCCTGGTGTTAAGCCTTCACGACCTAACCCACTTGGACTTCCAGATCTTATTAAACCCGAGGGCTGGGTTGGACCGTCGCATGAAGGTAATCATGGACTTGTGAGTAAAATCTTCGAGGATTAAAATGAAAACTTTAAAAGATTATGCAGATACGATATTAGTTCCGGAGCCTATATATGTAAAAAAGACTCCGGAACTTAATGCTAAATTTAAAAAAATGGCAGATGAAATTTATAATTGTAAAGCGCGTAATCATAATAAAAGAAATTATTCAAATGTATATGAATGTGTAGAAAAAGCTGTGATTGAACATGCACTAGCTCAACAAACTGGTATGCAACTTAATCCTAAAGATTTTGATCATACCGATAGAACTTCTTATGCATATGATGTTATTGATTTAGAAAATGGAAAAACTTTTGAATGTAAAAGATGGGCTGAAAAATGGTTCTCTTTTAATGAAAGAGATGTATTGACATTTAGGAAAAATATTGATATAGTAGACTTTCTGGTATCTGGTAAAGTATTTAAAACTTCTACTCATTATACGGTAGCTTTTCATCTTTTAGCAAATGCTAAAACGTTTGAAAAATATGTAAGACCTTCACAGTTTACTATGAAATTATATTATGATCATAAGAATGCAATGAAAAATGGTGATGCATTTTTCCGTGAAAATGTTCATTATACAAGTGAGGTAGCATGAGTGAGCGTTATTCAATAAAAGTTCTGCAAGAGTGTATAGACTTACAGAACAAAAAATCAAATGATTATCAGAATCCCAATTCAACTATTAAACAAGCTGACTATTATCCAAATGGTTGTCAAACTATTCTAGATACTATGCAAGCTAAAGTGCTTCGTATGCGTTCTGTTATGGAAGCCATGCAATATGATAAGAACTATAAACCAAACTTTGAATCGCTTGAAGATTCAGCAAAAGATCTTATTAACTATGCTTCTTTCTTTGTAGCATTTTCACGCGGTAAGATGGAAGGTCAAGATTCAATGCGTGATTTCTTAAATAAAAAAATACCTGTAGCAACATATTCTATTGCAGATTTTAATACTGTAACAATATCAGCTAGTAATGAGGTAGAAGATGCTGGTTGCTAATGTATCTAATATTAGAGAATACTTTAAAGATCAATTACAAAAACAAAAGTTTGTAATTGATAAGACTGGTGTTAAGACGATTGAACTCATTGGCGCTAACTTTATTGCCAATGAACCTACTATCTTTGGCGAAGTAAACGAAGAATATATTCGTAAAGAACTAGAATGGTATAAGTCGATGTCTCTGAATGTTAGAGATCTAGAAGATACACCTGCCATATGGAAGAAAGTGGCAGATGAAGATGGTTATATCAATTCAAATTATGGTTGGTGTATATGGTCACATGATAATCATTATCAATATCATAATGCTTTAAATGAACTTAATAATAATCCAGATTCACGTCGTGCTATTATGATTTATACAAGACCATCAATGTGGCATGATTATAATTATCATGGTATGTCTGATTTTATGTGTACAAATGCAGTACAATATTTAATTCGTGATAATAAATTAAATGCTATTGTACAAATGAGAAGTAATGATGTTGTTTATGGTTATCGTAATGATTATGCTTGGCAAGATCATGTTTTAAATAAATTAGCAAAAGAATTAAAAGTTAATCGTGGCGATATTTACTGGAATGTAGGATCTCTTCATGTCTATGAAAGACACTTCAGCTTGGTCATCTAAATATTTAAATCTAGCAAAACATGTAGCAACTTGGTCTAAAGATCCATCTACTAAAATTGGTGCAGTAGCTGTTGGTGAACGTGGTCAGATATTAAGTACAGGCTACAATGGTTTTCCTAGAAATATTGAAGATAGACATGATAGATTAAATGATAGAGAATCAAAATATAAGTATGTAGTTCATGGCGAAATGAATTGTATATATAATGCGACACTCAATGGTGTAAGTTTAAATGAAGCAGACTTATATGTATATGGATTACCAATATGTTCTGAATGTGCTAAAGGTGTAATACAAGTTGGTATTAAACGCGCATATATGTGTTATCCTGAAACTATAAGAGATAAATGGAAAGATTCTTATAAAATTACATCCGAAATGTTTGACGAAGCCGGCATACAACATGAGATAAAATATGAAAAAAATATTAATAACTGGATTTAATAAAGAACAATGTACTAGAGATTATTTCTTAACTAAAGAATTAAGAATATTAAACTCTCATTATTCATTGATTCGCTGTTTAGAAGATATGGGATTTGAAGTAGAACAACGACCAGTAAATATTGGTGAAGATCTATCAAGTTATGATCGTGTGATTATATATCTTCATTCTATACAGTCATTTTGTCAATTTTTATATGATGGTCTTTATGCTATTAAAGCTCGTCCTGATGCTATTCTTGCATTTGATGATTGGCAAGTAGATCAAATTATGGCATGTTTTCCACAATTTAAACGTAACTTACTTGATGAAGAAAAGTATAATCCATTTAGACAATATCTATTAGATCTTTATTATGGATCTTCAGATGAAGCAACTATTCGAGCTCATAAACAAGACTATCTAGAAAGTATAGAGCAGGTATTATCTTATCAAAATAAATTAATGATTTGTGCTTATGCAGGCGGTGACTTGAGTAAGTTTAAACTTGGATGGTCAAATGATAAATTATTTAGCTTTAATCCTAATCCCTATAATCTAAATCGTGGTCCACATAATAATTTTGGTGAAGAAGATATAGGTTTAAACGCTTTCTTTGAAGAAGAATCTACTAAAATTAAAGCTTGGGTGTTTTCATCACTTAATCATAAAAAGAATGATGCAGTAGTTAAGAAGAATAATTTTACATGGGATATTGCTATGTATGGTCCACGACGTGGTGAATATAAAGCACAACGTCTAAAAGAACCTGATATGTGCAGAGAATATGTAAAGCACTGGGGTTGTCTACTTCCAAAATATTATCACGCCGGTTCAGGTTGGTGGAGATCTAGAGTGCAGCAGGTAGCAGACGCTGGTTCTATTCTATTATGTGATGATGTTGAAGGCGTAATATATGGTGATGCATATGTCGGTTTAAATATTGCTAATATAGAAAATATGGATAACACACAGCTAGAAAAGTTGGCTAAATATCAGCATGACTGTTTATATGATAATCATCCGTTGGATAAGAAAGTACAGCGTGATGAATTGACTAAGATCTTGGAGATTTAAATGAAGCATGCCGCAATTATTCCACTCATTGGTGGAGAAGCACTAGCATCAGCGGCCGTATTTGGTAACAGACCAGACTATATTTTAAGTTATACACCATTTAAAAATCATGATGCGCATTTACTCAATTATTGGGATTATGAAGTTCCATATTATCTATTAGATGAAGGTGGAAAACACCCACATAAAGTAGATGTTGTTTCTAGTGTATGTCCATGTGCTGGATTATCAATGTTATCTACTGGTTATGGCGAACATAATCCAAATAATAAATGGATGTTAGAATCTGCAGAATATGTCTTAGGTGAGATGCAGCCTAAAGTATTCTGGGGAGAGAACGCTCCTGCACTAGCTGGAAAGATCGGTGAGCCTATTAGAAACCAGCTGATCGCTATTGGTAATAAGCACGGTTATACTATGACTCTGTATCGTACTAAGAGTCTTCTGCATGGAGTACCACAAGTTAGAGAGCGAACGTTCTACTTCTTCTGGAAAGGTGATAAGACTCCTATACTAAACTATTATAACACACCATATAAAAAGATAGAAAACGTTATCTTAGAGATTAAAGCTAACTATCAGATGGAGCCGATCAACAAGAATAAGCCTAGTGAAGATCCTTATTATAAGTACCTTCTTGAAGTAGTATATGGTGGTATAACACACCGCGAACACTTTGACAAAATAGATCCTAATAATATATCTGTGAGAAGCTATGATTCGAAGAGTCTTATCGAAACTTTTGGCCATGATTACAGGCAAGTCGGAGCGTGGATGGAAGAAAATGGATATGAAAGAGAAGTCAGTAAGTGTGATCGTATGTTTAACAAGCTCGCATCGGGTAAAAACATCATGCGTCGCGGTACTATCGTACCGAAAGAATACATCGGTGCTTTTGTCGGTCACTACCCTACCATGCTTACGCACCCACATGAAGACAGATACATAACATATAGAGAAGCGATGTCTATAATGGGTCTACCTGAAGATTTTGAACTTCTAGATCCAAAGAAGAACTACAACCACATTTGTCAAAACGTTCCGTTTCATACGGCAGTAGATATGGCCAAAGAAGTTAAAGCTGTACTTAATGATGAAAGAGAATTTGTTGACAATCGCTTAGTTTATCAGTATAATAGTAATAGAAAACATGTTTTAGCTGACACTAGACAGAGTAATCTTAGTGAATTTTTTAATTAATGGAGGTATGATGACAAAGGTGACGCATGGTGGGTATATGTTTGAGAATGGTGATACATTTACACAGTCGGTAACAGTTTCTTCAACCGGTTCTCTAAAATTAGAACCACTTTATAAATACGCCGAAGGTCAGATCATATCCGATTTTAAAGCATATATAGATAAAACGTATCAGCAGCACTACAAGACAGAAGAAGATAGGATCGAGTGTTTTGACGCTTGGATTGCTCTTGATGATGCCACACCTACTTTTAGAAATACCGCTCTAAAGTATCTTTGGCGTTATGGTAAGAAGAATGGTAATAATAAAGATGATTTAATGAAAGCTCTTCATTATATTTTAATGTGTTTATATAACGATCATTACAAGAAAGGTGAATAAAATATGGAAATCCAAATCCCAATTGAAAAGCTACGCGAACGTGGTCTGTTTGTCGCCACACCTATGTATGGTGGACAGTGTGCAGGTATGTTTGCTCGTTCGGTAGCAGATTTATCTGCTCTATGTACAAAGTATGGTATTCCTCTACAGTTCTATTTCTTGTTTAATGAGTCTCTAATCACTCGCGCAAGAAACTACTGCTGTGATGAGTTCATGCGTTCTAATACACAACACATGATGTTTATTGACTCCGATATCGGCTTTAATCCGCAAGACGTTATCGCTCTTATGGCTCTTCAAGCAAATGATGAGAAGTACGACATCATCGGTGGTCCGTATCCTAAGAAGTGTATCTCATGGGAAAAGATCAAGCACGCTGTCGATAAGGGTGTAGCCGATGAAGATCCAAACGTTCTAGAGAAGTTCGTAGGTGACTATGTATTCAATCCTAAGGGAAATCAGACGAGCATTCCTCTTTCAGAACCGGTTGAGGTTCTTGAGATTGGAACTGGCTTCATGATGGTAACAAAGAACGCTATGCAGAAGTTCTACGACTCTTATAAAGATCAGTACTCATATAAGCCAGACCACGTTCGCACTGAGCACTTTGATGGCTCACGCGAAATCCTTATGTACTTCCAAGCAGAAGTCGATCCAGTTTCTAAGCGATATCTTTCAGAAGACTACTGGTTCTGTCAGAAAGCGCAGCAGATTGGTCTAACCACTTGGTTCTGCCCTTGGATGGTCCTACAGCATGTTGGTACTTATATCTTTGGTGGCTCTCTTGCGGATATCGCTTCTGTCGGAGCTTCAGCTACAGCTGATCCTTCAAAACTTGGTGGTAAGAAAAAGAAGTAATTGAAAGGAATATTATATTATGAAGATTGAATCTAATACAGTGACGGTGCTTAAGAATTTCTCTAACATCAATCCCTCTATCGTTATTAAAGAGGGAAGCGTGTTAGAGACTATCTCAAGCGCAAAAACGATTAAAGCAAAAGCTACAGTAGAGACTAACTTTCCAAAAAGATTTGCAGTATATAATCTGAGTAAGTTTATCTCTACTCTAAGTCTATTTGATAATCCAGACGTTGAGTTTGGTGATAATAGTCTAAACGTTTCTGATGGTAACCGCAGCATCCAGCTTACCTATTCAGAAGAATCAACTATCATCAAGCCGCCAGAAAAGGATCTTAAACTACCAAGTGTTGACGTATCTGTTAATATCACTAACGAAAATATTAAAACGGTAGAAAAGGCACTTGGTATTCTAGAAGTATCAGAGATTCTAATTACTGGCAAAGATGGTAAGGTTTATCTCCAAGCTGCAGACAGTAAAAACCCATCTGGTGATTTTTACTCCGTAGAAATTGGAAACACCGATAAAAACTTCCGCGCCATCTTCAAACCTGAAAATATTAAAATCTTACCTGGCGATTATACCATCGACATTTGTTCTAAAGGAATATCAAAGTTCTATAACGATAAAGTAGAATATTTTATCGCTATCGAAGCTGGTTCCACTTTTTGATAAAGGGGGACTAGTTCCCCCTTATTTTATTATGATGAGGTGTATATAATGAATGATGAATTTCTCTGGGTAGAGAAATATCGCCCTAAAACTATAGATGAGACTATTCTTACACCACAACTAAAAGCAACGTTTCAACAGTTCGTGGATCAGAAGAATATTCCAAATCTAATATTATCCGGATCAGCGGGCGTAGGAAAGACGACTGTCGCGCGCGCCATGCTTGAACAGCTCGGTTGTGATTATATCGTCATCAATGGGTCTATGAATGGGAATATCGACACACTCCGTACTGAGATACTCAATTTCGCCTCTTCGATATCCTTATCTGGAGGAAGGAAATATATCATTCTTGACGAAGCAGACTATATCAACGCGAATTCGACACAACCTGCCCTGCGCAATTTTATGGAAGAATTCTCTTCAAACTGCGGCTTTATCCTTACATGTAACTACAAGAACCGTATCATTGAACCCCTGCATTCAAGATGCTCTGTCATAGAATTTAAAATAACTAAGAAAGATATAGCAAAGCTCGCTACACAGTTCTTTAAAAGAGTATGTGGCATTCTTACTAACGAGAATATCGAGTTTGATCAAAAAGTAGTAGCTGAAGTAATCAATAAACACTTTCCAGATTGCAGAAGAATATTAAATGAGTTACAGAGATATTCTGCTATTGGAAAAATAGACACGGGTATTCTGACCAATCTGCAAGAAGTATCGATCAAGTCTTTAGTTTCTCTAATTAAAGATAAAAATTATACTGAGGTCCGTAAATGGGTATCTGAGAATCTAGATTCAAACGTCAATGAGTTATTTAGAAAGATATACGACACCTCTCTAGAAGACGTCAAACCACAGTTCATTCCAGCACTAGTTATGTTGATAGGTAAATATCAGTATCAGGCGGCGTTTGTGGCAGATCAAGAAATTAATCTAATGTCTTTTTTTGCTGAAGTCATGCTTGAGGGTATATATCAATGAACCCATTTGATATAATAAATGACCTGTCATATAATAAGAAAAACTTATTGGAAAATGAGGGTGATTATCTTCCATTTATAGCAAATAAGCATTTCTCATATTTCTCTGATACCATATTCTATTCAAATGAACTAAATATGAATAGTCATTTGGATAAACAGCTCCAGCACGACTACTATTTTAATATAATACGTAAGTGTAAAAGATATGCCAAATGGAATAAAAAGGATAAGTCTGCGGCTTTAGATGCTGTGCAGAGATACTATCAATATAGTGAGTCTAAGGCAAAAGAGGTATTAAAACTGTTAAACAAGAAACAAATACAATATATTATGCACATAATGTCATCAAATGATTAAAAAGATGATTATATAAATATCATTGATAATAATAATAAAAAGGGTGAAATAATGAATGATATTTTAGATTCTTTAGTTGAAGTAAAAATTGACGGAGAAGAGTCTTTTTTAAAGATCAAAGAAACTCTAACTAGAATTGGTGTGGCTTCTCGTAAAGAGAATAAATTATATCAATCCTGTCATATATTCCATAAACAAGGACATTATTATATCGTCCATTTTAAAGAGATGTTTATAATCGATGGAAAGCCGTCTAACTTCTCAGACGAAGATATAGGCCGCAGAAATAAGATCGCCGAACTTCTTCAAGACTGGGGACTACTAAAGATAGTAAACCCAGAAGTCATTAAAGATCCTATCGCTCCAATGAATCAAATCAAAGTATTAAACTACAAAGAAAAGAATGAGTGGACGCTAGAAGCAAAATATCAGATTGGACGCAAACGAACTATATAATGGAGATACTATATTATGTTTGGATTTACTGTGAAGAAAAAGATCAATACCCCAGCAGAGCAGAGACTAGAAGAGATTAAAGATATTCTTTTTCCTCCTTCTTCTGTCAGAGAAAAATATGATGAAGAAAATGATAAGTTTATTAAATATCAAATCGACTATAGTATAGATATGAATCTAGATGGTGCTATCATAGATATTCAGAATGGTCTTGCAGACAAAGTTGTATTGAATACACTTAACGATACTCTAGATAGACTCTATAAAGTGAGAGAACTTCTAGAAGCGCATGCTCAGATAGACAAAGATGCAGAGTATATCATCGTAGATACCAAAAGAGAAGAACCAGAAATAGAAGCCTCTGAAGTTTGATTTATTTTACTTTTTCCAGAAATATGTTATAATAAATCTATAGTCTGGAGATTGATATGTCTATGCACCTCTTAGGTCCTTGGTATACTACTACCAACTCAAAAAAACGTACTAAGAAATCTAAATCTTCGAAGTCTTTAGTCTCTAAGCATGATCAGTGGCTTCTTAAGAATGGTGTACATCCAGAACAAATCAAGTTAAAGAAAACAGTTGACAAAAACTGGAAATCAGTATATAATGATTCTATGAAGGTAGATCGTAGTGACTACGTTTCCGCAGGATTGTCAGGTAATGCTTCTTCTTGCGCTAAGCGTGGTGTTATGGTCAACCTTCATAAAGAAAAGCCTGAAGTCAGAGAGGCTATCTTAGAGAAAGCGTCACGCGTGATGCCACTCTATAATAAAGGTGGTTTACAACTATTATCACCTTCTGATGATCTAACTAAAATTGGTACCCTATCACGTAGGGGTTAAATATAAAATGGAGAAATTGATAATGACTAAGACTAATGCTCTTGTTAATGCACTCAAGAACGGTGAAGAACTTACATCTGCTCAGATCCGTGCGCGTTTTGGTATCGCTAATGTTACTGCAGCTATTCACTATATTCGTTCAAATCTTGGTTATGCAGTGTATTTGAATGAGCGTAAGAATTCAAAGGGTGAGACACTTACTAAATATCGTATTGGTACACCTTCACGCAAAGTAGTTGCTGCTGGTTATAAGGCTATCTCAGCAGGTTTCTGCTAATAGCTATTCCCCGATAGCTCAGCTGGTAGAGCAGAGCACTGTTAATGCTCGGGTCGGAGGTTCGAGTCCTTCTCGGGGAGCCATCAAGATTGATCGCTTAATAGATCCGTGTGGGTCATGGTTAACCCACAATTTATGGAGAGAAATATGAAAAATAAAGCTATTACACTACTAACAGTTCTTGGTATCTCACTTGCTGCAATCGCGCCGGCTAATGCTTGGTGGCGTGGTGGTTATGGTGGTTACTACGGTGGATATGGTTATGGCGGTTATGGCGCAGCTTTAGGTATTGGTGCTGGTGCTGCACTTCTTGGTGGTATTATCGGTGGAGCGATCGCTAACGGTGGTGGCTACTACGGCGGTGGTTATTACCCATATGGTGGTTACTATGGACGTCCTGTTTATGGCTACAGCTATGGTTATCCTTACGGCGGCTACTACGGGTGGTAAGATGAAGAAGTTATTCTTGACTCTTTTGTGTCTCGTTTCTATCGCTTCAGACGCAATGGCTAATGGAGACATAATGATCGATCCGGATATTGATCAGTATAACTACATAGATAACCGGCGCGTAGTAGAGCGAAAGACTATAGTCAAGAATAGAACCATTGTAAAAGAAGTACCAGTTCCAGTACCTGTTCCACAACCATACCCGGTGCCTGCTGTTCCAGCAGGAATATATCCAAGATATGTACCATCTTGTCGTATGCAGAAGGCTCAACCTATAGTAGATCCTGTATATGGGATTATAGTAGACTATCTATATGTGAGAGTTTGTTATTAATAATCAAGCTGTCGTAGCTCAGTTGGTAGAGCACCTGATTAGTAATCAGGATGTCGCGAGTTCGATTCTTGCCGGCAGCACCACTAAGGTATCTATATGAGTAAAGAAATTCTCAGAAGACAGGCAATATTTAGAGTTGTCATGTTCTTTCTTATAACTATAGTTATTGGATTTATCGCAGGGGATCTACACGTTTTCTCAAGCATGAATTAAAATGATTAATTCTCGTGATGAAAAATTTATGGCTTTTACCCGTAGAATGGCCATACAGAATAATAACTCGCAGCACAGAGCAAGACTAGCTGCGAGTTTAGTCATACGTAATGATATTGTTTCTATCGGTCAAAATTCTATTAAATCACACCCTCTTCAAAAGAAATTTGCTAAGAACATAGACGCCATCTTCAAGCACGCTGAGGTCGACTGTATCATCAACGCGCTGAGACACGTAGATGCAGATGAGTTGTCTAAAGCGACTCTATATATCTACAGGGTTAAGAAGTTTTCAAAAGATTCTATCGACTGGGTCGATGGATATTCAGAGCCATGTTCCGGATGTAAACAGGCTATAAGTCACTTTAAGATTAAAAAGGTAGTATTTTCTACAGACGAAGACAGAAGCTTTGTCTATATAAATAGCATATCCACGTGAGGTGGATTTTATCATTTAAGGAGATAATATTATGTTAAATGGTTATAAGACATATCTTGCTGCAATTCTGCTTGCAGTTTTTGGTGTTTTAGCTCAGACTGATTGGGCTTCACTTGTCAATCATCCAAATTCAGCTTCTTGGGTCGCTCTTGGATCTGCGCTTCTTATGGCGGTAATGCGTGTTATCACACAGACCACTACTGTTAAAGAGGCTTTATATACTGAACCACCAAAGCCGGTCACAAAACCAGTTACAAAAAAGAAGTAAATGACCCAATATATTGTAAATAATTTATCAGAGCATAAAGGCGCTCTTCATATTCCATCTGGCTCAGTAACAATGAGCCAGATTATTCAAGCATTAGAGCTTGTAAAAGATATCGATTGGTCTAGTTTAGTAAAGATAATCGAAAATAAAGACGAACAACTAGATGTATTAACTACAGCAGAAGATGTAGCAAAGATAATTGCTCCATTTGTGCCACAGGCCGCTTTAGCGGTTGGAGTTATAGAATTTTTAATATTTTTATCTAAACATACGCATCCCGCTCAGCCATACGAAGTTCCTGGATATCACTGGGATATGCTATATGGTTGGGTTCCAAATAATCAAGGAGAATGATATGAGAAAATATATTGCGCTGCTAACAGCGGGTGCTCTAGGACTGGCCGTTGCTGGTTGTAATGCACCATCAACAGGTACAATTGTATCAACGACTACAACTGTTGTTAATGATGTTGCAGCTGTTACAAAGACAGCTTGTGGGTTTGTTCCTGCTGCGACTACAATTGCTCAAGTTCTAAATGCTTCTTCACAGGTACTAACGGCAGCTCAGATTGCACAGATAATCTGTCAGGCTGTTAATGCTACTCCGACAACCACTAAAGCAGCAAGTAAAGCAATTAATCCTATTCTACTAGAAGTAGATGGTAAAGTTGTTGTTGTAAATGGTCATTTTGTAAAATAATCATACTATATAAATAGTATTAATATGGCTGGTACCTCTGGTGTGAATCAAGTGCCAGCCTTCTTTTTGTATAAATAATAAGCATTGTGCGTATTAGAATTGTCTCTGTTGAACAGATTATGTCAATTCAACAGAGAAAGGATCGATGAAAACAAAGATAAGCCATTTCTTCGGCGATCAGGAAGATCTAGACTTACAGCTTGTCAAACTTTCACTTGATTTAGAAACATCAAAAGAGTCAGAAGCCCTTGAAAAAGGCTGGCTGATATACGACAATACTTGGTATACTTGCAGATCATCAAGAATTTCAATAGACGAATATACATACCAGATTAATTCTTCAAGTTCTAGAAAGAAAGTAAAGAATTATTCTTTTGAGTACAAAGATAAATTTGAGATAGACGATTCTGTAATAAAAGTATATAACAGATTTTTAGAGATTAAGAAGTTTAAGAAGTTCTATCCATTAGAAAGAGATATGGAGAGAAGTTCTGGAGTATTTGTATACAATAAAGACGGTGAGTTAGTCGCATACACTAAGATGGTAAAGTATGACGGCGGAATAGAAAGTCAGTTTACCGTCTGGGACTATTCAGAACCTAGAGCTTCTATTGGTAAATATCTAGTCGACTTTGAGATAGAAGCTGCTAAATCTCTCGGTTATAAATATCTCTACATCGGTCCAGTGTACGGTCTTAATTCTATCTATAAGATGAACTTTGGTGGATTTGAATGGTGGAATGGAGAGAACTGGATCAAAGACGATCATGAACTATTTAAGATATTAGAAAGAGATTCTAATATAAAAACACTAGAAGATTTAAGCGATGCATTCATTCTCGATTCACAAATACATAAATGATCCTAAGTTTAAGCAGCGTATGGCAGAAAAAGTCAAGATTGATAGAAATCATGACGTGCCATACGTCGCAGGCTATTCAAAAGATGGTAAGACGATATATATCGATAGACATCTATTAAAGATGAAAGATGAACATGATATTGAGCCATATCTCATCGTTCATGAGAGAACTGAGAAAGTATTAATAGACCTATTTAATTTAGACTATCAACACGCGCATCATATCGCTATGGAGCAGGAAAAAGAAGCTGTCGCTAAAAGTGGACTAGAATGGAGTGCATACGAGAAGCACTATAACAAGTTCATCAAGGGTTGCGCACATGAGAAACTACAAAAGGTGCCAGCCGACTTAGACATGACACCCTATAAAGATGAGAAAGACTTTCATCTTCTCAGAGATATGGAAAAACACGAAGTTAAGTAGTAAATATCTCTATTACTTTTTCGACATACTCAGATCGTTTTTTAACAAACAGCTGTGGCTCTTCATGATCCACGGCTATCATTATTGCTATCTGTGGAATAGCAATCTTATAGATCCACTCGAACATCATCGAGTACACTGTTGTCTGTAAGAAGTAGGACTCGATCCACTCTTCTTTCTTCAACTTACGAGACGTCTTGAAGTCTATGACTGAAGGGACCCCATCGAACTCTGCGATAAGATCGCATCTTCCAGCCGTCTTAAGCACCACTGAATATAGAGGTAGTTCTATACCTAAGATATTATCTACATGCTTATCGAGAAGAGGCTGTAGAGAATTAAAAGAATCGATGCCAGAAGGCATAGAGTCTCTAAGGTGATTCTGTTCGTTTCGAACGTATCGTTCTGCAAGAGTATGGACCGCTGTTCCTCTTCTCGCAGCTTGAGTAGATATCTTATTAGCCTGTTCGTGTCCAACTCTATTTCTCCACTCAATAAGAGCAGTTTTATCAAGTTTTTCACTTAATACAGTTGTTACCGAACGAAATCTACTTCCATCCGGTAACACATAAAATCTTCCATTTTCAGTGTTCTCTGTAGTCAAATCAACTTCAGGAACTAAGTTATGCTTGAATATCTTTCTGATAGCCATTAATCACCGTATATTTCGCATCCATCCTAGCGGTAACAATAAAATTACCAGGCTTATTAGGATTAGGAGCAATCCACTGAAGAGCAATAGGACCAATTCCTTTTGCTAAGAAATAACGTGCACCGGTAGTTTTACTACCCCATGATTGTTGATAAACTATTGTAAGAATATCTTCATATTTATCACCATTTGAAAGAGTAAATTCTGGTAACCATGATTCCCAAATGACAGTCTGGATTCCTGTTTGGAATGCTGGAGGATTACAAGATAATGGATCCATTTTAGGTCTATTCTGATAGAAGCTTCCTATAGTTGCCCATTCACCCCAACCAATACCAGGATTCATTACTACTTTCTTACGTGTACCAAATAGACCACCTTTAGGATAATCATCTCTCCATTCCATAATACCTTGACCAGGAATGTGTCTCATATACCAAGTATCTTGCCACTGCATAGCAGCATTATACTCAACATAGAGCATATCTTTCTTATCATCAGATAAAAGAAAATATGCCACTATATCTGGCATTGAGCCATCTACTGCTTTATATGTAAATGAATTAATCTTTCCATAAGCAATAGATGGCCAGTAAGAAGGAACAAAATAAGTATTTGCCAAATTAATAACCTAAGTTTTCTACAGTTATAATGAACTCTTTGACAATATCAGATCTAACAATATCATCATGAGTAAATTCAACCATGGCAAATGATTTCATTCTTTTAATAACTTCAATGAATTTAAGAATATCTTCTTTTCTATTGTCTTCTCTATAAGTATTTCTAATATCACTCTGACGGTAGTCGCCACAGAATATAATTCTGCAGTTCTTACCAATACGAGTTGCAGTGGCATATGCCTCATTCCATATCAAATTTTGTGTTTCGTCAACAATAACAACACAGTTTTCAAGGGTAATACCACGAATATAAGAAGTAGATATAAACTCTACAATATTCTTATTCTTCATGTAATCATAGGCATCACCTCTACCAAATAACTCCGTGAATATAGCTTGGTAGGGAGCTTCATATACTTTAGTCTTTTCTTTTAGATTTCCTGGAAGAAACCCAACATTTTTTGAAGGTTCAGCAGATCTACAGATATATATTTTCTTATATTCTTCAGACCCATTCAGAACTTCTTTAAGAGCAAGATATGTTGATAGAAATGTCTTACCAGAACCGGCTGAACCAAGAAGCATAAGGTGTTTGCCTTGGTTATAAGCCTGAAATGTGAGTTTCTGGTTTTCGGTAAGTGGATCGATGTGTTTAAGTTTAAAGTTTACCTTTTCTTGAAAATTCTCTTTTTGTTGGTGTCCTTGGCGAAGAAGTCTTTTCTCTCTACGAGTTAATCTTCTTGTTCTTGATTCTTCTTCCATTATTCCCCTTAAAAAGTATTAATAGTGCTCCTTGTAATTCCTTTATTAGCATTCTTCTTTATTTGTTTAAGCACGTCACGGAATCCAGAATCTGGTTTAACCATTCCTCTGCCAGAAGAAAGTGCAGGAGCCGTTATTTGTTGAGTAACATTTGGATTTGATTCCAAATACGAATCAAGTTCGGAGATCTTCATGAACTCCTCATACTCTTCACCTGTATCATTGTTTATAAACTTATAAGTAGGCATCAGTATTTCCAGTTATTATCTTCGATATCATAATCATAATCATCTTCCGCCTCGAGCAGCTCATCGATGTTTTTTGTACGAAGAGCGTGTTCAACTCTTTTTTCTTTTCTCTTTTTCAAGTATTCGCTTGGAGCATGACGGTATTCGTCTTCTTCGTGTGAATAATCATTTTTACGAAATTTCTTAATTGTCATCTTACTCATTATGCAATTAACCCCGGTAGACCTTCTTTAACATGTTGTAGAGTAATACCGTTAAACGGCATCTTCTTATCCTTAATAGCGCAAAGAAGTTTAGCATCATTAGGATCTACTCTCTCGAGTAACTCAATAAACATAGTCTCTCTTTTTGTCTGAGCAAGACTATCGTGAAATCCTTTAATGTAGTAACGAAGCTTTTCACATTCTTTAATTAGAACATGTTGTTGATCTACTAATTCGTTTGGCTTATATGGTGGAGTTCCTGGTGGTAATAGCCATACTACACTTGGATCAAATGCACCTTGAAGAATAATACGAAGAGGAACACTATCATTATATTTAATAGCATCAATCTTCTCTTGTGTCTTCTTTAATTTTGATACCTTTTCTAAAAATTCATACAATCCAATCTGCATTGTTTTCTCCTTAAAACTCACTGATATATTCAGTTAGATTTTTTAATTTGTTTACCATAAAATAATTCATCAGTTTTGAACGATCTTTACCGATCTGTTCATTATACTGAATTAATACTTTTTCTTTAATTTCGTTTGGAATATAGTTAAGATCTATGAGTTGCCTATTACGACAAAAATTACGATATGTCTTCTCGTCACAATCTTTTACAGGAATACTAATTAATAGCTGTTCCATTCTTTTTGCCGTTAGTGGTTTCTGTCTTGTACCAATGACAAAGCAATTATCATCTGATAGTACATTTGGAACACCATCACCTGTATCTCCTTTCATGATATGCTCACTTAAGAACCTATCCGGATCGTCATGTTTAATCCATTTCTTTCTGACTGGATCATATTGATTAACATTATTAAAACGATGCAACTGAATAAAATCTTTATCTCCCGAGAGAATGAGGATCTTTGTACCAGTATTTATATATTGGCCGAATTCACCAACCAATGTGCCAATAATGTCATCAGCTTCTGCTGATTCCACATCAATTACCCGATATGGAAAGAATTCTTTGAGTTCTGCACGAATCTTATTCATACACTCAAAGATGTCTTTCCAGTTTAGTTCTGACTCTGAGATTGATTTTTTACGATTGGCCTTATAGTATGGAAATAACTGTTTACGCCAATAATTGGTATTATCACAGGCGATGATCAGTTCACCATAATCGGCTGTGAATTTTTGTTTGTAAGATCTAATGGAATTTAATACCATATGTCTTACCATATTTTCTTCAACTTTTGCATTCAGATGGTTTCCCAGCTGAACCATCAGGTTAGATAACATAACCTGATTCAAATCAACAATAATCACTTTATTCCTCGCTTTTGTCTTCTCTCAAGTTTACGTGTAATTCGTCTACTATCTTTAGAGAACCATCTTCAGATTCATCTTCTTCAAATAATTGTTCAGTAACTCTTTGAAGAGGATGATATATATCATAGTGTTTACAAAGCATAGATCTTAAAGCTTCTACAAAGAAAGCTCCATCTCTAATATCGTCTTCTAGATCTTCTTCATCTGGATAAAACCCAGCAATTTCAAGTTGAGTAAAAATAATTGGTATAAGATTAGTTATAGTCTCCTGTATATGATATAGGTTCATTTGTTCAACATTTTCATTGATTTCTTCTATAGAAATCATCTTTTTAATATTCTTATTTTCTCTAGGGAAAACAATTACATTATTACTATTCATAATTTTATTATATCCTATATCTTAGGAGCTGTCAATCTATTTATAATTTAAGAGAAGAACATGGTTTGTTAGAGTACATCTTACGAATATTTTGTGCAAGAACATGCATAAGAATCTGATGACAATCTTCCACAATTCCGTAGTTATCATATTTAACATGTATAATCTGGTCAGCAAGATTATCTTTTACTATTGCACCACCACCAAATCCAACAAATGCTATAGTACCAAAGTTTTCTTCTCTTGCCTGCTTTAGACCTTTAATGATATTAGGAGAGTTACCAGATGATGAAACTGCAAGAACAACAGCATAATCATCTTGGGCATATTTAATTTGTTTTGAGAATACTTCATCATAACTAAAATCGTTAGCGATTGCAGTCATTAATGACATATTACAACCGAGATTTCTTGTATTAGGAGTAAAATCAGTATCTTCTCCTACTCCTTTAGTATGATCGCAAGACCAATGATCGGCAATTGCAGCTGAGCCACCATTACCAATAGTAAGTATTGGATGTCTATGAATTGCACAATAAGTTAATACATTCATAACTTTTGTTAATTCAATTTCGTCAACAGTATTCAAAGCATCATTAATCATCTGTTGATATTCTTTAAGCATTATACAAGCTCCAATGTAGATCCATGTTTTGCAAATCTAAATTTAAATCTTTGATAACTCTTCATAGATTCTAATACTCTATTTTTTTGTTTATCTGGAACATAAACTAATAAATATCCACCACCACCAGCTCCAAGTATTTTACCTCCAAGAGCGCCATTTTTCATGGCTTTTTCATACATTTCATCTATAACAGGATTAGTTACATTATCAGAAAGTTGTTTCTTTATTTGCCAACCTTGATCAAGAAGATTACCAAAATCATCAATTCTCTTCTTCTGCAATAATTTAAGAGAAGTTCTAGCTAACTCTACCATAGCTTTAGTCTGCTCTACATTAACATTATTTTTTAAATTTTCTACTTGTTTTGACAGTACTGAAGATGCTTGTCTGTTTATTCCTGTATTAAATGCTAGTAGATTATTATCTAATTCATACATAGCACTAGCATCAATATCAACTGGTTTTACTCTTGTTTCATTGCCATGAAAATATATGGCATTAAATCCACCATATGCTGCAGCATATTGATCTTGCTTTCCAATTGGCTCTGAACATCTAATAATTTCAATATATGAAGCAAGTTCTGCTAATTCTTTATGATCTATATTCTTATTATGAATAATTCTATAGATAGCATTAATCAAACCAACTGTAAATGTGGATGATGAACCTAATCCAGTTCCTTTAACCGGAACATCGGAAAAAGATGCAATTTCTATATGTGATGGAAATTCAAAGTGTTTAAGAGTCTCTCTGACTCTATCGTGCTTAACGTCATCTAAATTATCTGTCTGTTCTAGCACAGAATAGATAACTCTAATATGGTTGGCGACACAGCGATTAACTGCCAAATAGATATAACTATTAATTGCTGTAGATACTACCATTCCTTCGTTCTCTTCGTAGAACTGAGGAATGTCAGAACCTCCTCCAAAGAAGGAGATCCTGAGTGGTGTCTTTGTTACTATCATGTTCTATACGTAAACATCTCTGCTGGTAATTTTCTAGATTCAGTGGTAGGATACTGTTCCCTAAGCTCTACCATTAGAGACTCCCACTGAGAACTAATTCTATCAAGATTGAATCTAGTGTCGGCATATGCCTTAGCAAACTTTAGATAATTCTGTATATCTGGATTGTTCACTTCCTGAATAGCCTTGTCCATATACTTATAAAATATTTCTGCATGTTTCTTGGTATCTTGTTCCCACTGATACATGAACGTCATACCGCCGGCTGTATCTGGAAGAGCAGCAAGATTAGGATGAACACAGAGTAGTCCAGCCGACATTGATTCCATAAGAACACGACATGAAGTTTCTTGCCAGATACATGGATACGCTAAAATATGAGAAGCCAATAGATGTTCTCTTAGTTTTTCCTGTGGAGCAAAACCATGATATGTCATGTTTGGATGATTACCAATCTGTTCATATAATGGTTCAAAGTGTTTATCAGCATCAGCCCAACCATAGATCTTAAATGAAGAAAATACATGCAGATGAATGTTGTTGTATTTCTTACTTAGAGCGTCAACCACGGGATAAAGAAGTTCTAATCCACGATGCGGGGTGGAGAAATATATAAGATTAACTTGATCTTTATCTTTCTCTACTTTTTCAAATGGTTCAATTGGAGTTTCAATAACTTGAAGTTTAGAATCCATTGGAATACCAAGACGAAGACACCAGTCTTGAAGCTGCCAATTAGAAGAGAACACCATCTTATGAAATCTATTTTTGCTGTGCTCTTCTTTAAAGTGCGCGCACTCTGGATCTTGTGCCAGATCATGAGCCCAATATACGCGGATCTTGTCTTCTTGTAGATCGCGAATGCGAGAAGGAATAATCTGAAAATCTTCTGCTAATTCAGGAGAGACTTTCTTACCAATACTTCTCTTTGTTATCTCAGTACCACCCTGCGACTTAGCAGAGATCTCATTTTCCTCAACGAACGCCATTCTTAAACTCCATTTCGATTATAGCGACCGCGGCGGCTAAATCCGTCGCGACATGATAAGGTTCACTCATATCTATATATTCTTCTGGTGGATCATAATCGTGTTCATTACCAACCAATATAGTAGTCAACATACTTTTATTTCCTGGAACGATATCTTTCCAGCGATCACCGACCATATAGCTGCCTTGAGAGTCTATTTCATAGATACGCATCAGAGACTCTATCATTCCATTATTAGGCTTATAAAGATTAGTATCTTTCTTGAGAGCGTATAACACATGATTGACTCCCATCTGTTCTTCTAGATATTCACAGATAGAGTCAAGTTCAACTATAAGCATCTCACCATCTAATACGCCGGGTTGATTAGTTACCACAAATACCATAAAGCCCATATCTTTTAAAGATTGAATAGACTCTCTTACATGTGGATAGATACTGTCTAAAAACTCAGATAGAGTCCACGGTGACGTCATCCGCCCGTCAGGTCTCAATACTAGATGATTGATCACACCATCTTTGTCTAAAAAGACTGCTTTTTGCATCTTTCTCTCAATTCAGTTGTAGAAAAGTTATGATATCTTTCAAGAAATACTATCTGTATGTCTCTTACTCTACAGATATTAAGTCCAGTTATTTCTTTATTTTGATAATAATCAGCACCTATAAATCTCTTTTGTATACAGAGCATCGACAACATATTAATTAGATCTTGTTCAGTATCATATGGAATAATATTATCTACATATCTAATAGCAGAAAGTTTAACATATCTCTCGAACGTAGACTGTACTGGCTTATTCTTTGAGTGGGGTCTATCTATTGTTGGATCGGTGTGTAGTCCTACTATAAGCCAGTCACAGTTTTGTTTTGCTTCAGTGAGCATAGCAATGTGACCGGCATGTAGTAGGTCAAACGCTCCAAATGTAATTCCGGTTATCATCAGTAAGTATCTACCACTTGAACGTATTCGATAGAGTCGATACGAAAAGAACGCCAACCGTTCTCTTGTAGATCCCACACTGCCAGAACGTTTTCATTCTTATTATGAAAGTCTTTAACTTTGGCTGCTTCAGTCAGAGCGTATGACTGAGGAAGTAGATCTTCTCTGAGTGAGCATCGCATCGCTCTTTTTTCACCATTTACTTTGGTGAAGAACACTTCACATACATTTTCTTGAAGATCTTTTAATAGTGTATTTCGTTCATAAGCCATTTTATGCTCCAAAATAATCTTCAACTAGAAGCTTACGGTTGTCCATTCTCTCTTCGGTGATGTACTTAAAGAGATGGTCGTAGCCGCCGATGTTCATGCCATCGATGACGATGACGGGAAACGTCTTTGCTTCTGGAAACTTTGATAGAAGAATCTCTCTAGTAAAGTCTTCATTCAACTTATATTCAAAGAAATCTTTACCGTGCGTGTTTAACAGCTGCTTAGCCTTCACACAGTTAGGACAACCATCTTTTGAATAGATCTCAATTCCCATTGAAGTATTCCTCCCAGTATTTTCTAATTGACGTGATCAAATTAGGATCGTATCCTTTAGAAGCCATATCATTCTCTACCATAATCTCAAGATCACTCTTAAACATTGCTACCTCCATACATGTAGATATATATTATATCATATAATTCAAGTAGTGTCAAATTAAAAAAAACTTAGCCATGCCTACTATGTATATAATAGTTACGACTACTTGAATTATAATAAGAGACCATTTTTTCCAACACAGTCCTAATACCAGCCAAAGAGAATTACCAACAAGGCTGACATATATGTTCATCGGATAGATGTTAAAAGAAGTTAGAGCCACTCCTGTGATTAGAACAATCGTGGCTACAACTTCTAATGCTGTCTCTTTATCTTTGCTTAACATAAGAAGCCTTGATCTTTTGCTTTTCTAAAATCTCAAAACCATTCTTAAATAGATAATCTCTCTCGATCATATCGTGATCGTACATCCATATGTCGTCAAATACATACGCTCCACCGACAGGTGTCTTTGGTAGGAAGTATTCTAGCTCGTCGATCACTGCTTGATTCGTATGTGGGCCATCATAGAATACGAATGCAAACTTGTCTTCGACCTTCTTAACTTCGTCATAGACAGGAACGCCGTCTGGATATCTCTTGAAGAACTCTGTATCTTCCAGACAGAAGAACGTGAAGTTTAGACCTTTGGAATAAGCGTAATAGTATAGAGAAGGAATGACTCTATTTCTCATCGTGTTTGTGTAGTCAAACTTCGTTGGGAAAGAGACGTCCTTAGATATCGGATCGCCTTCTACCTGATGCTTACCAGGATAGTGAATAGAAGCATTGATGTTTGTAATTTCTAGATCAATGTTACCGTATGGATCTACACAGAACATAGAGCGATTTGTATCACCGTTGTGTTCCAGCATATCAATGATGATTTTTGCAGATCCGCCGCGACGAGAGCCAATCTCAAGAACAGCTCCCTCTACGTCCTTGATCTTAAGTACTGCATTTCCTAAAATCTCATACTCCGAACTGTCTGTATTAAAGACTTCATCCGGATTCAATCTAATCATAGTCATTCTATATCTCCTCAGTAAAAATCAACGATCTCGTCAGCTAGTCCAAATTTAATTGCTTCTTTTGGTGTTAACCAGACATCTTCTGCTGGTAATAGATATTTCTTTATATTTGCTTCTGTCTGTCCAGTACAGCGCTTATAGTGTTCAATTATTCTTTGACTTGTATTATTAAACTCTTTAACTTGGGCCATCAATTCGTGTTCTTTACCAATAGAACCCCAAGAGAATTGATGCGATAAGATTGCAGTGTTTCTTGTTATATATCTATGCCCCTTCGCTCCGGCGATAAATGTAAGTAGTCCACAAGAGGCGATCTCACCTAACCCATACGTATATATAGGTATCTTAGAACCCTTCATAGTGTCGATGAGAGCGAATGCAGAAGGAACTTCTCCGCCTGGAGAGTTGATGATCATCTTAATCTGCTTAGGGCGATTCTTTGCTATTAAGTTTCTAGCGATAATGAAAGAGATAGCATCGCCACTAGAACTAGCGTTAAAATCGCTATTGAACATCAGGTAGTGATGATCTTCTATTGAAGGAATTGTTGTTTCTTTTTCTTTGTCTAGACTCAATTCTATCTCCATTAACTAGAAAAGGGGAGGCACGGACATTGCCTCCCACGTTATTATTTCTGGATATGAATGTGGTCGTAGTGACCGGGCACTCTCCAGAGAACTGTATAACCAGCAGCTCTTGCTTCAGCTGCTAATTGGTCAAATCTATGTGCGTATTGTGAACGGGCTTCTACGACTCCACGACCAACGTTTATATCAATCGCATTACCAGAGTAGTGCGCTGAATGATTGGCATGGACGTGATGAACACCACCAAACGATGGATGTTCTGATACACGAAAGCCTCTACGCTGCAGATCGTATCCGTATGCTACAAGCGAACCTGAAGCGTGTCCGAATCCATACTGCTCTTCTTCGTGTTGATAGTAAGCACGCGCCTGCTTTCTAGTCTTGAAAGTCACGCGTGGACTAACGTGCCAACTCTCTCCGGTAGAAGTTGTTCCACCAAATATCTCAGAGAATGGGTTTGAGTAGTCTTCTTCTAAGTTTGTTGAATACTGAGTATTCTTGCTGTGACGAACTCTTGCTTCTACAGCGCCGCTCATCGCAAACACTGTAGCAGCTGCCGCTGCAGCTAGGATAATCTTCTTCATATAGTTACCTTTCTTTTATGCGTAACCGAATAGTCACTGCACTAGCATATGTAATCGTGCTATTCCATGAGATTTGAAGCCGAGGGCATTGGCTACGTTTTGGTTTACGTCGAGTGTTCTACCTCTGACGAATGGCCCTCTATCGGTTACGACGGCTGTTACTGATCTTCCATTCGAAGGGTTAGTAATTAATACCCTCGTGCCAAATGGAAGTGTTCTATGAGCTACACCATAGGTGGCTCTCATACCCGAAGCTGTCCGTCCACTTCGGTCATTATACCACGAGGCGTTATGGTGCCCAGTGGAATAAGTATTTATATGTTTAGATTGTTTACCGTAGCTGACCCTCTCTACCTGAGAATTACCAAATAGGTCATCGATAAATCCGGCGCTGGCTGTATTCCAAGTGCCAACTAGTAGAGATAATACAAAAATCACGTATTTCATCATATATCCTTTTCAATATTTGGTACTCCCGACAGGACTCGAACCTGTAACCGCGCTGTTATGAGCAGCGAGAACTGACCAATTGTTCTACAGGAGTGTATTAAGAATTACTTCTTTTTACGTCCTTTTAGTCTACGAGCCTTGCGCTTGTTTGAGCCGATCTTACGGCGACCTTTACGTGGACGATTTTTATGTGGATGTGGCATAATATACTCCTTTCATCATTTAAATTATACATTATTTCTTTAGAAATGTCAAATGATTCTTTCTTACTTTACACATGATCCAAGAGTTGTACCAGTCTTCTGACTCTAGTACTGCGTTTTGAAATTGATATTTCGCTTCAAAGTAGGTCATCTCACCTTTAGAAGAGCAAAGTCTTAATATTTCTCTGGTGAAATTATGTTTTCCTATGAGATTTACGTCCTGATTTAATCTGTCGTTAGAGCCATAGTAGTCTTTCCAGTCAGACTCTACTTTATATCTTTTCTTCTTACCTTTTATCTGCTTAGTCTTAGCAAAATAGAAGTTCTTTTTGCCGATATATCTTTTATTATTAGTAGTATTGGTAATCATATAGACAAATCCAATATAACTACCAATATTTTCTACAAACGCTTCACCATTATAATACCACATCCCGAATCTCCTTCGGGATATTTATTCCTCATCAAATAGATCGTCCATATTCTCTTCTTCATAATAACCAATAAGATCACAAATATCTTTAATTAGATCTAAACAGTTGTTATTGATGTGCTCGTCGTTTAAAATATCTTCTTCGCTAGTAATTTTATATTCTCTAATAAAATCCTTGCACAGATCAAATAGTTCTGCGTCTACTTTCATTTATTCTTCTCCTTATTGAGATATTCGGAGCACTGTTCTTCCATATCATCATACTTCTCACAATACGTCTTGATCCAATCTGTCTTAATCGCTTCTTGTGCTTCCTGTACTGTTAAGATACCATCACATATCTCACGATGTAGTCTATTCTCTAGTTTATCTTTTACATGAGCGTTCCATGGCTTTGTGGTATAAGACTGTGGCCAGAGATTCTTAATATCATTAGACCCACCGAGCTCGAGTGAAATAAGATGATCGATCTCATACTTATCTTTAGTTCGATCTAGATGATAAAGATCAAACGCCTGTTGTTTTACTCTATTAGGAACGTTTCTCACGGAGCCAGAGTAGCCAGAAAGACAGATATTCTCTCTAGTTCCTCTTGGATCAGATACCCCAGGAGTCATAACGGGATTAGGTAGAATAGGTTCTACAACTATTGGATCTGCATAAGCGACACCGGTAGTTAGTAGTAATATTGTTATTATTTTTTTCATGTATTACCTTTATTTGTTATCGTGTGCTTTTTTCATCTGTTCATAGATGTCTTTACCATATGCTTTTTCATACACCCTCTCAATATCATTAGTATCATTACCGGGATCATGAATCTGCGTTACTGATGTTGATTTAATATTATGGTAAAGATGTTTAGCTGCTTCAAAGCCGGCTTCATAGCCGGCTCTATAGCCATTCTGCCATTCGTCACTCATATCTCACAGTTTCCTGCTGAACACGCTAGTGTCTGAGCCCCCTCTACCTGATCTGATAACTCTACAAGAGCGTCCCAGTCTACTTCAGTTGGAATATTTATAATCGCCGCTTCATATTCATCTTTTGTTATTGTCTCATATGGAGCCTGACGATATGTTCCACCGTCATAAGGTAGGAATGAAACACCAGACATCTCATTAAAGTGATCGTATACCCATGCTCCGACTCTTGGCCACTCTTCCTCTTTCACGTTGATAGTCACAGACGGCTTATGCTCACACCAGTGACGCTGGTACTTCAACCAGAGCTCTAGATGCTTAATGGCGTCTACCTCTTCGCGAACTACTGAACCTTCTGGTAGTTTCATTGGAAATGAAAAGACAGTAGTAGAGTGAGGCTTAGTAACATCAGGCTCATGAGGAACGCCAGCATCGATAAGATGTTTAGTAAGGGGATCTTTGTTGTCAGACCGTACGCGACGAATATAATAGCTATCGTGACCTGGATGAATACCGGAAGGACTAAGAACAAGTTGACTAACAGTTCCGGATGGTTTAACACAGGTGATAGCAGCTGACTGATTGATTCCAAGTCTCTCACTCCATTCTTTATTAGTATCTATAGCTACCTGTCTTAGTCTCTCTAGACGTTCTGGTAGTTCAGGATCTTCTGGGTTGTTCATCAATGGGCAATCATAGATGCCGGTGAATGAGACGCCGAGTAGTCTCTCTTCTTCTGTATTCTTCTGCCATATCTTGCGTAGATATGGAAAGTTTGTCATTGTCGATTGAAACGTTCCCAATATTGACGCGACTCTAATCTTTCTTGTAAGAGTTTCTTCAGTATCATCAGCTCTGATAACGACTTCCGTGAGATTGCAGAATTGATAAGGTCTGAGGATAATCTCTGAACAGGGGTTAGTTCCGAATTCAAACGATGGATCTCTGCGACCGTTCTTTTTAGCGACGCGTTGCGATGCAGCACGGCTAAATATTCCTCTTTCTCCTGACTTGGACTCGTAGATTGACAGCCACTCTTGCATGAACTGTCCGACTTCAGGCTTCTCCGTATATACTGCTGAATTGTTTGAAAGAGCTCTTTGAACATTTGCTTCCCACCACTGTCCTGCTTTGGCATGGCGCATGCGATCGTCAGAAAGATTAGATAGAGAAATCATCGCTGATCGGCGAACACCACCAACTACAACGACCTCACCAATCTTACACATGATATCGTGACACTCTAGCGATGTCAGTTTACGGCCATGCGCATGTTTGAAAATGCGAACGATAAATTTAAATAGTTCGTTTAATGGTTCAGGACCTGAAGAACGACCGCCGAATGTCTTAAGCGGTGCGCCTGCCGGTCTGAGACCGCTGATATCCCATTTTGGAATCTCACCTGTATAAAGAAGAGCTATCAGCATCCGGAGAGCCTTTGCCCAACCTTCTTTAGAATCGCGAACTGTAATCAGTGTCTCACAGTCATATAGCTGCTCTGGAATTTCAGGTAATTTATTTACATATTGACGCTCAACAGAGAAGCCAACACCGGTGCCATTCATGAGAATACACATCGCCTCGTCAAACGCTTTAGGATCATCAATTGGAAGATATGAACAGTTATAACCAGCAACGTTATCGCGATCAAGAGCCTTACCAGCGGTCATGAGCGCACGCATGGATGGCATCACCTCAAGATTATAGATTGCGTTGTATACTTCTTTCTTTAGTTTCTCGTCTTCAATTTTAATCTTATCGAACATGTAGTCTACGTAACGCTCAACAGTCTCATTCCAATGTTCTCTGCGATTCTTTTCAGGAAGATATCTTGCGTAACGACTTTTGTGTATATATTGCTGATAAACTGTAAATGTCATTTCCCTACCTCTTTAGATTAATTCTTTCAATGATGGAAACTCTTTAATAACTTCATGCCAAGCACTAGTAGCAACTTCTCTATGTTCCTTCTGAGTGCCTTCTTCCATTCTAATCAGACAATAATGAATCCATGAACGAAGAGTTCCATTCATATACATCTTTGAAACCGTTAGACCTTCGGGCAAGACCGCTCTTGCTTGTTCTTTTGCAATACCATTTTGTACTGCCCATTTATAAGCATCGTGTGCATGTCTATTGACATCCATCTGCATATAGTGCCATGTTCCTTTTAAATCATCGTCTTGTGTTTCGATTGAATTTTGTCTATTCTTTTTATCCTGTAAACGCGCTTCTCTAATCTCTGACCCTAAATCTACAGTCGGATCAGCGTAGCGTTGACTAAATTCTTGAAATGAAAATGATCTGTGGCGAAGGATCTGTCTAGCAATATCGCGTGTGGTATTTATCTCCATTACTATGTTGATCATTTCGAAAATCGACCAATGTTTATTTTTTGCACAATAATTTAACAGTTTAGAAGATGTTTGGTTATTCATTTGATTTGAAGGATTAGATACTCTTGCCGTATAAGCAATAAATTCTTCTGGTGTTAAATTTTTTTGTCTACTATAAAACCAATGCGATGTTTCAGTTTCATAAATTCTTGGTTGAGTTACTGCAATAATTTTCGCTGTGTTCATTTTTTCATTCCTCTTTTCCAACCTTCTCCTGGCCATTCTTTTTGTCTAATCTTTTCGCCAGTTTTTATATTAGTCCACCAGCAAGTTCCTCTAACAAACACACCACCAGTTTTGTTTGGATCATGAAATCCTGCTTTCTTTGCCTTTGAAGCTAAACCTGCCTTACGAGAGTTTTCTATTTTATCAATAATTAAAAAAGCACCGTTTCCTTTTGATAATCTTTGTTCTATAGTTTTCTTTGAGATTTGTGTTCTTCTATCCTTAGACATCTTCTGAAAATTATGTTCTCCATTTTCTAACTTTTCCAACTGAAACTTACTGGCTGCTTCTCCGATACCTTCTTTGTTTTCCATCCTCATTAAAATTGCTTGAACAGCTCCCCAATCTTTTTGCCTATAATGAATATTCAAATGTTCTTCAATACTTACCGCCAAAAGATTTTCAGGATCGTTGTTTTCATGGTTACCATCTATATGATGAATCTCTGTTCCTGACAACAAACTACAATTATGGTAATTTTCGTATATTTTTCTGTAATTCATATCATTGGTCCCCTTTTGAGTATTTATATTAGACCAATGTTTATAAAACTCTCATACTTTACTCCACTTCTGCAAAGCTAATTTTGCACTCAAATCTCTATATGTATTATGCTTAATTATATGTTCTATAAACTGTGGTGAAAGACCAGCTAGAACCATGTCGTTGATGTCTTTGTGCTCCATGTTTTCTGGCCATATACAAACTGCATATCCATTCATGATAGCCTTATCCATCTTCTTTACTGTCTCTTTAGATCTAGGCTCGTTGTCATAGACGATCACCAACCTACTCTTGTTAAATCCTCTAACTGCAGATACGAGATCGCCTCCAGCAGTAGCAATAGAGTTAGGAACAAACATACTGTCAATCGGACCTTCAAGGACATGTACAACTCCGTTAGTATCAACAGAGTCCAGGCCATACAGTTTAGGTACTGTATCATTAAGAACGACTGTAATGTATTTAACTGCACTGTTCCCTCTAAGGCTTCTTCCTTGGAAGGCATGAACGGACTTATTACTATCCAAAAAAGGGATAAGAAGTCTTGTCTCATCGTGAGCCAGAGCTGAAGTTGGAAACTTGTTGGGCACCAAATTATTAGTAAAATGCATAAAATTAGGACATGCGAATAACTTGGAATGGTAAACATTTGGTATCTTCCTAGCAACTACAAATTTCTTTATAGGGTGTTCAGGTGACAGTTGACTGACCTTCTTTAACCCTTTTAGAGGTCCAGAAGATATAAATGCTGGTTTTTTTAATTTTTCAACGAATGCTTCATACTCTACTTGTTCTTTTGGTTTATTATTAGCTAATTTCTCTAATTTATATTCGTCGTATAGACCTAGGTCTACATGCTTTATTAGATTAGGAACTGACATACTAGCACTACAGTTATGACAGTAGTAGTTAGACTTCCCACCTTTTTCAATTATAAATCCTCGTGCTTTACTCTTACTCTTCTGTGAATCGCCGCATATTGGACAAGAAAAGTTATATAGACCACTCGATTTCTTCTTAAAGTTTCTCAGTCTATTACTGAGTAGACTTATATATTTTTGCTCGAGCCAATCCATTCTAGTTCCTATCTATTATAATGCGTATAGATAATTATACTAGGATATTACAGATTTGTAAACAAAAATATTAATGGAGATTTAGTATTCTTAAGATGCTTGGCCCATAAGCTAGAACAAATGCAACCACGGCGAGTCCACCACCATATTTCCACATAATTTTTTCCATTTCAACAATTTTTTCTGAAAGCTTCTCAGCCTGATGGGTAGATTGTTGCTTTAAGAATTCTAATTTATCATTTATAGCTTCAAAACGCAGTTCGAGTTCTTCACGTCTCTTTTCAGCCGACATCTCTACGTTTGTCAGTTGTTTTTCTTGATGATTGAGTCTTTGATCATGCACTGCAATCATCTTACTGAGGTCAGATGAGATATTTGTTAATTTATCAACTACCTCTTCTAACTTATCCTGTCTTCTTTCGTAATTAGAATACTCTGACATGACTTACCTCTTGTCTGCTTTCTTTTCGTTTTTATAGTCACGCCCCGTTATATCTCTCAGATTCTTTGGTGTATTATTCGGTAATATGTGATTATACTTAGTTGAATTCATTTTAAAATTATGATCCCAACCACCAGTATATAATTTTCTTTTCATGGGTTGTGGTTTTAACTTTAATATCGGATCAAAGCCCTGAATTGGACCTGGACTGGTTGAACCCATACCGCCGGCACCCACTGCGTTAGCGGCTACACTATCTTCCATCATGTTAGCTTTCATAGCTTTATCTTTAAAGATGTGTGGATACTTGTTATCGAAGTCTCTCATCAGTCTACCGGCCATCTCGTTAGCGTTGTCTTCTTTCCAGCTATCCCCACCAGATTTCTGTCTACAATGTATTAGCTCATGAGCAAGTGTTCTCATAATGTCCAGTGGGTGTCTGTCTGTAACTCTTACGTATATATCTTTTTTATTAGTATGACCGAAGGCGTGCATCTTATTTTCTTTACTACCAACAAAATGGATCTTTGGAAGAGTCTTGATGCCAAGCTCCTTTACAGCAAATTGTATAAACAATTTTAAATGATCCATCATACTTTCCTTAATTTTGTTATTATTAAGTTATCCATTTCTATTAAATCTGTATCTATCGTCTCTTCATCTCCAACATTATATATTTTATCCGGCAGCACGTTTAATAATATCAAGAATGGTTTAATAAAGCGCATCTGATGTTTTAGTTTTAGATATAATATCTTACATAATACATCGGGCCCAAAACAATTATTGAGAATAATGATGTGATTAAGAATCAAACGTTCTTTCAAATCATTATTCTCAATGTAACGCGTTATCAATTTTTTAATATATTTTACTCTATTTAAATCTTCTACAAACTCTTCTGTCGTATAGTATCTCTTACCGTTATAATGCTGCGCACAAAATACAAGGTAGTTCTCATTTGTCAGTTTCTCATAGTTCATTTAATTACCAAGTAAGTAGTTGCGACCTCTTCCAAACATTATTGGCAACGCAGACATAGAAATAATTACCATCAGCGCAGATAGTTCCCTGTACACCATTCGAAGATGATGTTACAGGGACGCTATTAGAAATTACTAAGTTAGCACTAAAAGTTGCAAGATTAATAGTTCTTACAGACGGAGTCCCTGTCACGTTATACAATATCATCACTCTATCGCTTGGGGCGATATTTGCGGAAGTCGGTAGCTCCGATACCATTAAACTATTATCTGACATCTATTATACGCCTGGGAACAATGGATTATCAGAAGTAGAATCTGTTACATTAACAGGTGTACCATAAGCAGCAGACTGAGCGCCAAGAGTTCCCATAGCAACAAGAGTCTCATGATGGACACGACCAGCGCGACCACCTGCAGTAATAGTAAAGTAAGTAGTTACTGTATTACCAGCAGCAGTACCACCAGTAGCATTTGTAACGAAAATATTTGATGTTGGTATTGTTACTAAATTGAAACCATAACCAGGATTAGTCAGAGTCAAAGAAACATTACCACCAGTAGAATTTGTTGAAATGCTGAACTGAGCGTTACCACCAGCAACTGGTGACTTTGCAACAACAACGTCATTATTGTTATAACCAGTACCAGTATTTGTATAAACGCCAGAAACAATTGGACCTGTCCCAGCGCGACGTAGGTTCCAACCAGCATGAGCGCCATGCTCGACTGAATTGTTTAGATTATTATTTGCTTGTTCTGTTGCTGAAACGCCGAACACTCCAACAGCCATACCAGGAATGAATGCGCTTGGTGTTGTGTTGTTGAACATAGCAACATCAGTGGCTGCTCTTGAGCCGGCTGACGTATTACCAAAATGCGCATTTGCACCACCACCAAGTTTTACGGCAGTATAAGTACCGATAGGTGCGCCGTTTGATGATTCAGCAGTAGTAGTGCTATTAGCAGTTACTGGCTGATCGTTTCTACCCCATTGAGCCATTTGTTTTCTCCTTTGAACTCTTTTTGTTATTTATTAATTATCTAACGTAAGCATATCTAAAATATACTGAGATTGTTTAGAAATCTTCTTTTCTTTTCCATCAACAATCAAAATACCTTGTCCTGCTTTATCTAATTTTGTTCTAGGAACCATAGAAACTTCTTCTAATGGAATCAATGGAGGCAGATCAGTCGCAGCAGGTTGAGATTCGCTCTCAACATTATTATTATTGATAATAAAATTATTAGCAATAATTGGCATAAATCACATTCCCTTTGAACTGTCATGCATTTTATTGACAGCCGCATGTCTTTCAGCTGGTTTCATACCGTTTAATTTTGCAACAATTTCTCTTCCTTTTTGAGGAGTGATTGTTGATTTAGAACCATCATTATGGTGAAATTCAATATGTCTTCCGGCTGCGGCCTGTCCAGCAATCACCTGAATGTGTTGCTTTGGATCACGCCCAGAATGTTGCGGAGCATCATCGTCAGTTTTCTTTGGACGACCACGAGCTTCATCAATAGTTTCTTCTTTCACGTTTTTCTGCATCTCTTTTGCTTTTCTGAAATGCCATCCACTACCAGGAACACCAGCTTTCTTCAATCTTTGGCCAATCTCTTTGTGCTGTTCGGGTGTAGGATTTTCGATTCTACCTTTGACGAATTCATCATAAGATAGTTTCTTATACTCTTTCTTTTCAGTTTCTTCAATCACGCTATCAGTAAGATCACGATCTGGAACTGTAGGTCTTACTGGGTCGCCGTTTGTAGTTGTTGACCCTGCCTTCTTAAAAGAACCTTTTTGAGTAGCGTCTTTTGACTGTCCGAGTGCTTCTACGACTGAATCAAAATGTGCTAGTTCATCTGCTGAGAACTCAACGTCTTCTTTTGTTAGAACTTTTGGAGAAGCATGACCAACTGTTACATTGCCATGCTTTTTATCTACTAATGGATAAGGCTCGCCTGTCATTTTGCCACGGGCTCTTAAAACACCTTGTGTTCTACCAGTACCTTTTGCTTTTGATACAAATGATCTAGCTGTATCAGTAGAGATTTCATCTACCTGTTCAACTTCTTCTTTACAACCACTTTCACATTCTTTGTTATCCATCTTCTTACCAGCGCGAAGAGCGGCAAAGTCAGCAGCGTCGATCTTGTCTTTATCGCCGGCGACTGCTGCAATCTTCTTCTGTTTAGCAGATAGATGCTTAGCAGCCTCAAACATGTTTCCTGAATTCTCTGCCTGAAGTGCTAAGAAAGCGTCAATAAGTGGATTTTTGACTTCGTCTGACATTTCTTTAATTCCTTTTTCTGATTCGTTTTTATTGATCTCTTCTCCGACATTTTCTGGATTAGCATTCTTTAGAGTTGGATTAAATTCAACTTTAGTTTTACCTTTTTCTAAAGCTACTTTCTCTTTATTATCGGAAGTCTTTTCTTCGTCGATAATCTTAGTCTTAATCTCTGTCTGTTTAGCTAATTTAGCTTTAGTATCCATTGGATTTTTAGCAGTATCTGGTCTGCCGACGTTAACTACCTTACGTCGCTCTTCAGTTCCTTTTGACACGCCATCGACGTCAGTGTATTCTGCCTCTTCATTAGTTTTTTCTCTAGAACTACGACCAGATTTAAATCCTGCAGCGTAATCTCTTGTTGTCTTTTCCCACTTACTCTTTTCTTTTGGATTGAGATAGCGTGGACCATTTAAAGTTGGCGCCGGTAGTGGAGACTGAAAACTATTGCCATTGATACCATGTGAAAATCCAATTTCATAGTGTCTAGAATTCACGTTAACTTCATTGACCTGTTCTACTTCTTCCTTCATCTTCTTCTTACCAGACTCAGTGGCAGACAGCGAACCAGAATCTCCAGAAGACATCGCGCCGTCTGTTGACTGGTCGCCCTCTTTTATCTTCTTCTTGCCAGACTCTGTGCTCATGAGACCCATAGTCACACCGCTAGTTTCAGGTGGAGCGCATTCCATCTTAATGTCGTCTGCCTGCTTCATGTTAGCGTGCGAGCCGTGTCCTGCAGAAGTATGACCACCATTCTGTGACTTATACTTTCTAGTGAGAAACGTTTTTGGCGTACCTTTTGGTTTATCATCACCAATAATACCAACGCCTTCAGCTATTTCTCTAATAATGTGCTCTAATGATTTATATTCTTTTGACATCTATTGCGCCTTTGTGAATGATCTGAGCATCCAGCCGTGCTTCTGGTGAGCGGTGATGCGATCTTGAAGAATGTTAGAAATACCGTAGTGTCTATGCTTTTCACATAGATCATATGCTCTATTGAGAGAGTTAATTACTCTTTCGTTATCAGCTGCCAGTTTACTGATCATTACTAGACCGTCTGGAATGTTTTTAGCTTCTTCTATAGTAGTTAGTTCTAAAAATCTTGACATAGAACCCGGTGAGAACGCACCGAGTGTTCTAATATTTTCTGCAATGATATCGATACCATCATTTACTTCTTCGTATAGCTCACCAAAGAATTTATGGTATTCCGAAAAATGTGGTCCAGTAACATTCCAATGATAGTGCTGGGTCTTTACTGCAAACACGTAGCTGTCTGCAAGCGCGACCTTTAAAGCTTCAGCTGGATCAATTAATGGAATCATTCTACAGAGTCTCCATTATTAGATCCTGTCTCTTCACAGTTCCAAGCTCTTCTTGACCAGTAGTTTGCACTTGTCTTTTTACTTAGGTTGCCTTGTCCGGAAGATCGAGCGCAGTATGACTTCTTACGTGCCGGTTGATCTTTCTTAATAGACATGTTTGGATCACCAAAATTGACTTTCTTTACGTTTCCTGTAGAAGGATCTTTTACGAATACCTTTGACTTCTTTACGTCACCCTTCATTGGCTTATTCAGAGGAACTTCCTTGCCGTGATACTTGGCTTCCTCTAGTGCCTCTCTTACCGTCTTTTTAACAGTATTTGCTAGTCTAGATAGTCTTAAATCTTTGTTAGAAGGAGCTTTCTCACCAATAGTGTTTTTATTGTATTCAGGTTCTCCTGGAGTCGATCCTGCATAGACTTTTCTCATAGAGTCCGTACCGTCAAATCTTGAATGCGGACTAGTTGAATCTGTGTTCTGGTGCTCTGCGGTCTCGCCGGTTCTAAACTTAGATTCTTTTACTGTATCTGCATGTTCTTCGTTCTGCGACGCCTTAAAGTCTGCCGCGGTAGGAGCGCCTTTAGATCCTGGCTTGCGCATGTGCTCACCGGAACCGGCTTTAATTCTAGCTCGCTTGGCGTGGATGTTGTCCCATAGCCCGCGCTTCTCGTCTAGTAGATCTTCGTCTAGATCCATAGCAAATCCTCCCGCTATAAATGAGTTTACTCTGTCGAACCCGAACTGTTCTGCTGAACCGCCAAACGACTCGTCCCATATTGAGTACCCACGACGATACACTTCTTCCAACACGCTAGTTGGAATACCTGAATTCTGTGATTTTTTATATAAGGAGAGTTTAGCCTTGTCAGTGAGGTTGACAGACTCGCCAAGTCGCACTTCGACTTCTGGCTGAGGTTCAAAAGTTTTAAATCTATCTAACATTGGAGTTTCCCTTGGGTTTTCCAAAAACTTATGCGAGTCTGCCATGGCCTTATCGCACTGACTGGTTATTTATATATTATAGTTGTTCAAGGAAGTTAAACGTAGCAGCAAGATTAGCAGTAGAACCACCAGATGCTAGCTGTTGAACGGCTAGAGTGAGCGTTGCGGGATTACCACTAATGTCAGAACCAAGATTAAACGTCCCAGGTATGCCGTCGAACGTCTGCTGCGCAGAAGCAGACTGAGTTATTCCTGATAATAACACTAATCCACCAGAAACAGTTGCTGTATTAGTCCATGTCCAATACTGCGAAGATCTACCCGTGTTAGGATTAGCTACAGCGTTGTTGCCGACGTAGGCATAGGTTCCGTTAACGTTAGCGTTGTATATTACATGGTAGAAATAAGTGCCTGGAGTAGAGTTCTTTCCTTGGTTGTTAAGATCGACTAGAGTAATCTCTCCTGGAGTAATATCAGATCTAGTATAAGGAGATCCTTCTCTTAGACCTATAGACAGTATAGGAGTCATAGAGCTGCCTGGAATAAATCCATTTATATTATAAGCGCTGGAAGGAGATGGATTGAACAGCTCCGGAGCTTCTGATTGAAAAGATATCGCAGACATATTAAACGTAGGTGAAGTAGTCTGGGATGTAGAGTTAAATATTTCTGTTCTTAGCGGCAGAGAAGCGTTACTTATAAAATTAGTATTAACGACACCAGCATAACTCTGAGTATGTACTATCTGAGGTCCAATAGGAGTGCCGAGGCCGAAACGAACACGACCTGTTCTACCGCCAATAAGATCAAACCAGAAAGTATAATACTTGTTCAGTCCAGCGGAGAATATATTAAACCCTGAAGGACCAGTTCCGTCTAGATGATCTGTATTAAAGCTGTTAGCGTAGGTTCTGTCTTCTTGAATATACCCGTTAGCTAGAGTTCTTCTAACAACGACCGCAAGAGTGTTTGCGTTCTGCTCCCAGAATATTCCATCATTAGCGTCGTACAGACCAGTTCTTCTTGTCACACCAGTTTCTGAAGTATTTGCAGTAAAATTAACAGTAGTATAGACTACGTGTGAGGTGCCAGGAATGACTTTGAATCTAGAATACGTCTGTCTAATGGCAGAACCAGAAGCGGTGTTTCCACTAGTCATCTGAATCTCAGAAGTATTTGCTAAAAATACGCTATTAGAATTTGTGCCTGTAAGAGATTGATTCCATCTAAAAGAAGTATCATTATCAACCATTGGAGCAAACCAATCTTGATTCAGCGTCGAAGAGACTCTTAATTTACTAAGAGCGTCAACAGACCAAGTTGGCGCGGCCTGAGTATATACGTAGTTGGTCGTATTAGATAAAACTTGAACGTTCTGTGTCGCAGGAAACGCAACACTCACATTACCAGAAACTACATTTACATTAGTTACTGTAGGAAAGTTATTGACTGATACTACTACGTTTGAAGTAACGCTGGTAACGACGACGTTGCCACCAATTGGTAGATATGGAACGTTTAATATTCCACTAGTTCCAACTTCAGTAAGATGTGTATGTACTGGATTTTCTGGAGTAGAATTAACAGTAATAGTATTAGGAACGTTTACGTTGATAGAACCATTTGCTGTAATATTAATATTAGCTGATCCAAGTGTAACAGGCAGTGGGTTCGTGTTGCTTACGATCATGCCGTTAGGCGTAGCGAGCATCTGCGCTTCAAACAGAGTCTTATTGAACGTCTGGAACGATCCGTTAGCAGAATTAAAAGTAGCCATTATTATACCTTACTAGAACTGACGATGTCTCGCATCATCTCGTCTTTATGCGCAGGAGTCATGTGCGATGACGCTCCGGCATGGAACGTCTTTTTATCTCCAGATCTTGCGGCTGCTCTCATCTTAGTACCGGAGATACCGGTAACACCCTCTGAGTCTGGATCCCTATCACCGGCAGAATGAACGGTTATGGACTTAAAGTTGTAGTGCCCGTGCCGACCTTCTTTACCGTTGTAGTCATTTAATAATTTATTAAATTCTCCAACCCTGTCTTGTCCTGCTACTAGATGAAGATGCTGAATTCCATTTCTAAATAAATTTGACGCGTGGTGAAGTAGCGTAGGTTGCTCCTTTGACGACGTAGAGACGTTAGCGTCTGGAAACGCCCTCTGCGCATGCTTTAGTTTCTGTTCAGGAGTCAATGGATTCTTGTCTCCATCATGACTGTGAGATAGAATAATAGAGTGTGACGCTTTCTTCTTATTAGCTAATGCAGTTACTTTATCAACCACCTTTTGGTGACCGGCAGTAGGAGGATTAGCCCTCATGAAAGTCATTACGTGAGACTTTTCTGTCTCTTCTCTTATTAAGAACTGTAAAAATTTAAGCATCTTGATCCTGCTGTTTTTGAAATTGACCTTTTAGAAAGTTCAATCGATTAAATTCTTGACGGTTATTCATCTTAGAAGCGTTACCATTCTTGTCGACTACAACCGTTCCTTCTGGACCTGTGTGTTGTCCGCCGACACTGTGATAGTACGGACTGTTCTTTGCCATGACATTAACGAGGACGTTCTTAGCAGACTGTAGATGATTATGAAGATCAAGAGCTCTTTTAAAGTGATCTTGATTGTCCATCACGTGTTTAATATTAGCCGCGTGAGCCTGCGCTTTCTTATCTTTCGCTGCCTGCGTCTTAACGCTATCTACGTCTTTCTTATGTTTATTAGTAATGTCTTGCATGTAACCATCAACAGAAGGCTTTCCTTCAGTCCTAATCATATTATTGATATGACTCTCTAACATCTTCTCGTGTCCTTTGAGTGAATCTAGTGCCTCAGGACTCATTGTGGCATAAGACTTTTTAGCCTGATTCATATGCGTTAAAAACTGTTTCTGCTCTTCAGGCGTATAGTTATTAGGATTTACTTCTACCGTTGGATCGATATTGTTGACGTCTGGATGCTCTCTAAATTTAGATCTAACGCTATTATGAAGAGGACCAGCATTCATACTCTCTAGACTCTTGCCGCCAGTATATTGTGTATGAACGACTATACCTAGTTTTTTCTTCATATTTCTACCCTCAACGCTGTCCGCTGGAGCTGAATATGTAATCGTGTTTGGTGTTACGTTGTGCATTCCATTCTTCTTAGTAACATCACCAGTCGTGTGCATTATATCGCCTTGATATACGCCACCATTCTTTGGCATGATTCCTGGAAGATGGTGAAGCGCGTGTTTTAATTTCTCGACTAGTCCTGGGGCATGTCCATGATTCTTTTCGATGTCTTCGTCTGAATAGTTTATTTTTGGATTCTTATTAAATGCAGACTTTGTAGCGACGAAGAAATGTCCAGTTTGAGGATGTTGTCCAAATACGATAGATGGCGCACCGTCAAACTTTACTGAAGCGTGCGAAGAAGTATTCTTACCTAAAAGCATGTTGTGCACGTCGTTAAGATGCTGATCGGCAATAGCGACACCTTCGTTACCATTATGGATAATATGGTCTTCAACATGTGTAAGATGTTTAAGAGCTTTACCTTTTTGCTCTTCTTCTGCTTCAATTAAGAATGTCTTAAAATCTATCATATTATTCTCCGGGACCACGAAACACCAAACCACCATGTGTTCCGTCAGTGTTATTGCGATAATCTTTCTTTCCTGATTCAGCACTTATACTAGTTGCTGTTTTTTTCTTAACTGGCTCTGGTTTTACCGGAACCACCGGTGTAGGCTTTTGTAATTTCTTTGAAAGTGATACTAATTTAAACGCGCCTGCTGTGCCCTTATGGGGTCCGGAACCGGCCTTTACAGTCTGTTGAGCGACCTTTGTTTCTTTACCATTATAATCGCCATATATATCTGATGTAATTCCATTTCCTTTTTTAACTCTAAGGTTTTGAAAATTATCTAAATGCGTATCAGCAATTCTGCTCATATCCCCAACATGAGAAACTGCGCTACCATCATTTTGAACTTGACTGTGTGCAACAATGTGATGTATTTTTGTTGGAGGAGAAACTTGACCTCTAATATAATTTCTTAATTGTTCGTCATTCATATTACCCAAGCCAGCATCTAAATGTCTAGCCATCTTCTTTCTTGCTATTACTGACGCGTTCTCTGCTTCTCTAGCCCTTAGAGCTTCTTTACCCTTTGGTTTAAAGTCTTTATTAGATCCACCTGAAGCTTTCCACGCTTCTCTTTGTGCGCCTTTTAATTTTCTACCAATTTTATATTGAGCATGACGTTCTGCTTTGGTTCCTGTATATCCAAGACGATCAGCCATATCTTGGTCGTGAGCTTTTTGGATATTAGTTAATGTTCCTGGTTTTAAACCACCTTTTTTTTCTAAAGTAGCCAAACCGTCATTTCTATAATTTGGTTGAACTTCTGTTCCATATTTTGCAGAAACACCAACATGTTTTACTGCTCCAGTTTTTGGATGACGTAGAGTAACAATAAGATCTCCATTAGAATTAGGATCTCTTATACCTGTAGTTTTTTCATGATCTCCGGGTTTGTTGACAGTATCTCTGTTAGAAGTCCAATGAATATTGGAAATATCATGCCCCTTAAATTCAGGATGGTTTTCTATATATTTTTTTATTGCTTCTGAAGTCTGTCTAGTGTGATTGTCAATTTCAGTATATGCCGCCGGACTCATTTTATCTTTTAATTTCTTATGAACCTGTTCAGGCGTACCACCATAGTCTTCAGACTCAGATCTATGGTGTTCTGGAAGTCGATTTTCTGGATGTAAATGTTTTCCTAACAATAACTCGTGCAGTTTACCCTTGTCGTCATTAGATTCAGAAGAACTCGCCGCCGCCATTTCAATTAGATATGTACTAAATCCTAACATAATCAATTTTCCTTTAGTGGTTTTGGTTTTATTGAAGTCGTCGTCACTACTACCTCACCGGTTTCAGGATCATGCTTTACATGGTGTGCGTGAAATTCTACTTCTGGATGATGTTTCTTAAGAGCTATAAACTTTTTTAAATTATCTTCAGAATCATCATATAGATGAACTCTACTGTATTTATTCTTCTTTATCTGGTCGTGCATGATAGCGGCTTTAGCATCGGCTGCCTTCATAGGGAGATTGCCGGCTCTTCTAACATGAATCTCACCAATATCTATACCGTACTTCGACATATGATGAGCAAACTTCTTCTGGTCGTCAAGGTCTGATCGAGCGGTCAATATCTCTACGTTCTTGTTGTTCTTATGGATAGCCTTAAGTTTAGCTATCATCTTACGAATTGGTCTAGCATGCTTGCCAAAGGCGTCTGAGCTTCTGAACTCTCTAAAGTCGTAAGAATGATTGTCTGGAAGGGTATGCGTATTAAACTCAGAACTCGTTAGGGTACGTGATCTATTTCCTTGTGGATCTATAACGTGTATTCTCATTCCCTCTGGATCGTGATGGAAGAGGGTATCGTCTATGTCAAAAGCATGAAGAGTATTAGAATCTTCATCTTTTTTTTCACAAATGAAACTTCTGAAATTTATCATATGCTTCCCTGTTTTTATAGATATTTATATAATATCTAAAACAAGGAAAAAGTACATATAAAAAAATAGGGGAGTCATCCCGACTCCCCCGTTCAATTCAGTACGGCTGGCGAAACCACCATCGTAATCCAGCGTTCCTTATCTACTCTTCTGTTCCAGCGCTATAATCGAGCACTTTAACATACTGAATGAATACAAGTTTATTTATACAATAGAATCAACTTTTTGAGTGGTTTTTAAAAAAAAATTTGGTGTGTTACCGTCAAATCCACCGCCATGGTTGAAGTGTTTCATGAATTTTCTAGCGTCGCATAGCTTATCACACTCTACCACAATCTGATTAGTCTTAGTCTCTAGGACATAAAATCTATCGCTATTAACAGGCACGACTTCATAGTTCATTCTTATTCTACCTCTCATGATAAAAAGATCGCCCAAAAATCGTCTGCAAGTCTAGTGTCAGTTACGTATTCATGAGGGATATAGCAATAACCTCTATCTCCCCATCCTTCTCCCCATGAATTGCGGACTATAAAGTGAGTGTCGGTCGAACCTACTAATAGCATACAATGACCACCGATCATTCTTTCAGAAAGATCAGGCATTGGAACTACGCCACTAGCAGCGACTGCATCGCTCTCAAATGACTCATAGAGAGCTATACCAAATACGATGGGAATCTGATGTGTTAATACGTTCTGAATATTTGCTAACTTAACAGGAACTCTAGAATACTGTTTAATTATGCTCTTCTTAGCTTCAGCGTATACTTGATCAGAAGGTCTTTCAGCGAATCTAGAAATATCATACGGCCAAATATCTTCAGAAGGAGATCCTAAAGTAGCAACGACTTTAATACCATCACGCTCTTCTGCGCCAGCATCGATAGAGGTAGTACCCTCTAAAACGCGCTCGTTATAATATATAAACAAGCGAGAAGGGTTATAATCGTGCTTACCTTGTGCTCTTAGACCATATGCTACAGCGGCTGCAATTGCGTTGCCGGTGCAAGAACCAAGCTGACCTTGATCATAAACAGGAGGCAGATGACCTGTCGTTCTTAGGTCAACGTTCTTTGAAACGCCGCGTTTTGCTCTTAAAGTACAAATTTTATCTCTATAGTCCGGTTTATCAGGCCGCCAACCATACTTTCTAGCAGTCATTATTTTCTCCTATTATGTAAATGACTTGTTATTTATTTCAGTCTTTATCTCCTGAATCAATAGAGATAAACATGTGGTACAACCAGATTTCCAACCAATACAACTAAGGGCGTCTTTAATAGATGTATTAGTATGATTGTTGACATAATCTTTTATGTCTTTAGTGGATATAATATTACACGAACATAATATCATGGGTTTCCTAATAACTGCATTGTTATTTTCAACAATACGCTAGAAGTTCCTGCTATGCAAAGAGCCTTTAAAAGTATAACAACTCTAGGATCTAACATTACTCTTTTTCCATAGCTCTCGTCCAGTATCTCTCTAAGATACTTAGTCTATCTTCTCTACTAAAACAGTCTGGTATTGGATATCCCTTACACTTCTGCCAGACTATTTCAGCCATTACTAGATCAAATTCATCATTTGAAGTCGCTAAATTTGTTTCTGTCGAATTTTGGCTTTGGTCTGTTTCTTTCAAAGTCTTCTTCTCCAAATTTAGAATTATCAAATACTGATTTAGTTGAAGGACCGTCTAAAATACCGTCTTGAGCTGATTGATCAACATCGTAAAGTCGCATCTTTGAGCGATCAATACCAATGACGAACCTACGATTGCTCCCTGGATCATTATAGCGATTCTTGAGCTGTTTAACCATGATTTGATTGAGTGACTCCAGCTCTTCTGTTGAGATGAGCGCAAACATAAAATCAGCTGTGGCCGGGAGTCCAAAGGATTCTGATGTATCTTCCAGTCCCACGTCGCTGTTCGAATATCCGCCTCTAGTTGTTTGAGTCGCAGAGACGATAGGTACATCGTATTCCACTGCAAGTCCTCGAAGCTCTTCTGCGATTGCTTTGATATAGGTATAAGAATTGACTGTGGCTCCATACTTCATCCTCGATGACATACAAATGTTAAGATAATCAATATAGATAATATCAGGCTGAAAGTTCTTCTTGATCTTTAGTTCATTAAGAAGATGTCTAAAGTTAGCAGATCCAGCACAAGCAGTCGGATATTCTTTGATAATAAGTTTACCAGTAGTCTTTGTCTTGAGCGTACCTATTTTAGAGTCATAAGATTGTTTTGGTAATAGTTCTAATTCATCCATTGTGACGTTGAGGAGATTAGCGTCGATGCGCTCTGCAATTCTCTCCTCAGCCATCTCTAGCGTAATGTATAGAACATTGAGTCCTCTTGAGAGGTTTGCTGCGGCACAGTGACACATGAATAGCGATTTTCCGACACCTGTACCCGCGAGTGCGATATTGAGAGTCTTGTTCGGCAGGCCACCGTTTGTAATGGCGTTAAAGTAGTCAAGATCGAATGGAACTCTCTTCTCTTTACGGTGGTAGAACTCATATCGTTCATCAGTATCCACCAAGAAATCATGACCAATATGGGTGTCAAAAGAAACAGCAAGGGCATCAGTAAGTATTTGAGGAATCGAACCTTTTGAGATTGAAGCATTCTTCTCATCCATTATTTTGATTGACTTCATGATCGCAAGATAGAGTGATTTATCTTGACAGAATTTTTCTGTCTGATCCAAAATCCAATCTAGTTTAGTGTTTGGGTCCTGTGACAGCGACCCGATTATGTCTTTGCACGACTTGAAGCTGTCTTCGCTTAAGCCGTCCTTGTTACTTAGGTCGATCGCCAGAGCCTCGACTGATGGAAATGAATTGTACTTCTTAACGTATTCATCGACTAACTCAAAGACAGTTCTCTCTGAGTAATCTGTAAAATATTCTGTCTTTAAAAACGGTATAGCCTTCCTGCTGAAATCCTCGTTAAACACGAGATTAGAAAGTATGACGCGTTCGATATTCAATTAACATGCCTCCGATTCATCATCATTATATACCAGACTTCCTTCAGTGTCAAGTGAATAAGTCTTCTTAATATAGTCAGCAAAGTCTGTAGTCTTAAACATATTCATCCAAAATTCTTTACTGTCCACAATATCAGACGCTCTGAAGTTCTTTCCATCGACTTCGCCAGTTTCACGATTGACGACGGAGTACCATCCCACTTTTGGCTTAGCCACGTAATTACCCTCGATGGCAAGATCGAGAAGACCGCTCCAGCGATTAATACCACCCTCATAGCTAATGGTAATTGGTATCTTAGATTTTTCACGTACGTAACGGGATTTCTCAACATTGATGACAAAATGGTACCCCTGAATCTCTGTTCCATCTTTATCCTGCTGCCTTCCTAAAATCCAGATATTATCTGCGCCGTAGTACGCGCCTGTGCCACCACCGACGACTGCTTTTGGAAACATACCAATTTCCATATACGTATGATTTACCGCAGCAACTGGAATGTCTTTGAGCGTAAGATGTGGTGTGATCATTCTAAACAGTGACTTAAGCTGTTTTGCACGAGACATGTCGGCAACTGACTTTTCATTAAGAGCATCTTCAACTTCTTTCTTTGAAGCAAGATTACCAATAGAGTCAATAATAATAAGCACACGATCTTTACGATCAATTTCTTTGAGCTGCTTCATAATATCAAACTTAAGCTCTTCAACGTCTGTGATTGGCGTATGAACAACAGAGTCTAATGGAATATTGAACTTTGAGAAGTAAGACTGCGGCGTACCAAACTCAGAGTCATAGAATAAGATGACTCCGTCCGGATATTTCTTAAGATAAGAAGAAGCAAGAAGAAGAGCAAAACCAGTCTTAAAATGTTTAGAAGGACCGGCAAGCATCGTGAGTCCTGGTGTGATACCACCGTCAATAGAACCAGATAACGCTACATTGATCATCGGTACCGGCGTTGGGATCATATCTTTCTTAGTATAGATCTTAGAATCAGTAAGAGTTGAAGTATATTCAATAGTACTATTTTTAATAAGTTTTTCTTTTAAAGACATATTAATTCTCCATATATTATAGTATTATACAATTTATAGCAATGTATGTCAACTGCTTACATAATCGTTCATCTTTTTAATAAACGCATCGATCTGCTTTACTCTATCAGCGCCGTTCCATTTAATAATATCTTTAGTAGAATCACCTTTAAGATTATTAAGAAATGGCATGATCATTTTAACAAGACCTTGTAATTTCTCTTGTTCACCTCTAAGTTCATCTTCTGTAGTAAAACCAAAATCAAAATCACTACTCATACAAAGAATCCTTCTATAGTTGATTTTTCTTCCAAATCCCAGCCGATAACGTCAGTTATAGATTTTAGTGGATCAAGAAAAGATTTATTGAACTGCATCTCTCTATCTATATATTTTTCAAGATCGAGTTCTTTAGGTAACTCGTCTGGAGTGGCTATAACGTTCTCATTGATTATAGGATTAGGGGTCATAAGATAGACGAACCTAATCTTATCTCCATTTACTATTGGAGGTATATTGTTAATGCCGTGTTTCTTCAATAGGTAGTTAAACATCAAACAACCTTTAACGTGCATAGGTGTAGATTTTTTATATACCTTTGATCTATCTGAGAATACATCTAGCCCGTTAACGCCTCTTGGAAATGCTATAGACTCAAATGGAAGAGCATCAAAGTCTTTTCTAAAATTAATTATAAAACTCTTTAGCTCGTCCTGAGTTCCATTCATAATAATCTTAAGAGCGTCTTTAATATTCTCTCTACAAGCGTGCGGCGTAGAAGATCTAATAGCCTCAATTCCTTGAAGCTTTAACTTTGGCTCTTCATATCGTACACCCTCAACGTCCCATGCATTAAGTATATACATCTTCTTACCACGCCAAATACCCTTATTAGCTATGGTTTCACGCTTCATCTTCATCTTCTGCTGATAGGCATTCATCATATCAGCTAGTTCTTGATAGCACTCATCGATATATTGCTGCAGTTTCTTTTCACAGAATATATCTAAGGCATTAACTATCTTCTTTTCATCTACATCGCCCATTGTGACCACGAGCTTATCCATGCGAACATAGATCGAATCAGTATCAGATGCGATAACATAATCCTCATCTGTCTTTAATATTATATTCATATACTGATTTATTTTCTTTTCAATCCAACGAATAGATAACTGACCAGAAGTTGTAATAGCTTCTGCTAGATCAAAGTTAAACCAACGAAAATACTGGTTAGCAAGAGCGCCGTAAGCTGAATTTAACTGAATCTTTTTTGCAAGCTGCATATTATGATATCTAGCGACAAGTTTTTCATCTTCAAGTGTCTTTGTCTTCTCATAACGCTGCTTAGCTTCAAGCATTAGTTTCTTATACTTAGTACGGTCGTCATACATTCTTTCCATTAGTGCGGGAAGAAATCCCTGCTTATCTTTTTTAAATGTACATCCATTAGCCGCATATGCATAGTTACTATCTTTATATTCAAAATTACCATCAAGTAACCAATCCACACCACCAGAAGGACCAAGTTTCCCAGTGAGTGTTTCAGGACTGATATTATACTGCATGATAAGATGTGGATACAGAGAGTTCAAATCAAACGATACGACCCATTTACTCAGACCAATCTTTGGATCTTTAACGTATCCACCGACAAGACCACCTTCAAACACCTGTTTCTTAGACTGTGGAATTACTATCTTTTGATCTAGTAGATAGTTATGAATAATAACATCCCATGGACGAACTGTGGCCATAGTATCTGTATAGTTAACCCTAGCGTCATAAGCGATCGCCATTACCTGCTCAATAAACTTTAACTTATCTTCAAGCTTCTGAACTAGAAGAACGTCGTGTATGTTGTACTCCATATACTTTTGAAAGTTATTCTTATAGAATTCATTGAGAGATCCATATTCAGAATAGTCTAACTTTCTCTCACCTAATTCTATCTGAGCAATATAATCTAACTTATAAGACTCTTGATTACCAAATGAGAACTTACGATACAGTCGATAGTAGTCTAGATCAGACACACCTACGATCTCATATACTCTATTCTCTTTGCCGCGAAACTCTACTATTTTTTCATTCAACATCTTCCAAGGAGATAGTCTTTTAGCTTCTCTTTCATTATATAAAGCCTTAATCCGGTTAATAAGATATGGGATATCAAAAAATTCAATATTCCATCCCGTGATGATGTCCGGCATCCACGCGTCTGATTCCCAGACTTGAAGAAATTTCTGAATAAGGTCATATTCGTCTTTACATTTCAAGTAGAATGAGTTTTCACTAGTTGGTTTAAAGTATTTAATACCAAAAGACGCAGTCTTTCCACGACTATGAATTGTGATAGCTGTTATTGGCTGATCTGCTTTATCAACATCAGGAAAACCTACGACATCTTCGCCGCCGCACTCAATATCAAGAGTGACTACATTAATCATTTTAGGATCGTAATCAACGTCACCTTGATAGTTGTCATAGATATAGAGATAAGGATAGTTAGTGAGTCCAAATACTTGGAACCCACCAACATCCTTATGATCATCTAGAAAGTCTCTAGCGTCTCTAATAGAATCAAACTCGATCTTAGCGACCGGCTTGTTATTTAGACTCTTATAGCCACTATTTGTATTATTGCGGTCAGTGACAAATAGATATGGCTTGTATGGTACTATTTCTTTAAATTTTATACCAGTATCATAACCTCTAACATAGATCTTATTACCATATTGAAAAACATTGGTATAAAACTTTGACAACACTATCTCCCATAATATATTTAAAGTCAATCATATCACATATTTCACAGAATGTCAATTATTAATTTCTCCACGCACACTGAAAATGCATTGGATCATTATCTCCTGGAGATCCTCTCCACCAGAGTCCATGTTTTTGTAAAATATCAGCAAAATCATGATTTAGCATGCCTTCGTGCCAAGAAGACGGCCATGGATTTCTTGCTGGATCCATATCTATCGCAATACCCCAAGAATGAACTGATAATCTATCACCACCTCGCATCAGTCGATAGTTAAAAGTGCCACCAGATTGATCGAGATGCAGCTTCTTGATGTTGTCTTTACCAAAATGATTTAATACTTCTGTAAAAGCTGATGTATACACATCAACGACTTTCTTATGAAGCTTCATTGTGCTAAATTTCTGTCCAGTAGCGTTAAAAAACATCGGATATGGTGGAGTCCACTTTACGATGTTCTCTTTAAACCACTTAGGGTCTACTTCACCGTTTTTTCCGGAAGGATCTCCAAAGAATTCATTCAATCTTAGTATATCTTCGTGCGGAAACAACTCTTTACACTTGGCTGATGGCATAACAATCTCCTAAAATAAAAAAGGGAGGGTGGACCCCTCCCCATATTTATGGTCGATTTACTTAATATCGACTTTCTTAGGTTTCTTAGAGTCCGGAACCACATTTTCAAGAAAGATCTTGAGCATACCATTGATGTATTCTGCATTTTTCACCTCAACTGTGTCAGCTAAAGTAAACTTACGAGTGAATACACGATCTGCGATACCCTTCCAAATATATTCCACAGGATTTTCAACAGGGTCTATCTCATCGACAGTAAATCCACCCTTTACGACGAGAGTGTTATTCGCTAATTCAATATCTAGATTATGTTTACCGAATCCAGCCACAGCCAATTCAATAGTGTAGTTATTTTCATCATTTTTAACGATATTGTATGGAGGATATCCGGGAACACTCTTAGCGTATGTTTCGTGAGCTGAGTGAAGATTTTTAAGGACTTTATCTGCACCAACAAAAAATTTATCAAAGTGTGCAGTGTCCCAAGGTAAAAGTGCATTATGTGTCATATGTTTCTCCTATTAAGCGAGATTTAAATCCGTGACCCTTTCGGCGCCACATATATTATTTAGTGCAATTTCTTGCCATATAGCTCTTTAACTATGCATATCATGCTTTTAGATTTAAAATCATAAACAACAACTGGAGTAAGATCTGCTTCTTTATATTCTCTAGAAACATCGATCATCTTCTGAAAAGCATTCTCTTCTTCACCTTCTTCTCTCATTAGTTTAGCACCATCTTCAAGATATTCTTGAGGAACAATCATATAGTATTTTTCTAAATCTTTCATATTAGATTCTCAATAAATTGTTCTGTGGCTGCTTCCCAAGAGAACTTCTTTGCTCTATCAACAGCATCTTTCTTTTCTAGTTGAGTAGCCATCAATATCGCTTCTTTTAAATTATCTTTCATTAGAATACCTGACTTATCGTCTTCAATAATGTAGCGATTGACTTCGTTATCAAATGCAGCGACAGGTAGTCCACTCGCCATTCCTTCTAAGACTACTAGGCCAAAAGTATCAGTCAACGACGGCCATGCAAACACGTCGTGCTTACGGAGCTCATTCGCTATCTGATACTTATTCATCTTACCTAAGAACTTTGCTTTTGGATACTTTATCTTGTACTCGTCAAGCTGCGGACCATCACCAATAAGAGTCTTACGAATACGAGAATCTTCTATTGAAAGAAACGCTTCTAAATTCTTCTCTGCTGATATTCTACCACAGTACACAGCATTTATAGAGTTAGGATTTATCTTCTTTTCTTCATACTCTGGTCTATATAGAGACGTGTCAACACCTCTTGACCAGATCTTTAATTTTTTAATACCCAATTCAGCACAGTAGTCAACCATAGAGGGGGTTGTAACCATAACACAATGGCTGTTTCTATGGAACCAACGAAAATACTTACCGCTAACTCTTGGTGATATACCAGTATGAATCTTGACGTATTCCGGATACTTTGTATGAAAGGATGTCGTAAACTTCTTTTTGTACTTCTTGCAAGAATACCTAGCGGCAAGACCTATAGCTCCTTCTGTTGCGATGTGAATGTAGTCGGCATTCTTCACCTCTTCATCAGCAATACCCATAGGCAAAACCGGCATAAAGATTCCAGTGGATGGTTGTAGTGGAACTGTTAACTTATATAGACCGGGATGCACGACGTGAACGTCGTATCCTCGTCTTTTTAGATGATCTACGGTAGTCTTTAATGTAGTCACTACACCGTTGATCTGTGGATCCCAAGCATCAGTAAATATAGTTATATTCATAAAATTCTCGCTATTGAGAAATTACCTTCAAAATCTTCTACGATTGCAGTACAAGACTCTACCCAATCACCCGTGTTCATATACTTAATACCATTCATATCTCTAATATTGCAAGAATGAATATGACCGCAGACAACGCCAGCAACGTCTCGCTTAGAAGCGTATTCAGCAACGACATTCTCATAATCTCCTATAAAGTTTACTGCTTCTTTAACATTGTGTTTTGCCCAAGCAGATAAAGAAAATCCAGGCATATTCAGTTTAGTAAATAACCAATGTAACTTTGAGTTTAAAGATATCATAACATCATAAGCCCATGAACCAATATGAACTAACCATTTAGCATTCATGGTTACCATGTCAAATTGATCGCCATGAATAACTAAGAATCGCTGTCCCAAGGGTCCTTCATGAATGGCTTCATCAACCACTTGAATATTTCCCAGAACAGTTCCAGAATAATTTCTAAGGAATTCATCGTGGTTTCCTGTTACGTAAATGACTTTATGATCTTTCTTTGATAACTTTAAAAAATGCTGCACTACATTGTTGTGTGACTGCGGCCAATAGAATTTACTTTTCATTGCCCAGCCGTCAATAATGTCTCCTATTAGATAATAGGTATCAGCTTCTGTAGTTTTTAGGAAATGAAGTAGTTTTTCAGCATTACAATGTTTAAATCCAAGATGCACGTCCGATATAAAAATCGAACGATACTTTTTCTTATCTTTAGATTTCAAAACATTTCTCCGTGTTGATGATACGAAGTATTTATTTTTGCGCATTATTTTACAGTTTTATTACTTATGACACTTAATGCCGACTCTACCGTCTGTCCATTCACCAGCAAAAGCTACTTTAGCGTGTACTGTGCCAAACGAACAGGCGCGCTCTTCAATTTTTACCTGATGCTCTTCGCAAGTACTACCCAAGCACATAAAAATTGTCGCTAGTACGAGTTCTTTCATTATTAAAAACCAAACTGACGTTTTACGACAGCGACTGCAGCGTCCATAGCCTCGCCTAACACCTCGTCAGTGAGATGCTTGTCACAAACTCCATCTTTCTTAAGTACTTCTTTAATCGCTTCAATAGCAGCTACTCTAGTTTCTTCGCTAATCTCAAACATACTATGACTCCTTAACGTTGGTTGCTACATTAGATACTAATATATTGTCTTGTTTCTCTGGTATCTTGATCCCTTCCGGCCAGGAATACGAATTAATGACTTTTCTGTCAAATCTTGCAATCGAGACCTGATCGTTTTGATTACCACCCAGCCCATAGACATACTTATCGTCAAAAGAAGCAATGAAGAATACATGGCCCCCTCCTTTTCTTTTCTTGGTGGCAATAGCGCCAACAATTGGTTTACTTAATTTTTGACCATATTTTGCGTAACTCAACGCAAGCAATGATCCTGTATTTGGTAGTCCTGCCTCTTTGAGAACAGCACCAACAAAAGCTGCGCACCACGGTGTCTGATGATCATTCTTGACTTCAGGATGACCACTCTCTTTAAAGAACTTAATGACTGTAGGATTCGCTTTAAGGTCTGTTCCTTCATGCAGTCCTATATAACTACCTGCGATCTTCATCCATGTTAGATCAGATATCTTTTTTGGACTATCTGTCATTTCTTACTGTCCTTAATTTCTGTAAAATGTCTCTTTAATCCATCAGACGCCATATCTATAATATGACCGCCGACTCCTATTCTTACTAGCGTAGCTAGCTCTTCTATTTCTTCTATATTAATATCTTTCACAGGTATGAACTCATATACTTTAGACTGCAGAGTTTTTTTCTTTTTCTTATCAGACACGATATATCTTTCTCTTTAAAGGGAAGAATTTTTCTTTAGCGGCGATCTACGCGCTCGAACACGTGCCACTCCTCAGACCAGTGCTCATCCTGCACGGTGCCAATAAATCTCAAAGAGTGCAGATCCGAACGCTCGATATTTCCCCCTGTACTGTATATTCTAAACTTACGGCACTCCACTGTGGAGTCTTGGTCTACTATAGCGTACATCACGATTTTTCTCTCGTGCATGTTGACTGATAAGAACTGAGCGCCGTATGGTATGTCCAGCTTTATTTCACCAAAGAATGGGAGTGTGTACTTGCCTATCGTCACCATGACGCTATCCAATAACTTCGATCTCTGCCAACAGCTCTTCTAGCCACTTAAGGTGACCTTTAGACGCCATATGAAAACCCGCCTCAAACTCCGTCTCAGGAAGCTCGTCGGTCTCGTGCTGCAGCTCGTGATAGCGATTGTATAGGGCGTCTGTGACGTACTTGAACTGTTCTTCAGTCATAACTTGGACCCTCTGTGTGCATGCGTTCTTTAATAGACTTGAGTCCTGCTCTAGCGTATTTATTTTCAAGCCAGTCTTCTAGAGCGTCGATCTCAGCCTCGTACTCATAGATGCCGATCTGTTTAGTCTGGTACGCCTCGTCGATCCACTTCAGCTTGGCTGAGAATTCTTTTTCGATCTCGTGCTCTGTCATCCTACATCCTCTCTAGTCTTACTAGTAGAACTCGTTGATTCGTCTTTAATGTGACTCTCGATGATCTCTCTTATCTCTTTCCGCCATATAGTCTTAAGACCGTTGCGGTCGTCGTTGTTGTCCCACCACGAGTGGCACTTCTTGCATATGGCCTCTGCGGCCGCGTCTTTCCAATCGCTCATGATATCAGTCCCACAGGCTGCGGTAGTACTTACCAAACAGTCTAAAGCCGTTCGATATTCTTTCGTTGTACGCTTTATAACCTACTGCGTCAAAATGATACTCCGGGTTCGTCTGTACCACCTCTTTAAATGTATCGTCGATGGGCTTAAACACGTAGATGGGCTCGCCATGGTAGTACTTGTTCTGCCACGAGTCGTCTACTAGATTCTCAAACGAGAAGATCATCTCTTTAATGATCCATTCCCACCTATAGTGGATCCAGTTATCATCTCCATCCGGATTGCCGTATCGCATGTGTGGAGGGAGATCTTCATCGTCTACCGGCGGAGACCCGTTCTTAGTCTCGAGCAGCCGCTTGAGCATAGGAAGAGCAATGAGCGCGAGCGTATTGTCCATGTTCCAAGTATCGTACTTGTCGATGCGTACTCTGATGTCGCGCTCGCCGGCGATGTCGTTAAACCAATCACAGACCTTAGTCAGCCAGGTATTAAAGAGAAAATCACCGATCTTATCTTTTTGCTCCTCAGACGTGAATGGAACCAGATCCGCGATCTGGTACGGTCCCCACCACTTCTTGTATGGTCCAATGTAGACTTTCATTCTTCACCCCTATAGATATACAACTTCTTTCGTTCGTCAGAAAGTTCTATTAGGTAGTCGTTCTCTTTATCAAAGATTTCTAGATACTCCTGTTCGGATACTTCACGATAAGAGAAGGTATCCTCGGCGATATGGTTCTGGGCAAACTCGGATAGCCCTGTCTCTGCGCCAGTAGCATGGTCGACCACAGTATCAATAGCCCACTCGATCTCACCGTCGTCTGGCACCTCAACGGCGTACATGTGTCGAAATGTGGAAACAGTCTCTACTAGTACTATCTTAGGCATCTCTTAACTCCATGATATGATCTATTATATCACAAATAGTTCTTCCAGTAACTATCTTTTTCACCATAGTATGGATCTTTTTCGTCGCCGTAGTCTAGAGTCATGTGAACCCTGTACTCGTTCTCGTCATTCACTCCGGAGTGAGGTATGTTGTTGTTGAACTCCACCACCTCACCGACTTTCATATTAAGAGTCTGATCTACAGTGGGAAACGTAAACACTACAGACTCATTGGTGATGATGGGAACGTGTATTCTAGTAGTCTTCTCGTAGTGGGCCATGAAGTCCACGTGCTCAGGAATTATAGAGTAAGGCCTGAGGATGTTCAGCGTTATCCTCTTAGCGTTCTGGTTAGGATAGTGACTCCCGTATATCCTATCGACTTCCTCTATGTCTTCTCTAAAAGTATTAAGAAACTCAGAATTATATATGAACTCCTTTAAGACGATATTCTTTCTGTCCGGAAGAGAAAACAATAGTATCTGATGAATCGCCGCAGTCTTATTGAGCCTGTTCCATGGAGGGCCAGGATCGAAGCAGTATTGCTCCCAACCCCTGTCGAATATAGAATTTACTTTTTCAATTAGACCTCTAGGATCGACGTTGCCCAATAATTTAAACGGGGGCTTTTCACTCATATCTACAATTCCTAATTCTTTGGAGGTCTCTTCTGCTGTCCCTTAGTTACCTCGTCTACTATCTTTCTCACGTCGTCGTGGCTCAGACTCGTATTCGCACCTAATTTAGTCAGGTCGTGTCCGAGCTCCTTAGCTACCTCCATCATGTCGTCTAGGTGCAGCTCAGGGGTAGACTCGAGCCACGTCTTATGATAAACGTCCCAGTAGTACGTCTTGTCGTCTACCGGCTTTGGAATAGGAGGAACTAGAGACGCCGTATCTGCGTCGTATACCCAGTCGTCGAGCTCAGGATTGAGCTCCTTAAACTTCTTGATTATCTCATCGCGCTCCTCGGGCGTTATCAGCTTGACGTTGTGGACCTCTTTCCACGTAGGCTGCCCGTGCTTCTTTGACAGCTTAGGACAGTGCTCGTAGTCTAGGTAGTCGTATCTCTCTTCACCCTTTAGCTCAGGCGGCGGGGTCTTGACGAACTTGACTAGGTTCTGCGGAGGGTTCTTTGGATCGAAGTTAGGAATGACGTGCTTTAGGTTCTCTTCAAGAATAGGATAAGTTATAGGACCGCCGTTCTCACCAAGTTGAATATAATAATTTTGTTCTTTTGTTTTCATACTATACCTCGATTAACGCGTGTTTACGTTCACGGTACCATTACCGCCGGCGCCGGCGTTGCCGGTTGCTGAACCACCAGAACCAACAACGATAGTACAGGAGAGTGCGTAAGCAGGTCCGCCACCACCATGTGTATATGTATTAATAGTCCTACCACCTGCGTTTCCTGTCGCTCCTGTACCTCCAGCACAACCGGTTGCTCCACCACCTCCACCACCGGCGCCACCACCACCAGTAGTAACAGAACCACCAGAACCACCACCGGCTCCACCAGATGTACCAGCGTTCGCTACTACAGATGTTATACCAGCACCAGAAAATGAAGATCCGGATCCATCACCGCCAACACCTGGACCAGACACATTGCAGCAGTACGACACGAAGCAGTAAACCCCACACCACTGAGTACATGTTCCGCCGCCGGAACCACCCTGTCCTCCCTGTCCACCACCATATGTGTACACGTCCATGTACTGATACGGAGGGGTAACGAGAGTGTAAGTACCTGGAGAGGTGTAGCTGTAAGAGTACGTCGTAGGCTTGCTGTAGCCCGAGCTAATAGATATCTGTCCGGAAGCAACACCAAGGAGATAGCGTACGTCTGAAGTACCAAGTGAAGTGGTAGCAGAAGAACTATTATATACAATCTGTGATATCTGAGAAAATGTTATTGATCCGGAAGCAGGTAATGTCATTCAGTATCCTTTAATCTTTCTTAGGCGTGAGGTCTGCGCCCCACTTACCGAGCGGGCAAGATGAGCTCGGGAATATAGTCTTAACCAGCATGACGCACTGGCACTCGCCGCACTGGGTAGTCGTGTGGTTGTACCTATCACACTCCATACATATCAGCATGCGCTCCTTAGCAACTTCTTTACGGTGTAGGAGTCCCTCGCTTAAATTCGACATATATCACCTATCTAAAATCATACGTACTCTTATTTATATCTTTAAGCAGGGCTATTTTTTTATCTCTCTGACCCACTGCTGAGTATCACTGAATGTCTCCTAGGTGTGTGGGTGACCTGAAACGGAGTCACCCGCGGTTCACCCGAGTGGTACCTGTGCAGTGACCGTCATGCGTACACCTCGTCTAGGACGCACCCTAGAAAGTATATAGGCTCCGAGTCGTACGCGCCGTGGTGGGCCAGAGACCTCATGAGCTCGTGCATGGAGCGCTCCACCTCTGAACGGCTCATTCCGGAGTTAACGAGCCTCTCTAGCTCAATATTCAGCTTGACGGCGGCGTAGTCCGCGTCGTTCTCCGGCTGTATATAGAGGTCCCACTGTTCGGGGGTAAACTCGACCTTAACAGTGAGACGCCTCTGGATGTCAATGTTCTTCATGTAGCGTAGACTCCTCGTCTTCTAACAGCTCGATGTACGACAGGCGCGCCTCTAGCCTCTCGACCTTTTCATTCAGCTCAGCGATCGACCTCTTCATGCAGTCGATCAGCTCGGCGGGGACGTAGTTGTAGTACGTGGTAGAGTCCAATATAGGCCTCTTCGGACGCTCAGCGCTCATCTCGAGACTCCCTCTTCGCCATGCTCATATAACCCCTGTCCCACTCTGAGTAGGCGAAAGAACCGACCTCGTATGGATTAACAGAGCTCGAAATGAAACCGTGTTCACCTTCTTCGAAATAAGAATACGGATCCACGTCTTCCATATCTTCTCTAATGGCAAGATCTTTATCAGACATGTAAGACATCAAAATAACCTCTCGTTAGTCTCGTAGCCATTATACCACCAAAGGCGCGCGGAGTCAATTAAACTGTGCTCGGTACAGAGACCCCTATTCTGAGACTTCATTAATGCTCTATATAGAGTATAAATTGAACAGTGACTAGTCATTATCACCCTCTATGTGTGGATGCCCGGGAACCGAATCACTATCATCGTCTGACTCTAATTCCTCTATTAACTTATTACAGCGCCTCTTCCAGTCGTCTCGCTGCCAGACGGCCTTCTCGTACGAGAGCTCGTGGTAGTCGTTCGCTATGAAGTATACCAGATCTCTGAACTCTTTGAGTCTCAGTAGTTCGTCTTCCATCCCCACCTCCTTATCCATATCGGCCCGAAGTGATACGAGACATATGGATCGCCCGAGTTGAACCTCGGCGTAGAGCCGATCTCCCATAATCTAGGGTTCCACAGCCAATAGATCTCTGTCTTGCGATTTAGTAACATTATTCATCCTCCTGAAACGGTATCGGTCTTAGAGTTTCCTGCGCCTTCATTTGTATCTCAACAAGAGCTCTTCGATACTTGAACCCGTCGTCCTCGAGCTTCGCGATATACTCGTTGAGTCTCTGTATCTTCTCTTGAAGAACAAAGTTCATGCTCTCATAGTCTTTGACTGGTTCGGGATCATGCACTTCTTTTCGAAAGTAGAGCTCGAAGTAGTGAGAAGGAAACCTAACGTGATGACCGATCTTGTTGCAGTCGAACTGGACCACGAGGTTGACCACGTGGTTTCCGACGCAGTCTAGATCTACGACCGTGCCGATCTCTCCTCTATACTTTGTCTCTGTCACGACCATGATGACACGGTCTCTTAACTGAAACTTCATAGTAGGTACCCCTTGTTGACAAACTCAAGTCCACGAGCACTCATCTCTCTCATCACCGCGCGATACTGGACGTAGCAAGCCTCGCGCTCTCGACGCTCCCTGTCCCAGTTGCCCTCTGCAGCGTTGTAGTACGAGACGGACCGCGCCAGGCGATGGGCCTCCTCCAGCACCTGCTCGTCTGTTAATTCTCTGAAGTCTGTCATTTGTTATCCAATACGCTCTTAGCTTGACGTAGGTTTCCGATGATTATACGAAACGCTATAGACATATCATCGCTACCAAGGTGGAGATCACTGGCATCAGCAAACGGTCGTAGTGCTGCCTCTAGTTCAGCGATGCGAGCTTCATGCACTCCAACCTGGTAATTCGCTATGCTACCACGAAGCACATTCAGTTCATCAGATTGTTTTTGTGCAATGCGTTCGATGTGATTTATTGTTTCGAGTGCTTCGCGGGTGCGGTTTTTCCAATAATCTATTTCCGCGTCCTTCGCCTCTAATGCGTCGGCAGTCTCATTTACTGGACGGTAAATATTATCACGC
>Ga0208618_1000015_pt1 | contig 103438 bp, 99 predicted proteins | sample CryBogCBE18Jul08_FD_184585 | JGI IMG/M metagenome (GOLD analysis project Ga0208618, IMG submission 184585) | Freshwater microbial communities from Crystal Bog, Wisconsin, USA - CBE18Jul08 (SPAdes) | ecosystem: Environmental > Aquatic > Freshwater > Lake | place: Crystal Bog, Wisconsin, USA...
CGCTATCAAATGCCTCTTGTGTGAAGACTTCTTTGATGAGGCCGTTTTCAATCAAAATGGAGCCGTTTTGAATTTCTTGCTCAGCTTGGTTTTGCGTGCTGATCATCTGCGCTTGGTGAATCAAAAGTAAACTCATGGCGGCCTAAAGTTGAGTAGAGTGAGAATGTGCTAACCTTGAACATAAAAGCACTTTGAGTGCCAAAGTATAGACAAGCTTTTTGCACTTTTATGGAGCTTTTGATTTTGGGAGATCTCTACCCCTCATACCCAGCACATCAAATCTTATGATTGAGCCCGTTGATTTTTTAAAAGAGTTGTTCAGGGTGGCCGTCGATCGTGCGCTTGCTCAAACCCATTTGGCCAGCTTTTTGCCTGCCCCCCCCAAGGGTCGAACGGTGGTTGTGGGTGCAGGCAAAGCCAGTGCTGCCATGGCCCTGGCTCTTGAAGCGAGTTGGCCAAGGCATGCAGAGTTATCGGGTTTGGTGGTGACCCGCTATGGGCATGTGCCAAGCGCGAACTCAATGCAAACCTCTCGCATTGAAATCATGCAAGCCTCGCATCCCGTTCCCGATGAGATGAGTGTTTTGGCTGCAAGCAAAATGCTCAAAAAAGTTCAAGGCCTCTCGGATCAAGATTTGGTGATTGCACTCATATCGGGTGGGGGATCATCTTTGATGACGTTGCCGTGCGAGGGTTTGACCCTTCAAGAAAAACAAAAAATCAATCAAGCGTTGCTCAATTGCGGGGCATCGATTGATCAAATCAACTGTGTTCGAAAGCACCTCTCTCAAGTCAAAGGTGGCCGACTCGCAATGGCTGCATTCCCTGCCAAAGTGATCACCATTTGCATCAGCGACGTTCCCGGTGACGATCCTCAAACCATCGCCAGTGGACCCACCTTGGCCGATACCAGTTCATGTTCAGACGCCTTGGCAGTGATCGATCAATTTGGCATCGAGATACCTCAAGTTGTTCGAGATCGCTTGCAAAGCGCAGAATTGGAAACCCCTAAAACCATGCCTCATGTCTCAGGCACTGATGTTCGCATCATGGCTTCAGCCTCAGATTCATTGCGCGCAGCTGCCTCTTGGGCAAAGGCTCAAGGCATTGAGCCCTACATTTTGGGAGATGATTTTCAAGGGGAGTCCAGCTCGGTGGCCTCTTTTCACGCCAGTTTGGCCAAGAGTGTTTTCAGAGGTTTAGGCGGATTCAGCAGACCTTGTGTGCTGTTGAGTGGAGGAGAAACGACGGTGACCTTGGGTGGAACAACGAAAGGCAAAGGACAAGGCGGTCGTTCCAGTGAGTTTTGTCTGTCGTTGACCCAGGCATTGCAAGGCTGTGAAAACGTATGGGCTCTCAGCGCAGACACGGATGGGATTGATGGCGTGAGTGAGAGCGCTGGCGCAATCGTCACACCCACAACCCTGGCGCGCGCAAGCGCTTTGGGCTTGGACATTAAAGACCATTTGGCACGGCACGATTCGTTTGATTTTTTCAATCGTTTGGGAGATTTGGTGACCACGGGTCCTACCTTTACCAACGTCAACGATTTCAGAGCTTTGTTGATTCTGTAGGGTGTGCGGCGTCATTTTGGTGCAGCGCAAAGTCTTGATAACCAAGATTGGTGCAAAAAAAGGAGGTCCAGCATCAAAACAGAAAATTTTGCTCCTTTCTTGGCATATAGTATCTGTCATATTCAATGTCAAAGCCAATAAATTGGCACCAAGATTGCATTGACTGATCATTGAAGCATTCACACAGGCGCAACCACACATGACCGCACGATTGGAGCTAACGTCCATTACCAAGCGTTACCCCTCAGTCATTGCCAATGACGGCATTTCTTTGAAAGTTGAGCCTGGTCAAATCCACGCCGTTTTGGGTGAAAACGGTGCAGGCAAATCAACCCTCATGAAAATCATCTATGGCGCGGTCGCGCCTGATGAGGGCCGAATAGCCTTGAACGGGCAAGAAGTGCTCATCAAAAATCCTGCTCAAGCCCGATCTCTGGGTGTGAGCATGGTGTTTCAGCATTTCAGTTTATTTGAGAACTTCACGGTTGCTCAAAATGTGTGGCTAGGGTTGGATCAATCCTTGGACTTGAAGGCTGTGACGAGTTTGATCCATGAAAAAGCCTCTGCCTATGGCTTGGACATTGAGCCCACTAGGGTGGTGCATTCTTTGAGTGTTGGGGAGATGCAAAGGGTGGAGATCATCCGGGCCTTGCTCACCAACCCGCAGCTCTTGATTTTGGATGAACCCACTTCTGTTCTCACGCCTCAAGCGGTTGAGAAGTTGTTTGAGGTGCTTCAAAAGATTGCTTCTGAGGGGTGCAGTATTTTGTACATCAGTCACAAGCTCGATGAGATTCGCCAATTGTGCTCTGCCTGTACGGTGCTCAGGGGAGGGCGAGTCACAGGTTTTTGCAATCCTCAATTCGAGAGCAACGACTCATTGAGTCGCTTGATGATTGGGGCAGAGGTGCCCACCTTGGTTAGAACTCAAAACGCAAGTGGCTTGTTGGCGCTCAAAGTCAGAGATTTATCTCTGGCCAGCACCGAGCCCTTTGGGGTTGATTTGTCGCACATCGATTTGAGTGTGCACGCTGGCGAGGTCGTTGGAATTGCTGGTGTATCGGGCAATGGACAAGGAGAGCTCTTACAGGCTTTGTCTGGCGAGGACGCTCGAGCGCCTTCCTCATCCATCTCCATTTTTGATGCATCTGTAGGCGCTTTGGACCCCAAGGCGCGCCGCGATTTGGGGCTTCACTTTGTGGCTGAAGATCGACTCAACCGTGGGGTGGTGGCTTCAATGAGCCTTGAGGACAATATGCTTCTCACGCGAAGAGAGAGTGTTGGTCGCAATTGGTTGGGTTGGATTGACAAGGGGCTGCTCACAGCGCAAACCCAAGAGATCATCCGACGCTTTAACGTCAAGGCTGCGGGCTCCCATGCGCGAGCGAGTTCTTTGTCGGGTGGAAATCTACAGAAATACATAGTCGGTCGTGAAATTGACGCTGATCCAAAGGTCTTGATCGTCTCTCAGCCCACTTGGGGTGTGGATGTGGGATCATCGATGCAAATTCGCAGCGAAATCATGGCTTTGAAAAACAAAGGATGTGCGGTGTTGGTGGTCAGTGAGGACCTCGATGAGCTCTTTGAGATGTGTGATCGTTTGTATGTGATGGCCAAAGGCAGAATGTCTTCTAGCTTGGATCAGTCGCAAATGGAGCGCTCAAGGGTGGGTGTTTGGATGAGTGGACTTTGGGAGGAGAGCGATGCAGTGGCGTCTACAAGCGAGAGCTGAACCCTCCACATTTTGGCAAGTGGGCTCTGTCGTTTTGGCCTTGATGATCACGGTGGTGCTGGGCATCATCATGTTTGGGGCATTGGGAAAAGACCCTGCTCAAGCATTGCTCGTGTTTTTTTGGGAGCCCATCAGGTCCACCTACGCTTTGGGAGAATTGCTGGTCAAAGCCACTCCACTGCTTTTGATTGCATTGGGGTTGGGCGTTTGCTTCAAGGCCAATGTCTGGAATATCGGTGCTGAAGGTCAGTACGTGATGGGGGCCATTTTTGCATCTGGTGTTGCCTTGCAAGCCAGCCCTGAGACTTCATCGTGGATTGTGGTGTTGATTTTGATGGCCGGTGCTTTGGGGGGGATGCTTTGGGCGGCCATCGTTGCATGGCTTTACGATCGTTTCAACGCCAACGAAATTTTGGTGAGTTTGATGCTCGTCTACGTTGCCATCATGGTGCTCAGTTATTTGGTTTACGGTCCTTGGAAAGATCCACATGGATACAACTTTCCGCAGTCCAAATCTTTTGAGGCTGTCACCCATGTTCCTCGCTTGATTGCGGGTTCGCGCTTGAGCATTGGCACCTTGATCGCATTGGTGCTGGCGGGACTCACCTGGGTATTTTTGAATCGCACCCAAGCAGGTTTTGCTTTGAAAGTGAGTGGAATGGCGCCAATGGCTGCCAGGTTGAGTGGGATGTCAGCGAAAACGAATTTGTATTTTGCGCTTCTTTTCTCTGGGGCGTTGGCTGGCTTGGCAGGTGCGTTGGAGGTGAGTGGTCCCATAGGGCAGTTGACGCCTTATGTTCCAAGCGGGTATGGTTTTGCAGCCATCATTGTGGTGTTTGTGGGGCGCATGAATCCTTTGGGAATCGTGTTGTCCTCATTGCTGATGAGCATGTTCTACATTGGGGGAGAGTTGGCCCAGTCCAGGCTTGGACTGCCAAAGTCCCTCACTGGCGTTTTCCAAGGCTTATTGCTCTTTTCTTTGCTCACTTGCGACACCTTGATCATGTATCGAATTGAAGGTCCGGGTATTTTCAAGCGAAAACTCGCCTCACCCCAAGGTCCTTCTCAATCCTAATAATCATCACCACATGGACCTCTACGCTTTACTCATCGCAGCCACCTTGAATGCCGGGACCGTCTTGGCCTTGGCCGCTTTGGGATTGTTGATCAATGAAAAAGCGGGGGTTCTCAATTTAGGTGCCGAGGGCATGATGCTTTGCTCTGCTGTGGCGGGTTTCATTTGTGTGGTGCACACTGGCCATCAAGTGTTTGGATTTGCCGCAGGCATGCTTGTGGGCGCTTTGATGGCTGGCCTTTTTGGGGCGTTGGTGATTGGTCTCAACGCCAATCAGTACGCAACCGGATTGGCCCTGAGTTTGCTTGGAGGTGGGCTCTCAGCTTTTGTGGGTGTGCCTTATGTTCAGGCCAAATTGCCCAGCAGCACTGCATATTCAGTTCCCGTCTTGGATCAAATTCCATTGATTGGACCAGCTCTTTTTCAGCATCACCCCATGGTCTACATCACCATAGGCTTGGCAGTTTTGATCGCTTACGTTTTTCATAAAACTCGCTTTGGATTGATTTTGTTGTCCGTGGGTGACTCCCCTTCATCGGCTCATGCGCTTGGCTATCCCGTGCGTTGGATCCGCTGGTGGGCGGTGGTTGTGGGTGGAGCGTTGTGTGGTTTATCTGGCGCCTACTTGTCCTTGGTTTACACCCCTTTGTGGGTGGAGGGCATGGTGGCAGGTAAGGGCTGGATTGCACTTGCGCTCACCACCTTTGCAACTTGGAGGCCCGGGCGCGTGCTCTTGGGTGCCTATTTGTTTGGTGGCGTCACGATGCTACAGTACCAACTGCAAGCTTTGGGCCTTGAGGTGCCCAGTCAATTCCTGACCGTCATGCCCTATTTGGCAACGATCGTGGTGTTGGTTTTGATCTCCAGTAACCCCAGATGGATCCGCTTGAATCGACCCGCCTCCATAGGACAACCTTTTTTTCCCAACTCTCATTGAGGGTTTATTTTCTTAACTCACTTCACTTTAAAGGAACTTGATCATGACCTTGAACTCAAAACGCACATGGCTTCGACTGGGCGCGTTGATAGCCGTCTCTTTGGCATTGCTCACAGCGTGTGGCAAAAAAGAAGAGGCTCCTGCGAAAGCAGACGCAGCAAAGGCTGAGCCTTTGAAGATTGCTTTTGCCTACATCGGTCCCGTGGGTGATGGTGGTTGGACTTTTGCCCATGACAATGGTCGCAAAGCACTTGAAGCCGCTTTGGGTGACAAGATCAAGACCTCGTTTGTGGAAAACGTGCCTGAGTCTGCTGACGCAGAGCGCGTGATGAAGGACTTGGCCTCACAAGGCAACAAGTTGATTTTTGGCACCACCTTTGGTTACATGGATCCCATGCTCAAAGTGGCGCAAGATTTTAAAGATGTGAAGTTTGAGCACGCCACAGGTTACAAGACCAGTGAGAATTTGCGCACCTATGACAGCCGTACTTATGAAGGCGCATACATGGCGGGTATCGTTGCGGGTTCAATGACCAAATCCAATACTTTGGGTATCGTTGGCTCAGTGCCAATTCCTGAAGTGATCAGAAACATCAACAGCTTCACCATGGGTGCGCAATCTGTGAATCCCAAGGTCAAAACAAAAGTGGTGTGGGTCAATGAGTGGTTCAATCCACCCAAAGAAACCGAAGCGGCGACTTCTTTGATCAACGGTGGCGCAGACATTTTGTTCCAAAACACCGACTCTCCTGCTGTGCTCAAAACTGCAGAAGAAAAGGGTAAGCGCGCTTTTGGTTGGGACTCCGACATGACCGCCTATGGTCCCAAGGCTCACTTGGCTTCAGCTGTGATCAACTGGGGTCCATACTACATCAAAGCCACACAGGACTACATGGCTGGCACCTGGACCGGTGGCAGCAGTTCATGGTGGGGTGTTAAAGAAGGAGCCATTGATTTGGTCTCGATTGCAGCCGACGTGCCTGATGCAGCAAAAGCCAAAGTCGAAGAAGTCAAAAAAGGTTTGAAGGATGGTAGCTTTGCCATTTGGAAAGGCCCCATCGTTGACAACCAAGGTAAAACCATTTTGGCCAAAGATGAAGTTGCAGACGACAAATTCTTGGGTGGCGTGCACTTTTATGTGAAGGGTGTTGAGGGCAAAGTGCCCGGCGACGACAAGAAATAAGCCACGCGATTTTGTGGCAGCAAGGAGGATGTCTGCATTCCTTCTTGTTGCGCACAATCACAAAGCCCACAACAAGCAGCAATGCAAGTCGTGGGTTTTTTTGTATCAAAAGCCAGAAGGCATCACCATTGCGATTGCATAATAGAGCTACAAATCCTTTAGATTGGAAAGTTTGAATCATGAATGTGCAAGCCACCAAACCTTTGAATACTCGCCTCGAGACGCTCCTTAGAGGGATGCCAAAAACAGAATTGCATATTCACATTGAGGGTTCCTTGGAGCCAGAGCTCATTTTTGCTTTGGCCAAACGCAATCAAGTCACACTGCCTTTTAAAGATGTGGACTCACTCAGAGCTGCCTATGATTTCAAAGATTTGCAAAGTTTCTTGGACATTTACTATGCAGGTGCGAGTGTTCTCCTTGAAGAGGAGGATTTTTATGACATGACTTGGGCTTACCTCAAGCGCGCTCACAGCGAAGGGGTTGTGTACGCTGAAATTTTCTTTGATCCCCAAACGCACACCCATCGCGGAGTTGCGGTGTCCACGGTCATTGAAGGCATCGATCGGGCTTGTCAACACGCCAAAACCACACTTGGGATTGAGTCAGCTTTGATCATGTGCTTTTTACGGCACTTGGATGAGGACGATGCTTTGAAGACGTTGCAAGAAGCGCTTCCCTTTTTGGATCGATTGATTGGAGTTGGCTTGGATTCGAGTGAACTTGGTCATCCTCCAGAAAAGTTTGAGCGCGTGTTTGCCAAGGCTCGTGCCCTGGGCCTCAAAGCCGTGGCTCATGCAGGTGAGGAGGGGCCAGCAGCTTACATTTGGGGTGCACTCAAGGCCTTGGGGGCTGAGCGCATCGATCACGGGGTGCAGTGCGTTCAAGACGATCAGCTCTTGGCTGAGCTCAAGCGCACCCGAGTCCCTCTGACCGTTTGTCCTTTGTCCAACGTCAAATTGTGCGTTTACGACAACTTATCCCAGCACCCCATCAAAAAACTCTTGGACATGGGCTTGTGCGTCATGGTCAATTCCGATGATCCAGCCTATTTTGGAGGGTACATCAATGACAACTACATTGAACTCTTCAAAGCTTTGGACATGAACGAGGACGATGCGATTGCCTTGGCTGCTTGCTCCATTGAAGCGGCCTTTGTGCCTCAGTCCAAAAAAGATCTTTGGTTGGGTCAACTGCAAGCCTTCCACCAGAGTTTGACTTGATCGATTTGCGCTTGGAGCTTCATGACAAATCAACGCGTCATTGTCGGTGCTGGAATTGGGGGGCTGGCAGCGGCCATCGCCTTGGGGTTGAAGGGACAAAGCACGACAATTTTTGAGCGCAGCGCCACTCACTCAGAATTTGGCGCTGGCATTCAATTGGGCCCCAATGCACTGCGCAGGCTGCAAGCCTGGGGTTTGATGCCAGAGTTGAAGCGTTTTGCGGCCACTCCGAAGGCCATCGAGGTCCACGACTGGAGTCAATCAAAGCCTTTGGCTCGAATGGCACTGGGCGATGAGTTCAAGGCGCGATATGGATTGCCTTATTTGAGCATACACCGAGGTGATTTACATGCCATGCTGTTGTCTCGCCTATTGGCCGTGGGACAAACCGAAGTGCGCATGGGTCATCAGCTTCAATCCATTGAGCAAAACAATCTGAGCGTGCACTTGAAGTTCAAAAAGGCTTCTGATGGCGAGCTGCTTACAGACATTCAATCCCAGGCGGTCTTGGCTTGTGATGGCATCTTCAGCACTGTTCGTCAAGCCATTTGGCCAAATCGTGCGTTGAACAACACGGGAGACATTGCATATCGTGCTTTGGTCCCCCAGCACATGTTGCCACTCAGCTTGAGAAGTGAGAGTGTCCAAGTCTGGATGGGCCCGGGTGTGCATTGGGTTCAATACCCAGTCAGAGGAGGTGAGTGGCTCAATGTGGTGGTGTTGATGCAGGCCAGTGAGCCCGCTCGAGAAAAACCTCAAACCCATGCCGAATGGCAAGCCTCAAGAGAGCCGCAACAAATTCAAGCTGATTTTTCTCGTGCATTGTTTCGTGCAAGCCCTGTTTTGCATGAGATGACCCGAGCGGTAGGGACCTGGGGCGCGTGGCAATTGTGGGATACCGATCCTCTGCAAGGACCTCACCAAATGGTGAAAGGCAGGGTTGCACTCTTGGGTGACGCTGCACACCCCATGCTGCCCTATTTGGCTCAAGCAGGTGCCATGGCCATTGAAGACGCACAGGCCATCTCCGAATCACTGGCCCAAGGGACAGAAAGTGTTGAGTTTGGGTTGGCGCATTTCGCCAAGACGCGTTGGCTCAGGAACTCACGCGTTCAAGCCAGAGCTCGCATGCAGGCCAAGATTTACCACGCACAAGGGGCATTGGGTTGGGCAAGGAACTTGGTACTCAAGAGCCTGGGGGAGCGCATCATGCATCTGCCTTGGATCCACGCGGGCTGAATTCAAAGTGTCAATTGACTCAGACCTTTGCGCTGCCTGGCCTTTAAGCAGCCATCGCTGTTGATGGAGAACGATTGACAAGGCGTTGGTCGAAACTCATAAATAGCACAGTGCACTTTGACGCCCAATTGACCTTGCAGTGCCGAACACCTGGGGCTGTTGTGGTCAGTGCCTCTCATGCGGTACAGGCCATGTCCAATGGGCTCTGCAATGGAGTCTGGAGTTTTGCCTCCATTGGATTCCAACTCTGATTGGTCAAAATCAACTCTGAATGTGGCGCAGCAAGCGCCACAACTTTGGCAATCAAAGGAGGGCTCAGTCTTCAAAGGGCTGCTCACCAAGAAGCAAGTATTCCATGAGTGCCTTTTGAACGTGCATGCGGTTTTCAGCCTCATCCCAAACGACCGATTGCGGGCCATCGATGACGCCCGCGCTCACCTCCTCGCCACGGTGAGCGGGCAAGCAGTGCATGAACAAGGCCTCGGGTTTGGCTTTGGCCATCATCTCTTCATTGACACACCAATTGGCAAAAGCGGTTTGTCTTTCTTGGTTTTCCGCCTCATAGCCCATGCTGGTCCAAACGTCGGTCGTCACCAAATCTGCACCAACGCAGGCCTGGTGAGGATCTGCAAAGATTTCACAACTTTGCTTGGAGCTCAGCGCCACGATGTCTGGATTGATTTCGTAGCCCGATGGGGTGCTCACATGAATTTTAAAATTCAACAGTTCAGCAGCTTGCAGCCAACTGTTTGCCATGTTGTTGCCGTCTCCCACCCAAGCGACCACTTTGTCCTTGAAGCATTCCAGTGCACTTCCTCCTTGGCCTCTGTGCTCGTAGAGGGTGAATAAATCTGCAAAGATTTGGCAAGGATGAAACTCATTGGTGAGCCCGTTGATGACGGGTACGCGCGAGTGGGCCGCAAAGCGCTCCAAGCGGTCTTGCCCAAAGGTTCTGATCATGACCAAATCAACCATGCGACTGATCACACGTGCGCTGTCTTCAATGGGTTCACTGCGGCCCATTTGTGAGTCACCTGCTGTCAGGTTCACCACCGAACCACCCATTTGGTACATTCCCGCTTCAAAACTCACACGCGTTCGGGTTGAGGCCTTCTCAAAAATGAGTGCCAGCGTTCGGTCCACCAAAGGTTGGTGTTTTTGGTAGGTTTTGAATTTGTGCTTGATGAAAGCAGCTCTCTTAAAGAGATACTCGTATTCGCTCAGGCTCAGGTCTGAAAATTGAAGATAGTGTTTCATGGCGCAGTCGCTAAAAATTCTTTCACCACGGGCGTGAGTCTGGCCACAATTTCATCGCACTCGTCTCGCGTGATGATGAGCGCTGGCACCAAACGAATCACACTCTCTGCTGTGACAGAGAGCAGCAATCCGGCTTCTAGCGCTTTTTGCATGATGACAGAGCATGGACGGGTGAGTTCAACACCAATCATCAAGCCTTTGCCCCTGACTTCTTTGAAGCCCTCCAGTGGTGAGAGCGCTTTGTGAAGTTGGGCTTGTAAATACTCGCCCATCTGGGCTGCGTTCTCCAGCAAACCATCCTCTTTCATGATGCGCATGGTCTCAATGCCTGCTCTCATGGCCAACGGGTTGCCCCCAAAGGTGGAGCCATGGTTGCCGGGCTCAAAGATGTGGGCTGCCTTGGGGCCTGCAACCACTGCGCCAATGGGTACGCCTGAGCCAAGTCCTTTGGCCAAAGGCATGACATCGGGATGAATGCCGGCCCATTGGTGGGCAAACCATTTTCCCGTTCTGCCCATTCCGCACTGAACCTCATCGATCATGAAGAGCCAATCGCGCTCATCGCACAAGGCCCTCACGTCGCGCAAGTAGTCGAGTTGCATCTCGTGGATGCCACCCTCACCTTGGATGGCCTCCAAGAAGACGGCCACCACATTGGGATTGTTTTGTGTCGCTGCTTTCAGACTTGCCAAATCGTTGATGGGAACGCGGATGAAGCCTTCAACCATGGGACCAAAACCAGCCTGAATTTTGGTGTTGCCCGTGGCCGAGAGTGTGGCAATGGAGCGGCCATGGAAAGCTTTTTCATAGACGACGATCTCAGGGCGCTCAATGCCCTTGTTGTGACCGAATTTTCTTGCCAACTTGAGGGCTGCCTCATTGGCTTCTAAGCCTGTTGAGCAAAAGAAGACATTCTCCATGCCTGAAGCTTCGACCAGCAAGTCAGCCAAAGTTTCTTGGCCTGGCACATGGTAGTAGTTGCAGCTGTGAATCATCTGCGCGATTTGTTCTTGCAAGGCAGGAACCAGTTTGGGGTGCGCATGCCCCAAGGTATTGACCGCGATGCCAGCCAAGCCATCCAGGTACTTTTTCCCATCGGTGTCCCAAACCCACAGGCCTTGGCCGTGCGAGACTCGCATGGGCAAGCGGCCGTAGGTGTTCATGACATGTGTGGGAGTTGGAGTAGGAGTGGCTGTCATCTTGATGGCTGTATGTTGAAAATTTTAAAAAAGAAGGCAACGATTCGATGCACCTAGAATGCATTCATCTCTTCAAAGTGCACTCGATCATCAGGAGCAAAGCTACACTGGAACTCAAAAAGAGAACAATCCACCATTTTAAGGGGCAGTGCGCTTTTAGGGGAACCTCTCTAAACACAATGAATTTGAAATAAAGCGTTCACATTTACAAAACCGATCTGTACAAAGTCCAAAGCTGTAGATACAATTTGATTGTGCACTGCAATATAGGATCTTGTTTTTACAGTCCCTTGAGTGTTGCTTTTTCGAATCAATTTTTGTTTTAGCAAATGACTTCTCCAGACCATCAAGAATTTATGATCGTAGGCGTGACCTCGCCAGGCAAAACCTTTCGTCCAAGTGATTGGGCCGAGAGGCTTGCGGGTGTGATGAGTTCTTTTCGCCCCGGTGGCCCACGTCCCGGAAGTCACCTCAGTTACTCACCTTGGTGTGTGCCCAATACCTTCAAAGGTTTTAAGTGTGTGGTGGTCAATACTCGATTGAAATCTGCAGAACCCATGGCTTGGGATTTTGTGATGAACTTTGCCAAGGACAACGATTTGTTTGTGAGCGAATCCAGCCAGTTGCCTGAGGTCTTTCCGCCCGTCTCCAGCCCCAAGGTGCCCGCTCACGTTTGAGCATCAACTGAAGACGCTTTCAAGGCGAATTTGATTCAAAACGCTTCTCGGGTTTGACCGTGACCCACAAAAAAGCCGCTTCAGATGAAGCGGCTTTTTGTTTTTTGCTTTTCTTTGCTGACAGCGCACCCTCTCAAACGGCAGTCTGACGAATCAGACCGGGCGAGGTGCAACCTAAAATGAATTAGGCTGCGAGGGCCAAGGCTTTGACCTTGGTGGACAGGCGGCTCTTGTCGCGAGCTGCCTTGTTTTTGTGAAAGATGCCTTTGTCAGCAATGGTGTCCACCACAGCTTGCATGGTGGCAAACAATTCACTGGCTTTTGTTTTATCTCCCGCTAAAACGGCTTTTTCAACGTTCTTAACGGCAGTGCGGTATTTGGAGCGCAAAGATGTGTTGGCTGCATTGAGCTTGACGTCTTGACGCGCGCGCTTGCGGCCAGAGGCCAGGCGCGGGTTCTTTTTCTTGGGTTTAGCAGATGCCATGGGCAAGGTTCCTTAAATTGTGTCTGTGGATGATGTCAGCAAAGCCCAACATTATAGCAAATTGATTTCAGCGGGCTGTCTTGTGGGCGCTACACTTGGGGCGTGAGTTTATTCAAATCTGCCTCAACCGTTTCGCTTTTAACCTTGCTCTCTCGCATCTGCGGCATGCTCAGAGAGCTCTTGGTGGCTTCCATCTTTGGGGCCTCAGCCCTGACAGATGCCTTCAATGTCGCATTTCGCATACCCAATTTGTTTCGTCGCCTCTTTGCAGAAGGCGCTTTCAGCCAAGCCTTTGTGCCCGTTTTGTCCTCCACTTTGGCCAGCGAGGGCGAGGAAAAAACCCATCTTTTGATCGCTCAAGTCGCCACCATCATGGTTTGGGTCTTGGTTTTGGTGAGTGCTCTGGGCGTTTTGGCCGCTCCCCTTTTGGTCTGGATCATGGCCAGTGGCCTGGAGCAGCATCCCGAGGGCATGCAAGCCGCCATTGTGATGACCCGAGTGATGTTTCCCTACATTGGGTTCATGTCCTTGGTGGCGCTGGCCGCCGGTATATTGAACACTTGGAAGCGTTTTGCGGTCCCAGCTGCCACGCCCGTGCTGCTGAACCTGTGCATGATCGCCTCGGCTTGGTTTTTGACCCCTTGGATCCAATCCATGGGTTACCCCGGCATTTACGCGTTGGCTTTGGGGGTCATGGTGGGTGGTGTCTTGCAGCTTTGGGTGCAAATTGCAGCGCTGCAAAAACTGGGTCTTTGGCCCTCCATTGGTCTGGGTTGGGCCACTTTTCGGCAGGCTTTGTCTGCACCTGGGCCACAAAGGATCTTGCAACTCATGGTGCCCTCGCTTTTGGGCGTGAGCGTGGCGCAACTCTCTTTGTTGATCAACACGCAAATCGCCTCGCACATGGTCACTGGCAGCGTCAGTTGGCTCAACTACGCCGACCGTTTGATGGAGTTCCCAACCGCCATGCTCGGCGTGACTTTGGGTGTGGTGCTCACTCCTCAACTCTCCAAAGCCAAGAGCTCCAATGACCTCAAAGCGTATTCCTCTCTTTTGGACTGGGGCTTGAGGTTGGTGTTTGTGTTGAGCTTTCCGGCCGCATTGGCACTGCTTCTTTTCTCAACGCCCATGGTCTGTGTGCTCTACAACTATGGTCGCTTCACAGCCTTGGATGTACAACAAACTCAAGTCGCGCTGATGGGGTATGGGGCAGGTCTCATGGGCTTGGTGGCCATCAAGGTCTTGGCTCCAGGTTTTTATGCACAACAAGACACCAAGACGCCCGTGAAGATAGCGGTAGCAATTTTGGCTCTCACCCAACTCATGAACCTCATTTGGGTGCCGCTTTTTGCTCATGCGGGTTTGGCGTTGTCGATTGGTCTGGGCGCCATGTTGAATGCCCTGGGCCTGTGGTTTTTCCTTAAAAAATCAGGTTCCTATTCTCCGCAAGCAGGGTGGTCAGTGTTGTGCCTTCAAGTCGTTGGAGCGGGTGCCGTCATGGGGCTTTTTCTGAATTGGGCCAATGCACATTGGGACTGGGTAGGAATGGGCTCTGAACCCCTCACTCGGGTGCTCATGGTGCTTGGCCTGATGGGCTTGAGTGTTGTGATTTATTTGGTTACATTGTGGCTCATGGGGCTTCGAATCAAGAGTTTAATCACCCCCCACAATTGAAGTCGCTGGCGCTGGCCTTTGGTCAGTCCAAGTTTTGAGACAACATCCACCGTGAGATTCAATGGACTTTAAGCTAGAAACACCTTCGGCACTGGGTTATTTTTCCCACTTGGTTCAAAGCGATGCATCGCTTCCAATGCTGGAGGCCGCTGCCAGTTTGGGTCAAGATGAATACCCCGATTTGGATGTGCAACAGGTTTTAAATGAGGTGGATCAACTCATCTCCAGGCTCAAGAGACGATTGCCCTCAGATGCAAGTGCCATGCACCGGTTGAGGGTGCTGAACAAACTTTTTTTCGATGAGTTGGGTTTTCGTGGCAATGTGAACCATTACTACGATCCCGACAACAGCTTTATCCATTGTGTGCTCAAAACACGCAAAGGCATCCCAATCAGTTTGTCCGTCTTGTGGCTTGAATTGGCCACAAGCCTGGGGCTAGATGCCAGTGGTGTCAACTTTCCCGGGCATTTTTTGCTCAAAGTGATGTTGCCATACCCCCATGCGGGTCAAGTCATCATTGATCCCTTCACAGGCATGTCGTTGAGCAAGGAGGCGCTCTTGGAGAGGCTGAACTTGAGCCAATTGCAAGATTTTGAATTCGGTGGGCGGTCGAACTCCACCCCGAGTGCAGAAGAGATGCTCAAGCACTTTTTGACCAGCGCCACTGAGCGTCAAATTCTCACCCGCATGTTGGGCAATTTGGCAGACATCTACAGCAATCAAAGCGATGTGCCAAGGTTGCAGCAAATTGAGCAACGATTGGCAGTTCTCAACCCTTTGCCCAAAGCTTAGAGCACTCGAACCTGAGGGCCTGAGCCAGAGTGGGGAACCACACGGCCAATTTCATAAACACGCTCGCCCAAAGAAGCCAAAGCTTCTTGACAGCTTTGTGCATTTTTGGCGTCAATCACCAACGCCATGCCGATTCCATTGTTGAAGGTGCGGTTCATCTCGACTTCATCGAGCTGAGCGCTTTGTTGAATCCAATCGAAGAGTTCTGTTTTGGGCCAAGAAGCACGCTTCAATTCGATGCCAACTTGAGCGGGGAGAACTCTTGGTAAGTTCTCAATCAACCCCCCGCCTGTGATGTGGGCCAATGCTTTTACAGGGTGGTGCTTGAGGATTTCAAGAATCGTTTTCACATAAATGCGAGTGGGCGCCATCAAAGCCGTTTTGAACTCCATGCCATCCAGATGGTTGGGCAAGCTTTGATGCGCAGCATCAAGGCGAGAGATGATTTTTCTCACCAATGAAAAGCCATTCGAATGCACACCGCTAGAGGCCAAGCCCAGCACCACATCACCTTCATGGATGGTCTGGCCCGTGAGGATTTTTGATTTTTCAACGACACCCACTGCAAAGCCCGCCAAGTCGTATTCGCCACTTGGGTACATGTCGGGCATTTCCGCCGTTTCTCCTCCAATGAGCGCACATCCACTCAATTCGCAACCCTTGGCAATGCCCTCGATCACGGTGCTCGCGGTGTCAATGTCGAGTTTGCCGCAGGCAAAATAGTCCAAGAAATAAAGGGGTTCTGCACCTTGAACCAAAATGTCGTTGACACTCATGGCCACCAAATCAATGCCAACGCCTGAGTGCATTTGCCACTCGATGGCCAATTTGAGTTTGGTGCCAACCCCATCTGTGCCAGAGACCAACACCGGCTGGGTGAAGCCAGGTGGGATCTCAAACATCGCACCAAATCCACCAATCCCGGCCAAAACACCAGGGCGCATGGTTTTTTTCGCAAATGGTTTGATGCGCTCGACCAAAGCATCGCCCGCTTCAATGTCAACGCCAGCGGATTTGTAGGTAAGGGGTGTGTTCATGGAAATTTACAGTTTGAGTGTCAAAGGTTTTTGGGCTGAGCAAGTTGCTTTGGCCTTGGGGCTTGGGCTTTGCTCATGGACCAGGACCTGACCTTTTTGGGTCTGAAGCCGATAAGTCGATAGAATGGGGCTATTCTAAGTTGATCCACAGGAGCCCTTGAGCATGCCACTTTTCTCCCCACAATTCAAATTGGTGATGGGTGCTTTGGTGCTGCTGATCTTGGTTTGGGCGTTGCGCTCTCTGTCTCCCATTTTGATGCCTTTTGTGGCGGCTTGGATGTTGGCTTATGCCTTGACACCAGCTCGAAAGCGCATCTCCAACTGGCTCGGTCCCAAGTTTCCCAAAGCGCTCAGTGTGGGCATCATTGAAGTCGTTTTTTTGGTCGCTGTCTTGTCTTTGTTTTCCTTGCTCACGCCAATCGTGGCGCAAGAGTTGCCTCAGTTGAGGGATCAATTGCCCACCATGTTTACTCGAGTCCAAGAGTTGCTCGAGCCCATTTTGAACGCATTGGGTATCCACGTCGCCTTGGATGCGCAAAGCCTCAAAGCGCTTGTGATGAATTACATGGACTCATCTTGGGATGGGCTTTTGAGTCATGCGCTTGACTCCTTGCGTTTGGGGGGAAGCATTGCGCTCACGGTGCTTGGCAATTTGGTGCTCATTCCTTTGTTGCTCTTTTATTTTTTACTCGATCAAGATGTCATCATTGAAAAAGCAGCCCAGTGGATTCCGCCTCGTTACAGGGATTTGTTGATTGCGTTTTTTGCCGATGTGGACCATTTGCTTGGACAGTACCTGAGGGGGCAGTTGGCTGTGATGTTGTGCATGGCCAGTTACTACAGCATCGCTTTGTCCATTGTGGGACTGCATTTGTCCTTGCCCATAGGCATGCTCACCGGCCTTTTGCTGTTCATCCCCTATGTGGGCATTGGAACGGGATTTGTGCTCGCGCTCTTGGCCTCCTTGATTCAATTTGAGCCCGGTCATGCTTTGCTCGCGGTGGGCGTGGTCTATGCATTGGGTCAGGGTTTGGAGGGGTTTTTCTTGACTCCTCGATTGGTGGGGGAGCGCATAGGTTTGCATCCTGCAATGGTGATTTTTGCCCTTTTGGTTGCTGCGCAATGGGTTGGCTTGGTGGGTGTGATGATTGCGCTGCCTGTGAGTGCAGTGCTCAGTGTCACCGTGCGTTGGTTCAAGAAATATTACACACAAAGTACTTTTTTTGAGGGTGATCAAAAAGCCCCATGAAGCAAGTTGCGCTGGACTTTAAAGTCCATCCTTTGGCAAGTTTTGACAACTTCATTGAAGGCCCCAATTCTCAGTTGATCCAAGAGCTCAAGGCTTGGGTCCTTGCACTGAAGTCTGGGTCATTTCCCAATTGCTTTTACCTCTGGGGGGAGAGAGGGAGTGGCAAGTCTCATTTGCTCCAAGCCAGCGCTGAGCGCGCTGCACAGTTGGGCTTGGTGGTCAAACACTTTGATCCCACAGTCCCCTTGGAGCCTTTTGAGTCCAGTTGCAAACTTATGTTGATGGATGACATCCAAGACTATGATGAACAAGCTCAAGCCAATTGTTTCAATTGGTTTGTCAACGCCTCCTTGCCCACCGATGGCATTCAGCGCGGTATCTTGGTGAGTGCAACGCTTCCTCCCACTGACCTCTTGGTTCGCGAAGATTTGAGAACCCGATTTGCCAGTGGCTTGGTCAGTGCAATTGGCGTGCTCAATGAGTCTCAGCGCAAATCGGTTTTGGTGCAACAGGCCTCCTTGAGAGGGCTTGAGTTAAGGGCCGATGTGTTGGAGTTCATGATGTCACGTTTTAGCCGAGATTTGACCAATTTGGTGGGGTGGCTCGATCAACTCGATGCGTTCGCTCTGCAATCGAAGAGGCCGATCACGATTCCACTCATCAAAGACATGCTCAAGGACATTTGAGTGTGCCTGGGTTCTTGCCTTTTAATCCATATTTTTTCAATCTTTGACTGTGAAACCCTTGAACAAGCCCCAATTGACTCTCTTTGATCTTGATCACACATTGATCCCCATTGACTCCGATCAATCTTGGGGAGCGTTCACCACTCGAGTGGGGTGGACCGATGAGGGTGAATTCACCAAACAAAACGATGCGTTCTACCAAGATTACTGCAACGGCGTGCTCGACATCAGGGCTTACGTTCGTTTTTCCACGCACGCCATTCGGGTTCGAAGCATTGAAGAGACCCAACTCATGCAAATGCGATTTTTGAAAGAGGTGATCGAGCCTCAAATCAGGCCCGCGGCTTTGGATTTGATTCGTGAGCACCGGGAGCGTGGCGACCGTTTGGTGATTGTGACGGCCACCAACGAGTGGGTGACCCGTCCCATTGCCGATCATTTTGGCATTGAGGACTTGATTGCCGTTGAGCTCGAGCGCGATGAGCAGGGGCAAATCACGGGAGAAATCGCTGGTATTCCTTCACTTGGGGAGGGCAAACTCAAACGTCTGCAACAATGGATGCAAAACCAAGGGCTCTATGCACAAGATGTGGAGACCACTTTTTACAGCGACTCCATCAACGATGTGCCTCTTTTGAGCTGGGTCAACCACCCCATTGCAACCAATCCAGATGATCGCTTGCGAGCCATTGCACTAGACAGAGGATGGCCCATTTTGGAGCTATTTGATAAAGAATGATTAAAAATTTCGTAAACCGGTTGATGGGTCGCGCGCCTTCTGCAAAAGGACAACCCATGGGTGTTGAGCGGCGCATCGGACCCAAGGAGCATGGGATTGACCCAACCGCTTTGGATGAACATGCATTGTTCGTGGTCAAAACGTTGCAAGAGCGTGGCTATGTCGCTTACGTGGTTGGAGGAGCTGTCAGGGATTTACTCTTGGGCTTGAGGCCCAAGGATTTTGACGTTGCAACCAATGCAACACCGGAGCAAGTCAAATCTTGCTTTAGGCGAGCATTCATCATTGGAAGGCGTTTTCGCATCGTTCACGTGGTCTTTGGGCGGGGGCGCGAGCACGAGGTCATTGAGGTCTCCACCTTCAGGGCTTATTTGGAATCTGCAGACGCCAAAAAAGTCAGCGGCAATGAAAAAACTTCCAAGCACGCCTTGGCTCAGGTGAGCCATGCCGTGGATTCCAGTGGTCGAGTCTTGAGAGACAACGTCTGGGGGCCGCAGGATGAGGACGCAGCCCGGCGAGACTTCACCATCAACGCCATGTACTACGATCCCAGCACTCAAGAGTTGGTGGATTATCACAAGGGCATTTTGGATGCCAAGAAAAAAGTGCTGCGCATGATTGGTGAACCTCAAGTGAGGTACCGAGAGGATCCTGTGCGCATCTTGCGTGCGGTGCGATTCGCGGGCAAGTTGGCCCACTTGGGCTTTAAGTTGGAGAGCAAAACCGCCGCTCCTCTAAAGCGCATGCTGCCCTTGCTGCAAGATGTACCTCAAAGCCGCATGTTCGATGAGATGCTCAAGTTGCTCCAAACGGGCCATGCGCTCGCAAGCATTGAGCAGTTGAGGCTTTATGGATTGAGTGAGGGCGTTTATCCTTTGCTGGATTTGATTGTGGCCAAGTCGGCTGAGCCCATGATTCACGCCGCTTTGAGCGACACCGATCGCCGTGTCAACGAGCACAAGAGTGTGGCACCAAGCTTCCTTCTTGCTTGTGTGCTTTGGCAAGATGTGCGTCACTCCTGGGAGGGCAGGATGGCCAATGGCCAGCCTTTGTATCCAGCGCTCCAAGAGGCCATTGACGAAGTCTTTGATGCGCGCATTGGGGACATCTCAGGGCGAGGCAAACTGGGCGCGGACATGAGAGAGATTTGGAGTTTGCAACCTCGCTTTGAAAAACGACTGGGTCAGTCCCCATGGGGCTTGGTGCAACAAGCGCGCTTTCGCGCTGCCTTTGACTTCATGCGCCTGAGGGTTGCAACCAAAGAGATCGATGAAGAGTTGGGCGAGTGGTGGGTGCAGTTCAGCGAAGCCTCCGATGAGGAGCGCGATGAGATGCTGGAGCGCTATCGGGTTGAGCACCAACGCCAAAGCAGCTCTCGCCCCAAGACAACACGAGTCAAGACTTCAGTCGTTTCGAGGGAAAAACCGTTGGGGCTTGAGGCAGATGGCGCCGAGCCTTTGGAAGAGGGCGCAGTCAAGAGCGCTCCCAAGAGGCGGCGACGCAGAAAACCCAAGGGCTCTGAGCCCAGTGCACCTCAGTGAGCGCCTAGCTCTGAAAAGCGAGTGACAACGTTGACCTCATTGTTGTGTCATCCCCCTTTGAGCGCTGAGCCCATGGCTTGTACTTACATTGCCTTTGGGGGCAATTTGGGCTCACCCGTCGCGGCATTCAAAGAGGCGTTGATGGCCCTCAACGGCACTCAACGCTGTTGGGTCACCAAAGCCTCAGGTCTTTATGAGTCCCCTCCCTTTGAAGCCTCGGGTCCAGATTATTTGAACGCCGTGTGTGAAGTCATGACCACACTCAAGGCTCCTGATTTGTTGAAACTCATGCAATCCATCGAACTTGAGGCGGGTAGGGTGCGTGATTTCCACCACCAGCCCAGGCAATTGGATCTGGATTTGTTGTTTTTTGGTCAAGCTTTGATCTCAAGCCAGCACTTGCAAGTGCCTCATCCCAGGTGGTCAGAGAGGGCTTTTGTGCTGCTGCCGTTGAGGGATTTGGCTCCGCAAAAGGTGAGTGAGCACTTGCTCAGTGCTGTGAGCCATCAGCCCATTCGTGCTTTGGGCCCATGGGTGGATCAATCCTGATCGAGTCCATTGGCGATTTGGTGGGCCTCGTCAATTTGAACTTCAAAATAGCGCTGAAAGCTATAGACAATGCTTGAAATGAGGACCGTGGCACCCACGATCAAGGACAAAACAATCCCAAAAATGGTGTTCCATGAGGTGCGCCCAGGTGCTGCATCAGGCTCAAGGCTTGAGTTGAATTTGGCGTTCCATGCTTCGCAGTGGGTGAGTCCAATGACGATGGCGTTCAATGCGCACGCGGCATAAGCAAAGCCAAAAATGGGCAACAACCACCAGCTCAGCACGTCATCCACGCCATAGGCCTGCACCCTCATGATCCCCCAAACGCCCAATGCGCTAGGAATGGGCAAGAGCCAACCCACGTTGTCATGACGACCGTAGAGGTAGAAGCGATGCAACCCCAAGGGCCCGCCCAAAAATGCAAGCCAAGTGGCCAAGGTTTTGTTTTTCATGGAGCGATCATAGCCCAAGGACCTCTTTGATGCAGTGGCCTTGAGCACAGGGCATGGGAGATGGGCGTGTGTCAGATTTGTCAAAATCCCCTTGATGGGCTATAATCGTGAGTTTTCAGCGTGTCGCTGGCCGGGTGGCCATGTCGCGTGTCTCAACGTTGAAAAGTTCAACCACCCGCAAGGAATTCACCATGGTCGTCATCCGTCTTGCCAGAGGGGGCTCTAAAGCCCGCCCATTCTTTAACATCGTTGTCGCTGACAAGCGTTTGCGCCGCGATGGCCGTTTCATCGAGCGCATTGGCTTTTACAACCCCATCGCCAGGGGTGCAGAAGAGAGCATTCGCATCGCCCACGATCGCCTCAACCACTGGGTTGGCGTTGGCGCGCAAGCCTCTCCCACCGTTGAGCGTTTGATCAAACAAGCTGCTGCAAAAACAGCCTAATTTCTCACACTCTCGAGATGCTGCCCTTCATCGAGCCCGCTGAACTTCCAGCGGATGCCATCGAAGTGGGTTGCATCCTCGATGCTTGGGGCATCAAAGGGTGGTTCAAAGTGCTGCCCTTCAGCGCTGACCCCCAAGCCCTTTTTTCATCCAAACGATGGTACGTTTTGCCGCCCTTAAAGGGCAGCAAAACTTTGCTTGGACCTTCGTTGCTCAAAATTCAAGAAGCCAAAAACCACAGTGATTTCGTAGTGGCCAAGGTCCAAGATTGCCCCGATCGAAACGGTGCAGAGACCTTGAAGGGCGCCAGAATTTTTATCTCTAGGATGAGTTTTCCAACGCCCGAGGCTGATGAGTTTTATTGGGTGGATTTGGTGGGCTTGCAGGTTCAAAACCGCGAAGGCTTGTCCATTGGAGTGGTCAATGAGATCATGAGCTCTGGCCCTCAAAGCGTTTTGGTGATCACCCCTTCCGAAGATTACAAAGCCAGTGCCCTGAGCAATGCACAAGAAAGCGTCAAAGAGGGCGAACTCGAGGGTCAAACTTCCAGCTCAAGCCCCAAGAAGCCCAAGGCCTCAACCACCTCCAAAGCCTCCCAATCCACTGCAGACTGTTTGATCCCGTTTGTGTCGCAATTCATTGACGATGTTGATCTAAAGGCTGGTTTGATCAAGGTGGACTGGCAGGTCGACTATTGAAGCGCTGAGTAGCCGCACTTTGGGTCTCCTTCACACTTGCCTAGACACCTTGATGAGTGTTTGCTCGAGTTGGACCCTTGCAAGCGATAATGCCACCCATGCGCATTGACATCATCACTTTGTTTGAAGACTTGTTCACCCCTTTTTTGAATTTGGGTGTGACACGCCGCGCGTTTGAGGCAACTCCCCAAGAGGCGCCTTCTATCCAAGTCAAGTGTTGGAACCCCAGAGACTTTGCCTCAGGCCCTTATCGCCGCGTGGATGATCGTCCTTTTGGGGGAGGGCCAGGCATGGTCATGATGGCTGAGCCACTGGCACTTTGTTTGGAGCGCATCAGACAAGAGCGACTCCAGGCTGATCCTGGCTTTATTCCCTCCAACGCACCCGTGTTGCTCTTTACCCCAGTTGGCGAAACGCTCACCCATTCAGTGGTGGACAGAGAAGGCGCCCGCGAGGGGGGCGCCATTTGGATCTGTGGTCGCTACGAAGGCATTGATCAACGCTTCATCGATGCTCACGTGGATTTGGAAATCAGCTTGGGGGATTTTGTGCTCTCTGGCGGAGAACTTCCAGCCTTGGCCTTGCTCGATTCCATGGCGAGGTTGAGGCCAGGCGTTTTGGGTGAGCCACAAAGTCACCTCCAAGACAGTTTTAATCCAAATCTTCAAGGATTGCTGGATTGTCCCCATTACACTCGTCCCGAGGTTTGGCAGGGGCGTGAGGTCCCTGGCGTTTTGTTGTCGGGACATCATGCGCAGATTGAACAATGGAGAGCGCGCGAACGCATCAGGCTCACCCAAGTCAGGAGGCCCGATTTGCTGCCCAAGGAACATGGCACACAGGGGAAAAAGCGCAGATGAAGCCCTTTTTTGCCCTTTGAGCCCGTTTTCTCATCGCTTTTAGATGGATTTTGGCGCTGAATTTGAGCGTTTTACAACGCTGGGGCTTTGAATTTGATCGCAAAACGTTCTATAATCTAGGGCTCCGATCCTCTAGATGGCCGCTCAAGTGGAGACTTTTTGTCATCCGACCGAGCCTTTAGTGTTGCGCATCCAAGATCGAATTCAAGGCAAACATGAACTTAATAGAAATTCTTGAGCAAGAAGAAATTGCTCGCATGGGCAAAAAGATTCCCGATTTTTCACCTGGCGACACTGTCATCGTGAGCGTCAACGTGGTCGAGGGAACGAGAAAACGTGTGCAGGCTTATGAAGGTGTTGTGATTGCCAAGCGCAATCGTGGCCTCAACAGTGGCTTTATCGTTCGCAAAATTTCAAGCGGCGAAGGCGTGGAGAGAACTTTCCAAACCTACTCTCCCTTGATTGCAAGCATCGAAGTCAAGCGCCGTGGTGACGTACGCCGTGCCAAGTTGTATTACTTGCGCAATCGCAGCGGTAAATCTGCAAGGATCAAAGAAAAGTTGGTCAGCAAGTCTGCCCAGGCCGCTCAAGCAGCCGCAGCAGCAGCAAGTCAAGCACAAGCCTCTTGATGCTTTGACGATGCGAGTGGCCTGTTGTTCAATGGGCTTCTTGCTGGAGTTGACCTCTTGGGCGATCCAAGTGAGCCGTTTCAAACGAAAGTTTGAAGCGGCTTTTCTACATTTGTCCTCATGTTAAAGCTCTCAAGCGTTCCCGATTTTGATCCTCAAAAGGTTCCGGTTCACTCGACCGATGCTCACCTGCCGCCTTTGGTGGCTGAGTTGCTAACGGTTCAAGGCCTTGAGCGCAGCTTCAGGGCTCCAGTTCCCATAGCCCAAGTCACTTGGCAAGATGATTTTGAGGGTGTGGGAGAGGATGTGCCTAGGCAAAAAGCGGCCGTGTTGATTGGGGTCGTCAGTCGAGCCGATGGACCTCAGCTTTTACTGACTCAGAGAGCTGCACACATGCGAACCCATTCTGGCCAAGTCGCCTTTCCCGGAGGGAAAGTCGATGCCAGCGATTCAAGCGTTGAGTTCACCGCACTCAGAGAGGCGCAAGAGGAGGTGGGCTTGGACGCTCGTCATGTGAAAATTTTGGGTCGCTTACCTGATTACGTGACCTTTGCCAACATGGTGGTGAGTCCCGTGGTGGCTTGGATTGAGCCCGATTTTGGGCTCAAGATCAACCCCGATGAGGTGGCGCGCGTGTTTGAGGTCCCCTTGCCCTTTTTGATGGACCCTGCTCATCACCAGCAGCACCGTTTGGAGTTCAATGGGCAATTTCGCTCTTGGTACTCAATTGCGCCGCACAAGGCATCTCAGGGGGCCTTTATTTGGGGGGCAACTGCATCTATGATTAGAGGGCTTTATCAGTTTTTAAGTTCCCATCAAGCCATGACCCTTTAATGCAATAAGATCGAGCCATGACACTCATTTCACTTTTATTTGCATTGCTCATTGAGCAGTTGCGCCCTTTGAAAGAGGACAACTGGCTTGAGCGCATGATGGTGCAGTGGAGCCGTTGGGTGAAGGATCAACTTGACGCTGGACAAAATCACCACGCACTGTTGGTGTGGTCACTTTGTGTGACGGTGCCCGCATTGATTGCTTTTGCCATGCATTGGCTGCTTTGGTCCACATTGGGGTGGGTGGTGAGTGGTTTGTGGAGCATTGCGGTGCTTTACTCCACCTTGGGCTTTCGCCAATTCAGTCATCATTTCACGCAAATCAAGGAGTCTCTCGAGGCGGGGGACGAGGAGCAGGCGAAATTGCATTTGGCCGCTTGGCAAAAGGCGGACACCTCTGAGCTGCCCAAAAGAGAGGTGATTCGCTTGGCCATCGAATATTCCGTGCTGGCTGCGCACCAACACGTTTTCGGTGTTTTGTTTTGGTTCTCCATCGGAGCTGCTTTTGGGTTGGGTCCAGCAGCTGCGGTTCTTTATCGAATGTCGCACTTGATGGCGCGTGTTTTCAAAGAAGACTCCAGCCATCCTTCGCTGCAAAGCTCAGACGAGGACGCTTCGCATGTGACAGATGGCCATTGGGTGAGTGAGACATTGGAACATCTGGCTCACACCGCTTGGGGACGCATTGACTGGATGTCCTCACGCGTGACAGCATTGTCGTTTGCAATTGTGGGTAATTTTGAGGATGCCATCGTGAGTTGGCGCACCCATGCGTCCGAGTTCCCACAAGACAATGATGGAGTGGTGCTTGCAGCCACGTCTGGAGCTCTCAATTTGCGTCTGGGTGGCTTGGCTTTGGCTTCAGCCCAAAACAATCCCTTGGATGAGTCTTTGCAAGGCGGCTTCAAGGGCGGGCAGAGCACACCCGGTAAAGAAGCCGAGACCGAACACTTGAGAAGCGTGGTGGGCTTGGTGTGGCGAGCCGTTGTGATGTGGTTTGTATTGCTGAGTTTGCTCACCATGGCACGCTTGCTTGGTTGAGCGCAGCAATTAAAAGTTCTTTGGCTGACTGAGCTCTTCAAAGAGTTGCTCATAAATTTTGTAGCGACTTGCGGAAATGTCGCCTTGGGCAACTGCGTCTCTCACCCCGCACCCAGGCTCATGAAGGTGTGTGCAGTTGTAGAAGCGACAAGCCTTTGCATTTCGATCCAAGTCAGGCATGTATTGGCTGAGCTTGGCGGGATCAATTTGGTGAATGCCAAAGGACTGAAATCCCGGAGAATCGATGAGGGCAGTGCGCTTGTCAGCATCCACCCAGTAAAGGGTGGATGAGGTGGTGGTGTGTTTGCCCGAATTCAGGGCCTGACTGATCTCCTGCGTTTGAGCAAGCGCTGAAGGAATCGCGTGGTTGATGAACGTGCTCTTGCCCACACCAGAGGGGCCAAGGAGCAAGGTGGTTTTGTGCATCAAGCCCTGCATGATGGCTCTAAAAGAATCGGGGTCGTGTTTGATTGAGAGTTTGTGTAACCGATAACCCATCCCAGGATAGTTTTTGAGTCGATCCCATGAGCGCTCAAAATCTTCAATCAAATCGGATTTGTTCAGCACAATCATGGCCTCGATGCCTGCGGCTTGGGCAGCAATCAATGCACGGGTGAGTTGTGTCTCAGAGAATTCTGGTTTGGCAGCAATCAATATCAAGAGCATGTCGATGTTTGCCGCAAAGGATTTGGTCCTCATTTCGTCTTGGCGGTAGAGCTCATTCTTTCTGGGCAGCACCGCTTCGATCACCCCCTCATCGGTTGATGTCATCCACTGCACTTGATCTCCGACCAGGGCCAAGTTGTTTTTCTTGCGAGGATGACAAAGCACTCGATTGCCTTCAGCTGTTTCGACCACGACGTGCCTACCGTGGCTGCTCACCACCAAGCCCAGTTGCGTTTGGGTGAGATCTTGGCTCATGCGCCCATGCGCTCGAGTCTCTCAGAGGCTGGTGGGTGAGAGTAGTAAAACTTCACAAACCAGGGGTCCGGTGTGAGAGTGGAGGCGTTGTCTTGATAGAGTTTGATGAGTGCGCTAGCGAGGGAAGATGCGCTGCTCACTTGAGCTGCATAGGCGTCGGCCTCAAACTCTTGTCTGCGAGACCTTGAACTGCTGATGGGCGCGCTCAAGAAGGTGACCAAGGGCACCACCATCATGAAGAGCAAGAGGGCAAGTGCATTGTTTTGCCCAGTTCCAGATGCCAAAACGCTGGGAGATACGCCCAAACCTGTATAGAACCAACTGTGGGTCATGAGCCACCCGAGCAAGGCCAGGCCCAAAAGCGTCATCACAAAACTGGTGAGCATCATTTTGATGATGTGCTTGTGCTTGAAGTGGCCCAACTCGTGGGCCAACACAGCTTCCATCTCATCGCCAGAGAGTTGTGAGAGCAGGGTGTCAAAAAAAACCACCCGCTTGCTGCTGCCAATGCCAGTGAAAAATGCGTTGGAGTGAGCTGATCGCTTGGAGCCATCCATGACAAAGAAGCCCTTGGCTTTGAACCCAGATTTGTTCATGAGAGCTGTGATTCGCTCAATGAGCTGTGAGTCCTCAAGTGGAGTGAATTTGTTAAAGAGGGGCATCAGCCAATTGGGCGCAATCCACATCATGAGCAATTGAAAAGCCACCAATGCTCCCCAGGCCCAAAGCCACCAAGCCGTTCCCCCCATTTCCATGAGCCACAAGACCAAAGCGAGCAAGGGTAGACCCAAAACGGCACCCAGGGCCAAACCTTTGAACATGTCCACGAACCACAATTGGAGGTTGGACTTGTTAAAGCCAAAACGCTCCTCGACCACAAAGGTTTGATACCAACTCAAGGGCAAGGAGATCAATCCTCCAATGAGCATGAATGACACCATCAAGGCGAGCTCTTGCATGAGTCCTGCGCCCATCCAAGCCAAAAGACTTTGGTTCAACCATTCCAGCCCACCAAGCAAGGTCCAGCCAAGCATGACCAAAGATTGCAAGAGCAAATCTACAAGCCCCACTTTGGCTTTTGCCAGTGTGTAGTCAGCTGCTTTTTGGTGTTGCTCCAAGGATATGGTATTGGCAAAATTCTTGGGGACCGCCCCTCGGTTGTGAGCCACGTGTTGGTTTTGCCGGGTCATGAGCCACAATTTCACAAGGACATTGAGTCCCAAGGCGGCCACAAAGGCCAAAGTCATTGAGTTGGATGAATTCATCCCTATAGTTTAGGTCTTTTTTCAAAACCAGCTCAGCTTGGGTGACAATTGAGGGATGAATACAAATGACCAAACCAGCGCTCCCAATGGCACTGTTCTTCAAAAAAATGATCAAAATTTGATCTGGATCGATTGTGAGATGTCAGGCCTAGATCCAGAGAAGGAAAAACTCCTGGAAATCGCCATCATCGTCACCGGCCCTGATCTGACCCCTCGAATTGAAGGGCCTGTATTGGTCTTGCATCAAGATGACACGCTCTTGAATGGCATGGACGCATGGAACAAGGGCACGCATGGCAAGAGTGGCTTGATTGACAAGGTCAAGGCCTCTACTTTGGACGAGCAGCAAGCTCAAAAGCTTTTGATCGACTTCATCAAGCAGTATGTCTCCAAAGGGGTGTCCCCCATGTGTGGCAACACCATCAGTCAAGACAGGCGATTTTTGGTCAAGTACATGCCCCAGCTCGAATCGTGGTTCCATTACCGCAATTTGGATGTGTCCACGCTCAAAGAGTTGGCCAAGCGATGGAAGCCTTCAGCTTTCAGCAGCTTTAAAAAGCAGCAAAAGCACACCGCTTTGGCCGATGTTCATGAAAGCATCGATGAACTCATCCACTATCGCACCCATTTCTTGAATTTGAGTTAAGACTACAACAGCTTTGTAAAAAGAGCTTGGTGAAAACCCGAGGGTGTGCCATAATTAGATTGTTCGTTCAATTTAACGAACTCGCGCATCTCCCCTCACACCTTGGGCCCCGAAACAATTGGGGGCCGCACACGCTGGTTTAGAGATTGAGTCAATTCACATTGACCTCTTTTTTTAGTTCAACCTAAGCGTAGAACTCTGTCTGAAGGTTGATGTTGTTTCAACCTCTCTAGATGGAGTCGCACACCTTATGGGTGCGAGAAAAAAACATGTCCGATTCATTTGAAGTCGAGGCTTTGGCTATTGCTGAGCCCAATCAAAACCCACAACACAAAACCGAAGACGCTTTCGATCATGGTCTTGATCACGCGCATGAGCACGCTCATGCCAACGATCTAGAGCAGGTTCAAGTCCAAGGCTCCCACGACCCTGTACATGGTCTGGTTGAGCCCTTGATGGTCCACACACAGGAGACGCCCATGAACGCCTCAAACACAGCTGAAAAATCAAGCAAAGCAGCCAAACCTGCAAAGACTCCCAAGGCACAAGCTCTTGAAGGACAAGAGCCTGAAGAGCATTTGAGTGCCGAGCAGCCAGCGTCCTCAGAGCCCAAAGCGCCCAACCCCTTTCAAGCCTTGGGTCTTGCTCGCGAGTTGGTGGCTGCTGTTTTTGATTTGGGTTACACCGCTCCCACTTCGGTTCAAACCAAAGTGATTCCTTTGGCCATGAAAGATTTGGTCAATGGCAAGCACACCGATTTGATGGTTTCTAGTCAAACCGGTTCAGGCAAGACAGCGGCATTTTTATTGCCTGTGATCCATACCTTGTTGTGGCAAGCGAACGAAAAACAAAAAGCTGAGCAAAAAGCATTTGAAGCTTTGGTGGCTCAAGCCGAAGCCACTGGCGCACCTCCTCCAAAGCGTCCAAAGCGCAAGGATCCAACCAACGCCAGAAACTTTAAAGCGGCCACGCCTGGTGCATTGGTGTTGTGTCCAACACGTGAGTTGGCTCAACAGGTGGCTCACGACGCCATTGGATTGGTCAAGCATTGCAAGGGTTTGCGAGTTGCAACTGTCGTTGGCGGAATGCCTTACGCCTTGCAAATTGCCAAGTTGCAAAACGCCGACTTGGTCGTGGCCACGCCAGGACGATTGATCGATTTGCAGCGTTCAATGCACATCAAACTCGAGGACGTGCAGTTCTTGGTGGTTGATGAGGCCGATCGCATGCTAGATTTGGGCTTCTCTGATGATTTGGCTGAGATCAATCAACTCACCATTGAGCGTCATCAAACCATGATGTTCTCTGCAACTTTTGCGCCTCGCATCCAAGCCTTGGCTGCTCGCGTGATGAGGGAGCCTCAGCGCATCCAAATTGATTCTCCTCAAGAGAAGCATTCCAACATCAAGCAATTGCTGTTTTGGGCTGACAACTCACAGCACAAGAGAAAATTGTTGGATCACTGGCTCAGAGACACAAGCATTGAGCAAGCCATTGTTTTCGCAAGCACACAAGTCGAGTGTGATGGTTTGGCCCAAGATTTACAACAAGTGGGCTTCTCCGCAGTAGCTTTGCACGGTGCATTGAGCCAAGGTCTTCGCAACAGAAGGCTCATGGCTTTGAGGAATGGTCAAGTTCAAATCTTGGTGGCCACCGATGTTGCAGCTCGCGGCATTGATGTGCCCTCCATCAGTCACGTCTTCAACTATGGCTTGCCCATGAAGAGCGAAGATTACACTCACCGCATTGGAAGAACTGGACGTGCAGGTCGTGATGGTTTGGCTGTGACTTTTGCCGAGTTCAGAGATCGCCGCAAGATTGGTGACATCGAGGCTTATACCCGTCAACCCATTCAATGCGAAGTGGTGCCCGGTCTAGAGCCCTCACAACGCAATGAGCGTCCACGTGGATTTGACGACAAGCGTCGTGGCCCTTCATCCAACGCACGCCCAAGAGGCAGGTCTTTTGGGGGTGGCGGTGGCGGCTTTGGTGGCGGTCCGCGTGAAGGCGGTCATCGCGAAGGCGGCTTTGGTGGTGGACATCGCGAAGGTGGACATCGCGAGGGCGGTTTTGCTGGTGGTCAGCGTGATGGTGGTTTTGGGGGTCAAGCGCCAAGAGAGCGTTCAGACCGTGATCATTCACATACCCATTCCGCTCCACGAGGCGGTGCGCCAGTGGTCAAGGTGGGCAAGCCTGCATTTGCCAAAAGCTTCAAGCCCAAAGCTCGTTGATATTCAAACACGAACTGCGCAAATTTGTGCGGTTCTTTGTTCGCCTTGGTGGTACACGCCTTCATTCAGAAGGTGATGTGCTTCCAAGCTGTGAAAGACCTTTAAGGGTTCTATCTCCTGGCTCAGTTTTTCAATACCCGGGTAACGGTTATTGGTGTCTGGATTGTCCTCGCACTTGCACTCAAGAATAAAGACACCACCTGGTTTGAGCGATTCTTGAAGTTGAGCATATAGTCTTTGACGAGTGCTGACACTGGGTTGAAAGAATATGCTGGCGATCAAATCCCAAGACTGAGACTGCAAGTCATATTGATTCAAATCTTGAATTTGATAATCGATTTCAACGCCTTTGCTTTGGGCCAAAGCAAGGGCTTTTTTACGTGCCTCTTCTGAAAAATCTAGGCATGTGACCTCAAAGCCCATTTGCGCCAAGAACACACCGTTGCGGCCCTCGCCATCGGCCAAACACAATGCACGTCCTTTGGGAGCGCGACTCCAATGTGAGCGCAAGTACGCATTGGGCTCCTGTCCATAAGCAAAAAAATCATCTTGGTACCTTTCGTTCCAGTACCTTGGATCGGTGTTGGGATGAGTTGAGCTTCTTTTTTTGTTCATGACAATGCTTCCATTCATGGGTGTTGCTTTTTATGTGCCCAGTCGCCATAAAGAGGTGATTTCATTGGCTCGGGCCTGGTGAAAAGGGTCTGTGGTGATTCTGGATTTGGGGTGAGATGCCACAACGCTGTGGCGCTCAATCAATCGAAGACCATGCAGAGCAATGCAGTCTTCAAGTTCACTGGGCGAGCGAAGTCCAAGCCTTTCAGCCAAGTCAGAGATGATGAGCCAACCCTCGCCCTGAGGCTTGAGGTGGGCTTTAAGCCCTGCCAAATAACCTTTGAGCATGTGTGAGCCTTCATCAAAGACAGCTCTCTCCAGCGGACTTCTTGCCTTGCCGGGAAGCCAAGGGGGGTTGCAAACGATCAAGTCTGCCAAACCCTCTGGAAACAAATCAGTTTGAATCAGAGTGCACTTCTCAATCAACCCCAGTCGTTGAAAATTATCCTTTGCGCAATCCAAACACCTGCTCTCTAAGTCCGTGCAAACCACGTGCTGCATGCCTCGGGTTAGCAAAATGGCACTCAACACGCCAGTGCCCACCCCAATGTCAAAGACCATCTCCTTGGACGAGGGCAAAGGTGCTTTGTAGACCAATTCAAGGTAATCTTTTCGGCTGGGAGCGAATACACCAAAATGAGGATGAATTTTTCCTGCGCTGGGACCAAGTTCGGAAATCGGCAAGCCATTTTTGAACCATTCGTGAGCACCAATCCAGCCCAGCAATTCTTTGAGAGACACCCTCCACGGTAGAGCTGCCTTTTCATTGAGGGGTTGAGTCTCGTGGCCCCAAACGTGTTGCAAAACGTCTTTCACCTGGGGTGCTTTGGGCAGGGCAATCGTGTGGTCCCCCTCAATTTGAATGCACAAACGATTGAGCAACTGGTGCTGCTGCGTCAATTGGAGTCTGTGTGCATGAAATTGTTCGCTCAGACTTTTGCTCGTCTGTGTGCGATGAGCTTTTTTTCGAACTTCTACGCGTTTGGTCAACGCCACCAGCATTTGACGAGCCAAATGAAAATCACCCTGCCAAAGAAGTCCTTTGCCTTGTCTGGCCAATGACAAAGCCTCGTCAGCATTGCTTTGATCGCCGAGCACCACAAATTCAGAGGGACAGGCAATTGCGTTTTGGCTCTTCCAGTTAAAGGAGGCCTCTTGCGGGGCGTTCACGAAGCTGCTCTTGGTTGGGGAGCAGCAGCAATGATGCCTTTTTCTTGAAGAGCTTGGATTTGCTCATCATTGAGTCCGATTTCTCTCAAAGTCTCAATTGTGTGTTCACCGATTTCAGGGGCCAGATGAACTCGATTGGCAGGCGTACGGCTGAGCTTGGGAGTGGTACCAGGGACTTGGAGTTCAAAGCCATCGCGCAAGCAAATGCGCTCGATCATTCCACGCGCAAGGTAATGGGGGTCCTTTGCAATGTCGGCCACGGTGTAGATTTTTCCGGCAGGAACCTGTGCCTCGTCCAAAGTGAGCAACACTTCATCAATGCTTCTTTTAAGGCTCCAAGCTTCAATGGCCTGGTCAATTTCTTGAACCCTTTTGACCCGACCTGCGTTGTGCTCCAACTCAGGATCTTGTCCAAGATCATTTCGACCAATGGCGCTCATCAATCTTTTGAAAATGCTGTCACCGTTGCCAGCAATCAGTGCATAGCCACCATCCTTGCAGCGATAGGCGTTGGTGGGGGCAATGCCAGGCAGAGCACTGCCTGCTGCTTCTCGCACAATACCCTTGGCGCTGTATTCGGGCAGCAAGCTCTCCATGCAGTTGAAAACGGCTTCATAAAGCGCGATGTCAATGACTTGACCCAGTCCCGAGCGCTCACGCTCAATGAGACACATCAAGATGCCAATGACGCCGTGCAACGCGGCCAATGTGTCCCCAATCGAGACGCCTACTCGAACGGGTACACGAGAAGGTTCTGCAGTCAGGTGGCGCATTCCACCCATGGCCTCGGCTATGACTCCGAAACCAGGCTTGTCTTTGTATGGGCCAGTTTGCCCATAGCCACTGATCCTGAGCACGATCAAGCGTGGATTCAGTGCCGCCAGCTCTTGAGGGCCCATACCCCAAGACTCAAGGGTGCCAGGTCTAAAATTTTCGATCAACACGTCCGCACCTTTGAGGAGCTCGCGCACAATGTCTTGGGCTTGGGGCTGCTTTAAATCCAGTGCCAATGAGCGCTTGTTGCGAGATTGGACTTGCCACCAAAGCGAGGTGTCGCCTTGCATGATTCTCCACTGGCGAAGCGGGTCACCCCCCTTGGGTGACTCAACTTTGATCACATCCGCTCCAAACTCAGCCAGTGTTTTTGCCGCAAACGGTCCTGCAATCAATTGCCCAAGCTCAACGACTTTGATGCCCTTTAGGGGACCTGTTAAAGCTTGGGAATGGGTCATCGGTGCATTGCTTGCTGAGTTGGGTGAAGGAGTGGATGAGCGGGTCATTGATGCGAGAGGCGAAAGATAGGGTTGAATCCACTGCAAGTGTACCCAACTCCACCGACTTTGATGACACTTGAGGACGGCTCGCTGTGTAAAAAAATATTCAGTTTGAATGGGGTTTGAAACGCTGCTTCAACCACTTTAAAAAATACAAAAGCAGCATAGAGCCCAAAAAATCCCCAGTGAACATGACCCAAGTCTGCTCGCTCCAATCTTCTCCCGCGAGGTCAGCCCACAAGTACCAAAATTGGTGCATCAAGGTGTTCAAAAGAGAGCAAATGAAACTCATCTGCAACAAATCCCTCCATTTCAAAGCCTCTAATGTGTCTGGAATGCCCAATCCTTTCATGCCGATGAACCTTGCCAAATAGGGTGCAAAACCTGAAATCATCGCAGTCACCATGATGATATTGACGCCCAAGTTGTCATGAACTTGAAGCCCCAAAATCATTGAAGCCAAGCTGATGCCAATTGCACCCCATAGGCTGCAAGTGAGCACCAAGACCAGTCGCATACCGGTTGGCAAATAAACCCAAGTTGCAGCCCATGAAAAGTGAAGTGCAGAAAATAAAATCTGATTGACCCAATAAGAGGACCAATAAAGGGCTGCACAAATCAGTACAACTTTTATCGATTGAGTTATGCTTAGCTTGTCGATGGGGTCTGACATTTGTGCTGGGCTAAGAAGGGGTTGGATTCACAGACAGGAAACGGCTTGAATGGAGTTTAAAAAGATCCAATTGTTTTTTTCTTTGAGGCAGTGATTGGTCAATCCAAAAATAAGACTCAGTTTAGGAGTGTTTGATGAACTTCAGCTTAAGCACTAACCCTTTGTTTCTGAAAAAGAAAATGAAGAAAATAGGTGACGGTCATTGTCTTAAAAGACTTTAATTTGATAAGTATATGATCTTAGAGCAATTATTACTCAAAGCGCAGCAGGGGTTGATGTGAAATTGAGCTTGGCGTTTTTGGCCATTTATTTTTTATTTTTGTGGCTCGGTATGAGCGCCAAAACCACCGAACTCAAGGGCAGGTGGTGGTTTTTCTTGCGCGCTTTTTTCCCAAATTGGAAGTTCTTTCACGCCCTGGGGATGGCGCCACGGTTGTATGTGCACTTCAAGCGACGAGAACCAGTGGGTGAGCATGAGGGCGATTGGTCCGATTGGTTGTTGGTCTACCCAAGGGTTCAAAGGCGCGTGTTGCATGTCTTTCACAATCCCGAGGTGAATTTGCGTTTGGGATACCAAAATTTGGTGGAACACTTGGTGGCGGACCTGAACGCTTTGCCAGAGGGTGCAGATGCAAGTGTGTTGGTGACTTATCAACTGGTTGAGAGATTGGCAGGCGATGCATTGAGGGTTTACAAGTCTGGGGATGAGCAGTTGATGTTCCAATTTGAAATCAGAATGGAAGATCCGTTGCTCAACCGACCCAGTGAGTGCTTGAGAAGTGAGGTCATGCTCGTCTCAAGGGAGATGGCACTATGAGTGCAGATCTCGCCCTTCGATTGATTGAATGTTTATTGGGTTGGAGCATATTGCTTCAAACCTTTGAGTACTTCAAATTGGTCCATTCTTTTGAGGCAAAGTCTGTCTGGGATTGGTCACTTCTCAGGCAAGAGATGCCACCTTTGCCTGGCTCGATTTTGAGTACCTTTGACGTTGCATTCGATCCAAAGCGTGGTCAATCGGCGTTGCTCTTTGTGAGACTGGTTGCGAGCCTGTGTTTGATGGCCGGATTTGGACTTGGTTTTTTCATCCCGTGCTTATTTGTGCTTCAAGTGATGCTTTTGTTTCGCTTTCGAGGCGCATTCAATGGGGGAAGTGATTTCATGACTTTGGTGGTTCTCAGTGGACTTGTGATCCATTTGGGCTTGGCACATTCGCCTTGGTCTGTCTATGCTGCGCCTGCTGGGCTGGGCTACATAGGAATTCACTTGCTGAGTTCGTATTTCGTCTCAGGATGGGTCAAACTCAAACGCCCAGAGTGGAGGCGCGGGCATGCGATGATCATTTTTCTGGATGCAGGTGTCTACGGCCCTTTGCCTGAGAACAGCATCTTTCGCAGGCCCAAAGTTGCCATTTTGTGCAGTTGGTCTTTTATCATTTGGGAAGGGCTGTCCCCACTCTCTCTCTTGGGGCTGGATGTCGCATTGGCTTATGCTAGCGTTGCATGCGTTTTTCATTTTTTGGTTTTTTGGTTTTTTGGTTTGAACCGTTTCTTTTGGGCTTGGTTGGCTGCATTGCCTTCTCTTTTGTATTGGTCAGGTCGTATTTTTTAAAGGTTAGGACGCAAAATGACACCTCATACCCCTGAGTGGTTTGATCGCATGTACAACAATCGCTTGTTGGTACCCAATTCGATGGAGCACATGGTGCGATGGAAGCAAGACTCTTTAGCGATTTTGAATGATCCCAATGTCACCAGGCACGAAGCGAGGTATGCAAGTGGCCCCTTTGCACTTTTGGATGTTTATCCTGCACCCAAAGCGCAGCATCTAGACGATGTTGCCGATGAGCTGGCTCCCGTCATCGTTTTTATCCACGGCGGCTACTGGCGTGCTTTGCACAAAGAGGACCATGCTTTTTTGGTGCCTGCCTTTCACGCTCTGAGGGCATGCACTGTGATGGTGAGTTACGACTTGTGTCCTCAAGTGAGCATGAAGGACATTGCCATTGAAATGGTTCAAGCCTTGGTTTGGGTCTTTGAAAACATTCAAAAATTTGGAGGCAATCGGCGAAAAATTCACGTCATGGGGCACTCTGCTGGAGGACATCTTTCTGCACTTTTGATGACGACAATTTGGACCGCCGTGAAAAAAGGTCTACCTGCCGATTTGATTCATTCTGCGCTTTCGATTTCAGGCTTGTTTGAGCTTGAGTCCATTCGACAAACCCCTTTTCTTGCTCAAGACCTGAGGCTCGATCCAAACAGTGCCTGTGCTTTGAGCCCAGCTTGGATAGAAGCGCCACATAAAGGTCAGCTCACTGCAGTGGTTGGGGGCTTAGAGAGTGAGGAGTTCATTCGACAAAACCAACTCATTCAGGCAGCATGGGGTGTTGGTGTGGTGCCGGTTTGTGAGAGTTTGCCAGGATTGAATCATTTCTCGATTTTGGAGAGCCTGCTTGACTTCAATGGCCCATTGTTCAAGCACACCCAAGACATGCTCATGAAAGTTTAGATCGAGCACTCACACCTTGCTTTCGAGTTCGAGTAAATGTTGTTTTCTGTTGAGCCCTGCAGAATATCCCCTAAGCGTGCCGTCTGATCCTATGACTCGGTGACAGGGTATGAAAATGATCAACGGGTTTTTGGCAACTGCGCTCGCCACGGCTCGAGTCGATTGAGGGCGTTCGATTTGGAGTGCAAGCTCTGCGTAACTGATCCTTTGACCACTGGATAGTTCTCTCAAGGCCTGCCAAGTGATCCTTTGAAACTCGCTTGCCTGCTCAAATTGTAGAGGCAGATCTGCTGGGTTTGGATTTGAATTTGCAAAATAGCTTTTTAGCCAATCGCTTGCATCTTGGTGAATACCATGTTGACTTGCAACGGGCGAGTGCAGGGCTTGAGGATTCAAGTTGGGTTGATCGATGAACCAAGCGCCAACCAAGTGTTTGGGCGATGCCCAAATGATCATTTCTCCAAGAGGTGTAACGACCCTAGACTGAGAGAGTGAATTTAAGGTATTCATTCAAAATTTGGATCCTCAGGTGAACTTGTTTGTTCAGGTGATTTGACCACAACAAAAAAGACTTGAACAGGGGCTGGAGCAGAGGTCATGATCCCCGAATTCGGGGTGCAATTGGCTCGCATTACCCTCTACAATCTCTGTCATGAACATCAATCCATTGGTATTTAAAGCCTACGATATTCGAGGTGTTGTCCCCACACAAATCGATGAGGAATTTGCCCTTCGCTTGGGCTTTGCTTTTGGTCGTGCGGCTCTTTTGGCGGGTGAGTGTGAGGTTTGTGTTGCAAGGGATGGTAGGCTCAGTGGCCCAGCTTTGATGGCTGCGCTATCCAAAGGCTTGTCACTCAGTGGTGTGCAAGTCCTCGATCTCGGCATGTGCACCACACCCATGCTCTACTTTGGCGCGAGCACACTGTGTAAAAGTGGTATTCAAATCACGGGTAGTCACAATCCCAAAGATTACAACGGCTTTAAGATGGTTTTGGCTGGTAAAGCCTTGTATGGAGACGAAATCCAAGCCTTGCGCACTGGCATGCTCAATGATTTGGACACAGATTTCGAGTCTTTTGCCCAAAAGGCACTGGCGCCCAAGCCCATCGACATAGTGCCTGCCTATAAGGAGGCCATATGCAGCACCATTGGGCTTCATCGTCCCATGAAAATTGTCATTGACTCTGGCAACGGCGTTGCAGGTGCCACCGCTCCTGATATTTTCAGGCAACTCGGTTGTGAAGTCATTGAGCTCTTTAGTGAAGTAGATGGTCATTTCCCAAACCATCATCCTGATCCCAGCAAGCCAGAGAATTTGAAAGATTTGATCCAAGCAATTGCAAAGTACGATGCCGAAATTGGTTTTGCCTTTGATGGGGATGGTGACCGCTTAGGAGTGGTCACCAAGGAGGGTGAAAACATCTTTCCTGATCGGCAAATGCAGCTCTTTGCAAAAGATGTTCTCTCTAGGGTGCCGGGTGGAAAAATCGTTTTTGATGTGAAGTGTTCACAGCGTTTGGGACCTTGCATAAAAGCCCTTGGCGGCGAGGCTGTCATGTACAAGACGGGTCACTCTTTGATCAAAGCCAAGATGCGTGAGATTGATTCTCCCCTGGGCGGAGAGATGAGCGGACATATTTTCTTCAAAGAGCGCTGGTTCGGTTTTGATGATGGCACTTATGCCGGTGCTCGCTTGCTTGAAATTTTGAGTCAAGCTTCTCATGCAAGTGATGTTTTAAATGCATTGGAGGGTAGCTTCTCGACGCCAGAGCTCAATGTGGCGATCAAAGAGGGTGAGTCCACCAAGCTGATTCAAGGCTTGATCGATGTCGTTCAGCAAAAGGGTCTGCCCATGCCCGAGCACAATCCACAACTCATGACCATTGATGGCTTGAGGATCGATTGGGATCATGGCTTTGGCTTGATCAGAGCTTCCAACACGACTCCAGTTTTGGTCCTGAGGTTCGAGGGGCATACCAATGCGGCGCTTGAATCGATTGAAAAAGAGATGTTGTCATTGCTCAGACAAGTGATGCCCCATGCCAGTCTCACCGAGGCCTCACATTGAGAGTTTTGGTGGTCAAGCTGTCCTCTTTGGGCGATGTGATCCATGCGTTGCCTGCAGCTTGGGATATTCGCTGTGCGCACCCGGGTGCTCAAATCGATTGGGTGGTGGAGCCTGCCTTTGCCGAAGTGCTCACCTTGAGCAAGGCCGTCGATCGAATCATCGATTGTCCTCTGAGGAGTTGGAGAAAATCCGGGTTTGATGCTGCTGCTCGTCAAAGCATGCGAGAGTTTTGGACCCAATTGCGTGCAGACTCATACGACTGGGTACTTGATTTGCAAGGGCTCACCAAATCTGGCGTGGTGGCTCGAATGGCTCGAGTCAATCATGGAGGCACTCGTGTGGCCATGGCAAATGCAACAAATGGCTCCTCTTATGAGCGACCAACCGCTTGGTTGAGCTCTCGATGCATTGAAATGCCCAAAGAACTGGGTGCAGTCGATCGCTCGCGTTACTTGTGTGCCAAGGCCATTGGCTACGAGATGAATTCACAACTAGAGTTCGGATTGCGAGCAATGCTGCTGAGCTCAAAGCATGGCGCCAAGGCAAGAGTGGTTTTGATCACCGGAACCTCAAGAGCCGACAAGGGCTGGCCGTTTGAGAATTGGGTAGAGCTTGCGCATCTTTTGCAAGCCAGTGATTTTGAAGTGTGCTTGATGCACGGTAACGAAGCGGAGGAAACTTTTGCAAAGCGCTTGCTCGAGCAAATTCCTCTTGCTACTCTTTGGCCCAGATTGACTTTGGCCAATTTGGCTGCACAAATGAAGGAGTGTGTAGGTAGCATTGGTGTCGACAGTGGCCCTAGCCACCTGAGTGTGGCTTTGGACATGCCGCATGTCCAAATCTATAACTTCCCAACTGCATGGCGAACAGGACCTAAGGGGTCCAAGCATCAACTCAGTGTGTACGCCACGCCTTTCCCAAGTGTTCAAGAGGTATGGCGAGATTGGCAAAAGGTTCAGATCAGCTCATCTCAGTCGCAGCTTGTCCTTGGAACTTCGGCATGACGGGCAAACTTCAAATGAATTTGGTTCAACGCTTTGTCGCTGGGGTTTATTCCGCGATGATGATTTTTTTACTTCCGTGGTTGTTGATCAGGCTTGCGTTCAAAGCCCAAAGTGAGCCCCTGTACGCATCAAAGGTTTGGGAGCGTCTTGGGCTATATGCAAAGGAGCCCACTCACGATTCAGACCGATGGATATGGATTCACGCTGTGTCTCTAGGGGAGACTCGGGTGGCGGGTATTTTGATGCAAGCCATGAGGTCGCGTGATGCTCATTTGCGCTTTCTCCTGACTCATGCAACGGCCACTGGGCGTCAAGAGGGCGCTCGCTATCTGAGCGAACGGGACCATCAAGTTTGGCAACCTTGGGATATCAGCTGGTGTGTGAGATCCTTTTTAACGCGCTTTAAGCCCCACATTGGCTTGTTGATTGAGACTGAGGTCTGGCCCAACATGGTCAAGGCATGTCAAACGACCCAAATGCCTTTGGTGTTGGTCAATGGGAGGATGAGTGAGAAAAGCTTCAAATCTGCCTCTCGGCTGAGCGCGTTATCTAGGCCTGCGTTTGAGGGTTTGGCAGGAGTGTGGACCCAAAGTCCAGCCGATGCACAGCGTCTCAACGCCTTGGGAGCTCATGTGCAAGGGGTTTTGGGTAGCATGAAATTTGATGCTGAGCCCGATCGCGAGCTGCTGCAACTCGGGCATCAATGGAAGGCCAACAGAGCGCAGCCCATGGTGCTCTTGGCCAGCTCAAGGCCTGGGGAGGAGGAACTCTTTTTGCAAAAAATCAATGAGCTGCCAACCGAGGTTCAAACGCAAGTGTTGTGGGCCATTGTTCCAAGGCACCCCCAACGCTTTGATGAGGTGACTGCTTTGGGAAAACGCATGGGTTTTGAGTGTTTTCGACGAAGCCACTGGGTGAGTTTGGAGCGAATGCAAGACGTGTTTGGTCAGCGCTCGAATGCGAAAACGCTCTTCATCGGGGACTCCTTGGGGGAGATGAATTTTTATTACGCCAGCGCACAGGTGTGTTTGCTGGGCGCATCGTTTTTGCCTTTAGGTGGACAAAACTTGATCGAACCCATGGCTTGTTCGTGCCCTGTTGTGGTGGGTCCATACACCTACAACTTTGAAAAAATAGCCACTCAAGCCAAAGACCAAGGTGCAGCCATGGGGGTTCAAAGCATGGGCCAGGGTGTGAGCGAATCACTTGCGATATTGAACACACCCGAGATCGCCGCCCAACTTGAACTCAAGGGGCTGGCTTTTGTTCAAAGCCAGCAAGGTGCAACGCATAAAACTGTAGAAGCACTTTGGCCGTTGATCAGCCAATCGGTTTCTTGAGGACGCTGGCTCTCAAGGCTGGCGTTCCAGCATCTCATTGAGTTCATTCAAGTCTGAGGCCTGGAGAATGCCACTGGCTTGTTTGAGTTTGAGTTCTTGCATCAAAACGTTGTAGCGCGCTTGAGCCAAGTCTCTCTTGGTCTGATAGCGTTGACTTTGAGCATTCAAAACATCAATGTTGAGCTTCAAGCCCACCGAATATCCCAATTGATTGGATTCCAAGGACTTTTGAGTTGAGCGCTCCGCAGCCTTTAAAGCATTGACCTGACCAATGCCAGAGACCAAATTCAAATAAGCCGATTGGGTGGATAGGGCCGCTGTTCGTCTGGCGTACTCGTAATCGTAGCGCGCTTTATCGGCCAAGTTTTCTGTTTCTTTGATCCTGTTTTGAACATAAAAACCAGAAAAGATTGGCACATTGATCACCACTCCCACTGACTTGTTCAGAACGTGAGTACCCAGAGTCGAAAGACCAGAGGTGTTCGTGCCATCTAAATTGCGGGTGCCGGTCATTGAGGCCGTCAAGTCAACGGTTGGGAGATGTCCATCGAATGCTTTTTTGACCTCTAAATTCGCAATGTCCATTCCCAATTTTGCGTTCAATACATTGGGGTGTGATTTTTCAGAGTTGGCCACCCAATCTTCCATGTTGGTGGGCATCAAGCGCTCGATGGGCGCCTCAGCCATCATGGGCACAGGTTTGGTTTGTTGCATGCCAACCAATTGGTCAAGGTTCATTTTTTTGACATTGAGATCGTTTTGAGCCGCCACCTCTTGGGCGACCACCAAATCATAACGAGCTTGTGCGTCATGGGTATCGGTGATGGTGGCAGTTCCCACTTCAAAGTTTCTTTTTGCTGATGCCAGTTGTTCTTCAGTGGCTCTTTTTTGTGCGCGCGTGAAATCCAGTGTTTCTTGACTCACCAATACATCGAAGTAGGCCTGGCACATGCGAACGATCAAGTCTTGCTCGGATGCAACCAATTGAGCCACCGATTGAGCCAAAATGCTTTTGCTTTGCAAATAGGTTCGATAGTTGACCGGACGAAAGAGGGGTTGCACCGCGGTGAAGGCTGCAATGTGAGTGCCAAACCAACGCTGATAGGGGATGACACTGGAGGAGGGGTTGGTTTGATTGAGCGTGATCACATCTGGCGTGTAATCGATCAAATTTCGTGTTGAATTCGTGCTCAACGCCATGGTTGGCAAAATTCCAGCCAGTCCCTCATCGGCTTTGTTTTTACTGGACTTGTACAAAGCCAAAGCAGACTGATAAGAGGCGTCATAGCTTTTGGCTGCGCCCCAAAGATCGAGCAAGTTTTGAGCTTGTGCACTTTGGCTCAACGCCACTGTGAGGCCCATCACCAATGCCAAAGGAATTTGTTTCATGCAAAAACTTTCAATAAACGGGAACACTGGGGTCGACCTCGTGAGACCAAGCATTGATGCCACCACTGATGTTGTAGACATGCTTGACACCATTGGACACCAGAAAGTGGGCCACATTTTGGCTGCGGCTGCCGTGGTGGCATAAGACAGCAATGGCTTGAGCGTCATTGAATTGATCCAAAGCACTTGGAATTTGATTCATGACGATGTGTTTGAGATCGAAGCCATCAGCTTTGATGGAGGCGAGTTTGATCTCCCAATCCTCTCGAACATCAACGACCACAGGTGCTCTGCCAAGGCTCAACTGCTCTTTCGCCCAAGGGCCCAGTTCTTTGGGACTCAATTGTTCAATCATGTGTAATTGTTTTTGAAGTGATGGAAATAACGGCGATCAAAATTGAAACTTTGAGGGTTCCTTGAATCCATGTAACCTGGGGCAAGATGCGTCCCATAGAACTTTGCTGTCCCATTCATCAGCACTCAGGCGCGTGATGACGGTTGTTTGCATCATGGGCTCTTGACCCAAAATGCCCATCAAACGCCCTCCAATTTTGAGGCAATTGAGCAAGTGTTCAGGCGCATGATGACAAGAACCAGTGAGCAAAATGGCATCGAAGTTGCTGTCCAAGTTCAGTTGCCGACTGGCATCTAGATTGAGAATTTCTGCGTTGGTTATACCGGCTTTTTGCAAGTTGGTTCTGCTCTCATTGGCCAAATTTGCATGAAGTTCCAAACTCACCACGTATTTGCACTCAAGAGCTAAAAGGGCTGTGAGGTAACCCGTGCCCGATCCCACTTCCAAAATGGTTTCATGGGGTTTAGGCGCCAAATCATGCAACAACCTGGCCTGAGTCTTGGGGTCCAACATGATCTCGCCCTCTCCAATGGGGAGTTCAGCCTCTGAATAAGCCAATTCTTTGTAGACAGAGGGGACAAAGAGATCGCGTCTGAGCGACTTTAAGGTGTTTAGGATGTGCGCATCAAGAACCTGCCAGGTTCTGATCTGCTGCTCCACCATGTTAAATAGAGCATGCTGTTGGTCCATGGTTCACTCCGAGATGTGTACATTTCAATGTGGCGTATTCTAGCGTGCTATGGTCTGCAACCACCCACGGTTAGACCCTTGCTTTGATTTGACAATCAATGGCTTTTTTAGAGCACCAAGGTGCAGGCTTTGGCTTGAAATCCGGTTTTGATGATTCTGTTCCATCCAAAATCAGACTCCATGAAAGTGAATACTAAAGTTCAATTGATCTTGAGTTTTTCATAAAACTGAGTGTTGTTTTGGCAAGCAATTGACTTCTCAATTTGATTTTTAGTCTCCAGGGCTCAGCCTTTTGTGGCCTTAATTCTGGGTCTGATTTAAAATGAAGCCTCGACAGATGATTCACGTCTGAATTCAATTTTAAGGAATAAAAAATGCACAAAATGAACCTAAGATTGATGTCTTCTTTGCTCTTGAGTGTTTGTGCCTTCACGGCCCAAATGAATGTCTCGCATGCCGAGGAGGCTCGCACCACCGTCACAGGCAACATGTCTTTGGTGGGCGATTACAGATTCAGGGGTTTTACCCAAACCAATTACGCGCCAGCCTTTCAAGGTGGGTTTGATGTTGAACACGTGTCCGGTTTGTATGCTGGCAACTGGAACTCCAATGTTGCTCAAAATTTGTACAACGGCAGCTCATTGGAGATGGATTTCTACGGTGGCTATAAGGGTAGCATTCCCGCCATGTATGGCACCGGCTACGATTTGGGTGCCATTTATTACTACTACCCCAAAAGTGGCGTTGACTCTGTGAGCTCTTATTACGCCAACAAAGCGATCAACAATTCAGAAGTTTATGTGGGTTTGAGCAACGGCCCCCTGTCCCTCAAAGTCAATTACGGCATTTCAGATTACTTCAGATACGCTTATCTGAGCGGAGCGAATCTCTCCACCAAAGGCACAACTTATTTTGATTTGACGTATTCACAAGTCATCCAAGGTCTCATCGTTGGAGCACACGTGGGCGTTTTGAATCTCAAAAACTACAATCAAAATCAGTTTGCAATGGCGGTTGATACTGGTTTTGCTCCACTGGTCCAGTCGGTCAACGATTACAAGTTGAGTGTGGGCAAAGATTTGGGAGACAACGCAGTGATCTCAGCGAGTTACTATGCGACATCCAAGCGTGGATATTTTCAAACTGACTTGACTGGAATTCATTCAGCTGGAAAACCTGGATTGGTGTTGGGTTTTGCCAAAGGGTTTTGATCTGAATTTGATTTGAGCAAGCCTTTTAAGGTTCTCAATTGGCCCGCTCATGGCGGGCCAATTGTTTTGGTTGATTTTTTTCGGGAGTTTTAGCGTGTCCCTTGAATCCATTACATTGGCTGGCGGTTGTTTTTGGTGTCTTGAGGCGGTTTATGACCGCGTCAATGGCGTGCAAGATGTGGTGAGTGGATACAGCAATGGAGAGGACCCGTCACCCACTTACGAATCCGTTTGCTCAGGTGACACCGGACATGCTGAGGTGGTTCGCATTCGCTTTGACAATGAGCAGGTGAGTTTGACCGAGCTTTTGGAGATTTTCTTTGTCATCCACGACCCCACCACCCTCAACCGCCAAGGCAATGATGTGGGTACCCAGTACCGAAGTGGAATTTATTACGAGAGGGCCGAAGACCTAAAAGTCATTGAGGATTTCATGTCCTCTGCTGTTGCCCAAATGGGCATCAGTGCTCAAGCGATCACCACACAAATTGAACCCTTGAGAAATTTTCACGAGGCGGAGCAATACCACCAAAATTTCTTTCTCAATCACCCCACTCAAGGGTATTGCGCTCATGTGGTCGCGCCCAAGGTGGCCAAGTTCCAAAAAACCTTTGCCAACAAGATCAAGGCTTGAGGCTTAAGGGGCCAGCCTTTCTTTGATCCAGCTTGCGCCTTCCACCAATCGGTAAGCCACCCGGTCATGCAAGCGACTGGGGCGGCCTTGCCAAAATTCCCAATACTGAGCCTTCAAGACGTAACCACCCCAATGTGGGGGTCTTGGAGGGTTGTTGGGCCACAAGGCTTGATGGTGGCTAACACCTTGGTCCAAGATGCCCCTGGAGTCAATCACTTCACTTTGAGGACTGGCCCAAGCTCCAATCTTGGAGCCATAAGGTCGCTTTTCAAAATAAGCGTCGCTTTGAGCGTCGCTCACCTTTTGTACCCACCCTTCGATGCGAACCACTCGCTCCAACTCGACCCAGTGAAACTGCAAAGCAGCTTTGGGATTGGAGGCCAATTCATGGCCTTTTTTGCTGTTGTAGTTGGTGTACCAGATCAGCTCGTTTTCCATGAGCTCTTTGAGTAAAACAATCCGAGTGCTGGGTTGTAGATCAATGCCGACCGTTGCAAGCGTCATGGCCGAGGGCTCGGGTATTTGAGTTTGCACCGCCTCCTCTAGCCATTTGCCAAAGAGCACATTGGGGTTGGCGTCGGCGTGGTCCAGGTTCAATTCACCCTTTTCGTAGTTTTTCCGCATGTCTGCGAGTGCATTTTGGTTCAAGGTGATCTTTCGTGTGGATGAAATTGCAAAGGAGGGGCGACGCCGATTTCGCGATCAATGGGCGCGTTGGATCAATTCAATTTTGTAGCCGTCAGGGTCAGATAAAAATGCGATCAGTGTCTCTCCGCCCTTGACTGGGCCGGGTTCTCTGCTGAGCACAACACCTTTTGATCGAATGTGATCGCAAGTGGCATAGATGTCCTCAACACCGATGGCCAAATGACCAAAGGCCGTGCCCAAGTCGTAATGATCCACACCATGGTTGTAGGTGAGTTCAATTTCAGCGTGTTCTGGATTGTTGCCAAATCCCACAAAGGCCAGTGAGTACTTCTGCTCATCGCGGTGAGTGACCCTTAAAAGCTTCATGCCCATGACTTGGGTGTAGAACTCAATGGAGCGATCAAGGTTTCCAACCCTGAGCATGGTGTGCAGTAAGAGCATTGATGGTTTTCCGATTCAAAAAATTCAAGACAGACAGGGACTTTTGATTTTAAGCAATATGTTGGCTTTAGTCTTTGACAATTCAGTCGATTTCACAAAAGGGCGCCTGTGATACTTTCCCCCATTGAGCCCGGCCCTTGAGATAGGCTAGACTCTTGGTGAAACCCACGCAGTGGGTTGTGTTGAGCTTGATTGTTTTGTGAGGTCTCAAACATGTCAAACATTGAAATTTTGCAAGTTACGCCTTTGCCCGCGTTCTTGATGAACGATCTCCAAGCGCTCTACCATGTTCATGATCATTCGCACATGACTGACCCTTCCGCTTTTGGAAGGATCAGAGCCATCATTGGTTCCAGAGAGGCCAAAGTGGACTTGAAGCTCTTGGCCACTTTCCCTCAAGTCGAATTGATTTCCATTTTAGGCAACGATTACCAAAGCGTCGACGTGCCTGGCGCCATTAAAAAAGGCGTGAAAGTGGCCTACACACCCGATGTGGCCAATGAAGATGTGGCCGATTTGACCATGGGGTTGATCATCGGATTGATCAGAAAACTGCCTCAAGCCGATCGATTCGTGAGAAATTCAGATTGGGTCGATGGTGAGTTTTCTGTGACCAAAAGGGTCACGGGTTTGCGTTTGGGCTTGATTGGATTTGGCGCTTTGGGGCAAGCCGTCGCTAAACGCGCTCAAGGCTTCAACATGCGAGTCAGTTATTTTGACAAAGCTCCTGTGAAAGGTTTTGAGGAGTCGTGGGTGGCGCAACCCAGGACATTGGCCGAACAAGTTGATGTCTTGGTGCTTTGTGTTCCTCCCGAACAGGGCGATGTGAGCGCCAATGCTGCCTCTGAGGTCATCGTCGATCAAAGCCTCTTGGATGCTTTGGGGTCCAAGGGGTATGTGGTCAATGTCACCCAGCCGCAACTCATTGACCAAGCATCTCTCATCAAGGCTTTACAGAGCAAAAAGATCGCTGGTGCAGCCTTGGATGTGTTTGCCTCAGAGCCCAAAATTGCCGCTGAATTCAAGTCCTTGCAAAACGTGGTGCTCAGCCCCCACATCGGCTCAGCCACTGAGGAGGCGAGGCGATTCATGGCTCAATTGGCCGTCGCCAATTTACAGTCGCACTTTACACAAGGCACGCTGTTGACGCCCGTGCCTCAGATGGCCCTCTTGGCGCCTCCCAGCGCTTCATGAGTCCAGCCCCTTGCAGGTGTCTTTGTAATTAAACTGTCACATCGCTGACTTACTATCAATTGATGGGTGGGCTTTCCACTTGTCATTTGTTCAAAAGCGATCCTTGGCTCGCTCTAATCTTCAGCGATGCTCGTCCTTCCATTTTCTTCAAAGCCTCATGCACTCAAGTCTCGTCTGAGACTTTTGGGCTGGATCTTGGGCGCATTGACCTTGACCCATGCGCATGCTCAACGGGTGGGCTCAGACACCGATACCCCGGTTTGGGTGCCAAGTGTTCAACGTGACGTCGCAGGGATGGATTCAAATTTTTTGACTTCAATAGCAGATGCACCTTGGTGGTCTGCAAAGGGGCAAGTCACGGTCGTGAACCAGACGAATGGTGGGTTTGGAGCCAAATACAGCGGCGACAACAGTCTCACCAATACTCGCTCGACAAAGCAAACTTTCGACACCACACTCTACTTGGGATTGAGGTTGTGGAATGGCGCGGAGTTTTACCTCAATCCTGAAATTGACCAAGGTTTTGGCCTGAGCAACACAGTGGGTGCTGCGGGTTTTCCAAGCGGTGAGGCCTACAAAGTGGGTGCTCAAAATCCTTATTACAGGCTACCCAGGGTCTTTTTGAGGCAAACCATTGATTTGGGTGGTGAGAGCTTTCACATGGACGACCAGGCCAATCAGATGGAGAAAACCATCACGGCCAACAACCTCACCTTGACCTTGGGCAAGTTCTCAGTGGTTGATGTCTTTGACACAAATACCTATGCGCATGACCCGAGGTCAGATTTTTTCAACTGGACCGTGGTAGAGGCGGGCGCCTTTGATTATGCGGCCGATTCTTGGGGCTTCACGCAAGGCGCAGCTCTCGAGTGGACCCAAGACTGGTGGACCATTCGGGGCGGATATTTCGCCTTGTCTACGCAACCCAACAATGAAAAAATCGATACCCAGTTTGATCAGCATGAGTGGGTCGCTGAGTTTGAGGAGCGACACCAAATTGCCGAGAGACCTGGTAAATTCAAATTTTTGAGTTTTGTCAACAAAGGCTACATGGGTCTTTATGCGGATGGCGTGAAGTACGCAGCCTTGGGTGGAGGTGCTCCCGACACTTCAAAGGTGAGAAAAATGAACCAGCGCTCTGGTTGGTCGCTCAATTTTGAGCAAGAGATGAGCGACGATTTGGGACTCTTTGTTCGCTACAGTCAAAACGACGGTGCAAAGGAGGCTTTTGATTTCACCGAAGTGAATCAATCTTTATCCTCAGGACTTTTGCTAAAGGGAAGTGCTTGGAAGCGCCACAATGACAGTTTGGGGCTGGCGTGGGTGAGCAACCGCTTGAGTCAGGATGCTCAAAGTTATTTCAAAGCCGGCGGCATGGGCATTTTGATTGGTGACGGTGGTCTGTCTTACGCCAATGAGATGATCACTGAAGTTTTCTACAACTTGGTGTTCAATGATTCTTTGAGCATGGCGCTTGATTATCAAAACATCAAAAATCCGGCCTACAACCAAGACCGAGGTCCTGTGAACATCTTGGGAGTGAGATTGCATGCAAGTTTCTAAGTTCAACTTTGGGCTCAAGCGCATGTTTGCTCAAAGTCTGATTGGGCTCATGGGTGCTTTGAGCTTATCTGCTCCAGTTGCGCATGCCAATTCGGACATATTGGGAGCAGGTGCTACCTTTGCTCAGCCCATCATCGACACTTGGTTGTATGCTTTTCAAAAGGCTCAACCCTTGAGGGCCGAATACCAAGCCGTGGGCTCTGCAGAAGGCATCAGGCGCATCACCTCTAGGACCGTTGACTTTGCCGTCACCGACATTGCGCTCACACAGTCAGAGTTGGTTCACGACGACTTGTTTCAATACCCACTGGTGGTGAGTGGCATCACGCCCGTGGTGAACTTACCCGGAGTGCCCACGAATTCACTCAAGATCACGCCCACACTCTTGGCCAAGATCATGATGGGGGAGTTGACGGAGTGGGACGATCCTGCTTTGAAAGAGATCAATCCAACCCTCTCCTTGCCCTCGATGCCCATTTTGGTGGTGCACAGGCAAGAGGGTTCGGGCACGACTTTTACGTTCACACACTATTTGGCGCAAGTCAGCGAAGAGTGGGACAAACGCTTTGGCATCGGTTCTCAAGTGATGTGGCCCATTGGCATGTCTGTGAAAGGCAATGTGGGCATGGCCATGGCCGTCAAAGCCACCCCTGGCTCCATTGGTTACATTGAATACATGTATGCCAAGCAGCATCAGCTCAATACACCACTGCTTCAAAACGCAGCCCAGCAATTCGTCTCTCCATCATTGAGAACATTTGAGCAAGCGGCAAGGCAAGCGCAATGGTCTCGCCCATCTTTTTATCAAAGCCTCACCAACTTACCCGGTGCCCAAAGTTGGCCCATTGTGGGTGTTTCTTACCTCATCGTTCACAAATTGCAAAACGACTTGAACGATGCCCGTGAAACCTTAAAATTGCTCAACTGGATCTACAGCAATGGAGCAGCCTTGGCCAAAGAGCAAGATTATTGGTTGGTGGATGATGAGAGTGTTCTCACCCGCGTCAAAGCCGCTTGGGCGCAGATGCGCGACACCAAAGGTCAACTGGTGCTAAAACCATGAGCAGTCAACACGCCAACCGAATGTGCACTCACTTTGTGAGCAAATCAAGTCTCATTTTGGGCCTTGCTTTGCTGTTGGGTTCATCCTTTGTCTGGGGCAAAGGAGCGCCCATCACTCATCAAACGGCAAAGGATTTCAAAAATCTCATCATCCAAGGCGAGCGCCCTGAGATTGTGGCTTGCATGGCAGCCACCTTGCATGAGGTCAAGAACATCAAGACTTATGAGGCTTTTCGTTGGACCGAAGGCACTTCCAAAACAGCATTGATGCATGAAAGAGAAATGGACGGACACTTGCTCAGAAGCATCACGCTTCAAGCGCAAGCCATTTTGAGCAGTCAGTCCTTCTTTGATTTGGTCTCTCCCATCCAAGTTCAATGTGAACAGTTCGATGAGGGTTACCCCAAGGTTCGCATCACTTTGGTCCAGTAAAGCACAAAGCCCCTCAAAGGGGCTTTGCATGAGCTCAAGCCGCAAGGACTGAGCATATAGGGAGATGGGCGCTTGGGTTTTTAGCGACCAAATCCTCCTCGGTTGCCACCACCACCGCCAGGACCTCTTTTTGCACCAAAAGAGCCGCCGGGTTTGGGGCCACCTCTTCCGCGGTTACCGCCTCCACCACCACCACGGCGCTCGCTCATCAAATCCACACTTGTGCGAGTTGGGTCCGGCGTTCTGCTGGATTTGTTCTGAGTTTTGTGTCCAAAAGCATTCACGCCATTGTGGGTTCCCAAATGAGCATTCTCTCTGGGTTGGAAGTCATCGTCGTGCATTGGGTTGGCGCGGGGCTGAGAGAATCCAGCATTGCCATCAGGATGGCGCTGTCTTTGAGGCGCATCAGAATGAGCATTGAATGGATTGCGACCCCCATCGCGAGAACCTCCCCCGTTGGAGCGGTTGGAAGGACCTCTTGGATTTTGTGAGCGGTTTTGACCTGGGTTGGGACCCGAGCGTGGTCCTCTTGGAGCCTGTGCTTGTCCTTCCCTGCCTTCACCATATGCTCGCTCAGTCTTCACGTCTCCGTTGGGGCGTGAGGGGCGTTGTGAACGGTCGGAGTTGGGATGATTGGGTCTACCTCTGGCGGGTTGAGTGCCTTTTTTCTCTCGAATGCGCTCCATCATCTCAGAGCGTGCAGCCTTGGCCGCTGCAGCCATCACTTCTCTGGAGGGTGGGCGACCCAGGCCTCCCCAAATGGTTTGTCTGCCCATTGCAATGGGTTCGGCTTTTTCTCCGGGTTCGGGCGCAAAGCCCTCAATGACTTGAACTTCAATCGTTTGATGAGTGAAGTGCTCAATGTCTTTCATGAAGCCCTCTTCATCCAAGGACACCAAGCTCACTGCTTGACCATCAGAGCCAGCTCGGCCAGTGCGACCGATGCGGTGAACATAGTCTTCGCTCACGTTGGGAATTTCATAATTGACCACATGTGGCAACTCATCAATGTCAATGCCTCGTGCAGCGATGTCAGTGGCCACCAAGGCTTTGATGTCTCCAGATTTGAAGCCATCCAAAGCTTGTGTTCTTGCAGATTGGCTTTTGTTGCCGTGCAAAGCCATGGCATTGATGCCATTTTTTTGCAGGTAATCGGCCACTGAATTGGCGCCAAACTTGGTGCGTGTGAACACCAGAACTTGACTCCAGTTGTTGCTTTGGATGATGTGGGCCAAAAGCGCTTTTTTCTTGCCGCGACCAACGGGGTGAATCAACTGGGTGATGCGCTGAACGGTGGTGTTGGGAGGCGTGACTTGAATGCTTTTGGGGTTTTTGAGCAAGTTCTCAGCGAGTTCCTTGATCTCGTTGCTGAAGGTTGCAGAAAACAAGAGGCTTTGTTTGTCTTTGGGCACGAGCGCCAAGATTTTTTTGACGTCGTGAATGAATCCCATGTCAAGCATGCGATCGGCCTCGTCCAAGATCATGATCTGCACGGTGCTCAAGTCCAAAAAGCCTTGTTGCTCCAAGTCAAGCAGTCGTCCTGGTGTGGCCACCAAAATATCAACCCCTCGTTTGAGTTTGTCGATTTGGGGTTTCATGCCCACACCGCCAAAGATCACAGCTGAGGTGAGTTGGAGGTGTTTGCCGTAATTTCGGACAGACTCCTCCACTTGGGCGGCAAGCTCTCGGGTTGGTGTGAGCACCAAGGCGCGAATGCCGTAGACACCAAATTTATTGTTTGCGCTGCGACTCATGGTGAGTTTGTGCAGCATGGGTAGTGTGAACGCGGCAGTTTTGCCAGTTCCAGTTTGTGCGCCCGCCAACAGATCGTGTCCCTCTAGGACCAGGGGAATGGCTTGAACTTGCACGGGAGTAGGGGTGTCGTAGCCTTGTTCTTGTACGGCTTTTAAGATGGCAGGAGCCAAATTCAATTCTTCAAATTTCATTAGGTGAGCGTCCTTCATTGGACGCGTGGGTCGGTCATCATTGCCCTTTGATGAAAAGGCATCCAGAAAAGTGACCGGAAAACTAAAGGGTGGGCAGAAAGTGACCAGGGAATTCTGGCATTGGGCCCCAGCAGGAACGCTGATATTTAGGCGACTGGTTGCCTAAACCGAAGTGGATTTTCTCACGAAATGGCCCCTCATAGCGATCAAATGGCAATTTCTTGAGCAAAAAACCAACATTGCTTGGGGTCTTGGTTTGAGTTTTTGGCTGCAAGGGAGCCTTTGGGCTTGAAAAAACCTCCCCACGCATGATGGACATTTGACTTTGGGCCCGCAGCTTGAGGAAATGCTCAAAATGCGTGAAGGTGTGGGCACAAAGGTGATAGAGTACTTGACTCGCAAGAGCAGAGATCACAAGTTTTTAGTACAGGAAAATCATCCCCATGGCCCAATATGTATTCACGATGAATCGTGTCGGCAAAATCGTCCCTCCCAAGCGTCACATTTTGAAGGACATTTCGCTCAGCTTCTTCCCCGGCGCCAAGATTGGCGTTTTGGGCACGAATGGTTCTGGAAAATCTACGCTGCTCAAAATCATGGCAGGTTTGGACAAAGAGATCGAGGGTGAAGCCACCCCCATGCCTGGCCTAAAAATAGGGTATTTGCCCCAGGAGCCTGAACTCGATCCCACGCAAACGGTCAGACAAGCGGTGGAGGGTGCGATGGGCGAGGTGCTCGCAGCCAAGAACCGTTTGGAGGAAATTTACGCGGCTTACGCAGAGCCTGATGCAGATTTTGACAAGCTCGCTGCCGAACAAGGCGAGTTGGAGGCCATCATTGCTGCTGCAGGTACAGACAGCGAGCACCAGTTGGAGATCGCAGCAGACGCCTTGAGGTTGCCGCCTTGGGATGCGCTCATTGACAAGCTCTCCGGCGGAGAAAAGCGCCGAGTCGCACTTTGCCGCCTCTTGCTCTCCAAGCCCGACATGCTTCTCTTGGATGAGCCCACCAATCACTTGGATGCTGAATCCGTGGATTGGTTGGAGCAATTTTTGCAACGCTTTTCTGGCACTGTGGTGGCCATCACCCATGATCGTTATTTCCTTGACAACGCAGCAGAGTGGATTTTGGAGCTCGATCGCGGTCACGGTATTCCATGGAAGGGCAACTACAGCACCTGGTTGACCCAGAAACAAGATCGCTTGGAGAAAGAGCAAAAGGGCGAGGAGGCGCGTGCCAAGGCCCTTAAAAAGGAGTTGGAATGGGTGCGCCAAAACCCCAAAGGCCGACAAGCGAAAAGCAAGGCCCGTATTGCCAGGTTTGAGGAGCTCTCCAGCTTTGAATACCAGCAAAGGAACGAAACTTCTGAGATTTTCATTCCAGTTGCTGAGCGCTTGGGCAACGAGGCCATTGAATTCTTGGGCGTGAGCAAATCCTTTGGCGATCGACTGCTCATTGACAACTTGAGCTTCAAAGTGCCACCTGGTGCGATTGTTGGCATCATCGGCCCCAACGGAGCGGGAAAATCCACACTCTTTAGGATGATTGCGGGTCATCAAAAACCGGATCAAGGTGAAGTCAAAATTGGTACCACGGTTCGCATGGCCTTCGTGGACCAGACCCGTGATGATTTGAGCAACGATAAAACGGTTTGGGAAGACGTCTCAGGCGGACTGGACATTTTGACGGTGGGTAAGTTTGAGATGGCAAGCCGTGCATATTGCGGTCGCTTCAACTTCAATGGCGGTGACCAACAAAAGAGAGTGGGAACGCTCTCAGGTGGTGAGAGGGGCAGGTTGCACCTGGCCAAGACCTTGATTGCCGGCGCCAATACCCTCTTGCTTGACGAGCCCTCCAACGACTTGGATGTGGAGACACTGCGAGCGCTCGAAGATGCGCTGCTTGAGTTTGCAGGCTGCGTGATGGTGATCAGCCACGATCGTTGGTTCTTGGACCGCATCGCCACTCACATCTTGGCTTGTGAAGGGGATTCACAGTGGTATTTCTTCGATGGCAATTACCAAGAATACGAGGCCGACAAACGCAAGCGTTTGGGTGAAGAGGGCGCCAAGCCCAAGCGTGTCAGATTCAAAGCGCTCAAGTAAAGCGGGTTGAAGTCGTCATGGCCTTGAAGCTCTCTGTGCTTGATCAGTCTGTGGCGGCTCAAGGCGTTCCGCACGGTCAAGTCATCTCTCAAAGCGTTGGCTTGGCTCAGTTTGTGGAGGACTTGGGCTATCACCGTTTTTGGGTGAGCGAGCATCACTCGCACCCCAGCATTGTGGGCACTGCACCTGAGATTTTGATGGCTGCCATCGCAGCCAAAACCAATCGAATTCGAATTGGCAGTGCAGGGGTGATGTTGCCTCACTACGCGTCGCTCAAGGTTGCGGAACAGTTCAGGGTGCTCAATGAATTGGCCCCAGGAAGAATCGATTTGGGTGTGGGTCGTGCACCGGGCAGTGATCAAAGAACAGCGCACGTGCTCAATCCCGATCGCCATGCCTCAGAGCGGTTTCCTCAGCAAATCTTGGAGCTCAAGGCTTGGCTCTCTGGGCACACCATGCCAGTGGGCCACCCTGGGCACGGGGTGTTTGCCTACCCCCAGTCTGAAACCAGACCAGATATTTGGGTATTGGGCTCATCAGACTACGGTGCGCAATTGGCTGCACACCTAGGGCTTCCCTATGCATATGCTCACTTCATCACCGACGGAGCTGGTGTGGATCAAGCCTTGGAGTTGTACCGAGACAACTTCAAGCCCTCTGAGGAAAATCCCAAGCCCCGAGCCGTGGTTTGTGTGTGGGCACTCACTGCAGAAACCGAGGAGCAAGCTCGGTATCAATTTGCAAGTCGTGCTCGTTGGAAATTGGATCGTCAACTTGGACGCATTGGTCCCATGCTCAGCCCCAAAGACGCTGTGGCTTCTTTTTCAGAGGCCGAGAAACCCCACTTGAGAGCGCTCGAGCAAAAGGCTCTCATTGGAGACCCCCAGCAAGTGGCTCAAAAACTCAATGATTTGGCTCATCGTTTGGATTTGGAGGAGTTGGCGGTGATCACTTGGGCGCATGATCACGCTGTCCAAAGGGCTTCTTATGCCTTGCTCTCCAAAGCGTTGGATCTTAAGAAAGAATCGCCCAAATTTGTGTAAAGCTCCAGTTGTAGATCAATGGACTTGAGCGGGTTCAGTGCGACCTCGTTTTCTAAAACTTGCATCATTTCGCGCTCTAACTGCCAAGGGCTTCTCTACGACTTAGAATTGAGCCCTTATGAATCAAAGTGTCATTGAATTTCAAGCCAGTTGTGCGCTGCCCACCGAGTGGGCCACTTTTGAACTGCATGCTTTCAAAGAGGTGAGCTCAGGCAAGGAGCACTTGGCCATTACCTTGGGGCAAGTGGACGCAAGTGAGCCTGTTTTGGCCAGGATTCACTCGGAGTGCATGACCGGTGACACTTTGTTCAGCCTTCGTTGCGACTGTGGTCCACAACTCAAAAGTGCTTTTGAGAAAATTGCCAAAGAAGGTCGAGGCATTTTGCTCTACCTTCGCCAAGAGGGAAGAGGCATTGGCTTGGTCAACAAGATCAAGGCCTACCAGTTGCAAGAAAAAGGTGCAGACACGGTTCAAGCCAATCGCCTCTTGGGATTCAAAGATGACCAACGCAACTACGACGTTTGCAAAGGCATGCTCGAGCATTTTCAAATTCGATCACTCAAACTGCTCACCAACAACCCTGACAAAATCATTGCCATTGAGGAGTTGGGTTTTGAGGTATTGAGGACCGAGCATCACGTTGGCATGAATCCCTTCAACGCCAATTACTTGGAAACCAAGGAGATCAAAATGGGCCACTTGCTCTCGCTCTCCGAAGTCCTGGGTTCAAAGGACTGAATCACCACACAGGTTAGGGGGTTGAGCTCTCACGTGAGAATTGAAACATCGGTGTCTTCGATGTAGCGGCGGGCCAGTTCCTCTGCCTCAGATTCGTCGCTCCCACAGGTCATCACATAGCCCAAGCGCGCTGCATTTTCAAATGCAGGCATCACAGAGTCTCCCACCTGTTTTAAGAATTCAACGCATTTCACATTTGGATCTGACCATTGGGGAGGCGTGATGCTCTCAATCACACCACTGACTGGAGAGGTGAACCAACGCGACACGGCCACTTGGTGGGTGGAGTTTTCTAGCAAGTCTTTGGGCCAACGACCCAGGTGAATGTCAATCAAGTCAGAGTGTGTCGAACGGTTCATGGCAAAGCCAACCAGACGAGCGATTTTTGCACCCACGAGTCTAGGGTTGATTTCGATGAGTCTGGGGCCCTCGCTTGTCAACATCATCTCAATGTGTGTTGCACCACAATCAAAGCCCACAGCATCCAAAATGGAGAAGACATAGCGTTCGAGCTCGATGTGCGCTTGTGTCCTGGGTGTGAAGCATCCACCTTCAATGGCAAACGAGGGGGGAGGGAACATTTTTTTGACATTGACACCCAAAAATCGATGTTCACCCTTCAAGCTGAAGGTGTCGACCCCTATGAAACTGCCTTGCATGTAACGCTCCAGCAGCAAGCGATCGTTGGCCATGACGCCCAATCCGTAGTCTGCTCTTGAGGGCAGCATGATCTCAATTGGACTCACCAACGGGTCAAGATCCAACTCAGTTTGCAAGACCACGACATTTTGTGATCCATAGCCGTCTGCGGGTTTGATGAGAACGGGCAAGCCCAAGCGACTCACGGCATCTTTGATCTCTTGAGTGGTGGTGGCCAGTTCAAAGGGTGGTTGGGCAATGCCATGTTTTGCCAATCGGGCCCTGACATTGAATTTATCTCTCAAGAGTACGGCACTTTCTGGGTTCAAATACCCAAGGCTTAAGGCACTGGCAATTTTTGAGGCTTCAAGCAACCGAATTTCAATCAAGCAAAGTACCGCGTCCAGGGCCCTTTTTTGATTTGAGGCAAGCACCGCTTTGAGCACCTCATCCCATTCAAAGCCTTTGACCTCAATGAGCTCGTGCGCTTGATCTAAGAATGCCTTGATCCTGGGTTGGCTCAAGTACAAATTCAAATCCGAGGTCAAGAATACGAAGCTGTCACCTCTGTCGAGCGCAGCTTGTAAAACATCGGTGTCGTTCCCGCCGGGTAAATCGATGACGAGCAAATGAGACATGAGGGGACCTGAGAAGCTGATGGTGAGTCATCACTTTAGCAGACTGGATCGAGGGGTTGTGCTCTTGAAATTGATCCAGAGCAAAGAAGGGTTGGAAAACTTTACAAAACTTACATTCAAGTTGAAGGGAAAAATTCCGATTAAACCAATGTAGAGGTGTTCATAGACTTCATTTTGGGTCTGAAAACTCTCAAAGAGGAAATCGTCATGGGAATGAGAATCGGATCAGGTGCAGGGGCCGCGCCCCAAGCCATTCAAAGCAGCGTTGCGCAGTGGCAGCAAGCCAAGGTGGCTCCACAAGCTCCCGCTCCTGCGAGCCCAGCAGCACCAACCGCGCAATTGATTGCCACCCTCACCAAGGGCAACAACGTCAACACCTACGCGTAAGTGGGGACTCACTCACCCCTAAGGTTGAGTGGGAATTTGCGACAGTTCCAGCACAAAAGAATTTTGTGTTGGGCTTGCTCACGTTTGGCAACAGGCAGCCCTTGGATTCACGCTCACAGTCGCTCAAAAATCGCAGCGATGCCTTGACCACCACCAATGCACATGGTCACCAAGGCATAGCGACCTTGGATGCGATGCAATTCGTGGATGGCTTTGACGGTGATCAATGCACCGGTTGCTCCGATGGGGTGACCCAGCGAGATGCCGGAGCCGTTGGGGTTGACCTTTTCTGGATTGAGTCCCAAGTCTTTGATGACCGCACAGGCTTGTGCGGCAAAGGCCTCATTGGCTTCAATCACATCCAAGTCGTTGACGCTTAGACCTGCTTTTTTGAGGGCTGCAAGGCTGGCAGGCACGGGTCCGATGCCCATGTATTTGGGCTCAACGCCAGAATGGGCGTAACTCACCAAGCGAGCCATGGGATGGAGTCCTCGTGAGTGTGCCGTTTGTGAATTCATCAACACCAAGGCGGCTGCGGCGTCGTTGATGCCAGATGCGTTGCCAGCGGTCACGGTTCCATTTTCTTTGATGAAAACGGGCTTGAGTTTGCCAAAGTCCTCATTCGTTGCATTCAACCTCACGTGTTCATCAGTTTGCCACGATTCCACGCCTTTGCGCGACTTCAGCTCCATGGGCACGATTTGCTCCTTGAAGTAACCATTCTCAATCGCTTTTTGAGCTCTGTGGTGGCTTTGAAGTGCAAGTGCATCTTGCATCTCGCGGGTGATGCCCCATTTTTGGGCCACATTCTCAGCTGTCACCCCCATGTGAATGCGCTCAAAGGGGTCGTGCAAAGCGCCAACCATCATGTCCACCAAAGTGGAGTCTCCCATGCGCTGACCAAAGCGATTGGAGTTGCTGATGAAGGGTCCTCTGCTCATGTTCTCTGCACCAGCTGAAACTGCAATTTGAGTGTCACCAAGCTGTATGGACTGTGCGGCACAGACCAAAGCTTGAAGTCCTGATCCGCACAAGCGATTGACGTTGAAGGCGGTGACACTGGGCAAGCAACCAGCGTTGATGGCGCTCACGCGTGAGAGGTACAAATCACTGGGTTGAGAGCTCACCACATGACCCATGACCACTTGTTCAACATCCTTGGGCTCAATCTTTGCGCGTTCAATGGCATGACGAACCACCGTTGTGGCCATGTCTGCGACTGGTGTGTCCTTTAAACGTCCACCAAAGGTGCCTATTGCAGTTCGAACAGCGCTTGTGATGACAACTTCATGCATGGTGGATCCTTTGCAGATTTAGGTATGTATGGATATTGAACATTCTAAGCATGCCATCAGGGCTTGCCAATATGGGAGAAACCTGGCACTTCATGCCACTGTAGGGCGCGAAGGATGCGAAGACTCTCTTGTGAGGTCGCAGGTTTGTCGTGCTCGTCTTGATGACCTTTTGTACTTGTGGGTTGGGTGGGCAATGGCCCTGGGGTCTGAATGCACAACTGTTCTTGGCTCAAGGGGTCATTGAGTGTGAGACGCCATGCATGCAACAAAAGACGAGAGCTGGCAGATGCCACCTCTTGGGGGGCATACAAGCGATCCCCCCAGATGGGGTGTCCAATGGCTTGAAGGTGCACTCTGATTTGATGTGTTCTGCCGCTCAAGGGTTCGATCTCAAGCAGTGAGCATTGTTCGTTGTTTGCCCAGACTCTGAAGCGCGTTTGACTGGGTTTGCCATCTGCATGCACACATCTTTTGGGGCGATCAGGCCAGTGTGCGTGAATAGGCAGATCAATGGTTTTCCACGTCGAGCCAATTTCAACCTTGCCGCTGACCACCGCCAAATAGCGTTTTTGGATGGATTGGTTGGCAAACGCAATAGACAGCGTTCGGTGATGTTCAGCCCCTTTGGCCATTACGATGAGGCCTGAGGTCGCTTGGTCCAATCGATGCACACTCAGAACGTTGGGGCCTCTTACCGCTTGAACTCGACCCGTCAATGAATCTTGATTCTCTGGACCTTTACCCGGCACAGACAATAGGCCACTGGGTTTGTCCAGCACCAACAATTGATCGTTTTCAAAGACAACACAAAAGGTCTTTTCAAATTGCGAGGGCAGCAAAGCAATGGGTTCAAAGGCGAGTGATTCATGCGCAATGGCTGCGCAAGGGAGCACAAAACCCGTTTGTCTCTCCTCCTGGCTCAACCCAGGCCATTCTGTGGTGTAGCTGACCTTTGGATTGCTTTGCATGCATTGCAGCAAGCAAGTGCGGCAAGTGCCATTTTCACAACTGCTGGGAAGATCTAGGCCTTGTGCTCGAGCACTTTGAAGCAGTGTCTCGTCTTGAGTACTGCTCCATTGAAGCACATCGCTGGAGTTCTTCTTTCTCAGTTGGTGGATGAACCTCGTCATGCAGGCGTGGCCGTGGATTGTTGTAGTGCCCAATTCAAATGCTCTTGGACCAATGGACTGGGATGGCTTGAGCGCTTGCTCAGTGCCGCACGGATGTCTTGGTGTGTTTGCGTGCTCAACTTGTTGTCACGCAACGCGTTTCCAAGGGCTATGCATAGGTTTCTGAGCCACCTCTCAAAGCCAATTCTTCGAATGGGAGACCCTTCTGTGTGGCGAAGAAATTGTTCTTCGTTCCACGTCCAATAAGTGAGCAAGGACTGGTGGGTCAAATGTGTTTTCGCATCAAAATCGGGCAAAGGAGTGCGCTTGGCAAATTTATTCCAAGGACAGATGAGTTGACAATCATCGCACCCATAGATTCGATTGCCCATGAGGGGTCTGAGTGAGACATCGATGGAGCCGGGGTGCTCAATGGTCAGATATGAAATGCATCGCCTTGCATCAAGCAAGTAGGGCTGCACAATGGCTTGGGTTGGACAGATGTCTATGCAAGCTGTGCAACTCCCGCAGTGAGAGTCGGATTCGGGGGGAGGGGGTTTTGAGGCGAGATCAACGCTCAGGTAGATCTCTCCCAAAAAAAACATCGAACCTCCATCGCGATTGAGCAAAAGCGTGTTCTTGCCACGCCATCCAAGACCCGCTTTTTTCGCCAATTCAACTTCCATCACGGGAGCCGAGTCGGTGAACACTCGGTAGCCCAAGGGGTTGAGTTCTCGCTCCATGAAGGTGGCCAGTTCTTGAAGCCTTTGGCGCAGCACTTTGTGATAATCGCGTCCTCTGGCGTACACGCTGATCACACCTTGCTCAGGCTGGTTGAGAGCTTCCCATTCGCGGTCGATCCAACTCTCGTCTGAGTTGGGTAGGTAATTCATGCTTGCACTCACAATGCTCAGTGTGCCAGGGAGCAACTCTGCGGGACGTGTGCGTTTGGTGCCATGTTTGCTCATGAATGCCATCTCGCCGTTGAAGCCTTTTTCCAACCAGGCCAAAAACGTTGGCTCAGCTTCAGAAATATCCGCAGTGGTGATGCCGATTTGCGAAAATCCAAGCGAAAATCCAAAGGCCCTGATTTTTTCGACGAATGCTGTTTGATCTAACAAAACGGATGACCCTTGACGATGAGCGAAGTTCACGAATTAAAGCTATTGTGGCCCAATGAGGACGCAACGCTTGATTTTGCCCAAAAACTAGCCCTTGAACCAGGTTTGAGTAACGCTTGTGTTGCGTTGGTGGGGGATTTGGGGGCTGGCAAGACCACTTTTGTGAGAGCTTTGCTCAGGGCCTTGGGTGTCAGTGGCACCATCAAGAGTCCAACTTATGCTTTGCTTGAATCCTACCAGCTTGAGCGATTGGGCCAAAAATGGGAAATCTCACATATGGATTTTTACCGTTTCACGGACCCCTCTCAATGGGAGGAATCGGGCTTCAGGGATGTCTTTGTTTCTGCGGGATTGAAACTCTACGAGTGGCCAGAGAAAGTGGCATCCCTTTTACCCAAGGCCGATTTGGAGATCATGATCCAAGTCAGCGCAGACGGCTCAAGGGAGGTGACCTTGCGATACAACCCCTTGACTTTCCTTTTCGACAAGTGCGCAGGTCAGGTCACAAAATGAATGCTTCAGCTCGAAGACTGGGGCGAAGGGCCTTACTTCAACAAACTGGGCTCATGGCTTTGAGCTTGGGTGTGAGTGATTTGGCCAAGGGTGCCACCATTTTGGCGGTACGGGTGTGGCCTGCCAAGGAGTACACCCGTGTCACCATTGAGTCCGATTCGGCTTTGCAAAGCCAACCCCTCTTGATTGACAACCCTCCTCGAATGGCCTTGGACATTGTGGGTGTTGATTTAAATCCTGCACTTCGAGAATTGGTGGGTCAAATCCAAGCCGATGACCCCTACATTTCTGGAGTTCGAGTGGGGCAGTTTTCTCCAGGTGTTGTTCGTTTGGTTTTTGATTTGAGACAAATGGTTTTGCCTCAAGTGTTTAATTTAACGCCCATCTCCAATGAAAGGCTCAACCAAGCGCATTACGGCAATCGGTTGGTCGTTGATCTCTATCCCACTCAAGCCGTTGATCCACTTCTCGCATTTTTGATTGAGCGAAAAGGCGTAGGGCTGGCTCAGCAGGGTGCGGGCGAAAAGAAGCCTTCCGTACCGGTCTCCACGGCCACAACTCCATCGCCAGCCTTGTCTACCCCTTTGTCAGCGAAGTCAACGCCTCAAACGAGCCCTGAAGCCAGCAAGTCATCGGCTCTCAAAGGGGGTGAGGATGTATTGAGCGCTTGGTTGGCACAATCCAATCAAAAGAGCAGTCTCCTGCAATCCAATCCCACTGCTCTCAAGCCCAGCACCCCCTTGGCTGCGCCACTGGTGCCAGAAGTTCAAGTGTCCAAGGACAATGCTCAAAGCGCTGAGGCAAGTGCTCAGCAATTGATCGTCATCGCGCTCGATCCTGGTCACGGGGGCGAGGATCCTGGGGCGATTGCCAAAGACGGCGTCAAAGAAAAGGACGTGGTCTTTCAAATTGCGTTGAAGCTTAAAAAAGCACTCGATCAGACCGTGATCAAGACCAAAAAGGGAGAGTTTGAAGTTCGCACCTTCATGACCAGAGACGATGATTACTTCGTGCCCCTGCATCAACGTGTGGAAAAAGCCCAAAGGGTTCAAGCGGATTTGCTCTTGAGCATTCACGCAGATGCATTCATCACCCCCAATGCCAAAGGTGCGAGTGTTTTTGCTTTGAGTGATGGGGGAGCCAGCAGTGCTGCAGCACAGTGGATGGCCAACCAAGAGAACAAGGCTGATTTGGTGGGTGGTCTCAACATCAAAACCAAGGATGCAGTGCTTCAAAGAACGCTTCTTGACATGAGCACAGCGTCTCAAATCAAAGACAGCTTGAAGTTGGGGGGGGAGTTGCTGAGTCAAATCCGCCACATTGGCGCTTTGCACAAAGGGCAAGTTGAGCAAGCAAGCTTTGCGGTGCTCAAAGCGCCAGATATCCCAAGCTTGCTATTGGAGACTGCGTTCATCAGCAACCCCGAGGAAGAGGCGCTCTTGGTTACTGAGGCCTTTCAGTTGGAGTTGGTCAAGGCCGTGAAAACAGCGATGGTGAGGTATTTCTCCAAATATCCTCCTCCCATGAAAACGAGAACTCTCTAAAAGAGGCTTTGATTGCAGCCTCTTCAAATGGGGCCCTCTCATCCACCTGAGCGAGGTCTCACAACGGATAGATCAGAGAGTTCAAAATCAACTCTGAGTCATACACACAGCAGCGCCAAGCTAGCTTCAAGCCTTGGGGCGTTGGAAGCCAAAGGTCTTTGTATTGGCCCACATTGAAAACTTCACTGACAGAACCTGGTTTGGTTCGAAATACAGAGTAGTTGCTGTGGCTTATCCAAAGCAATTGGTCCTTGGGGAGACTGTGGGATTGAATCAAAGTGCCTGCAGTTGTGGACCCCAGCAACAGGGCTTGTCCAATGATGTGACGTGTGTAATAAGGCGCATGAAAAATGGTTTGCATGACGCCATAGACACGATCCTTCATCATCCCTTGGCTCTCGAGATCCATGAGTGAGAGTGGAAGCCCACGCTCGAAGTTCTCACGCGCTTGAATTTGGTAGCGTCCTTGCTCGATGAAAAAATCGGGCCAAGCATCGAGTTCTTTTTGATCGAGCACGTGAGCATATCGAGCATTGATGTCATTGATTTCTTGCTGCAGTGCCCATTTCTTTGAGGAATCCAAAAGGGGGTTCATGATGACATCACCTTTCTCCAGTAGGCATACATGCCTCTGATCAATGTTTCAGTGACCATGTGCTGGGTGCCCTCCACACCAGTGCCACCGAGCTCACAGATGGTCTCCCCGCTTTTTTGGCCGTCGCTGTTCCATTGTTCAAAGCCAGCTTGACTGAGCTCAATCACCTCACCATCGTCGGCGCTCACGTATCCTGCGGGCCCAAATAGATTGGCTTGCCGCAGTCGTCGACGCGTCATCTCTGGGGTGTCGTCCTCAAACCCAAAGTGAGTCCACACAAAATCAAATGAACCATGACCATTGGGCACAATTTGACGCGTGGACAAAGAGTTCACTTGTTGCTGAATGATCACGCTCGGGAAAAGCGTGATCATGGTGACCGATGGTGTGATGGTCTTTTGTGAGTCACTGGGATCCTTGATGGTCCACCAGGGTTCGCCCACGATGTCGAGCAATCGATCATCATTGAGTTTCATGCCGGGCTTGAAGCTCGTCACCCCTTGAGTGACAGCGCCTTCGCCTCCCTCATTGCGTGTTGAGATCATGACTGCGTGTCGGCCTTTTGAGTCCATGACCATTCGGCTTTTTTGATCTGCACGCCAAAGTCCAAAGGTCACAAACCATGTGTGCAGCAGTCCTGGGTGATAAGGGTCTTTGATGTTTTCCAGCATCAGTTTCCAATTGCCAGGAATGCGTTGCCGGTTGTAGCCCAAAAGGGTCAACATTTTTCCCTTGAAAATGCGATCCATCCAGGGAAGTATCTCTGGGCCTAGGTAATCAGTGAGAGCAGGCGCTTGAGTGTCAAAGCTTGCAAAGACCAAGCCATGCAAGACTTCGACCTTGAGTTGGGTCAAGCCGTGTTCTGAGAGATCAAAGTCACTGGGCATGCCGCCTTGAATCTCATTGGCAGTTTGAACGCCATCCTTGAAGGGCAGACCTCCCAAGTCACCATTTAATTTATAAGCCCATTGGTGGTATGGGCAAACGAAACTGCGTCTGTTGCCCGTGCTTTCTTGTAGAAAACGAACTCCTCGGTGAGCGCATCGATTCTCCACCACCCGCACACCATGATCGATATCCTTCATGGCGGGACGCACCATGTCTTTGACCATGATGACTTCTCTCTCACCAATGAAGGTCTTTTTGAAGTCTCCCCAATTGGGAATTTCACTCAAGAGCCCAACGTAATTCCAATGAGAGCCGTAAAAAAACCGCTCCAACTCTTTGGCATGGAGCATGGGATCGGTGTAGGCAGCAAAGGGAACTCGGGAGCTGTCTTCACGACTCCAAGGCGGGGTGGTGAAGTCTTGGCTAGGGGCAGGTGTAACTTTGGTGTCGCGTTTCATGGCGGTCCCAGTGAGTTGATGAAAATCAAAAGGCTATCAGTTGTTAAGCTGCAGCAGTTGATGAGTTTTTTTCTTCGCTGACAGTTTACCTTGACTCAAGATGAAATTCACTGCTTCGTTGGGCTCTCGCTAGTTGATTTTGAGCCTTTGATGGCAGAGACAATGGCCAATGCTGAAGGAATCAAAATGAGAGCCCAAACCACAACTTGAATGTGCGTTTTGATCCACTCTACCTCACCCAAAAAAAATCCCAAACTCCCCACGCCAATGACCCAAAGTGTGGCGCCTAGGATGTTGAACATTGAAAATTGCAATGGCTTCATCAAGCCCAATCCAGCGCAAAAGGGGGCGAATGTGCGGGCAAATGGAATGAACCGTGCAATCACCAAAGTCAATGAGCCAAAACGCTCGAAGAACAAATGTGTTTGCCTGAGCTTGTCCTTGGATATCCAGGGCGAATTGGATTGAATGATTTTTTGCCCAAGGTGCTGTCCAATCCAAAAATTGAGTTGATCGCCCAATATGGCCGCGCCCAGGCAAACGCACAGAGAAATATCAGGCGCCATTAGACCCAAGCCGCAAAAGGTACCAATGATGAAGAGAAGGGAGTCACCCGGTAAAACGGGAAAGAATACGACGCCAGTCTCAACGAATATGATCAAGAAGATAAAAAGATAGCTCAAGTCCCCGTGTTGTGTGATCCAGCTCTTGAGAACGAGGTCAATGTGAATGAGCAAATCCAAGTAGGGATAGAGTGTGTCCATGTTCGTATTATCCCAGCCTTTTGTGCTGCATTGCACTCTCAAGTGTTGGGTGCTCTTGTGCAATAAAACCTTTAAAATGAACCAGTGAACTTATTTATCTCCTTGCTCTGCATTGACTCCATTTCATGACCGAATCCGCTTCTTTAACACCCGCTAGGCGACCCATACTGGCGCTGGACGATGAGCTCATCAGCCAAATTGCAGCTGGCGAGGTCGTTGAGCGGCCCTCATCCGTGGTTCGGGAGTTGGTGGACAACGCGTTGGATGCTCAAGCCACTGAAGTGACAGTTCGTTTGTCCGCGGGTGGTGTGAGGTTGATCTCGGTCGAGGACAACGGCATAGGCATACCCAAAGAGCAGTTGAGCCTTGCTTTGCGCCGACATGCAACCAGCAAGATCAGAGATCTGCACGATCTCGAGCAAGTCAGTTCGATGGGCTTTAGAGGTGAGGCTTTGGCCGCTGTTGCCTCAATTTCTGAGTTGTCCTTGACCTCCAAGCCCGAGGAGCAGTTGGAGGCCATATGTTTGCACGCGAGGTCAGGTGAGTTGGATGTGGTCGCTCGTGCTCGAGGCACAACAGTAGAGGTCAGGGAGCTGTTTTTCAGCACGCCTGCCAGGCGAAAGTTTCTCAAGTCTGATGCAACTGAGTTGGCCCATTGTGTTGAGGCCGTTAGACGCCATGCCTTGGTCCGTCCCAATGTGAGCTTTGGTGTTTGGCATGAAGGCAAGAACGTTCATGCCTGGAAATCTCATCCCAATCCCCAAGAGGCTTTGGATCGTCGCATGGCTGATGTTTTGGGCCTGGACTTCGTCAATGAGTCCGTTGCGATCCATTACGAAGAAAATGGTTTGGTGCTCAAAGGTAGAGTGGGCTTGCCGCATGTCTCTAGAAGCAGAGCCGATCATCAGTTCGCTTATGTGAACGATCGTTTTGTCAAAGACAAGGTCATTCACCATGCATTGAAGGTGGCCTATCAAGATGTGTTGCATGGTCAAAGGCAACCTGTATATGTCCTCTTCATTGAAATGGATCCAATGAGGGTTGATGTCAATGTGCATCCCACCAAAATTGAGGTCAGGTTTCGCGATTCAAAGGAAGTGCACCAGCTGATTTTGAGAGGCGTTCAACGTGCTCTGGCCGCACCAAGAGTGGGTCAAGAAAATATTCATGCACCTTCCTCTGGTCTAGAGGGTGTAACTCATTCGTCCTCAGGACTCTCATTTACTGCCACTCAGAAAGGCTTGCGCATCACGCCCTTGAGCGCAACCCTCTCTCAAGCATCAGCCCAAGAGTCAGCAAGCCAAGCGCAGGAGTCTGCTGCTGCAAAACCCAAGGTTTCTGAGTCAACTTGGCAACAAGCCAGTATGAATTTGCCAGAGCAAAGTCTCTCTCAACTTCAAGCCCTTTGGTCCCGCTCGAGCGCAATGCCGACAACACTCGAAGCATCAAAAGCAAATCCAAATGAAGATGACCATTCATCAAAGCGGGTTGGAGATCTTGAGCAGACTGCAATCAGCCGAGATCAAGAGTGGCCACTTGGGAAAGCCTTGGCTCAATTGCATGGCGTGTACCTTTTGGCTCAAAATGCCAAAGGCCTCATCTTGGTGGATATCCATGCCGCACATGAACGCATTGTCTATGAGAGATTGAAACTTCAGTGGGACAACAAGCGGGTGTCAAGTCAACAGTTGCTCATTGCGCAAACTTTTGCTGCAACGGATGCCGAGTGCGTACTGGCTCAAGAACACGCCGAGACCTTGAATGCGCTGGGCTTTGATGTGTCCCCTTTATCGACCAAGACATTGGCCATCAGAGCGGTGCCTAGTGCATTGATCGATGGTGATGTGGTCGCCTTGGTGAGAAGTGTACTCAAGGAATTGGCCGCACACGATGGGGCGTTTGTGGTTGAGCAAGCTCGCAATGAACTGCTCTCGACCATGGCGTGTCATGGTTCGGTTCGCGCCAACCGCGAATTGACCTTGTCGGAGATGAACGCGTTGCTCAGACAAATGGAACAAACTGAGCGAGCTGATCAGTGCAACCACGGCCGCCCGACTTGGCATGAACTCAGCATGAAGGCCATCGATTCACTGTTCATGAGAGGTCGTTGAGTGAATCACTTCATGTTTGAGCGCATGTGTTCTCCATGATGAAGAGCGAGAATTTCCATGAATGGAATTGCTTGGCCCTCGTGGGGCCCACTGCCTCGGGTAAGAGTCATTTGGCGATGGAGTTGGCCAAGGCATGGCCCATTGAGATCATCAGCATGGACTCGGCCCTGGTCTACAAGGGCATGGACATTGGCACCGCAAAACCTCTTGCTCAAGATTTATCTTTGGTGCCGCACCATTTGATCAACATCATTGAGCCGTGGGAGAGTTACAGTGCCGCTCAATTTGCAAACGATGCCCTAAAACTCATCTCAGACATCAGGGCCAGACAAAAAATCCCTGTTCTGGTGGGTGGGACCTTCTTGTATTACAAAGCCTTGCGCAATGGCTTGGACGATCTGCCCAGCACGAACCCTGAGGTCAGAGGCGCCATTTTGGAAGAGGCGAAAACCGTTGGTTGGCCTGCCATGCATCTACAGTTAAAGGCAATTGATCCAGTGGTTGCAGATCGATTGGCTCCAAACGATGCGCAAAGAATTGGTCGTGCCATTGAGGTTTGGCGCATGACGGGTCAAAGATTGTCTGAGTTTCAGCGAGGTGGAAAAAGCAAAGCGGAGTCGCTCTCAAGCGACCTCGAGCTTTGCGTGATCTCGCTTGAGCCTCAAGAGCGCAAATGGTTGCACGAGCGAATTGACATGAGGTATTCCCAAATGGTCAAAGTGGGTTTTTTGTGGGAGGCGCTCAAGCTCTTTGAGGATGCTCGATTGAGCCCTGAAATGTCCAGTATGCGTTGCGTGGGTTACAGGCAAGCTTGGGAGTTGCTCACGAATCCCGATTCACTCCAAGCGTTGAGGTCTCACTCCACGCTCGCAGAGCTGGGGCAAAGTTTCTTGAGTTCTCAGGCCTTTGAGCATTTCATGAGTACTTCACTGGCTGCCACCAGGCAGTTGGCCAAGCGACAATTGACTTGGTTGCGATCCATGCCCGAGAGGCTGGTGATTCACTGCGATCAAGAGCCAGAGCTTAGGCATTGGTGTGAGGAAACGATTCCTCTTGAAATCATGCCTTTGTTCAGGGGCATGTAATTCAGATGTTCATTGCGATCATGAAGCTCTGAATATTTTAGAAATCATGTAGAGCGCCATCAAGTACAAAAAGCAGGCAAAAAATCGCTTGAGTTTTTTAACGGGCAATTTCTGAGCAGCTCGGGCGCCATAAGGAGCGGTGATCACGCTGAAGCAGGAAATGAAAATCAAGGCCGGCAGCCAAATGTAGCCAAACGAATACTCAGGCAAGTTGGGCGTGTCCCAGCCGCTGATGGTGTAGCCCAAAGAGTTTGCCAGTGCAATTGGAAAACCGAGTGCGGAGCTTGTGGCCACAGCATTGAGCATGGGGACATTGCAAAACAACATGAAGGGCACACTGATGAAGGCGCCCCCGGCCCCCACCAAACCAGAGATCATTCCAATCACGCCACCGCTCAACCACTGTCCCAGTCCTTGTGGAAATTGACGCTGAGGGGGAGGTTTTTTGTCCAAAAACATTTGTGTGGCTGAAAAACCGATGAACAAAGCAAAAATGACCGATAAAGCATTGCCTTTGATGTAACTGAAAATACCTAAGCTGCCAACGAAGCTGCCCAGCACAATACCAGGCGCCAGTCGCCCAACCAAACCCCATTTGACGTTGCCACTTCTGTGGTGAGCCCTCACACTGGAGAGGGATGTGAACATGATGGTGGCCATCGAAGTGGCGATGGCCATCTTCACTGACAGCCCTGTCTCAACATCATTGAAATCTAGAATCATGGTGACAATGGGCACGATGACCGCTCCTCCCCCAATGCCCAGCAGTCCCGCTAAAAAACCTGAGACGATGCCAAGTAAGCCGAGTTCAAGGATTTCGTAAAGGGGAAGGTGAAAGATGATGGGCATGGCGTTGGGACTGTAGAGAGGTGTCTGCAGGGAATCCTGAACCGTCATCCTGAACGCGGGGGTTCAGGTGGGCGAGGTCAGGTCAACGTTGGGTTCATCTGACGCGAGACGATCACGCTCATTGACCGATGTTCCAAGCCCTGGCTCTAAGAGCATTGGTTCAAGGAAGTATAAAGTTCAGAAGACACTGCAGACAACTTGATTGTAGGAGAGTTTTCATGTTTCAATGTGGAATCTTTCAAATGACCTTTCAATACACAATGGATGGATCGATCACATGCAAACACAACAAATGATTGATTTTTTGCGCCTCGCCAATCAAGTTGCCATTCGAGTCATGAATTCAGGGCACCATCCCTTTGGAGCGCTTTTGGTGGCCCCAGATGGGGTAACAGTGTTGGAAGAACAAGGCAATGTCGACACGGTCAACCATGCGGAGTCAACCCTTGCCAGAAGGGCATACGCCAAATATTCATCCGATGTTTTATGGGCCAGCACTTTGGTCACAACCGTTGAGCCTTGTGCAATGTGTGCAGCCACCCAGTATTGGAGCCACATTGGGCGTTTGATCTATGGGGTCACTGAGCACGATTTACTCGCGTTGACTGGAAACCATGCGGAAAATCCAACCCTCAACTTGCCGTGCCGAGAGGTGTTTTCTGCTGGTCAAAAGGGCATCGTGGTGATGGGCCCTGTGAGTGAAATGCGTGAAGAGATCTTGGAGGTACACCGAAGCTTTTGGAGGCGAACCCAATCCACTCAAGATCAATGAGTGAGACACTCTAAATCAGGGGTTGAACTTAGATCTTTTAAAGCAGTTGGCCATCAACGGCCAAGGCCTCGTCAAGGCGATTGAGCAAGCTCTCAAGATCAACGCCGCCCTCTGTTTTGGTACTTGAGGCAGATGCAGCAGGTGGAGCACTTGCGGTTTGTTCAAAGGCCAGATTGATTGCGGCCAGGACCGCAATTCTCTCGCGCGCTTTGATCTTTCCTGAGTCTCTGATCTTGCACATGGCTTGGTCCACGCTTTGAACGGCTTGGTGAAGACGCTCTTCTGCACCATCGGGACAAGCAAGGGCATAGCCTTGACCCATGATTTGAACTTCAATTTGACTCATTTGGCATCCTTGGCGACCACGTCTTCAGGTAAACGCTCTAGCAATGCATCGATGCGATTGCGTGCACTCTCTAGTCTGGATTTGAACTGATCGCGCTCATGGGTGAGCTGACCGACTTGCTCAGTCAAGAGTTGGTTGGTGCGTTGCAACTCCTCATGGCGAAGGAGCAAGCGTTCCACTCTTTGTGCGATTTGTTCTTGCAGTTTCAATGAAGACATGGAAGTTATTTTAAAGCTCAATGTGAGGTTTGATGTCCATATGGGCGTCCCCATTGAAGAAAAAAGGCTTAGAAAGGTTGAGTGATGTCATTTTTGCACAGACTCAACAAAACTCAAAGCGAGTCTGGTGCAGGCCACCCATGATTCTAAAAATTAGTAGTTTTTGATCAGTTCAGGCTGATTTTCGTTGATTTGAGCGTTGGTGGTGATCGCAATATTTGGAAAGAGCACATTCGGCGCACTTTGGGCTTCGGGCTTGGCAAATGTAGCGGCCGTGCAAAATCAGCCAGTGGTGTGCATGAAGTAAAAATTCGGGTGGTATGCGCTTTAAGAGTTGTTGCTCGACTTGAAGGGGGTTCTTTCCTTTGGCAAGTCCAGTGATGTTGCTTACTCTAAAGATGTGGGTGTCAACGGCCATGGTGGGTTGAGCAAAGGCGACGTTCAAAATCACATTGGCCGTTTTGCGTCCCACACCAGGCAATTTTTCGAGGTCTTCGCGGCTTTTGGGAACTTGACCATTGTGCTCATTGGTGAGAATTTCACAAGTTTGGATGAGGTGCAAAGCCTTGGTCTTATAGAGTCCAATCGTTTTGATGAATCCCTCCAATTCAACTCGCCCCAGCTTTAAAATTGCTGAGGGTGTATTGGCTTTTGGAAAGAGTTTGCGCGTTGCTTTGTTCACACTCACATCGGTGGCTTGAGCGGATAAGAGAACGGCACACAGGAGCTCAAACACGCTTGTATACTCCAATTCCGTTCTTGGAATTGGATTGGCCGCTTGAAGCGTTTCGAAAAATGGAGCGATCAAGTTTTTATTCATATCACGGGTATGGTTAGAACCATATTTTCACATGCAATTTGCAAAACGTTTAGATCTGGTTGAGACCTCAGCCATTCGTGAGCTTTTTAAACTTTTGGGCCAGCCTGGCATCATCAGTTTTGCGGGTGGTTTTCCTGATAGTGCAATGTTCGACGTGGAGGGCATTGCCCAAGCCAGCCAAAAGGTTTTGCGCGATGCACCTGGCAGTGCACTTCAATACGGGGCAACCGAGGGGTTCATGCCCTTGCGTGAGGAGCTGGCCAAGTTCATGGCGCTCAAAGGTGTCACTGGCCTAGATCCTCAAGAGCTGATCGTTACCACTGGTAGTCAACAGGCTTTGGATTTGGTTGGAAAAACATTGCTTGAACCCGGCGACGTGGCTTTGGTGGAGGCTCCCACTTTCTTAGCCACCATTCAGTGTTTCAAACTGTATGGCCCCAAAGTGCTTGGTGTGCCCATTGACGAACATGGAGTTCGCGTGGACATTCTCGAGGAAATGATCAAGCTGCACCGTCCAAAAATCGTCTATCTCGTGCCCACCTTTGGCAATCCAAGTGGTGCACTTTTGAGTTTAGACAGACGGCTCAAAGTGTTGGAGTTGGCTCGCGACACGCAAACTGTGATTGTGGAAGACGATCCTTATGGTGACTTGTACTTTGGGGACACGCCCCCTCCATCTTTGCTGGCATTGAGTGACCAAGTTCCCGGCAGTCGTGAGTGGTTGGTGCATGCCGGCAGCTTGAGCAAAGTGTTGAGTCCAGGTTTAAGAGTGGGTTGGTTGATTGCGCCCAGTGAATTGCTGGCCAAGGCCACCATGTGCAAGCAATTCAGCGATGCGCACACATCAACCTTTGCGCAAGCCACTGCTGCCGCTTACCTTCAAAGCGGACGCATGCCCGCAACCTTGAACAAAGTCAGATCTGTTTATGCACAGCGCGCCAAAACCATGGCGCAGTGTTTGAATCAGAGTTTGGGTGAGAAGATTTCGTTCTCACAGCCTTTGGGGGGATTGTTTTTTTGGGCACGACTCACGGGTGCAAATGCAGGGCCAAAGGATGGGGCCGCATTTGCAAAGAGCGCCATTGCACAAGGTGTAGCGTTTGTGCCTGGTGCGCCTTTTTATGCCAACGATCCAGATCACTCGACGCTCAGGCTGTCCTTTGCGACTTCTGATGAGAAGCTCATTGAAGAGGGTATTGCTCGCTTGTCAAAGGCTTGAAATTTGAAAAATATTCAATTGTCAAGCGACGAGTCGAAAAAAATAAAACATCAAAAGTGTGAAACATTTTTGATAAAACACCAAAAGTTGTCCACAAAATCTGTGGGTAACTCTTCAAAGATTTATCGAAAAGTACGGTGATACAAGCACTCTATCGGCGTGCACGTTATTTAGACTTTTGATCAAAAAATGAGTAATTGTGAGAATATTTTTATTCGATGTTTCACGCGATAAAAAATTATTTTTTTAATCGCATGAATCCATCAATCTAAGCTTTTATGGTAGTCATCTTCATTCAAAAGAGACGCCAGTTCCGCTTCGTTGTTGAGCTCAAGTTGATAAATCCAGCCCTCTCCCATGGGGTCGGTATTGAGCAGTGAGGGGTCACTCGTCAGGGCATCATTGACAGCACACACGGTGCCCGATGCAGGAGAAAAAACATCTGCTGCGGCCTTGACGGATTCAACGACACAAATTTGTGCAAATTGATCAATGCTTTGGCCAAGGTTGGGTAGTTGAATGAACACAATGTCACCCAAGGTCTCTTGCGCGTGAGGTGTGATGCCAACTTTGGGCTTCAATGTTCCTGTTTCTATCCATTGATGTTGCGTTGAAAATTTAGGATTCATGGTGTTTGTGTATGGGGCTGGGGTTACAGATGAGCTTTCTCGGAATCAAGCAGTTGAGCATTACATGCTTGAATAGACAGGTCCACCACCACCCTCTGGTGCGACCCAGACAATGTTTTGTGATGGATCTTTGATGTCACACGTTTTGCAGTGCACGCAGTTTTGTGCATTGATTTGGAGTCTGTGTCCACTGGATACGTCTTGAACGTACTCGTAAACACCGGCAGGGCAAAACCGTGCCTCTGGTCCAGCAAATTGAGCCCAGTTGATTTTCAAGGGAATACTTTCGTCCTTGAGTGTGAGGTGAGCGGGTTGATTTTCTTCGTGGTTGGTGTTGCTGATGAAGACGCTGCTCAATTTGTCAAATGAGAGAACCCCATCAGGTTTTGGATAATCAATGGTGGGGCAATCTTTCGCGGCTTTGAGGCTCAAATGATCAGGGATTGTTTTATGAATGGTCCAAGGGATGTGTCCCTTCAAAACAAATTGTTCGATGCCCGTCATAAGGGTGCCAATCCAGCGCCCCTTTTTGAACCACTGCTTGAAGTTTCGTGCTTTGTGTAGCTCTTGGTAAAGCCAACTTGCTTCAAACGCTTTGGGGTAGTTGACCAGTTCATCGTGCTCTTGATTGTTTTTCAATGCATCAAATGCAGCTTGGGCAGCGAGCATACCTGTTTTGATGGCAGCATGAGATCCTTTGATGCGGCTTGCATTTAAAAATCCAGCCTCGCACCCGATCAATGCGCCGCCAGGAAAGACCGTTTTGGGTAAACTCAACAATCCCCCGGCAGTGATGGCTCTCGCACCGTAGGAGAGTCTTTTTCCAGGCTTGACCCCATGAGATTCATCCCCTTCGAAATACCAGCGGATGTTAGGGTGTGTCTTGAACCTTTGAAATTCTTCAAAGGGATTGAGCCACGGGTTGCTGTAGTCAAGTCCGATGACAAAGCCAACGGCTACTTGGTTGTTGGGCAGGTGGTAGAGAAAAGAGCCGCCATAGGTGTCGTTTTCAAGTGGCCAGCCTGAGCTGTGAACAGCCAAGCCCGCTTCGTGGCGTTTGGGGTCTATTTCCCATAATTCTTTGATCCCAATGCCATAACTTTGTGGATCTTTGCCTTCGTCCAATTTGAAGTGCTCGATCAACTCACGTCCCAATTGTCCTCTGGCGCCTTCAGCAAAGAACGTGTACTTGGCATGCAGCTCCATGCCAATTTGAAATTGAGCGGTTGGCTCATGGTCTTTGCCCACACCCATATTACCTGTGGCCACACCAATCACCGCGCCTTGGTCGTTGTAGAGCACCTCGGTGGCAGCGAAACCTGGAAATATCTCTACACCCAAGTTCTCGGCTTGAGTGCCCAACCATTTGGTGACTTCACCCAAACTGACGATGTAGTTTCCATGGTTTTGAAAACACTCTGGCAATAAAAAATTGGGAATGCGAAACCCACCCGTTTTGGAGAGCATTAAAAAAGCGTCATCTTTTACGCTTTGGTGCAATGGTGCGCCCAGTTCCCTCCAATTGGGAAACAGCTCTGTGAGGGCCTTTGGATCCATGATGGCACCCGACAGAGTGTGAGTGCCCACTTCTGATGCTTTTTCAAGCACTGCAACACTGATCTCTTGGTTGTGTTGATTGGCCAATTGTTTGAGATGAATAGCACTTGCTAGACCAGCAGGGCCAGCGCCCACGATCACCACATCGTAGGGCATGGATTCACGAGGACCGTGTTGGGCAAGTATTTCTTGGTTTGTCATGGGTGATGATCGAAAGTTAATTGCTGAAGAGGTATTTTAACGGCCAAAGCCTCTTGATCCAGGAGCCAACAAATGGATATGATGAGCCAAGGGTTGAGAGCGCTAGTGGGTTAATTTCCATGTGAATTGCCCATCAGCACATTTCGAGTTCAATTGGCGTTTAAAGAAAGTGAAGTCATGAGCTATTCAATTGATCTGTCGGGTCGCGTGGCCTTGGTGACTGGGGCCTCCAGCGGTTTGGGTCGTCAATTTGCCAAAACACTTAGTTTGGCGGGTGCCACGGTGATATTGGCATCCAGGCGAGTTGACTTGCTCAAAGATTTAAGGGCTGAGTTAGAGGCGCAAGGGGGGCAAGCGCATGTGAGTGAGTTGGACGTCACCAGCGTGAGCAATATTAGAGCAAGTGTTGAGAAAATGGAGTCGGATGTTGGCCCCATTGATATTTTGATCAACAACTCTGGAGTGAGTCAAACTCAAAAATTACAAGATGTTGGTGAGGAAGATTTTGATTTCATTTTTGACACCAACGTCAAGGGTGCATTTTTTGTGGCACAAGCGGTGGGGCAAAAAATGTTATTCAGAGCCCGAGCCAGTGAGCGCGATGCCTTTCCGGGTGCACGAATTGTGAATGTGGCTTCGGTCGCGGGGCTCAAAGCTTTGCCTCAAATTGGCGTCTACGCCATGAGCAAAGCCGCAGTGGTTCACATGACCAAGGCAATGGCCTTGGAGTGGGGGCGCTATGGCATCAATGTAAATGCCATTTGCCCTGGCTACATCGACACCGAGATCAATCACCATCACTGGAGCACTGAGCAGGGCAAAAAACTCATTCAAATGTTGCCCAGAAAAAGGGTTGGACAAGTCACAGATCTTGATGCACTCATTGTCATGTTGAGCAGTCCGCAGAGCCACTTTTTAAATGGCTCCATCATTTCTGCCGATGATGGCTTTGCTTTGTGAGGTCAAACTCACTGGGCTAGAATGTCTTGACAGAGGTTTTTAATGTGAACATTTTGACCTGATTAGATCCAATTGTTAAGGAGTTGGTTTTGAACAAGATTTTTAATTCGGCCCACGATGCACTCAAAGACATCGTTGAAAATGGTCAGTTGCTTGCAGTGGGCGGGTTTGGACTTTGCGGTATTCCTGAGGCGTTGATTGATGCTTTGAAAGACACCGGTGTCAAAGATCTCACGGTCATTTCAAACAATGCGGGTGTTGATGGGTTTGGTCTAGGTAAATTGCTTGAAACCCATCAAATCAAGAAAATGATCGCCTCTTATGTTGGAGAAAACAAAGAGTTTGAGCGACAGTTCTTGGCTGGCGAGTTGGAGTTGGAATTCACGCCGCAAGGAACATTGGCCGAAAAGCTCAGGGCTGGTGGTGCTGGCATACCTGCCTTTTTCACCAAAACAGGTGTTGGCACCATGGTTGCCGAGGGCAAGGAACTCAGGGACTTCAATGGTGAGACCTATGTGATGGAATTGGCTTTGAATCCAGATGTGGCCCTGGTGAAGGCACATCGCGCCGATCGAAGTGGTAATTTGCAGTTCAGGTACACAGCCAGAAACTTCAATCCAGCAGCCGCCATGGCAGGAAAAATTTGCGTGGTCGAAGTGGAAGAGATTGTTGATGTGGGCTCCATGGCGCCTGATGAAGTGCATTTGCCAGGCATTTATGTGCATCGAATCGTTTTGAATGCGACTCCGGAAAAGCGCATTGAAAAAAGGACCATTACCGAGAAGGTGGAGAGTTAATCATGGCTTGGACTCAGGATCAAATGGCAGCAAGAGCTGCAAAAGAGTTGGAAGACGGGTTTTACGTCAATTTAGGCATTGGCATTCCCACCTTGGTGGCCAATCACGTCAATCCTGACATTGAAGTGTGGCTTCAGTCTGAAAACGGCATGTTGGGTATCGGACCTTTTCCCCACGATGATCAGGTGGATGCCGACCTCATCAATGCGGGCAAGCAAACGGTCACCACCATAGCGGGTTCCTCTATTTTTGGTTCCCACGAGAGCTTTGCAATGATCAGGGGTGGAAAAATCAATTTATCCATTCTTGGCGCCATGCAAGTCAGCGAAAAAGGTGACTTGGCCAATTGGATGATTCCTGGCAAGATGGTCAAAGGAATGGGTGGAGCCATGGATTTGGTCGCAGGCGTGAAGCGCGTGATCGTCCTCATGGAGCACGTCGCCAAGAAAAAAGATGGCACAGAAGATTTAAAAATCCTCCCACAGTGCACCCTTCCTTTGACAGGTGTGGGCGTGGTGGATCGAATCATCACCGATTTGGGCGTGTTTGATGTCACCCCCAAAGGGCTGAGCGTGATTGAATTGGCACCAGGCGTGAGCCTTGACTTCGCCCAAAGCAAAACGGGCGTGCCTCTTCACCATTGAACGCTTGATGTTTGCTTGGTCATGGCTGCAAACATCAGCCTGAGAGTTCAACCCTGAATGAGGGTTCAGCGGCTGGTGGGGGTTTTGAGTGTTTTGACCATCAACTTACCCATCCGATCAAAGTATTGAATCGCTTTGGTGCTGGGCATCATGTATTTGGTTCTTTTGTTCTCGCCTTGATACACCGAGTCGATCAACTTGAGTTCCTTCAATTGATCGAGTTTGCGGTGAATGGTGGCAGGAGAGGCAATGTGATCGAGTGCCATGGCCTCTGTCACGGTCAAGGGTTGGGAGGCTTGAGCTCTTACAGCCACGATCTCCAAAAGTTTTTTGCACTCCAGGTCCATTTGTGGCAAATCTGGAGACTGCTCAACGGCTTCAAGCAAGTTTAAAAAACGAAGGTAGATGCGGCTGTTTTTCATTGAAGTGTGCTTGAGATGTGAATAATGTTAAATCGTAATTTGTTTTGTAAGTCATTATAAGTTTATGGGTTTAAGTTTATTGAGAGTTAAGCATTTATTATTCATAGAGGCCTTTTTTTGCGGTTTTTCACTTGCTGTGAAAATATAATCATCGACATTGTGTTTTGCCTGTTTTTATTCAATAAGGCTCATTTCTTTCGCTGCAATGCAGCATTTTTCCACCAGGTTTATTGCTCATGAGTATTGCTCAACTCTCTGTCGCTGACATTCGCAAAACGTTCATTGATTTCTTTGCTGCAAGAGGGCATTCGGTGGTCGCGTCTAGCTCCTTGGTGCCTCACAATGACCCCACCTTGATGTTCACCAATTCAGGCATGGTTCAGTTCAAGGATGTTTTCTTGGGCGAGGACAAGCGTCCATATGTTCGTGCAACTTCAGTTCAAGCTTGTTTGAGAGCAGGGGGCAAGCACAACGACTTGGAGAACGTGGGTTACACAGCTCGTCATCACACCTTTTTCGAAATGCTTGGGAATTGGAGTTTTGGCGACTACTTCAAACGCGACAGTTTGAAGTGGGCATGGGAGTTGTTGACCCAAGTGTATGGCTTGCCAGCGGATCGCTTATGGGCAACGGTCTACTTTGAAGATGATGAGGCCTACGACATTTGGACGAAAGAAATTGGACTGCCCCCTGAGCGTGTGGTTCGAATCGGAGACAACAAGGGAGGACGGTATCAATCAGATAATTTTTGGATGATGGCCGATACGGGGCCCTGCGGTCCATGTTCTGAGATCTTTTTCGACCATGGCCCAAGTGTCGCTGGAGGCCCTCCTGGGAGTCCCGACGAGGACGGGGACCGGTACATCGAAATTTGGAACAATGTGTTCATGCAATTCGACATGCAGCCCGATGGTTCTGTCAAAAAATTGCCTGCACCTTGTGTTGACACGGGCATGGGTCTGGAGCGCTTGGCAGCGATTTTGCAGCACGTGCACAGCAACTACGAAATTGATTTGTTTGATCACTTGATTCGTGCCGCTGCGCGTGAGACCGGGTGCGAGAATTTATCTGACAACTCTTTGAAGGTGATTGCAGATCACATCCGAGCCACTTCCTTTTTGATCAGCGATGGCGTCATTCCCAGCAACGAGGGGCGTGGCTACGTGCAACGCCGAATCATTCGCCGAGCCATTCGGCACGGTTACAAGTTGGGCAAGAAAACTCCTTTTTTCCACAAATTGGTGCCTGATTTGGTGGCTCAGATGGGCGCAGCCTACCCCAACTTGAAAGACCAAGAGGAGAGGATCACTCAGGTGCTCAAAACTGAGGAAGAAAGATTCTTTGAAACCCTTGAGGTGGGCATGCAAATATTGGAAGAGGCGTTGTCTGGGGGCGTGAAAAAATTGCCTGGCGAGGTCGCTTTCAAATTGCATGACACTTATGGATTTCCATTGGATTTGTCGGGTGACGTTTGTCGTGAAAAGGGCGTTGAGCTCGATGAGGTAGGCTTTCATGTGGCCATGGACAAACAAAAAGCGCAGGCCAGGGCTTCCGGAAAATTCAAAATGGACAAGGCTCTGGACTACCAAGGTCAAGCCAATGAATTCGTGGGCTATGACGCATTGACTTCAAGCACCAAGGTGCTGGCTTTGTATGTGGGTGGTGCTGCAGTGAATGAAATCTCTGCTGGCGAACACGCAAGTGTTGTGCTTCAAACCACTCCCTTTTATGCTGAGAGCGGGGGACAAGTGGGTGACCAAGGTCGATTGAGTTCACCGGGTGTTCACTTTGAAGTTGAGGACACGCAAAAAATCAAAGCCGATGTGTTCATCCACATCGGCAACTTGACCCAAGGTCAATTGAAGGTTGGTGATGTTGTTGAGGCCCATGTCAATGAGGCGGTGAGACTCGACTCGATGAGGCATCACTCTGCTACCCATTTACTGCACCATGCCTTGAGGGCTGTGTTGGGAGAGCATGTTCAGCAAAGGGGATCTTTGGTGACGCCTCAGCGCACGCGCTTTGATTTCGCACACGATGGTGCTGTGACGTCTCAACAAATCAAGCGCATTGAAGAGTTGGTGAACGCTCAAATCCTTCACAACCAAGCCACTCAAGCGGTGGTCATGGACTTGGATTCTGCCAAGACCTCAGGTGCGATGATGCTCTTTGGAGAAAAATACGCCGAAAGCGTAAGGGTCCTCACCATTGGAGACAGCAAAGAGCTTTGTGGTGGTACCCATGTCAGGGCAACGGGTGACATTGGACTCTTTAAAATCGTGGCTGAAGGGGGTGTGGCAGCCGGTATCAGGCGAATTGAAGCTGTGGCAGGTCGAGTTGCCCTGTCTCATGTGGAGCACATGCAAGCTCAGTTGGACGAAACTGCAAACACTTTGAAAACCTCTCCCGACGAGTTGGCTCAAAGGGTCAAACAAACACTTGAGCATCAAAAAGCGCTCGAAAAAGAGCTCGGTCAACTCAAGTCTCAATTGGCCGCATTGCAAAGCAACGAACTTTTGAGTTTGGCCAAATCCCACGGTCCAGTGAAAGTGCTCATTCACGAGATGAAGGGTGCTGACGCTCAAGCACTCAAGGACTCCATTGATTTGCTCAAAGACAAGTTGGGCTCAGCGGTGGTGGTGCTTTGTAGCGTTCACGGAGCTGACAAAGTGAATGTGGCGGCTGGTGTGACCAAGGATTTGACCGCAAAGATCAAGGCTGGTGACTTGGTGAATTTTGCGGCCCTTCAAGTTGGAGGTAAAGGGGGGGGGAGACCCGACTTGGCCATGGCGGGGGGAAATCAGCCCCAGCATGTGGCTCAAATGCTTGAAAGTTTGGAGCCTTGGATCGCTCAAAAGCTCTGAACCAAGCTCAAATAACGTCTCAGTCACCCATAGCGCTTTTACTCAAAGGCCTGGGGTGCCCACAGGTCTTTTAAATTGTGGTTTTTTGATAAACCAGATCCCAAACCCCATGCCCCAATCTGAGCCCTCTTTTTTCAAATTTGGTGGATGGGCGGTAGCTCGGCCTTTGTGAGTAAAGACCATCTTCGCTGTTTTGCAATTTCAGCTCAGAGAAAGTCTTGAAGACTTGACGCATCTGAACCGCGTAGGGTTCCCAATCCGTTGCGCAGTGAATGTAGCCACCTGCCTTTAATTTCTTCAGCAAAGACTCGATGAATGGGGCTTGGATGAGACGCCTTTTGTGGTGCCTGAGTTTGTGCCATGGATCGGGAAAGAAGATGTGGATGCCGTGCAAGCTTTGCTCGGGGATCATTTCCTCTAAAACCTCAACTGCATCGTGACTGATGATGCGTAAATTCTTCAATTCCATGTCATGGATGTGCATGAGCAAAGCACCAACGCCTGGTTCATGAACTTCGCAGCCTAAAAAGTTGAGCTCAGGCAACGTTTTTGCAATGCTGGTGGTGGCATCACCCATGCCAAAACCAATTTCAAAAACCACGGGTTGTTGGGTATCAAATACTGCATTCCAATCCAATGGTTTGGCTTGGTACTCAAGCACATATTGGCTTGACCATTGAGCAATGGCGTTGGACTGACCCGTGGTGGTGCGACCAGCGCGTTTGACAAAAGTTTTGATTCGCTTGGGGAACGCCACATGAGCTGGTGGGTCGAGAGGGGAGTGATCTTGGGGCATGAGAGAGAGGGTCAATTTGAAGAAAGGTCGATCGCCCAAGTGCGAAGAGAAATCAAAGAAACACAAGGATTGTGAAGTATTTTAATGCCCAGGATACATCTCTTGCCACTGCTCAGTCCAACTCAAGAGACTTGAAGCAATGTTGGAAGCTTGCCCCTTGAGCCCCAAATGTTGTGCGGCTATTTTCAATGTATCCAGTGGATGTGTGAGGTCGAGCTCAGGCGCCAGTGTTTGCTTGGATAATTTTTGTCCCAATTCATTTTTCACCAACGCAAGGTGCAAATAGCTGGGTGGCAAATGATTCAATTGTTGATAAAGGAAGATTTGCCTCGGTGTGTTGTCTGCCAAGTCCTCGCCTCTTACAACGTGTGTGACGTGTTGCTCGATGTCGTCCACAACCACTGCCCACTGGTAGCTGAATGGTCCATCTTTTCTTTTGATCACAAAGTCTCCCACCTCCAGAGCCAATTTTTGATCAAGCCGCCCAAGTCTGCGATCGGTCCATTCAATGGTTTCTTGTGGGACATGAATGCGAATGGCTCCATTGAAGTTGAGAATGGGATTGAGATCGCTCTGCATGGAGCGTAGATTCAAGGCTTTGCATGTGCCGCTGTAGACCGGGGGATGTGTCAAGGCTTGCTGCGTCTGATCGAGTGCCGCATTGACCAAATTCGACAAGGAAATAGACTTTCTAGAGCACTGGCAAGCATAAAACTTGGATTCCTCTTCAAGCACTTGTGCATATTGCCAGTAGATGTCATGTCTTTGGCTTTGGTAGAGGATTGGACCATCGCTCTCAAGGCCCAAATGAGAGAGTTGAGTGAGTATTTTTTGGGTGAATGCCTCAGAGCATCTCTCATGGTCAACGTCCTCTATGCGAATGAGCCATGTTCCGTCGTGGCTTCGTGCATCTAGCCAACTCCCAAGAGCCGTGACCAACGAGCCCATGTGCAGTGGGCCCGTTGGGGAGGGGGCAAAGCGGCCAACGTAAGGTTTCAATGGAATCAGGGTTTTAGCATTTCCAGTGCCAACGCAAGCCCACTCACAAACGCATCCTCCACGCGGTGACCGATGTGCCAGTCGCCACAAGTGCCCAAGCCAAGCTTGGCGTTCCATTGGTAGGACTGTCCAAGTGGACTCAAGGTTTTGGCATAGCGCCAACGGTGCAGTTGCGAAAACGAAGGTTCAGCATAAATGCCGGTCAGCTCCGCAAACCCCTTGAGGAGTTTGGCTTTGACCCTTTCATCAGAATCTTCTAAATGTTCCAAAGACCATTCGGTGCTGGCTTGTACGGTCCAGCGTTCAATGCCACCGCGGGCAGGTTTGGAGGACTCTCGACTGAGCCAAGCGATTCGGTGGTGGATGCTTCTAGCGCAGTTCCATTGTGGGCCCCAGCGATTCAAATTGGGCTGACTGGCTTGAGGATAAGCCATCATCAATGTCCAGCACGGTCCCATCTCCACTTTGTCAATGGCTTGAATGAAATGGGTTTTGTGAACTTTGGCGTTTGAGCGACGAAGCAATTGGGCTGCTTGGGCGCTGGGGATCGCCAAAATGACTTGGTCAAAGCCAGAGTGGATCACGCCCTCTTGGCTCAAGGTGTTCGATTGTGTGTGGCCAGTAGTTGTGGGGGCTGATTGAGCCCTCAGTTGCCAACGGCTGGGGTGAATCGCATCCACTTCAATGCTCTCGATGGTGGTGTGGATGTGCAATTGTTGATGGGCTACAAGGGGTTGGGCCCAATGCATGAGCAAAGCATTCATGCCGGGTTGTGCGACAAAGTGTGGGTCTTTGGGTGGCTTGGCGGCTTCAAAAACTGCGCCATGGGCGTCCAAAACCCTCACTCCAGTTGCACTCCAGGGTTTGACAATCGCTTGTGTGCCAGGAACTTCTTTCAAGGCTTTTGCAAAGCGTGCGTCTCTGACGGTGAAGTACTGCGCACCTTTGTCAAAACTGCCAAAGGGCGTATTTTGCGTCGCCATGCGTCCACCAGGGCCAGCGCTTTTCTCAAACACTTGGACATCATGCCCTGCTTTGATGAGGGTTCTGGCTGCAGCAATGCCTGCCATGCCGGCGCCTATGATCGCAATTCTTTTTTTCATCATCGGGCCTTTGTTTTGGTTTTAGAAGGAATTAAGGAGAGAGAATTTTTGGAGTTCGTGTTCAGCAAGGCTTTTTGGGTTGAGGGTTTATCGAGTTGGTCCAGCCACCACTTCAGAGCTCTTTTGTTTTGAATTTCCCCTCGCAAAGACTTCTCGCGTCGCCATGCATAAGATACTTTAGCAAAACGGGTGGGCCTTTCAACCTCGCAAACCACTAACTGGGAGGATTTTATGTAGGGCATTGCCACCGATAGGGGTAAAAATCCCACTCCCAAACCCAACAGTTGTGCGTGTAGTTTGGTCTGCATTGAGGGCACTGTCAAGACCTCCTGTCCGCCAAGCAAGCCAACACTTACTCCTTGTCCCTTGGGCGTAGAGTCTGCAATGGCGACGGCTCTGAAGGCTCTGATTTGAATGTCACTCAAAGGTTTTTTGATCAGGGCCAGGGGATGCTTAGGGGGGACCACAAAAACAAATTCAACTTGGCCCAGGTTTTTGTGATCAAAGCCGCTCACTTGGCCTAGGTCCCCAACCGTTCCAATTGCCAAATCGGCTTGTCCCATGGTCAGTGCGTGTAGGGTACCGGATAGGGTCTCATCTGAGAGTTTGATCCTGGTTGGTGCTTTTAAGTCATAAAAAGCTGAACACAATTCCAGGACCGTTTGACGATCGATCAGGCTATCGAGAGCAATGTGCAACTCGCTTTCCCACCCCGTGGCAATGCGTTTGATGCGGTTGGATAAGGCGTGAATATCCTCAAGCACTCGATTGCCCTCGAGTAACAAAGCTTCTCCTGCAGGTGTTAGCTTGGCCTGACGGGATTGGCGGTTAAAGAGCAGCACATCCAGCGCGTCTTCAATTTGTCGCACCCGATAGGTGAGGGTGCTCGGCACCAAATCCAAGGCCCTGGCCGCTTTGGCGAAGCTGCCCTCGTTGGCAATCAGCTGAAGCATCGCCAAAGTCTCAGGGGTCAAGACATGGTGGGCTGAATCTAAGAACATGGATGATCGTTCAAAAAAATTGAATGATGCCATCAATTGAGCTTGATGTCACGCTCAAATTAAGGCTCTATATTAGAGCTTTTAGGGAAATCATCACATGATCAAAATCAGAAAATCCGATGAAAGAGGTTACGCTGACCACGGTTGGTTGAAGTCTTATCACAGCTTTTCTTTCGCTGGCTACCATGACCCACGCCACATGGGGTGGGGTAATTTGCGCGTGATCAATGAGGACCGAATTGAGCCTGGGATGGGATTTGGAACTCATGGGCACAGAGACATGGAGATCATCAGTTACGTCCTCTCAGGCGCATTGGCACACAAGGACAACATGGGCAATGTGGTCTCCATTCCGCCTGGCGATGTTCAGCGCATGAGTGCTGGCACTGGGGTTCAACACAGTGAGTTCAACCATGCTCCAAAGGATCAGACGCACTTCTTTCAAATTTGGATTTTGCCCAACGAGTTGAACGTCACGCCAAGTTATGAGCAAAAAACGATTGATCCTCAATTGAAAAGGGGCAAACTCTTACCCGTTGCCTCAAATGTGTCCCATGAACACGCGGTCAAGATTCATGCCGATGCCACCCTTTATGCGGGCTTGTTTGATGGGGCTGAAGAGGCCACGCTTGACGTCTCAAATGAGCGATTGTTTTATGTTCACTTGGTCAAGGGTGCAATTTGTGTCAACGGTCAAAGCCTGAGCGGTGGCGACGCGGCTCTCATTTCACAAGAGGCCAAGATTCACCTTGATCATGCTCAAGGTGCAGAAGTCCTGCTTTTTGATTTGGCAGCACATTAATTTTTTTAACACAAGGAGTCAAACATGACAAAGACAGCAGTGGTATTTCATTCAGGTTATGGTCACACGCAAAAAGTGGCTCAAAGTGTTGCCGACGGTGCGCACGCTGATTTGGTTGCAATCGATGCAGAGGGCAATGTGACTGAAGCGCAATGGGCGATTTTGGATGCGGCCGATGCCATCATTTTTGGTTCTCCCACTTACATGGGAACCGTTTCATGGCAATTTAAAAAATTTGCAGACGCAACGTCAACCCGTTGGTACTCACGCGCTTGGGCCAACAAGTTGGCTGGCGGATTCACCATTTCAGCGAACTTGAGCGGTGACAAACTCTCTACACTTCAGTATTTGATCACCCTTGCCATGCAAAATGGCATGATTTGGGTGGGCCAGGATCAATTGAACGACGGGCATGTCAATCGTTTGGGGTCACATTCAGGCGTCATGGGGCAAGTTGGACCGACCGACAGTGCAGATGCCATTCCACAAAATGATTTGGACACTGCCAAGGCCTATGGAGAGCGTGTGGCCAAGTTTGCCGCAAAACTCAAAGCTTAAGGGTTAAAGCTTGGGCCCTTCAATGGGCTCGAGATTGGGTTTGAGGGCGATTCTTTCGTCAAAAACAAAGCAATTGCCCTCGTACTGATCTCCCCCGACCTCTTCAAAGTACTTCAAAATACCGCCTTCGAGTTGGTAGACCTTGGGGTGTCCGAGTTCGGAGAGCAGAATGGCTGCTTTTTCACACCGAATGCCGCCGGTGCAGTAGCTTACAACGGTTTTATCTTTGAGTTCCTCGATGTGCTGTCTGGCTTGCTCGGGAAACTGAGTGAAGTGCCTTATTTTCCAATCAATGGCATTTTTGAAGCGACCATATTCCACCTCGAAACCATTGCGGGTGTCCAAACTCACAACCTCACGCCCTTCGTCGTCAACTCCCTTGGTGAGCCACTCTTGGAGTTTTTTTGCGCTCACGCTTGGAGCCCGTCCAGCTTCAGGGCGAATGGTCGGATGATTCATCCGAATGATCTCGTTTCTAATTTTGACAATTAACTTTTTAAAGGGCTGAACCTCTGACCAACTCTCCTTTGGCGTGAGGCTTGCAAATCTGGGATCTGATTTCAGAAAATCAACAAAGGCATGAACTCGCTCGGGTAAGCCCGCCACAAATAAATTGATTCCTTCTGGAGAGAGCAAGACAGTCCCTTTGAGCTCAAGATCTTTGGCCACTCGGGTGTGCTCAAGTTTCAATGCTTCTACGTTGTCTATGGAGACAAACAGGTATGTGGAAATGTTAAGGATATTATTCACAACTCTATTTTAAGATACAAATGTTGAGTACCCGTCAAGCCTTTTGGGTTACCTTCAGGGTAAATGATGATAAACATTTTTCCATTCGATCACAAGAATGCACTACAGGTCCGACTTTTTTTCAGCCGAATAGGATTCTGTCTCAATGCACTGCGCAGTTTTGCCTACAATGGTTGGCATGTTTGTACATTTAAGACTCCACACCGAATTTTCGATCGTCGATGGTGCCAACCGCATTGATGTATTGGTCTCTGCAGCACATGCGGACGCGCAGCCTGCGCTGGCCATCACCGATTTGAACAATTTATTTGGAGCGATCAAGTTTTACAAAGAGACCAGAGGTAAAGGGGTCAAACCTGTCTTGGGTGCGGAGTTGATTGTTTCATCTCCTGTTGCTGAGCACACAGGAACAGCCAGAATCATATTGCTGGTTCAAAACAATCAGGGGTATCTGAATTTGTGTGAGCTCATTGCGCGAGCTTGGACGCAAAATGTGCAGCGTGATCAAGCCGTGGTGAAATGGGAGTGGTTGGTTGAACTCAATGCAGGTTTGATCGCTCTCTCGGGCGCTCAGCAAGGATTTGTGGGTCAAGCCTTGGTGCAAAAGGATGCGTCAAAAGCAAAGGACTACGCGCTTGAATTCGCGTCCCTTTTCCCCCATCGTTTTTATTTAGAGGTTCAAAGGGCCGGGCGTGTGGATGACGAGATGCACGTGAGCGCCGTGGTTCAGCTTGCCTCGCAACTGAAGTTGCCCATCGTTGCAACCCATCCCATTCAATTCACCTTAGAGGATGACTACGAAGCGCACGAGGCAAGGGTTTGCATTGCAGAAGGCGAGATTTTGGCCAACCCCAAGCGTGTGCGCAAATTCACGAAGCAGCAATATTTCTTGAGCACTCAAGAGATGCTCTCCAAATTTGCTGACCTCCCCAGTGCCATTGCCAATACGCTTGAAATTGCAAAGCGATGCAATTTGACTTTAACACTGGGTAAGCCTCAACTACCGGACTATCCCACTCCTATGGTGGATGGGCAACGAATGCCCATTGATCTGTATTTCAAAGAGGCATCACACGAGGGCTTGAATCAGCGCTTAGAGGCTTTGTATCCTGATTCACAAGAGCGAGAGGGTGTAAGAGCGCAATACGTTGAGCGTTTGGAGTTCGAAATCAATACGATTTTGAAAATGGGCTTTCCAGGTTATTTCTTGATCGTGAGTGATTTCATTCAATGGGCCAAATCCAACGGTTGTCCCGTTGGTCCTGGAAGGGGGTCTGGGGCCGGTTCTTTGGTGGCGTATGCATTGAAGATCACTGATTTGGATCCCTTGCAGTACAAACTGCTCTTTGAGAGATTTTTGAACCCAGAGCGGGTATCGATGCCTGACTTTGACATTGACTTTTGCCAATCCAATCGAGATCGCGTCATTGAATACGTGAAGCAAAAATATGGCGTCAACGCCGTGAGTCAGATCGTGACCTTTGGTACCCTTGGCGCGCGAGCAGCGATTCGCGATGTGGGACGTGTGATGGACATGAGCTACACGTTTTGCGACGGCATCTCTAATGCCATACCCAATAAACCAGGGCAGCACATGACCATTGCACTGGCCATGGAACAAGTGCCAGCGCTGGCTGAGAGGTTTGAGAAAGAAGAGGACGTCAAGACCTTGCTCACCATGGCTCAGCGTCTTGAAGGCTTGTCCCGTAATGTGGGCATGCACGCCGGTGGAGTCTTGATTGCGCCAGGCAAGTTGACCGATTTCTGTCCCTTGTATCAACAGCCAGGAAGTGATTCGGCGGTCAGTCAGTTTGACAAAGACGATGTGGAAGCCGCAGGCTTGGTGAAGTTCGACTTTTTGGGACTGGCCACGCTTACGATTTTGAACATCGCCAAAGAGTTGATCACGAGCAGGCATCCCACACAAGCCGACTTCAATTACGAGTCCATTGATCTAAAAGATCCTTTGACCTACAAATTGTTCCAAGAAGGTAAAACTGAAGCAGTATTTCAGTTTGAGAGCCGTGGCATGCAAGGCATGCTCAGAGACGCCAGGCCCACTCGCCTGGAGGATTTGATTGCCCTCAACGCCTTGTATCGCCCTGGCCCAATGGATTTGATCCCTAGCTTCGTGGCGCGAAAACATGGGCGAGAAGAGGTCCAGTATCCGCACCCCTTGGCCGAGTCGGTATTGGCTGAAACTTATGGGATCATGGTCTACCAAGAGCAGGTGATGCAGGTGGCCCAGATTTTGGGAGGTTATTCACTTGGAGGCGCTGACTTGCTCAGGCGCGCCATGGGTAAGAAAAAAGCCGAAGAAATGGCCGAGCATCGAAGTATCTTTCGAGAGGGTGCTGCCAAAAAAGACATTCCACAACCCAAGGCCGATGAAATCTTTGATTTGATGGAGCGTTTTGCGGGGTATGGATTCAATAAATCTCATGCTGCAGCGTATTCCTTGCTTGCTTATCACACGGCTTGGATCAAGGTTCACTTCACAGCCGAGTTTTTCTGCGCCAACATGACCGTTGAGATGGACAACACCGACAAGCTCAAGGTGTTGTTCGAAGATGCGATCAAAATGGGTTTGAGTTTTGAAGCGCCTGATGTCAACAGGGGTGGTCCTGTTTTTACGCCTATATCGGATAAAGAAATCCGATATGGACTGGGCGCCATCAAAGGCACAGGACAGCAAGCCATTGAGGCATTGGTCAGAGCTCGTGAGGAGGGAGGACCCTTCACCAGTTTATTTGATTTTTGTAACCGAGTAGATCGCACCAAATTCAATAAACGTACTCTGGAAGCCTTGATCAAAGCAGGTGCATTCGATGGCATTGATCGAAATCGCGCCGCATTGGTTGCATCGATTGAATTGGCTTTTCAGTTTGCTCAATCTCAAGAGGCCAACTCTTTGCAAGTGGGGCTCTTTGACGATGCTGGTGAGCACGGAAGTGGCACGCAAGAGCCCGCCATGGTTGCCCAACTGCCTTGGGATATCAAGGAGCGTTTGACACAAGAAAAGTCTGCACTTGGCTTTTATTTGTCGGGTCATTTGTTTGATGCGGTCGAGAGCGAAGTCAGGCAATTTGCAAAGCGCAAAATTGAAGATTTGATGGACTCTCGTGAGCCACAAATTTTGGCTGGAGTGATCACCGATTTCAAGGTCATCAACGCCACCAATGGGCGAATTGGTTTGTTCAAGCTCGATGATAAATCGGGCACCATTGAGGCAAAAGTTGATGATGCAACCTTGAACGCGAATCGCCACCTTTTCAAAGACGATGAGGTGGTGGTCATCATGGGCAAGGTGCAGCCTGATCGCTTCTCGGGTGGTGGATTGAGACTCAATGTGAACCAAATTTGGGACCTTTCCATGGCTCGCTGTCGCTTTGGAAAATACCTCAAGCTCACGGTCAATGGCACGCCTCCTGACATTGATCGAATGATCAAAGACTTTCCCCCTCAAATTGAGGAGACCGAGCAAGGTGAGTTGGTCAAGGGCCTTCCAGTGCGCTTGAAGTTGTTGAGAGATCAAGTCACGGCTGAAATCCAGTTGGGCAACCGTATTAAATTCTTTCCCAGCGATGCAGCTTTGGCCAGTTGGATGGTTCAAGCTCACGATGGGCAATCACAAATCATTTACGATTGAACGTCATGTTTTGGACACTACCGACACTGTTGACTTGGACAAGAATCTTGGCGATCCCTTTGATCGTGTCGGTTTTTTATTGGCCTGTTTCCGAAGCAGACCGCAATTTGATTGCAACCGTCATGTTTGTGATTTTTGCGCTCACCGATTGGCTTGACGGATTTTTGGCCAGAAAGCTCAATCAAACATCCGCTTTTGGGGCCTTTTTAGACCCTGTGGCGGATAAATTTTTGGTTTGTGCGTGTGTTTTGATTTTGGTGCATCTGGGCAGGACCGATGTGTTTGTGGCGCTCATCATCATTGGTCGTGAGATCGCCATTTCTGCTCTTAGAGAATGGATGGCTCAATTGGGTGCCAAGAAAAGCGTTGCAGTGCACATCTTAGGTAAGCTCAAAACGGCAGTTCAAATGACGGCCATTCCATTTTTGCTCTACAACGATCTTTTGTTCGGTGTTTTGGATACCGGATACATTGGGCAGATTTTGATTTGGGTGGCTGCTGTGCTCACCATTTGGTCCATGATTTATTACCTGCAAAAAGCCTTGCCCATCATTCGGCAGCACGTTCAATGATGTCGGCAGACTCTAGCCCTGATAAAACGAAATTGTTGCTGGCTTTGATGCCTGCAGTTTTCGTGCTCATTTGGAGCACTGGCTTTGTCGTGGCGCGTTTGGGCATGCCCTTTTCCCCGCCCTTTACTTTCTTGGAATTTCGCTACTTGCTCTCCATTGCTGTTTTTTGTATTTGGATTGCTTTGGCCAAAGTGCCTTGGCCACGATCAAGAGCCCAATGGTTTCACATTGGGGTGACAGGAGTGCTCATGCATGCGGGTTATTTGGGAGGAGTTTGGGCGGCGGTTAAAGCAGGAATGGGTTCGGGCCTATCGGCATTGATTGTGGGTTTGCAGCCCGTGCTCACTGCGCTGTGGTTGTCTTATCGCGGTGGAGAAATACGGGCTAGACAATGGACAGGCTTGTTGTTTGGATTTTTAGGTTTGACCTTGGTGCTTTGGAACAAGTTGGAGCAAAGCACTGAGATCAATTGGCTCTCAGGAGCCTTTGCTTTGATGGCCTTGATGTCAATCACCACTGGGACTCTGTATCAAAAAAGACATGTTTTGCCTTGTGACGTGAGAACGGCCAATACAGTGCAATTGATTTTTGCTGCCCTGGTTACTGCCCCGTTATGTTGGATGGAGTCAGAATCTTTTGTGTTGACCCAGCAGTCGCTCATTGCAATGGTATGGTCAGTATTTGTGTTGACCATTGGGGGCAGTTCGTTGCTTTATTTGTTGATACAAAAGGGTGCTGCTTCAAAAGTGAGCAGTTTGATGTACTTGGTGCCACCTTGTACGGCTTTCATGGCATGGTTGATTTTCAATGAGCCCATTAGCTTACTGACACTTCTTGGAGTTGGGTTGACAGCCTTTGGTGTTTATTTGGTCATCAAGACGCCGGCAAGAACTCAAGAAGTAACTTGACTCTTTTTTTGCTCATTTGAGCGTATTCAAAAGGAATTTAGACATGTGCGCACATCGGATTGCGGTGATTGCTGGTGACGGCATTGGACAAGAAGTCATGCCAGAGGGGATTCGAGCACTGGAAGCGGTTTGCAGTCGTTTCAACATAGGTATTGAATTCGATCATTTTGATTTTGCGTCGTGGCCATACTTTGAGCGCCATGGCAAGATGATGCCCGATGATTGGAAGGACCAAATCGGAGGGCACGATGCTATTCTTTTCGGAGCTGTGGGCTGGCCCGAGAAAATTCCAGACCATATCTCACTTTGGAATTCTCTTCTTTTGTTTCGCCGCGAATTTGATCAGTATGTCAACTTGCGGCCTGCGCGTTTGATGCCTGGCATCATTGCACCTGTGGTTCGAAAGGATGGCAGTCGCCGAGAGCCTGGTGAGATTGACATGTACATTGTGCGAGAAAACACCGAAGGTGAGTACTCTAGTGTGGGTGGAAAAATGTTTGCAGGCACGGATCGGGAAATCGTGATGCAAGAGTCCATCATGTCCAGGGTAGGTGTGGACAGAATTTTGAAATTTGCATTTGACTTGGCCATGTCTAGGCCCAAGAAGCATCTCACCAGCGCCACCAAATCCAATGGAATTGCCATCACGATGCCTTACTGGGATGAGCGAGTGAGCGAAATGGCCAAATCCTATCCTGAGGTCCATGTTGATAAATTTCACATTGACATCTTGACCGCTCACTTTGTGCAACGTCCCGATTTCTTTGATGTGGTTGTGGCCAGTAATTTGTTTGGGGACATATTGAGTGATTTGGGTCCTGCTTGCACTGGCACCATCGGTATAGCTCCCTCAGCCAACATCAACCCAACGCGTGAGATGCCATCTTTGTTTGAGCCTGTACATGGCTCAGCGCCTGATATTGCTGGGAAAAAGATTGCAAATCCCATCGGGCAAATTTGGTGTGCCGCCATGATGCTTGAGTTTTTGGGCCACAAGCAAGCCCACGACGAAGTGCTCAAAGCCATTGAAGCGGTATTGATTCCCAATAGTGGTGCGCCCAAAACGCCCGATTTAGGGGGTAACGCGCAAACCCAGGACTTAGGGAAAGCCATAGCTCAAACTTTATCGAATTAATTTGATTTTTCTTTCGATTTTTTTATGAAATTAAATGAAATCGTCTAGAATCCAAATCCGCGCTTTTGTTTTTGTGAAATTTAACGATCGTTGATGTCATGAAAATTTGCGATGCATCTTGGGCCATTGATGAAGAACAATCAGTCAATGTCCTTAGGTCACAAACTTATTGATAAACATCAGACCTGTATTTAGGTAGGGGATTTTTCTGTGAACAAATCTGAATTGATTGAGCATATTGCAAAGCATGCTGACATTTCTAAAGCTGCAGCTTCTAGGGCTCTAGATGCTACAGTTGGTGCTGTTAAGACAACCTTGAAAAAGGGTGGTACTGTATCTTTGGTTGGTTTTGGTACTTTTGCTGTTACCAAGCGTGCTGCTCGCACAGGACGCAATCCACGCACAGGCGCAGCCATTAAAATCAAGTCTGCAAAGGTGCCAAAGTTCCGTCCAGGTAAAGCTTTAAAAGAAGCTTTGAATTGATTTGTGTTTTCCGGTTGGGTGCTTAGCTCAGTTGGTAGAGCGGCGCCCTTACAAGGCGTAGGTCGGCGGTTCGAGCCCGTCAGCACCCACCAACCACTCACAAGGGCGAACTCAGTTCGCCTTTTTTGCTTTCTATTCACACCACAATAGTACGAGGTTGCATGTTTGATTTTGTCCGTCAACACACGAAAATAATGCAGATTTTGTTGTTTCTGCTTATTTTTCCCTCCTTTGTTTTATTCGGCATTGATGGCTACAACAGATTTTTAGACAATGGCCAGGTTGTCGCCTCCGTGGATGGACAAAAGATCAATCAAAACGAGTGGGACCGAGTGCATCAATCTGAAGTGGACCGCATGAAGGCATCCATGCCCAATTTGGATGCCAAATTCTTTGACTCTCCGATCGCTAAATTTGCAAGCCTTGAGCGTTTGGTTCGTGATCGAGTGCTGCAAGCTGCGGCCACTCATTTGCATCTTCAGGTGAGTGATCAGCGTTTGGCGCAAACTTTAAGTCAAAACCCTGCCATTGCGCAACTTAAGAAACCTGATGGAACTCTGGATGTAGAGCGCTACAAGTCTTTGTTGGCCGCTCAAGGCATGTCTGCTGATATGTTTGAAGGACAAATGAGGCAAGACTTGGCCAAACAGCAAGTGCTCTTGGGCGTGAGCCAAAGTGAGACGACAGGTCAAGTTGCTTTGGAATCGGCTTTGAATGCATATTATGAAAAGCGCTCAGTACAGATTGTGCGTTTTTTGCCCTCTGATGTCTTGGCCAATCTCAAACCCAGTCACGATGAGTTGATGGCTTATTACAAAGAGCACAGTCAAAATTATCAATCCCCTGAGCAAGCAAGCATTGAGTATTTGGTTTTGAATTTGCAGCAAGTGCAAAAATCAATCACTTTGGCCGATGCTGATTTGAAAACCTATTACGAGCAAAATATTGCCAAGTCCAGCGCACAAGAGGAGCGTCGCGCCAGCCACATTTTGCTCACCACCAACAAAAGCATGACTGACGCTGAGAAGGCCGCTGTCAAAGCCAAAGCACAATCGGTGCTTGATGAGTTGAAAAAGTCACCCAATCAGTTCGCAGCCCTTGCACAAAAGTACTCTCAAGATCCTGGCTCTGCAGCCAAAGGAGGAGACTTGGATTTCTTTGCCAAAGGTGCAATGGTCAAGGCGTTTGAAGACGCGGCCTTTGCGATGAAGAAGGATCAAATTTCTGACTTGGTTGAGAGCGAATTTGGATATCACATCATCAAGGTGACTGGCATCAAGACGCCCAAGGTCGAGAGTTTTGAGTCCGCAAAAGCTGAAATCGAAAAACAAGTGCGTCGTGAGCAAGCGCAAAAGAAATTTGCTGAGGTTGCAGAATCTTTCACCAATTTGGTCTACGAACAGCCGGACTCTTTGCAGCCAGCTGCTTCAAAACTCAAGCTCAACATCGAAACGTTTGACGCTTTGAACAAGTCTCCTGATCCCAAGGCCATGTCTGGCGCGGATTGGATGAAGAACCCCAAATTTTTGGAGGCCGTTTTCTCGCCCGATGTGATCGAGAAAAAGCACAACACCCAGGCTGTGGAAGTGGCTCCCAACACATTGGTGGCTGCGAGAATCAAAGAGTACAAGCCTGCCAAAACGTTGGATTTCGATGTGGTGAAAGCTTCGGTTGAGCTCCAGTGGAAGCAAGACCGCTCTCTGACCTTGGCCAAAGAGGCTGGAAAGGCCAAGTTAGACGCTTGGAAAGCGCATCCAGAGCAGGCTCAATTGCCCAAGGAGGTGGTTGTTTCTCGTGAAAAAGGCAAAGAATATCCTGTTAAATTGATCGAAGCGGTTCTGAGAACGCCCCTCAAGGCAGGAGAGCCAGCTTGGAATGGTATCGATTTGGGGCAAGAGGGTTATGCCGTTGTCAAAGTACTCAAGGTTGAGCCCTCAGAGGTCATGAGTGCGGATCGAACACGCGAAAAAGCCCAATTGGGTCAATGGCTGGCTGATGCTGAGAGCGAGGCCTACTATGAGCATTTGAAATCGGGTTTGAACGTCAAAATCACGGCTTCCAATCCGATTGCAGTTCGATAATCGAATCGGTTTTGACTCCAGAATTTGATTTTCTTCAAGGATTGAATATATAATATAGATCTTTGGTGGCTGTAGCTCAGTTGGTAGAGTCCAGGATTGTGATTCCTGTTGTCGTGGGTTCGAGCCCCATCAGCCACCCCAGTTTGATTTTGCAAAAAGCCCATTCCAGATGGGCTTTTTGTTTTTTAGGGCCTAGAAAATTACTTGTTAATGGCTCTGGGCTCCCCAGAAAACTTCATTTTGGCGAGTTGAATGACTTTTTGAGCCGTTGTCCAACCCCTTGAAAATTCATTTGCGGGTGTGTCATCTAATCTTCACGACCGCCATGTAACGTCTGCTGAAATATTTTCAGGAGTTGCTCAACATGTCAAACCCATCAAGGCGTGATTTCATCATCAAGGTGTCCACCGTATCAGCAACCATAGCAAGCGGTGGAGCCTTGTCTGCTTGTGGCAGTTCCTCGTCTCCAATGGTCAACTTCAATTACGGAGTCGCAAGTGGAGACCCATCCTTGGATGGGATCGTATTATGGACGCATGCCAAATACGCCGATCTGTCCTTGGCCAACAACCCAGTTCCTTTGAAATATGAAGTCGCAACCGATAATGGTTTCAACAATGTCGTCAAGTCAGGAACAACAACTTCAAATCCTGCGCTTGGTTTTACCGTAAAAGTGACAGTGAGTGGTTTGAATGCGGGTAGCGACTATTTTTATCGCTTCTCTAGTGATGTGTACCGTTCGGGTGTGGGCAAGACCAGAACCATGCCAAGTGCTGATGCCAAGCAAGTGAAGTTGGCAGTTTTCTCATGCACTCTTTATTCCGCTGGATTTTTCAACGCCTATGCAGAGGCTGCAAAGTCTGACGCTCAATTTGCTGTGCACTTGGGGGACTATATTTACGAGTACGGATCAGACCCTACTAAATTTGGAAATACCAATTTACTAGGCGGCTATTCTGCTGCTTCGATTGGTCGCGTGGCCACTCCAGCAAATGACATCGTCAGCTTGGACGATTACAGGACACGTTATGCTCAATACCGAAGCGATCCCAATTTGCAGATCTTGCACGCTTCGATGCCATGGATCACCGTTTGGGACGACCACGAGTTTGCAAACAATTCATTTTTGACGGGTGCTGAGAACCACGACCCGAAGACCCAAGGGGATTGGACCGTGAGAAAAAACAATGCCGCTCAGGCCTATCACGAGTGGCTGCCCAACCGCAATGACCCCCTAGATGTGGCAAATCGTTTCAAGATTTATCGCCGCTTTGATTTTGCAAACATTCTGTCTCTTCACATGCTTGACACTCGCATGGAAGGGCGTGTGCAACAGTATGCCAATTACGGAACGGCAACATCAGTGGCAGACTATCAGCCCTATATTACGGGCTTGTTGACGGGCTCAGACGTCTCACGAACCATGATCAGTGCCACGCAACTGGATTGGTTGCAAAAGGGCTTTGCTTCTTCGAGCGCCAAGTGGCAAGTTTTGGGTAATCAAGACATCATGGCTAAAATTTGGTGGCCAGCCAGTATATTGACTCCCTTGGGTTCGGCTTACGTGAATCCCTCCGCCGCCAACTTGGCCAGTTTTTCAAAGGCGGTCACGGACTATTTGACCGCCAAAATGACTGCTGCTCAAGGCGGCACATTGACTGCTACGCAAAGTGCCTTGCTCGATCCATCAATGAATCCCAAGCTTCCTTACAACTTGGATTCGTGGGATGGCTATCCCTTGAACCGAGAGTTGGTGTTGCAATCCATTCAAGCTTTGAATAAGCCTTTAATTGCTCTATCTGGTGATTCTCACAACGCATGGTTCTCTCAATTGACCACTCTCAAGGGGCAAAAGGTTGGTGTTGAATTTGCTGGCAGTTCAGTGACCTCGCCAGGATTTGAATCATTGGGTTTGTCTAGTATTGCTTCCGCCCTCGACGGAAGTGTCAACAGCAAGCAATGGTCGGATGGTAACGGTAAGAGCTATGGAATCATTGACGATTTGAATTACATGGATGCCAAGTCCAGAGGTTATTTGATGATGACCTTTACGCTTGATAGCGTGAAAGGAGAATACGTTTATTTGGACACTGTCGCCTCGAGCACTTACAAAGCCAGTGTAGGCAAAACCATCACCGTCACCCCAGACTTGAAAGCAAGCTACGCTTGACGGCTTGACGGCTTGACGGCATTGCATCACCCAAGCCAACTTGCTTGATCAAGACTGGCTGAAAAGCTCCGCGCGTCTTGTGTCATCACCTGCTGACCTCTGTCAGGGAGTTATTCCACCCAACAGGCTTCCTTCATAAGCAAGGTTAGCTCAAATTCGGCTTTCAATCTCCCCTGTAATGGGCTCAGCATCTTCACTGAACGGCTAAGAACCTTTGTGAAAAGGCGGGATGTGAGCACTTGATTGAAACCCAAATGGTGATATGATGATATTATTAATTTAAAAGTACTATTTTTTGTCGTTGATTTTGTTATTTATAAATCATAAAGTATGAATAAAATTCCACTTGAGTCAGACGTCTTTGAGGCTTTGGCCAATGCGGAGCTTGCGGCAAGGCTGCTTTTGTTCATGGCAGGTCAAGCCCGAGCAGATCCCTTCACTTTTGAGGTGACGCCTGAGGAGCTGTCATGCTTGTTTGAGGGCTTTGGGTTAAGTCAGTGCGATACGATGCCCTCAAGTCACAACGGAGTTCATCAATGTTGAGAAGAGACTTGTTGGCAATGCTGGGTTTGGGATTTTCTCAAGCAGATGCAGTTTCAAAGTCGTCCAGCTCAGGACCAAATTACACGCAGTTCAAGGGACAAACTGTTGTGATGAGCGTGCCCGCGCATCCTCATTTGGATGCCATGATTGAGTTGATTGGTCTCTTTACTCGCGAGACGGGCATTAAAGTAGAACTGGACCGAGTCGACATGGAGCACATCAAGGGCAAGCAGCTCAGACAACTCCATCGGCCGCAGTCGGACTACGATGTACTCAGCTACATCAGCATGTGGAAAACCGAATATGTGGCAAAAGGGCTCATTCAAGAGTTGCAGCCGTTTTTTGCCAACCCCAAATTGAGTGACCCCCATTACGATTTCCAGGATTTGGTCCCTGCCTTTGTTGAAAATGTTGGTTTGGTAGGAGGCCCCAAAGGGTACTTGGCTGGAGAGGGTGCTAGGCTGTATGGGCTGCCCTATGGTGCAGAGACTTCCATCATGGCCTATCGTCGCGATGTGTTCGATCGTTTGGGGCTCTTGCCTCCCCAAACTTATTCTCAACTCACTGCTTTGTTACCCTTGCTCAAAGACAAATCCAACATGGGTGCTTTGACCTCACGCGGTAAATCAGGACACCAGTGCGTGCACGCTTGGTTGCTCCATTTGAACCCACTTGGCGGACGAGTTTTTGACGATCATTGGAGATGTGCTTTTGATCAGCCTGAGGGTGTTGAGGCCCTTCAAACATTGAAGTTGATCAAGGATACTGGGCCCAGTGACATTGCCTACTTTGGCCAAGGGGAAATGGTTGATTCATTCATTCAAGGGCAGTCGAGCCTGTACATCGATTCAACCTTGATCTTTAGCTTGATCAACAAACAAGCTTCACGAAAATTAAAAGAGAAATTTGCATTTGCGCTTCATCCCAAAGGACTTGTGCATTCTTCAGAGTCTGGTGGGCTGGGTTTGGCCGTGGCCAGTCATGCCAAAAATCCTGAGGCGGCCTTTCTCCTGATTCAATGGCTCACGAGCAAGGCACAGGACAAAGCCGTTTGTCAATTGGGAGGCTTGCCCGCTCGGTTGTCCACGGTAAAGGATCCTAGCTTGAGTCAGAAAATGCCTGAATTGGCGTTGTTGGCCCAACAATTAAAATACATCAACGCAGACTGGAGACCGATCATTGCGCAGTGGGATGCCATCAACGTTGAAGAGCTTGGAGTTGCCGTTTTTCAGGGCATGAATGGTGAAAAAACACCCTTCAGTGCGCTCAATGATGTTGCGCCGACCGTGTCTCAGCGCATGCTCAAAGCCGGATACACATCGCTCTAGTTCAACCCCATGTCAAATGCAACACAAAAGTCCATCGGCAAGGTAGAGAGGTTCAGGATCTTTCTGCTTTGGGCTGGTCTCATGATGGTGGTGATGATCATGATCATGATGGGTTTGTTGTTCATGTCCAGCATTCGCGAGCAAGAGCTCAGTGGCAAACTCACCGAGGCCAAAGCGGTCGAGCGCATGGTGCTCTCCAACTTGGAGGGTCAAGTTCTGTATTTGGATGAACGGCTTAACTTTGCTCGCCAAATCTATTTGAGTCAATCTCACGTCAAGAAAATAGATCCCCAAATCCTCCTCCAAGACAGGCCATTCAAGACGTCTGCTGTTCGCAACCTCATCGTCTTCAATGCAAAAGACGAGCCGCAGTCTTATGCGCCTTCATTGGATTTGCCAATGGACTTTGCTCAAGCCCTCAATAAAGCCAGATCAAGTCTTTCGGATGCGCCTCAGTCAAGTGTGGTGATTAAGAACAAAGTGGTCATGGCCTGCAGGGTCTTGCCCATGCACAGCGTGGATGGACTGTATTTGGGTGCAGTGGTGGGGGTTGTCAACCCCAGTTGGGTGGATGATTTGATGCAGGATGTGCTGAACTCTTACGGGCTCAAACTGCATTTGCTGTGGACTGGATTTGACATCACCCAAGTGGAGGACACGAAAGGGAGAATGAAATCCAAAGCATCCCTTGATGTGCTCAATAAATCTGTTCACTTAGCACTTGAGGCACGCATTGAGATCAATCCAAATGAAATCAAAAACACTTGGTCTCATTCTTTGTACATCTTGGCTTTGAATTTGTTGCTTGGGATTTTTTGTTTGACTGTGGCTGCATTTTTGATTCAAAAAATGTACAAAAAACTCACTCAAAGCATCCTTCAAGAAAGACTCAATCAGTCTGAGGGTGAAATGCGTGCCAGTTTTGTGGCCAACATGAGTCATGAGCTCAGAACACCTGTGAGCGGAATTGTGGCTGCTTGTGAGTTGTTGATTCATGAGGGTCCTTCTGCTGAGCAGCTCAAGACTCTTGAGTTGATTCAAAAAGCGGGTGTACATTTGATCAAGTTGCTCAATGACATTTTGGATTTGTCAAAAATGGACGCTCACTCCATTCGAATCAAGGAGGAGTTGGTCGACCCTCATGAGGTTTTTGCTGAATGTGTGGAGCTCTTTAGACCATTGGCCAACGCCAAATCTCTTGATCTGAGTGTTCAAGTGCTGGTGCCAACGCACACTTGGGTTTACGTGGATGCGTTCAGACTCACTCAAGTGGTCACCAATCTCTTGGCCAATGCCATCAAATTCACTGCGCATGGTTTCATTGGTTTGCGTGTTGAGTTGATGTCTTGCGATTCAAATGATCTTGAGCACGTACTCAAGATCATCATTGAGGATTCGGGCATTGGCATCAAACAGCATGAAATAGAAAGGCTGTTTCAGCCCTTTTTTCAAGCCGACTCATCTCAAAATCGTGCCTTTGGTGGAACGGGCTTGGGACTGACCATCAGCAAGCAATTGGTGGATTTGATGGGGGGACACATCACCGTTAAAAGTGACATTGGCATGGGTAGCAGCTTCACGGTGGAGTTGCCAGTGCAAACTCAAGTTGTGCAATCCATTTCTGATGAGCCATCCAACGAAAACACCCCTCAAGTCGCAGCACCTGATCAAGAGCGACCCTTGGCTGGACTCAGGGTTTTATTCGCTGAGGACAACCCGATCATTCAATCTGTGTATTCTGCGCTCATGTCCTCCTTGGGCTGCAATTGTTCAATTGCAAGCAACGGACAAGAGGCGTTTGATCAATTCACAGAGAAAGAGTTTGACGCCATTGTGATGGATTGCCACATGCCCAAAGTGGACGGCTTTGAGGCCACTTTGAAAATTCGCACGTGGGAAGCCCAGCACCCGCATTTAAAACCAATACCCATCATTGCGTTGACGGCTTCCTTTGCTCTTGAGGATCAAATGAGGTGCAAGGAGGTGGGGGTGAATGAATTTTGCACCAAGCCACTCACCCGCGAATCGTTGCAATTGGTTTTGATTCAATGCCTAAAGGATTGAGGCATTGAATCCTTGGGTTTTCAAGACTTTGACAAGTCCAGCCAAGTGGCAACGACGCTATCGGGATTCAGTGAGAT
>Ga0208618_1000016_pt1 | contig 102040 bp, 89 predicted proteins | sample CryBogCBE18Jul08_FD_184585 | JGI IMG/M metagenome (GOLD analysis project Ga0208618, IMG submission 184585) | Freshwater microbial communities from Crystal Bog, Wisconsin, USA - CBE18Jul08 (SPAdes) | ecosystem: Environmental > Aquatic > Freshwater > Lake | place: Crystal Bog, Wisconsin, USA...
ACTGGCCTTAAGTTATCGATTAATCTATTCCGACGGTTGCAAGCGAAGCTAAAAAGAAAAGACCGTGTTCTAGGCTAATGGTTGGGTTGGTTCACCGCCGTTTTGAATGATATTGAAATTAGAAAACAAATAACTCACTTAAGGGACTTGAGTAGTGAGAACTAGAACTTGGGCGAGACTTTTAAATTAATGGGAATTCCATGTAGAGTCCAAAATTCATTTGCTAAATGGCGAAACAGCAGAGTGTGATTCGTTCTTTTGCTCTTCTAACTTGGCTTTGAAAGGGTCAACCCCTGGGGGATAAGTTGGCTCGCTCTGAAGGATGACAACCGGATGACTCTTTTCTTTGTTGTCCAAGAACTCCTTGAATGGGTCCTTTGGTGTACTTGCCAAGGAATTCGCCTCAATGTCCATGATTGAAGGTGATTCGCCTGTCTTCTGTTCAAAATCGGTTCGACCAACTTTAGGGATTTGTAGCAATGATTCCATGGGGGAATGATTCGGAACAGTTATTGCATAAAGAATCCAAGCGCCAAGCAAAATTATGGTCAGAGTCAAAATTCTCCACCAAATGTTATGCTGCTTCATATCAACACTTTGTTGTAGAAAATTTCAAGATTGCCCATTCATCAGTTGTTTATTTTCTTAACTTTCCAAACGCTGCTGCCATTGCTCCGTTCAAAGGCATAACTGGAGGCACTGATCTAGCTCGTTGAGCTGAATGACCATTGCCCTGACTTAGATCTGGGCTTTTCCGCCTGACATCATCCGTCAATCGCATGGTCAATGCAATTCGCTTCCTTTGTTCGTCTACCTCTACGACCTTAACCTTTACAACCTCACCCACTTTAACAACCGAATGTGGGTCTTTGACAAAAGTATTCGAAAGTGCAGAAATATGAACTAAACCATCTTGGTGAACACCAATGTCCACAAAAGCGCCAAAGGCAGCCACGTTGGTGACCACGCCTTCTAAAATCATATCCACTTTGAGGTCACCAATCGACTCAATGCCATCCTTGAAAGTGGCCGTGGTGAATTCAGGGCGTGGATCGCGTCCAGGCTTTTCAAGTTCTTTAAAGATATCCGTTACCGTTGGAACACCGAACACATCATCAGCATACTTCTCAGGCTTGAGTGTTTTCAATAGACCCGTGTCGCCAATGATGTCTTTGACTCCTTTTTTAATATCATTCAATATCTTTTCAACCAAAGGGTATGACTCTGGGTGAACTGCTGAAGCATCCAATGGATTGGTGCCGTTCATGATTCGTAAAAATCCTGCTGCTTGCTCAAATGTTTTTTCACCCAATCTTGGAACTTTGAGAAGGTCTTTTCGACTTTGATAAGCTCCGTTGATGTCTCTGTAAGCAACGATGCCTTCAGCCACTGAAGTCGACAGACCTGACACCCTGGAGAGCAAAGGCGCGGATGCAGTGTTGACGTCGACTCCTACAGCATTCACACAATCTTCGACCACGGCCACCAACGACTTTGCCAGTTGACTTTGCATCACGTCATGTTGGTATTGACCGACCCCAATGGACTTGGGGTCAATTTTCACCAATTCTGCCAATGGGTCTTGTAGCCGACGTGCGATGGACACCGCACCTCTCAAAGACACATCCATGCCAGGCAATTCTTTGCTTGCGTATTCCGAGGCTGAATAAACAGAAGCTCCTGCCTCTGAAACCACAACCTTCGCCAGGTTCAATTCAGGCTTTGATTTAATCAGTTCTTGGGCCAATTTATCCGTTTCTCGCGAACCTGTGCCGTTACCAATGGAGATCAAACTTGCATTGTGTTTGGTTGCCAGACGTGACAAAGTGCTCAGCGCTCCTTGCCAATCGTTTTTAGGTTGATGGGGATAAATCACATCGGTATCCACGACTTTACCAGTTGAATCAACAACTGCCACTTTGACGCCCGTGCGAAGCCCAGGATCCAATCCAATGGTTACTCTCGGGCCTGCAGGAGCAGCCAACAAGAGGGCCTTGAGATTCCTGGCAAAGACGTTGATGGCCTCGGTTTCGGCTCGCTCTCTTAGAGCACCCATCAACTCAGACTCAAGATGCAACAAGAATTTGATCCTCCAAGTCCAGCGTACCGTATCAAGCAACCATTGATCGGCTGCTCTACCCTGATTTTTGATTTTGAAATGCGAAGCGATTCGAATCTCACAAGGATTGTGCTCGGAATTCCATGTGGCCTTCTCATCTTCCGAATCAAGTCGAAGGCTCACCGTCAAAACCTCTTCTCGCCGACCTCTCAAGAGCGCCAAAGCACGGTGAGAGGGAATCTGCATCAGTGGTTCAACGTAATTGAAATAATCCGAAAACTTCTCCCCAGCTTGCTCTTTGCCCTCGATGACTTTGGATTGAACCACGCCATGGTCTTGGAGATAGGTGCGCAAACTCTGAAGCAGTGTGGCATCTTCAGAAAAACGCTCCATCAAGATTTGACGCGCGCCATCCAAAGCCGCCTTGGCATCCATTACACCTGGGTTTTCTCCTTGCTCTGATGAGAAGGGCTCTTTGATGTATTTGACTGCCTCCAGTTGTGGATCAAGCATGGGATTTGACAACAAGTCGTTGGCCAAGGGCTCCAATCCAGCTTCTTTGGCAATTTGCGCTTTGGTTCTGCGCTTTTGTTTGTAGGGCAGGTACAAGTCTTCAAGACGGGTTTTATCTTCCGCCAACATGATGGATGCCAAGAGATCTGGAGTCATTTTCCCCTGGCCTTGAATGGCATCGATGATTGTTTTTCTTCGATCCTCTAACTCTCTTAAATAGCTCAAGCGCACCTCAAGCAATCGCAACTGTGAATCGTCCAAACCTCCCGTGACCTCTTTGCGGTACCTGGCAATGAAGGGGACGGTGGCTCCGCCATCTAGCAAATTGATGGCAGCAGTGACTTGGGCTGGTTTTGCTGATATTTCTATAGCGAGTCTGTTTTCAATGGATGGCAACATGAAGATATTTATTTTGTTTTAATTTTTTAAGAGATGAGAATATACCAGTAAGACGCCTGTCTCAATGGGCCTGAATGAACCATGCTGATGGTGTGAGTGATGCAACGGCTCGCTTTTTACCTCGCCGCCCCTAGAGCTAAAGTGCATTGAGGTATCGAATGGCAATTGATTGGTTTTCTCAAATCAACCTCAGACACTGGCCCAAACTCTTGTTTTCACCCAATTCGCAGTTGAGCAGCGAAGAGCCTCAAAAAGCAAACTCAATCAAGAATGTTCAGCCAACAATTGACGTAAGAATTGTGTGGGCAAGGTCGGGCCCAGGGCATTGTTTCTAGGTATGACCAAGCCCTTTTCGCGAACAATTGCGTGTACTTTGAAATTATCATAAAGTGCATCGTAAACAGGCGTATTGGCTTTTACGATTTCCTCATCACTCAAATGACTGAGCATCAATCCCTCAGACACCGCCAACAATCCCACTGCGATTTGCCCTAAACGGTCCTCCTGGCCTGGGTGATAACCATGAAGCACATGGTCCACACCCTTTTGAATCACAGTGGCGAGCTCTTCCAATGCGGGATCTTGAACATCGTACTTTCGAAGAATTTTCAGAAATGTAGTTCCGCTTGAATCATGTGGACTCAACTCAACGCCCGGGATTGAAAAGGCAATGTGCTGTGGGTCACGGGTGTTTTCTTGACCCCACGGTACAAAAGCAATTTCCGCTTCAGAATCAACAAATCGATTGATCAACCACACGCAGGCCATGCGATCCAAATGCACATGATCTCTTGTCACCCACTTCATTTCATATTCCTTTGATCCAATGCAGCCATGTTGTCCATCAGGTTTTGGGGGTTGCTATTGGGATTGCGATTTTTTATCGTTCAGCGTCAACCCATCCCATCCACCTCCAAGCGCTTTGATCAAATAGATCTGAGCTGAAATTCTCTGCGCCATGACCTGAGACTCTTGCCGAGTGGTGGTCAAGTAGTTTTCTTGGGAAATGGTCCAATCCAAGGAGCTTGAGACGCCACCTTCATATCGGTCTTTGGCAAGCTGCAAAATATTTTTTGCAGACAGCGATGCATTTTGGGCTTCTCGCAGTGCTTTCTCCAAAGTACTCAGGCCCAATAAGCCATCTTCCACCTCCTGAAAGGCTGTCAGCACTGCTTTTTTGTAGGCCTCAACGCTAACCACATAGCTCGAGCGCGTGAACGCCACATTCGCTTCAATGCGACCACCGTCAAAAATGGGCAAATTAAAGCTTGGACCAAAACTCCAAACGCGACTGTCGGCGTTGTAAAGGTTTGAGAGACGCCCACTTTCATATCCAAATTGAGAATTCAAAGTGATGGTGGGAAAGTAAGCCGCTTTGGCCACGCCAATTTGAGCATTTGCTGCAATCATGCTGCGCTCAGCAGATGCAACGTCTGGTCTTCGCTCAAGGAGTTCGGAGGGCAATTCAAAAGGTATTTCTGCAAGGGCACGCGCCTTGATCTTGGGCTCAAGGTGAAAGTCAGTGGCATTGTCTCCAATCAGGGTGGCCAATGTGTGCTCGTATTGGCCTCTAAGCCTTCTGAGTTGCTCCAATTGAATGCGCGTGTTTTGCAGCGCCAAGGACTGTTGATTCTTTTCCAAAAGCGGAGTGAGTCCAAGCTCATACCTGATGCCCGCTAACTCAATCGCTTTGAGCTCAAGCCCCTCCAGTTGCTCCAAATTGTTGATTTCAATATCCGCTTGTCGCACATTGAAATAGTTGTTCGCTACATCAGCAGACAAAATCAATTTCACATTCTCAAAATCGGCCAACGATTGCTCTAGTCCTGCTTTACTGGCATTGACCGTTGAGGATACCCTGCCCCAAAAATCAATCTCATACGTGGCATTCAAAGTAGGAAAGATGTCGGTTTGAACGGTGGCCCAGTTGGGTGCGTTGTAATTGGTCAGTGGCCTTTGATTGGATATTTCCTGACGGGCTAAACGACCCGCTCCAAACAACTGAGGCAACAAGCCAGCATTTGAACCTTGCAAAGACATGCGGGCCTGATTGACTCGCTCGACGGCTATTTTTAAGTTCGGACTCTTCTCCAAAGCCTTGGACTCAAGCGCATCAAGCTCGACGTCCTTGAAAGATCTCCACCAAGGGGCTTTGGGAGAGTCGTCTTTTGGCTTTGCTAGCCGCCAAAGCTCTTTAGAGCTCCATTGCGCTGGCAGGTCCAAAGCAGGCTTGACATAAGGTTCAGCAACAGAACACCCAACAAGCTCCAGCAACAAAAGACAGCTGATCAATCGCCAGTTCATGACTTGGCCTTTGCTGATTCAACAGTGGTTTTTTCGTTTTCTTTGGAAGAGTTAGGACTGTCTTCTTTTTTCTCGCCTTCAGGTTTAACATCCTTGACGATGTGAACCTCATCTCCTTCAGCAACGGAATCTGAGGGGTTCAAAATCACTTGCTCGCCCCCCTTGAGACCTTGAGTTACATCGATGTTATTTCCATAGTCTCGCCCTACCGTGATGGGCAACAGATGAACCTTGTTTTGATCATCGACCACCGCAACTTGGGTTCCACTTTTACGAACAATCAAGGCATTTGAAGGCATGTTCAAAGCCTTACTGGGTGGGAGGCGCAAACTGACCTGCACAAACGCACCAGGCATGAGTGTGCCGCCCTTGTTGTTGATGGTGACTTCAATTTGCATGGTCCGAGTCAAAGGATCAATGGCGGAGGCAACTTTTGTGATTTTTGCGGTAACTCCATTGCCCCCCAACTCTTCTTGTTTAACCGTCGCCTCTTGCCCCACTTTGACAAACCTCACAAAGGCCTGAGGCACATAGACATAAACTCTCAGTGGATCCAACTGTGTGATCAAAAACAATGGCTTGGTCGTTCCGTCCACCAAGTCGCCAATGTCTACATTTCTTTTGGTGATGACGCCGTTGAAAGGAGCCACAATCTTCTTGAATGTCGTGAGTTGCTTTAAGCGCTCGTAATTTGCTGCCGACGCATTCAAGTTAGAGAGGGCCTGCATGTACGTGCTTTTTCTCTCGTCGTACTCTTGTTGGGATACAACGTCTTTTTTCCTCAACGCTTCCCACCTCTCCAAAGAGGACTTGGCCAATTGCAAGCTCTCTGATGCTTGTTGTTGCGTGGCTTGACCTTGAAAGAGCTGTTGATCAAGCTCGGGGGAGTCAATTTCTGCGATGACCTCACCTTGCGACACCACACTCCCGATGTCTTTGTACCAACGCTTTAGGTAACCTGCAGCACGTCCTGCAATGGGTGACTGAGAAAAACCCAACAAGGTACCTGGAAGCGTTAACTTTTGCTCTGCGTCAGAGGCTTTGACCACTGCTACTTTGACATAGTTCTTGGACTGCTCCACAACCGCTGCAGCCAAGTGTTGCTCGTTTTTAAAGCGATTGAAGATTGTATTGACAGAGCCAACGGCCAAAAGCAACAAAAAGCCAATGACCCACCATTTCGTTTTGCGAGTTAAATTCGATTTATCTGTCATTGCTTGTCCTGATTTCTTTTTGAAATGAATACCAATGTGTTTTACTTTTTCAGCTGCTTTTTTGCGAGACGTTCATGAATTTCTGCAAAGACCACGGGCACGAAAAACAAAGTTGAAACGGTGGCAAAGAGCAAGCCACCAATCACAGCTCTGCCCAAAGGCGCATTTTGCTCACCTCCATCACCAACCCCCAAGGCCATTGGGATCATGCCAATGATCATTGCCAGTGCCGTCATCAATACAGGGCGAATCCGAGTGGCTCCAGCTTGCAGCGCCGCGTTAAAAGGATCCAAGCCCTCTTCTTTTTGCTGCTTGGCAAAGGAGACAACCAAAATGCTGTTGGCTGTTGCAACCCCCATGGTCATGATGGCGCCTGTGAGAGCTGGCACACTCAATGTTGTTCCGCTCAAGAAAAGCATCCATGCAATGCCACCCAAGGCGGCTGGCAAAGCGGTGATGATGATCAAAGCATCGATCCAGGACTGGAAGTTGACCACGATCAACAAATACACCAACACAATGGCCATGAGCAGGCCTAGCCCCAAACCGATGAAGGAAGACTGCATGGTCTGAACTTGACCACGAACAGACACTTGGGATCCTCTCGGTAAATTGGACTTCATCTGCTCAACCAGTTGATTGACCTTGGTGGCCACGCTGGCCAAATCCGTGCCTTGTACATTCACATAAACGTCAACTGAAGGCGTGATGTTGTAGCGGGAAATGATGGGCGGCTCTCGCCCTTGCCTTGTGCTGACCAAGTTACCCAACAATTGCGTGCTGTCCACTGGCGTTGCAAAGTTTCCAACAGGAATACTCAACAAATCGTTGAGCGAGTTCAACTTGTATTGAGGATCTTGTACGGCCACGCTGTAGACCACGCCACGCTGAGGGTTGAGCCAAAATGCAGGAGCAGTCTGGGCACTCCCTGACAAAGCAATCAATAGATTTTGACCCACATTGGCTGCAGACAAGCCCATTTGCTGTGCTTTGGCTCTGTCCATGATGAGCCGTATGCTGGGTGCATCCATTTTTTGATGCACATGCGCATCCACTGCACCTGGGATTTGTCTGATTTGAGACGTCAAATCTGCTGCCAGTTTTGCATTCTCCTCAAGCTTTGAGCCAGTGAATTGAATGTCAATCGCTGCAGGCAATCCAAAATTCAAAATTTGCGTGACGATGTCGGCTGGCTGAAAGAAAAACTCCACTCCTGGAAATTTCTTAGGAAGCTCTGTTCTGAGCAGTTGTGTGAGCTCCGCCGTTGGACGATGGTCTTGCTTCAACGCCATCAGCAGCTCTGCATCCATTGAACCAATCGTGCCCGCATTGCTGTAAGACAAATTGAGTCCACTGTTGGGAACTCCCAAATTGTCCAAAATGGTCTCCATCTCACCAGCTGGAATCATCTCCCTGATGGCCGCCTCCACTTCGTCGGCAATGCGAGCTGTCTCCTCAATGCGGGTGCCTGTGGGCGCTCTGAAATGCAATCTGATTTGACCTGCATCAACGCTTGGGAAAAAGTCGCGACCCAAAACAGCAAATAATGCGCAAGAGACCAAACAAAACGCCAAGAACACAGAGCCAAAATGAAGCCTGTTCTTCAAAGCCTTTGTCAAAATTTCACTGTAGCCAACTCTGAAAACTTCAAATTGTCGATCAAAGGCCAAATAAATTTTTTGTAGCGCATTGCTCTCTTTGCTAGGCACCGTGTCGCCAGCGTGGTCCAAGTGGCTCATCAGCAACTTGACCATGGTGGGCACAAAACTTCTGGACAAAAAGTAAGACACCAGCATTGCAAAGACAACGGCTTCGGCCAAGGGCACAAACAAATAGCGCGCAACGCCCGAGAGAAAAAACATGGGCACAAACACAATACAGATACACAAGGTCGCCACAAAAGCTGGTGCTCCAATCTCACCTGCACCCACCTCGATCGCGTCATAAAGTGGTTTGCCCATGTGCAAGTGACGCTCGATGTTCTCAATCGTGACAATGGCTTGATCCACCAAGATACCCACAGACAGGGCAAGTCCTCCTAGGGTCATCAAATTGAGCGTCTCGCCCAGAGCAAACAAAATGATGATAGAGGACAAAATTGACAATGGGATCGTCATTCCAATGATCAGTGTGCTCCTCCAATTGCCCAAAAAGAGCAAAACCATCAGAGCCGTTAATAGCGCTGCGATCACCGCCTCCGTCACAACCCCTTCCACAGCAGCTTTGACAAACAAAGATTGATCAAAAATTTGACTGATCTTGATGTCTTGTGGAATGGTCTGCGCAGCCACCGGTATCATCGATTTCAAATTAGAGACGATGTCCAGTGTTGAAGCCCCGCCATTCTTCAATACCGACAACAGCACGCCTCTCACACCATCTTGTCTCACGATACTGGTTTGAGGCCTAAAACCATCTCTCACATAAGCCACATCTTTGAGATAAGTGGTCACGCCCCCGACAGTTCTCACAGGCAAATCGTTCAAACCGGCGATGGCTGTGGGTGAGCTGTTCAGAGACACACTGTATTCTTTGTCGTCAATTTTGGTGACACCTGCTGGCAAAATCAAATTTTGCGTGTTCACTGCATTGACGACATCCGAGGGAGCCAGACCACGGGCTTGAAGTGCCTTGTTGTCCAAATCGACGGAGATCAATTTCACCTTGCCACCAGAGGGAAATGGAATCGCCACCCCAGGAATGGTCACCAATTGAGGGCGAAAGGTATTGACGGCTGCATCGAACAAATCCGATTCAGACAGCGTGGGAGAGGAGAGCGCCAGTTGAATCACAGGAATCGTCGAAGCCGAGTACTTGATCACATTTGGCGGCGTGATGCCTGGAGGCAGTTGCTTGACCTGAGACTGCACCGAAGCCACCACTTGCGCAATGGCGGACTGAATGTTGGCGCTGGGCTGGAAATAAATTTTGATGACCGTGATGCCAGTCAAAGAAGTCGACTCAATGTGCTCGATGTCGTTGACCACCGTTGACAAGCCACGCTCACTTGAGTTGGCAATTCGTTGACCCATCTCAGGCGCAGACAATCCGTCGTAGGTCCAGATGATGCTCACCACCGGAATGTTGATTTCAGGAAAGATGTCCGTTGCCATGCTCAAGAGCACAAATGGCGTGGCCAACAAAATCAACATGGCCATCACAATGAATGTGTAGGGGCGTTTTAATGCAATTTGAACCAGAGACATTGAATTTCTTTGTACCGTGTTGAGCTTGACCCCCCGGCCTTTGGGTTCTGACGACCAGACCGAACTGCGCGCAAAAGCCCTCTAAAGACTTTCACTTCTCTTACATTATTGCTCAGTTTTTTAGCCATTGAATGTCCCTCCATAGCGAACAAAAAGGCTTGTGCGACTTCTCCGTATGGGTTTCCCACTGAATACTTACAACCTCAATGGTCTAGAGTGCTTAATTTTTTACACATGTTCCACTTTCAACCCTAAAATTGATTCAAGCCGTTGTTTTTTACATTGTTTGAACTTTTACACTCAATTCTCATGACACATCGCATCAAAATCCACCACCTCCATGTGAGCGAATCGCTTCATCATTTCATCGAGACAGAAGTGTTGAGCGGGAACTCGATCTCCAGCGCCCACTTTTGGAAAGGATTCAGCGAGCTTGTCATTTCACTGGCGCCCAAAAACATTGCATTGCTCAAAGAAAGAGACCGTCTCCAAAAAGCCTTGGACGAATGGCATCATGCTCACCCTGGCCCCAATCAAAACCCCAAGTCTTACCAAAAATTCCTTGAAAAAATTGGCTATCTGGTCAAAGAGCCCAAATCAGTCAAGGTGAGCACCAAGCATGTGGACGACGAACTGTCGATCCAAGCGGGCCCACAGTTGGTGGTTCCCATTTTGAACGCACGCTACGCTTTGAATGCCGCCAATGCCAGGTGGGGATCCTTGTACGACGCTCTATACGGGACTGACGCCATCGCTTTTGATCCGCCTTTTGAGAAAACGGCGAACTACAACCCTAAGCGGGGCGCCAAGGTCATCGAATTTGCTCGTTATGTGCTCGATCGCGTGGCCCCCTTGAAAAAGGGCTCTCACATCGACTCGACTCGATACTTTGTTCAAAACCATGAATTGGTGATTGAACTCAAGGGCGGCCACACCACCTCCCTCCAACACCCCAAACAATGCCTTGGTTTTCAAGGTGAGGAAAGTCGCCCCAGCTCCATCTTGTTCGTGCACAACGGTCTGCACCTGGATCTTCAAATCGATCCTTCCACGCCCATTGGGAAAAGCGATCCCGCAGGAGTGAGCGATTTGGTCATTGAGGCAGCCTTGTCGACCATTCTCGACTTGGAAGACTCTGTTGCAGTGGTTGACGCGGAAGATAAAGTTTTGGCTTATCGAAATTGGCTGGGCATCGTCAAAGGCACGCTCACTGAATCGGTGAGCAAAAATGGCAAAACCTTTACACGTGGCTTGAATCCGGACCGTGTGTATCAATCCCTCAAAGGCAAACCCCTGAGCTTGCCTGGTCGCTCTTTGCTTTTTTTGCGCAACGTGGGCCACCTGATGACCAACTCAGCCATTTTGTATGAAGACCCCAAATCCACTCACCACGAGCTGAAAGAAATTCCTGAAGGCATCTTGGATGCCTATGTCACGACAGCCATTGCTTTGTTTGACTTGAATGGAAAACCAAAACCCAATGGCATCAAAAATTCTCGCACGGGCTCTGTCTACATTGTGAAACCCAAAATGCATGGTCCTGCAGAAGTGGCCTTTGCAAACACCCTTTTTACACGCGTGGAAAAAGCACTTGGATTGGCCAAAAACACGGTCAAACTTGGCATCATGGATGAGGAGAGGCGCACCAGCGTGAATTTAAAGGCCTGCATTGCTGAGGCATCTTCCCGTGTTGCCTTCATCAACACAGGCTTTTTGGATCGCACAGGCGACGAAATGCACACGGCCTTCTTTGCTGGCCCCATGATGAGAAAAGGCGACATGAAATCCAGTGCCTGGATACAAGCCTATGAAAAAAACAACGTTCTCACAGGCTTAGACTGTGGACTCAGAGGCAAAGCACAAATTGGAAAAGGCATGTGGGCCATGCCAGACTTGATGGGTGCCATGCTGAAACAAAAAATTGCACACCCCCAAGCCGGTGCAAACACTGCTTGGGTTCCATCGCCCACTGCAGCGACCTTGCACGCTTTGCACTACCACCAAGTGAGCGTCAAAGCCGTCCAAAAAGAACTCGAAAAGGTCAATGTGGCTGCACTTCGACCCAAGCTGCTCAAAGACCTTTTGACTTTCCCCGTTGTGGCTCATGACGATTGGAGCCCCAGTGAAAAACAAGAAGAACTCAACAACAACGTTCAAGGTATTTTGGGCTATGTGGTGCGCTGGATCGATCAAGGCGTGGGTTGCTCCAAAGTACCCGACATTCATAACGTGGGCCTCATGGAGGACCGCGCCACACTCAGAATCTCCAGTCAACACATTGCCAATTGGTTGGAGCATGGCGTGGTCACCCCCGCACAAGTCAAAAGCACTTTCAAACGCATGGCCAAAGTGGTAGACCAACAAAACGCTGACGACCCACATTACCAAAAAATGTCTGACGCACTCGAACACTCAAGCGCATATCAAGCCGCTTTGGATTTGGTCTTCAAAGGCAAAGATCAACCCAGTGGTTACACTGAACCGCTTCTTCACGCTTGGCGTTTGCACGTCAAAAGCGCTCTCTGATTCACTTGCAGCAAAAAGGACACCATGACCGAGCCCTCCACCCTTCAGGCCATCAAACAACGAGCCATCAAAACACTCTTGATGGTCATCGCTCTGATTTTAGGGGCCACGCTGCTGTATCTCTTGGTGGCCTACCACTACAGCTACTCCAAGGGTGAGAGCGTCGGTTATGTGCAAAAACTCTCTTACAAGGGCTGGCTATGCAAGACGTGGGAGGGTGAGCAACTGCGCGCCATCGTGAATTTGCAAACTGTTCCTGAAAAGTTTCTCTTCACCGCCAAAGACGATTCAGTGGCAGAAAAAATCAATCAGACCCTTGGGCAAAAAGTGATTCTGATGTACGAGGAACACGAAGGCTTGCCTTCTTGCTTTGGCGACACAACGCATTTCGTGGTTGATGTGCGTGAGGCGCCAAGCGCAGCCCCATCTCAAGCGCCAGCTGTCACCCAGGCCAGCCCCACCAAGCCTTGAGACTTCAAACCAACGCGCAAGGGCTAATCTCTCAATGCCTTGAGCAAAGCATCCATGAACAAGGTTGCCACGTCGCAGCCCGTTTGATTGGTGATCTCTTGAAAGCACGTGGGTGAGGTGACGTTGATCTCGGTCAAATGTTCACCTATGACGTCCAAGCCCACCAAAAAGAGTCCCTTGGCTGCCAATTTGGGCCCCAAATCCTTGGCTATGGCCCAGTCGTGATCGGACAATGGACGTGCCACACCCTTGCCCCCAGCCGCCAAGTTCCCTCTGACTTCAGTGCCTTGGGGGATCCTTGCCAAACAAAATGGAACCGCTTCTCCATTGATCAATAAAATCCTTTTGTCACCTTCCTTGATGGCAGGGATGAATTTTTGGACCATCACGGTCTGTTGCCCATTTTGATTGAGGCCTTCAATCAAACTGCCCAAATTCAAAGCATCCTCTTTGACACGGTATATTCCCATCCCGCCCATTCCATCCAAGGGCTTCAAGATGATGTCTTTGTGAAGCGCATGAAACGCTTTGATGCGCTCAGCCTCTCGGGTTACCAGGGTTGGACTGATCCAACGTGGGAAATTCAAAATGGCAAGCTTTTCAGGATGTTCTCTGAGCGCCTCAGGATTGTTGAAGACTTTGGCGCCCTCGGTCTTTGCTCTTGAGAGCAAATGGGTCGCATAAAAATACTCCATGTCAAAAGGTGGGTCCTTTCGCATGAGCACAGCATCAAAATCCTTCAATGCCAAGACGCTTGTTTCTCGCCTCGCATACCAATCATGATGGCCTGGTGCGACCTCAGACAAGAGCTCAATGTGTGTTGAGCGAGCACAAACGTTGGAGCCACTCTCCCAGTAAAGGTCATGCAACTCTGCAACGTGCGTCTCAATTCCAAGGCGCGAAGCCTGGCGCATCATGGCAAATGTCGTGTCCTTTTCGATTTTGAATGAATCGATGGGGTCAACCACAAACAGTATTTTCATAGCATCTTTTTTTCTTGGCCCATGAAGCTCTCAGGCGAGAGTATGGGCTCAGTCATACACTTCAGCGTCAGGGTCGGTGCTCTCGAGCTCGTAGCTCGCAGCCAACATGGCCAAGCGAGCAATCACGCCGTACATGTAAAAGCGATTGGGCACGCTGGCCCCAGCCTTGATACCGGGTTGCGGGGTGTGCGCGCTTTGCTCGAACGCCAAAGGTACGAATGAGGCGCCAGGGGCATTCAAATTCTCGTCGACCCCACGCTCAGCATGAACGCGGTAAAAACCACCCACCACGTAGCGATCCATCATGTAAACCACGGGTTCGGCCACCGCGTCATTGATGCGTTCGTTGGTGAGCACTCCCTCTTGGATGATCACCTCACTCAAAGACTGTCCATCTTTGGTCACACTCATTTTGTTTTTGGTCTTGCGGTTGAGCGTTTCCAAATCTTTCGCGTCCCTGACCGTCATGATGCCCATGCCGTAGGTGCCGTTGTCGGCCTTGACCACCACAAAAGGCTTTTCGTGGATGCCATATTCTTTGTACTTCTTCTTGATTTTGAGCAACAACGAATCGACCAAACTGCGCAACTCTTCAAGGCCTTGCCCCTCAGAAAAGCTCACCGCACCGCAATGGCTGAACATCGGATTGATCAACCAAGGGTCGATGCCCAGCAGTTTGCCAAAGCGCTTGGCCACTTCTTCATAGCTTGCAAAATGCTGGCTTTTCCTTCTGACACTCCAACCAGCGTGCAGGGGTGGGAGGAGGTACTGCTCGTGCAAATCCTCCAAAATACCTGGCACACCTGCACTCAAGTCGTTGTTCAACAATATGGTGCATGGATCAAAATCTTTGAGACCCAAACGATGCTTGCCTCTCAAGACTGGCTCCAAAATGACTTGCTCACCGTTGGGCAAATCAATTTTGGTGGTCTCTTTGATGTCTGGGCTGATGGAGCCAATGCGCACATTCAATCCCGCCATGTGAAAGATGCGCGTGAGTTGTGCCACATTGCTCAAGTAAAACGAGTTACGAGTGTGGTTCTCAGGAATGATCAATAAATTTCTGGCTTCGGGACAAATCTTCTCGATCGCAGCCATCGCCGCTTGCACCGCCAAGGGCAACATCTCCGGCGTCAAATTGTTCCATCCACCAGGGTACAAATTGGTGTCCACTGGGGCGAGCTTGAAGCCCGCATTTCGAATATCAACAGACGTGTAAAAGGGAGGTGTGTGCTCCATCCACTCAAGCCTGAACCACCTCTCGATGGCAGGCATGGAATCTAAAATCCGTTGCTCTAACTCGTTGATGGGACCAGTCAAAGCGGTGATGAGATGGGGGACCATGGGTGCTCTATCTTTGAATAAAGCATCATTTTAAACTTTTGTAGCCAATCGTGCTCAGAGGAAGGATTTTTGTATAGTACAAAAGTTTATGTTTTTGGGCTCGTTTTCTAGCCTCTGATCTCACCTTGTCCAAGAACAATGTACTTCAAGGAGGTCAAACCCTCCACACCCACGGGTCCTCGAGCGTGAAACTTGTCCGTTGAAATTCCTATTTCAGCGCCCAAACCGTACTCAAACCCATCGGCAAACCGTGTGCTGGCGTTGACCATGACGCTTGCGGAATCCACTTCTCTCAAAAACCTTTGAGCATGAGCGTGATCATTGGTCAAAATGGCATCGGTGTGGTGACTTGAATAATGATTGATGTGGTCAATGGCAGCGTCCAATCCATTCACCACTTTGATGCTCAATATGGGCGCCAAGTATTCCTCAAACCAATCCGACTCAGTCGCTGGTTTGATCAATGCTTTGAGTGAAGCACCCGCATCACCTTGCGGCGCTGTGTTGGTCAAGAGTTCTGCTGAGAGCGGGCAACAACGCATCTCAACGCCGTGCCCCGCCAAGCACAAAGCCATGCGAGGCAGAAAATGCTCAGCCACGCTTTGCTCCACCAACAAACTCTCCAACGCATTACAGGGACTGTACTTTTGCGTTTTGGCGTTTTCAACCACCTTCAAAGCCATGTCGATATCACAAGAGGCATCGACAAAGGTATGGCAATTGCCATCCAAATGCTTGATGACAGGAACTTTAGCTTCTTTGGAAATGCGCTCAATCAATCCCTTGCCGCCGCGGGGAATGACCACATCGACCCATTGGGGCGACTGGATCAACAGACCCACAGCCTCACGATCTGTGGTGGGAACAGCTTGTACCGCAAAGCGCGGCAATCCACTCATCTCCAAGGCCTCTTGAACCAATGCAGTCAAGGCTTTGTTCGATTCAAACGCCTCAGAACCACCTCTTAGCAAACAAGCATTGGCGCTTTTGATGGACAAAGAGGCCGCCTCAATGGTGACATTGGGGCGACTTTCAAAAATCATGGCAAACACGCCTATGGGCACTCGCATTTGACCCACTCGAATTCCGCTGGGTTGCTCCTTGAGCCCCAAAACTTCACCAATGATGTCTGGTGCCAAAGCCAATTGCTCACAACCCGTGGCACAGGTGGCCAAAATGGCTGGCGTGAGCTTGAGGCGATCGTACAAAGGACCTTCTAGGCCTTTGTCTTTGGCTTGCTTCAAGTCCAATGCATTCGCCTGCAACAAAGACGCTTCATGGGTCCTCAACAATTGGGCCAAATTTTTAAGGGCAGTGCTTTTTTTCTGAGCACTCGCCTTGGCCATTTGAGCACTGGCCACCCTGGCCTTTTGGCCAAGTTCTTCGATGATGTGAGCAATAGACTGATCCATGGCCTTATTTTGACAGAGAACAGGCCCGAGTGCATACAAACGCAAATTGCCCCATGGCCATCCAAGTGTCTTGAGCCCACATGGGTGACTTTAGACCTTTGACGACGCCATCGACGCGGTGAGCCGCCTGCAAGAGCCTCTCAAGGGTGGTTCGAGGCACTTTGGAGAGAACTCGCTCATATAACTTTTCCTTGGCGCCCCATACCCGGTTGGCCCTCAAAGCCATGGGCAAAGCTTGTCCCGCATCAACGGCTTGTTTGACACGGCACAACTGTCGAATGTCTTCACTGATGACGTAATGCACCAGCACCGCTGACTCGCCCTCTGCTTGTAAGCCATCCAACATTTTTTGCACGCGCTCAAACTGCCCAGACAAGACCGCCTCGGAGAGTTTGAAAACATCAAAGCGAGCCACATTCATCACAGCAGACTTGATTTGCTCATGACTGAGCTCTCCCTTGGGATACAAGAGCCCCAACTTTTGAACCTCTTGGTGTGCAGCCAATAAATTGCCCTCCACCAAATCCACAAAGAGCTGAAGGGTCTGAGTGCCCTCTTGGCCCTCTTTGACACTTTGCCCTTGTAGAGACAGGCGCTGAGCGATCCAGCTCGAGAGTTGATGCCTCTCCACTTTGGGGGCCTGAAGGACCACAGCCGTGTCTTGCAAACACTCAAACCAAGATGAGCTTTGCGTGGCTTTGTCCAGTTTGGGCAAAGTGATCAATAGCAATTTTTGTGGCGATTCGCCCTCCAGCATCAGCTCCTTGGCCAACGCACACAAGCGCTCGATGGCCTGTGCACCGTCCCGACCTGGCTTTCCGCTGGGGATGTGAATGTCGATTTGCTCCAACGATGCGAACAAGCCCAAAGACTGCGTCGCCGAGAGAACTTGCGACCAGTCAAAATGAGCGCCGCTCACGGTGAAACTGGTGCGCTCCTCGTAGCCTTTTTGGATGGCGTGGCTTCTGAGTTCATCGGACATCTCTTGAATGAGCAAGGGCTCATCCCCAACCAAGACGTAAAGGGACTTGAGCCCTTGTCGCAAGTGAGGCGTCAATGCGGTGCTTGGTGTCATCTCAATCAATTGACGCGACGAATCGCTGCGAGTTGGCGCATCACCTGAGCAATCAAATCGGTTTGCATGTTCTGATACAACAATTCCTCTTCCATCTCTTTGGCCAAAACCACCGTTTCCGCAAAGCTGATGTCTCGGTATTGAACCAACTCCACTTCGGGAATTTTCTCGATGCCGGCTTGGTTTCTCACCTTGAAACGCAATTTCTCTCGGAGCTGAAACTCCCTGATGTCACCCGTTGAAGTTCTTCCAATGATCACCTTTTCGCGCACCATGGACATCAAGTCCAAAATCAGGTCAGCTCTTGCAATGTCGCGCACATCGGTGATGACCTCCAAGTCATCAACCCGCGCCAAGTTTCTTTGCAACTCAATGCCAAATGGAGTGCCCGCCAAATTGGAGATGCACAAGACTTTGAAGACGAAGTGCGGGGGCTTTCTGAGCTCAAAGCCACAACCCATTAAGGCCCCGGACAAGCCGGTCGCTGAAGCGCCCAGACACAAGCGCTTGATCAGTTCTCGCCTTGAAGTGTTTTGCATCTCAAATCACCACGTTGACCAATCGACCACTCACCACAATCACTTTTTTGGGTTGAGCGCCCGCCAAGAGCCTAACGGTGGCTTCGTGCGCCAAGGCCAAAGCCTCTATTTCTTCCTTGCTCGCACTCACAGGGACCACCAATGAGCCACGCAATTTTCCATTGACTTGGAGCATGAGTTCGAGCTCCTCTTTGACCAAGGCACCATCGTGGACCTCTGGCCAAGCGCCATCCAAAATGGCTCCATGGACTTTTGCAAATCCAAGCTCTGCCCATATGAACTCGGAGATGTGAGGACACACAGGGTTCATGATCCTGAGCATAATGGACATGCACTCGGCAAACACCACTTGCTCGGTGGGCGCAAACTCATGCGCTTTGGCATCCTCCAAAAGATTGAGCATCTTCATCATGGCAGACACGACCGTGTTGTACTGCATGCGTTCGTAATCAAAATTCGCTTGTTTCAAAACTTGATAAATTTCAAGCCTTAATTTTTTAGCCGCATCTTTTGGTGAAAGATCGGTGATGGCCTGCGCATTGAGGGCCAATTTGACGTTGTCGACACCCATCAAATCAGCGTGTTGGTGGGCACATTGCCACACCCTTCTGAGGAACCTGAAGCTGCCCTCAACAGCAGAGTCGTTCCACTCAAGCGTGGCTTCTGGGGGTGCTGTGAACATGGTGTACAAGCGAGCCGTATCGGCGCCATACTTTTCAATGAGCTCTTGGGGATCTACCCCGTTGTTCTTGCTCTTGCTCATGGTGCCAACACCCTCGTAATCGATGGGCGTGCCCACTGGGTGGCCACCAAACTCACGGATCAATTTGGCACCGGTTACGCGGCCTGAGGCATCAAGTTCATTTTCAACATCTTGAGGCCAAAAATATTCCACCCCGCCTTGCGGTGTGCGCTTGGAGTAAATGTGATTGAGCACCATGCCTTGGGTGAGCAACTTGGTAAAGGGTTCGTCGATTTTGATCAAATCCAAATCTCTCATCACCTTGGTCCAAAACCGGGCATACAGCAAGTGAAGGATTGCGTGCTCAATGCCGCCAATGTATTGATCCATGGGCATCCAATACTTGGCCCCCTCATCCACCATGTGTTCGGCGTTTTTAGGGTCGCAATATCTCATGAAATACCATGACGAATCCACAAAGGTGTCCATGGTGTCGGTCTCTCTTTTCGCCGCAGCACCACACACTGGGCACACAACGCCCGAGTGAAAACCTGCATGATGAGCCAGTGGATTGCCACTTCCGTCTGGGATGCAATCGAGTGGCAACACAACGGGCAAATCTTTCTCCGGCACGGGTACCGCACCGTGCTCAGGACAATGGATGATGGGGATCGGAGTGCCCCAATAGCGTTGCCTAGAAATACCCCAATCTCTGAGCCTCCATGTGGTTTTGGTCTCGCCCAAGCCTTTGGCCTTTAAAAGAGAAGCCACCTGAGCGACACACTCTTTGAAACCCAAACCATCCAAAACGCCCGAGTGAATGGCAACGCCCTTGCCTTTTTCAGCATAGTCTTCGTGCCATTTTTGGTCACTGAAGCGCTCCACGGTGCACTCGCTGCCTTGCACACTCACAACTTGTTTGATGGGCAGCTTGTACTTCAAAGCAAATGCAAAGTCCCGCTCGTCGTGAGCAGGAACTCCCATCACCGCACCATCTCCATAACTCATCAAGACGTAGTTGCCCACCCAAACCGGAATCGACTCACCTGTCAGCGGATGCTCTACGACAAGACCCGTGTCCATGCCCTCTTTGTCCTTGAGCGCCATTTCGGCCTCAGTGGTGCCACCCTTTTGACAAGATTCAATGAACGCTTGCAGCTTGGGGTTGGATCGAGCGGCCCAAGTGGCCAGCGGGTGCTCGGGCGCGACGGCACAAAAGGTCACACCCATGATGGTGTCTGCACGCGTGGTGAAGACATACATGAGCCCCCCATCGATGAGACCGTCCTCTCCCTTGATTTGATGCGTAAAAGCAAAGCGCACACCCTCGCTCTTGCCAATCCAGTTTTCCTGCATCAGTTTGACGCGCTCGGGCCACCCCGGCATGCTTTGTCCAGACACAGAGGACAACAACTCTTGAGCGTAATCCGTGATTTTCAAATAGTAGCCAGGAATCTCTCGCTTTTCCACGACCGCTCCCGTGCGCCAACCCTTGCCGTCGATGACTTGCTCATTGGCCAAAACGGTTTGATCGACGGGATCCCAATTCACAATTTGGGTTTTGCGATAGGCGATGCCCTTTTCCAGCATCTTCAAGAACAACCACTGGTTCCATTTGTAGTACTCGGGCTCGCATGTGGCGATTTCCCGGCTCCAGTCAATGGCCAAACCCATGGCTTGCATTTGGCGCTTCATGTAAGCAATGTTCTCAAAGGTCCACTTGGCGGGAGAGACTTTGTTTTTAAGCGCTGCATTCTCCGCTGGCAAACCAAACGCATCCCAGCCCATGGGCATCAACACATTGAAGCCCTTCATGCGAAGGTGTCGGGTCAGCATGTCGTTGATGGTGTAATTTCTCACATGACCCATGTGCAATTTGCCACTGGGGTAAGGCAACATGGAACACGCGTAATACTTCTTGCGACTGGCATCCTCTGTCACTTTAAAGGCGTTGCTTTGCGTCCAAGCGGCTTGGATGGATTGCTCGATTTGGGTGGGGTTGAATTTTTCTTGCATGAACTTCTAAACTTCAAAAAGTGTAAGGAGTGAGCGGCTTACAAGGGTCAGAAATTGCCCTTGCGCCCAATCCATTTTGTTCTTTGAGCCAACGGATAGGCCAAAAACCAATGCTGAATCAGTCTTTCAAACCCAAAACATCAAACATGTCAAAGAGTCCAACATTTTGATGGGCCAAAAAACGGATTGCCCTGAGACTGCCTTGCGCGTAAGTCGAGCGTGAAGAGGACTTGTGGGTGATCTCTACACGCTCGCCGGTGCCTGCAAAAAGGACCGTGTGGTCGCCAACAATGTCTCCGCCTCTGATCGTGGAAAAACCAATGCTTCCTCGCTCGCGCTCTCCCGTGTGACCCTCTCTGGCAAAGACCGCGCAACTCTTCAAATCCTTGCCCAAGGCTTGAACCATCACCTCTCCCATTTTGAGTGCGGTGCCTGAAGGTGCGTCCACTTTGTGACGGTGATGAGCCTCAATGACTTCGATGTCAAAGTCGTCAGCCAAAGCTTGGGCTGCTTTTTCAAGCAACTTCAAGGTGACGTTGACTCCAACGCTCATGTTGGGCGAGAACACCACTGCCACTGAAGAGGCGAAATGCTCAACGCGAGCTTTTTCCTCTTCACTCAAACCCGTGGTACCGATGACGGCTTTGACACCAAGCTGTGCACACAACTCCAAGTGTCTGAGTGTTCCACTGGGGCGGGTAAAGTCAATCAAAAATTGAGCCTTCTCCAGCGCTTGTTTGGCCTCTTGGGTGACCACCACACCCGTGCTTTGACCGAGCAATCGACCCGCATCTTGACCCATCAAGGGACTGCCCTCAATGTCAATGGCTCCCACCAATTCGCAGTCGGCGGCCCCCAAGACGGCCTCAATCAGCATTTGGCCCATGCGACCGCTGGCACCAGCCACGGCGATTTTCAAGACATTGTTCATGGTGTGGTTTCCCATTTAATTTTGCGCTTCATCTGGCTCATGCTGTGCTTGATCAATTGGGCTCCAAAGGAGGGTAGTTGTTTTTGGGCGCTTCAAGCATCGGGGCATTGGCCTCTGGCCCATTGGATTGAGCGGGTTTTGAAGACTTTTGAAACTGGGCCAACTGCTCAGGTGTGGCTTGCATGGGAAGCGCCTCTTTGGTTGAGGGACGCTTGATGAAGATCGTGGCCGCAAATTCAGCCTCTGTTGGCAGCTCATCAGACTCAAAGCGGGTCATGACGTCGCCATCAAAAAAAACAGAGACTTTTTTTTGCTCGACTTGTTGTCCGGATCGACGAATGGAAAATGCGTAATCCCATCGATCGGCTCTGAATAAACTTGTGATCAAAGGTGTGCCCAAAATTTCTTTGACTTGCGTTCTCGTCATGCCTGCACGCAAGACCAATATTTGCTCGCGAGTCACCAAATTGCCCTGGATCAACTCGAAGCGGTAGGGGTTGAATGCACTGGCCACACGGTTCAAGGGCTGATCAATCCAGCTGCAAGAAGAAAAGTGCACGACCACCAGCCCCAGCAAAGCGAGCTTGAAACACTTTGTCCATTTTGCAAGGGGATAACGTTGCAAGTCTTGGACTGGAACACTTGTAAGGTTCATGGATAACCGTTCGTCAGATAAAGCTATGATAGGGTCATTGTAGCGACAGAGGCAGCGTTTTTTCAGTGCACGGGTCTCTCGCCACCCTTTAATTTACCCCGAACTCGACTGGAGTCTTTGTCCCATGTCTTCTCACAAAGATCTTAAAACAAATGGCCTCAAAGCCACCCTTCCTCGACTCAAAATCTTGGAGTTGTTTCAAATGGGAGAAAAGCGGCACATGACCGCTGAAGATGTCTACAAGCTCGCTTTGCAAGACAACATCGACGTGGGCCTGGCAACCGTTTACCGAGTGCTGACCCAATTTGAACAAGCTGGGATTTTGTCGCGCTCGCACTTTGAGAGCGACAAAGCCGTCTACGAACTCAACGAAGGCCAACACCACGACCATTTGGTTTGTCTAGACTGCGGCAAAGTCGAGGAGTTTTTCGACTCTGAGATCGAATTGCGTCAAAAAAGCATCGCCCAATCCAAAGGTTTTGAATTGGCCGACCACGCCTTGAGCCTTTATGCCCATTGCAGCAAGCTTCAATGTCCCAACAAATCGCTCCCTTGAGAGCAAACGCCAAGACACCTGCACCAAGTCTTGTTCAATTCGCTCGCATGAACCTTCGCTGAGTCAAGTGCAAGGCAATCGCGTAAGCACAACACGCGTAAAGCACCAATAAACCCAAATGGAGTGCCCAGTCAGTTGGCCACTCGTCAAAGAACAACGGCCTCACCAAGGCAATGGACTGACTCAAGGGCAAGAAATAGGCAATCTTTTGAACCCAAATGGGGAGTTGCTCTTGCGGAAAAAACACCCCACTTAAAAAAGTCATGGGGGTGAGGAAAAGAGTGAAATAGTAAGTGAAAAAGTCATACCCATTGGCCAAAGCATTGAAAATCAAAGCCAAGGAACTGAACGTCACCCCAACCAAGAGCAACAAAGGCCAAGCCAAAATGATTTTGGGACTGTGAATGACTCCAAGCAAGCCCATCACACACAAGATGGCACTCACGCTGAAGATGGATTTGAAAGCCGCCCAAAACATTTCGGCCAGCACAATGTCTTGCAGCCGAATGGGGGCGTTCAATATCCCATCCCATGTTTTTTGGACATGCATTCTCGAAAACACCGAATACAAGGCCTCAAAACTGGCTGCATTCATGGCACTCATGCAAATTGATCCACTGGCCAAAAACAACAAATAAGGAACCCGTCCCTCGCTGGTTTTCACCTCTCCAACCAAAGCGCCCATTCCGTAGCCAAATGCAATCAACCACATGAGGGGCTCTGCAATGTTACCCACCAAGCTTGGAATCGCTAGCTTTTTCCAAACGCGAAAATTTCTCAAAAAAACCGGCCACCACCTCATCATGCCCCCTCTCGGATTTGTCGTCCGGTTAACTTTAAAAACAGATCCTCTAAATTGGCAGGCCGATGAAGGGTTCGCAACTGAGGCATGCCTGATAAAGCATGAAGCAATGCAGAGGGGTCATCGGCGTAAAAAAAGACCGTCTCCCCACTCTCCTCTACCCGTTGCGCGTGTGGCGAGAGCGAATGCATCAAGGACTCTTTGTCCGTGATGGCAAAAACCTCAATGACGCTTTTCTCCAAATGTTGGCCGATGAGCTCCTTTGGCGCACCTTCGGCGATTTTTTGTCCCTGATCGAGCACGATCAAGCGATCACAAAGGCGCTCGGCCTCATCCATGAAATGGGTGGTGAGCAAAATGGATTTGCCCTCCCTGACCAAACTCTGCAGCCTCTCCCACATCAAGTGTCGGGCCTGGGGATCCAGTCCTGTGGTGGGCTCATCCAGGAGCAAGAGCTGAGGGTCGTTGACCAAGGCCCTGGCCAAACTCAACCTTCTGCGCATGCCGCCAGACAACTCTCCGGGTTTTTCTTTGGCTTTGGCCAAGAGCGCGGCAAATTCCAGTAACTTGGGTATCCTCTCAGACAGGATCTTTCTGGACAATCCAAAATAAGCACCAAAAACCTCTAAGTTCTCCACGCACGTGAAGTCTGGATCCAATGTGTCGAACTGTGAGACCACCCCCAAGTGGTTTTTGATGAAGAGCGCATCCTCTGGCATTTGAGCCCCAAACGCACTCACTCGGCCCCCATCGGGACTGAGCTGCCCCAAGAGCATCTTCAAAATGGTCGTTTTCCCCGCCCCATTGGGACCAATGACGCCCAAACACTCGCCTTGGCGAATTTCAAATGAAACGCCATTGACCACACAAAGTGGTCCGAATGATTTTTTAAGGCCCACACAACTGAGCAAATTGACTTCGGGGTTGATCATGTTTTGAGATTGTGAAATGAGGGATGGGCGAATGTGGTTTTCACAAGCTGCCGTCGCTTTGCGTCATTGCCAAGCGGTGGCGCTTGACGAATTCGTCGTAGGTGTTGATGCCGCGCAATTTCAAAATGGTGTTCCTCACTGCCGCCTCCACCAGCACAGCAATGTTTCGACCCGCCACCACTTGAATCACCACTTTCATGACGGGAATGCCAAGCACATCTTGCGTCAAAGGCTCATGCGGGAGCCGATCATAATCTCGCTCCAAGGTCTCGCGCCTGACCAAATGCACAATCAATTTCAAGCGCATTTTGCGCCTGACAGCGGTTTCTCCAAAAATGGCCCTGATGTCCAAGAGTCCAATTCCACGCACTTCCAGCAAATTTTGCAGCAATTCGGGGCAGCGACCTTCAATGGTATTTTGATTGATGCGAAACAAATCCACCGCATCATCGGCCACCAAACCGTTGCCCCTGGAGATGAGCTCCAAGCCCAGCTCACTCTTGCCCAAACCCGACTCACCGGTGATCATGACCCCCAGGCCCAAAATATCCATGAAGACCCCGTGCATTGAGGTGCGATCGGCAAAGTGTTTGGACAGATAAGCCCTGAGCACATCGATCACATAGGCCGATGGCTCGCTGGTGGTGAACAAAGGAATTTGTGCATTGTCGCAAAGTGCAATCAACTTCTTGGGTGGCACTTGGCCATCGGCCAAAACCAACATGGGCGGCTTTAAAGTCACGATGCGACCAATTCTTCGCTCGCAATCCTCTGGCGTGGCATTGGTCAAATAGCTCACCTCACGCTCGCCCAAGAGTTGCAATCGATAGGGGTGAATGTAATTCAAATACCCCACCAAATCGGCGCCTGAGCGCGCCTGCCTCACCATGACCTCATCAAAGCGACGCTCACTCGCTGTGAGCCCAGCGACCCAGTTCCAAGCCAGCTTGGCCTTGAAGTCTTGGAACAAAACCACTGCACTGACCACCGTTGGCTTCATGTGAAACTCGCTTTAGTTTGATTTGATTGGGCAGACTCGCTTGTCGAGTGGAGAGTCATTTGCAATGAAGGCAGAGATTCAGCCCGATGCTTCAGCTGTTTTCTCAAGGATCATTTCATGCAAAGCTTGAGCACTCTGACAAGCCATCAGCGCATCTCGGATGTTGGCCTGCCCGAGCAAAGCGGCGATGCTGGCCAAGATTTCCAAGTGCTGTTGATTCGATGCCTCTGGCACCAAAAGGAAAAACAACAATTTCACGGCTTGCTCATCTGGCGCGTCAAAACCGATGGGCTCGTTCAACAAAAACACCGCCAAGAGCGGCTGCTTGAGCCCTTTGATTCGGCCATGGGGAATGGCCACACCATGTCCAAGCCCAGTTGAGCCCAACCTCTCTCTGGCAAATAAACTGTCTCCAACGCTCGCACGTGAGAGCGCGTAGAGGTCCTCAAAAAGCAGTCCAACCTCTTCGAAAGCTCTTTTTTTGCTGGTGATCTCAATCCCCACTTGGACGTGGCTTATGGGCAGGAGGTTTGATAGTAAGGTCATGATGGCGTCACATTATGCCCTTGTCAGCCCACAAATTGAAGTTTTTTCACGAGCTTTTCATTTTTCGTTTGCTTCACTCCTGAGTCCAGCACACAAGTCTTGCAGGCCATGTGGAATGTTTTACCCAAGAAAAAGCCCACGAATCTCGTGGGCTTGGGGTCGCAAGCAATCCCTGCTTGAGCGTTACAAATCTTTACATTTCTAGGCTCTGCAGGTCTCTTTTCGTGCCCACATGGTGGTGATCTTGGACTTTGGTTTTGTGCTTGACCACTTGACGATCCAGTTTATCGGCCAAGTCATCGACCGCCGCGTAGAGGTCCTCTTTGGCGCTTTGCGCAAATAAATCACTCCCTGGCACATGAATGCTGCACTCGGCGGTCTGCCTGAGACCTTTTTCTCGGCTGCTCTCAACGCTGAGCAACACACGCACATCCACCACTTGATCAAAATGACGCATGACCCGTTCCAGCTTGTTCACCACATAATTATGCAGCGCTGGTGTTACCTCTAAATGATGCCCACTGATTGTCATGTTCATATCTATCGCCTCCCACTTAGGTTCGCAAAATTGATTTGTTTTTTTCAGGGCGACTGCATCAAGAGGCCAAGCGTGAGTCGCTCGCCCCTCAAAGCAATCGACTTCACTATGCTACCAAGCGGCTCAAATTGCAAGGGATCTGTCATCATTTCTTCATCAAAATTTGATCTAAACGTCCTTCTCTCGCCTTTTTAAAGGACTCCTTCGTTTTACAAGCAAAAAGAGTGGTTTTTTTAAAAGGGCTCTGCCATAATTCAAGGATCTTGACTACGGAGAGTACTCTCTTGGACACCCCCTCTACTTGGGGAGCTATGTAAAGCGGTCGTCATGAAGTAACCAAATGGGTTTTGCAGTGAGCACTCCCACCCATCTCATGAGGTTTCGCGTTGTAGCTCCCCGCCCTTTCCTACAACCGAACCTTAGCAGCCCGATGGCTGCCCTGAGACACACATGCTTAATATTTTTACGCTTGCAAACGGACGCCTGTTCCAAGAAGAAATCGAGTCTCTAGAAGAGCTGTCAAAGTTTTTACCCATTTGGGTAGACCTCGAGTCTCCAACGCCAGAAGAAAAACGCTGGATCAAGCAGTATTACGGCCTCTTGATTCCTGATGATGCGATGGACGAAGACATCGAAGAGTCAGCGCGCTTTTACGAAGAGGACAATGGCGAGTTGCACATCAGGAGCGACTTTTTGATTGCCGATGAAGATGAGCCTCGCTCGGTTCGCGTGGCTTTTATCTTGAATCAGCACAATCAAGACCTCAAAAGCCGCGGCGTACTGTTCTCCATCCACGACGAAGATGTGCCTGTCTTTAGACTTTTGCGCCTGCGAGCCAGGCGTGCACCCGGCCTCATTGAGGACGCCAAAGACGTGCTCTTGAAGCTCTTTGATGCCGATGCAGAGTACTCGGCCGATACCTTAGAGAACATCTACGACCAGCTAGAAGAGGCAGGCAAGAAAGTGCTCTCAGAGCACGTGACCGATGCTTTGGCTGGTGAGGTTTTGGCTGCGATTGCAAGGCACGAAGACTTGAACGGACGCATTCGCAGAAACGTGATGGACACGCGCCGTGCGGTGAGTTTTTTGATGCGACTCAAAATGTTCAACTCCGATCAATTCGAGGAAGCGCGTCAAATTTTGCGCGACATCGAGTCTTTGGACAACCACACGGCCTTCTTGTTTGACAAGATCAACTTCTTGATGGATGCAACCGTGGGTTTCATCAACATCAACCAAAATAAGATCATCAAAATTTTCTCCGTGGCCAGCGTCGCCTTGCTCCCCCCCACTTTGATTGCAAGCATTTACGGCATGAATTTTCAATACATGCCCGAGCTCAACTTCACCTGGGGCTACCCTTATGCCATTGGGTTGATGCTGGCAAGCGCGTTGGTGCCCATGTGGTATTTCAGAAAGCGCGGTTGGCTTCAATGAGAGTGACCCCCAAGCCTTGCTTGGGGCTGTCCTCAAGAACCCGTGGGCTCTCAAGCGTGCGTGGGACGCATCTCTAAATAGGTTTGAATCACGTGCGCGCCGTAGGGGGCCGCAACTTCTTCTATGAATTGTGTGAAGTTCAGACTCGCTGAATCATCGGCCCGGTCTGAGATCACTCTCACAGCAGCAAAAGGCACTTTGAAATCAAAGCAAACCTGAGCCACTGCAGCGCCCTCCATTTCAGCTGCCAAAGCAAGAGGCAAGCGAGCTCTTAAATCTTCTCTTTGGGCATTGTTCGAAATAAATTGATCCCCACTCACGACCAGCCCCTCGTGAACCAAGATGTCTTGAGCGTTCACCCCCAAACCAGCCAACAAGTGCTCCCCTTGCATCGCTCGCGCGAGCCCTGGCAGGCTGGCCTGTGCGGCTTGAACCAAGCACTGATGCTGTAGCGGTGAGGATGGGAAGTGGGAGCGCGCATAAAGCGGAATTTCGTAGCGTGGGAAAAGCGGCGAAGCATCGAAATCGTGTTGAACCAATTCTTTGGCAACCACCACGTCCCCAACCTTCACGTCATCGCCCAAACCACCAGCCACTCCTGAAAAAATCACTTCTTTGACGCCAAAGCGCTCAATCAGGGTCGCAACCGTTGTGGCCGCTGCTACTTTGCCAATGCCCGACAACACGGCAATGACAGGGTGTCCATGCCAATTGGCGAGCCAAAAAACGCGAGAGCCCACCGTGGTGGGCTCTCCGTTCATGAGTTCAACCAACTTCGAGAGCTCCTCTTGCATGGCACTCACAATGGCGATGGGGCCTGTGTTGCGCATGAAAGTGAACTCTGAGTTGGCTCTTGAGGCGCTTTGCTTATTCGATGGCCTTGACCATGTCCTCAACCACTTTTTTGGCGTCTCCAAACACCATCATGGTCTTGTCCATGTAAAAGAGCTCATTGTCCAAGCCGGCATAACCTGCAGCCATGGAGCGCTTGTTGACGATGATCGTTTTGGCTTTGTAGGCCTCCAAAATCGGCATGCCGTAAATGGGGCTTCCCTTGACCATGGCCGCAGGATTGACCACGTCATTGGCGCCCAAAATGATGGCCACGTCGACCTGTCCAAACTCTCCATTGATGTCTTCCATCTCAAAGACTTGGTCATATGGCACTTCAGCCTCAGCCAAAAGCACATTCATGTGACCAGGCATGCGACCTGCAACGGGATGAATCGCGTATTTCACGTTCACGCCCTTGGCGGTCAACTTGGCAGCCATTTCTTTGACAGCATGTTGAGCACGGGCCACCGCCAAGCCGTAACCAGGAACGATCACGACACTCTCGGCGTTGCCCAGCACAAAGGCTGCGTCATCTGCGCTACCACTCTTGACCGAGCGCTGAACTTGCTCTCCAGCAGCTTGGGCCGTTGCGTCTCCGCCAAATCCACCCAAAATCACATTGAAGAACGAGCGGTTCATGGCTTTACACATGATGTAGCTCAAGATCGCGCCTGAACTGCCCACCAAAGAGCCTGCAATGATCAACATGGAGTTGTTCAACGAAAAACCAATTCCAGCTGCTGCCCAACCTGAGTAAGAATTCAACATCGAGACCACGACAGGCATGTCTGCACCGCCAATGGGGATGATGATCAAAACGCCCAAGATGAAGGCCAAGGCCAACATGGTGAAGAAGGCTTCCCAAACGCCTGTGGCCATGAAATAAAAGCCCAGTCCAAGTGTTGCCAATCCCATCACCAAATTGAGGAAATGCTGGCCTTTGAAGATCACAGGTGCGCCGCGGAAAAGGCGGAATTTGTACTTGCCCGAGAGCTTTCCAAAAGCAATCACAGAGCCTGAGAAGGTAATGGCACCAATGGCCGCACCCAAAAATAGCTCCAAACGGTTGCCCGCAGGAATGGGGTCGCCCAAATGGTGAACGATTTGGAAGGCTTGGGGCTCGGCCACCGCAGCAATGGCGATGAAGACCGCAGCCAAACCAATCATGCTGTGCATGAAAGCCACCAACTCAGGCATCTTGGTCATCTCAACTTTTTGCGCCATGTAGGCACCCAAGCTGCCACCAATCAAGAGTCCCAAGAGCACGTGTCCTAAACCCAACCAAGCACCTTGGTCACTGGGTGCAACGCCTTCAACGGGGACTTGCATGCCCACAGCCAATTTGTAAATCAAAGCCGATGTGGTCAAAATGGCCAAGGCCATGCCCAACATGCCAAAAAGATTACCGCGAATAGATGTCGTTGGATGACTCAAGCCCTTCAGAGCTTGAATAAAGCAAATGCTCGCAATCAAATACAAAAGGGTTACCAAACTCATGCTCATGCTTGTTCTCCTTTAGATGCGACAGGCTTTTTATCTTTTTTCTTGAACATCTCAAGCATTCGACGGGTGACCAAAAAGCCACCAAACACATTCACCGCGGCCAAAGCCACTGCAAGCACGCCCATGGTTTGACCCAGGGTGGTTTGGGTGAGCGCGGCCGCCAACATGGCGCCCACAATCACGATGGCTGACACTGCGTTGGTCACAGCCATGAGAGGCGTGTGCAAGGCAGGTGTCACAGTCCACACCACGTGATAACCCACGTAGATGGCCAATACGAAAATGATCAGATTGGTGATGGTTGGAGAAACGATATCCATTTTTTACTTCCTTTTAACTTGACCGTCTTGTGTCATTAAACAAGCGTTCACAATGTCATCACCCTCTGGCATGTGAAAAGCACCTTTTTCGGCACTGATGAGCTTGACGAAATCAAGCACATTGCGCGCGTAAAGTGCGCTTGCGTCGGCGGCCACCAATGCAGGCATGTTGGTCTCACCAATCAATGTGACGCCGTGTTTTTGAACAATTTTGTCGGGCTCGGTCAATGGACAGTTGCCGCCTTGGGCTGCTGCCAAGTCCACGATCACAGAGCCAGGCTTCATCGATTGAACCATCTCCGGTGTCACCAAAACTGGGGCTGCACGACCTGGAATCAAAGCGGTGGTGATCACCACATCGGCCAAAGCAACACGTTTGGCCACTTCAATCTTTTGTCTGTCTAACCAAGAGGCAGGCATGGGTCGGGCGTAACCGCCCACACCCTCAGCAGCCTCGCGCTCTTCGGCGGTCTCATAAGGCACATCGATGAACTTTGCACCCAAAGATTCCACTTGTTCTTTCACGCTTGGACGCACATCAGAGCACTCAATGACGGCACCCAAACGCTTGGCGGTCGCAATGGCTTGAAGACCTGCAACACCTACACCCAAAATCACGACTCGAGCGGCCTTGACGGTACCCGCAGCGGTCATGAGCATCGGAAAGAAGCGCTGATAACGGTCTGCGGCCATCATCACCGCCTTGTATCCAGCAATGTTCGCCTGCGAAGAAAGCACATCCATGCTTTGAGCGCGGGTGGTTCTTGGCGCTGCCTCTAGGGCAAATGAGCACAATTGAGCTGCAGCCAAACGCTCCAAGCCTTGAGCATCAAAAGGATTCAACATACCCACCAACACGGTGTTGGGCTTCATTTTGCTGGTCTCTTGCTCGTTGGGAGATCTCACTTTGAGCACCAAATCTTGAGCAAATGCCCCTTGGGTGTCGGTGATATGAGCTCCTGCAGCTTGGTAAGCCTCGTCTGTGATGCTGGCATGAATGCCCGCACCGGCCTCAACATGGACTTGGTGACCAAGTGCTAAAAATTTCTTCACTGTCTCAGGTGTAACCGCAACGCGGGTCTCACCGTGCACAGTCTCTACAGGAACGCCGATGTTCATTTGAAGGCTCCAAATCTAGACAAGCATGCGCAAAAAGCGCATGGAATAGATCAATAATGTGGTTAAAAGAAAAATCACGGAATCAAGTATTCTAGTGATGTATTTGCTTCACTTTTAGAGTTTACGCTTTAAGTCTGACAATATTTTTACGCCATTGGACATGCCTTTGTCATCTAATTAGAGGTCATTGCGCCTCCATTGGCCGCTTTGTGCTGCAAACCATGAACCCTCAAAGGCTTGAAATCCATGAACAACACTTTGAACATTGAACCCTCACCCCATGCACTTCAATCCGAGAGATGGCGGCCCAGCGTCACAGTAGCCGCCATCATTGAGGAGGGGGGGAAATTTTTGCTCATTGAGGAGCACACACCCGAGGGACTCAAGCTCAATAACCCAGCGGGCCATTTAGACCCTGGAGAGTCCCCCGTTCAAGCCTGTGCAAGAGAGGCCTTGGAAGAAAGCGCCCATGTCTTTACCCCCACATTTTTGGTGGGTCTTTACCTCTCGCGCTTTCAACGCACACTCCCTCAAGACAACCAAATTGAGGACATCACTTACTTGCGCTTTGCATTTGGAGGCCGTTTGGGCGCTTTTCAGCCTCACTTGAAACTTGACCATGGCATTGTTCGCACCCTTTGGATGAGCCCAGATGAAATTCGCGCCTCAAGCGAACGTCACCGCAGCCCCTTGCTGCTTCAATGCATGGAGGATTATTTGAAGGGCCAACGCCATCCACTGGAGATGATCTACACCGATCCGAGCGTGACACATGCGGGTCTTTCGCTTTGATTAAAGCGATTGGAATGTGCAGTTTTTCAAAAGCAGACATAATAGGTAGATGCTTTTTTCAATTTGACTTTAGTGGGGTATTTTGTGGATCAATCTAATCTAAGGTTTGGTAGTGGCTTGGCCGTCAAACGCATTGAAGATGAGTTGCTGCTCAAGGGCGAGGGCCGTTATACGGATGACGTTTCACAAGAACATCAGCAACATGTTTACTTTGTGCGCTCACCACATCCCCACGCCAAGATTTTAAAAATTGACACCCAAACGGCGCGCTCCATGCCCGGAGTTCGTGCTGTGCTCACCGCTGAGGACCTCACCAAAGCTGGTGTCAAACACATGGCCAAGCCTGTGAATTTCAAGCGTGCCGATGGCTCTCCCATCGCCTCGGCCACGCGCTATTTTTTCGCCACCGATCGCGTGCGTTTCGTGGGTGAGATGGTTGCCGCTGTGGTGGCAAGCTCCGTCAATGAAGCCAAAAATGCTGCAGAAGCTGTTTTCGTTGACTATGAACCCTTGCCGAGTGCCGTGACCATTGACGAAGCATTGGCTCCCAATGCACCGCTTTTGTGTGAAAACGCTGACAACATCGTGGCAGAAACTCGCTACGGAGATGCGCCAAAAGCGCAAGAAGCCTTTGCACAGGCCGCCCATGTCGTGAGCCTTCAAATCATCAACCAGCGTGTTGTGGCGCTCACCTTGGAGCCACGCTCGGTACAGGCCTACATCGAAGAAGACCGCTTGGTGGTTCGCATGAGCTCGCAAATGCCCACTGCGCTGCGCGCTCAAGTCTCCGATCTCTTTGGCATTGCTCCTGAGAACATTCGAGTCATTGTGGGCGATGTGGGTGGCGGCTTTGGCATGAAAACCGGCGCTTATGCAGAGGACTTGGCCGTTGCCTTTTGCGCTCACCATTTGAAACTTCCCGTGAAGTGGCAAGCTGAGAGAAGCGAAGACTTCCTCTCCAGCACACACGGGCGAGACATCGAGAGTCGAGCTGAAATGGCGCTCGACGCCAGCGGAAAAGTCTTGGCTCTTCGTGTGCACAACCGAGCCAATGTGGGCGCCTACCCTGGCATGACGGGCGTGGCCATTCAAGTCTTGATTGGACCATGGGTTCAAACCAGTGTTTATGACATTGGATTGATTGACTTTCACTTCACCACAGTGATGACCAACACAGCCCCAACAGGCGCGTACCGAGGTGCGGGACGCCCTGAGGCCATCTTCAACATTGAGCGTTTGATGGACGAGGCCGCTCGAGTCAGCGGCATCGATCGGATTGAGCTCAGGCGCCGCAACTTCGTTCAGCCCCAGCAAATGCCCTACAAAAATGCCATGGGCCAAACCTATGACACCGGTCATTTTGAGTCCATCATGGACCAAGCCCTGAGTTTGTCGGACTGGTCTGGCTTTGAAGCCAGGGCCAAAGCCTCATTGGCCAAAGGACGTTGGAGAGGACTGGGCATTGCCACATTCCTTGAGTGGACCGGAGGCAATGCCTTGGAAGAAAAGGTCAACGTGCGCATCATGGCTGATGGTGTGATTGAAGTCTTCACGGCCGTGAACGCCATGGGACAAGGCATTGCGACCACCCTGGCTCAACTCGTGGTTGATGTGTTTGGCGTAGACATCTCACGCGTGAGGGTGGTCATGGGTGACACCGACCGCGGCAACGGCTTTGGTTCCGTTGGCTCGCGCTCCCTCTTCACTGGCGGCTCTGCAGTGTCTGTTGGCGCTCAGCTCGCCTTGGACAAGGCCAAGGAATTGGCTGCAAAATCACTCGAGGCCAGTGCCGATGATTTGCGCTACGAACAAGGATCTTTCTTGGTCGCTGGCACGGATTTGAAGATCTCTTTGGCTGAACTCGCTGGCAAAGAGCCCATGGGTCGCATTGAACTTGATTCAAGCACCTCCGCCTCAGGACCGACATGGCCCAACGGATGCCACATCTCTGAAATTGAACTCGATCCTCAAACGGGCTCCATTGAAATTTGCCGCTACTCCTCAATGAACGATGTGGGTCGAGTCGTCAATCCGATGATCGTTCAAGGCCAACTCGATGGGGGTGCCGTTCAAGGCATTGGGCAAGCGCTTTATGAAGAGATGATTTACGACTCCGAGACCGGACAGCCTTTGAGTGGCAGCTTGATGGACTATGCCATTCCTCATGCAGATGTGATGCCTGCCATGTTTGTGACACAAATGGACACCAGCATTCCCTGTAAAAACAATGTTTTGGGCGTCAAAGGCGTGGGTGAATTGGGCACGATTGGCGCCACACCCTCCATCGTCAATGCAGTCGCCGATGCTTTGGCCAGAAATGGTCAAGCTCAAAAATCAGCACACCTTCAAATGCCTTTGACTCCGCACAAGATGTGGTCCTTGCTGAACACACATTGAATGCTGAGTGCTCCAAGCACTTCAAAATCCTCCTCAGCGCCAAGGTGAGGAGGATTTTTTTTATTCTGCAGACAAATGAGGACTCAATAAACCCGCGATCTCAAACATCGTGACCCGCTCTTTGCCAAAGACTTGGGCCAGAGGTGCATCGCACAAAATGGCTCTCTTGTCTTTGCTGTCTTGCAAGCCTTTGGCTTTGATGTAGTCCCAGAGCTTTTTCACCGCCTGCGTGCGAGCCACCAATTCATCCCCAATCACCTGAGACAAGGCGCCACTGGGTTTTAAATTGGCGGTGACTTTTCTTGGAGCTTTTGGTGCCTTGTCGGCCTTGGCCGCCTTTGCGGTGGTGGTTTTAGCACTTGCTTTGGAGGCTTTTTTCCCAGCCACTTTTTTCGCAACCGCCGTTGTCTTCCTTGGCGGATACTTGCTGTTTCTGGGCTCGAATTGGAAGGAGACTTTTGCAGCCTCAGGGTCCCAAGCCAAATAAGCTTTGAAGGCGCGACGCGTCCTCATGGAGACAAATTTGTCGAGCAAATCGGTTTTGCCCGTCTCCAGTAGTTTCTTGACTTGATCTGCATCAATGGGTTGCTGCAAAACCATTTTGCCTGTTTTGAAGGTGCAGTTGGGTGTTGCAAGTGTCAGGCTTGGCACCGCATGCTCACACACATATTGATTCCCGTGCTCAAAAACACCTGAACCACAGGCGGGGCACTTGCCCAAAGAAACTTTCTCAGAAAAATCAATCAGCTCGCCTGACTCTTCTGCATTTTTATCTTCTCCGAAGTCAAACTCCAGCTTCCAATTTTGATCTTCTTCGTTGAATTTCAAAACCATTTCAGCCGTGAAGGGCCAACCCGCTTTTGAGCGAAAGCCATCCAAGGGCCCGATGTGCTTGTTGGCCAAAAAGGACTCGACTTCAGCGATCTCAAAAGCGCGACCAGCTGGCGTCTTTCCAAAAGAAAATCCACATCCCGCACTCTCACCATCCACGCCTTGGCAAGCATAACGACGGTAGTTTTCTTTGACTTGCCCTCCACACTTGGGGCAAGGGGTGGCCAAGGTGACGTAATCCCCTGGAACCGTGTCTCTGTCGTACTCTTTGGCTTTTTTGACGATGTGCTCTGTCATGAGCGCAATGTCTTGCATGAAGGCATCGCGACTCAATTGCCCATGCTCCATCAAAGCCAATTTGTGCTCCCACTCACCCGTGAGTGCGGGTTTGCTCAACTCCTCGACACCCAAACCTCGCAGCAAAGTCATCAATTGAAAAGCCTTGGCGGTTGGAATGAGCTCTCTGCCCTCTCTGAGCATGTACTTCTCATTCAAGAGTCCCTCAATGGTTGCCGCTCGAGTGGCCGGTGTGCCCAAGCCTTTTTCTTGCATGGCCTCTCTGAGCTCATCGTCTTCGACCAATTTACCTGCACCCTCCATCGCACCCAGCAGCGTGGCCTCTGAATACCTTGCAGGGGGTCTGGTTTTGAGCCCTTTGGGCTCAACCTCTTGCGCGAGCGCGCCTTCTCCAGCCTGCACGACCACCAAGCTCTTGCCTGAGCCCTCCTCCTCAGAGACCTCTTTGCCGTAAATGCTCATCCAACCTGGGTTGACCATGACTTTTCCGTCGGTTTTGAAAGCGTGGGTTTGCCCTTTCAACTCGACAAAGGTGGTTCGAGTGGTCACCAAAAACTCAGCCGATGGAAAAAAGATCGCCATGAAGCGCCGCACCACCAAGTCATAGAGCTTTTGCTCTGCCTCTGACAAGCCTTTGGGCTCCTCAAGGGTTGGGATGATCGCAAAGTGATCGCTCACTTTGCTGTTGTCAAAAATGCGCTTGGAGGGGCGAATCATTTTTTCTTTGAGCGCAACACGAGCATGTGAAGACAAGTGCTTCATGCCACTTTCTGCGATCATCTCAAAGGTGCTCACCACAGTTGGCAAGTAATCCTCGGGCAGATGCCTGGAATCGGTCCTGGGATAGGTCAAGGCCTTGTGTCTCTCGTAGAGGCTTTGTGCCAGTGAGAGGGTGGTTTTGGCTGAATAGCCGAAGCGACCATTGGCCTCTCTTTGCAATGAGGTGAGGTCAAACAAAGCAGGCGCCGCCTGGGTGGTGGGTTTGCTCTCGTCCACGACACGCCCAGACTGACCCTTGGTGGCTTTGGCGATGTCAATCGCCTCTTGGTGACTCCAAACCCGATCGGCTTTTTTCTCGGGATCGTTTTCATCCTTTTTGTGCTCTGGGTGAATCCATTTGGCCGAGTATTCGCCCGCATTGACTTGGAAGTTGGCGTGAATCTCCCAGTAGTCTCGGGAGATGAATTTGCGAATCTGCTCCTCACGCTCCACCACCACCGAGAGCGTAGGGGTTTGAACCCGGCCCACAGTTGTCAAGAAAAATCCACCATCTCGTGAATTGAAAGCCGTGAAGGCTCTCGTGCCATTGATTCCCACCAACCAATCGGCCTCTGAGCGACTTCTGGCCGCATCTGCCAAACCACGCATTTGCTTTTCTGTTCTGAGGCTCTCAAAACCATCGCGAATCGCTTGGGGCGTCATGGACTGCAACCACAAGCGATGGACCGCTTTTTTGGAATCTTTTTGCCCAAAGGCGTATTGCTCAATCAAGCGAAAGATCAACTCGCCTTCACGCCCAGCGTCACACGCGTTGATCAAGTCTCCAACATCTTTTCTCTTGAGCAGCTTGACCACTGCGCTCAACCTAGACTTGGTCTTGTCAACGGGCTTGAGCTCGAAATGCGGGGGAATCACAGGCAAGTTGGCAAAGCTCCACTTGCCGCGTTTGACGTCAAACTCCTCGGGCGCTTTGATCTCCAACAAATGACCCACTGCACTGGTGACCACATACTTGTCATTTTCAAAATGATCATCGTGCTTTTCAAATTTACCCGCAATGGGCGTCAAAGCCCGAACAATGTCTTGAGCCACTGAGGGTTTTTCTGCAATCACCAAAGTTTTTGTCATTTATGTTTTCACGTCCTTGTTGACCCGCATTGTGCACTTTTTTTGCGCAGTCTTGGCAAACACTCTAAAATCATACACGTGAGCACGATTATCCGAAATTTGCTCAGTCTCTTATTTTTTATTGAAATGACCCCCATCGTGACCACCACCAAACCCAAAAAAAACAAGCACAAACGCATTGAAACTCGTCAATCTGGCGTACACGGCAAGGGCGTTTTCGCCTTGGAGGATATCCCCAAGGGTGAGGTCATCATTGAATACAAAGGTGAGGTGATCAGCTGGAAGGAGGCCTTGAGAAGACACCCTCACAATCCGGCCGAGCCCAATCACACGTTCTTTTTTCACATCAATGAAAAGCACGTGATCGATGGTGGATCCAAAGGCAACAGTGCTCGCTGGATCAACCACTCTTGCAAACCCAATTGCGAAGCGGATGAAATTGGAGACCGAGTGTTCATCAAATCCATCAAAAAGATCAAAGCCGGCGAAGAACTCAACTACGACTATGGCTTGATCATCGATGGCAAATACACCAAAAAGCTCTTGGCTGAATACCCTTGTTGGTGTGGCTCCAAAAAGTGTCGCGGCACTCTCTTGGCCCCCAAAGACTAAGCCAAGTCCTGCAAGCACTGCCCGCTAGAGCCCTTGTACCCCAAAGATTCAGAAGCTTTGAGCACCCTTGCCTTGACCCCCGACGCGTGGAGGGTTGAGAGAGTGCAAGAAATCGATTCGACCTCAAGCGAGCTCATGCGTCGCTCTAAATCTGGTCGATTTGACCCCACCCTCTTGGTGGCCCGCCAGCAAACCGCAGGTCGCGGTCGCCAAGGCAAAACCTGGTTGAGCGAGCCCAATCAAGCGCTCACCTTCTCCCTTGGTTTTTTGTTCAACCCCAAAGACTGGATGGGTCTGTCATTGGCCATCGGGGTATCTCTACTGAAAGCCATTGACCCCTTGGGTTCACTCAAACTTGGATTGAAGTGGCCCAACGATGTTTGGCACATCGGCCCCAAAGGCCCCGCCAAATTGGCTGGGATTTTGATCGAAACCGTGAGCAACACCTCGCACCCAAGGACAGATGCCTCTCGCTATTGTGTGCTTGGCATAGGCTTGAACCTTTTCACCCCCAAATCATCAGGCTTTGAAGGACAGTTTCCCCAGCCCATCGGGTTGTTGGAGGTGGGTGTCGATCTGAATGAAGATGAATTGCTTGCTCGCATTCTGGCAGAGATCACGCCTGCACTCTCACGCTTTGAGGGGCAAGGGTTCAAACCCTTTCGTTCAGATTTTGATCGCTTGGATCTGTTGAAAGGCCATGAGGTCACCGTCAACGCGACCCCCTTTGGAGTCGCAGCTGGTGTGAGCGAGAGCGGCGCGCTGTTGGTGAACACCCACAATGGCTTGGAGAGCATCGTGAGCCAAGAGGTGAGTGTTCGTCCCAGTTACATTTGGCAGTAGTTATTGCCCTGACAGCGGCCTATTGAACACCTGCCGCTCGCAACTCTATGCAAGTTTAAAACTGACCTTGACCCTGAGGCCTTGAGCAGCCTTGGACTCTGAACCTGCAAGCCGATTGGCTGCAGCAAATGGCGTGCTCCTCTCTTCTAGCTCTACCGTAGCATTGTGTTGATGCGCAATCTCACGAACGATGGATAGTCCCAAGCCTGAGCCTTCCGTCTCCGTGTCCATGACACGATAAAAGGGTTGGAAAACCAACTCTCTCTCACTTGGGGCAATGCCAGGGCCTGAGTCCTCAATTTGAAAAACAAGGCGCTTGGGATGCCTCTCTTTGTGTAGAGACAAGGTGACCACGCCCGGATTTTCTTGGGATGAGGGCGTGTAGTGGATCGCATTGTCCAACAAGTTCCTGATCATCTCTTTGATGAGTGTCGGGTTCGCATCGATTCGCCAAGGCTTTTGAGAGGCGTCGTTGTTCTCGTAGCCCAAATCGATGTGTTTGGCCATTGCGAGGGGCAGTGCATCTTGCATGACCTCCTTGATGAGCAAGCTCAAGTCTTGGCTTTGTTTGACCATGGACTGCGCACCACTCTCGGCCTTGGCCAACGCAAGCAACTGGTTGACCGTGTGCGTGGCACGCACGCTTGAGCGCCCAATCAATTTGAGTGAATGCATCAACTCTTGTGCGCTCGAGCTCTCCCGTTGAGCCAACTCTGCTTGCATGCGCAACCCGGCCAAAGGAGTTTTGAGCTGATGCGCAGCATCGGCCAGAAATTTCTTCTTGGTCTCAATCGATATTTGTAGTCGCGCGAGCAAATCGTTGATGGAGCCCGCCAAGGTGCTCACTTCAACGGGGAGTGCTTGGCTGTCCAAAGGGCTCAGATCATCGGGTCTGCGACTGCGGATTTGCTCCTCGAGTTTTTGCAAAGGTTGCAAACCTTTGGCCAAGGCCATCCACAACAAAAAAACAGCCAAAGGTACGATGGCAAATTGAGGCAACATGACGCCTTTGATGATTTCGTTGGTCAACATGCTTCTTGAGTGAAGCGTCTCACCCACCTGAACCAAAGCAATGGGCTCCTTGTCCTCTCCCCTGACCCAAGCATAAGCCAGCCGCAGTTGCTTGCCGTGCCATGTCTCGTCTCTGAAGAAAACCTCCCCCCTTCCTCCCGCATCCTCTTGAATGGTCAAAGGAATGGGCAAGTCCGACACGCCCAAGGATCGCTTGAGCTTGACCCAATGGATTTGATACACCATTTGATGAACATCTTCCTCCCCCATGAAGTCATCGCGGTACTCGAGTCCACGAGTGGGAAAAACGCCCGAAAGTTCCAGCGTTTCTTTGGGAATTGACTTTGACAAAGCAGTAGCATTTTCAATGCTACTCAAGTCGATGCCATCGGATTTGAGCTGGCCAACCCAACTGGTCAATTCAGTGACTTTGAACTCTAGATTTTTGTCATACGGTTTGTTGGCAATGCCATCGGCGACCAACCAGGTTAGACCCACACTCATGGGCCACAAGCACGCCAAAGCAAGGAACATCCAATCCAAAATGCCACCCACCAATGAGGGCTGCTTTCGTTGAAATATCTTCATGCGTTGGTGCTGTATGGTGTGCAGGGGTTTTGCACTTTTGAATGAAGCCGCTATTGCGCAATTTTCTCAAGACAGTAACCAAGGCCACGCACGGTCACGATGCGAATGGGTCCCTTTTCAATTTTTTTGCGCAAGCGATGGATGTAGACCTCAATGGCATTGTTGCTCACCTCCTCGCCCCATTCACACAGGCGCTCGACCAATTGATCCTTGCTCACCAAGCGTCCTGTGCGCTGGAGCAAGACCTCGAGCAAACCCAACTCCCGGGCCGATAGGTCCACCATCTTCCCATCAATCGTGGCCACTCGACCGGTTTGGTCATAAACCATTGGGCCGTGCTTGATCAGTGCGCTGTTGCCGCCCATGCCTCTTCGCGTGAGGGCTCTCACACGGGCCTCCAACTCTTGAAGGGAGAACGGTTTGGCCATGAAATCATCCGCGCCATAGTCCAGGCCTTTGACGCGATCTTCAATGCTGTCTGCTGCTGTCAAAATGAGCACTGGACATGCGCTGCCCCTGGAGCGCAATCGTTTTAAAACCTCTAGCCCGTGCATTTTGGGCAGACCCAAATCGAGAATGAGCAAATCAAACTCGTGGGTATTGAGGAGTGCTGTATCTGCCTCCACACCGTTTGAGACGTGGTCCACGACTGCACCTGAGCTCCTTAGACCGCGAAGCAAACCATCTGCCAACACTTGATCGTCTTCAGCAATGAGAATTCGCACAGTTCAGGCACTCCATTTTTAGATTGACTTCATTTTAGGACCCATTTGATGGATTCTTTCATCCAAGCGCATAGACTTCCAGCCCCAGCGCAATCACCGTTGCCACTTCAGCCCCCACCTCTTGTCGAAACTCCTCCTCAGCTCGGGCAACCGCACCCCTGAACGCCTCCAACCACGCAAGCCCTGTGGGAGTGAAGCGAATCAACTTTGAGCGTTTGTCCAAGCCCGCCTCTTCGCGCTCGACCAAGCCCCATGCTTGGCATTGATCGACCATCGCCCCCATGGCTTGTTTGGTCATGCCCGCGGCTTGTGCGAGGTCTTTGAGCGTTGAGCCCTCGGTGCTCAAGTGCCTGGTGATGTGCACATGTGCAGCGCTCACCTGTGCACGACTGGCCAAATTGGACAAGGCCAATGGCACCTGCACGTCGTGCGCCATCAAATACAAAACCCGCTCATCAAATCGGCGCATCGCTTGCCCAAGCAATCGACCCAAATGGTTTTGGCGCCAGTCTTGAGGCAATTTCTCACGCGGATCGGCCCGCAGCTTTGGTGTTTTTACTGTCGTCATGCGACTTCATTATAGTCAGCTAAACTGACTATTTATTCTATTTACAAGATTCAACACTTGTTATAAATTACTGTTTAAGCATACAGCTGTTTTTGATGTTGTACTGTTTGATTTTAATTAATTCATTGATTCTTAAGGAGTTTTCATGGACGCACCCGTCAAAGGTCTCACGGCAGCAGCAAGCGAAAAATCAAAGGCTTTGCAAGCCGCACTGGCACAAATTGAAAAACAATTTGGCAAAGGCACCATCATGCGCTTGGGAGAGGGGGAGGTCATTGAGGACATCCAGGTCGTCTCCACAGGGTCTTTGGGGCTTGACATCGCTTTGGGCGTTGGCGGCTTACCCCGTGGCCGTGTCATTGAAATCTACGGGCCTGAGTCTTCTGGCAAAACAACCCTCACGCTGCAAGTGATTGCTGAGATGCAAAAACAAATGGGCACTTGCGCCTTTGTGGACGCCGAGCACGCTTTGGACATTCAATACGCTCAAAAACTGGGTGTGAATTTACAAGAACTCTTGATCTCTCAGCCCGACACGGGCGAGCAAGCCCTGGAAATCGTGGACAGTTTGGTGCGCTCGGGTGCGGTTGATTTGATTGTCGTGGACTCGGTTGCGGCTTTGACGCCCAAGGCTGAACTGGAAGGCGACATGGGCGACTCCTTGCCCGGTCTTCAAGCCAGGCTCATGAGCCAAGCGTTGAGAAAGCTCACTGCAACGATCAAAAAGACAAACTGCATGGTGATCTTCATCAACCAAATCCGCATGAAAATTGGCGTGATGTTCGGCTCGCCCGAGACCACCACGGGTGGCAATGCGCTGAAGTTTTATGCCTCTGTGAGACTCGACATCCGTCGCACCGGCACCATCAAAAAGGGCGAGGAAGCCATTGGCAATGAAACCAAAGTCAAGGTCGTGAAAAACAAGGTCGCGCCTCCCTTTAAAACCGCTGAGTTTGACATCTTGTTTGGAGAAGGTATTTCCCGCTTGGGCGAGATCATTGACATGGGCGTGAATGCCCGGGTCATCGAAAAGTCAGGCGCTTGGTACGCTTACAACGGCGAAAAAATTGGCCAAGGGCGTGACAACTCTCGCGAATTTTTGCGTGAAAACCCCGCTTTGGCCATCGAAATTGAAAACAAGGTTCGTGAATCTTTAGGCATTCCCTCTGTCGCAGCCTCATTGACCGCGCCCATCGCTGTAGGCCCCATGCAACCCAGCGAAGCGTAAAGACACAGGGAAACCCCTTTGCCTAAAACCGGTGAGCGTTCACATCGCGCGCCCCACAGCCCCCCACTCAAGGGCTGTGGGCTCAAACCCTACAAAACTCTCCATCCACACTCAAACCCAAGCGCCATGTTCAACTCCCAAAATTCCCCCTTCCCCTTGATGAGCCTGAAGTCTCGCGCACTGCGCGCTTTGTCTCAAAGAGAATACTCACGTGTTGAGTTGTTCAAAAAACTCAGCGAATTTGAATCCACTCCAGGCGAGTTGGAGGCCGTGTTGAATGAGCTCGAGAGCAAGGGATTCTTGAACGAAGAGCGTCACGCTGAATCGCTTGCAAGAAAGAGAAGCGAGAAACACGGCGTGTCTCGCATTCGTCAAGAAATGAAGTCCAAAGGCGTGCCTCAACCCATTGCAGACAAAGCGCTTGAAGCTTTGCAAGACACGGAGCTTGAGCGCGCCAAAGCGCTATGGTCTAAACGTTTTGGCGAACTCCCACTCGACTCCAAAATGCTCCAGCGCCAGACGCGCTTCATGATGTACAGAGGCTTTAACGCAGAAACCGTTCGCTTGGTGCTCAAGCATGCGCCCGCTGCATCACACGCCGAGCATGAGCTTTAAATTTTGCACCGCTGCTCCGCTCGCACCCTTGCCCAAATTGTCCAACCGAGCCATCACCACCGCTTGCTGCTTGCGCGCGTTGTAGAACACTGCAATTTCCAGCTCATCTTGACCGTTCAGGCTCGTTGCATCAAAACGCTCAGAGGCAAGCTCATCCAACACATGCACATGTCCATGCTCAATCTGCGAGTAATGCTTGGCATAAACATCGCGAATGTCGGCCCCTGAATTCACCCCCTTCATTTGAGACAAATGTAGGGGGAGCTGAACCACCATGCCCTGCGCGAAATTGCCCACCGAGGGCACAAAAATAGGCGCACAGGTGAGTCCTCCATAAGCCATGATCTCTGCGTAGTGCTTGTGCTCAAGCCCTAGGCCGTAGTACTCCAGCAAGGGCGCCTGGTGTGCCTCGTAGGCCTCAATCATGCTGCGCCCACCTCCCGAGTAGCCACTCACGCTTGGCAAACAAAGGGGGGTGTCTTTTGCAATCACACCGGCATCGACCAATGGATGCAACAACGCGATGGCGCCTGTTGCGTAGCACCCGGGATTGGCCACCCTTGGAGCCTTGGCGATCAGTTGGGCTTGGTGAGGAGCATATTCTGCGAACCCATAAACCCATCCTGCAGAGGTGCGGTGGGCGGTGGAGGCATCGATGATTCTGGGGCGCTTGTCCTGGGGCAAGGTGTCGATCAAAGCCACCGATTCAATCGCTTGGGCGTCGTGAAGACAAAGAACCACCACATCAGCGTTTGACATGCACTCGAGCTTTGCGCTGGGGTCTTTGCGCAAGTGAGCCTCGATTTGAAGCAATTGCATGGATGCGTCCGATTGCAAACGTTCGCGAATTTGCAGTCCGGTTGTGCCCGCCTCGCCATCGATGAATATTTTATGCATTGATTCGCACCCAAAAAGACGGATTTTATAAAACTTTTGTACTCGATGTAAGCAAAAGGGAAGAATTTTGACCCTGGTCGTGATACATTTCGGGACGGCAAACTATAGAACTCGGGGTCATGCCCTGTGTAGACACTCTATTCTATTTCCTCCAGAACCACTGAGATAAATATGAAAATTCACGAATACCAAGGCAAAGAAATTTTGCGCCAATTCGGCGTGCCCGTTCCAAAGGGCATCCCCGCATTCACCGTCCAAGAGGCTGTTGAAGCTGCACAAAAGCTTGGGGGCCCAGTTTGGGTGGTCAAAGCTCAAATCCATGCTGGAGGAAGAGGCAAGGGCGGAGGCGTGAAACTGGCTCGCTCGATCGATGAGGTTCGCACCTTGGCCGGCGAGATCCTTGGCATGCAACTCATCACACACCAAACTGGCCCCGAAGGCCAAAAGGTTCGCCGTCTTCTCATTGAAGAAGGCGCTGACATCAAAAAAGAATACTACGTCTCCGCAGTGACCGATCGTGCCTCACAAAAGGTGGTGTTGATGGCCTCCTCTGAGGGCGGCATGGACATCGAAGAGGTCGCGCATGCAACCCCTGAAAAAATCATCAAAGCGTTTGTTGACCCCTTGGTGGGGCTCACACAAGAGCAAGCCTTGGAGCTGTGTCACGGCATGGGTGTGCCTGCAGGCGCCTCCACCGATCAAGCCGTTGACGTCTTGAAAAAGCTCTTCACCGCTTACATGGAAACCGATTGCTCACTGGCTGAAATCAACCCCTTGATCCTTGAGGGCAATGGCAACATCAAAGCCTTGGATGCCAAATTCAACTTCGATCCCAACGCGTTGTTCAGACACCCTGAGATCGTCGCTTACCGCGATTTGGATGAGGAAGATGCCGCTGAGATCGAAGCCAGCAAGTTTGACTTGGCCTACATCAGCTTGGATGGCAACATTGGCTGCTTGGTCAATGGTGCAGGCCTGGCCATGGCCACCATGGACACGATCAAACTCTTTGGTGCTGAGCCAGCCAACTTCCTAGACGTTGGCGGCGGCGCCACTCCAGAGAAGGTCACCGAAGCCTTCAAGATCATGCTCAAGAACCCCAAAGTCAAAGCGATTTTTGTGAACATCTTTGGCGGCATCATGAGATGCGACACCATCGCCACAGGCGTCATCACCGCTTGCAAGGCTGTGAATTTGAGCGTGCCATTGGTCGTACGCATGAAGGGCACGAATGAAGAGTTGGGTAAGAAGATGCTCGCCGAGTCGGGTCTTCCCATCATCAGTGCAGACAGCATGGCCGAAGCCGCTCAAAAAGTCGTTGCCGCCTTGAAATAAGACCTAGGAAATCCATCATGTCCATCTACATCAATAAACACACCAAAGTCATCACCCAAGGCATCACGGGTAAAACAGGCCAATTTCACACCGAGAAGTGCCAAGAATACGCAAATGGTCGCGAGTGCTTCGTTGCAGGCGTGAACCCCAAAAAAGCGGGTGAGCGCATTTTTGACATTCCCATTTATGGCTCAGTCAAAGAAGCCGCTCACGAGACAGGCGCCACCGTCTCCGTGATCTATGTGCCTCCCGCTGGTGCTGCTGCTGCCATTTGGGAAGCGGTTGAAGCCGATCTGGACTTGGCCATTTGCATCACCGAGGGCATTCCTGTGAGAGACATGCTCATGGTGAGAAACAAAATGAAAGCCAAGGAAGCTGCTGGCGGCAAAAAAACATTGCTCCTCGGACCCAATTGCCCTGGCTTGATCACGCCCGATGAAATCAAAATCGGCATCATGCCCGGACACATTCACAGAAAAGGACGCATTGGCGTGGTTTCTCGCTCCGGCACGCTCACCTACGAAGCCGTTGCCCAATTGACTGAGATTGGCCTTGGACAGTCCAGCGCCGTTGGCATTGGAGGCGACCCCATCAATGGCCTCAAGCACATTGACGTCATGCGCGCTTTCAATGACGACCCTGAGACCGATGCAGTCATTATGATTGGCGAAATCGGTGGACCCGATGAGGCCGAAGCCGCTCGCTGGTGCAAAGACAACATGAAAAAACCCATTGTGGGCTTCATCGCTGGTGTCACCGCACCTGCTGGCAAAAGAATGGGACACGCTGGTGCGTTGATCTCCGGTGGAGAAGACACCGCGGATGCAAAACTCGCCATCATGGAGGCTTGTGGCTTCAAAGTCACCAAGAACCCATCCGAGATGGCCAAGTTGCTCAAAGCGATGCTCTAAAGCATTCCGCCGTCTTTCAACACCGACAAAAAAACAAACGGAGACCCACGCATGGAGATGTTTCAAACCGCCGACTTTTGGCTCAATTTGATCAAAATCATTTGGATCAACATCATTTTGTCAGGAGACAATGCCGTGGTCATTGCCATGGCAGCCAGGACCCTTCCACCCAAAGAAAAGAAGATGGCCATCATCATCGGTTCAGCCGTGGCGGTTGTCCTTTTGGTGGCCCTCACCATTGGTGCAGCTCAACTCATGGAGTTGCCCTACCTTGAATTGGTCGGAGGCGCGCTGCTGCTGTGGATTGGTGTGAAGTTGCTGGCCGAAGAAGAAGACGGTGAAGACGATGAAGTTGCGCAAACAACCCTTTGGGCTGCAGTGCGCACCATCTTGATCGCTGACTTGGTCATGAGTTTGGACAATGTGATTGGTGTTGCTGCAGCGGCCAAAGGCTCCATTTTGTTGCTGTGCTTGGGACTGGCAGTGAGTATTCCTGTTGTGGTCTTCAGCAGCGCGCTCATGATCAACATCATGAACCGCTACCCCATCATCATCACCTTGGGTGCTGCGCTGATTGGGTGGGTGGCAGGTGAGTCGATGATGGGAGACGCTGCCATTCGCGACTTCATTGAAACCATGCCTGTGCTCGATTACGCCATCCCTGCAGCCTGTGCCGTGTTTGTTGTTGGCTTGGGACGCTTTTTGCAAAAGAAGTCTGAGCACCACAGCGCCAACGATCCCGCCTGATTGGGTTCTTCTCAAGTCCTTGAGCTAAACGCTTGAGGCACCCAACAAGCAATCCTCGCACAAACATCGATTTGTGCGAGGATTTTTTTCATTCCTAACCGCTCAGCGACTGGTCTTCTTTTCTTTCGTAAAGCCCAGAGCGTCCGCCACTTTTGCTGAGCACACACACGTCTGTGATCACCATTCCACGGTCAATGGCTTTGCACATGTCGTAGACCGTGAGCAATGCCACTTGAACGGCACTCAAAGCCTCCATCTCAACCCCAGTGGGCCCAATCGTCTCCACTTGAGCCTCACAATGCAAGCCGAATTGTTGCTTGTGCTCATTGCTCACCACGCTCCAATCCAAGCTCACTTTGGTGATCGCCAATGGGTGACACAGCGGCACCAAATCACTGGTTTTCTTGGCCCCTTGAATCCCAGCAATCCTTGCGATGCCCAACACATCACCCTTTTTGGCGGTCCCTTGTTCAATCACCTCCAAGGTGGCTTTCTCCATCAAGATCGTGCCTTGGGCGCGTGCCACTCGGTGCGTGGCGGCCTTGGCAGAGACGTCCACCATGTGTGCGTGCCCTTGGGCATCAAAATGGGTCAAGGACATTTTGAATTCTCTCTTTCTCGGTCAATTAAGCGTTAACATTTGAGCGTCATCATACGTTGAAATGAAGCCCCTCTCTTTCTCTACCCATCTGCCAAGCTTGGACTGCCGCAAAAGAGCGCTTGAGAGGGTGCGTGTGCTCCTCATCGCCTTGGCCTTGGTGAGTCCTCTGTCCAACGCTGAGCCTGAAGGCATTGCCCATGTGGAGCCTTCGCCAAGCAGCTCCACAACCCTCTCAACTGGGCGCCTGCCAAGAATTGGAGACGGCGCAGAGATGGGATTTGGTCAAGAAAGACGCATTGGGGACTCCATTGCAAAGGAAATCTACAAAGATCCAGACTACGTAGAGGACCCCATCTTGCTGGAATACGTCCAATCCATTTGGCTCAAGTTGATGGAAGCCGCCAAATTCAGAGGTGACATTTCAAGCGAAATGCAAGAGCGCTTTGCATGGGAAGTCTTGCTCATCAAAGACCCCTCCATCAATGCATTTGCCCTTCCCGGAGGATACATGGGGGTTCACTTGGGGCTGATTGGCATTGTCTCCAACTCCGACGAGTTGGCCTCTGTTTTGGGCCATGAATTGAGCCACATCACGCAGCGCCACATCTCGCGCATGTTCACCCAGCAAGCGCAGCAAGCGCCTCTCTTGATGGGCGCGATGCTCCTGGGCATTTTGGCAGCAGGCAGAAACCCCAACGCAGGGGGCGCGTTGATGGTCGGGGGACAAGCCGCAGTCACTCAGAGTCAACTCAACTTCTCACGCGACATGGAGCGCGAGGCCGATCGACTCGGCTACGGTGTGATGACCCAAGCGGGTTATCTGGGAGCAGGCTTTGTCACCATGTTTCAAAAGCTGCAAAATGCATCTCGCCTCAACGACAATGGCTCCTATCCATACCTCAGAAGCCACCCGCTCACCACCGAGCGCATTGCAGACATGCAGTCTAGAGAACTCGACATCGGTAAAGATGCTTCTCCTCTTGCAGACCTTGCCACTCAGTGCCTTCACAGCATGATGGCTGCTCGCTCTCGCGTTTTGGTCCAGCACGACGTACAAGGCCTACAAACCCTTTTGGACATCGCCTCACAACCGAACCTCAACCCCAAGCGGGACGTGCCCCAACAAATGGGTGTGCTTTATGCTGGGGCCTTGGCTGCAAGCAAAACACGACGCCCGCAAATGGCGCAGCTTTTTCTCACGCGCTTGAACGATCTTCTCTCGCCCCTCAACAACGCACAACTCACGGGTCAGTGGGCTCAACTCAAAGCTGAAATTGCTTTGGCACAAAATGCCCCCCTCTCAAGCATCGCACTCTTGCAAAGCCTGCCTCAAAGCCGGGCCACCTCAATGGCCTTGGCCCAAAGCCGACTCCTCACTGAGCTGCCAGCTCAAATTGCTCTGGCCAAAGAGGACATGACCCTTTGGATTCAGCGCCACCCAACTGACATCCAAGCCTGGGAGTTGCTCTCTCAGGCTCAGGCCCAAAGTGCTGACCCCATCGGCTCCATTCGATCCATGGCCGAATCCTACGCATTGAAGTTTGACTATCCTGCTGCCATTGATCGACTGCGTGCGGCCCAAGCCAAGATCAAACAACTCCAAACCAGCGGCGCTTTGAGCCGCGCTCAAGAAATGCAAGCCTCCATTGTGGATGCCCGCCTCAGAGCCCTCTTGGAGCTTAGAAAAGCAGAAACCTTGGAAAAGTAAAAAAACCTTGAAGTAACCCTATTTTTAAGTTTTTTTAGCCCTCTTTCTCGCCTCGATGGGTCTATCATTGGCCCCCTATGTCCAGCATCCACATCACCGATATCGAAGCCGCGATCAATTTTTGGCGCGAAAAATCCCCTTCTCCCGATGGCATCACATTGGCTCCACCACTGAGAGCTTTGGCAGAGGTGTATGCATTGTTGGTTCATCACCGTGAGGAGGAGGCCGCCTTCAAAGGCTTCCCAGCAAAAGCACTCGACGCTTGGCTGCAGTGGTATCACCACTTGCCCGACACCCCTTGCATTGCCATTTGCTCCACCAGCCAAGGGGACGAAACCTGCAAAGGATGTGGACGCTCTTTTGAAGAGGTTCAAAACTGGACCCAAATGGATCCCGCGCAAAAGCGAACCGTTTGGCGCCGCATCACCTTGGATCAAACGGCTTGGCGCTTCAACCGCTACTCAGAGCGGGCTCAAGAATCATCCAAAGGCTCTTCTGCGACAGAGAGCGACGCCACTCAAAGCACACCATCCTGAGCGAACGTTGAGCACACCCCAAGGGCAGGGGTGAGTCTATTTCTGATTGGGGCCCATTTGGTGAGCCAGCGTGCTCGCCAAGCCCGTGTAACTCCATGGCGTCAAGGCGAGCAAACGGCTCTTTGCATCTTGGGGAATATCAAGCCTCTCGATCAAAGCGTGCAAATCTTTGGCCAACACCACTTGCCCTCGCGTCACTTCTTTGAGCTGCTCGTAGGCACCAGACACGCCATAGCGACGCATCACCGTTTGAATGGGCTCGGCCAAGACCTCCCATGACAGCTCCAAATCCTCCATGAGTTTTGAAGGATTGATCTCCAACTTGTTGAAACCCGTTTGAAGCGATTGGTAAGCGAGGATGGAGTAACCAAACGCGACACCAATGTTGCGAATGACCGTGCTGTCGCTCAAATCCCTTTGAAAACGAGAAATCGGCAGCTTCTCTCCCATGTGCTTCAAAAGCGCATTGGCCAAGCCCAAATTGCCCTCTGCGTTTTCAAAGTCAATGGGGTTGACTTTGTGTGGCATCGTGGATGAGCCAATCTCCCCCGCTTTGAGCCTTTGCTTGAAATAGCCCGCAGAGATGTAGCCCCAGATGTCACGCGAGCAATCGATCAAGATCACATTGATGTGGGCCAACGCGTCAAAAAATTCCCCCATGTAATCATGGGGTTCAATTTGGGTGCTGTAGTCTTGAAAGCTCAGCCCCAACCCCAGCAAATGCTCAAGCTTTGCGTGCGCATCAAGCGTGGGCTTGGTTTGAACCACTTGTCTGGTGAGGCTTGGCCAATCGACCTCTGGATAGGCCACCACTTGGGCGTTGTAGTTCCCCACAGCGCCGTTGATTTTGCCCATCAATGCAACCGCAGCCAAGCGCTCTCTGGCGCGCTTTAAGCGTCGCACAAAGTTGGCCATCTCTTTGCCAACCGTGGTTGGCGTTGCCGTTTGACCATGGGTTTTGGAGAGCATGGCAACCTCTGCGTGTGCCTCAGACATGCCAGACAAGGTGTTGATCAACGCGTCCACCATGGGCAACAACGCCTGCTCTTTGGCGGCTTGGATCTGCAACGCATGAGAGGTGTTGTTGACGTCCTCACTGGTGAGAGAGAAATGCACGAACTCTAAAACTGCAGCAAACTCTTGCTTTAACTCAGCTTGGAGTTGCTCATCTTGAAGTCGAGCCTTGATCCAATACTCCACCGCTTTGACATCGTGATTGGTGGTTTTCTCAATGTCTTTGATTGCATTTGCATCGTTCAAAGAAAAATCCCTCACCAAAGACTCCAAATACGATGTGGCTTTGGGCGAAAACGGTTTGAATTCAGGCAACTTCGCTTGGCTCAGTGCAATGAGCCAAGTGATCTCCACTTGAACTCTGCGGTGCATGTACCCATATTCAGACATGATGGGCCGCAAAAGAGCCAATTTTTGAGCGTAACGGCCGTCTAAGGGCGACAAAGCTTGGAGTGAGGTTTGATTCATGCACCGATTCTAAAGCCTAGGGACTTGGAAGCGTTTTTTGACTTGACTCGCAACGAAAAGCCCTCCCTCGTCGCACTCTCACAACACTTGAGCCTGCACTCACACATAGAATGCAACTCTCAGATACCAGACCTAAACATGAAACTCATTGGCGCCACCTCCAGTCCTTATGTTCGCAAAGTGCGAATCTTCATGGCTGAAAAAAAACTTGACTACCACTTCATCCCCGAGATGGTGTGGTCCAAGGACACACAGATCACCCAATCCAATCCTTTGGGCAAGGTGCCTTGCCTGATCATGGAGGGTGGTGAGGCGCTTTTTGATTCGCGTGTGATCGTCGAGTATTTGGACACGCTCTCCCCGGTTGGGAAACTCATTCCCGCAAGTGGCAGAGAACGCGCCGAGGTCAAGACCTGGGAAGCTTTGGCCGACGGGCTCTTGGACGCTTGTATCTTGGCGCGACTGGAGCAAACGTGGCCCGAGAGAACCGATGCACAACGCTCACCGGCTTGGATCGCGCGTCAAATGGGCAAGGTTCAAGCCAGTCTTGACGCCATGGAAAAAGGTTTGGGCGACAAACTCTTTTGCTCAGGCATTCATTTGAGTTTGGCCGACATTGCCGTGGGATGTGCCTTGGGTTACTTGGACTTTAGGTTTCCCGATTTGGATTGGCGCACCACGCACCCAGAGCTTCATAGGCTTTATGACAAATTGATGGCCAGAGCATCCTTTACGGAAACATTCCCCGCTTAAATTGGGGTTGCATTGGGCCCTTAGGCTCTGAGTTTCGATTTGAGCCAACGCATCAAAGCTCCCAAGACAGGCAGTTTTTCATACAACTCCTGTGCTGCGTCCCAGTAATCTTTGTGCAGATAAACTTGCCAGCCTTGGGACTCGTCCTTTTGCCACTTCAAGTGCGTGGCTCCGCGGATGCATTGCTCCTCCTTTGAGCTCATCGCATCCAACCAAAAATAAAACCGCCACGTTAAAAACGTGTTTTCCCCTTGTGAGACTTGCTCTTCAACGACGAAACGAGGCTCTCGCATGGTTTTGAACATGTGCAAAAAAACACGCTCAATGCCCTCCCAACCCGAGACGTCATTGAAGGGGTCTTGAAAACGGGCATGGACTGCATAAAATTTTGCCAACTCGGGGAGGTTGTCCAAGCTCAAATTCTCGTAGAGCGCGCCTAAACCATTCACCCTCTCGATCAAAGCTTGATCCATGTTTTCATGCGTCATGATGTTGTCCTTGGGGGTTGGGGGACTCCTTTAACGGATCACCCACTTTTTGATGATGGCAAAGTACCACGCATAAGGCAAGATCCTCAAGACCTTCAACATTCGCGTGAAGGCTTTGGGGAAATGGATTTCAAACTCGCCCTTTTCCCAGCCTTGGATCATGTGCTGAGCAGCCTCTTGGGGCGTTAACAAGTAAGGCATCTCAAATGTATTTTGAGCCGTTAGTGGTGTTTTGACAAAGCCTGGATTGACGACGCTCACACCCACGCCAGAGGGACTCAAATCCAAATACAAACACTCGGCCAAATTGATCATGGCTGCTTTGGTGGGGCCATAAGCCAAACTCTTGGGCAAGCCTACAAATCCTGCAACGCTTGAAACCAAACTCAAATGCCCACTCTTTTGCGAAACCAAAGTGGGAAGTGTGCTCTCAATGACCCGACACGCGCCCATGTAGTTGATGTCTTGGTGCTTGTGCATTTCAGCATAAGAAAACGCCTTGGCGTCTTGCGCCAAATAGTGTCCCGCCAAAAAGATCACCCAATCGAGCCCCTGATGTGCTTTGACCGCTTCGCTCGCCTGTGCGACGCTTTGCGCGTCTTGAACATCCAAAACACAAGCAAAGATGCAAGGTTGATCCAGCACCAATTGGTCCAATGCGCTTTTACTTCTTGCACTCACCGCAACCTTGGCCCCCAGGCGGCTCAATTCAATCGCCAACGCCAGGCCAATACCGCTGGAGGCGCCAACGAGCCAAACGCTCTTGTTGTGCCAGCTTTGAACCTTTGGATTCAAACTCTTCATGAGGACTTCACGCTTGAGCGAACGTTTGGTGTTTTGCTAAAGGCCAGTGTCACCTCACCCAAATCGATGCCCCATTTGCTCATCTTGGATTTGTTGAGCATCGTTTGCTCATCCATCAAATACATCCAGTCGTCAAACTCGACATTCCATGTTTGCTCGCCCACCGCCAGCGCCAGGGTGTATTGCCAGCGAAACGCGTTTCCACTCGTTTGTCCATTGGCTTGACCCACCACATCGTCTGCACGCCCTTGGTAACGCCCGTCTCCTTCATCAATCATGTGCCAAACGCGCCTTTGAAGCGTGCCATCGGAGTAGACAAAGTGCTCATCAAAGACACCTTGGTTGCCCGTCCATTCGCAAGCCATGTCCACGCTAAAGCGTTTCACCACTTTGCCAAACCGATCGGTGAACATGCCCCACGCTTTCAATTGGCCGTTGAAGTAATCTCGCAGCACCAATTTGGGTTGCTCATTTTGATACGTCAATAGCGCAGGCCCAGCACAAGCGCTCAAGCCCAAAGCGGGCACAGCGAGTGCACCCAAAAAGATTCGCCGATGTTTATCCATGATGCGCTCCTGTTCGTTTCAAATTTCGCCAAAGTTGATTCTTTACCCCTGCAACACAAGTCGATGAATCAAGCCAGATCACCCTTGGAGCCTCGAGTATCGTCTTTTTTTGCGCTCACTTCATGACACCCCATCTCTAAGCCTTAAGGTGTTTGGCATTGACCAAAGTCCTGGCCAAAGGACAACCAACAACAGCCCCTATTCACGGGCTTCAAGCTTGCTTGGCCTTTGTGAAAGCAACGCCTCACGCATCTTGGGTTGAGAGGTTTGAGGAGAGAGCCATATGCCCATGAAAGATTGCGCCAACTGTGGGTCGCTCAAAGCACCCAATTTCTCAAAACTCAAACGACCTTTGGGTTTGCTCCAAAAGGAAACCCGGCCCAAGTCCTGCCCATCGTATACGGCCACCAATTCATCTTGTGAACTCACGCTGGGCAACACAGCCGTGAGCTCCCTTTCCCAAACTTCTTTTTGTCCTGTGGGAATGGTGTGTTGCGCCATCATTTCTTCAACGCTGCGCTTGACCAAGAGTTCTTTGGAAAACCCCCTTTGGTAGACCAAGCTCAACGCAACCACGCCTTGGGGCAAGCCCCAGGGCGTGCGTGTCAAACGGTTCGCATTCACATCAGCCACCAAAGCACTTTGCTTGGTACCCAACCACAAACTCGCCTTGTAAATGGACAAGCCCCAATAGGTGAAATCGTGGAAACCCAAGGGCTGCCATGACAGGGGAGATTTCTCATCTTGCCCAGCTTTGTCTTGCCAAGTGAGCGCGGCAAGCTCTGAAAGGGCCAACTCCTTGGCGTCTTCCTTGGCGTGCACTGAAGCAACAAAGCCCAAAATAACAAACGCTAAGGAGAAAGCCCAACCCTTGGGTTTCATTTTTTCATTGCCCATTGAATTCAAATTTGATGTCATGCGCAGTGGCTTCAATTGAAAGGGACATGGGAGAGCGTGCTTATGTTTTTTTCTTCAAGGTGAACTGAATCACATTGGTGTTGCCTTGGGTGAATGCGGCTTCACAATAGCTCAAATAAAAGGCCCACTTTCTGCAAAAGACATCGTCAAAACCCAAGGCTTTGACTTGGTTTAAACGAGCAGCAAAGGTCTCATGCCAAAGTTTCAACGTTTTTGCATAACTCAGGCCAAACGCATGCTCATCCATCACTTCAAATCCAGCCTCTTTGGCATTTTCTCTGAAGGTTGTGGGAGAAGGCAAGAAACCACCCGGGAAAATGTACTGCTGAATGAAGTCGGTTCCCTTTTGGTAACGCTCAAACAATTCATCCGCAATCACAATGGTTTGTATGCATGCCAAGCCCCCTGGCTTTAAATGATGGTGAATGGCTTTGAAGTAACTGGGCCAATAGGCTTTACCGACAGCCTCCATCATCTCCACAGAACAGACCGCATCAAATTGCTCATGAGCCGGTATTTCTCTGTAATCTTGAAGCCTGAAGTCCGCTTGGAGTCCCTGAGCAGCGAGACGTTTTTTGGCAAAATCGAGTTGCTCCAAACTGAGCGTGATGCCAGTCATTTGAGCACCAAACTCTTTGGCGCCCATCTCAGCCAAGGCGCCCCAACCAAAACCAATCTCTAAAATTCGCTGGGATGCCCCCGCTTGAACCCCAGCCATTGTGAGCACACGGCGCATTTTGGCTTGTTGAGCCTCAAACAAACTCTCGCCGCCCTGCGACTCAAAGAGTGCACTTGAATAGTTCATGCTCTCATCGAGCCAAAGGGCATAAAAATTGTTTCCCAAATCGTAATGGGATTGAATGTTTTCAACACTCTTTTTGATCGTGTTCTCGTTGAGCCAGTGCTTGAAGGTGTACCACGCACGTCCCAACCAATGGCCATACACTGCGCGCTCAACCGCCTCACGATTCATGATCAAAAAAGACAGCAAGGCCGTCAAATCAGGTGTCTCCCAGTCTCCCCTCATGTAGCCCTGAGAAAATCCAATGTCACCGGCTTGCAGCGTTTCTGAAAAGATCACCCAATCGTGAACCGTCAGTTCAACATGAGGCGCTCGATCGTTGCCAAATTGATAAATTTGACCTTTTGGCCCCGTCAGCTTCAATGAGCCCATGGGCAAGCGCTCCAAGAGCTTGAAGACACGCTGAACGTCCTTGGGTAATTTAGTTTGATCTGCCAAGTGAGCTCCAGTCGAGTTTTGAGGGGTTGAGTCGTGTTGCATGTTCGAGAGTCGCTTCTTGCCTAAGGTTTAGCCCCGCTGGAGATCATCTCTTTGGGAGGTGAGGGTTTGCTGTGAAATTGCGCTTTTTTAAGCCACAAACGCAACGCATGCCAATGAATTCTGAACACGACACCAAGGGTCATGAAGGGGTATTTGAAAAAAGCTCTTTGGGTGTTGCTCTGGGTCAAAGGCTCCAATGCACCACTCACACTGGTGATGAGCAGCGGCCCGTCTTCATCAAAGTACTCAATCCTCACCACGGTGCTGGCCAAGCGCTCACCTCTTTTGGAGTCCCCCTCTTTGAGCATGAAGCGGAATCGGTACTCGCCTTTGACAGCACAAAAAGGAGACACATGAAAAACTTTATCGGCTTTGAGTTCGACGCCGTATTTTGGATTTTTAAGCAAATAGCAGTGTCTCTCGCCAAAGGTGTTGTTGACCTCAACCAGGACCGCCAAAAGTTGTCCCTTTGCATCGTGTCCATACCAAAAGCTCACTGGCTTGAAGGTGTAACCCAAGACCCTTGGGAAACAGTGCAACCAGATTTCCCCATCCACCCCTAGAACGCCCTCTTGCTCAAAAACTTCTCGCACCCACGCAAGAGATCCTCCGCGCTCAGGCCCGCGACCATCTCCATGGTCTTCGTCGTAAAAAGACATGCGTGCCAATCGATTCCAACCTATCGCGCAATCTTGCCCTTTTCGCTGGGACATTTGCACCATGGGCAGAAACAAAAAGTAAGAACCATACTCAAAGGCATGCTCCTTGGGCCTGAGTCTTTTGTGGCGCACTTGCCCCACGCCCAATTGGGGTCCTTCAAGCACTGCTGCTCCCCTTCATGGCTTGCAGACTTTGCTCGAGTGCATGGGCTGCTCTCAAACCAGCTTGAAAACCGTCCTCATGAAAGCCATATCCCATCCAAGCGCCTGCAAACCAAACAGGCGTTTGCCCGGAGTTCAACTCCTTCAAGCGCGATTGAGCCTGTGTTGCAACTTGATCAAGAACGGGATGGTCATAATTGAATCGGCCCAAAACGTGCTCTTGAGCAATCGGCTCGATGGGGTTCAAAGTGACAAAAACATCTTGCTCAAAAGGCAAAGGCTGCAAACAATTGAGCCAATAATGAAGACACACCTTTGAATCCTGTGAAGAGGCGTTGCCAGTTTCAAAATTCCAGGCCGCCCAAGCGATTTTGCGCGTGGGCATGACACGGGTATCGGTGTGCAGCACGGCCTCGTTGGATTGCACGCGAATGGCACCCAAAATTTCTCTCTCGTGCTCGAAGGGGTCCTTCAACATGGACAACGCTTGATGTGCATGCGTGGCAACAATGGCTGCGTCAAACCGCTCGCTGTGGCGGGTTGTCACAAGAAGAACGCCATCGGCACTTCTGTCTATGCTCAAAACGGGCTCGTTGAGTCTGGCATCTGAGACACCCGAGACGATTTTGTTCACGTAATTTTTAGACCCGCCCCTGGGTGTGAACCACTTGGGCCTGCGGGTGACTTGCAACAATCCATGGTTGTGACAAAAGCGCACCAAACTCGCCGCCGGGTGAGCCAACATTTGTTCGGTGGGACAACTCCATATGCACCCCAACATGGGCAACAAATACCCGGCTTGAAAATCACGGCCAAAACCATGGTGTTTCAAATATTGGCCCAAGGACCACGTGTTCTCAGGGGTCTCATGGCCTTGAACCAATTGGTTCGCAAATTCCGTGGCCAAGCGGTTGAACCTCAAAATTTCTTTGATCAAATACCAAAATCGAGGACGCAACAGATTGCTCTTTTGGGCAAAAAGTCCTTGCAAATTGGATCCACACCACTCCAAATCCACACCTGACCAAAAGCCTTTGGCCTGAACAGAAAACGACATGTCCGAGGCCGCTGAATCCACGCCCAAATCTTGAAAGAGTTGGATCAAGCCTGGGTAAGTGCGCTCGTTAAAGACCAAGAATCCTGTGTCCACGCCACTGGTGATGGGCTCTCCATTGGGGGCATTCAAGCTCACGTCCACCGTGTGGGCATGGCCTCCAAAGTAATCTGCAGCTTCAAAAAGCGTGATTTGGGCTTTACCTTTGAGGGCATGGGCTGCCGCCAAACCCGAAACCCCTGAGCCCACAATGGCCACACGTGGCAAACCCATGCTCAGTGACCCTTCGCGTTCAAAGCCTCTTCAACACGAGCAATGAATGCTCGGTCTTGAGGCCCCGTTAAGCTGCCAAAACTCTCAACGTTTTGTCCGTCGCGAGAGATCAGGTATTTGTAAAAATTCCACTTTGGCGCGGTGTTCGTGCGCTTGATGAGCCATTTAAAGAGGGGAGTGGCTTGGGAGCCCTTGACGGCAGTTTTGGTGAACATGGGGAACTTCACCCCGTAGGTGTTTTCGCAAAAGTCTGCAATTTGCTGATTGCCATCGGGTTCTTGAGAAAAGTCGTTGGAGGGAAAGCCCAAAACCACCAAACCACGGTCCTTGTACTGGTCGTAAAGGGCCTCAAGCCCTTTGTATTGAGGGGTGAAGCCGCAATAACTCGCTGTGTTGACCACCAAGACAACTTTGCCAGCGTATTGACACAAGTTTTGTGGCTTCTCATCTTGCAGTCTATCGAGCGTGAAATTAAGCGCAGCAGGGCAGGGCGCGTCTCTAGCGGCCAATGGTTGTGCACCTTTTGGGGATTCACTGGGAAGATCTGCGCCCCAAGCTTGCGCGCACAGTGAAAGCGTCACAATAGACACACAAACCCTAAACCAAACCATGAGTTTAGGAGAGTAGATTGAAGTACAGGCGTGAAAATAAAGCATCAAACGTCACCTTTGAGAGTGGACCCAAGAGAAAATTCATTTATGCTTGAACGAGCACCTGGATCTTGGGGTGACCCAGAACAGAGATAGACTAACACCACTGGACTCGTGACTGAGCTTAAAGTAAGCTTTGCAATTCTTTAAATTCTACCCATTGTGACCCCCCATTCAAAGCCCTTACACTGGTTGTGCCCAAGATGGATGACATCAAAAATCACTTTAATCTGAAAATTCAACACCTCTCCCAGGCCACGGCACAACTGCATGAATTGAAAACCAAGGGTCCCGTGGTTTTCACAAACGGCGTTTTTGACGTTTTGCACCGCGGGCACGTGACCTATCTTGAACAAGCTCGCTCTTTGGGTGCGAGCTTGGTGGTGGCCCTCAACACCGATGCCTCGGCCAAGCGCTTGGGCAAGGGCCCTGAGCGACCCTTGAACAATGAGCTCGACCGCGCTTGGGTCATTGCCGCTTTGGAGTCCGTGAGCTTGGTGACTTGGTTTGATGAAGACACCCCACTTGAAACCGTGAAAATCATCAAGCCGGACTTCTTGGTCAAAGGGGGTGACTATGACATGGACACACTTGAAGAAGCACGCTGGGTGCGCGCGCATGGCGGTAAAGCCTTGGCCATTCCTTTTGTGAGCGGTTACTCCACCACCCAATTGGTCCAAAAAATCAAGCGTCCCTCTCTCACTTGAACCCCCCAATGACCCAAGAAGATCCAAGCGAGAATGCCCAAGGTCACAAAGACCCCGAGCATCCATTGACTCAAAACGTCAATCGAATGGGGTTTCTTTGGATTTGGATCGATCGCTTGAGTCGAACTTTGTTTTGGCTGTGCTTGGGTTTTTGGCTCCTCGTGCTGGGCTTGGTTTTGGTGGTTCACTTTGTGTTGCTGCCTCGTATCGATGTCCTGCGCCCCCGACTTGAATCGTTGCTCTCAAACTCCACGGGGGCCAAAGTCTCCATTGCTCAACTTCAAGCGAGCACAAATGGTTTGTTTCCCGTTTTTGAGGTGAACGAGCTACAAGTCACCCAACAAGACCAAGTGGTGCTGCGCATTCCTCGCTTGACCGCCAGTGTCTCTGGCGCATCTTTGGCTCGTTTGAGCTTGGACCGCCTCAGCGTTGAGGATTTGCACATCACCGCTCAACTGGACCCACAGTCTAGACTTTGGTTGGGCGGCATCGAAATCTCTCAAAACGCCGACAACAGCAGCGTTTTGGATCATTTCTTCTCCGTTCGCCATGTTCTTTTTTCTCACACCAGGATCGACTGGAAGGATGATTTGCACGGGCAAGAGATGCGAAGTCTTTTGGACACCGAACTCAAGATCAACAATGGCCTGCGTGAACACTCCATTGCTTTGAGTGGCTTGGGCTCCAAACCCCTTTTTGGCGCATTTGATGTTCGAGCCCAAGTGAGCCACCCGCTTTTGAGCTTGCACCCTGGAAGGTGGCAAGAATGGAGCGGAAATGTGTTTGCTCAAGCGCTTGAGCTTGACATTCCTGGCTTGATGGGCGCATGGGGCGAACAAGCCCCAGTGCACACGCCTCAATCAGGTGAGGGATGGGTTCGGGTGTGGAGCAATTTGAAATTGGGAGCTTTGACCAACCCGGTGGTCGATTTTTCACTCACCCACCTCAAAACCAATGCTTGGCTGAACGCTCCTGCCCTCTCGGTGCATGGCATTCAAGGTCGTGTGAGTTCAAGCGAATGGGGCTCAGGCCGCACCTGGAAGGCTCAACATTTGTGGCTTCAAAGCGAGGAACACGCGCTGGCACACAATCTTTCGGGCTTGACGCTGTCTATGTCGAATCCCAAAGATCCATTTGCACCGCAAAGTCATGGAGAACTTCAAATTCCTGTCTTGAGCCTTGATACGCTCAACACCTTGGGTGTTCATTTCTTTCCTTCACACCCGCTCACACAAACGCTCGAACGGTTCAATGCCCACGGAGAGTTCCAAGACCTCGATCTGTCATGGGGTGAGAGCTCCCAAATCAAAGGCATGGACACAAACTTGAGCGCCTTGCCTGGCTGGATCGATCAATACAAGCACTGGTGGTCCAAGCTGCCCTTCGTTTCCTCCAAAAACAAAACAACCCCTCCACCCAAACTCAGTGACGAGCCCAGCACCAATCCATTGAGCCAACTTGGGCTTTTTCACATCAAAGGCAAACTGCTCAATTTTGAGAAAGGCGTGAGCTCCAAAACACCTGGGCCAGAGTCAATGCTGCCCTCCCTTCGGGGCTTGAATGCAAACTTTGAATTCAACCAAGAGCAAGGGCGCATGGAGCTCTCCATGGATTCAGGTTTTGTAGATGGACTCACCTTTTTAGATCAAAGCCACATTGACATTGAGGCGTTGAGCGCCAACCTTTCTTGGCTGCACAAAGATTCAGATTGGCAAATCCATGTGGACAATGGCCACGTCAAAAATCAGGTCCTTCAAGGTCAGTTCAATTTTGACTGGACCAGACCGGATCCAGAGCGCATTCAGTCTTTGAGCACCAATGCAAAACAAGATTTGGCTTTGGGACACTTGGATTTAGATGCTCAAATTCTTGAGGTCAAAGCCCAGGCCATTCCAGGCTACTTGCCAAGCGCCATCAACCCTTCGGTCAGGCGCTACTTGAACGAAGCCCTTCAGCAAGGGCATGTGAGCAACGGACACATCCGCATCAAAGGCCCCTTGGCGCTGATGCCCTTCTCGAACCCCAAAAGCGGTGAATTTTCGGTCACGGGACATTTGAACGATGTCAATTTCAATTTCTATCCGCCCTCCATCCAAAGCAGCAAAGAAGCAAGCAATGACTGGCCAATCCTCACTGGGATCGATGCAGATCTGCACATCAACGGCGCACGCCTAGAGATCAACAACGCCAAACTGTCCATGGGACAAGACAACCCCGTGGTTTGGCCAAAAGTTGAGGCCCGAATCGAAGATTTGATGCACGCAACGCTTGAAGTTTCCGCACAAACCAAATCCCCCTTGTCGGACCAAGTTTATGTCTTCAACCATTCTTGGCTGAGTGGAAAAATTGACCATGCACTCGATCCCTTGATGGCCAAAGGAGTGACTGAATTAAAGCTCAAACTCACTCTGCCTTTGAACCAAATTGATCGCAGCCGAGTATTGGGAAGCGTTCAGTTTTTGGGCAACGATGTCCAGTTCTCACCCGACACGCCCAATCTCTCTCGCCTCAAAGGGAGCCTGAATTTCACAGAATCGGGCTTTGCGCTTCAAAACGTCCAAGCCAAAATTTTAGGCGGAGATGCAAAAATTGAAGGCGGCTTGCGTCCTGCTGCCTCCAACCTTGAAGCGCCTCTTCAACTGCGCGTGAGCGGTCTCTTCACCGCCCAAGGCCTCAAAGAAGCTTGTGAACTTGGTTGGCTCTCCAACATGGGCAATCTCTTTGAGGGGACCGCCCCCTACAGCGCTCAGCTCAATTTTCGCCGCTCAGGGGACCCAGACATTCTTTTGACGTCCACCCTTCAAGGTGTCGGCATCAATGCCCCGATGCCACTGAGTAAAGCCATGGGTTCCGCTTTGAGCTTGCGCTACCAATCGACACCCACACGTGACTCAAACCCAAAAACATCGAGATCGTTGGTGCAAGTCACGCTTGGGGACCATTTGAGCGCAGGCTTCATCAAGGAACACCCCAGCGACTCGAGCGTGAACCACATCGCACGTGGATACCTCAACTTGAGTTCACAAACCCTCCCAATTCGTCCCCTCGCTGGCCTTTTGAGTAACACACGCGAAGGCTCACCCAACAATGGCTGGGTTGCACAACTCGACCTCGATGAATTCAATTTTGATGCGTGGCAGCAGTGGCTCTCCCACGCCGCCCCCTCTGCCTCAAGCGCCATGAGTTGTGAACGCGCCCACTTTGTGCCCCAGACACAAAACACGGAAGCAATGCTGAGCGCCTCAAGCATGAAAGAGTGGCCGGTTCAAGTCAACCTCAAAACGCCAAAAATACTTGCACAAGGTCGACTCTTTAACAACACGAGCATCTTTGCCAAACGCGACGATGCGCACTGGCGCGTGGATCTCAGCGCCGCCGAGGTCAAAGGCCGCCTGGACTTGAAACTGGACGCCAATCCAAAGCTCAGAGAGCTCTCAGCGAACCTGTCTTTGCTCAATGTGACCCCCAGAGAGTCGGCTGATAAGGATCCCCTCTTGAGCGATGAAACGCCCTTGTTCACCCTGCTTGATTTGAACATCGATGATTTGCAACTCAAAGGCAAAAGTTTGGGGCACGCCAGCCTTCGGGCTGTGAATGAACCCTTGTCGAGCGGGTCGGCCAGAGCCTGGAAGTTCACAAGCATTGAGCTCGACAACACCGACGTCACCCTCAAAGCACAAGGTCGCTGGGAGTCCCAGTCTCAGCTTCGCGCTTTGGGCAATCAGTCTCACCTTGACTTGGAGATGAACATCCTCAACGCAGGTCATCTCTTGGATCGGTTGGGTACACCTGGCGTTGTGAGAAATGGAAAAGGCTCACTGAAGGGACAACTGAGCTGGCAAGGGTCCTTGATCAACCCACAATTTGACACCTTGAATGGCGCATTCAGCGTTGATGTGGAAAGGGGTCAGTTTTTGAAAACCGATCCTGGCGCTGCGCGCTTGCTGGGGGTGTTGAACCTGCAAGCGCTGCCACGGCGCTTGACGCTTGACTTTCGCGATGTGTTTGCAGAAGGCTTCTCCTTTGACAACTTCAAAGGTGATGTTGAGGTCACCCAAGGCGAAGCACAAACGCACAACCTGATCATGAAGGGTGTGAGCGCAGCTGTGATGCTTGAAGGACGCGCCAACATTGGCGCAGAAACCCAAGATGTCAATGTGGTGGTGGTCCCAGAGATCAACGCGGGCACCGCCTCTTTGCTTTACGGTACCATCAACCCGATTGTGGGCCTCACCAGCTTTTTGGCACAAGTGGTGCTTCGTGAACCTCTCATCAAAGCCAACACCAGAACCTTTCACATCAGTGGCAGCTGGAGTGACCCACAAGTCAACAAAACCGAACTATCGACGGAGAACGCACCATGATCAAAGTTGCCGCCCTTCAAATGATCAGCACCCCTGTGGTCCAAGACAACTTGGACCTTGCAGCACAACTCCTGTCAGAGGCTCACGCCAAAGGCGCAGAGCTTGCAGTCCTGCCGGAATATTTTTGTCTGATGGGTCATCGAGACAAAGACAAATTGAGCATCCAAGAGCCCCTTGGACAGGGTCCCATACAAGACTTTCTGTCTCAACAGGCACGATCCCTGGGTCTTTGGATCGTGGCAGGCACCATTCCGCTGAGCACTCAAGGCAGTGCCTCTACAGATACCGTTTTCAATGCCACTTTGGTCTACAACCCCAAGGGCGAATGCGTGTGTCGTTACGACAAGATCCACCTCTTTCAATTCCAAACCGAGAAAGAGCACTATGACGAAAGTGTCACCTTAAAGCCCGGTGAGAACCCAAGCTTTTTCGATGTCCAATCGCTGTCGGGCGAAACATGGCGCTTTGGTTTGAGCATTTGCTACGACTTGCGCTTTGCGGAGTTGTACCGCCACTATGCGAGCCACCACGTCGATGTGATGCTCGTGCCCGCAGCCTTCACCTTCACCACGGGTGAGGCGCACTGGGAGATACTGCTCAAGGCCCGTGCCATCGAAAACTTGGCCTACGTGGTGGCGAGCGCCCAAGGCGGTGAACACCTCAATGGGCGCAAAACCTTTGGGCACTCCATGGTCATTGACCCTTGGGGCAAAACACTCTCCTCCATGGGCTTGGGTCAAGGTGTGGTGATGGCTGAGCTCAACCGAGCCGACATGCTTGACAAACGTTTGCAGCTCCCCGCCTTGAATCACAGGCGGCTTTGAGCCTCTTGCTTGTGAGAGTTGGACATCACGCTTTGGGCTTGGAGCCCGTGTCTTGGGTCTTGGGTTGGGCGTCTACAAGTTCACCTTTGGGTCGGCCTGAGAACATGGTCCACCAAACGATCAAGACCAAAATCATCCCCGCCAAAAATGCTTCTAAAAGAATGTAAATCATGACTCGATTGTCCCTCAATCTGCTGGGGATTGTCTTGGCCATGGTTTTGCTCTCCTGTGCCCAGCCCGTCCTCTACAACCCTTCAACCCCCTCAGTTGTTGCACCCACGACGTCATCAAAATCTCTTGGATCGCAGCCTTCTGTCACCCCAGAGCTGAGCGCTTCAAGCCCAACCTTGGGCTCATCAGCAAACCCTCAAAATGCCATCAAAAGCGCTTGGCTTCCAGGTTCATGGAACGACATCGAGGGATGGAGCAGCGACCCCATTCATGAAATTTGGAGCACCTTGGTGGCTGGGTGCGAAAAACCTCACCCCATCATGAAGCCTTTGTGTCCTCAAATCAGGCAAAGAAGTCTTGATGAAGAAAGCGAACAACGGTTGTGGATCATGACGCATTTGCAACCTTATCAAATCGTCTCTCGTGAGAGCTCTGCTCAAACGCCCGCCCGAGAGCTTGGCCTTTTGACGAGTTATTACGAACCCGAAATTCCCGCGCAATTGAGCCCAGACGCCAACTTCAAATACCCACTTTTTGCCCCCCCGGCCTCCTTGCTTGCGGCCCGAGCCCAAGGCAAACCTTGGTTCAGCCGACAAGACATCGAATCCTCTGGTGTGGTCCAAAATGAGCTCAAAGGCAAAGCCCTGGCTTGGTTGAGTGACCCTTTGGATGTGATGATCGTGCACATTCAAGGATCGGCTCGACTCAAGGTCGCATCCAGCGGCACGGCCCCCACGGTTTATCGACTGAAGTTTGCCGCCTCCAACGACCAGCCCTATGTGAGCATGGGCCGCTGGATGATGGACCAAGGGCTTTTAAAGGACGCCAGTTGGCCCAACATCAGGGCCACCCTGCAAGCCCATCCTGAGCGCGCGCAAGAGGCCTTTTGGAGCAATCCCCGCTATGTTTTCTTCTCCCTTGAGCCCTTGGGCCAAGCTCAAACAGGCCCTACAGGCGCCTGGGGGGTGCCCTTGTTGGCAGGCAGATCGGTGGCGGTGGATCCACAAAGCGTGCCTTTGGGCATTCCCCTTTGGCTCGCCTCGAGTGGGGCCTCCCCTTTGAGTCGCTTGGTTTTGGCTCAAGACACTGGGGGCGCCATTCAAGGTGCGGTGCGGGCTGATTTTTTTGCAGGCACTGGAGAAGCAGCAGGTGTTTGGGCGGGTCAAATGAAACAACCCCTCAAGATGTGGGCTCTGTGGCCCAGAGACTTGCCCCAGTGAGCATTGTTTTGTCGTTTTGACGCCTGCAAGCCTCGAAAATGATCCCTTTTTGAGCATCTATCGCCCTCTTGCCCCTTTGAGGCCGACTCACGCATACAATTGGCGCTCTTGGGTTTCAATCGAAAACCATGGTCTGAAGGCCTCCTTTGAATTGGCTTGTTTGGGGCCTCATAAGAATGTCCAATTCTGACGCTTCACGGCGTTTGATTTTCAATTTCAGTTTCATCTCAATTTTTGGAGAATTTTGTGTTCATATCCTCTGCTTACGCGCAATCTGCCCCTGCTGCTGCGGGCTCCACCGATCTCAGCTCTTCTCTCATGAGCATGTTGCCCTTGGTGCTGATGTTTGCTGTGCTCTACTTTGTGATGATTCGCCCACAGATGAAGCGTCAAAAAGAACACAAAACCATGATCGAAGCCTTGGGCAAAGGCGACGAAGTGGCAACTGTGGGTGGTTTCTTGGGCCGTGTGACACAGCTGAGCGAGAACAACCTGACACTTGAGATTGCTCGCGGCGTTGAAATCCAGCTCCAGCGCTCTGCTGTGACGCAAGTTCTACCCAAAGGCAGTGTTAAAAACTTTTAAGGCCAATGGGGGGTCGAGCGTTCAACTCCATTTGGGACTGAACAAAGCGCCATGCCCCCCAAGTCCTCCCTTGCACCGCACTGTGTTGAGCGCGGATCGGGCTTTAAGCCATTGAAGTCCATTGAAGGTGTGGGTTTTCAAACTTGGCATGTCTTTATTTTTTTAATTTTTTTGTTTAAGCCACTCTTTTTTCTGACCCGCAGCACTTGCGGCCATGAAAACCCAGAGCTGGCAATGATTGGATAGATCATGAATCGGTACTCACTTTGGAAGTATTTAACGCTTGCAACCGCTTTGATCATTGGAGGCATCTTCACGCTGCCTAATTTTTTTGGTGAGTCTCCCGCCGTTCAAATCTCCAGTGCCCATACCGGCCAGTCCTTGTCAGCCGATCTTCCCACGAGAGTCGCAGGCATTTTGGAGGGCTTGCACATCGCCCCGGAATCCAGCAGTTTCGACACCAACAGTTACCGTGTGCGTTTGTCCTCCTCAGAGGAACAATTGCGCGCCAAAGATGCCATCGAACACGGCTTGAACACCGACGCCACCAACCCTGGCTACGTTGTGGCTTTGAATTTACTTCCTCGCTCACCCCAGTGGTTGAGCGCTTTGAACGCCTCCCCCATGTACTTGGGACTGGACCTGAGGGGCGGTGTGCACTTCATGCTGCAAGTGGACATGCAAGCTGCGCTGTCCAAAAAAGCTGAAGCCCTTTCGGGCGACTTGAGAACGCAGTTGCGCGAGCAAAACATTCGCCACTCAGGCATCAGTCGCAATGGCTTTTCGGTCGAAGTCTTGTTTCACGACGAGGCGACTTTGGATGCTGCCAAAAAATGGATCGGTGACCAGTGGCCTGACCTGATCGCAACACAAAGCACGCAAGGCAGCGAGCTCAAACTTGCTTTGGCACTCAAACCCCAAGCGGCCAAAAAAGTCCAAGAACAAGCCATCAAACAAAACATCACCACCTTGCACAACCGAATCAATGAGCTTGGCGTAGCTGAGCCTGTGATTCAACAGCAAGGCATCGACCGAATCGTGGTTCAACTCCCTGGCGTTCAAGACACCGCCAAAGCCAAAGACATTTTGGGCCGCACTGCAACCCTTGAAATTCGTTTGGTCGATGATTCAAGCGAAGCCAAAAGTGCGGAACTCAGCCCCACAGCCAGCGTGCCCTTTGGCGATGAGCGCTACAGCGAGAGAAGCGGTCAATGGGTGGTGGTCAAGAAACAAGTGCTCTTAACGGGTGAGAACTTGACCGATGCACAACCTGGCTTTGACAATCAAACCCAAGAGGCTGCCGTGCACCTCACCTTGGACGCCAAGGGGGCACGCATCTTCAGAGACATCACTCGCGAAAATGTAGGCAAGCGAATGGCCATCATTTTGTTTGAAAAAGGCAAAGGCGAGGTGGTCACAGCCCCCGTGATCCGCTCTGAAATTGGTGGCGGTCGCGTTCAAATCTCAGGCCGCATGAGCACCATGGAGGCCAATGAAACGGCCCTTCTTTTGCGTGCAGGCTCGCTTGCCGCACCCATGGAGATCATAGAAGAGCGCACCATTGGACCCTCATTGGGTGCGGAGAACATCGCCAAAGGCTTCAACAGTGTGACCTGGGGATTTGTTGGCGTGGCCTCTTTCATGGTCATTTATTACATGCTCTTTGGACTCTTTTCGAGCATCGCTTTGGCCGTCAATTTGCTGCTTTTGGTGGCTTTGCTCTCGATGCTTCAAGCCACCCTCACACTCCCAGGCATGGCCGCCATGGCTTTGGTCTTGGGCATGGCCATTGATGCGAACGTTTTGATCAATGAACGTGTACGAGAAGAATTGCGCCAAGGTGTTCCACCCCAACAAGCCATCCATGCGGGCTACGACCGTGCGTGGGCCACCATTCTTGACTCCAACGTCACCACGCTCATTGCGGGCTTGGCCCTCTTGGCCTTTGGCTCAGGTCCGGTGAGAGGCTTTGCGGTTGTGCATTGCCTAGGGATCTTGACCAGCATGTTCTCCTCTGTCTTTTTCTCGCGCGGCTTGGTCAACCTTTGGTACGGAAGACAAAAGAAACTCAAAGGCGTCTCCATTGGAACCGTTTGGAAGCCAACATCCTCACTGCCCTCGGCTGAGTCAGAGGTTTGATGGCGCCTCCTTTGCCAGTGACACATTGCATTTAAGGTAACAAAAAATGGAATTCTTCAAAATTCGCCGTGACATTGCATTCATGCGACATGCATTGATCTTCAACTTGATTTCTTTGATCACGTTTTTGGCCGCTGTTTTCTTTCTCACCACCCGAGGCCTCAATCTCTCGGTTGAGTTCACAGGCGGCACCATCATGGAGGTCAATTACCCCCACGTGGTGGATTTGGACCTTGCACGACAACAAATCGCTGGTCTCGGTCTGAAAGACATTGAAATCCAAAATTTTGGCAGTGCACAAGACATCATGATCCGCTTGCCTGCGGCCAAAGGCCAAGCCAATGAAGAGCAAAACACACGCGTCATCAATGCCTTGAAACAAGCCGATGAGAGCGCTCAGGTGCGCAGAACCGAGTTTGTGGGACCCCAAGTGGGCGATGAGTTGGCACTCGATGGCCTCAAAGCACTGGCTTTCGTGATTTTAGGCATCATGCTGTATTTGGCCATTCGCTTTGAGTGGAAGTTCTCTGTGGCGGCCATCGTTGCCAACTTGCACGATGTGATCATCATCTTGGGCTTTTTTGCAGCCTTCCAGTGGGAGTTCTCCCTTCCCGTGCTTGCCGCCGTCTTGGCGGTGTTGGGTTATTCGGTGAATGAATCGGTGGTGATTTTTGACCGCATTCGCGAGAATTTCCGCCGCTTTCGCAAATTGAACACCACAGAGATCATCGACAACGCCATCACTTCCACCATGAGTCGCACCATCATCACCCACGGATGCACACAACTCATGGTCTTGTCCATGCTCTTCTTTGGCGGCCCCACCCTGCACTATTTTGCCCTGGCGCTCACCATTGGCATCTTGTTTGGCATTTACTCATCTGTCTTTGTGGCCGCTGCCATCGCCATGTGGTTGGGCATCAAACGCGAAGACCTCATGAAGCATGTGAAAAATGCAAACGACCCCGATGACCCCAACTCGGGTGCGGTGGTCTAAGAGACATTTGAAGATCCAAGTAAAAAGGCCATTTCAAAATGGCCTTTTTCAATTGCGCTTTGTCTTTTCTTCTACTCAATGAGCGACACGGTTTTCGGTGTCGCACAATTCATCCAAAATCAATGAATCGGGCTCAACCCCAGCACTCCAGTAAACCATCAAAACGATGATCTTCAAGTCATCCAAAGAAACGGGCCGTCCAGGAACTGCCATGGCACGGTCGACCACAATCTCTCGCATGCTGGCGGGCAAGACGCCAGCGGATTCCAAAAAGCTGATGAAGCCCAAACTATCGGCGCCCAAGTGATCTTGCTCTGCAATTGAGTAGACCCTCAAACTGTTGGGAGATTGCGCAGTGTTGGTGTGCTCGGGCAGGGGCTGTAAATCGATGCCGCGCGTTTGCGTGGAAGCCAAACTCAAACCAGCAAGCCACTGCAGCGCTTGCTCGATTTGTTCGGGGTCAAATCCAACCGCACTCAATTTGCGACTCAGGTGGGTGAGCTCGGGACATGCGTCACCGCGCCAATAATTTTCGTAAACGTACACCAAGACTTCAAACATGTGTTCAATATACCTCTTTTTTTGTACCCATCTGGATGACAGGGGAAACTGAACTGAAATTAGCCTGACTCAATTCTGCACCATTTTTAATGGTTTTAAAATATTAAATTATCGATGACAATCTTGCCATGGCTTTATTACCGATTCTTTGCTATCCCGACCCCAAGTTGCACACGGTGGCCAAACCCGTCACGCGCTTTGATGAGGCCCTCAAAACCACCATCGCCAACATGTTTGAAACCATGTACGAGGCCAAAGGCATTGGTTTGGCTGCCACTCAAGTTGATTTTCACGAACGCTTGATCGTTTTGGATGTGTCCGAGGAAAAGAACAAGCCCTTGGTGGTGATCAATCCCACCATTGTGAGCTCTAGCTCTGAACACATTGTGGGCGAAGAGGGATGCTTGTCTGTTCCAGGTGTGTATGACGAAGTCGAGAGGGCTCAAACCGTTGAGATCGCTTACCTTGATGAACACGGCCAATCTCAGCGTCTTGTGGCCCATGATTTGCTCTCGGTTTGCATCCAACACGAAATGGATCACCTCATGGGCCGTGTTTTTGTCGAGTACTTGTCTCCTTTGAAGCGCAACCGCATCAAAACCAAAATGATCAAAGCTCAACGCGAAGCTTCTCGCTCCTAGCATGCGGATCGCTTTTGCTGGAACGCCCGCCTTTGCTGAGCAAGCCCTCAAAGCTCTCTTTGAGAGTGGTCATGACATTGCACTCGTGCTCACCCAACCCGATCGAGCCGCTGGTCGCGGCTTGAAACTTCAACCCTCTGCGGTCAAGTCGTTCGCGCTCGAGCATCAGCTCCCCCTCATTCAGCCACAAAGCTTGCGCTTGGATGGGAAGTACCCCGATGATGCAAAAAAGGCACAAGAGGCCTTGCTCGGCGCCAACATTGACGTCATGGTTGTGGCCGCCTATGGGCTGCTTTTGCCCAAATGGGCTCTTGAGTTGCCCACTTTTGGATGCCTCAACATCCACGCGTCTTTGCTCCCTCGCTGGAGGGGTGCAGCCCCAATACAAAGGGCCATTGAAGCGGGAGACCCAGAAAGTGGTGTTTGCATCATGCAAATGATGGAAGGCCTAGACACGGGTCCTGTGTTGCTGCGTGCACATGACTCGATTGGCCCCTTGGACACCTCAGCAACGCTTCTGTCTCGGTTGACTCAAATCGGTTGCACGCTGATTGTTCAAGCCGTGAGAGACTTGCCCACGCTCGAGCCCAAAGCGCAAGATGAGCAAGGGGTCACCTATGCCCACAAAATCACCAAAGAAGAAACACATTTGTCTTGGGATCAAAGTGCCATCACCCTTGAGCGAAAAATCCGCGCCTTCAACCCCTCCCCAGGAACCCATTTTCCTTGGGGCCTTTTTGACTCCCCGAGCTTGAAGGTTTGGCAAGCCATGGCCATTTTGTCTGACACCACTCCCAAGCCCAATGCCCTGCCTGGTCTTGTGTTGGAGGTCTCCCCTGCAGGCATTGACGTGCAATGTGGTCAGGGTGTCTTGCGTCTCACTGAGCTTCAATTGGCGGGCCACAAGCGCATGAGCTGCGAGGCTTTTTTGGTGGGACACCCCGTGAGAGCGGGTGATCAATTGGCGCATTTGACCAAGGACTGAGTCCGAGCTGCGCTTGAGTTTTTAAGTCGTAAAATGTGTCTCTTTTGTGAAAGTGAACTTGAGAGCATGCTTCATCTCTCAAGCCAGTTTTCCCCAACCTTTTGCCCGAGCACACACCCTCATGGAATTCCTTCGTTTCTCTGACCTTTGCCAATCGGGTCAAGTGCGCAACAAACGCGTTTTCATCCGAGCCGATTTGAATGTACCTCAAGACGGCAACGGTCACATCACCGAGGACACCCGCATCAAAGCCTCAGTGCCTTGCATCAACATGGCCCTTGAGGCAGGTGCAAGCGTCATGCTCACCTCTCACTTGGGCCGCCCCGTTGAGGGCCATTGGAGCGCAGACATCTCTCTCAAACCCGTTGCCGATCGTTTGAGCGAATTGATGGGTCGTCCCATTCCTTTGGTGAAAGATTGGGTCAATGGCGTCACCCTCAAGGCGGGGGAAGTGGTCTTGCTGGAGAACTGCAGGGTCAACGTCGGTGAAAAATCAAACGATGCCACCCTGTCTCAACACATGGCCAATTTGTGTGACATTTTCGTTCACGACGCTTTTGGCACAGCACACCGAGCAGAGGCGAGCACTTACGGCATTGCGCAATATGCAAAGGTCGCCTGCGCTGGTCCACTCCTCACCGCCGAGATCGATGCCATCTCACGTGCCCTCACACAACCCCATCGCCCATTGGCCGCCATTGTGGCGGGCTCCAAGGTCTCAACCAAGCTCTCCATCTTGAACGCATTGGCGCAAAAAGTGGACCAACTCATCGTTGGGGGCGGCATTGCCAACACGTTCATGCTCGCCAGTGGATTGCCCATTGGCAAGAGCCTTTATGAAGCGAATTTGTTGGATGAAGCCAAAAAAGTCATTCGAACCATGAAAGATCGTGGCGCCGAAGTGCCCATTCCTCTTGATGTGGTCGTCGCCCACAAATTCTCTCCCGATGCAGTGGCAACGGTGAAAGAAGCAAAAGATGTTGCCGATGACGACTTGATTTTGGACATCGGTCCACAAACCACAGCGCACTTGGCCAAGCAGCTCTTGAGCGCTGGCACCATCGTGTGGAATGGACCTGTTGGCGTGTTCGAGTTCGACGCCTTCTCCAAAGGCACCGAGGGCATTGCCAAAGCCATCGCGGCCTCCAGTGCCTTTAGCCTTGCGGGAGGAGGCGACACATTGGCCGCCATCGCCAAGTACGGCTTGACCGACCAAATCGACTACATCTCCACCGGAGGGGGTGCATTCCTAGAAGTGCTCGAAGGCAAAACACTTCCCGCTTTTGAGATTTTGGCCAAACGCTCAAAAGGTTGAGGCGAAAAAAAAGCTTCACCTTTTGGGGTGAAGCCGATTCAAAGCGACCTTGAGTCAATGGGCCCACAGCAGTGGGCCACGCATCAAACAGGCAACGCTGCAGGCGTTGATGTGGGATGACCCTGGTAATCGGTCCAGCAACGCTCTTTGAAGTCATAGAGCTTGCAACGCTTGGCCGTCTCAAAATACCAAGACCATGAGAAAGGCTGAACAATGATGCGCTCTGGCAGCAGTTCTTCCAGTTTGCTTTGCGCTTGCTTGAGCTTGTACAAAGGGATGCTCATGTCAACGTGGTGAGCGGTGTGCTCCATGATGTGATGCATCAGCGCACCAATGTTAAAGGGAAATGTCAAATGAACAGTGGTCGATACAAAGGGTTGAGCTTTGGACCATGCTGAGCGGTCATCGTGCCAAGACACGCGAACGTGGGTGTGGTGAACATAAACCACGAAACCAATCATCGCACACCAAAACAAGAACGGTATGACAAAACTAAAGAGAACGGTGAGCGCGAAAGATTGACCTGTCGCATCGGCCAACACCCACAACACGCCAAACCACAAAAGCGCAAAGGCAGAAACCAACAGATTGTCTTTGATGAAGATGGGGCGACGTGTAGGCATGTTTTTCTTGTTTGGAAAGAACATTTTGTTCCACCAAATTTCAATCATGTAGTAAAGCCCGGGTGCCCATCCACTGCGGTAAATGCGGTCCAACGCTTTTTGAGCCACGCTGGCTTGTTCATATTCGGTTTTGGTGAGTGGGGCCCACACGAAATCAAAACCTTTCAAATTGGTGTAACCGTGGTGTACCACGTTGTGGCCAATGTCCCACAAACTAAAGGGTGTGAGTGAGGGCAAGAAAGCGATGCGTCCCACCCACTTGTTGAGCGTTCTGTGGGGCGTCAAGCTTTGATGACAAGCATCGTGACCAATGATGAACAAGCGCCCGATGGTGAATCCCGCAGCCAGCGCACAAAGAAGCTTCAATCCCCAATTGGAAAAATAAATGGTTCCCGCTGTGAGCGACATCCAAATGCAATAGTCCATCACCAAGATGGCCAATGCGTTCAACGTGGTGCGCCCAGACAAAGGAATCAACCACTCGCGGATGATCTTCCTGTGGGGCATGGGTTCAGACAAGGGGATGGGCGTTTCTAGAGTTTTCATCGAAATTTTTTTGGTCCACCAGGCACGAAACTGTTCAAAAAACACAGCTCGCACCATTGAAATTGAAATCCGTTTTGATTCGGTCCGCCCCGAAAATGAAGCCTTTTTACACATCCATTTACAAAGCCAATCGATTATCCTACCTCTTCACAAAAAGGACAAATGACCTGAATCAAGCGTGTCTATGAGAAAGGGCTATTGAACACCCAAAAGAATGCTTTTGTATTCATTGTGTGGCTTTTTGATGCCAAATTCAATCACATAGAAGACATTATTCATGTGAATTGCGAGACCTTTGCCCACCACTTTGCTTTGAACGCCACATCCATTCTTCCTCCTTGAGCGCTTGAGCGGCTGCTCGATTTTGACGCTTTCGTGTGACAATTGAACCCATGACCACTCCAAAAAACCCTCTACAACGCGCCACCAAAATTGTGGCGACCCTAGGCCCCGCCTCCAGTGATGCGCACATCATCGAGGAGATGATTCGACAAGGCGTGAACGTGGTTCGCTTGAACTTCTCCCACGGCACAGCCCAAGACCACATTGATCGCGCACGACTGGTTCGTGAGGTCTCCTCACGGGTTGGCAGCGAGGTGGCCATCATGGCCGACTTGCAAGGCCCCAAAATTCGCGTGGGTAAATTTGAGAACGGCAAGGTTCAATTGATCCCCGGAGAGCCCTTTGTGCTTGACGCCTCCATGAGCGCCCTTGGAAACGCCAACGGAGTAGGACTGGACTACAAAGAGTTGCCCCGCGACGTGCGCGCTGGAGACACCCTCCTCTTGAACGACGGATTGATCGTGTTGGAAGTGATCAAAGTGGTCGCTGAGCAGGTTCACACCCGAGTGGTCTTGGGCGGAGAGTTGTCCAACAACAAAGGCATCAACAAAAAGGGAGGCGGCCTCACCGCTCCTGCGCTAACAGCCAAAGACATGGAAGACATCAAAACCGCCATGAGCTTTCAAGCCGATTACGTGGCCGTGAGTTTTCCCAAAACAGCCACCGACATGGAGCTTGCCAGACAGCTCGCCAATGTGGCTGCGGCCCAATACAAACACAAGCCCGCACTGATTGCAAAAATTGAACGTGCCGAAGCCATACCCCACTTGGAGGAGATTTTGCGCGCAAGCGACGGCATCATGGTCGCACGTGGCGATTTGGCCGTGGAGGTGGGCAACGCTGCAGTACCCGCCCTTCAAAAGCACATGATTCGCCGCGCCCGAGCACACGACAAAGTCGTGATCACAGCCACGCAAATGATGGAGAGCATGATCACCAACCCCGTGCCCACCCGGGCAGAGGTGAGCGATGTGGCCAACGCGGTGCTCGATGGCACAGATGCTGTGATGCTCAGTGCAGAGACGGCGAGTGGCAAGTTCCCCATCGAGACCGTGATCGAAATGGCGCAAATTTGCCAAGCTGCTGAGAGCGCAGAGCTCGTCGAACTCGACCAAGACTTCAGCGGCAAAACATTCGATCGCATCGACCAAACCATTGCCATGGGCGCCTTGTTCACGGCCCACCACCTCGAGGCCAAGGCGTTGGTGGCACTCACCGAGTCTGGATCGACCGCGCTTTGGATGAGCCGACACCGAATCCACATCCCCATCTACGCCCTCACCAGCAAACTGAGCACGCAGCGCAAAATGGCCATTTATCGAAATGTGACGCCCCTTTTGATGGACACGAGCACCGATCGCGACACGGCTCTTGAACAAGCGGCCAACCACCTCAAAAACATGCATGTGGTGCAAAAGGGTGACACCTATTGCATCACCTGCGGTGAACCCATGGGCTCACCGGGCGGGACGAATATGCTGAAGATTTGCCAAATGGATTGATGCTTAAAGCCCCGCGGCTAAAAGCCCTATTTGGCTCGGTCTTGCTCCGCACTAAAATTTAAAACTTATCGCATTAAAATGCGCTTTTGACCCAACACACATCAGGATAAAAAAATGGCTCTCGTCACCATGCGCGAACTCCTTGACCATGCAGCCGCCAACGGCTATGGCATCCCAGCTTTCAATGTCAACAATCTCGAACAAGTTCAAGCGATCATGGAAGCCGCCGATGAAACGGGTTCACCTGTGATCATGCAAGCGAGTGCGGGTGCCAGAAAATACGCTGGTGAAGTGTTTTTGAAGCGCTTGATCCAAGCCGCCATTGAAACCTATCCACACATTCCAGTGGTCATGCACCAAGACCATGGCCAAAGTCCAGATGTTTGCCAAGGCGCCATCAATTTGGGCTTCTCATCGGTCATGATGGATGGCAGTTTGATGCAAGATGGCAAAACCATCGCCAGCTTTGAGTACAACGTTGACGTGACACAAAAAGTGGTCGCACTCGCGCACCGCGTGGGGGTCACGGTTGAGGGCGAGCTGGGTTGTTTGGGCTCCTTGGAGACCATGAAGGGCGACAAAGAAGATGGACACGGCACCGACGACACCCTCACCAAAGAGCAACTCTTGACCGACCCCGAACAAGCGGCTGAATTCGTGAAAAAGACGCAAATCGATGCATTGGCCATTGCGATTGGAACCAGCCACGGGGCTTATAAATTCTCACGGGTTCCGACCGGTGACATTTTGGCCATTGATCGCATCAAAGAAATTCATGCTCGCATTCCCAACACCCACTTGGTCATGCACGGCAGCTCCAGCGTGCCTCAAGACATTTTGAAAAAAATCCGTGAGTTCGGTGGAGAAATGAAAGAAACATACGGCGTGCCTGTCAAAGAAATTCAAGAAGCCATCAAGTACGGCGTGCGCAAAATCAACATCGACACCGACATTCGCTTGGCCATGACAGCCGCTGTGCGCGAATTCATGAAAGAAAACCCCTCCAAGTTTGACCCCCGAGAGTTCCTCAAACCCGCCAAACTTGCAGCCAAAGCTTTGTGCAAAGAGCGCTACTTGCAATTCGGCTGTGAAGGTCAAGGCTCAAAGATCAAAGGTGAGTCACTCCCCTTTGTGGCCGCCAAGTACAGCAGCGGACACCTGTCTCAAGTCGTCTCCTGACTGGCCCTGAGCTCAGCCACAAAAGACCTATACCCTCCCCCTTTGGCAAAGAACTCTGCCAAAGGGCTCAGCGCCTGTCCTCCTGGTCCTTGACCCTCAGGCCTTTGCTTCCCCACTTTCTTTGGAGCCGTTCATGAGCACCACACGCGCACTGCACACCTCTGAGCTGAAAAGCCTCTCCCTTTTGGCCAGGGGCAAAGTTCGTGACAACTACGCTGTGGGTGACCAACAAATTCTCATGCTCGCCAGTGACCGCATCAGCGCTTTTGATGTCATCATGAATGAGCCCATTCCAGGCAAAGGTGAACTCCTCACCAAAATGGCCTTGTTTTGGTTTGATCAGCTCTCTGATGTGATCCCCAATCACCTCACCCATCTCTCCCCCGAAAGTGTTGTGAGTGCCGATGAAAAGGAGCTGGTGAATTCCCGCGCCATGTTGGTCAAACGCCTGCGCCCCTTGCCCATTGAAGCAGTCGTGAGAGGCTATTTGGCGGGCAGCGCTTGGCAAGAGTACCAAGTTTCGCAAACCGTTTGCGGGATTGCTTTGCCCCAAGGGCTGCTCAATGCGAGCGCCTTGCCCGAGCCCATTTTCACGCCGGCCACCAAGGCAGAAATGGGCGAACACGATGAAAACATTTCATTTGAAGTGATGGCTCAAAAAGTGGGCTTGGACCTTGCTGAAAAGGTTCGCTCCGTGAGCTTGAAGCTCTACATCAAAGCGCGCGACATCGCACTGGCAAAAGGCATCATCATTGCTGACACCAAATTTGAGTTTGGCCTTGATGAAAACGACCAATTGGTTTTGATGGATGAGGTTCTCACCCCTGACTCCTCACGCTATTGGCCTCAAAGCTCCTACGCACCTGGTCAAAATCCACCCAGCTTTGACAAACAATTCTTGCGCGACTGGTTGGAGAGCGTGCGCATCGATGGCAAGCCTTGGAACAAAGAGGCTCCCGCGCCAGCACTTCCTACAGAAGTGATTGAGCAAACCGCGCAAAAGTACAACGAAGTGTGGACTCGCTTGAGTGCGCCCTGATCTCCTCGCTCTTTCACGCTTCAACCCCTCGAACTCAAGGCGCCATCAAAGCCCTCAATTCAGCGCCATGCTGAGTTTTCTGCGGTATCGGCTCACAAGCTCCGCTTGAGGATCCATTTGCGCATTCACATGTCCAGCCAACTCGATCCCTCCCTTGGATTTGTTGGCCTCTGAGTCGTTTGTTTTGGGCTTGGGAGGCGTCATGAGCTCCAATATCGCCACATACAAGCGTCTTGCGATTTGATCGCTCCAGGCTTTGTCGCGCATCACGATTTCAAGCAACTCATCCATGGCGCGGGTCATCTCTTGAGCGACCACCAAACTTCTGGCAAAACCCAAACGAACTTCAAAATCTCTCTTGTCTTGGGCCAAATGAGCTTCATATTGCTCAGTGGTCCAAGCGCCCTTGGGGTCGTTTGTGACGTACTGAAAACACCCCAGCCAATGGTGCAAAGCATCAAAGCGCAACTGAAGTGGGATTTGAGCCATGGCTGGTGCCAAGGCCGCTTGAGCCGCCTCCAACTCACCCGCTTTGATGAGCAACTTGGCGTAGTCATAACGCGCATCGTCGTTGGCTGGGTTGATGGCCAACGCTTCTTGTAACTTCAAGAGTGCCGCCTCCTCATCTCCTTCGCCGATCAAGGCTTGCGCCTCTTGGGCTTCTTCGAGTGCGATCAACTCGTCCACTGAAGGCAAATGCTTGTCCAAGAAGGCCTTGATTTGGCCCTCGGTTTGTGCTCCCATGAACCCATCCACAGGACGCCCGCCCATGAGCAAAATACATGTGGGAATGCTTCGGATGCCAAAGGCTTGAGCGAGTTGCTGCTCCTCATCGGAGTTGATCTTGACCAATTTAAAGCGCCCTTGGTAATCCTCCTCCAACTTTTCCAGCAAAGGACCGATCGTTTTGCAAGGCCCACACCATGGAGCCCAAAAATCCACCAAAACAGGCGTTTCTTGTGAAGCAGCAATGACTTCTGTTTCGAAATTTTCTACCGTGACATCTAACATTTGAAAAGCACTCCTCACAAAAACCGTAAAATCACACTTTGTGCATTTCTGCACGCTTTAGGCCGCAACACAATGACACACCCCATTATCGGCGTCGTCATGGGCTCCCAATCGGATTGGGAGACCATGCAACACGCTTGTGAGATTTTGCACGACTTTCAAATTCCCTTTGAGTCCCGCGTGCTATCGGCCCATCGCATGCCAGACGACATGTTTGCCTATGCCCAAGCGGCAAATGCCAATGGTCTAAAAGCCATTATCGCTGGTGCAGGAGGTGCCGCTCACTTGCCCGGCATGTTGGCGGCCAAAACCACTGTTCCCGTGCTTGGAGTTCCTGTGGCCTCCAAACACCTCCAAGGGCAGGACTCTTTGCTGAGCATTGTGCAAATGCCAAAAGGCATTCCCGTGGCCACATTTGCCATTGGAGTGGCTGGAGCAGCCAACGCCGCGCTCTTTGCGGTGAGCATGCTGGCCTTGCACAACCCCTCTTTGCTTGCCAAGCTTGAAGCCTTTCGCAAGTCTCAAACCGATGCGGCACAAAGCTCTGTCTTGCCTCAGCTCGCATGACCCTTCACAACGAACCAGCACATCAAACGCCTTTCTTGCCACCTGCGTGCTTGGGCGTCATGGGTGGCGGGCAACTTGCTCGCATGTTCATTCAAGCGGCTCACCAACTGGGCTATCAAACCGCTGTGCTTGACCCCGATCCCACTTGCCCCGCTGCGGCACTCACCCACCACTTTGTTCACACAAAGTACGACGACCCCAAGGGATTGCAACACCTCGCGGAGTTGAGCGTTGCGGTGACCACCGAATTTGAAAATGTTCCTCAGTCCTGCCTTGAAACGTTGGCCCAAACTCGCTGGGTGAGCCCGCCCTCCAAAGCCGTTGGTGTCTCACAGGACCGAGCACTCGAGAAAGCCGCCATCACCCAGGCCGGCTTTGAAGTTGCCCCATACCAGGTCTTGTCAGACGGCTCACAGGTGAATGAAGAAACCCAAAAACTGTTGCCTGGTATTTTGAAGACCACCCGCATGGGCTATGACGGCAAAGGCCAACAAAGGCTCAAGACCCTGGAGGACTTGCACTCGGCGCTGAATGCAGCGAGCAAGGGCTTGGGTTCACCCACCTTCGTTTTGGAAAAACAACTCCCCCTCTTGGCCGAATGCTCTGTTGTGATCGCCAGGTCTTTTGATGACCATGTCGTGCATTTACCCGTGCAACTCAACGTCCATCGTGGGGGCATTTTGTTCTCCACCACCGTCATTCCCAATTGGATTGATTCGGCCCTGAGTGATGAACTCATCCACGCCAGCACCGAATTGGCCAGGGCTTTGAATTATGTCGGTGTTTTGTGCGTTGAGTTCTTTGTCCTTCAAAACGATCACACCAGCACAGACCCGAAATTTCACTGGGTCATCAACGAAATTGCACCTCGACCCCACAACAGCGCCCACCACAGTTTGAACTCTTGCAGCATCTCTCAGTTTGAGCTCCAAGTGCGCACACTGGCCAAACTTCCCCTGACCCAACCCACGCAACACAGCCCCTGTTTGATGCTCAACTTGATGGGTGAGATGTGGCTTGGGGGGCCAAGCACTTCAAATGAAATGCGACAACAGACCGAACCCCCTTGGGCCGACATTTTGAGCCTACCTGGAACGCACTTGCATTTGTACGGCAAACAAGAAGCGCGCGTGGGCCGAAAAATGGGGCACCTCAACATCACCGCTCTTGATGCCTCAACGGCTTTGCAGACCTTCAACGCCTGTTGCAAAATTTTAGGGGTCGATCCCGGCATTCACAAGCCATTGATGTTTGGGGCACCATGATCGTTGCCAACCCAAGCCTTCAAGCCTTGCAAGAGGCCGCACAATTGCTCAAAAGCGGCGCTCTCATTGCCTTTCCCACCGAAACCGTCTATGGCTTGGGTGCAGACGCACTCAACCCATCAGGTGTGGCTCAAATCTTTGATCTCAAAGGCAGACCCAAAGACCATCCCTTGATCGTGCACTTGGCCTCGGCCCAAGAGGTGCATCACTTTGCGCTGGACATTCCTGCATTCGCAACCGAGCTCATGCACCATTTTTGGCCGGGTCCCTTGACCTTGATCCTCAAGAGAAAAGAGGGCGTGGGCCTTGATGCAAGCGGCCAGCAGCCCACCATTGGCTTGAGGGTGCCCAATCACCCGCTTGCGCTGGATCTCTTGAAAGAGGCCTTGAACCTTGGCGTGATGGGCATTGCCGCACCCAGTGCCAATCGGTTCGGACGTGTGAGCCCCACCCAAGCGCAACATGTGCTCGATGAGTTTGGTGAGTCCTTGTTCATTTTGGACGGAGGCGCGTGTGACATTGGAATTGAATCCACGATCGTTGACTGCACACGTGGCTCACCCATCATCTTGCGCCCCGGCCAATTGCTCGCCAAAGACATTGAGCGCTTTGCTCCAAATGAGCTTCGCTTGATGAGCCCAGAGGACTCGCAAAACGCACAGCTCCCCGCTCAAAAAGCCGCCCCCAAAGCATCTGGCACCTTGTTGTCCCACTACGCGCCAAAGGCACGAGTGCGCTTGATGAGCCCAGAGGACTTGCAAAACGCACAGCAAAGCGCGCCACCTGCAAATTTGGCGCTTTGGACCCATCGCCCCCTGACGCCCTCCGCTTTGGATCCTTCAAGCTCGAATCCCCCCGTTTGGAGAGCCATGCCTTCATCCGCCCAGGCCTGCGCGCACGAGCTCTTTGCCACCCTCAGGGCCTTTGATGCCATGGGAGTGTCTGAAATTTGGATCCAATTGCCACCCAATGAACCCGAGTGGCAAGGGGTGCTTGACCGATTGCGCCGCGCGGCACACGCTTGACGACAAGAGCCTGACTTGTCCGTTAAACTACTCCCCAATACTAGGAATTGCCTCACCATGATTAAATCCGCCAGCGGTTTGAGCCGCGTCGTTCAAAGCACCCTGATCTTTGTCTTGATCACACTCCTTTGTGGATGTGGTGCAAGCTCGAAAATCGATGAATTCATGCCCACTCGCATCGTGAGCGTTGGCGATGAGCTGAGCTATCAAGGCAGTGCAGCCAATGCCTACGGAGATCGCATGAGCGTGAATGGGGACGGCACCGTGAACAATTGGATCGTCGAATTGGCCACCGATTACGGCATCACCTTTGACCCCGCAGCCACAGGCTTTGCCAAACCCAAAGCGCGGGTTGCCGATTTACCCGCCCAGCTCAATGGCTTTGTGCCCCAAGCTGGTGACATGCTCGTCATTCAAGGCGGCAACAACGACATCTTGTTTCACACCAAGGCTGTGATCAACAAAACCGAGACCCCCGCTCAAGCTTTGAGCACCATGACCACCTTGGGCACCACTTTCCAGCTTTTTGCGCGTGGACAGTTGAGCAACTTTTCACACATCCTGATTTTGAACATCAACGATCTCAAAGGCAGCCCCTTTGCTCAAAACAACGCCGCTGCTTTTGCCGCCGCTTGGCCCTCCTACACGGGTGGCATCACGCAGTTCATTTTGGATCTGACTCGCGCCTACAACACCTCCATCATCAGCAATGCGGGCAGCTACGCCTCCGGTCAAGGTGTGAGACTCTTTGATGCTGAAGGCCTTCTTTTGACAGCCGATCTGCAAGGCTATGGCATCACCACAGCCGGCCTCACCTTGGGCGCCTGCCCAGGCATGAATGTTGGTCTGGCTTGTAACTTTGACCCCATCTCATCGACCGGTACCGCTGATCCCAACTACGTGGGTTACCTCTACGCGGATGACACCAACCTCACGCCCGTTGCCCATCGCTTGCTTGGCAACTTGGCCTACACCTTCCTCAGAAGCCCCAAGGGCTGGTGACGACTCGATGAGCCCCTTTGTGGGGGTTCATTGTTCCGCCACCCAATTCACAAGAGCATCCAAAACACCCCTGGCCGAGTTTGATTTGGGGTCGTTGATCATCGCCACCACAATGTAACGAGCGCCTCTTGGGGTTTGTACAAATCCTGCGATGCCCACCGCATCTTTCAAGCTTCCTGTTTTCAAGTGCGCCATCACCCCCAAGCCACTTCTCTCCAGCGTTCCCTCTTGACCAACGCTAGGCAATGAAGCGACAAACTCAGGCATCCAAGGCGATCTCCACGCCAACTCAAGCACATCGGCCAAGCCATTGGCCGTGATGCTCTCGCTTCGACTCAAGCCAGAGCCTTTGTCAATCACGGCAAGCGGGTTGGTTTTGGGCATGTTGAGGCTCCACCAAGACTTGACCCTTTCTTGTGATTGCTCAAAGCTTGCTGGCCTTGCCGCACCCAAACTCAAACTCAAAAAAAGTTGCTGGGCCATCACGTTGTTGGAGAACTTGTTCATGTCCCTGATGACCTGAGCCAAAGTGCTGGAATTCTCCACCCACAAAGGCTTGAGTGCGGCAGGCACAAGCCCCAAACGCACTTTTCCACTCACTGTGCCGCCAAGCGCCTGCCACATCCCTCCCAAAGCTCGCTCGGTGTATTCCTCGGGCTTTGGATAGGCCAAGGGCCAGATGCGTTCCTGACACTCACTGGCGTAAACGCCTTTGAATTGAAGCGTGCTTGGGTTGTCAAAGTTCGCCTTCAAAGCCGCCCTGTAGTCGGTGCAAGGACCTTTGACCAAAGGCACAGTGGCTTGCACCGAAACACCCTGCATCGGCGGCTGAATTTGAACTCGTGCAACACCGGCTTGCAGGTCTGGAATGAAAGTGATCAGCAAGGCGTTGAAGTTGATCAAAAGAGCATCGGCACCCACGTTGTAGGGGCGCAAAGGTTGATCATCAAAAGCCCCGGGGTCTTGGCTCACGGTCTCAAACACACTCTTGTCCAAGACCAAGTCGCCTTGAATGCGTTTGATGCCAAAGGCCCTGAGTTTTTGCATCATCTTCCACGCCACATCCAAAGTCAATTTCGGATCCCCTCCACCTTTGATGTAGACGTTGCCCTCAAGCACACCGTCGCCCTTGAGCTCCCCTTCTTTGTAAAAGGCGGTCTTCCACGTGAAGCCTGGGCCCAACTGGTCCAGCGCCACTTGTGTCGTCAAAAGCTTCATGAGGGATGCCGGAGTCCTGAGCACATCGGCGTGGTGAGCGAGCAAAGGACTGGCCTGTGGTGCTCCTGCTTTGGGCAAATCCAATGATCGCACCACTGCACTCAAGCTGCTCTCAGGCAGTCCCACTTTTTTGAGTTGCACCTCAACACTTGCGGGCAAGTTTTGACCCAAGGCAAAGGCGTGAACCAACACCGCGCTCAGCACCAGCGCAATCGATCTCCTCGACCTTAAAATCAAGGACCGACACAATCGGCCAAGCCCACTGTTCGCGCCCAAAAGACTTCGCATCGGTACTGCCCCCCTTTGGAAGAAACTCACGATAATTGCACAATGAACTTTCTTTGCACCGACACCAGCACCGACGCCATGTCCATCAGCATCAACCGGGGTGATGAACACTTTGCGTTCGAAGCCGTGGGTGCCCCCAAGTCCTCAGACCTGATCATCTCACACTGTCTTGAAGGACTCCAAACTTTGGGACTGGCTTGGAGCGATCTCTCGGCCTTGGTGTACAACCAAGGACCCGGATCCTTCACGGGACTGAGAACCTCGTGCGCCGTTTTGCAAGGCTTCTCTTTGGTTCATGGTTTGCCTTGCCTGGGCTTTTCTTCTTTGCTGGTCTTGGCCCAACAAGCGCTGGCCAAAGCGCCACATGCTGAGCGCTTTCTGTGTGTTTTGGATGCCCGCATGGGTGAAATTTATTGGGCCGCCTATGAGTGGCTTGATGGCAATTGGGTCCTTCACATCGAGCCAAGGGTCGGGGACCCCAACTCCATTGAACTCCCACTCGCCTGGCAAGAGCAAGATGCGAGTGAGGTTTGGTGGGTGGGGCACACCCACCTTGAGTCACTGAGCAATTTGCAAAAAGCGCATCCCTGTTTGCACCTCAACCCTCACGCAAGTGGCCTCACTGCTTTGGCCAAACTCCATGGCGAACTGGGACCCAAAGCCACCTGGGCTCACAGCGGCGCAGCCGTTCCGCTTTATGTCAGAAACCAAGTCGCACAAACCACCGCTGAACGACAAAAAGCCCAAAGCCTCTCTTGAACCAGGCCGCCTTGAAGTCCATGCAAGACCCACCCAGCCATTCCCTCACTTTGGTGCCTCTGAGCGAGGAGCACCTCGATGAGCTGCTGCGCATGGAACAGTCCATCTATTCAAACCCTTGGAGTCGTGGCAATTTTGTGGACGCGCTCAAGCACAACAATTGGTGCTACCTCTTGATGAAAGAATCCACCCTCTTGGGCTATTTTGTGGCGATGATGGGCTTTCAAGAGGTTCACCTCTTGAACATCACCGTCTCCAAAGATCACCAAGGCCAAGGCTTGGGCCTTTATCTCTTGGAGAGCGTCAAAATGCTCTCCAAAACCGTTCAAGCCCAATGGATTTGGCTGGAAGTGAGGGTGAGCAACTCAAGAGCCATCGAGGTCTACAAAACCTTTGGGTTTCAAAGGGTGGGGGAGCGTAAAAATTATTACCCCCTGCGCCCAGGCATTCGTGAGGACGCTATGATCATGAGTCTGAGACTTTGAACCCATGACCCTGAACCTCACCCCCAGGCGCGACGCCATGCTGCAAGAAATGGGCATCGTGCTGTTTGCGCGCAGCCCCAATCCCCGCGCTCAAGCTCCTTTGGCACGGGTTTCAAGCGCACCCTTGCGAATGCCACCCAAGGCCAGCACGCCAAGCCCTGAGCCCAAAATCTCTAGGCCCCTTGGCGCGAGCCTTGCCTCTGCCCCAACCTCAGAGGCCTCAAGTGCAGTGAGCAAGCCCTTGGTTTCTTCTCCTGCAAAGCCTTTGCCCGATCTTCAAACCCTCTCTTGGAGCGATTTGAACGCTTGTGTCGCCTCTTGCGATCAATGCCACTTGGGCCCACAAGCACCGGCCAGACACTTTGGCTCAAAACCCCTAGGAGCCTCCTCCTCGCCAATCGATGATCAGCCTCAAGAGGTTTCTTGGCTGGTGATCTCTGATGCCCCCAAATTGGGCCTGGACAACCAAGCCCATGTTTTCAATGCAGCCAGCCAACCTCTTTTTGGACAATTCTTCAAAGCGCTCGAGTCGACGTCGCCGCCCTCTAAACCCTGGGGTGAGACGGTCTACCTCACATCGGCTCTCAAATGCGTGCCCCTCAAACACGAGGACGCCTTGGGCGAAGAAAGCCTGGTGTGCTTGAGCTTCTTGCGCGAACAAATTCGCCGCTTAAAACCCAAAGTCTTGGTCGTCATGGGCCGCGTCGCAGCTCAAATCCTCTTGGCCGGCACCCCAGAACACCTTCAACCCTTGGGCCGACTCAGGGGAAAAATCCTCTCCTTTGAAGGCACACCCATGGTGGTGACCTACTCTCCAGAATTCTTACTTCATGCCCAACCAGACAAAGCGCTTTGTTGGGAAGATCTGTGCTTGGCACAATCCATCGAGGCCCAATCCGCATGACTTTCATTGAACAACTGCGCCACGCCAGAACCATCAACCATTCCATGTTGTGCGTGGGCTTGGATCCTGAACCCAACAAATTTCCCCATGCCTGGCACGCCAATCCAGGAAAGATTTTTGATTTTTGCGCATCCATTGTGGATGCCTGTGCCGATTTGGCCGTGGCCTTCAAACCGCAAATCGCCTATTTCGCGGCCCACGGGGCTGAGGCGCAATTGAGTGCCTTGATCGAGCACATTCGCCGTGTCGCGCCTCATGTCCCTGTGATCTTGGATGTCAAGCGAGGTGACATCGGTTCAACCGCTGAGCAGTACGCCATCGAGGCCTTTGAGAGATACGGAGCCGATGCACTCACGCTCTCACCCTACATGGGACAAGACTCCATCGCGCCTTACCTCAAGTACCACGGTAAAGGAGCCTTTTTGCTTTGCAGAACCTCCAATCCAGGGGGAGACGATTTGCAAAACTTGCGCCTGAAGTCACCCGCACACGAGCCCAAACTCTATGAGCACATCGCCCATTTGGCCCAGCACGAGTGGAACACCAACCAACAATTGGGCCTCGTTGTGGGGGCCACTTATCCCTCGGAGCTCAAGCGCGTGCGAGAGATTGCACCCACTTTGCCACTCTTGATTCCTGGCATCGGTGCTCAAGGGGGAGATGCCATGAGCACCGTGAGAGCTGCTTGGGTGGATGAGAGCGCACCTGTGGTCATCAGCTCCTCGAGGGCCATTTTGTATGCCTCCAAGGAGAGTGATTTTGCCTCAGCCTCCAGAGCTGCAGCCTCTCAAACCCGTGAACTTTTAGAGAACTGTTTGAAAACAGTCTTATCGGAAAAGTCCACCCATTGAGCCCCTGCGTTTTCAGGTGAGCATCTTCTTGAGATAGCGGCCCGTGTAACTGCTCTCCAATTGCGCAATCGCCTCAGGCGTGCCTGCACCCACGACCTGGCCTCCACCACTCCCGCCCTCGGGGCCCATGTCAATCAACCAGTCGGCCGTTTTGATGACGTCCAAATTGTGCTCAATGATCACAATCGTGTTGCCCGCGTCTCGCAATCGATGCAACACTTTTAGAAGCATCTCGATGTCTGCAAAATGCAAACCCGTGGTGGGCTCGTCCAAAATGTAGAGCGTGCGCCCCGTGTCCCTCTTGGACAATTCGAGCGCCAACTTCACCCTTTGTGCCTCACCCCCAGACAAAGTGGTGGCCGATTGCCCAAGCTTCAAATAACTCAAGCCCACTTCCATCAAAGTTTGAAGTTTGCGGTGGATGGTGGGCACCGCTTGGAAACAATCCAAGGCCGCCTCAACCGTCAAATCCAAAATCTGCGCGATGTTGAGTCCCTTGTAGCGAACCTCCAAGGTCTCGCGGTTGTATCTTTTGCCCATGCACACATCACAAGGCACGTAGACATCGGGCAAGAAGTGCATCTCCACTTTCACCACCCCGTCTCCTTGACATGCCTCGCAACGACCGCCCTCCACGTTGAAAGAAAACCGCCCAGCACTGTAGCCACGCTCTTTGGCCACCGACATCTCGGCCAACAATTCTCGAATCGGGGTCATGAGCCCTGTGTACGTGGCTGGGTTGCTCCTTGGCGTTCTTCCAATGGGAGACTGATCCACGTTGATGACCTTGTCAAATTGTTCCAAGCCCGTGATCTCATCATGGGCGGCAGGCTCTTCGTGTGCTCGGTACAAGTGCTTTGCTGCAGCGGTGTACAAGGTGTCATTGACCAAAGTCGATTTGCCTGAGCCCGAAACCCCAGTCACACAGGTCATGAGTCCCACAGGAATGTCAACGCTCACGTTTTGTAAATTGTTGCCTCTGGCGCCTTTGAGCGACAAACTCAAGCCTTTTGCAACCCGACTCTCACCAAGCGACTCATCCTTGGACAGGCCCTGCTCTTTTTCATCTTGAAACTCCTGCTGCCCTTGCGCCTTCGACGCCATGCGTGCAAAGGGATGAGGCTGATCCATTGTGCTCACCCGTTGCGACGCATAGCCTTTGTTTTTGACGGCACTCGCCTGAGTGCTCAAGCGTTTCTTCTCCTTGGCACTGGAGAGGGCCGATTGTGGCTTGGTGTGCCCCAAACTGGCCATTGCGGCTTGCTCGGTGAGCCAAGGCGTTCTGCTTAGGGGCACTTCGATTTTGAGCGCTCCACTCAAGTACCGACCCGTCAAAGACTCGGTGTTTTGTTCCACCTCGGTGGGCGTGCCTTGTGCGATCACTCGCCCTCCGTGCACCCCTGCCCCAAGACCCATGTCCACACAATAGTCGGCTGCTCGAATCATGTCCTCGTCGTGCTCGACCACCAAAACCGAGTTTCCAATGTCTCTCAAGTGTTTCAAGGTCTCGATCAACCGGTCGTTGTCCCTTTGATGCAGTCCAATGCTGGGCTCATCGAGCACATACATCACACCCGTCAGTCCCGAGCCAATTTGTGAGGCGAGTCGAATGCGCTGCGCCTCGCCTCCACTCAGCGTCTCGGCACTCCTGGCCAAACTCAAATAATTCAAGCCCACGTCGTTCAAAAAGCGAAGCCTCGCTTCAACCTCTTTCACCACCTTAGCGGCAATGTCCTTCTTTGCACCGTGCAGCGTGAGCGTTTGAAAATACTTGTAGCACTCACCCAAGGTCAAGTGGCTCACCTCATGCAGTCCTTTGGCTTGTTCGCCCTCTCCCAGTCGAACATGCAATGCCTCAAGCCTGAGTCTCGCGCCCAGGCAAGTTTGACACGCACGCTCGCTTTTGAAGCGAGCCAAATCCTCTCGAACCAAGGAAGAGTCGGTCTCGACATATCGCCGCTTCATGTTGGGCAAAATACCTTCAAATGGGTGCTTCTTGGTGGTCTTGCGAGAACCCTCCAACAAATGGGTGAACTTGATCTCCTCAGCTCCAGAGCCATGCAAAATGATCTGCTGTATGTCCGCTTTCAAGTCCTCAAAAGGGGTCTCCAAATCGAAACCGTAATGTTTGGCCAAGCTCTCGAGCAGCGAAAAATAATGCGTGTTCCTTTTGTCCCAACCTTTGATGGCACCAGAGGCCAAGCTCAAGGAAGGAAACGCCACGACACGGTTGGGATCAAAGAAGTCCTCATGACCCAAGCCCTCACAGGCCGGGCACGCTCCACTGGGTGAATTGAATGAGAACAGCCTGGGCTCCAACTCACCCATTGAAAAGTGGCACGTCGGGCAAGCGAATTTCGCGTTGAAGCGTCTCTCAAGCGAGGTGTCCATCTCCAGCACAATGGCGTGACCTTGAGAGACTTGCAGGGCAGCCTCAAAACTCTCGGCCAATCTTTGTTTGGCGTCTTCTCTGACCTTTAAGCGATCGATCACCACATCCAAATCGTGCTTTTCATTTTTTTGCAACTTTGGCATCTCGGTGGCTTCAAACACCTCTTGTCCCAACCGAAAACGAACAAAGCCTCGCGCTTGAAGTCCCGCCAATTGATCGACGAACTCGCCCTTTTTTCCCCTTGCAATGGGTGCCAAAATCATGATGCGCGTGTCAACGGGCAAGGCCATCACGGTGTCCACCATTTGAGATACCGTCTGTGAGCTCAAGGGCATTTGGTGCTCAGGGCAATGCGGCGTGCCAGCACGTGCAAAGAGCAGTCTCAAGTAGTCGTGAATTTCTGTCACCGTTCCCACGGTGGAGCGTGGGTTGTGGCTTGTCGCCTTTTGCTCAATGGAGATGGCCGGTGAGAGCCCTTCGATCAAATCGACATCGGGCTTGTCCATGCGCTGCAAAAATTGTCTGGCATACGCAGACAAGCTCTCCACGTATCTGCGCTGCCCTTCGGCATAAAGGGTGTCAAAGGCCAGACTCGATTTGCCCGACCCCGACAAACCCGTGATCACCACCAACTGGTTCCTGGGCAAGTCCAAATCGATGTTTTTGAGGTTGTGTGTTCTTGCCCCTCGAATGCTGATCAAGCCAAAAGGGCTCTTGAGGGTTTGGCCAAGGTATGGGCCGTCTAGAGAAGCGTTCACGATTTTTTGCCACATCCAAGTGATTAACCCACGATGATAGCTTTTTTTCCTTCGCCTCACCATGTGTTTTGCAACACATGACGCATGTCCTTGGGCACTGCGCGCCTCTTTCCCAACCGACCCTTTGACTCACCCAGTGCTTTCGTGTTCTCCACTTTTGTGTTTGCGCTTTTTTACACAGAGCCCTCACAATTGCGCCTGAGTTGGGAGACAATGACGACTTCACCTTACGAATGCCTGTGAATTCATTGTTTTCATTGCATTTTTTTCTTTTGTTTCATGACCACCGCTCTTGAATCTCATCGAATGACACCCAGCGAGAGGCATTCCAGCTTCTCTTTGGCGAGTATCTATGCCCTTCGCATGTTGGGCCTATTCATGGTTTTACCGGTTTTCTCCATTGAGGCGCGGCATTACGAAGGTGGGGACGATCAAGCGGCGATTGGCCTGGCCATTGGGATGTATGGCTTGGTACAGGCCTTTTTGCAAATCCCGCTTGGCATTGCCGCGGATCGAGTGGGTCGCAAACCCGTGATCGTGTTTGGTTTGGTGCTGCTGGGCTTGGGCAGTCTGGTGGCAGCCCATGCACAAAGCATTTGGGGCCTTGGACTGGGCCGAGCCATACAAGGCGGAGGAGCCGTCTCGGCCGCGGTGTCAGCTCTACTGGCCGATCAAACCCGCGTGGAGGTTCGCACCAAAGGCATGGCCCTCATTGGGGCCAGCATTGGTCTCATGTTTGCCCTCTCTTTGGTGATGGGGCCCTTGCTCAATGAGTGGGGTGGATTGCCCCTCATTTTTGAGTGCACGCTGGCGCTTTCTATGTTGGGCATTTTGAGCATTCTCTTTTGGACGCCCAAAGAAACGTCCAACCTGCGTGTCAGCTCACCCGTGCCATTTTCCCAAACCCTTGCTTTGATGTTCAAGCACGATTTGCTGCGCTTGAATGCGGGTGTTTTCATTCTTTACTGCGTTCAACTGGCGTCTTGGATGGCCGTACCCGCTTTATTGCTTGCCTGTGGGGTTGCCAAATCCGATCATGGCTGGATTTATTTGCCTGCGGTGTTGTTGTCCTTCGTTTTCATGGGTGCAAGCCTCTTTCGCTTGGAGCGAAAGGGACTCCTCAGACCGTTGTTCTTGAGCTGCATTGCTTTGGTCTTTTTCGTTCAATTTGGCTTCATGTTTGAGAGCGTCAACGAGCCACAGGTTTGGGTGATCGAGACCTTGCTTTTTTTGTTCTTTTGCGGCTTCAACATTTTGGAGGCCACCCAACCCAGTCTCACCTCCAAAATCGCACCTCAGCACTCGCGTGGCACAGCCATGGGGGTGTACAACACCCTTCAATCCTTGGGCATTTTTGCCGGAGGCGCCTTGGGCGGATGGATCAACAAATCGCTGGGACCCGTGGGGCTTTTCGCTGCTTGTGGCGCTTTGCTCTTCGTTTGGTTTTGGGTCGCTTGGCCCATGAATTACAAGCCCTCCCCCAGCCAAGGCTGAGCGGCTCGCGACTTACAAAAATGAGCGCTCTGGTTTTTTAAAGAGCCTATTTTGACAAGCACAAAGCGTTGGGTTGGGTCTGCAGACAAAAAGCACCCTTTCGCCGCTTTTTCAAGCACCCGGTGAACTTCCCTTTCAATCCCTTGGTCTTAGGATATCATTGATCACCAATCATGGACCTTTGAACTTTTGATGCCACACGAATCAGGCACACCAGTTGGGTCCTTTCATCTGATTTTTACCCGAAAGAGTGTTTCATGGCATCTGTTAACAAAGTGATTTTGATGGGCAACTGTGGTCGAGACCCTGAGGTTCGATATTTGCCATCGGGCCAAGCGGTGGCCAACGTGAGCATTGCAACCTCAACTCGCCGTAAAAACAAAGACACCGGTGACATGATTGAAGACACCCAATGGCATCGCATCACGTTTTACGACCGATTGGCTGAAATCGCAGGTGAATACGTCAAAAAGGGCCGCCCCATTTATGTGGAAGGCCGCTTGAAATACGGCAAGTACACGGATCCCGCTGGTGTTGAGAAAAACACCGTTGACATCATCGCAACCGAGCTCCAACTCTTGGGCGGACGTGAGGGTCAACCCTCCTCAGGTGGCGCGGGCAGCGCACACGACGAACCCACTCAGTATGCACCTCGTGCTCCACGGGCCGCTCCTCAAGCCGCAGCCAATCCCGGCAAATCTGGGTTTGATGACATGGACGACGATATTCCCTTTTAAGGTCTAGTGCCTAGGGGCTTTGTGCCCCTCGCCTTTTTCCTCCGTCCACTTTCATCCACCTGTCCCTTGCCTGCGGCAAGGGATTTTTTTATTCGAACAGAGCTTTGAGCTAAAAAAAAGCCATCTGTTTTTGAGACAGATGGCTTAGAAAGTTCATTGAAGAACTAGACATGAAACTTTTTCGATGTTCTTCTTTTTCTCAGTTAATCCTTGAATCGACCCCAGTGGTTGTGATCTTTAATCGCTAGCACTGGGGACACTTCAAATCAACGGTTGTATGCAGACTCGCCGTGTGAAGAGATGTCTAAACCTTCTCTTTCCTCTTCTTCGCTCACACGCAATCCCAACACGAGGTCAACGATTTTGTAAGCAATCAAGGACACCACGCCAGACCACACGATGGTGGTGAGGACGGCTTGGAGCTGGATCCAAACTTGAGAAGCGATGGAGTAATCAGGACTTGCAGCGTTGGCCACGTAGTCAAAGATGCCAACGCCACCCAAAGAAGGTGAAGCAAAGACACCGGTGAGCAAAGCACCCAAAATACCACCCACGCCGTGAACACCAAACACGTCCAATGAGTCATCGGCACCAAGGATGCTCTTCAAGCCGGTAACACCCCACAAGCACACGAAACCAGCAGCTGTACCGATCACGATGGCTCCCAAAGGACCCACAAATCCGCAAGCTGGTGTGATGGCAACCAAGCCAGCCACTGCGCCAGATGCAGCGCCCAACATGGAGGCCTTGCCTTTGGAGAGCGCCTCAGCAGCAATCCAAGCCAAAGTTGCAGCAGCAGTCGCAACCAATGTGTTCATGAATGCAAGTGCGGCCATGCCGTTGGCTTCCAAGTTGGAGCCTGCGTTGAAACCGAACCAACCCACCCACAACAATGCGGCACCGACCATGGTCAATGTCAAGCTGTGAGGAGCCATGGACTCTTTGCCGTAACCCGTTCTCTTGCCAATCATGTAAGCACCGACCAAACCAGCCATGGCAGCGTTGATGTGAACCACAGTTCCGCCTGCGAAGTCCAATGCACCTTTTGCCCACAACCATCCAGCGTTGGCTGTCACGGTCTCAAGTGTCTTGGCGTCGGTGATCGCATCGGGGCCGTCCCAGTACCAAACCATGTGAGCGATTGGCATGTAGCTGAAAGTGAACCAAAGCGCACAAAAGAGCAACACAGCAGAGAACTTCGCACGCTCAGCAAATGAACCCACGATCAAGGTACAAGTGATGGCGGCAAATGTCGCTTGGAATGCTGCAAATGTGAGCTCAGGAATGACCACACCCTTGCTGAAAGTGGCTGCAACCGAGTCAGGCGTGATGCCAAAGAAGAAAATCTTGTCAAACGATCCTATGAAGGGATTGCCTGCCGTGAACGCTCCGCTGTATCCATAAATGAGCCAAAGCACATAAATGAGGGAGGTCACCACAAAGACTTGCATCAACACGGAGAGCATGTTTTTGGAGCGAACCAAGCCGCCGTAAAACAAAGCCAAGCCAGGGATGGTCATCAAAATCACGAGCACAGTGGAGACCGTCATCCAAGCTGTGTCGCCCTTGTTGGGAACAGGCGCAGGAGCGGCAGCGGCAGCATCGGCTGCTGCGGGAGCGGCAGCGGCGGCGGGCGCAGAGACTGCAGGGGCTGGTGCTGGAGCGGCAGTATCTGCCATCACCTGTGCACAGCCCAACAGCATGCTCAATCCGAGCGCCAGGGAAGCGAACAATTTTTTCATGGTATTTCTTTCTCTGATTGAATTATTAAAGAGCCTCTTGGCCAGTTTCGCCTGTGCGAATGCGAACCACTTGCTCTAAGTCATAAACGAATATTTTTCCGTCTCCAATTTTGCCCGTGCGAGCAGAAGCCTCAATGGCTTCAATGGCGCGCTCAAGCAACTCGGATGAAACAGCGGCCTCAATTTTCACTTTGGGTAAAAAATCAACCACATACTCTGCACCACGATACAACTCGGTGTGACCTTTTTGTCTTCCAAAACCCTTGACCTCGGTCACGGTGATGCCTTGTACGCCAATGGCGGACAATGCTTCACGCACTTCGTCGAGCTTGAAGGGTTTGATGATGGCCGTTATCAGTTTCATTTGTAATCCTTAAAAAAAATGGGGATCAGAACGTCTTCTTCAGACCCAGAACCAATGTTGAACCGCTCAGCTCTTTGCCACCTGTACCAGGCAATGTGTAAGCACCATGGCGGGTCTTGAAATTGGTTCCAATTGCAGCAACACTCAGTGCAACTCCGTCACCAAAATCTTTGTTGAAGGTCAATGAGTAGTCGTCATAGCTCAACGCATTGTTGGCCACATACTGGTCACCAATGTGTGGCACCAATGTCATGCCATCTTCCAAATCAAATGTGTAGCTCAAATCCAAATAGCGTGAACCCTTGCTGTTGACGGTACCGAAAAGGTTCGTTGTGCTGTCAGAGATCTTGGCAGTGAACGCGCCTTTGGTGAGGGCCAAATAGACTTCAAATGTGTTGGCGTTGGCAAAACCAGGGAGAGTGCTCAAGTTGTTTCCAACGTAGTCATACTCTAGTCCACCAAAGTCAAATGCGATGTCATCGGTCAAATTGCCACGGTATCCACCGTAAATGTCCAACTCCACAGGACCCTTGGCAGACTGATTGGACATGGCGGAATCTTTGATCCAAGTGATCGATGAAGCCCATGAACCCACGTAAAAACCGGTTTTATCGGTGTAATCAACGCCACCTTGCACAGCAGGCTTCATGCCCCCTTGTGCAATGCCGCGGTAGCGGTACTCGCTCACCACGCCCGCGTTGAAGGCCAATGTGTCTTCTGGCTCAGCTGCAGGAGCATCCGCCGCAGGGGCTGTTTGTGCCATGGCAGACAAACCGCTCAATAACAAAGACAAAATCATTACTTTTTTAAATTGCATCAGAAACTCCTTTAATGTATTGCCCATTACCTTTGCACACTCCATGCCACCACAGCAAATCGCAATAAAAGGAGAAAATCAAGATTTCTGCACCAAGGGCATGCACCAACTTTACACAGACGCACTCGATTGGTGCGCGAACTTGGTCTGATTTTCGATCTTTCGACTTGCACCCTTATGGTGCAGCCAAATTCGATAGTAATTTTGTATTATTTTGAAGGTTCAATCTTGCAGATTGGGAGCCAACCATTGTGCGCACGCCTGTGCGTCAACACCTGTGCGATCGGCCATCGCTTGAACCTGGTCCATGCCTATGGGCCCAACATTGAAATATTGGGCATTTGGGTTCGCGAGGTAAAACCCGCACACGCTCGAGGCTGGCGACATGGCCAAACTGGAGGTGAGCTCTAGGCCAATGTCTTGTGCCCTCAATGCCGAGAGCAATTCCGTTTTAACGGTGTGATCTGGACAAGCGGGATAGCCGGGGGCCGGGCGAATGCCTACGTATTTTTCAGCAATCAAGTCTTGTGCGCTCAACTCCTCAGACTTGGCATAGCCCCACCATTGGGTTCGCACCTGAAGGTGCAAGAACTCCGCATAGGCCTCGGCCAATCGATCGGCCAGCGCTTTGAACATGATGGAGCCGAAATCGTCGTGCTCGCGCTCAAACTGCGCGAGTTTTTTCTCCATCCCAAGACCCGTGGTCAGCGCAAAAAGACCCACGTGATCCTCAAACCCCATGGGGGCCACAAAGTCAGACAAACACCGATTGGGCTGTCCACGTGGTTTGAAGGTTTGTTGACGCAAGCCATGCCAAGTCAACAAAGGACGATCTCTCTTTTCATCTCGCCATACGACAATGTCCTCACCCATTGCGTTTGCAGGATACAGACCCACCACAGCTTGTGCTTGAAGCCACTGCCCGCGCACCAATTGCTCGAGCATTGTTTGAGCTTCTTGAAAGAGTTTTGTTGCCTCATGGCCGACCACCTCATCGCTCAGGATCTGGGGATAGGGACCCGCCAAATCCCAGGTCTGAAAAAATGGACCCCAATCGATGAACGGCACCAGTTCAGACAAGTTCTGGTTTTTAAAGACACGAAACCCCGTGAATTTGGGACGCGTCAACACCTCTGTCGGCCAGTCCAGCTGCAAAGCATTGGCCTGGGCCTGCTCAAAACTCAACAAAGGCGCGCTTTTCTTTTGCGCATGCAACTCCCTCACCCGCGCTTGGTCTTGGGCGTGGGCATCTTTGAAGTTCTCTGTGTCGCTCATCAAACTTTGAGCAACACCCACACTCCTGGAGGCATCGGGCACATAAACCACAGGCCCCTCGTAATGGGGGGCGATTTTGACAGCGGTGTGCACCCTTGACGTGGTCGCTCCACCAATCATGATCGGAATTTGCCGGGCTCGAAAGTACTCATCCTTTTGCATCTCTTTGGCCACCGTTTGCATCTCCTCCAAGCTTGGCGTGATCAAACCCGAAAGACCAATGATGTCGGCACCCTCGTCCTTGGCTTTTTGCAAAATGTCTTGGTAGGGGACCATCACCCCCATGTTGATGACCTCAAAGTTGTTGCATTGAAGCACCACTGTGACGATGTTTTTGCCGATGTCGTGAACATCGCCCTTGACGGTGGCCATGATGATTTTGCCTCTGCTCCTCACCTCCTCACCGAGCGCCTCTTGGGCGGCTTTTTCCGCTTCGATGTAGGGAATGAGTTCAGCCACCGCTTGCTTCATGACACGAGCGCTCTTGACGACTTGGGGCAAAAACATCTTGCCCTCGCCAAACAAGTCACCCACCACACTCATGCCACTCATGAGTGGGCCCTCGATCACACTCAACGCCCTCTTGCCTGCAGCCTTGGCCTCAACGTATGCCTCTTGGGTGTCGGGCACAATGAAGTCATTGAGTCCGTGCACCAGCGCATGAGTCAATCGCTCTTGCACCGACTTGGGATGCTCTGGCGTTCCCCTCCAAAGCAGTTTGGTGCCTTCATCTTTTTTCATGCCCTTGGCCGACTCTGCAATTTCAATGAGTCGCTCAGATGCATCCTCGCGTCGATTGAGCACCACGTCTTCGACGCGCTCTTTGAGCTCGGGCTCCAAATCGTCATAAACACCAATCATTCCCGCATTCACAATGCCCATGTCCATGCCCGCTTTGATGGCATGGTACAAAAAGACCGTGTGTATCGCCTCCCTCACCGGATCGTTGCCCCTGAAGCTAAAGGACACATTGGAGACACCACCGGAGACTTTGGCTCCTGGTAAATTCGCCTTGATCCAAGCCGTGGCCTCAATGAAATCCACCGCATAATTGTTGTGCTCTTCAATGCCGGTTGCGATGGCAAAAATATTGGGGTCAAAAATGATGTCCTCGCATGCAAAGCCCACGCGGTTGACCAAAATCTCGTAAGCCCTGGCACATATTTGAGTTTTCCTCTCAAAGGTATCGGCCTGCCCCAACTCATCAAAGGCCATCACCACCGTTGCAGCACCGTAGCGTTTGATCAATTTCGCTTGTCGAATGAATTCCTCCTCCCCCTCCTTCATGGAAATGGAGTTGACCACGCCCTTGCCTTGCAAACACCTCAAGCCCGCTTCGATGACCGACCATTTTGAGCTGTCAATCATGACGGGTACGCGTGAGATATCGGGTTCACTGGCCATCAAATTCAAAAATCGCACCATCGCTGCTTCACTGTCAAGCATGGCCTCATCCATGTTCACATCGATGATTTGTGCGCCGTTTTCAACCTGCTGCCTGGCCACTGCCAAGGCCTGCTCAAACTGCCCATTCAAAATCATCTTGGCAAAAACTTTGGAGCCTGTGACATTGGTGCGCTCGCCGATGTTCACAAATCGCGTATCGGGCGTGAACACGAGCGGCTCCAAACCCGCCAATCTGAGAGGCGCAGGTGTTTTTTGGCTTGATTCGGAGTGGACAGGGCCTTGGGGTTGTGTGCGCCCTGGATTGAAATTCGCGGTCATGGTCCTCACCTGTTGCTTGGATTCAGGTGAGCGCAGTTGACATGTGTTGTGTCGACCCCAAGCCTGACCCTGAAAAGTAGGGGCTGCAACGCTCCTTGAGGTGAAGCCTCCATTCTAAATGGAGTTCAGCCTTGAATCAGAAGCCTCGTTGCATTTCTTCAACCTTGCCTGTTCCAAAGAAGCTCAAAGGGAGCCTTCAAGAATTCTGGGTCTTTCTTTGGAGACAAGTCGGGTGATGGCCAGCAAATGCTCTGGGGTGGTTCCGCAACATCCTCCCACCAAGTTCACCAGACCTTCTTGGGCAAACTCATGCAACAAGCGGCTCGTGACCTCGGGTGTTTCATCAAAACCCGTTTCACTCATTGGATTGGGCAGGCCTGCATTGGGGTAGCAGCTGATGAAGGTGTCTGAGGCAACTCTGGCAAGCTCTTGCAAATAAGGTCTCATGAGCGCTGCGCCCAAAGCGCAGTTGAGCCCCACAGCCAGTGGCTTTGCGTGCCTCACGCTGTACCAAAAGGCACTCACCGTTTGACCTGACAAAATCCGCCCAGACGCATCTGTCACCGTTCCACTGATGATCAAGGGCAAGCGCACGCCAGCTTGAGACTGAAACTCCTCGAGTGCAAACAATGCGGCCTTGGCATTCAAGGTGTCAAAGATGGTCTCCAATATGAAGCCCTCAACCCCACCCTCATACAAGGCTTTGATTTGCTCTGCATAAGACAGCCTCAACTGTTCAAAATCGATGTTTCTCGCACCCGGATCGCTCACATCGGGACTGATGCTGGCGGTTTTGGGGGTGGGCCCCAATGCACCAAAGGCAAAGCGCTCATGTCCAGGAGAACTCATTTTCTTGGCCGCCTTGAGGGCCAACTGGGCTGAGCACACGTTCATCTCGTAGGCCTGATCTGCCAGTCCGTAATCTTCTTGCGCAATTCGAGTTGCACCAAAGGTGTTCGTTTGGATCAAGTCCACGCCACTTGCCAAATACGACTCATGGATATCGGAGATGACATCGGGGCGCGTCAAGCTGAGCAACTCGTTGTTGCCCTTGACACTTTGAGTCAGATCCTTGAACCTCTCTCCTCTGAATTGAGCTTCACTCAAACTCAATCGCTGAATCATGGTGCCCATGGCACCATCCAAAAAGACGATTCGCTCATTGAACGTGTCCACCAAACCTTGGCCCCTCGAGTAAGCCACACTTTGGGTCTCGCAGACCTGGGCACTGGGTTGGGCAACTTGTGAAGCGTTCATGGTGGAATGAGGGGTGTGGTCGGTCAAAGTAAAGTTTTTCACTCAAGTTGGATTGAGCACCTGGTATTAGAGTATTTTAGTTCACATTTCATGAGGGCTTGGGCGTTGTTTGTACCGCTTCTTCAGAGCCGGATCATCCTGTTTTTTACCAAAAAAAGTTATAATTTCCAACCCTTTAAGGATTATTCACATGTCATCAAACGATACCTCCAACACCACCAATCAAACCGATGTGGTTGAGTCCATTGTCCATCACATGCCTGTCAT
>Ga0208618_1000017_pt1 | contig 84324 bp, 68 predicted proteins | sample CryBogCBE18Jul08_FD_184585 | JGI IMG/M metagenome (GOLD analysis project Ga0208618, IMG submission 184585) | Freshwater microbial communities from Crystal Bog, Wisconsin, USA - CBE18Jul08 (SPAdes) | ecosystem: Environmental > Aquatic > Freshwater > Lake | place: Crystal Bog, Wisconsin, USA...
AGGCAGGAGTCCATGCAGAACTGCGGACGCATTCGCCAGAAGAGTTTTTCCAAACTTCTCCACTTGAATTTTTCCAGTTGTTAATGTCTTGTGCGCTAACGGTTGATGCTAGTGCGGATGCGGCAACACAAAGTGCCAAAAGTTTCAAATTCCTCATATATCTCCCTAGAGGCTAAAAAAAGCAGTACTACTGCGAATTGGCGAGACTTCTTATGTATCTCGTACAGCTATCATTGTGCCATATCCTGAAAAATTAACTAAATCAGTGTGATTAAGTAATTGACCTAACGTAGGTTTTTTAGGACTTTAAAACTGGAAATTACCTAGTGCCCTCCTCTCAACATGACTAAAAAGGCTTAAAACGGCTCAAATTGCATAATTTCTTTGGTGTTGCTTGAGCGATACAAGTGAAATACTGTCCGTCTAGCCCTAAAATGGTCGGTTTATCCAATCATAGATCGGCTTTCTAAATGACCCAGTTTGCTAAAGAAACTTTGCCCATCAGCTTAGAGGAGGAGATGAGGCGCAGTTATCTCGATTACGCAATGAGCGTAATTGTTGGAAGAGCCCTCCCAGACGCGAGAGATGGACTTAAACCGGTACACCGCAGAGTTTTATTTGCGATGCACGAGTTAAATAATGATTGGAACCGTCCGTACAAGAAATCAGCTCGTATTGTTGGGGACGTAATTGGTAAATATCACCCTCACGGCGACAGCGCTGTATACGACACCATAGTGCGCATGGCCCAAGACTTCTCTCTTAGGCATATGTTAGTGGACGGTCAAGGAAATTTTGGTTCCGTTGACGGCGACAATGCCGCCGCGATGAGATATACGGAAATTCGTTTGGCCAAAATCGCTCACGAGATGCTTGCCGACATTGATAAAGAAACTGTTGATTTCGGCCCGAATTATGATGGAAGTGAAAAAGAGCCACTCGTTTTACCCAGCAAAATACCCAATCTTTTGGTCAATGGGTCCTCTGGCATTGCGGTCGGTATGGCCACCAATATCCCACCTCATAATCTAAATGAAGTCGTCGACGCCTGCCTTCACTTGTTGCGCAATCCCGGCGCCAGCATCGACGAATTAATGGAAATCATCCCTGCACCTGATTTTCCGACCTCTGGAATTATTTATGGCGTACAGGGCGTAAAAGAAGGGTATAGAACTGGTCGCGGTCGCATTATCATGCGTGCGAAATGTCATTTCGAAGATATCGATAAGGGACAACGTCAAGCAATTATTGTTGATGAGATCCCTTACCAGGTTAATAAAAAGACACTTCTGGAGAGAATTGCTGAACTCGTTAATGAGAAAAAGATAGAAGGAATCAGCCACCTCCAAGACGAATCTGACAAGTCTGGGATGCGTGTGGTGATTGAGCTCAAGCGCGGCGAGGTACCTGAAGTTGTCCTCAATAACCTTTACAAACTAACCCAACTTCAAGACACCTTTGGTATGAATATGGTTGCCCTGCTTGACGGACAACCCAAACTTTGCAACCTCAAAGATTTAATTGACATCTTCTTACAGCACAGACGCGAAGTTGTAACGCGTCGTACTGTTTTCAATCTTAGAAAAGCAAGGGACCGGGGTCACGTCTTAGAGGGTCTAGCAGTTGCGCTGGCCAATATAGATGAATTTATATCTATCATCCGAGCCGCGCCAACTCCCCCAGTTGCCAAGTCTGAATTAATGAGCAGAAGTTGGGACAGTGGAATCGTAAGAGAGATGTTAACCCGCACCCGTGAAGACGGTGCAACCATTAATGCAAACGATTACAGACCCGATGGACTTCAAAGAGACTGGGGCATGGGACAAGACGGCCTTTACAGACTTAGTGAAACCCAGGCCCAAGAAATCTTGCAAATGCGCTTGCAACGTTTAACTGGACTTGAGCAGGACAAAATCATTAATGAGTACAAAGAGGTGATGGCAGAGATAGACGACTTGCTCGACATCCTTGCTAAGTCCGAGAGAGTGTCGACAATCATTGGGGATGAGCTCGGAGCTGTGAAGGTGGAATTTGGTCAAACCAAACAAGGAGCCCGTCGCAGTCAAATTGAGATGAATGCTCAAGACCTGGCAACCGAAGACCTCATTACACCTACAGACATGGTAGTCACCCTATCACACTCTGGATATATCAAGAGTCAACCACTCTCAGAATACCGGGCGATCAAACGTGGTGGTCGGGGCAAGCAAGCCACGGTCACCAAAGAAGATGATTGGATAGAACAGCTCTTTGTTGCAAACACCCACGATTGGCTCCTTTGCTTCTCTAACCGCGGCCGTATGTATTGGCTCAAAGTTTGGGAAGTACCCGCGGGCTCAAGAGGTTCTAGAGGAAGACCTATTGTTAATATGTTCCCCCTTGGTGAGGGTGAGAAAATCAATGTGGTTTTGGCACTGACAGGCAACTTCAGAAGCTTTCCTGCCGACAATTATGTTTTCATGGGAACCTCCATGGGGACAGTAAAAAAGACATCTCTAAATGATTTCTCAAATCCTAGAAAAGCCGGCATTATCGCGGTAGATTTAGATGAAGGTGATTTCCTCATCGGTGCTGCATTAACAGACGGCAAGTGCGATGTCATGCTCTTCAGTGACGGAGGCAAGGCAGTTCGTTTTGATGAAAACGATGTTCGCCCAATGGGACGAAATGCACGTGGCGTCAGAGGCATGATGCTTGATGATGCTCAACACGTGATTGCGATGCTAGTTGCACAAGATGAAGATCAAAGCGTGCTTACAGCTACTGAGAATGGATACGGCAAACGCACATCAATTGCAGAATACACTCGCCATGGGCGGGGTACAAAAGGCATGATTGCAATACAACAATCTGAGCGAAACGGCAAAGTAGTCGCAGCAACACTTGTACACGCGAAAGATGAGATCATGCTCATCAGTGATAGAGGCGTACTCATCCGGACAAGAGTCTCTGAAATACGTGAGATGGGGCGTGCAACACAAGGGGTCATTTTGATCGGACTTGATGAAGGTTCAAAATTAAGTGGTGTCCAAAGGATCGCAGAAAATGACGCACAAAACTCCGAGGAAACAAACGAATTAAATGCTGAGTCCCAGTCTGATATTTCACTTGATAACCTTCAAGATGACTCAAAAGGTACGGACGAAGACTTAACAAAGCCTTAAGGTACTAATAGCAAGATGCGTCGAAAACTCTAAGACGCATCTTTTCTTTTTAAAACTTTTCCAACAGGCTATTTGTACTATAGATAGTGCTTTTAATGTAAGAAATAAATTTTAGATCGCATATGACTCGCCCCTTTAACTTCTCCGCTGGCCCGGCCATCATGCCAGAGGAAGTACTGAGAATTGCAGCTGCTGAGATGCTTGATTGGCACGGCTCAGGCATGGGTGTGATGGAGATGAGCCACAGAGGATCTGAATTCATCTCCATATATGAAAATGCAGAAAAGGATTTCAAAGACTTACTCAGCATTCCGAAAGAATTTAAAGTGCTTTTTCTTCAAGGCGGTGGAATTGGCGAGAACGCGATTGTTCCTCTTAATCTCTCACGAAGCGGGGTAGTAGATTTTGTATTGAGTGGTAGTTGGAGTCAAAAATCTTTCAAAGAGGCCTCTAAATATACAAAAACAAATTTAGCCGCATCCAGTGAGCAAGATGGGTTTACCTACCTGCCTTCGGCATCGACTTGGCAACTAAGTGACTCTGCTAGCTACCTCCACTTGTGTACCAACGAGACCATACACGGCGTTGAGTGTCACCAACTTCCTGATTTAAAGAGTATGGGTTCCAAATCCGAACTCGTTATAGACTTCTCCTCTCACGTTCTTTCTAGAAAAGTTGACTGGACAAAGCTTGGTTGTGCCTTTGCTGGAGCTCAAAAAAATATTGGTCCTGCTGGTCTAACTATTGTCGTCATCAGAGAGGATTTATTGGGTCAAGCCTTAGATATATGCCCAAGTGCATTTAACTATAAATTGATTTCAGATGCAGACTCGATGTACAACACACCTCCCACCTATGCAATATACATTGCAGGTCTGACTCTACAGTGGTTAAAGAAACAAGAGGAACAAGGACTAAAAGGTTTGGACGCCATTGAGCTACGCAACAAAACAAAGGCTGATTTGCTCTATAACTACTTGGATCAGTCTGAACTTTATACAAACAAAGTGAACCCGGACGATCGCTCCCGTATGAACATTCCTTTCTTTTTGAAAGATGAGTCTTTAAATGCCGCATTTTTGAGTGGGGCTAAAGATCATGGTCTTCTTCAACTTAAAGGCCATAAATCGGTAGGCGGAATGCGTGCAAGCATCTACAACGCTATGCCAATCAAAGGTGTTCAGAACTTGATTGAGTACTTAAAAGAATTTGAAAAATCCCGAACCTGAGCTAATTACACAACCTACTTTCGCTCTGTGTTGGCTTTGGTATTAACAGAAGCATTTGCAGTAGCTACCCTAAACCTTAGAACCTAAGGATATGGATTATTTAGATTGCCAGTTAATTTCCCTACAATGCAGTTGTCTCCCTCAAGTCTAAGGTTTATTTATTTATGGAAACCAGCAAGTCCCCAACTGAAAAGCCTACAAACGGCGAAAACGGATTGACTTCTCTTCGCATTCAAATTGACTCGCTTGATCGGCAGATTCTTGAATTGCTCAATGAAAGAGCGAGAGTCGCGGAAAAAGTGGGGGAGATCAAGCGAGCTGAAGGGTCCCCCTTCTTTAGACCTGACAGAGTTGCTCAAGTCATCCAAAAAATGGAACTCTCGAATAAAGGGCCGTTACAAAATAAGCATGTTGCAAGCATTTGGCTAGAAATCACATCGGCTTGCTTGGCACTTGAAGCACCTCAACGAGTTGCTGTTCTAGGACCAGAGGGAACTTTTTGTGAACAAGCAGCAATTGAATATTTTGGCAGTTCTGCAGAGCTTATCTACTGCTCCAACTTTGATGAAGTCTTTCACGCAACTTCTGCGGGCACTGCACAATTTGGCGTAGTTGGAGTGGAAAACTCCACCGAAGGCGTAGTTGCTCGATCCCTTGATTTGTTTCTCCGCTCACCAGTGCATGTCATTGGTGAGGTAAGTTTACTGATCAGACATAACCTCATGCGCCAAACCCCTAATTTAGAAGGTATTGAGGTTGTGCTTGCTCACCCTCAAGCTCTAGCTCAATGTCAAGGTTGGCTAAACCAACACCTACCAAACGCGGAGAGAAGAGCTGTGTCAAGTAATGCCGAGGGCGCAAGACTTGCATCCACAAATCCAGCATGGGCAGGTCTAGCAAGCGAACGAGCAGCGGCCCAGTTTGGCTTGCACATTGTGGCTCATGCCATTCAAGACGAAGCATACAACCGAACTCGTTTCTCAATCATCTGCCTACCCCAAACACTAAATACCCCCCCTTCATCCGGCAAAGATTGCACCAGTTTAGTAGTCTCTGTGCCCAACAGACCAGGGGCTGTTCATGACCTTTTGGTTCCCCTGAAAAACAACGGGGTATCGATGACTCGTTTTGAGTCAAGACCTGCAAAATCCGGTCAATGGGAATATTTCTTTTATATCGATATTCAAGGACATGTAAGTGAAACTCACGTACAAAAGGCTCTTGAGGATCTAAAACGACTTTGCGCTTTTTATAAAGTTTTAGGATCTTACCCAGTTAACGATTAATCGGCAAATTGATAAAGTGTGATAGTTTTCCAATCCCCCAGCTTATTCAAAAAAATTAAATCAGTCAGTTGTTTATGTTCAAAAAATTAGGACTCATTGGATGCGGCCTTATGGGGGGCTCTTTTGCTCTTGCACTAAGGCAAGCAAATTTAGTGAGCCGTATCGTTGGCTACGGACATCATGAGAGTAGTCTTATCATTGCAAAAGAGTTGGGCGCTATAGATGAAATATCTTTAAACTTAGAGCAAACTGTAAAAGGCGCTGATTTGATCTTGATAGCTATTCCAGTCAACTCAATCGCTCAATGCCTTGAGGAGATAAAAGATTCAATTGAACCCAATGCATTACTGATGGATGTAGGCTCAACAAAATTAGATATTACATCCAAAGCAAAGAATTTCTTAGGCTCCAAACTTTCTCAATTTGTCCCAACACATCCCATTGCAGGAAAAGAAGTCTCAGGAATTCAACACGCTAGTGCTGATCTCTTTGTTAATCGCCCTTTGATCATCACTCCGCTTGCTCAAACCTCGCATGAACTCATTGAGCGTGCTAAAGAGATTTGGAGTGCAATTGGATCTAAAGTTCATTTAATGACAGCAAATGATCACGACAAAGCTTTTGCCGCAGTTAGCCACTTACCTCATTTAATTGCATTCGCATTTATGAACGGTCTAAATGAACAGCAAGATCACGATAAATTTTTATCAATTGCTGGGCCTGGTTTCAGAGACTTTTCAAGAATTGCCGGCGGTGACCCAAAGGTTTGGAGTGACATTTTCTTTGCAAATAAGGAAAACTTAATTCAGCAACTCAGTTTGTTCAAGTCTTCCCTGCAATTTCTTGAGCAATCCATTGAACGATCGGACTCTCAGACTTTATTTGAATCTATAGAAAAATCTAGACAAAGTCGTATAAATTGGTCTATCAATGAATAGCTAGTCTAAGATTTTTCGCCAAGTCTTGTTCAACAATCGCACCTAAACATAAATTTATAGTATGTACTCCATTCCCTTTTTGGACATTCCCAACCTTCAGTCTGCTCAAGGGGTTGTTCAGTTGCCTGGTTCTAAGAGCATCTCCAACCGTGTTTTACTGCTAGCCGCACTAAGTAAGGGAAATACACTTATACGGGGGCTACTGAACTCAGATGACACCTCAGTAATGTTGAGTGCTTTGAAAGAGATGGGGTGCAAAATATCTGAGTCTAAAGACGGATTAACGATTGCAGGAATTCCTGAGACTTTAGTTTCGAATAGTGCAAAAAATCCACTTGATTTATTTCTAGGCAACGCTGGAACTGCAATGCGGCCCTTAACTGCCGCATTAGCCGTTATGGGCGTGAATGCAAAAGTACACGGAGTACCTCGCATGCATGAGCGCCCCATCGGAGATCTAGTGGATGCATTGAGAGCAATTGGGTGTTCTATAGATTACCTGGAAAAAGAAGGATTCCCTCCTCTTAAATTAAATCCAAGAAATGCCGAGCAAGAACTCGCTTTTGTTGAACTCATAAAAAAACCAATACCCGTTCGAGGGGATGTATCCAGTCAATTTTTGACCGCTCTGCTTTTGGCTTTACCGATGGCTACATCAGGTGATATCTCTATTGAAGTGGTTGGGGATTTAATCTCAAAACCCTACATTGAAATTACCCTCAAAATGATGCAGCAATTTGGGCTAACTGTGCTTAAAAACGGTTTCAAAAGATTTGTGATACCCAAATCCAGCATTTACACCTCTCCTGGTGAGATGCACGTTGAGGCTGATGCTTCCTCTGCAAGTTACTTTATTGCGCTAGGTGCAATTGCTTCAAGCGGTTTAAACGGATCAAGTATCAAAATCGAGGGACTCGGTCCAGACTCGATACAAGGTGATATTAAATTCATATCAGCAGCAAAGGCCATGGGGGCAGAGATTAAAACTGGGCCCAATTGGGTAGAGGTTGAAAGAGGTTCTTGGCCACTTAAAGCAATCGAACTAGACTGCAACCACATACCAGACGCTGCAATGACTCTTGCTGTCATGGCTCTATATGCAGATGGACCCAGCACTCTTAAAAACATTGGAAGTTGGAGGGTCAAGGAAACAGACCGAATCCACGCTGTGGCAACAGAATGTCGCAAACTAGGTGCCCAAGTGCTAGAGGGTCCTGATTGGTTGACCATCTATCCAATTAAGGAAGGAAATTGGAAGGCGGCAAGCATCAGCACCTATGATGACCACCGGATGGCGATGTGTTTTTCTCTAGCAGCTTTTAATAGCGATCGCAAAAGAATCAGAATATTGGATCCCAAATGCGTTGGAAAAACCTACCCTGACTATTTTGAGACCTATCTGAACCTTTGCCAAACAAACTCTGAGAGCATTCCAATCATTTGTATAGACGGCCCCTCCGCCTCTGGAAAGGGAACCCTGGCTTCCAGGGTGGCTGAAAATTTAGGCTATCACTATTTGGACTCCGGAGCACTTTATAGATTAAGCGCCTTTGCCGCGATTCAGCAAGGCATTGCACTTGAGCCGGAAAATGAGGTCCTTCTGAGCGAATTGGTTAGAAAATTGGAAATTGAATTCAGAGGTGAGCGCATACTTCTTAATGGAGTAGATGTTTCTGAGGACATAAGAACTGAGGAAGCGGGAATAAATGCTTCAAAAATATCGGTTTTAGGGGACGTAAGGACAGCTTTGGTGCAACTTCAGCACAGTTTTTGTAAGCTCCCAGGTCTAGTCGCGGACGGACGGGATATGGGAACAGTCATTTTCCCGAAATCACCCTTAAAAGTTTTTTTAACGGCCGGTGCAATGGAAAGAGCAAAAAGACGACATAAGCAATTGATTTCAAAAGGAATTCAGGCTAAAATAGAAGACCTTTTTGCAGATTTAGAGGCTCGGGACTTGCGTGACAGTACGCGAAGTGTTGCTCCCCTTAAAGCTGATAACGAGGCTTATCATTTAGACAATTCCAACTTATCCATTGAAGATTCAGTGAAGCAAGTGATGTCTTGGTGGCAAGAAAAGCAGACGATTTAAGCGGCTCTTGACTCTCAAGGATTCTCCTTGATCCCATTTGCCGCGTATGTTGACTGTGAAATGCGGCCCATATCGCTCCTTTCTGCGCGTCTAGCGCATCGGCGAGATGGATCATTAACTTAACCCCCGCGGGATCAACTCACCCGCACATCACCGCAAAAGAAATATTTTTAATGCACGGCTATGCATCTTTGAATTAGTTGTGTGTTGGTATTTATTTCGTGGTTTAGGAAAACTTTTATGTCAGAATCTTTTGCCGACCTATTTGAAGAATCACTAAAGCGCTCAGAAATGCGCACTGGTGAAGTTATCACTGCTGAAGTGGTACGTGTCGAACACAACCACGTTGTGGTCAATGCGGGTCTCAAATCAGAGGCTTATGTCCCAATTGAAGAATTCAAAAACGATCTCGGCGAGATCGAGGTGCAAGCTGGAGACTTCGTATCTGTTGCGATCAGTAGCGTTGAAAATGGCTACGGCGACACGATCCTGAGTCGCGACACGGCTAAACGTTTGGCCTCTTGGTTGTCGCTAGAAAAAGCTTTGGAATCAGGCGAGTTTGTAAGCGGCACCACCAGCGGCAAAGTCAAAGGCGGTTTGACCGTATTGGTCAACGGTATCCGGGCATTCTTACCTGGCTCACTCATTGACACTCGTCCAATTAAGGATTTGAGCCCCTTTGAGAACAAGACTATGGAATTCAAAGTCATCAAGCTTGACCGTAAGCGCAACAACGTAGTGCTTAGCCGTCGTGCTGTGATTGAGGCCTCCATGGGAGAAGAACGTGCCAAATTAATGGACACATTAAAAGAAGGCTCAGTAGTTCATGGTGTGGTTAAAAATATCACCGAATACGGAGCATTTGTGGACTTGGGCGGTATTGATGGATTGCTACACATCACTGATATGGCATGGAGACGCGTTCGTCATCCAAGCGAAGTGGTACAAGCAGGACAGGAAATCACAGCTAAGATCCTTAAGTTCGACACAGATAAAAATCGTGTTTCACTTGGACTTAAACAAATGGGCGACGATCCTTGGATGGGCGTTGCAAGACGTTATCCACAAAGCACACGTATGTTTGGTAAAGTTACTAACATTGCAGATTACGGAGCATTCGTTGAGCTCGAGCCAGGAATTGAAGGTTTGGTTCACGTCTCTGAGATGGACTGGACAAACAAAAACGTTGCCCCTAGCAAAATCGTTTCTTTAGGCGATGAAGTTGAAGTCATGGTTCTTGAGATTGATGAAGACAAACGCCGCATATCACTAGGAATGAAGCAGTGCCGTGCTAACCCATGGCAAGAGTTTGCACAAGACACCAAGCGCGGTGACCGTGTTAAAGGCCCAATTAAATCCATCACAGACTTTGGTGTATTTGTTGGACTGGCTGCTGGTATAGACGGCTTGGTGCACTTGTCTGATCTTTCATGGAACGAGACAGGTGAGGCTGCTGTTCGCAACTACAAAAAGGGGCAAGAGGTCGAGGCCGTTGTGTTGGCTGTTGATGTCGAACGCGAGCGTATCTCCCTTGGTATCAAACAACTAGATGCTGATCCCTACACCACCTTTGTTTCAGTGAATGAGAAGGGTCAAATCGTAACTGGCAAGGTTAAGACAGTTGATGCTAAGGGCGCTGAAATTGACTTAGGAAACGATGTCTTAGGCTACTTAAGAGTCAGTGAGATTTCTCGCGAGAGAATTGAAGACGCTCGTACAGTGCTCAAAGAAGGTGATGAAGTAACTGCAGTTGTTGTGAATGTTGACAGAAAAACTCGCAACATCCAACTCTCGATCAAAGCGAAAGACGCTGCTGACCAACAAGAAGCCATGGCCTCTTTGAATCAACAGAGTTCACGTGAGAATGCAGGGACTACAAGTCTTGGGGCTCTCTTAAGAGCCAAGCTAGACACACCGGAAGACGAGCAATCCTAATCAATTCAGATTGACGTTAACAAAATGACTAGAAGCGATTTGGTCGAAGAACTGGCAGCGCAGTTTCCTCAGCTCACCCACAGGGATGCTGAGTTTGCTGTGAAAGCCTTGCTTGACGCGATGAGTGACGCTTTAATGCGTGGTCACCGTATTGAGCTTAGAGGGTTTGGCAGTTTCTCGATCAATCGTCGCCCCCCCAGGCTTGGGCGTAATCCTAGGTCGGGTGAGCAAGTTGCTATTCCTGAGAAAAGAGTTCCTCATTTCAAACCCGGTAAAGCACTTAGGGAATCGGTTGATGAAAAAACTGTAACCTTGACCTTAACCGCTTCAAAATGATTCTTTAATACTTTTGGGAAATAAGATTGAAACACACTCTGTGGCTGCTTCGGTGGATTCTGAAGGCAGCCATTTTTTTTACACTCTTCGCCTTCGCACTTAATAACCAACAAGAAGCCAATGTGAACTTCTTCTTTGGTCTGAGTTGGCATGGACCACTAGTGTTAATCGTATTGACAGTCTTTACAATAGGGCTTGCGGTCGGCGTTTTGGCTATGGTGCCTCGGTGGTGGCGAGCTAGGAGTAATACAGGGAACTCAGGTATTGGCTTATCTGATCAAAAAGAATCCCCCGAATCAACCTCTTCTAAATCTTGATGCGAAAGCATTATCAAAAAAAACACGTGAATTTATTACTTCATCCTTCGTTGATACAAATTTTTAAAATCTTGATCAACTCTAACAACCTTGAGATTAATCATGGCGATTGATTGGGTCTGGTTGTTAATGGGAGCTTGTGCAGTATTTGCACTTGGATGGATTGCCTCGCGGTTTGATTTCTTACAACTCAAATTAGAAAATCAACGTAACCCAAAAGCATATTTCCAAGGCCTTAATTTTTTACTCAATGAGCAACAAGACCAAGCGATTGATTCATTCATTGAAGCCGTACAACAAGATCCAGATACGTCCGAGTTACACTTTGCTTTGGGAAACCTGTTTAGAAGAAGAGGCGAATTTGAACGCGCAGTTAGAGTTCATCAGCATTTACTTGCGCGCGCAGACCTATCCTCCAAAGATCGGCACCGAGCGATGTTTGATCTTGCACAGGATTACTTAAGAGCTGGAATCATTGACAGAGCTGAGAACGCTCTAAAAGACTTAGAGGGCACCCAAATGGAGGGGCAAGCTATGCTTGCGCTTCTTAATCTTTATGAGCGCTCCAGAGACTGGGAACAGGCAGCACAAATTGCAAGAAGACTGCAAAAACTCGGCGAAGGTGATTTCTCTGCAAGGCTTGCCCATTACTTATGTGAACAAGCCGCGGCATTAGAAGGCATAGATCCCAAAGCTGCACAGATCATGATTGAGGGCGCGATTGAATATGCACCTAATCATGCCCGTGCAAAAATTGCGTTAGCTCAACTTTTGCATTTACAAGGCCAAACACCAAAAGCTTTCGAAATTATCAAACGTATATTTATCGAATCTCCTAGGTTTGCAGGTCTTGGCGCACCACTAATTGCTAAGTTTTCCATTGAGCTTGAAAAAATTGATGTTGCACTGGAGCTTTTAAACCAAAGTTATCAAAATAAACCACGTCTAGATGTGTTGGAGGCTATCATTGATTTAAATTCAAAAAGAAGTCCTGATTTAAACAACTCCAATCAAAATACTTACTCCTATTCAAACTCAGCTACTGACTCGTTCCCTAATGCTAATGCTAAGGCTACTCAATCCCTTTACTCCGCTCACTTGCAAAGAACACCCTCATTGATTGCAGTCACTCAGTGGTTAAAAGGCGAAACATTCTCAGATGATGACACCAAAAAATCTATACTACAAACACTGAACAAATCTTCTACTCCTCTCAAGCGCTATCGCTGCGCAGCCTGTGGATTTGAAGCTTTAACTCATTTCTGGCAGTGTCCAGGTTGTCAATCTTGGGATAGCTATCCTCCTGAAAAAATAGAAGAACTATGAAGCATTTGCCTTTACCCCTATCTATAGAAAAAATAAAAGCAGCACAAGTACTGGTTGTGGGCGATGTGATGTTAGATCGTTATTGGTACGGCGCAGTTGACCGTATCAGCCCAGAGGCCCCAGTACCTGTGGTTCGCATTACTAAAGAGGAGGACAGACTTGGTGGCTCAGCAAACGTTGCCTTTAACTGCGTAAGTCTAGGTGCAAATGTCAGCTTACTCAGTGTTGTGGGAGATGACGAGGCAAGCCACAAATTAGAAAAACTGGTGGGGGCAACTGGTATCAGGCCTTTCTTTGGACGTGATCCACATCTAAAAACCACAATGAAACTTAGAGTCATTGGTCGCCAACAACAACTCATCCGTGTTGATTTTGAGAATATCCCACAGCACGATACTCTTGCCTTTCAGACTCAAAAATTCAACGAATTAATCGGACAACACCAAGCCGTTATCTTCTCAGACTACGGCAAAGGTGGTCTAGCCAAAATTCAAGAAATGATACACCTTGCAAAAGACTACAAAAAACCAGTACTTATCGATCCCAAGGGTAGCGATTATTCAAGGTACAAGGGCGCAAGCGTTATCACACCAAATAAGCAAGAGCTATCACAGGTGGTTGGAGAATGGAGGGACGAAGAAGATCTAAAGTCAAAGGCCCATAACCTTCGAACAGAGCTTGGGCTTGATACGCTCTTGTTAACTCGCAGTGAAGAAGGAATGAGCCTCTTTGATGCACAAGGCGAGGTTCATGTGGGCGCCCAAGCACTAGAGGTCTTTGACGTAACAGGGGCCGGAGATACTGTAATTGCCACACTCGCTGTTCTCATGGCTGCGGGCTATAGCGTTCGAGAGGCATTACCCTGGGCAAATAAAGCGGGGGGTATCGTTGTCGGTAAATTTGGAACTGCAAGTGTAAGCTTTGAGGAGTTGGCATCATGACCATAGTCGTAACTGGGGCTGCAGGATTTATTGGAAGCAATATTATCAAAGGCCTTAACAGTAGAGGCATCACCGAAATCATCGCTGTAGATGATTTAACGGATGGAGATAAATTTATCAACTTAGCTGATCTAAAAATTATTGACTATGTAGATCACAATGATTTTTATGATCTTTTTGCCGCTGGTGCGTACGGGAAAATTGAGGCAGTATTTCATGAAGGCGCTTGTAGTGACACCATGGAGACAGATGGTCGCTATATGATGGACAACAATTTTTCTACGACTTGTAGCATACAAAAAAGTTGTCTGTTACAAAATACAAGGCTCATATATGCCTCATCGGCTGCAACTTATGGGGGCTCAAGTGTTTTTAAAGAAACCCCAGAGTTCGAGCACCCCCTTAACGTGTATGGTTACTCTAAACTCCTGTTTGATCAACGCATGAGAGCTATGTATGGCAATCAGTTCGAGCACTCACCCAATCAATTGGTTGGATTCAGATATTTCAACGTTTACGGACCTAGGGAACAACACAAAGGACGAATGGCAAGCGTTGCATATCACCAAAATAACCAATTCAAAGAGCAAGGTAGAGTAAAACTATTTGGCGCTTACGCTGGCTACGAGGCCGGCGAGCAAATGAGAGACTTCGTTTATGTAGATGACGTGGTGGACGTGAATCTTTGGTTTTTTGATCATCCTGATAAATCAGGGATTTTCAATCTAGGATCTGGGCGCGCACAGCCCTTTAATGATGTTGCTTTGGCAGTTATTAACGCACACCGCGCGTTAAGAAAAACTCATGAAAATCCGGGTAAAACAGGCAATAAAGATAAAACAGACTCCTCCCCTTTAAGCCTTGATGAAGCTGTAGAACTTAAACTAATTGAGTACATTGATTTTCCACAGGCCCTTGTTGGCAAATACCAGTGTTATACACAAGCGGATTTGAGTTCGCTACGAGCTGCGGGTTGTAAGCACACCTTTCATTCGGTTGAAAAGGGTGTGACCGCCTATATGCACTCATTACAAGTCAAAAAATCTTAAGCCTTTGATATGTTTCAAGTCTTTGTAATCTGTATCTTCGCTTGCTTGGGTGCTTTGGTGAGGTGGCAACTGAGTGTATTGTTCAATACTCTTGCACCTATTCCACTTGGAACACTTGCTTGTAACTTAATTGGTGGCTATTTGGTAGGAGTTTGTGTAGGTATTTTTAATACCTTACCCCAAATAGACCCGATTTGGCGACTTGCTTTGGTGACTGGTTTTATGGGATCATTGACTACTTTTTCCTCATTTAGTGCTGAGGTGGTTGCCATGGTTAACAGTGCCAAATGGTTTCTCGCCTTAGCTACCATTGGCGCACATTTGTTTGGTTCGCTTGTGCTGACCTTTTTAGGCATTAAAAGCGCAACTAATTTGATTTCACAATTGAACCCTTAATTTAAAATTTTCTATTTTTGCAAATTAAAAAATTTAAACATTAAATCGCTCTTTATAAACTCAGGAATTAATTATGCACGGATGGCTTAAATTCTCAAACGCTATTGATTGGATCAGTGAGCACTTGGGTACCCTTGCTGCTTGGACTGTTCTTTTTGCTGCAGTCATTTCGGCGGGTAATGCTTTTGTTCGCTACGGCATGGACTTTAGCTCCAATGGCTGGCTAGAGATTCAGTGGTATCTCTTTGCCGCCACTGTAATGCTGGGAGCACCTATGGTTTTAAAAAGAAATGAGCATGTTCGTGTTGATTTAATCTACGGATCAATTTCTTCTAAGATACAAGTCTACATTGACCTCTTTGGCCTGGTTATTTTGTTACTCCCTGTCATGGCCTTCATGGCTTGGCTGAGCTTCCCCCTGTTTCTTAAAATGTTCATCTCTGGGGAGGTATCTAGCAACGCAGGAGGCCTTGTAAGGTGGCCAGCAATGATGCTTTTGCCATTTGGCTTTTTTTGGGTCTTCCTGCAAGGCCTAAGCGAGATCATCAAACGCCTTGCACATTTGAAGGGTCTAATCGTGATGGATACCCACTACGAAAAACCTGTTCAATAAAGAATTTGATTTCATTGTAATTTCCCCTCTTTAAATAAAAAATTTTTAGGATATCTTGATGTTTCAAATGGAGAATTTTCCACCCTATATGTTTGGTGGCCTCATCCTAATGATGTTGATCGGGTTCCCAGTTGCCTTCTCTTTAGCATCCCTGGGTCTTGCCTGCGGCTTCTTTGCCATTCAAATGGGTTGGTTCCCAAGCGGTTTCATGGCCAATTTACCATTGAATGTTTTTGGGATTTTGGCCAATGATCTGTTACTGGCCATTCCTTTTTTCACATTCATGGGAGCCATATTAGAGAAGTGCGGTCTTGCTGAGGATATGCTTGACTCCATGGGCCAACTCTTTGGTCCTGTGCGAGGTGGGTTGGGTTATTCCGTGATTATTGTTGGCTTCATATTAGGAGCTATCACTGGAACTGTAGCGGGTCAAGTCATTGCAATGGCACTGATATCCTTGCCCGTCATGATCAGGTACGGCTACAACATGAGATATGCAACGGGCGTGCTTGCTGCGTCAGGCACGATCACTCAGTTGGTTCCTCCCTCACTGGTTCTCATTGTCATGGCTGATCAACTCGGTCGCTCAGTGGGAGATATGTACAAAGGAGCTTGGGGGCCCTCCATCCTTCAAGTACTGATTTTTGTTCTCTACACCTTTTTGCTTGGTGTCTTTAAGCCAAGTCATGTGCCAGGCGTGCCCGCATCTGCAAGAACTCTTCAAGGTTGGAGGCTGTGGCTTAAGTGTTTAAGAGGGATTATTCCTTCTGCACTTTTGATTTTTGCGGTTCTTGGCTCTATGGGCGGATTGCCTGGTATGGACTCTGCAATCGCAACCCCTACAGAGGCCGGTGCCATGGGATGTATGGGCGCATTGTTCTTAGCTATCATTCACGGTCGACTCTCCAAGTCCCTAATTTGGGAAGCAATGCACAGTACCATGCGATTAACTGCCATGGTGGTATTTATTTTGATAGGCTCTCGCGTATTTTCAATGGTTTTCCAAGGCGTCGAGGGTGGACGTTGGGTCGAAGATATGCTCTCCAACCTTCCTGGAGGGCAAATTGGCTTCCTAATCGTCGTCAATATATTTATTTTCTTTTTGGCTTTTTTCCTAGACTTCTTTGAGATCGCATTTATTATTCTGCCCCTCCTTGGTCCCGTTGCCAATAAATTAGGCATTGATCTGATCTGGTTCGGGGTGCTACTTTGTGTAAATATGCAAACCAGCTTCATGCATCCGCCATTTGGTTTTGCGCTCTTTTACTTGCGAGGCATTGCGGATACGCTTTTCAAGGAAGCTCGTATCCCAAGACCCGTGCTCTCAAGAGACATTTATATTGGCGCGCTTCCATGGGTTTTAATGCAATTGTTGCTTGTTGTAATTGTTATCTTTGTTCCTGAAACGGTGACTGTGTTTCTAACCAAAGAGGCAACGATTGATATTGATAGTGTGAAGATAGAAATGCCACACTCGAATGATGATTCAAACTCTATTAATGAATCTACCCTTACGCCTGAACAAGAAAAAGCCAGGGCAGAAGAAGAACAAAAACGTATCAACGATTTGTTCAACCGAAATAAATAAGTCTGCGCTTCAAAACTTAACCATAAAAAAGCTCCGAATCCAGAAACCCATACAAGGCAACTGGAGTTCGGAGCGTCGATCTAAAAAGATTAAAACAAGCAAAGCAAAAGGAGTCTCGGTTATCAGACTTCCTTGATCGCTTATAACGGTCCTTTATTACAGTTTTTGAGCTTGCATGAAATGGTCAAAAGTGGCTTCAGCAAAGCTAAACCAGAGATTCTCATCAGCCCTAAACTTTCTATAGTCTGGGTAAATCTTCTTCCAGTTTTCGTTTTTATCGTTTAACTCTTCATAGTATTTCTCAGAGGCTGCAAAAGCGGCATTTAAGATATCTTTGGGAAACTCTTTTAACTTAGTGCCTGTTGCGTTAAGCTGCTTTAATGCGATCGGATTTCTAGCATCGTATTTGGCTTGAACATCAGAATGAGCTACTGCACAAGCGGCCTCTAAAATCGCCTTATTCTCTGGAGACAATGAGTCGTATGCTTTGTTGTTCACAAATAAATCAATCTGTGCACCACCCTCAAACCATCCTGGATAGTAATAGTTTGGGGCCACTTTACTTAGACCTAGTTTTAAATCGTCATAAGGTCCTACAAATTCAGCAGCGTCAATGGTGCCTTTCTCTAGGGCAGAGTAGATGTCTCCGGCTGGAATATTTTGTGCGATTCCTCCAATACGTTCAATAATTCTCCCCCCAAAGCCTCCAATTCTGAACTTAAGTCCCTTGATATCAGCAACTGATTTGAGCTCTTTGCGAAACCATCCACCCATTTGAGAGCCAGTGTTTCCGGCTAAGAAATTGATAATGTTGTACTTTGCATAAAACTCCCTCATCAACTTCATTCCATTGCCCTCAATCATCCATGCGGTTGTTTGTCGACTATTTAAACCGAAAGGAATTGCACATCCAAGAGCAAAAGTCTCATCCTTACCGAAGAAGTAATACGGCGCAGTGTGGGCGCACTCTATAGATCCTTGTTGTACGCCGTCGACTACACCAAATGCAGGCATCAACTCACCCGCAGCATGTGTTGATATCTCAAATTTACCACCTGACATTGCTTTGACGTTCTTTGCGATTGTCTCAGCCCCGCCGAATAAAGTGTCCAAAGATTTAGGGAAGCTTGATGCCATCCTCCAACGGACAGCGGTTTGAGCGTAAACCGCAGGTGCAGCTGCTGCAGCCAAAATTCCAGCAATTCCAGCATGTTTTATAACCGAACGACGTTCCATAACAAAATCCCCAATTTATGTATTAAGAAATTTTGATTTTAATCAGAATTGACACCCCCCACATAGGGAACAACCCAAGAAAAAACCTAAACTTCAAGTATTAACCCCAGATTGAAGTGTTATTGACGAACTCAAGATCTGAGCCACCAACAATAATCCTACAATTAGGGTATGGCTGAAAATGTAGAAATTTGTATTCGTGGGGGGGGGATCGTAGGTTATACCCTCGCGCTGTTGCTTGCCCGCTTGAACCTTAAAGTAGGTCTGGTCAAAGAATTGGGCAGTACAAAAAGTTCCGGACAAGTTGAAAAAAAAGATATCAGGGCTTATGCACTCAATCAGCAGTCCAAAGCCCTACTGGAGTCTATAAACGCTTGGCCGGGATCTGAAAATGTAACACCCGTTCATAAAATGGTGGTTCATGCTGATCAAAATGGCCTCGTTCAATTTGATGGCTATGACTCATCCAATCTTAAGAAGACATCCTACCCTAGTCCTCTAAGCTGGATTGTTGATGTCCATTCACTTGAGGGAAAGCTCTCAGACGCAATCCATCAAAGCAAAGTTGTGATTCTTAATCAATCAGATGAGAAGCAATCACAAAACTTCGTCTCATCTAATGCCCCACTCACCGTGATTTGTGAGGGTAATAAAAGTGTTTCAAAAAATCAACTCAATACACAGACTATCAAAACCCCTTACTATCAACACGCTATGGCAGCTCGTATAAGGGTATCTGAGCCCAACCATGGTATTGCATATCAGTGGTTCAACTCTTTAGCTGCGAAAAGTAATAACTTTGAAGTACTAGCCCTTTTACCTTTAGGAGGGGACAAATCTAAGGAATTCGCAATCGTATGGTCAGCACCTGATAGGTGGATCTCCAAACTTAAAGAGATGCCTGAAGCTGAGTTTACAGATTCTTTATCTCAAAGTACCCGTGGACTTTTTAAAGATATAACTCTTCATAGTCCTCGCCAATCTTGGCCCCTAACATTTAGCAAAACGACTCACTGGAGTGGTGCCTTTAACCCAAAACAAAGTTGGGTCGTTTGCGGAGATAGTGCTCATACTGTTCACCCCCTAGCTGGCATGGGTCTAAACTTGGGGCTTGGGGATGCAGCATCACTTTATGAGTTTCTTCTCCAACGTGAAACAACAGCGTCTTGGCGACCTTTGAATGATTTGCGTCTGCTTGAATCGTATTCAAGACACAGAAAGCTCTCCATTTTAGGTCCAACAACTTTTATTGATGGCATTCAACGACTCTTTGCCAGCGATTACTCAATTGCAAGTTTGATTAGAAACCAAGGATTCAATTCTTTTAATAACATTAACCCACTAAAACAATGGGCAATCAAAGAGGCGATGAAATCTGCAACCTAAGAATACGCAAACGGCAAATAAAATCACAAATATACGAAAATGAAATATCCCTCTCTATCTTTCAATTTTCAATCAACTTTTTACTCCACTCATAAAGCTATTCAGCTCCAAAAAATGATCCGCAAAATCTATCTATTAATTTTAATTCTTTACTCACTAATTACTCAACTCGCCTTTGCTGACACGGTAGAAAATACGATACGTAAAAATCTCACAGAACGGCTGCCACAACTGCCCCGTATCGATGAGGTTATTAAGACACCGATGAACGGTCTTTATGAGGTAAGGCTAGATGAAACCGAAATTTATTACACCGACTCAGAAGGTAATTATTTAATTCAGGGAAATTTAATTGATACTAAAACAAGAAAAAATCTTACTGAGGAGAGAACCGATAAATTACTCTCTATAGCTTTTGATTCTCTACCCTTAAAGGATTCATTCACTATTGTCAGGGGAAATGGGAAAAGGAAAATTGCTGTATTTGAAGATCCTAATTGCGGTTATTGCAAACGTTTTGAAAGAGATCTCCAAAAGATTGACAACATTACTGTGTACTTATTTTTGTATCCCATTCTTAGTGCTGACTCTAGTGATAAAGCCAAAAACATTTGGTGCGCAAAAGACAAATCTAAAATTTGGCAAGACTGGATGGTCAAAGGTCAAATACCTAGCTCTCTTCAATGCGAGAGCACTGCCCTTCAAAGAAATCTAGAATACGGCAAGAAACACAAAATCAACGGTACCCCAACAATTTTATTGGCCGATGGCACAAGAGTGCCGGGGGCTATAGAAGCCAAAGAACTTGAGAAGCTTTTGCTAGATATCAAATAATCTACACCACTATAAAAACTCTACCTTGAGAGGTACCGCGATTGAAAAATAAGGTCTTCATTTTGGGGTACGGCGGACTCGTACCGTTTATATTCTTTACCGTCTGCATTTGGATAGTCAGTCCAGATCTACAACCCTATGTGGCACTGGCTTTGACAGGTTATGCGTCCTCTATTATTTCGTTTCTTGGTGGTATTCACTGGGGGATTGGTTTCAAACAAGATATTGAACATCGGCAGTTTCACTTCATTTGGGGCGTTATCCCTTCACTAGCAGCTTGGATTTTTGTCATCATGCCCGCATATGCAGCCCTGCCCTTACAAGCGGTAATGTTGATCATCTGCTACTTAGTAGATAGAAAAACATGGCCCCTTGTTGAGATGCAAGAATGGCTAAGACTCAGACTGATATTGACTGTAGTTGCTTCACTGAGTTGTTTTATTGCAGCAGGCGCTGCGTAAATCAATTTCTAATCAGATTTTTTAAATCCATCAGGTCAAAGTGTCTTGCATGTGTGATTTTTTAATGCAACCTTAAATTTAAATTGCCTCTCAATGAATAGATCCAACACAAAAAATAAGAATAAGCTTGCAAATACAGCCTCGCAAATAACATATGAGGTTATAAATGCAAATCTTAACTCCCACATATACACGGTCATATGCCGCGTTGAGTGTCCAAACAAGGATCAAATCATTAACTTTCCTCAGTGGATAGTTGGCAGCTATATGATCCGTGATTTTGCGAAAAATTTACAAAATCTTCAGGCAATTCAAAATAATAAAACGATAACTTTTACACAACTAACTAAATCAAGTTGGAAACTCCACTGCACTGAAGGCCATGCATTAAGCTTTACCTACAAAATTTATGCTCATGATGCATCAGTTCGAGGAGCTTGGTTAGATCAGTCAAGGGCGTTTTTTAATGGGACAAGTCTGTTTTTTGAAATTGATGGTCACCTTGATTCCGAATACTTGGTCCGTTTAAATTCTATGCTCTTGTCACCTTCAAACAATCAGTTCACTGAGGAATGGAGAGTTTTCACCCAACTAGATCCCGTAAAAATTAATAAAAATGGATGGGGTCTTTACAAAGCGCAATCCTTTCAAACTTTAGCGGATTCGCCTGTTTTAATAGGTGCACCTTGGGTGGGTGAATTTAAAGTACGCGATATTACCCATAGATTTGTTATAACAGGTACTCCCCCCTCATTTGATGGCAACAAACTGCTCACACACAGTCAAAAGATTTGTGAAACAGTAATTGATTTCTGGCATCCTAGTAACAAACCCGCCATAGATAACTATTTATTTATTCTGAATGCATCCCAAGACGGTTACGGGGGACTAGAACACAAAAACTCTACAGTACTTCAGTGCAAGCGAGCAGACCTTCCCAATATTCATAAAAGTGATCTAAGTGATGGCTATATTGGTCTTCTGGGGCTCATCTCGCATGAGTACTTTCACACTTGGAACGTAAAACGTTTGAGACCTACAGAGTTTACTCACTACAAGTTCGATACTGAGAATTACACTGAGTTACTTTGGCTCTTTGAGGGCTTCACCAGTTATTACGACGATCTTTTATTACGAAGATCCGGTCTCATCAACGACCTACAGTATTTAAAGTTAGTCAATAAGAATATACAGCAAGTATTACAAACACCGGGACGATTTGTGCAATCCGTTGCTCAGTCCAGTTTTGATGCTTGGGTTAAGTATTACAAACCTGATGAGAACACTCCAAACTCAACCGTTAGTTACTACTCAAAAGGTGCGTTAATTGCTCTTTGCTTTGATTTAAAACTGCGGAGTTTTAAATCTAGTTTGGACGAAGTGATGCGCGAGCTTTATAAAAGGTCCAAAGGTGGTCCGATAGGAGAGCTTGAATTTGCTCAAGTATTGAACGACCTAAGTGGATACTCTTGGAGGAAAGAAATTAAGAGTTGGGTCCATGGAATCATGGATCCCCCTTTTGAAGAGTTATTGCTGGAAAACGGTATACAAGTGCTCAAGGCACCCGATCCTTTGCAACTACAACTTGGCATCAGAACCGATGACTCAAAATCAAATGTTCATATCAAACATGTACTCAGCAACGGTATCGCTGAGAGAAGTGGTTTTGTCCCTGGTGATGAATGGATTGGAGTGGAGGTGTCGGATACAGCTGGACACCATAAAAAATCTAGGAAATCTAATCCTATTCAATCTCAATCATGGAGGTTAAGTAAACTCGATGATCTTTGGCTATTGCTTGGAAATACCAAAAAATTTGTCGCTCTTGTAGGCAGAGATCAAAGAATAATTCGGCTCCTAATTGATTTTGATATAGATAAGGTCAACTCAAATAAGTCGAATTGCACGTTATCGATAAAGAATGGTGAAAAAGCTACCAAGTGGCTCTTGAATGTTTAAGAATTCAGGAGATCAACGGAACAAGCTTTACATAAAAAACTACAGCGCTTGTTGAATCAATAAGCAGCAACTGCCAGTACTTCAATCTGCCAACCATCAACGCTCCTAGGGCCCAACACATGAACACGAGCGATGCAATTATAGGCAACGCTTCTAAGTAGGCAATCTCCTCCTCAGTGGACAAGAAAAGTATCGTCAGCCCAGCGATGGTGAAAAACTGCGCCAAGCAGGCCGTTACTTTACGAATTTCTAAAGTTGCAGTATTTTGGCAAATATCGGCTTGAGATATTGCACCTGGCAAAAGGGTGGCTTTATGTGACTCTTGTTTTACTTCGGTCCACCCAGGGGGTTTAAATATAACTCTAAATTTATTAAACCAACCCGTGCATTGTTTGACCGATTGATAAATGCTGACATATTCACTAAGAATAGTCCAAACTGGATCGACACTTTCAAAGGTTTTTTTTGTCCCATAGACGCAAGCCTCAACTTCTGGTTCATAGGTACCAAACATTCGGTCCCAAAGCATCAGAAAACCACCATAGTTTTTATCTATATATTGTGGATTTGTTGCATGATGTACTCTGTGATTGGCTGGAGAATTAAAGACTGTATCGAACCATCCAAGTTTCGGGATGTGTTCTGTATGAATCCAAAATTGGTAAAAGAGTACGACCAAAACCGTCAGCAACAACTGTTGTGGTGGCAAACCGATTAAGGCCAATGGCAAGTAAAAGACAAAACCTAATATGGGCTCTGTACTCACTTGCCTAAGGGCAACTGAGAGGTTGTAATTTTTACTTTGGTGATGCACGACATGGGATGCCCAAAAAATAGCACTTTCGTGCTCAGCTCTGTGTAGCCAATAATCACAAAAGTCGAAAATCACAAGTCCCAGAGCGATACCTTGCCATGAATACCAAAATGGATTTTGGTAGTCTTGCCAAACAAAGTGATAGACGATTGTGTATATGCCGATATGAAAAAAGTGATTAACAAATTGTGAGAGCCTGCTGATGAGTCCTTGCATCAGATTAGAGAAGGTATCTGATAATGTGTAAGTATTTTTCTTTTTCAACAACCCATAAGTAAACTCTACAACCATCAATGTAGTGAATATTGGAATAATAAAGATAACCAACTGTTCCATATCAAGATTTTAGGACCAACAACTTTAATAGTGTTTTAAAAAGAAATTCACCATTAGACCTATATAGGTAATCCAAAGTGCTTTTACTTTACGACTATATTTTTAGCAACAAGCAAGTAACGTTAATTGTTACCTGCCAAATGATTTATTTGTCGAATGGTCTGTTATAACTAAATGAGTTTCTGTTAAATTGTTGAATACTGATGTAACAGTCCTTGTTCAGATCACCCAGTAAACGATTAAATGCGGCGAATGCTTCCTTAATGAACAAAGCTTTTTCCTCGTCGTTCACGATTTCAGACATGGCTACATTCAAAATTAAGCAACTGTTATCTTGCTCGGAAAGAGGCTCATCAGCGATGACCCAAGTGTCTCTGTCCAAGTATTCAACGACGACAACGGTGAACTCCTTTCGTCCTTTTAAATACTTTAGATTTAGTTCAAGCAAAGTCGATGAAATACTTGCAGTCGTTTGATGAGACTTCTTTCCACTGACTTTTACATTGAATATTGCCATAATTCTTACCTTGAAACTAAATTAGGGTTGTAACTCACAGAGCGTTATCTTAACTGTGGAAACATCAAATAGATTAACAATTAACTATTAAATACACATGACATGATCTGGAGTATTTTCCTTTTAAGCACTTATTAGGTGCAAAATAATCCGAATAATACTTATTAATTATTTTTTTATTAGCACTAAATTAGTGCAAAAATCACGTTTTTATGCGAATAATCCAATTATTGGGGTCTGTAGCTAATAGAAAGTGATGTAAACACTTGAATTCTCTAAAATTATCACCAAAATAAGGCATTTCAAAGTGTCAAATATCGGCATACATTCTGCTAAAGTGAAAGTGGAATCTTTTAAACTAATCGGAGTAATTGAGAAATGAAGAAGAAAAATTTAGTACATCTATTGTGTGGTGTTTCAGCACTTTTATCCGCTACTTGCTATTCGCAAACTGCGCCAGCTGCTGAGCCTGAGTCCACTCTTACATTTAATGTTGGAGCAGTTTCTGACTACCGTTACCGTGGTATTTCACAATCTGGAACAAAACCTGCTGTCCAATTTGGCGCAGATTACACAGACAAATCTGGTTTTTACGTTGGCACATGGAATTCAACAATCACTTGGATTAAGGATACCGGCACTGCTAACACAAAAGGTCCACTTGAGACAGATCTATACGGCGGTTACCGCGGTGCCTTCAATGATGATGTGACTTATGATGTTGGAGTTCTCCAGTACTTGTACTCTGGCAATAACTTGGCCACTGTTACGGGTTACGCAAATGCAAACACGACAGAAATTTACGGTGCCATCAATTACGGTCCAGCTTATATCAAATTATCAGACTCAGTTACAAATCTATTCGGTTTCCCAAGCTCTTCAGGAAGTACTTATTTAGACATAGGTTACAACTTTGATTTTGGAGACGGATTAACTGCATTAGCCCATATTGGTAACCAGGCTATTAAATCAACTTCTCCCTACTTTGCTGGTGATAACGCAAACGTAACGGCTTACACCGATTATTCTTTGGCGCTTAATAAAGATTTTGATGGTCTTGTCCTGAGCGGAACAATTGTTGGTACAGACTTTTCCAAACGCGGAAACAAAGTTAAAGATAACCTAGCTGGTAGCGGATCTAAAGACTTAGCAGGTACTTCATTTGTTCTTGGTCTTAAGAAAAATTTCTAAACTAGATTTCTAAATCAAAACTAGGATCGACGATGAAACTAATTACAGCCATAGTCAAACCCTTCAAGCTAGATGAAGTTAGAGAAGCTTTATCAGCAATTGGGGTTCAAGGAATTACGGTAACCGAGGTCAAAGGCTTTGGAAGACAAAAGGGTCATACCGAGCTTTACAGGGGTGCTGAATATACAGTGGATTTTCAACCAAAAGTGAAAATTGAGGCTGCTGTCAGTGCTGAATTGGTCGATCAAGCAATTGAGGCCATTGAGAAGTCTGCCAGAACCGAGAAAATCGGTGACGGCAAGATTTTTGTTTTCAATCTCGAGCAGGTCGTTCGTATTCGTACTGGCGAGACGGGTAAAGAAGCCCTTTAATTCCTGTAACACTAAAAATCACAGTCTGAGAAAGATATAAACCATGAAAAAAGTGCTAGTTCCCTTAGTACTATCGTTGGGGCTGTTCTTTGCAACAACCATAGTACGGGCAGATACAACTGCCCCCGCACCTAAACCTGCTGCTACTGCGACCACCGCAGCAGCCGCAGCACCTGCAGCGGCTACTCCAGCTGCTGCACCGGCCCCAGAGGCCGCACCAGCTCAGCCAGTACCTAACAAAGGTGATACAGCTTGGATGACAGTTGCTACTGTCCTAGTCATACTGATGACTATCCCAGGTCTTGCTTTGTTTTACGGTGGCTTAGTCAGATCCAAGAACATGCTCTCTTTGTTGATGCAAGTTTTTGTTGTCAGCTCCTTGATCTATGTTTTATGGGTTATTTACGGCTACTCGCTTGCCTTCACTGCAGGAAATCCGTTTATAGGCTCATTTGACAAACTTTTCTTTAAAGGAATGACTCCTGACTCAGTCGCTGCTACGTTTAGCAAGGGTGTTTACATACCTGATTTCACGTTTGCTGCATTCCAGGCAACATTTGCTGCAATCACATGTACGCTGATCGTTGGCTCCTTTGCAGAGCGTGTAAAGTTCTCAGCTGTTGTACTTTTTTGTGCAATTTGGTTCACTTTTAGCTACCTGCCCATCTCCCATATGGTTTGGTATTGGGATGGACCAGATGCAATCACAGATGCTGCTACTTTAGCTACAGTAACCGATAATGCTGGATGGTTGTGGGCCAAAGGTGCTCTTGACTTCGCCGGTGGAACCGTTGTGCACATCAATGCCGCTATCGCAGGCTTGGTCGGGGCTTACGTGATTGGCAAACGTACCGGATACGGTAAAGAGTCAATGGCACCACACAGCCTGACACTCACAATGGTTGGAGCTTCCCTTTTGTGGGTGGGATGGTTCGGCTTTAACGCTGGATCTAATCTTGAAGCCAACGGTGTTGCAGCCCTTGCATTCATCAACACATTAGTCGCAACAGCCGCAGCAACACTTAGCTGGATCGGTGCAGAAGCACTGCTCAAAGGCAAAGCATCCATGCTTGGCGCAGCTTCAGGCGCAGTTGCTGGATTGGTAGCAATCACACCCGCTTGCGGTTATGTTGGCCCAATGGGTTCAATTGTTATCGGTCTCTTAGCTGGTGTGTTCTGCTTATGGGGTGTCACCGGACTCAAGAGTATCCTTGGTGCTGATGACTCACTCGATGTATTTGGTGTTCACGGAGTAGGAGGTATCTTAGGAGCTCTGTTAACAGGTGTATTTGCCTCTCCCGACTTGGGCGGTCTTGGTATATACGACTACGTGGCAAATGCTGCTAGCGCTGAGTACTCTATCTCCGGACAAGTATGGATCCAGTTACAAGCTGTTGTCACTACTCTAGTTTGGTCTGGCGTTGTATCATTCATCGCTTATAAGATCGTAGACCTTACCATCGGACTCAGAGTCACTGAGGAAGAGGAACGCGAAGGGTTGGACATTAGCTCACACGGTGAGAGTGCTTACAACAGATAATAGGAATTAATCATCAATTAAATTTAAAGATCAAAATCTTAATTAAACATTAACGACGAACTTTAAAGTTTCTTAACCTCCTATAGTCCACTATACGATAACCGTATAGTGGATTTTTTTTACCCTGCGACAAGAAAGAAATCCTTAATAAATTTAGAATAATTTAGATTCGGTAAAATGACGACATCCACTAAAAAGCGAGAAGCATAAAAATGAAAAAACCTAAACTAGGATTCAAAATTCAATTTGTCATTTTTTATACGGTTTCATTTCTTCTCAGCGGTGGGCACGCCGCCACAGCAAGTCAAGAGAAATTGAGCCCCAAAAATCCTTTTTTACGCAAAAGTACTTTACCCTATCAATTGCCGCCATTTGCTCAAATTAAAGAGTCGGATTTTGCTCCTGCCTTTAATGAGGGTATGCGTGTACAACGACTTGAAATCGATGCCATAGCTAATAACAAGGAATCGCCTACTTTCCAAAATACCGTGACACCCTACGAGCAGTCAGGTGCAATTTTGAGCAGAGTGAGTAAAGTATTTTTTAATTTGACAATTTCAAATACCAACAAAAATCTATCTGATTTAGAGGAGAAATTTGTTCCTAAACTGTCTGCTCACTCAGATTCAATCATGATGAACCGCAGGCTATTTGAGAGGGTTCAAAATTTATATAAAAATAAAGAGTCTCTTGGGTTAGATCCAGAATCACTTCAACTATTAAATAGGACTTATATTTCTTTTGTCAGATCAGGGGCTGAGCTTACTCCAGAAAAGCAAGAAAAATTACGTGACTTAAACGAAAAACTGGCTCAAAAAACTACCCAGTTTAGATTGAATGTGATGAAATCGAACGAAGAGTCTGCAGTCATTATTTCGGATTTAAATGAACTAGACGGACTCAAACCAGAGACGATAGCGCAACTCAGTGCCAGCGCAAGTTCAAAAGGGATCAAAGGCAAATATCTTATTAGCCTTCAAAACACCACAGTTCAACCCATCATTGGACTTTTGAAAAACCGTGCTGTTAGAGAAAAAATATTTAAAGCCTCTGTCGAACGTGCAGGCTCTAGAAATGACTCTCTAATCTCTGAAATCATGCTATGCAGAACTGAAAAAGCTCAGTTACTAGGCTATGCAACACCTGCCGATTACGTTTTGGAGGACAACGCAGCAAAAACAGCTACTGCTGTGAACCAAATTCTTAAAGATCTATCCATTCAAGCACTGAGAGCTGCTGATCGTGAAGCTCTTGATATCCAAAATGCAATGGATACAGAGAGTAAATTAAATGGGGTTTCAAGCTTCAAATTAGAGTCTTGGGACTGGGATTACTATGCAAATCAAGTGAGCAAATCCAAATTCGGATTCAATGAAGAAAGTGTTAAACCTTACTTCGAACTCAACCATGTCTTAAAAGATGGTGTCTTTTTTGCGGCTCATGAACTATTTGGAATCAGCTTTAAAGAGCGCAGGGATCTTAAAGCCTACCGTAAAGACGTTCTCATATACGAAGTACAAGAAGAAAACGGAAAACCTTTAGGCCTATTCATAACTGATTTCTATGCCCGAAGCAACAAGCAAGGTGGAGCCTGGATGAACTCCATTGTGGATCAATCAAATTTATCTCAATCTTTACCTGTAGTTATTATCAATTTAAACATTGCGGCTCCCACTAAATCAAAAGAAGGTGGACTGAATCCAGTTTTCTTAAGTTTTGATGAGGTCACCACCTTGTTTCATGAGTTTGGTCATGCATTACACGGCTTGTTCTCAAAAGTTAACTACGCATCCCTCTCGGGTACTAATGTTCCACCTGACTTTGGAGAATATCCTTCACAATTTTTTGAGATGTGGGCTAGAGAGCCTAAAGTCTTAGAGCATTTTGCCAAGCACTATAAAACTGGAGAGCAAATACCCAAAGATTTGTTTAAAAAGATTATCAGTGCTCAAACTTTTAACCGAGGCTTTGAAACTACTTCTTATTTAGCTGCGGCTACATTGGATCAATACTGGCATCAAATTAAAGCCAGCGAAGTACCCACCGCTTCATCTGTTCGTAATTTTGAGGACTCAGCACTACTTCAATCTGGTTTTGGAAATACGGTGGTCCCTGTTAGGTATCATTCCCCATATTTCTTGCATATTTTCACGATCGGGTATGAAGCTGGTTACTACGCTTACCTATGGAGTGAGGTACTTGCAAGAGACAGTGGGGAATGGTTTTACGCTCATGGAGGTATGAACAGAGAAAATGGAAATATCTTTAGAGAGAAAATTCTCTCCCGAGGCAGAACTCAAGAACCCGACGTATTATTCAAAGCCTTTTATGGACAAGCCCCAAAGGTTGCCCCTTTACTTGAATATAAGGGCCTTAGCGACCTTAAATAAGTAAAACTAAGTAACTATTACAGTTTAGTGGGCAAAGTACTAAATTGCGTAATAAACTCTTTTGTATGAAATTCAAAAAAGCCTTATAATTGTTGGCTCGGCGCTTTAGCTCAGTCGGTTAGAGCGATGGAATCATAATCCACAGGTCCGCGGTTCGAATCCGTGAAGCGCCACCAAATACCCAGTATTCATGCCCCCTCTCCAGAGGTTTACGCAAAAAATCAGGGCTCTCCACCATTAACGGGGGATGGGCATCTTATTAAACACGATTTATTATTCCATTCCAACCACAGTGTTCCAAGACACGTAGCCTGTAGTTGTTGAAATTCTTGGCTCTCCACCATTAATGGGCGATAGGCATCTCATAAAAAACGATTTTTTTCTTCAGCAAATACAGTGGTTCGATAAATGTAACCTGTAATTTTCAAATAAATAGTTCTCTTTATGTACCGTGATCATAATGGATCACTTGTGCCATTTTCCCTGGAAACAATGTCTAACTTCGTGCCCTAAAGTATGCATATTGGTTGAGACCTTTGTATATATAGAACAAATATTATTGCCGTCGTCATCTTTATCCCAAAAGCTACATGCTTCCACAGCATATCCAAATCCACCAAATTTTCTTTTGCGACTCTCTGCCTCACAAGTGGCTTGAATATTCTTCACTGGAGTCCAGCGAATTTTTGATTCATCCACCATATTTTTTTTAGTAGAGAAATTTTTTTCGGGATTTTCGACATATCCAAATGAAGCTTGACAAAACGAAAGGACTAAATAAAAAAATATTATGATTTTTTTGTATGAATATTTTTTCATTTATAAATTTCCTTTCAAGATTATTTTAAATCAAGTAATTTGCTATAAAAAAAGGAACTTATAAAAATAACGATCAACGTCAAATAATACAACATTAGAAAAGTTCTACAGCGCCATCTTTGAAGATCAAATTCGACTAACAACTCCTCGAAAATTTAGTTTTGATAGCTTGGTTATATTTAGTTAGATTTGACATTACTGTCGCCCCAACCGCCTCCAAGGGCAGCTATTAAATTGATATGGGCAGTGATTAGCCTATTTTGTAAGCTCATCAAAATCCGCTCATTATTAAGTTGTGTTACTTGATTTGTCACAACAATAGAGTAGTTAACTGTTCCAGCCTTGTATTGATTAAGGGCAATACTGCTAGCTCTTCTAGCACTTATTACTGCCTGATTTTGCTTGACTATTTCAGCCTGAAGAAGCTTAGTAGATACCAAGTTATCTTCAACATTTTGAAATGCATTAAGAATAGTTTGCCTATAAGCAGCAACACTTTGATCGTAAGCAGCTACAGCCTGATCTGTTGCGGCAATTCTCAATCCTCCGTCAAAAAGGGCCAAAGCTGCGCTAGGACCAACTGACCAGACTTTGTTTGGAGCACTTATTAAATTAGGCCAAACCGAGCTTTGATAACCCGACGACGCCGAGATCATGGGGGTCGGGAAAAACGCAGCCTTAGCGAGACCGATTTTTGCATTAGCAGCGCTCATCAATCGCTCTGCGTTTGCAATATCGGGTCTTCGCTCTAAAAGCTGCGCAGGTAAACCCGTTGGAACTGAGGGTAAGTTACTTAAGACTTTTCCGACTGAGCTTTCATATGAATTCTTTTGGGAGGAGTACTCAATCTTTTCAGGGGCTAAGGAAAAGACAGATGGTGACTCACCTATCAATACTGCTAGCGCGTGCTCAAGTTGTGAACGGGTTACTCCCACATCAATTGCAAGAGCCTCGGTTGATTGAAGAAGAGTCTGAGCCTCACTTAAATCAAGCTGCGAGACCACACCCATCTTAAATTGGTTCTCGGAAATTTTCAATGATTTCTTGTAAGCCTCAACCGTATCGTCATACATCTGCCTTTGAACATCCGTAATCCTAAGTTGAAAGTAAGTTTGAGCAAGTGCGGACCGATTCGCCAATAAAGCAGCCTCTAAACTCGCAGCACTGGCCTGAGCGTTGGATTTACTTGCCTCAACCGATCTCCTCACACCTCCCCAAAAATCAGGCATCCAACTCGCACCCACACCCACACTTGAGAAATTGCTGTTGATGGCTGAGCCCTTGCTTTGACCCACGTTCAATCCAATTGAAGGAAACAATCCAGCCTGAGCAGAATCGACTAAAGCAATTGCTTGCCTATACTGTGCTTCTGCAACAATAATGTTTTGATTATTTACCCTCACCTTAAGCATTAACTCATTTAATAATGGGTCGTTATAAATCTCCCACCAATTACCTCTCGGAGAGAAGTCCCTCGGATCCGCTTGCTTCCATTCTTGGCTGACTTCCCGGTAAGATTGAGGCAAAGCAGAACTGGGCCTAACGTAGTCTGGACCCATCATGCACCCACCCACACAAAGCGCTGCGATAGAGATGCCAACTTTCAGAGATAACTCCTTTAATTGAGGCATAAAATTTCTGCTCATTTTTTACTCCAAAGACGAAGTCTATCCATGTAAAGATAAATAACAGGGGTGGTATACAAAGTAAGAATCTGACTGAGTATCAACCCACCCACAATAGAAATACCGAGGGGTCTTCTAAATTCGGCGCCGTCCCCTGCCCCCAGAGCAAGCGGGACTGCTCCTAAGATAGCGGCAACAGTTGTCATCATAATTGGTCTAAATCTAAGTAAACAGGCCTTAATGACTGCGTCATGAGCACTCAACCCCTCATCCCTTTGAGCGGTGATTGCAAAGTCAATCATCATGATTGCATTTTTCTTAACAATTCCAATCAAGAGTATCACCCCAATCATTGCAATCACATTAAACTCAGTGTTAAAGAGCATCAGCGCAAGTAAAGCACCAATGCCTGCAGAGGGGAGTGTGGACAAGATAGTCAAAGGATGTATCAAACTCTCATACAAAATTCCAAGCACAATGTAGACTGTGATCAGAGCGGCCAAAATCAACATTGGCTGACTTTTTAAAGAGTCTTGAAATGCAAGCGCAGTACCTTGAAATCCCCCACGAACAGTATCAGGCACGTGAAGTCTTTCAAACATTGCAGAAATGGCGTCTGATGCATCACCGAGTGATACTCCAGGTGGCAGATTGAATGAAATGGTGTTTGCAGCAAACTGTCCTTGGTGATTTACAACAAGTGCTGTATTTTCGATTTTAAAATCAGCAAACGCGCTCAAGGGCACTTTCGCATTTGGATTTTTTCCCATATTTAGAGTTGGTGATGCACTAGCCGCAGAAAGCGATTGCGCAGCACCAACCCCAAAAGTAGAGCCACTTGGAGCAGAGGTGCTAAAGTACATTTGATTTAATATCTCTGGACTTTGCCAATACTGGGGAGCCACCTCCATCACAACGTGATATTGATTAAGCGGATTAAAGATCGTTGAGACCTGCGTTTGTCCAAATGCAGCGCCAAGTGTGCTGTCAATTAAATTAGGAGTTAAGCCGTATTTTGCAGCAGCAGCCCTGTTGATTTTTAAAGTTGTTTGCAGTCCTTTATCCTGAGCATCAGTGTTCACATCAATTAACTGCGGTAGGTCCATCATTGCAAAACGAATCTTGGGCCCCCAAGCTCTCAACTCATTTAAGTTATCACTCAGAATGGTAAATTGGTACAAGGCGTTGTTACCTCTGCCCCCGATCCTAATGTCTTGGACAGGTTGCAAATACAAAGTAGCTCCGGCAATTGATCCAAGCTTCTTTCGCAGCCCGCCTATTGTCTCCTCCATCGAAGCTCGTTCTTTAATGGGTTTGAGTGAAATAAATACATTTCCCGAGTTACGTTGCCCGCCGCCTGTGAAACTTATGACGTCTTTGACATTGGGATCTTTCATCACAATTTCAGTGATTTTCGCCATCTTAACTTGCAAAGCTTGAAATGAAATATTTTGATCAGCCTGAATATTTCCAATAATTCTTCCAGTATCTTGTTGAGGAAAAAAACCTTTTGGAATGATGACGTACAAATATATATTCAGCCCAAGAGCAGCTACAAATACCAACAAGGTAAGTCGTCTGTAATTGATTGCAACATCAAGAGTTTTTTTATAAAAGCTCAATACCCTAGCGAAAACTTTATCGGAAAAATGGGAAAACGTTTTTTCACTCCCCCTCGTCTTCCCTTTTAACAAGAGTGAACACAGCATGGGAGTTGCTGTAAGAGATATGAGCAAGGACACGCCGATTGCGACTGAGAGAGTAATCGCAAACTCCCTAAACAATCTACCAACAATGCCCCCCATCAAAAGTATTGGAATAAAAACCGCCACAAGGGAAATGCTAATCGAGAGCACTGTAAAACCAACCTCTTTGGCGCCTTGCACTGCGGCCTCCAAAGGTCTTTGGCCATTTTCGACCCTTCTTGCTATTGCCTCAAGTACAACAATAGCGTCGTCAACAACAAAGCCTGTTGCGATGGTCAGCGCCATTAGGGAGAGGTTATTAAGTGAAAATTTACATAAATACATCACTCCAAAAGTGCCAATCAATGAAACAGGCACAGCTATGCTTGGGATGAAAGTAGCGCGTGGACTACCTAGGAATAAAAACACAACCAAAACGACTAGGGAAGTTGAAATAACCAAAGTTTTCTCAACTTCGTACAGCGAGGCTCTAATCGTTGGAGTTCTGTCGATTGGAATTCCGATGTCTATTGCAGCAGGAATTGAAGCTTTTAAAACTGGCAAAGTTTCTTTAACACGGTCTACTGTAGCTATGATATTTGCACCAGGTTGGCGAAATAAAACAAGAAGGACTGCGGGTTTTGAATTTGCAATTCCTCCGTTCCTTAAATCCTCAACTGAATCAATGACCTGCGCAATATCACCCAATCTAACGGGAGCCTTATTGTGATAAGAGACAATGACTGGAATATAGTCTTCAGCTTTTTTGGCTTGATCGTTGGTCAGTATTTGCCAACTTTTATCCCCGCTCTCAATCATACCCTTAGGTCTATTTGAGTTTGCTGCGGTGATTGCTGCCTTAACATCAGCAAAACCAATATTATTTTGAGTCATGACTTTTGGGTCCAACTCAACCCTGACACCTGGCAAAGAGCTGCCACCAATATTGACCTGGCCAATACCCTTAACTTGCGCAAGCTTTTGCGCCATCACTGTTGATGCAACGTCATACAACTCGGCTCTAGTCATGGTGTCCGAGGTCAAGCTAAGTATTAGTATGGGGGCATCCGCTGGGTTTACTTTACGGTATGTTGGGTTAATCGGCAGCCCAGTGGGTAACAAAGCGTGAGCTGCATTAATAGCAGCCTGCACGTCATTGGCTGCTCCGTCTATTCCTCTGCTTAAGTCAAACTGAACAACAATATTTGTATTTCCAAGCGTACTACTGGAGGTCATCTCTGTAATTCCCGCTATCCGTCCCAAGGAGCGCTCAAGGGGTGTAGCCACTGTTGAGGCCATCGTCTCAGGGCTAGCGCCCGGTAAGCTGGCTCGTACCTGAATGGTTGGAAACTCTACTTGGGGTAAAGGAGCGACAGGCAATAAGAAATAAGCAATTGCGCCCGACAAAGCAATGGCAACCGTAATTAAAGTGGTTGCTATTGGCCTGTTGATAAAGGGCTTGGAGATGCTCATGGATTTGGTATGTGGACTAAAACGGCTAAAGGTATATAAAAACAGGTCAACTTAAGAGATGAAAAGTGTTAGTTTGCTTCCCGCTTGGTCCCGCCTTCAATGCCCTTAAAGCGTTTTGCAAGCTGGTCGAAATATAAGTAAATGATTGGAGTTGTGTAAAGAGTAAGCAATTGACTAAGCAAAAGTCCTCCTACCATTGTGATACCTAAGGGATGCCTGAGCTCAGAGCCCACACCTGTCCCAAGCATTAAGGGCAACGCCCCCAACAAGGCCGCCATAGTTGTCATCAATATCGGCCTAAGTCTTAGCAAACATGCTTCGTAAATCGCATCTCTGGCAGATTTGTTCTCATTTCGCTCGGCGTCTAGTGCAAAATCAATCATCATGATGGCATTCTTTTTAACAATACCGATGAGAAGAATAATTCCAATGATTCCAATAATACCAAGATCATTATTAGAAACAATCAGCGCCAATAATGCCCCAACCCCTGCAGAAGGAAGTGTGGACAAAATAGTGAGGGGGTGAATGTAGCTCTCATACAAAACACCTAAAACAATGTACATCGTAAGAATTGCCGCCAATATCAGCCAAAGAGTGTTGGTCAATGAGGCGCTAAAGGCCTGAGCAGCACCTTGATAACGTGTAACCACACTGGAGGGCACGTTAATATCTTTCTGAGCTTTGTCGATAGCTTTAACACTGTCTCCCAAGGAATATCCCTTTGATAGATCAAATGAAATTGTTGCAGAGGGAAACTGTCCTTGATGGTTAATAGTTAAAAGTCCGAACTGTTCTTGAACATGAGCTATCGCTTTAAGTGGAACCTGTTGTCCGCTGGAGGACGGCACATAGATATCATTAAGAGCGTTTGGACCCGATTCAATACTTTTCTTTGCCTCTAAAACTACCCTGTATTGATTGGTTTGAGTGAAAATAGTAGAAATAAGTCTCTGACCATAGGCGTTGTAAAGAGCATTATCAATTGCAGCAACTGTGACCCCCAACCTAGCCGCATCATCTCGGTGAATCACAACGTAGGCTTGCAACCCCTTGTTTTGATAATCACTGGCAACGTTCGTTAACTCAGGAAGAGTTGAGAGTTTATCAACGATAAGAGGCATCCACTCATCTAACTCACCTGCGTTTGCACTCTCTACTGTGAATTGATATTGGGTCCTACTAATATGATCCTCTATTGTCAAATCTTGAGAGGCTTGGAGATAAAGTTTAATATTGGGAATCGCATCAACATTTTGTTGCAAACGACGAATAATCTTTTGAATACTATCTCGATCGCCGTGCGGTTTTAGGTTTATCAAAATTCTGCCATTGTTAAGCGTAGAGTTAACTCCGTCCACTCCAATAAAGCTTGACAAACTCTCGACATCCTTGTCCTGCAAAATCACATCGGCCAAATCCTGTTGATATCGGGCCATTGCTTTGTAGGAGACGCTTTGTGATGCCTCAGACACTCCTTGAATCACCCCTGTATCTTGAGTTGGGAAAAAACCTTTGGGTATAAACACATATAAACCAACCGTCAACACCATCGTCAACACGACCAAACTTAAAACGTTTTTTTGATGCTCTAGGGCCCAAGTTAATGAGGATCCATAAAGTTTAATTAATTTATTAAAAAAACCTGTTGTTGCTTTATAAAAATTACTCTGCTTATCCTCTGTCATGTGTTTTAAAAGCTTTGAAGACATCATTGGAGTCAGAGTCAAAGACACGATGGCAGAGATAATGATTGAGACAGCTAAAGTAATTGCAAACTCCCTAAAGAGTCTGCCCACAACATCTCCCATGAAAATGAGCGGGATAAGAACAGCTATCAAAGAAATTGTCAACGAGATGATGGTGAATCCAATTTGCTTGGAGCCTTTTAAGGCAGCTTCCAAGGCGCTTTCGCCTTGTTCAATGTATCTAGAGATATTCTCAATCATCACAATGGCGTCATCAACTACAAATCCAGTAGCGATGGTCAACGCCATAAGAGAGAGGTTGTTCAAAGAAAAGCCCGCTAAGTACATCACTGCAAATGTGCCAACTAACGACAAAGGAACGGCGACCCCAGGGATGATAGTTGCAAATAAATTCCCCAAAAATGCATAAATTACCAGCACTACCAAAACAACGGAGAACAGGAGCTCTAGTTGCACGTCTTCAACAGAGGCTCGAATGGTTGTTGTTCGGTCAGTCAATAGTTTGACATCAACTGAGGAGGGCATCGTCGTTGAGAGTTGGGGAAGTAGTTTTTTAATTCGGTTGACAACTTCGATAACGTTCGCACCTGGTTGACGCTGGATATTAACTATCACCGCCGGCTCGCCATTACTCCAAGCCCCAAGTCTTACGTTCTCAGGAGCATCTATCACCGTTGCCACATCAGATAAATGTATGGGCGATCCATTTTTAAATGCAATGATTTGCTTGCTGTAATCGGCAACTGTTTTTATTTGATCGTTAGCATCTATCGTTGATGCACGCTCAGGTCCATCAAAACTTCCCTTGGCCGTGTTTACGTTGGCGTTCGCAATTGCGGTTCTTACATCGTCTAGGCTCAATCCAATATCAGCCAATAATTTAGGATTCGCCTGAATCCGAATCGCAGGTCTTTGACCCCCAGACAAACTTACCAACCCAACCCCAGGTAATTGTGATATTTTCTGAGCCATTCGTGTATCGACTAAATCCTCAACCTTTGTAAGGGGTAAAGTCTTTGAGGTCACCGCCAACGTAATCACGGGTGCGTCTGCTGGATTGACTTTGCTGTATATGGGCGGAGCAGGCAAATCGCCGGGAAGAAGAGAATTTGCAGCATTTATTGCAGCTTGGACCTCTTGCTCGGCGACATCCAAACTAATGTCTAAACTAAACTGTAAAACAATTACAGATGACCCACCGGAACTGGTGGAGGACATTTGATTGAGTCCGGGCATTTGACCAAATTGCCTCTCAAGCGGTGCTGTGACAGACGACGTCATCACATCAGGGCTCCCCCCTGGATAAAGGGTAACTACTTGTATCGTTGGATAATCAACTTGGGGTAAAGAAGATACGGGTAGCAGTTTATAAGCAATGATTCCTGCCAACATGATAGCCACCATCAAAAGCGAGGTGGCAACTGGGCGTAATATAAAAAGGCGCGAAGGGTTCATTGGGCTTCTTTGTTGACTTTGCTCTTGTCCCAATTGCCTGAATTTTTTTGTTTATCTGGTATTCCTTCAGTAGGTTTGGCTAACTTTTCTTGATCTGTTTTCTCACCCTTTTCGACCTTTTCACCTGCCTGGACCTTAGTTTCTGTAGGACTAGAAACCGCTGGAGTTGAATTAGTATTTGAATTGGGGGGTGGTTTGTCAGATGCCCCGACAGGACCCTCAGGCTTGGAGGAGCCTTTATCATCTCCTGCGCCTTTGCGCCCCTTACCACCACCGGGCTTAACAGGCTCACTGATAACAATATTGGCGCCCTCTCTTAACTTGTCTAGGCCATCAATCACAACCTTGTCGCCTAGGTTCAAACCAGACTCAACCAGTATTTTGTCCTCATCTGTAGGTCCAAGCTTTACCGGCACAACCGAAACAGTTTTTCCGTCTTCGTTAACTCTGTAGACAAATGTGCCAATCGTGCCCTTTTGCAATGCAGTCGCTGGCATATAAATGACATCTTTCTTAACCTCAAGAATTGATTTCACATTTACAAATTGATTAGCGAATAACGTACCTCTAGAATTGGGGAAAATTGCGCGTAGTTTAACTGTACCTGTCGTTATATCAATCACATTATCAATACTATCAAGCCTACCTTTGTCAATTAAAAACTTATTTTCACTATCCCAAGCCTCTATCTCGACCAACTGAGGCTTCGAATTACTAGATTGAGTCGGGCGTATTGTGCTAGCTTTCTTACCTGATTCAGATGAGAATCCCAAAGGCGCTGAGGTGCTAGATTTACCGGGCCAACCCCCCTCCTTATTTCCTTCAAACGTAGCATCCCGATTACCCCTATTTCCGCCCTTCTCATTCCCGCCCTTCTCTCTTGAACCTGGCCCAGCTTTGCTTGGGTCTGTAGCTCCGGTCTTAGATGGAGCTTGTGAAGCCAATGATGGATTAAGCTTTTGCATGTATGTCCCTATTAAGTTTTGCGGGACAGCAAAAATAACAGTGGTAGGACTGACCTGAGTAATCACAAACAAACTGGAAGAGTTATTGGCCTGAACCAAGTTTCCTGGATCGACCAAACGAAGCCCAACTCTTCCCGATATTGGAGAAACTATCTTGGCAAATTCAACTTGAAGCTTTGCTGCATCAACCGAACCTTGATCTGTAATTACTGATCCTCTATATTGGTCAACCAATGCTTTTTGTGTTTCATAAATTTGAGAGGACACTGACTCTTGAGCTATCAAGGTCTCATACCGTTTAAGATCAGTCTCAGCGTTACGCAAAAGCATCTTATCTCGCTCTAGGGCTCCCAGGGCTTGTTTCAGACTGGCTTCATAGGTTCTTGAATCAATCTGGGCCAATATTTGGCCCGCTTCAACCATATCCCCCTCTTTGAAAAATACGTTTGTTAATATGCCACTTACCTGAGGATAAACAGTAACCGTATTTCTGGGAATCACAGTCCCAAGTGCGTTCATGCTAACGGTGATATCGCCCTTTTTAATTTCCCCAACAAGAACCGGTACGGGTCTATTTTTAAATCCAGAGCGCTTGTCAGCCTCAGGGGCGTCCTTATTTGAAAAGTAATAATAGCCGCCAGCAAGGAGTCCCACAACTAAAACTCCCCAAAGCAGTCGACTTGAGACGCTACCCTGAGCATGTTTTAAACTGATAAGCCCGTTTTCAAATTTGCGCATGCTGCAATCCTTGCTGATTCTTCAATTTATTTGATTCGTTTAAATTATCTAGCCGGAAAGGGGGCTCATAACTTAGAACAATGTGGCATTTTAGGTCAGTTTAGGTGGCTATTAAGTTGAGTCGTGAACATAAGAATGAAACTTAAAATACATTTACATTTCTTCACGCCCCCTCTAATCCGATATTGCAGTCATAAATTACATCATAGTTAACAAAATTAGTGACTTTTGGGCTATGAAATAAATCAAAAATGTAATAATTATTTATAAGGATATATGTCAATTTCTTCTCTTAAATCTTCAAATTTTTAGATATTTATCTTTCGTATTTTCGAGCTTTAGATTTTGCGATTAATTGAGTTGATTCTTTAGTGCTCCAGCAACACAAGCCTAATAAATTAGGCACTAAATACAATTATTTAACTACATTTAGGTCTGTAAATGTAATTAATTTTTCCAACTTAAAATAACTCAACTTAAAATCCTCGGGTTTTCCACTAGCCGCTCTTGAGATTGATAAAAGTTTGATTTGAACTACTTCCTTCTTTATACTCTTTGGCCAATTTAATTACCCTTCAAAAGGGCTCTAATGAATAAAAATAAGAAATCGGGAAAATATCTCGTTACGTCTCAAAACGCATTTAATTCACCTAATAAGACTCAAAATGATTTAAAAGAGAAGGCTCAAGTAATTTTCTCAAATGCTTACGAACTTCATCAAAAGGGACACATAACTGAAGCGGAATCATGTTATCGAGAAGTCTTAAAAATACAGCCCAACCACTTTGATGCTTTGCAATTATTGGGCACCTTATTTGCTCAAAAAAAGGATAGCGTACAAAGTCTTATTTACTTTGACAAAGCAATTAAGATCAATCCATTAAATGCAAGCGTTTTTAATAACCGAGGTATCGTCTTGATGGACTTAAAGGAGCCGAGGCTCGCCGTTGAGAGTTACAACAAAGCAATTGAGCTCCAAAGCAATTACCCCGAGGCACATTCTAATAAAGGGAATGCGCTTCAAGCTCTTAACTTGCCTTTAGAAGCTATAAAAAGCTATGAATACTCTATTGCTTTAAGGCCACAATCTTATGACACATACAACAGCTTAGGTGTTGTGTTGCATAGCGTTGGTTTTTTCATGCCAGCTCTTTCAAACTTTAACCGTGCCGCCCTTATAAATCCAAATTTTGTTCAGACCTACTACAACGCTGCGCGTTCTTACAAAGAGGTTGGAGATATTAGAAACGCTCTAACGCTTTATGATCATGCGATTAAACTTAATATAAATTATTTAGATGCATACAATAACAAAGGCAATTTACTTCTTGAACTTCAGCATTATGACCAGGCTTTGGAGTGTTTTGATCTAGCGCTATCAATTAACTCTCAAGCCCCCCATTTACATAACAACAAGGGTAATGTCTTTAAAGAATTAAAGAAATACAACGAAGCCTTGCTCTGCTACCAAACTGCACTTCAAATTTATCCTAGCTATTCAGACGCTCATAACAACTTGGGTAACCTGATGCAAGAACTTAATAGGTTTGAAGACGCATTAATTTGCTATGACAATGCATTGCAACACAGTCCGAATTTTGTTGATGCGGTTAACAACAAAGGCGTAGTTCTTCGCGAACTCAAACAAATATTTCCCGCCATTGCTTGTTACTCCAAATCGATTGAGATCAACCCTCAATTTGCACAAGGTAACTTTAACTTAGCAAATGCTTTAAAAGACATTAATTCCACTGAAGACTCGAAAAAATATTATCTAAGAACTTTAAAAATAGACCCGAATTACCAAGCAGCCAAATGGGGAATTGCCCTATCTAACGTGCCTACATTTTTATACAGCAAACAACACTTGGAGACTTCACGATTGGCTTATGAGAAGGCCTTAATTTCACTTGAAATGCAAGCGAATGATTCTGGGTTTTTAAACAGCTATAAATCGGTTGGACTGCATCAACCTTTTTATCTTGCATATCAGGAAAAAAATAATATTGATTTAATGAAGAGCTATGCAAAAATCTGCAGCAAAGTTATGTCTCATTGGTATGAATCTGAGAATTTTAGTCTTGATAGTTCCAAAACTAGCGGAAAAATCAAATTAGGAATTGTCAGCGATCAAATCAGGTTCCACTCCGTTTGGAATGCCATTACGAAAGGATTTGTTGAGCACTTAGACCCCATTAAATTTGAGATTCACATCTTTTATTTAAGCAATTCCATAGATGATGAAACTGCTTTCGCCAAATCTAGATCAACCAGTTTTACACAAAATCTTGCCAACCTCTCGGACTGGACCAAATGCATTCTTGAGACGGGAATTGACGTCCTATTGTTTCCCGAAATAGGTATGCATGCGTTGACAACTCAGATTGCCAATTTACGACTGGCCAAACTACAACTTGTGAGTTGGGGGCATCCTGAGACAACTGGTATTCCAACCATTGATTACTTTATATCCTCTGAATTATTTGAAAATCAGACCTCCCAGCTAGCATATTCAGAAAAACTAGTCACCCTTCCCTCTTTGGGATGCACATATTCGGCTCTCAATTTAAACCCTGTGCCGGTAGATCTGAATAAACACGGGATTAAATCCTCAAGCGTTAAATTACTTTGCCCTGGAAACTTATTCAAGTATTCACCGATTTATGACTGGATATACCCACAAATTGCCAAGCGGGTAAATAACAGTCAATTCATTTTTTTATTCAAAGACGGCATAGGGGTGGAGATTTTTAAGAAAAGATTAGAGGAGTCATTTGCGAATTTTGGACTCAATGTGAAGGACTATGTTGTCTTCATGCCTTGGCTAAATCCACAGGAGTTTTACGGCCTGATGCATGCGGTAGATTTATTTATGGACTCTTTAGGTTTTTCAGGATTCAACACTGCAATGCAAGCGCTTGAGTGTGCACTACCCATCGTAACCAAGCACGGGTATTTTTTAAGAGGACGTTTCGCTAGCGGTATATTGAATAAAATGGGTATGATTGAATGTATCGCTCATACCGATCAAGACTATATTGACTTAGTCGTCAAAGTGGCCACCACGCCAGGACTTATTCATCGTCTAAAGCAAGAGATCGTGCAAAAACGTCATATTCTTTTTAATGATTTATCTCCGATTAGAGCTTTTGAAGAATTTTTAATTACAAATACGCATATTAATTCCTAGTTCGTATTGAATGCTTTGCTTATTTAAAGTTAGATTTCACACCCTCAGTTGCCAATATGCCGGACTTTCCCCGATAATCTAGGGTTCAGGTTAGAAAAACAGTCTTTTACACCCATCAAGTATTTTTTGGAATTTTTATGAGCTTAAAGTGCGGAATCGTCGGACTACCCAATGTGGGCAAATCAACCCTTTTTAATGCACTGACGAAGGCAGGTATAGCTGCTGAGAATTATCCCTTTTGTACGATTGAGCCAAACGTCGGAGTGGTCGAAGTCCCCGACACCAGACTGAGTGATCTGTCCACAATTGTTAAACCAGAAAGAGTTGTACCAGCTATTGTTGAATTTGTTGATATTGCGGGCCTTGTGGCCGGAGCCAGTCAAGGTGAAGGACTTGGTAATCAATTCTTGGCACACATAAGAGAAACCGATGCAATTGTGAATGTTGTGCGTTGTTTTGATGATGACAATATCATCCACGTATCGGGCAAGATCGATCCAATCTCTGATTTAGAGGTCATCCAAACAGAGCTTTGTTTGGCCGATCTTGGTACTGTTGAAAAGTCAATTGCTAGGTATACAAAAACATCAAAATCAGGCAACGATAAGGAAGCTATCAAAATATTAGCTTTACTCAACTCTTGCCAGACTGCGTTAAACCAAGGTCACCCCGTTCGAACCCTTCCTTTTTCAGAGGATGATTGGGGACTGTTAAAACAGTTTTGTTTAATTACTGCCAAACCTGCTATGTTTGTTGGTAATGTTAGTGAGGATGGATTTGAAAATAACGAATATTTAGTCAGGCTCCAGGGATTGGCAGATTCACAAAAGGCGCCTATGGTTGCGATCTGCGCGAAAATGGAAGCTGATATGAGCGACATGGACGATGAGGAGAAGACATTGTTTTTGTCAGAAATGGGTCAAAGCGAGCCTGGACTAAATAGACTCATAAGAGGGGCTTACGAGCTCCTTGGACTACAAACTTACTTTACAGCTGGCGTCAAAGAGGTAAGAGCTTGGACGATCCACAAAGGGGACACAGCCCCTCAGGCTGCTGGAGTGATTCACACTGATTTTGAAAAAGGTTTCATCAGAGCTCAAACTATTTCTTTCGCAGATTTCATGACTCACAAAGGCGAACAAGGCGCCAAAGACGCTGGCAAAATGCGTGCAGAAGGTAAGGAATATATCGTCCATGATGGGGACGTCATGAATTTCTTATTTAGTCCATAATTATTTTCTTTGCTTGTTTGACGATAGATTTATTTTCTAGGGTTTACCTAGGATCAAATTGTTTGCGAATTAATAATTAAGTAACCACATTTTAAGAACACTTTTTAAATCGTTAAAAGTATTATTTATTTTTGTTAAATTTGACTATCTTTCTAGTGTGTAATCGCTACAATCGTGCCTCCTTTTTAAGCAATTTCAAATATCCAAAATTGGCATGCAACTGGGTCCCCATACAATCGCTAACAATGTTTTCGTTGCCCCTATGGCTGGGGTCACAGACAGACCTTTTAGAGCATTGTGCAAAAAATTAGGGGCTGGTTACGCAGTCAGTGAGATGGTCACTTCTAGGCCAGATTTAATCAATAGTGCGAAGACTCAAAGAAAAATAAATCACTCAGGTGAGTTTGGCGTAATCTCTGTTCAAATTGCAGGGACAGAGCCCGAGGTCATGGCTCAAGCAGCTCTTTTTAATATTGACAAAGGAGCCCAAGTTATTGACATCAACATGGGCTGTCCGGCTAAAAAAGTTTGCAATAAATGGGCAGGTTCTGCTCTTATGCAAGATGAAAATCTTGCGCTAAAAATTATAGATTCTGTTGTAAATGCTTGTCAAAGCGTCTCTGTACCCGTTACTCTTAAGATGCGCACGGGTTGGAGTGAACAATTCAAAAATGCAAAACAAATTGCACTTAACGCTCAGGCTCTTGGCGTAGAAATGATCACCGTTCACGGAAGAACTCGTGAACTCGGATACAAAGGCCAAGCAGAATACGACACCATCAAACAGATAAAGTCAGCTCTATCAATTCCAGTTGTGGCCAACGGTGATATTGACTCAGCTGAAAAAGCTAAATGGGTTCTTGACACTACAAAAGCCGATGCAGTAATGATCGGCCGAGCGGCTCAAGGTAATCCTTGGATATTTAGAGAAATTACACATTACCTTCAAACAGGTAGACTGCTTGCCCCTCCCCTTGTAACAGAGGTTAAATCCCACCTCTTAGAACACCTTGAAGATCACTACACTCTTTACGGCTCACACATGGGAGTGCGCACTGCGCGCAAACACATCGGATGGTATGTTAAGGGCTTAAAAGGCTACCAAGATTTCAAAGATCGGATGAATCAATTAGAAAGTACGGACGAACAACTTCAAGCAGTAGGTCATTATTTTGATGATCTCTGCGAGTTTGGGGATCGTTTGATAAAGTCAAAATCAGAAGCAATAGAGCAAATTTATGAGTAAAAAACAAATCGAAGACGCTGTCAAACACAGCTTGGAATCCTACTTTAAAGATCTCAGAGGATCTGAGCCCGATAATTTGCACGATATGCTGATCAAAATAGTTGAGAAACCGTTGCTTGAAGTAGTGCTCAAACACGCAGACAACAATCAATCTAAAGCCTCACAATGGCTTGGGGTAAATCGCAACACTCTGCGGAAGAAGTTAAACGATCACAAAATGCTTTGACAATGATTGAACTTACCTGAACAAACAGTATTGTGATATATGGTTTGTACGAACGCACATAAAGCTAAATTTTAATTTGGGAAGAAGTTCATTACTTATTTTCACACTCCTCCAACCTCTTTCAACATCGTTAAGTTCTTAACTTATCTAGGAATACCCCACTCATGAACGCTTTAATTTCTGTCTCTGATAAAACTGGAATTGTCGATTTTGCTAAAGCGTTGGAGCAGTTAGGGATCAAACTCATCTCTACCGGGGGAACAGCTAAATTGCTGAGTGATGAGGGTCTATCGGTTAGGGAAGTAGCTGATTTGACTGGTTTTCCTGAAATGTTGGATGGACGCGTTAAGACCCTTCATCCCGGCGTTCACGCAGGACTACTAGCTAGACGAGACGTTGCACAGCACATGCAATCTCTGAACGAGCAAAATATTGGTCTTATCGACTTGTTAGTCGTTAACTTATATCCCTTTGAGCAAACCGTTTCTAAACCCAACTGCTCCTTTGAAGATGCGATAGAGAATATCGATATCGGTGGACCTGCAATGATAAGAAGTGGCGCAAAGAATTGGCAACATGTTGCAGTCATTACAGATGCATCACAATATGCAGTCGTTCTAAAAGAGCTCAAAGATCACAAAAAAATCTCTGATCAAACCAGATTAGCCTTGAGTGTGGCAGCGTTCAACAGAATAAGCAATTACGACGCAAGCATCAGTAACTATTTGTCCGCTCGCCAATCTAGCGGAGAATTGTCTCAATTTCCTGGTCAATTCAACGCTCACTTCACGAAACTCCAAGATCTCCGATACGGCGAAAACCCACATCAAAGTGCAGCCCTCTACAAAGACATTACACCTTCAAAGGGATCCCTTGTCAGCGCTGTTCAACTTCAGGGTAAAGAATTGTCTTACAACAATCTAGCGGATGCAGACGCGGCTTGGGAATGCGTTAAGAGCTTCTCAGATATTGCATGTGTAATCGTTAAACATGCAAACCCCTGCGGCGTAGCAACTGGAATAACGGCACTAGAGGCATATACAAGAGCTTTCAGCACCGACCCAACATCGGCCTTCGGTGGAATCATCGCTTTTAACTGCAGCCTAGATGCAAAAACAGCAACCGCTCTTAGTGAGAAATTTGTTGAGGTATTGATCGCCACAGATTTCACAACAGAGGCTCTGGAGGTTTTAGTAAAGAAACCAAATGTTAGAGTTTTAAAAATAGAAATTGATGCTGCCCTTAAAGGTCATGAATCCCCACTGCAATCATTTGCATTAAGCACTGAGGGTCTTGATATCAAACGCATCGGGGGCGGATTATTGGTTCAAACCGCAGACACTCATCAGTTGAGTCCATCTAGCTTGAGCATAGTTACCAAAGTCAAACCCACTCCTGCTCAAATACAAGATATGCTCTTTGCGTGGAAGGTAGCAAAGTTTGTTAAAAGCAATGCCATTGTTTTCTGTAACAACTCGATGACTCTTGGTGTTGGAGCTGGTCAAATGAGCCGACTAGACTCCGCCAGAATTGCCTCCATTAAAGCCGGACATGCTGGCTTATCTCTACAGGGCTCAGTAGTTGCCAGTGATGCTTTCTTTCCCTTTAGGGACGGGCTTGATGTGGTTGTGCAAGCGGGGGCAACTTGCGTGATACAACCTGGAGGGTCAATGAGAGACCATGAGGTCATTCAAGCCGCTGACGATCAGGGTATCGCTATGGCGCTCACCGGTGTTCGCCATTTCAGGCACTAATTGCTTTTCTTGATCTTACTCATCACCTCATGAGCAATGGAGATAGTTTGCTCAATATCACTTTTTGAGTGCGCAGCACTTACGAAGCCAGCCTCATAAAGAGCAGGTGCAATGTAGACTCCTTTGTCAAGTAAGCCGTGAAAGAGTTGATTGAACAACTGTCCATCACTTTTCATGACTTGTCCGTAGTTGCTAGGCAGCTCAGGGAGTAAGAAAAAGCCAAACATACCGCCTTGGCAATCTGCAGAAAAATCAATATGTAAATCCTTAGCGACTTTACTGAGTCCACTAACAAGCATTTCAGTGCTCTCAGAAAGTGAGCTCCAAAAACCAGGGCGTTGTATTTCCTTAAGAGTTGCCAATCCACAAGCTGTTGCAACTGGATTTCCACTGAGCGTGCCGGCTTGATAAACAGGACCAAGCGGTGCAAGTTGCTCCATAACAGCCTTAGATCCACCAAAAGCTGCGAGTGGCATACCGCCCCCAATCACTTTACCCATCACTGTAACGTCGGGCTTGAACCCTGGAATCTTTGATGCATAGATGCTTTGCGCGCCGCCCAGTGCAACTCTAAAGCCAGTCATGACCTCATCAAATACCAAAAGCGCACCGTACTGGGTACACAACTCGCGACAGCGCTTCATGAACTCAACACTGGCTCTGACAAAGTTCATATTTCCAGCGATGGGCTCTATCATGACACAAGCCAACTCTTTGCCGTGCAAAGAAAAAGCCTCCTCAAGTTGAGTAATGTTGTTGTACTCGAGAACCAACGTATGCTGGACGACTTCAGGGGGCACCCCTGCGCTTGTTGGGTTACCGAAAGTTGCCAATCCAGATCCAGCTTTCACGAGCAAGGCATCTGCATGTCCGTGGTAGCAACCTTCAAATTTTATGATCTTACTGCGCCCCGTGGCTCCTCTAGCTAAGCGAAGCGCACTCATGCCAGCTTCGGTGCCGGAGCTGACCAATCTCACCATCTCCATAGAGGGCATTAACTTTAAGATCTCCTCAACCAATTCAACTTCTCTTAGAGTTGGGGCACCAAATGAGAATCCGTCAAGCAACGCTTCTTGAACAGCTTTTACAACCACTGGATTTCCGTGTCCCAAGATCATGGGGCCCCAAGAGCCTATGTAATCTATGTATTTGTCGTTATTTTCGTCCCAAAAATAGGCACCCTCTGCACGTTTAACAAAACGAGGAGTTCCGCCAACAGCACGAAAAGCTCTAACTGGAGAATTTACACCTCCAGGAATAACTGCCTTTGCGCGGTCAAAATAAACTTGATTGAGATCTGTCATGTTTTAGGGTAAAAATTAAAAAAACAAAAATGAGATGGAAAATAATTAAGATAAGGTCGTTCTGTATTAATGGCGAGTGGTTATTTTATGCAAACCAAAATCCTCAATACTAGTGACTTCTCCCTGTGCGTCATCCCCCTCCTCTGAATGCTCTGCTTCGTCTTGCTCTGACATACTCTGGGTCCAAAAGAGTCGATCAGGCAACACCAGACCCATCCCAGGCTGGTAACCAGCAAGTAAGCAACCGTCCAAATAGTTAAGCGCCTCTTTTGTCGCGACTTCTAAATCACAGCCTACCGCTATTAAAGCAGATATTACAGCGCTCAAAGTGTCTCCTGTGCCTGTGAATACCGCATCTTGACGCTCGAACTTCTCAGTCAATAAGACGTTGTAGGGGGTGCAAAGTACGTTCTCAAAAGTTTGTACATTAGGAGTGATTCCGGTGACGAGCGTGTAAGGAACTCCTAATTCACCGGCTACTTTTGCTAAGTCTCTTGGTGTTGGTCCCCTCGCATTGCTCCAATCGGGGAGTAACCATCTGGATAAGGTGCTGTAATTACCAATGAGCAAAGTGGTCTGGGGCAATATTAACTCTCTGAAAGCGTCCCAATAAGCTTCGATTTCATCGTCTTCCCACCAAGAGAGACTCGGCATATAAGCGATCACGGGTAAATCAGCATAATCAGCCGTGACCTCAGCAATAACGCTTAAAGCTTCCGGACCACCGCAAAACCCGACTTTGAAGACCTGAACATTGACATCCTCTAAAACAGCGCGTGCTTGTTCACTGACCCCCTCTGAATCGATAGCAACATGACTCAAAATCTCAGCTGAATCTTTTATGTAACACCCAGTCACAATTGGGAGTGTATGGGCACCTACGGAATTACATGACAGTATGTCTGCAGTAATACCCCCTGCCCCGCTTGGGTCATTTGCATTAAATACCAAAACGCACGGGTAAGCAGAGTCAGCCTCCTCTTCTTGGGGCTCGTTTGGATTGGGATTGTTGGAGGTGCTCATAATTGGTAGATACAATGGGCGTTCATTTGAGCCCTAACTTGGGAATTGTGCCGTATTTTTGGGAAGAAAATCTTGACTAAAACCTGGATGTGTTTAATTTGTGGATGGATTTACGATGAATCAGTTGGCGCGCCGGATCACGGCATTGCTGCTGGCACCCCTTGGGAGCAAGTTCCCATGAACTGGACATGCCCCGAATGCGGCGCCAGAAAAGATGACTTTGAGATGGTACAGTTTTAATAGTCAATCTTTTTAATTAAGTTCAGATTGACATTTTTTTGTAACTTTAATTTCATTAGATACAAGCCTGTCAACCCTAAACTCATATTATTGCCCCAATTTTTCCTTTTCTAAAATAACCTTCTAAACTCTCTGATAACCCTAATTTCAAAGGATAAACAATGCGTATCGACTCCAAAGCTTTAGAACAACTGTTCCTTAATGCCCGATCATCCAATGGATTTATTGATAAACCAGTTCCTGAGTCTTTGCTAAGAGAAGTTTATGACTTGGCCAAGTTTGGTCCAACCTCCATGAATACTCAACCTGCAAGGTACATTATTCTGACCTCTGCAAGCGCAAAAGAGAGAATTATTCCAGCCATGAGTCCTGGTAACGTAGATAAAACTAAATCAGCTCCAGCCATCGTGATCGTTGCCTCTGACTCTCACTTTTACGAGCACTTACCTAAAACTTTCCCTAACAAACCTGATGCAAAGGAGCTGTTTAGTGGGAACTTACCTTTAGCACAAGCAACAGCGACAAGGAATACAACCCTTAGCGGCGCGTACTTTATCATCGCTGCACGGGCACTCGGACTGGACTGTGGACCTATGAGCGGATTTGATGCGGCAAAGGTTAACGCAGAATTTTTTGCAGACGGCAAATGCAAAGTCGACTTTATCCTAAACCTTGGCTATGCAGACACAACCAAAATTTTCCCACGCAACCCAAGACTAAGTTTTGAAGAGGCTTGCACAGTACTTTAATTGCTGCCGAACTGATAGGTCTATTAATCCACACAACGATTTTTTGCAATGAAAAATTTTCAATCCCTTGATGAATTGAGAGCCTCATTGAATGAGGAAGTATCATTTAGCGACTGGATCGTTGTGACTCAAGACAAGATTGATCAATTCGCACAAGCCACTGGAGATCACCAGTGGATTCATGTTGATCCCGTTAGGGCCGCAAATGGACCTTTTAAAACCACAATTGCCCATGGATTTTTAACACTCTCCATGATCCCGCAAATGATCAGCTCCGCACTCTCTTTTTTCCCAACCGGGATGGCAATCAATTACGGACTCAACAAAGTTAGGTTCACAAAGACCGTTCCCGTAAATGCAAAAATCAGGGGACGTTTTCAATTATTAGATGTTGAACCCTTAACACAGCCTGAAAGTGCAAAAGAAATAGGTTTTCAGATGATCTGGAAAGTCACCATAGAACAAGAAGGCGAAGTAAAGCCAGTTTGTATTGCCGAATCTATTACTCGTAGATACTATTGATGGGTAAATTATTGAATCCGCCCATTGTCTCCAAGTAAAACTTAGGCGTCCTAGACAGAAATTTCAGGCCGCTTGGTGAATCCATTTTGCCTCCAAGCCTCGTATACCAAAACTGCCACGGAATTGGACAGGTTTAAACTGCGTTGCCCCTCTAACATGGGTAACAAAAGCCTTTGATCAACTGGTAAAGACTCCCTTATTGCAATGGGTAATCCCTGAGTTTCAGAGCCAAATAAAAACCAATCTCCCATTTGAAACTGAACATCAAAAGCGCCCTTTTGACCCTTGGTTGTTAGTGCAAAGCATCTCTTTAAATTAGGCGCCCCCTCCTCCAAGAAAAAATCCCAACTCCTGTATCTCTTGACATCTGCATACTCGTGATAATCTAGCCCCGCTCGCTTCATCAAAGGATCAGTCATGTGAAAGCCAAGAGGCTCAATCAAATGCAAATTGCTCCCTGTATTTGCACATAACCTGATAACGTTGCCTGTGTTGGGGGGGATCTCAGGATTCACTAAAACAATATTAAACATTTTTCAACACTTAGCCTTAAAGGGACAAGTCACTTAATCACATCTTACAATAGAGTTTATATTAACTTCGCTCATATTTTTTTAGAGCAAGTTCTTTTAAATGACCTCTCAATCTCCACCTACCTTAGACCCAGTTGCTCTTGAAAGCTTTAAGGCAACTCAAAACTCAAAGCACCCTATATGGCTACATGAAGAGGTATCCACCAGAATGCGCCAAAGGCTTGAGTGGTTCAAAGAGAAACCCGTCTCTTTGATAGACTGGGAGCCTTTGAACGGCGGTCTCAAAGGTCATTTGAATCTTCAAAGGATGTACCCCAGTGCAAACATCACTATCTTGGAGCATAACGAGGAGAGACTAAAAGACGCTAGAGCACAACTCTATCGGTCTTGGCTATCCGGGTTAATGGAGCTCAAGGGACTCAAAGGACTATTACCTGTTGTCAAAGATTTAAAAATATCGAGACGCGGCAAACAAAGTTTCATCATTAATCCGCTAAACACTCATGCGAATGATGCCAACAAACCCCCGCTAAAAGTTAATCTCATTTGGGCGAATATGTTGTTGCATTTGGTGCCCAATCCGTTGGAGCTTATCAAAGAATGGCACAAATCACTACAAGTAGGTGGATGGGTGATGTTTAGTTGCCTAGGACCGGATACCACCAAAGAGCTCAGAAGTTTATATGAAAGGTTGGGTTGGCCTGAGCCTTCACACCACTTCACCGATATGCATGACTGGGGAGATATGCTGGTTGAAGCTGGCTTTTCAGACCCAGTGATGGATATGGAGCGAATCACACTTACCTACTCATCCTCAGAAGCCCTGATTAAGGAGTTGCGAACTCTGGGTAAAAACTTTCACTCAAAAAGATTTGCTAACCTAAGAGGCAGGAAATGGCTGGAATCTTTAAAGACAAATCTATTGACTCTAAATACCAACCAAGACACAAGTCTTGATCCAACCCTGCCACTTACATTTGAAATTATTTACGGTCACGCATTTAAAGTCGCGCCCAAAGTCAAAGTAGCACCGACCACATCATTCTCAGAAGATGACTTCAAAGCAATGCTTAAACGTTGAGTTATTTGGTTTTGGTTTTGGTTTTGATTTAACTTTTTAGACCAATTCAAATCGATCACAAATTGACTTCTCTATACCTTTAGCATCAAGCCCTAGAAGGGAAAGTATTTTTGCTGGATCCCCGTGTACCGTGAATTCATCAGTCACACCAAGACGCAGTACTGGAATATTTATATTTGCATCTTGAAGGGTCTCTAAAACAGCACTTCCCGCGCCCCCCATTAATGCCCCCTCCTCTACAGTTACAACTGCAGTGTGGGAACGAGCGATCTCTATGAGCAACTCAGCGTCAAGCGGTTTAGCCCAGCGCATGTTTACAACAGTTGCATCTAATTTTTCACCCACCTCCAATGAAGGATATAAAAGCGTACCAAAAGCAAATATTGCAATCCTAGACTTTTCAGATAGGTCTTTGGTGGTAAGTCTGCGCAACTCGCCTTTGCCAAATGGCAACAACTCATGAACTGAGCCAAGAGGGGTTCCTACTCCTGAGCCCCTGGGGTACCTGACCGCTACGCAGTGATCCTGAGAAAAGGCGGTAGACAAGAGTTTGTAACACTCTGACTCATCTGCAGGACAAGCAACACTCACATTTGGGATACATCTTAAAAAGGGAATATCAAAAACGCCGGCATGAGTTGCCCCGTCTGCCCCCACAATTCCCGCTCTGTCTAATGCCAAAACCAAAGGCAACTTTTGCAAAGCCACATCATGTATCAGCTGATCGTAGGCTCTTTGCAAAAAAGTCGAGTAAATAGCTACAACGGGTCTCATACCCTCACACGCCAGCCCAGCTGCAAATGTGAGTGCATGTTGCTCTGCAATACCCACATCAAAATAGCGTGATGGAAACTTTTGTTCGAACTCCACCATGCCCGAGCCTTCCCGCATCGCAGGTGTAATCCCAACCAAGCGTTTATCACTCTCAGCCATATCGCACAACCATCTACCAAAGACCTGACTAAAGGTTTGTTTGGGTGCTACTGACGGGGCAACGATACCGATCACGGGATCGAACTTTCCAGGACCATGATATTTGACTGGATCGTTCTCGGCTAATTTGTAGCCTTGGCCCTTGCGGGTAACTACGTGTAAGAATTGAGGACCCTTAAGATTCTTAATATTTTCTAAAGTAGGTATAAGTGAATCAAGGTCGTGACCATCAATTGGACCGATGTAATTGAATCCGAATTTCTCAAAAAGAGTTGCGGGCACAACCAGCCCCTTGGCTTGTTCTTCAAAACGCTTAGCCAATTCAAACAGTGGTGGTGCGCCTTTTAAAATTTGTTTACCCGCCTCTTTGGCACTTGCGTAAAACCGCCCGCTCATCAGTTGGGCTAAATATCTATTCAAGGCACCCACAGGTGGACTGATCGACATGTCGTTGTCGTTCAAAATAACCAGTATGTTGCACTCAGCAATACCAGCGTTGTTCAAGGCTTCAAAAGCCATTCCGGCGCTCATTGCCCCGTCCCCAATAATGGCAACCGATGACCTTTGCTGTCCCTGCTCTTTAGCGCCGAGTGCCATCCCTAATGCTGCAGAAATACTAGTTGATGAGTGTGCAGTTCCAAACGCATCATATTGACTTTCGCTTCGCATTGGAAAACCACTAATCCCACCTAATTGGCGTAATGTCGCCATCTTGTCTTTTCTACCAGTTAGTATTTTGTGAGGATACGTCTGATGTCCCACATCCCAGACCAAACGATCCTCGGGGGTATTAAAAACGTAGTGCAAGGCAATTGTCAACTCAACCGTCCCAAGGTTCGAGCTGAGATGCCCACCCGTTTGGGAAACACTTTGAATCACAAACTCTCTTAGCTCTTTTGCAAGAGGTTTTAATTGCTCCCTGGTCAAGCGCCTAAGATCTGCAGGGGATTTAATCTGATCTAACATTGATAAATATTCTTGTAAATTCTTTTAGTATTTGCGGTTGACAACTTTTAGTGCAATCGCAGCTAGCGCATCGCTTTGAGATAAATCACTAGACAAAAGCGCTTGATTGGCCTGCATGATCAACACATCAGCTTTGTGCTTAGCTGCTTCTAGCCCCATTAGGGAGACATAGGTTGGTTTACCACTTTGTGCGTCCTTGCCCGATGTTTTTCCCAGCACAGATGAGTCGGCAGTAACGTCTAAAACATCATCAATCACTTGAAACGCGAGACCAAGTGAGCTTCCAAAGATCTTTAGCCGTTCCAAATCTTTTTGATTTACACCTGCGCACATAGCACCTGCAATAACACTTGCCTCAAGTAATGCACCCGTCTTAAGTTTATGCATTTGACTAAGTTGGTGCTCATCTAAGGATATTCCGACGCTTGTCAAATCGATAGCTTGGCCACCGGCCATCCCGTTGTGCCCTGCAGCTCGAGCTAATAAAGCACAAAGTTTAGCTTGCAAAGTCTCTGGAATCTGTGAATTGTCTGGTGTTAACACCTCAAAAGCTAAGGCCTGGAGTGTGTCCCCAGTCAATAAAGCAACAGCCTCACCAAACTTCACATGAACAGTTGGTTTTCCCCGTCGCAAGACGTCATTATCCATACAAGGCATATCATCATGCACGAGTGAATAAGCGTGTATCAACTCAATTGCAGTAGCCGCCCTGAGCGCAGCCTCACGTCGCCATTCAATCTCATCCGATTTACTGTCGTTGATGCCCGATTCAAAAGCGCCCATTACAAGCAAGGATCTCAGACGTTTACCACCACCCAAAACTGCGTATTTCATGGGCTCGGTTAAATTCGCGGGAGCTGAGCCTGGAATCCAGTTGTCCAGGCAAGCCTCAATTTCAGTTAAATGATGCTGACTCCAAGCTTCTAAATCAAAGGACTGGGTAACGTTCACAATGCATTTTTCCAAGGTTTTAAATCACCGTCTTCAAGCACCTTAATCTGATCTTCAACAGTGCTCAATTGTTCGCGACAAAATTTAAGCAAAACCGCTCCTCTTTTGTAAGAAACCAATAACTTTTCTAGTGGTAACTGTCCCGATTCCATTTGAGAAACCAAGCCCTCTATTTCCGTCATAGCACTTTCATAATTGGAAGGAGGAGCAGAAAAATCCACTTCAGCAGTTGGAGGTGACGCCTTTGGCATGCTATTTGAACCTAAGTGTTGGTAAAAAATACAATTGTAGGACGGCTTATGCACCAATATTGTAGTAGCCAGGGTAGAATCATGGTTTTCGGCCAGAAATAACTGGTTTTCCCTATAACTTCTATTACTTCCCTGTGGGGAGTCTTTAGGTCAGGTCAATCATGTCTGATTTAAGTCTTCAACTGCAGCAGGCGTTTAGTCAACTTCCTGTCTCTAGCTACTCCGATGAAACGCTTTTTAAGCGTGAAATCGATACTTTGTTCAACAAAGGGCCTAATTACGTCGGTCATGTTTTGTCAGTACCTGAAATAGGGGACTACAACGCCATCCAAAAAGAAAAAGAAGGCCGAGTCCTTATACGAACCGAAAACGGTGTCGAACTTCTATCCAATGTTTGTCGTCACAGACAAGCAGTTATCCTAAAAGGTCGGGGTAATTTAAAACAAAATGTTGGCTTATCAGGTCAGCAAACCTCGACTCAAAATGTTTTATCTGGTGGAGGCTCTACAAATCACATAGTTTGCCCCCTACACCGCTGGACTTACTCTACAACAGGTGAACTCGTTGGGGCCCCACATTTTGCTCAAGACCCTTGCTTAAACTTAAATAGATACGAGCTTAAGGAGTGGAACGGTTTACTATTTGAGGATAACGGTCGAGACATTGCAAAGGATCTCTCTACTTTGACCCCTCGCTCAACACTAGATTTCACAGGCTATGCTCTTGACCACGTCGAACTGCACACTTGCAACTACAACTGGAAGACCTTTATTGAGGTATATCTAGAAGATTATCATGTGGGTCCATTCCATCCAGGACTGGGTAATTTCGTAACCTGCGACGACCTTAGGTGGGAGTTTGGCGATGAGTATTCTGTACAAACCGTTGGAATTGCCAACAGGCTTGGTAAAGCAGGGTCACCTGTTTACCAGCAATGGCAAAAACAACTCATGAACTACAGGGACGGAAAAGTCCCAGAACACGGTGCGATCTGGCTAACCTATTACCCAAACATTATGGTTGAGTGGTATCCCCACGTGCTTACCGTGTCAACGCTTCACCCCATTAGTCCAACACAAACTCTCAATACCGTGGAGTTCTATTATCCAGAAGAAATCGTGGCCTTTGAGCGCGAGTTTGTTCAAGCTCAGCGTGCAGCGTATATGGAAACATGTGTTGAGGACGACGAAATCGCTGAGCGTATGGACGCCGGTCGACTTGCCCTCTTAGAGAGGGGCGACAACGAAGTCGGCCCCTATCAAAGCCCCATGGAAGACGGAATGCAACACTTTCATGAGTGGTACCGCAAAAGAATGCAGGTCACTTCAGAGTAATTTTCTAGATTCATCCAGGGCCCCCGTCTGTGTACAAAACTATTATTTCGGTTGCTGAATTAAAAGCATTTCAATCAGACAAGATCCTATCTCAAAACCTCGTTATCTTTGATTGCAGCTTTGATCTGGCAGACCCAACAAAGGGCTCAACTCAGTACAACGATAGTCACATACCAGGCGCCTTATACGCAAATCTTGATCAACATTTGTCAGCTCACAACTCCCAGGACGCTATAAATGGTGGTCGACACCCGTTGCCCAAGCGAGAGATATTTGCTAAATGGCTTTCTCGGATGGGAGTCACCTCTGAGTCGCAAGTGGTTGTATACGACAGACAAGGCAACAACTTTTGTGGGCGACTTTGGTGGATGCTTAAATGGTGCGGTCATGACAATGTAGCAGTACTTGATGGAGGTTTGAACGCTTGGTTGAAATCTACAAATCAATTGAACAGTGGCGAACCAACTATTAACAAGGCAAGTCAATTCGAACTCAAAAAATCGTTGGTTCAAATGTTAAGCATTGATGAGCTCAAGGCGAAACTCAGCTCAGACTTAGACAATCCAGTTTCATTGATTGACGCACGTGCAACACCTCGCTTTAATGGTGAAATTGAACCCCTTGATCCAATTGCTGGCCATATACCCGGCGCACTCAACAGACCCTTTAATTCCAATCTGAACCCAGATGGTTTTTTCAAAACCAAAGAAGAACTCAAAAAAGAGTTTGAAGAATTATTGGGCAATAAAGATCCTCTAACTGCAGTACACCAATGCGGAAGCGGCGTCAGTGCAATACCCAATTTAATTGCAATGCATATTGCTGGATTTGGCTACACAACTTTATACCCAGGCAGTTGGAGTGAGTGGTCTAGGGTGGCAGGTGCGCCAGTCGAGAAAAAATAGCGATCAAATAACAGTTCTGCCAAATTAGTTATTATTAATTACTTAGGCAAGAACTTAGTTTTACGCATACACTGCACACTCGCAAACTACTGCTGTTCTCGATCAATTTTTTTGATTTAATTGCGTTTATTACCAAACGCTCTTGGACACAGTAATGGTCATAGGGCCTTCTGCGTTAATGAGAATGTAAGATTGGCCCCTTTTTTTCGTTTGTAAAACTTAATAGGAATAAAAAATGTCGAGAGCAATTATTATTGAGAAAAACGGTGGCCCAGAAGAGCTTAAGATCGTCGATGTCAAAGTCGGTGAACCCGGTGTTGGTGAAATTAAAATCGCCCACAAAGCGATAGGCTTAAATTACATCGATGTGTATCAACGTGCTGGACTGTATTCACTTCCCATGCCACTTCACATGGGGATGGAGGCATCTGGGATCATCACTGCGGTTGGTACTGGTGTGACTCACCTCAAGGTTGGGGACCGTGCAGCCTATGCAAGTAACCCACCGGGGAGTTACTGCGAAGAGCGGGTGATGCCCGCAAAGTGCGTAGTGAAATTACCCGATGCCATCTCATTTGAAACGGGTGCAGCTATGATGCTCAAAGGGCTCACTGTTGAGTACTTGCTCAAGCGCACACTACCCCAAGGTGGACTGCACAAAGGTGATCACATTCTCTTTCATGCAGCAGCCGGTGGCGTAGGCTTAATCGCCTGTCAGTGGGCTAAATCTCTAGGTTACCAATTGATCGGAACTGCGGGAAGTGACGAAAAATGCGCACTTGCAAAAACAAATGGCGCGGCCTTCACGATCAATTACTCAAAAGAGGATTTCCCTTCACGAGTCAAAGAGATTACGGGAGGACATGGAGTCAAGGTAGTTTATGACTCAGTTGGTAAAGACACTTTCGAGAAGTCACTGGACTGTTTAGCTCCACTTGGATTGCTGGCAAGTTTTGGAAATGCCTCAGGTCCAGTGCCTAGTTTTGCTCCGGGTATCTTGGCAGCGAAGGGCTCTTTGTACGTCACTCGTCAAACACTGTTCACACACCTTGCTACGCGCGAGAGCACACAAGAGATGGCTGACGATTTATTTGAAGCCGTTATCAGCAAGAAAGTTCATATCTCAATCGATCAGACTTATCCGCTTGACCAAGTCAAACAAGCTCACATTGACCTTGAAGCTCGTAAAACAACTGGTTGTACCATTTTGACTCTGTAAAAATGATTAACAGATGATAAAAATTGGGTCTAGATAAAACAGTCTAGGCCTTTTTTATTTTAAGATTTTGATTTTTTAACTCTCAGCATCTCATCTACAAACAAGCAAATGGCACCAAGTGTTATGGCACTATCGGCCAAATTAAACGCGGGGAAATGAATTCCAGACCAGTAAAAGTCCAAGAAATCAATAACGTATCCATACATGATTCGGTCAAATACATTACCTATCGCTCCCCCCAAGATAAAAGTTAGTGCGAAGGCAAACAACTTTTGAGTTGCATTTGATTTCAGTAAGAAAATGATGAGAATAGCCGCAACCAAACCAATGCCAGTAAAGAGCCAACGCTGCCAACCATCGGCCGAGGCCATGAAAGAAAACGCAGCGCCCGTGTTATGTGCCCTAACCAAATTGAACCATCCTTGAACGACGGGTTGCGAATCGCCCAACTGAAAATTTCCAATGATCATAACTTTGGTAAATTGATCAGCCAAGAAAATCACTATTGCAGTTGCAATCCAAGTCGCAAATAAAGTTAAATTGTTTTTGTTTGAAGGCATTTCCGATCCAGTTAACGACTTCAGATCAAGCGAAAAGTCGCTTATCACCGTTGCCATACAAGTTACTAACACATCGCCCACAAAGGGTTGCATAGCTCGAGTTAGTGCCAACATCAGAGCTGTAATGCCAGCAGCGTGCACATTTCTCACTTTCACTGACCAAAACTTTTATATGCTCTTGCTCACCTAATTCAATGTGTGCTTGTGAGGTAATGAATACATACTTAAGATCCTCCCCCAAACTGCTCAACAACTCAAAATCAGCTTTGGTCAAGCTTAGAGTTAAATGCGCTTGTAATGAAGATCCAACAGAACCACTGCTTCTGAGGACTTCAATTTCCTTATTCGCTTGGTCACGAATTTCTTTCACTCGTTGCCATTTAGCCATCAGCTCTTGGTTTGAGGGTGGCAATTGGGAATAAGTTTGGGTGAAGATTGAGAGGTGTGACGAACTAGATTCCTCCCCCCCCAGATCACCGCTCTTTTGCAGAACTCCCCAAGCCTCCTCGGCTGTAAAGGATAAAAAGGGCGCCATCCAGCGAAGCATCGCATGCGTAATTTGGTGGAGCACAGTTTGTGCACTTCTCCTCTCAAGGGACTTAGGCGCACTTGTATAAAGTCTGTCCTTTAAGATATCAAGGTAGAAGCCCCCTAAATCTTCAGAACAAAATATTTGAATCTTGCTGACAACAGGATGAAACTCATACTGGCCGTAATGTCCTCCCTCAAAAACTTTCTTATCTGGGTCCCACTGCCCCACAATTTGTTCCTGAAGTTGTTGAGTCCTAGATAATGCATAACGGTCGATTTCGAGCAAATCATCAAAAGGGACTGCATCATTCGCGAAATCAAAATCACTGATATTAGCCATCAAAAACCGAAGCGTATTTCGAATACGGCGGTAAGAATCGACAACACGAGCCAATATCTTTTCGTCAATGTTTAAGTCGCCTGAATAATCAGTTGCACCTACCCAAAGTCTAACAATCTCAGCTCCTAATTTACCGATCACCTCTTGGGGGGCAACCGTATTACCCAAGCTCTTACTCATTTTGCGGCCCTGTCCATCGGTTGCAAAACCATGAGTTAGAAGCCCTCGGTAAGGGGCACGTCCGTACAGCGCACACCCCAACAATAGCGAGCTGTGAAACCATCCCCTGTGTTGATCATGACCCTCGAGGTACAAATCTGTCTCGGGGCCCGCGTCGTGGTAGGGATTTCTGGGGTATACGTTTTGATGCGAGCCTCTTAAAACGTGTTCAAAAGTGGATCCTGAATCAAACCAAACCTCCAAAATATCGGTACTCTTTGCATACTCCTTAACATTGCCTCCATACAAGCCAACAATTTCCTCTAAAGTCGTACGACTCCAGGCCTCAACCCCCGCTTGCTCAATTTTGGATGCTGCAAAATCTAAAATCTCAAGAGTTTTTGGGTGCAACGCGCCGCTGTCTACATGAATCAGAAAAGGAATTGGAACTCCCCAACTTCGTTGTCTTGAGATACACCAATCGGGCCGGTTTGCAATCATGTCACGCAGTCTTGATCTGCCGTTCTCAGGATAAAAATGTGTCTGCTCAATCGCTGCTAATGCAGTTTTACGAAGTGACTGAGACGCTTTGTTGGTTGCAAAAATTCCTTGAGTTGAATCTGTTTCTTCATCCATGCGGATAAACCACTGCGCTGCGGCTCGGTAGATCACGGGTGTTTTATGTCTCCAACAATGAGGATAACTATGTGTAATGGTTTTGGTCGCCATTAATCTGTTTGCATTTTTTAGGGCCTCTAAGATGAGTGGCACCGCTTTCCAAATATGCTGTCCACCAAATAAAGCGAAATCACTTGCATAAGTCCCACCCCCTTGTACAGGATTTAATATATCTTTAATTTGCATACCGTGAGAGACACAAGAATTAAAGTCATCCACACCGTAAGCTGGTGCTGAGTGAACGAGTCCAGTGCCCTCGGTAGCCGTTGCGTACTCAGCTAAATAAATGGGGGCACAACGCTCATACGCCTTATCAACGTGACTCAAAGGGTGGTGAAATTCGATCATATCTAAGTTCGCACCCAAAGTGGTCGCAATCACCGAGCCTTCAATGCCCCATCTCTCTAGACAGGACTCAACTAAGTTCTCAGCAACAATATACAAACCCTTGGGTGTGTCCACTAAGGAGTAACTGATCTCAGGGTTCAAATTGATTGCCTGATTAGCCGGAATTGTCCACGCCGTAGTGGTCCAAATCACTGCGTATGCATCTTTATTTAAAGACGTAAGTCCAAACGCTTTGGCGAGTTGTAAGGGCTGAGAACATAAAAAAGCAACATCAAGCGTCTCACTCTTTTTCTCCGCATATTCAATCTCAAACTCCGCGAGTGATGATGCGCAGTCAAAACACCAATAAACTGGCTTTAGCCCCCTATAAACAAAACCTCGTTCAATTACTTTTTTGAACGCTCTGAGCTCTCCGGCCTCGTTGGCAAAGTCCATCGTTCTGTAAGGACGCTCCCAATCGCCAAGCACTCCTAAACGACGAAAATCTTCTCGCTGCTGATTGATCTGCTCTCCCGCGAAAGCCCTAGACTCGGCTTGCATCTCATCGCGATCTAACTTCTTTTTACGAAGCTTCTCGATTGCGTTCTCAATAGGCAAACCGTGGCAATCCCATCCTGGAATGTACTGCGCATCAAAACCAGCCAACTGACGTGACTTCACAATCATATCTTTGAGCACTTTGTTTAAAGCGTGTCCAATATGAATTTGTCCATTGGCATAGGGCGGCCCATCATGCAAAACAAAAAGCGGAGCGCCAACTCTTGCAAGTCTTAGTCTTTGGTACAAGCCCTCATCTGTCCAATTTTTGACCCAGGCACCCTCCCTCTTTGGTAAGTCACCCCGCATCGGAAACGTTGTGTCTGGCAAATTAAGTGATTTACGATAATCGGGACCACTGCTTGCAGTAGATTCTTTATTGGTAACTTGGGAGTCGGTCATAGAAATCGAAATGTTGAACTGTCTCTGGGTGTTTTTATCAAAGTTCAATAAACCAGAGTTTTAAGGTGTTTAAGTTAGAACTTTGATTTTAAACGAGTTGAGCCGTTATGGATCTAGAAGCTAGAAAATGAAAATCAATTTAATTTGAATTTCACTATTACTTTCTCATTTGAAACCACTGCCGTGCTTGATCACAATCACGTTGGATGCCGACCTTAAGAGAATCTAACCCATCGTATTTGAGCTCATCATGAAGTTTATGCAAAAGATTAACTTTGATGACACGCCCGTATCCACCGTCTTGCCCCAACTCCTTTGGCCAATCCAGAATATGTGTTTCTAGCAGCACTCGGCCCTGGTTAATATCATTTGAATCAATTGTGGGACGCACTCCTAAGTTGGCAACTCCCGCAAGTGGATTTTTCGTTAACCCCAAAACTTCAACAACAAATATTCCCTGTGCCGCTGGACTTGAGTGAGACTGAAAAGACCTGAGAAAGCGGACATTAAGCGTCCTACAACCGAGTTCACGACCTAAATGCCTACCGTGGACAACATGTCCTGAAATGCTGTAGGGCCTGCCAAGCAATTGCTCGACTTGCACCAAGTCTCCTCTTGCCAAAGCAGAGCGAACCTCCGAGCTAGAGACCCTAACCCCTCCAACCTCGTAACTGTTCATCCTCGCGACTTCAAATCCGTGCTTATGCCCGGACTCCACTAAGAATGTGTAATCTCCGGCTCTTTTAGCGCCAAACTTAAAATCATCCCCAACTAAAACATACTTTGCACCCAACCCCGTCACCAAAACATCCTCAACAAAAGACGAAGGGGTCTGACAGGACAAGGTTTCATTGAAGGGCATTACCACACACTGGTCCACTCCACAAGCCTCCAACTCCGCCAATTTATCTCTGAGCGTTGCGATTCTGGCGGGTGCCAAGCTAGGTTTGCCCATTATTTTGGCGAAGTAATCTCTCGGGTGTGGCTCAAAGGTCAGTACGCAGCTAGGTACGCCCCTATTTCTAGCCTCATTTTTGACTAAAGACAACATGGCCTGGTGCCCACGGTGAACCCCGTCAAAATTTCCAATCGTCAAAGCACTGGCTTTGGCGATGCCTGGATGATTAAAACCTCTAAAAGTATGCATGAGTGGGTAGTTATAGAAAACAAAATTTTTAAAGTGTCACAAAAACAGGGTATATTGTCTCAGGTTAGGTATTCAGAACTGCTTCATCGTTATTTATCAATAATCGGAGGTTTGTATTGAAAGTCTTAAAGTTGTCTGCCCAGGGCCTACCGCAATCATGGATCTCGCTAGAGCAAGCGGTGATTCATTATGCAGCTGAAGAAGTTCGCTGGGAAGCGGGTGCACAAGTCGCTGTTTTTAGAGGCGGATACAACGCAATCACTGGAAAGCAGTCAACTATAGCCGTGAACAGTATTATTGGAACCAAAGGGGTTCCAAATATCAACCCTTTTGAGCTAAAACCAGGTCTTACAAACAGCAAATTATTCGCCCGAGATCAAAATCTATGCGCTTACTGCGGTGAACAATTTCACGAAACAGAATTAACTCGTGAACATATTATTCCCTTTGGTCAAAATGGAACGGATCATTGGATGAACGTGGTCACCGCCTGTAAATCATGCAATCACAGGAAAGGCAACCGTACCCCAGAGCAAGCACGAATGCCACTTTTATACACCCCTTACGTACCTAGCTTATGGGAAGACTTTATTTTAAGAAATCGTCGAATTTTGAACGATCAAATGGAGTTTTTAACTGCCCATTTACCCAAGAACTCTCGCTTCTTAATCTAAAAACCAACTAAGTAAAAATCAAGGATTTAAGATAATAATTCCTCAATTACTTTTGGATAAATAAGGTGCTCCTGCGTCAAAACTCTGGACGCCAAGACACTCTCAGTATCACCCTTTAATACAGGCACCACCGCTTGGGCAAGGATTGGTCCGTAATCTAGTTCAGGCGTTACCCTATGCACCGTTACTCCTGCAAATCTACAACCCATTTCTATGGCTCTTGCGTGAGTGTGAAGGCCCGTAAAAGCAGGTAAAAGAGAGGGATGTATGTTGATCAATCTGCCCTCATAGTGGTTCACAAAATGAGGGGTTAATATTCTCATAAATCCTGCTAAGACAACCAACTCAGGTGAATCTTGGTCTATTACCTTGATCAGTTCAGTCTCAAAAGCTTCCCTGGGATTTGTTGCCTCCTTATATTGAAGATGTTCAACGACGGATGTTTTTACGTTGAACTCCTTGGCAATGGATAAGCCCAACGCAGTCTGCTTGTTACTTATCACATGTGAGACCCTGGCCCCGAGCCGTTTTTCCCAGTCTCTATCTCTTGCAGTTTGAAGGATAGCCTTCATATTTGAGCCGCCACCAGATATAAGAATCACTATATTTTTCATATATTATTTTTTATTGCAACTTCAAATGGGCATACAGCTGACAAAAGCTTTTAAGTTAGATGATTGCAACCAAAAGGACAGGTGCATTGTTTCTACTAAAAGCTTACAATATGAGCACGTGTGAGGGGTTAATCAATTAAACCCAAGATCTGATCAATTCAATTGCTCCGTTCTATCTCGCAACAGGCCTACTAGCGCCCCTTAAAAGTACCCGTAACAAATCAGTGCATTCATACTGAACTTATGGGGGCAAGTTCTTCAACTCCTCTAATTCCAATTTTAGCGTGCGTCCGTTACTGCAAATTATGTGCACTAACTTGACCCAACTAAATAAAACTAATTGTTCTAACCGTCCATAATTTATGCATCCCAAAGCCCTACTAAGTGCAAGCGCAGATCTGGTTCGTGAGATCCTTCGCTTTGAACACCCTGCAGACTCCGTACTTTCAAAATATTTTAAAGATCACAGAAAGGAACATTCCTTTGGTCACCGTGAACGTGCGGTTCTAGCAGATACTGCCTACAACGTTTTAAGGTTTAAGCAGTTATTTGAATACTTTGCACCTTGGGGCAGCGGCTCAAAGGAGAGAAGGCTTGCAATTCTTGGATTCGCACAACATTTAAAAGACCTTGCCAAACACGCTCAAAACGACTCCCGGCATGAGGCTTCTAAGACTGAGAGTGCTGCCGAGAGTAACAAACTACAAACACCAAGAGGAAAAAAAGAGCTCAAAACTCCAAATCACAAAGGCCGACAAAAAGATTTTGATGACTCAACACTTGGATTTTTGTACTCTGCATTAACGGATGAAGAAATTAAATGGCTTGAGCAATGCGAGGCCGTTAACACCGATGACCTACTGGAGCGCCACCGTCACAATCTTCCAGAATGGCTGGCTCAATCCCTAAAAGAGCAGCTTGGTGAGAGTTTTTGGCAAGTCGTTGAAAAACTCAATACAACCGCCCCTCTGGATCTTAGAGTTAACACCTACATGAGTAAAAGAGAGGACGTTTTAAAAAGCCTATCTATCCTTGGATTCAAGGCAACCCCAACTCCATTCTCCCCCTGGGGAGTTCGTTTAAACGATAAACCAGCTTTAACAAAGCTTGATCTGTTTACCAGCGGCTCAATTGAGGTTCAAGATGAAGGTTCTCAACTCTTGGCTCTTTTACTTGATGCCAAGCGTGGTGAGATGGTCGCTGACTTTTGTGCTGGAGCTGGGGGCAAAACACTAGCAATAGGTGCTGCCATGAGGAGCACGGGAAGACTTTACGCGTTTGATACCTCTGCTCACCGACTGGACGCATTGAAGCCAAGACTTGCTAGAAGTGGACTCTCTAATGTTCACCCTGTTGCTATTGCACATGAAAGAGACGAAAGAATCAAAAGGCTCAGGGGCAAAATGGACAGAGTCTTGGTTGACGCACCTTGCTCTGGTTTAGGCACTTTGAGGAGAAATCCAGATCTAAAGTGGCGTCAAAACCCCAAAAGTATCGAAGAGCTTTGTGTTATTCAGATGAATATCCTGCGCGCAGCTGCCAGATTGTTAAAGCCTGGAGGTCGCTTGGTTTACGCAACTTGTAGCCTGCTGAGAGATGAAAATGAATCCATAGCTGAAGCATTCACCAAAGAATTCAAAGAATTTATCCCCCTTAAGGTCTCAGAGGTACTGAATGAGCTAAAAATAACTCATTTTGAATCGCTTTGTAAACCCGAGGGTGATTACCTCAGGATGTGGCCACATATTCACGAAACTGACGGATTCTTTGCCAGTGTTTGGCAAGCGAAGTAGAATAATGGGATTAGTTAGGTACAGGCAGTTTTTTGTGTTGTTTTAATGTGAGGGTAATTTACCTTGAATATTTTTAATACAGTTTTAGTTTGGTTGGCACACGGTTTAATGGACCTGGGTGCTTGGCAGACTGTTATTTTGACCCTTGTGTTAACGCACATTACGATTGCATCTGTCACTATTTACTTACACCGCCACCAAGCTCATAGATCCTTGGACTTGCATCCCGCGATTGCGCATTTCTTTAGGTTATGGCTTTGGATGACAACTGGCATGCAGACAAAAGAATGGGCTGCTATTCACAGAAAACACCATGCGAAATGTGAAACAGTTGATGATCCACATAGCCCTCAAATTAAAGGCATTAAGACTGTCTTTTGGAGTGGTGCGGAGCTGTACCGTCTCGAGTCTCTTAACGCTGAGACGATGCAAAAATACGGTCATGGAACCCCTGATGATTGGCTAGAGAATAATGTTTACTCACGCTTTCCTTGGCAAGGCGTCGCTTTGATGCTCATTATCAATTTGACATTGTTTGGGGCAATTGGTTTGAGCGTTTGGGCGGTTCAGATGCTTTGGATTCCAGTAACAGCGGCTGGAGTCATCAACGGAATTGGTCACTACTGGGGCTACCGTAATTTTGAAGCCGTCGATGCAAGTACCAACATCTCTCCTTGGGGAATATTGATCGGAGGCGAAGAGCTTCACAACAACCATCACACCTACCCAACATCAGCAAAGTTATCAGTTAAAAAATATGAATTTGATATCGGCTGGTTCTACATCCGAGTCTTAGAAACTTTAAAACTAGCGACTGTTAAGAAAACCCCCCCTAAAATGGCTTTCGGGGAAGTTCGAGCTGTCCCTGATGAACAAACCCTTGAAGCTCTCATCATGAACAGGTATGAGGTGATGGCCGGATTTGCCAAACAAGTGCGACGCGCTCTTGAATCAGAGGTTAAAAACCTTAACTTATCTGCTACTCCAAGCGTTATAAAAACAGCCAAGCGTTGGATGCACAGAGATATCGAGAAAGTGCCTACTTCGGCACTTGATCAACTCAAACAAGCTCGAGCGCTTTTACCTACGGTTGATAAAATGGTTTGTATGCGTGAAGAGCTTAGGCAGATTTGGCTCAACACAAATCGTTCCAGAGAACAATTGGCAAGCGATTTACAAGTTTGGTGCCGCAATGCAGAGTCCAGTGGAATTCAAGCTCTTAAAGAGTTTTCTTTCACCATCAAAGCAGTTCGCATTTAATCTTAACCTAATCAAACTTTGACAATAACTCACTGAATAAGTAACGTTGACTAAATCAATCTGAGTTAAAAAACAATATGTAATCTCCAACAAAAAGGCTCACCTAGGTGAGCCTTTTGCTTGTCATGAAGACTTAACTGCTTAATTACTTAAGCTTTGTTTCTTTGTATTCAACGTGCTTGCGAGCTTTTGGATCAAATTTCATGATCAACATTTTCTCGGGCATTGTTTTCTTGTTTTTGCTAGTGGTATAGAAATGTCCTGTACCAGCAGTTGATTCAAGCTTGATTTTTTCGCGTCCGCCTTTAGAAGCCATTTTGAATTCCTATCTATGTAAATGGTTAATTAAGCTTGACCGCGTGCACGCAAATCAGCCAAAACAGATTCGATTCCATTCTTGTCGATCAAACGCAATGCTGCACTTGACACACGCAAACGAACCCAGCGATTTTCACTCTCAACCCAAAAACGGCGATATTGCAAGTTAGGCATAAATCGACGCTTGGTTTTGTTGTTGGCATGGGAAACATTGTTTCCAACCATTGGGCCTTTGCCCGTAACTTCACATACACGTGCCATAGTGGACACTCCAATCAATATTCACGGCTTTTGTGTGTTTTTCAACACACTCAAGCCTCACCTCGCCAAATTGGGGGGCGGTATCCCCGGATTGGACTGAGAAAATCATAAAAAATTCCCAAATCAGCGAATCCAAACTCGATTTTTAGTCGATTCTTAAGTCTTAGCACTGAAAATATGAGTTTTTTCTTACTTCCAGGTAAGCCTTAAATTATAACCCACTTTGGATAATCTGCTTGGCACTTATTCGTGCTGCTCCAGAAATCGCTGAGCATCTAAAGCGGCCATGCACCCAGTACCAGCACTTGTGATAGCTTGTCGGTAGATGTTATCTTGCACATCTCCAGCAGCGAAAACACCTTCGACACTGGTCATGGTAGCAAAACCTTGCAATCCGCTTCTAGTCAAAATGTAACCATCTTTCATATCCACCTGACCATTGAATATATCCGTATTGGGGTGATGTCCAATCGCAATGAAACAACCCTGCAACTTTAAATCAAGGGCGGCTTGAGTTTGAGTGTTTTTAAGTCGGACACCTGTTACACCAGATGCATCTCCTAAAACCTCATCTAAAACACTGTTGTAATGAAGAGTAATCTTACCAGCGCTCACCTTATCCATCAACTTGTCAATCATGATCGCCTCAGCCTTGAATTTATCCCTTCTGTGGATAAGATGCACTTGACTGGCGATATTTGATAAGTAAAGAGCTTCCTCAACGGCTGTATTCCCCCCGCCAACAACACATACCTCCTGCTGTTTGTAGAAAAAACCATCGCAAGTTGCACATCCAGATACTCCGCGCCCCATGAAAGCTTGCTCTGAAGGGAGTCCTAAATACTTAGCTGATGCACCGGTAGCAATAATTAGGCTGTCGCAGGTGTAGATGCCGCTGTCGCCAGTCAAAGTAAATGGCCTGCTTTTTAAATCAACAGTATGAATATGATCAAACACAATGTTTGTGTTGAAGCGCTCCGCGTGCTTTAAAAAACGTTGCATTAAATCTGGCCCCTGCACGCCGTCAACATCTGCTGGCCAATTATCTACTTCGGTCGTAGTCATAAGTTGGCCACCCTGGGCTATACCCGTAACTAAAGTGGGCTGTAGATTGGCCCTTGCAGCATAAACCGCCGCTGTGTAGCCGGCAGGGCCCGAGCCTAAAATTAAAACTTTGCTGTGTTGAGTAGTTGAGGACATATAAAAATAATTAATAAAACCGCACAAAAGTGAGAAAATAGCCGATCAAAGCTAAACTGCATTTATGCCAAACAACTCGTATTGTAAGAAATCGTAGGGCAGTATTTGTAAATTAGTTTTTATAACCATACTCCAAGAAATCTTAACCATTTTTTTCAAGAATATTGCACCACTAGAGCGTACTCTATTTTTATGACCTATTCGCTAAATACAATGACCTCTGAGCGAGTTGCTCAACCCGCCCCTACTGGCTTTAGACGTTTTACACAAGAAATAGCGCTCACACTTGGTTTTGTTTTTTTGACATTTTGGTTGCTTGCCTTAATCACACATTCCCCCCAAGATCCTGCTTGGACCACCTCAGGCAATATTGCTCCCCTAAAAAACTGGGGAGGCAGGTTGGGAGCTTGGCTTGGAGATATTAGCTTTTTCCTTGCGGGATACTCTATTTTATGGATGTACGCAGCCGCTTTAATGCATTGGCTCAACGCTTTAGCAACTAGACTTAGAACAGAGAGCCAAGAACTTGAACACAGCCATGATGGCTGGATAAATACCAGTTGGGCCTTTTGGAGCGGAAACCTATTGCTGCTTTTATCAAGTACCGGACTTGAGTGGACCAGGCTTTACAGGTTTGAGAATTACCTGCCAGGGCATCATGCGGGCGGGGTAATAGGCTATTTAGTGGGTCAATTTGGAATGCAGTGGTTTGGTTTCAATGGTTCGTGCCTTATCTTTATTGCATTTATGATGGTCTCACTATCATGGGTTTTTAGATTCTCTTGGATTCACATGGCAGAGAGTATTGGTGCTCATGTAGATCATTACTTAGAAGTTAGGCGTGAAAAAAAGGCACGAGACGAAGACATAGCGATGGGATTAGCAGCTGCGAAAGAGCGTGACGAAATCATTCACGGGGTAAAAGTAGATCCTGAAAATGAATACACTCCACCGCAAATTATTGTTCGCTTACCCAAAGAAGTTGAGTCCACCCCAGCACCAAAGAGCGAGCGCATTGCACGAGAGAGACAAAAACCATTATTCAGTGATCTACCCGATTCCAGACTACCCCAGGTTGACCTTCTTGACTCTAATAAATCCAAAATTGATACCGTTTCAACCGAGACACTTGAAGTTACAAGTCGCTTAATTGAGAAAAAACTCAAAGACTTTGGGGTCGAGGTACACGTTGTCGAGGCCTCACCCGGTCCAGTCATTACGCGCTATGAAATAGAACCAGCAACAGGGGTTAAAGGCTCTCAAATTGTTAACCTAGCCAAAGATTTGGCCCGCTCGTTGAGCCTTGTCTCCATCCGAGTTGTCGAAACTATTCCTGGTAAAAACTTTATGGCACTCGAGTTGCCAAACGCGAGGCGTCAGACTATACAGTTGAGTGAGATTTTGGGCTCGGAGATTTATAACGAAGGTAAGTCTTTGCTGACCATGGGACTGGGTAAAGACATCGTTGGCAACCCAATCGTTGCTGATCTTGCAAAAATGCCACACGTTTTAGTTGCAGGAACAACGGGCTCAGGTAAATCAGTCGGTATCAACGCCATGATTTTGAGTCTCTTATACAAAGCCGAGGCAAGGGACGTCAAACTCCTGATGATCGATCCTAAGATGCTTGAAATGTCGGTTTACGAAGGTATTCCTCACCTCCTCGCACCAGTAGTAACGGATATGCGCCAAGCTGCTAATGGACTCAACTGGTGTGTTTTTGAGATGGAGCGTCGCTACAAGTTAATGAGTAAATTGGGTGTAAGAAATTTAGCTGGCTACAACCAAAAAATCGATCAAGCAAAAGAGCGCTCAGAGTTAATTCCCAATCCCTTTAGCTTAACTCCTGATGAGCCAGAGCCACTGGATCGACTGCCCTTTATCGTTGTGGTCATTGATGAGCTTGCCGACTTGATGATGGTTGTGGGCAAAAAAATTGAAGAGCTCATAGCAAGGTTGGCTCAAAAAGCTCGTGCCGCTGGTATTCACTTAATACTTGCTACCCAGCGCCCAAGTGTGGACGTAATCACAGGTCTGATTAAAGCAAATATTCCCACTCGTATTGCCTTTCAAGTCTCAAGCAAAATTGACAGCAGAACCATTTTGGATCAAATGGGTGCTGAGTCTCTTTTAGGTATGGGCGATATGCTTTACCTTCCAAGCGGGAGTGGAATGCCTATCAGGGTACACGGGGCATTCGTAAGCGATGAAGAGGTCCACAGGGTGGTGAACTATCTTAAATCACAAGGACCACCTAATTACATTGAAGGCGTTTTAGAGGGCGGTACCGTAGACGGAGAACCAGATGGACCCGATTTGTTTGGAAACTCCGGAGGTGAGAAAGACCCCTTGTACGACCAAGCAGTTGAAATCGTTTTAAAGAACAGAAAAGCTAGCATCTCACTTGTGCAACGTCATCTCAAAATAGGCTACAACAGGGCCGCCAGGTTGGTTGAGGATATGGAACATTCTGGACTTGTATCCTCTATGGGGACCAATGGACAACGCGAGATTTTGGTGCCTACAAGAGACGAATAATTTCAATCCACTTGAAAACACAAGGGTTAGATGATACTTTTTAAATACCGTCCTTATTTTCTTCTAGGTTTTTTCGCATTTGGAATGTATGTCCAAAACGTGAGCGCAAGTAGTTTAGATTCGCTTGCTCAGTTCATGAGGACAACCAAAAGCGCTAAATCTCATTTCACCCAAGTAGTAACTTCGCCAAGCAAAGAGGGTCGCAAATCGCGAGTTAAAAATTCTGAAGGTACCTTTAGCTTTTTACGTCCTAATCGCTTCAAATTTGATTACGAAAAACCTTTTGCTCAAACCATAGTGGCTGATGGACAAACGCTATGGATATACGATTTAGATATTTCACAAGTAACGGCTCGCGCTCAGGACAAAGCCCTTGGCTCCACACCGGCGAGCTTGATTGCATCGGCCCCAGATTTAACTGCCTTAGAGAAAGACTTTACTTTATCAGTTGAACCCGATGCAGATAACTTGCAGTGGATTCTTGCTACACCAAAAGCAAAAGAGTCTCAACTTCATTACGTCAAAATAGGCTTAAGTTTAAATGCAGATAAAGTGACTTTAGTGAAGTTGGAAATATTAGATGCATTTGGTCAAAAATCAGTAATGACTTTTGATTCATTTGAAACTAATCCAAGCGGACTTCAGGCGGAATCGTTTAAATTTTCACCGCCCGCTGGCGTAGAAATCATCAAACCCTGAGATTTCATCCCGCGTACTGTAATTATTCACTTAAAACTAAATATACATTTATTGTGAATCCCCTTCAACAACCGCTTGCAGAACGTTTGAGACCAAAATCTTTAGGCGAAGTCATCGGTCAATCCCATTTGCTCGCAACTGGGCGCCCACTCAGAGTTGCATTTGATTCACATACGCCTCATAGTTGTATTCTTTGGGGGCCACCAGGCGTTGGTAAAACCACCATCGCACGCTTAATGGCAGAGGCCTTTAAAGCCAACTTCATCAGTATCAGCGCAGTCCTAGGAGGCGTGAAAGAGATCAGAGAAGCGGTTGAGCTCGCACAAAAATACGCAACAGAGAATGAGCACTCCAGAACTTTGGTTTTTGTTGATGAGGTTCACAGATTTAATAAAAGTCAGCAAGATGCATTTTTGCCGCATGTTGAATCTGGGTTGTTCACATTTATTGGAGCAACCACTGAGAACCCGTCATTTGAAGTCAACTCCGCCTTACTCTCAAGAGCTACAGTCTATGTGCTTGAGCCACTGAGTGATAAAGATTTACAACTCATTATAGAAAACGGTCTTCGAGTTGTTGGAGACTTGGAGATGGATGAAGATGCAATTCAACTTCTCAAAGACAGCTCGGACGGTGATGCAAGACGATTATTGAACTCCCTTGAAACTGCCTCCTTGATGGCCAAGCACCAAGGACTTAAAAGCATCCCCAGCGACTGGCTTTCAAAAGTCCTTGGGCAAAGATTGAGGCGTTTTGATAAGGGAGGAGAACATTTTTACGACACGATCAGTGCGCTTCACAAATCCGTCAGGGGTTCAGATCCTGATGCAGCGCTTTATTGGTTGGTAAGAATGCTTGAGGCTGGAGTGGAGCCAAAGTATTTAAGCAGACGTCTTATACGAATGGCGATAGAGGATATCGGCCTAGCTGATCCTAGGGCCTTACATATTGCAAATGATTGTGCTGAGGTTTATGAACGCCTTGGATCACCCGAGGGAGAACTAGCGCTTGCAGAATGCGTGGTTTACTTAAGTGTTGCTCCAAAATCAAACGCGGTGTACAGCGCATTTAATCAAACCAAAGCACTCATTAAATCTCAGGGAACACTAGAGGTTCCCCTTCACTTGAGGAATGCACCAACAAAGCTCATGAAAGATTTATCTTACGGTGAAAAATACCGTTATGCTCACAACGAGGAAAATGGCTTTGCCGCTGGTGAGAGTTATTGGCCAAAGGGAATGCAGGCAACAGATTTTTATAAACCTGTCGCGCGTGGCCTGGAAATTAAAATTGCTGAGAAAATGCGTTGGCTAAGGGAGCAAAACGAGCAAGCAAAAGTCTCATCCTCCCAAAAAAATTAACTGATCAAAGATAACTTCTGCCCTTCTCTAGCCAAGTTCATGACAAATAGCATTAAGATCTGTATATGGATACTCTGATACAACAAATCATCAACGGCCTGGTCTTGGGTAGTATGTACGCACTTGTCGCGTTGGGTTACACCATGGTTTACGGCATCATTAATTTGATCAACTTTGCCCATGGTGAGGTCCTAATGATCGGCGCTATGACCAGTTGGAGTGTGATGGGTTTAATGCAAGACGCTTACCCCACAGCCCCGGGTTGGGTTGTCCTTCTTGGGGCTGTACTTTGCGCTTGTGTTGTCTGTGCATGCCTAAACTATGGCATAGAGAAAATTGCCTATAAACCTCTTCGAGGTGCGCCCAAACTGGCGCCACTCATAACGGCAATTGGGATTTCAATTTTACTTCAGAGTTTGGCCATGATCATTTGGAAACCAAACTACAAGCCTTATCCCACTTTAATGCCAAGCGTACCTGTTGAGATAGGAAACGCCGTCATCTCTCCAACTCAAATCATGATCCTTGGGGTCACCGCGGTTTCATTGTCATGTCTTATGTATTTGGTGCACAAAACAAGTCTTGGTAGAGCCATGAGGGCGACCGCAGAGAATCCCCGAGTCGCCTCCCTCATGGGCGTAAAGCCAGATATGGTGATCTCAGCTACATTCATTATCGGTGCAGTGCTCGCAGCCATTGCAGGCGTCATGTGGGCCTCCAACTACGGAACCATACACCACAGCATGGGATTTCTTCCCGGTCTTAAAGCCTTCACTGCCGCAGTGTTTGGGGGAATCGGCAATTTGGAGGGTGCTGTAGTGGGTGGAATACTTTTAGGTCTCATAGAGTCTATTGGAGCAGGCTACATAGGTGAGCTAACCAACGGTGTATTAGGTAGTCAGTACTCGGATATTTTTGCTTTCATGGTGCTTATTGGAGTTCTAACTCTCAGACCCTCTGGCTTAATGGGTGAGCGTATTGCTGAGCGAGCTTAAGATGCAAACAAACCAAAAAGAATCCTTTCAAGAAAGATTTCAAAACTCTAGAGTTCTGCAAATAGTCTTTGCGCTTTCCCTTTTAATACTACCTTTTGTGCTGCAATACTTTGGCAACGCTTGGGTCAGAATCGCAGATTTTGCATTGCTGTATGTACTTTTAGCTCTTGGTCTCAACATCGTGGTAGGCTACGCAGGATTGCTGGACTTGGGCTACATTGCATTTTTCGCAGTAGGCGCCTATACATACGCACTATTGTCCTCCCCACAACTAACCAACGCCTTTCCAAGCATTGCCGCACTCTTTCCTAATGGTCTTCATACGCCCTTATACATCGTAATTCCGCTCAGTGCGCTGTTGGCTGGTTTGTTTGGCATTTTGCTTGGAGCGCCCACACTAAAGCTTAGGGGAGATTATTTAGCGATTGTGACCTTAGGGTTTGGAGAAATCATTCGTGTGTTTCTTAACAACCTAGACAGACCCATCAATATCACCAATGGACCCAAGGGGATTGGAGATATTGATTCTTTTACGGTTTTTGGCACACCTTTATCTCGTAAACTAGATTTAGGCTTTACAGAGATCCCCTCAGTTACTCTTTATTATTATTTATTTATATCATTGGTCGCAATAAGCATATTAATTTGCTCACGACTAGAGCACTCTCGTATAGGGCGTGCATGGATGGCCATAAGAGAGGATGAGATTGCTGCCAAAGCCATGGGAATCGACACCCGTAACTTAAAGCTTACAGCTTTTGGTATTGGTGCCACTTTTGGAGGCGTATCAGGTGCAATGTTTGCATCCTTCCAAGCCTTTGTGTCTCCTGAATCCTTCAGTCTAATGGAGTCGGTCATGATTGTGGCAATGGTTGTATTAGGAGGGATTGGTTATTTACCAGGGGTTGTTTTGGGGGCCTTGTTGCTTGCAGCTTTGCCTGAGGTACTGCGCTACGTCGCAGGGCCACTGCAAGAAATGTCTGGCGGACGTATGGATTCAGCCATCCTTAGACAACTTCTTATCGCGCTAGCAATGGTCAGTGTCATGCTCCTAAGACCCAGTGGACTTTGGCCCAAGCCTTCGCACAAACACAATAGTCCCAAAGCTAATCTACCAACAAATAGGAGCTCTGAAAATGCATGATTCTGCAGTTCCAGATTCAGCGCTCGCTCTAAGTGTTAGAGGGGTCAGCAAAAGCTTCGGCGGTCTTCAAGCCCTTAAAGATATTGATTTAGATATTATGCGAGGCTCCATTCACGGCCTCATCGGTCCTAATGGAGCCGGTAAAACAACTTTCTTCAATATCATCACTGGACTTTACACTGCAGACAAAGGAGATTTCAAACTCCTAAGTAAGAGCTACAGCCCCTCACTTGTTCACGAAGTAGCCAAAGCAGGTATTGCCAGAACATTTCAAAACATTCGTCTATTTAATGAAATGAGTGTTTTAGAAAATGTGATGGTTGGACGTCACGTGCGAACGCAAAGCGGCGTTTTGCGTGCTATTTTCAAGACACCTCAATTTATACGTGAAGAGCATGACATAAAAATGCGTGCACACGCGTTGCTTGATTACGTGGGTATTGAAAGGTTCGCTCAGCACAAGGCAAAAACACTCAGCTACGGAGATCAAAGACGTCTTGAGATTGCCCGCGCCCTAGCAACAGATCCCCTCTTACTCGCCCTTGATGAACCCGCAGCCGGCATGAATAGTACCGAGAAAAAAGAACTCAAAATTTTAATAGAACAAATCAGAAGAGACAACAAAACAGTACTCCTCATTGAACATGATGTGCAGTTGGTTATGGGGCTATGTGATCAATTGACCGTTCTCGATTACGGTACAAAAATAGCCGAGGGCTCACCTCAAGAGGTACAAAAAAATCCGCTCGTAATAGAAGCTTATCTCGGAACAAACAGTGCAACTCACGGCACAAAAAATCATTTAACTAGCGTGAGCCAGTGAAGATAGTCCTCAAACAACACCCAAATAATCAAATCATTAATTTTTTCAAAACTGATGTCTAATCCCATTTTGAGAGTCCAAGACTTACATGTCCATTACGGCGGTATTGCTGCAGTCAAAGGTATTTCCTTTGAGGTAAGTGAGGGGGAACTCGTGGCGCTGATTGGCTCTAACGGGGCTGGTAAAACAACGACTCTTAACGCAATAGCTGGAACTCTAAACCGCCCCGAGGGCTCAATTGATTTCAAAGGTTCGCCAATTTTGGGCAAAGGTGCATGGGATATTGTGAGTTCTGGTCTAGCAATGGTTCCAGAGGGCAGAGGCGTATTTACTCGCATGAGTATCTTCGAGAACCTTCAAATGGGGGCCTATACAAGAAATGATGCGCAAGGTATTGCACAAGATATTGAGGAAATTTTCGCTACTTTTCCTCGGCTAAAAGAAAGAAAAAATCAATTGGCCGGGACTTTATCGGGCGGCGAACAACAGATGCTTGCAATGGGACGTGCGTTAATGAGTCGACCTAAACTTTTGATGTTGGATGAGCCCTCCATGGGTCTATCGCCCATCATGGTAGATAAAATCTTTGAAGTTATCGCTGACATATCCCAAAAAGGAGTTAGCATTTTGTTGGTTGAGCAAAATGCATTTCGAGCACTTGAGATTGCTGATACTGCATACATTCTTGAGTCTGGCACTATTGCATTTTCTGGTCAAGGCAATGATCTTATGAACGATGAGCGAGTTTTAACCTCCTACCTTGGTCAGAACTAAAATCGCAATCACTTTGTCTCTCAGTCTATGGGTTATATCCAGTGGCTAGAGATTCAAACTTTGTAATATTTTTAAGGAATGCCAATTTAACTGACCCGGTGGGTCCATTTCTTTGTTTGGCAATAATGATCTCAGCCACTCCTGGCTCTTTGGACAATTCTTTTTTATAGTAATCATCTCTGTAAATGAACATGATGACATCTGCGTCTTGTTCGATTGCACCTGACTCACGCAAGTCGCTCATCATTGGTTTTTTGTCCGGGCGTTGCTCCACTCCCCTGCTAAGTTGTGAGAGAGCGATAACGGGACACTGCAACTCCTTGGCAAGCATCTTCAGCCCCCTAGAGATCTCACCTAATTCAGTTGCCCGGTTCTCCCCGTCTGAGCCGTTACTACCAGACATCAATTGCAAATAATCGACCACAATCAGCCCTAGTTTGCCGCACTTCCTGGCCAAGCGTCTTGCATTGGCCCTTAGTTCACTTGGCGTTAGACCGGGTGACTCATCAATGAAGAGGGAGGAACGGCTAACTCGGTCTGCTGTTTCAACCAGTCTTGAGAATTCATCTGGCTGGAGTTTGCCGGTTCTGAGTCTATTTTGATCAATCCGCCCAAGAGAGCCTACAATCCTGACGACCAATTGAGCGGCCCCCATCTCCATTGAAAATATTGCAACTGGTAGGCCTTCGTTTAAGGCCACATGCTCAGCTATATTAATGGCCAAAGCGGTTTTACCCATTGAGGGACGAGCGGCCAATATCACCAGGTCCCCTGCCTGGAGTCCGGATGTCATTCGGTCTAAATCGTAAAAGCCTGTGGGGACTCCAGTGACATCGCTTGGGTTTTGGGACATCTCGGTGATACGGTCAAGCAAGGTTGCGCCAAGCGTATCTAACTTTTGAAAGCCTTGCCTTTTTCTGGCACTTTCTTCACCTACATTAAAGATTTTTTGCTCAGCCTCATCCAATATCGTTGGAACTGGCCTACCTCCTGTATTCATAGCGCTTGTAGTAATTTCCTCGCTCACACTAAGTAACTTTCTAAGCATCGCGCGCTCACGAACCACCTCTGCAAATCGCCTAATATTACTCTCGGAGGGAACATACTGAGCAAGAGAGTTGAGGTACTCAATGTTGCCTGCCTCATCTGACTTACCTTGGGATTTGAGGTGCTCAAAAACAGTTAACGTATCTGCAGCTCGCCCCAAATTCATTAAACTGTAAATTGCACCAAAGATCAGCTTATGTTCATATCTGTAAAAATCCTCTTCTGTCAACAAGTCCCCAATCTTGTCCCAAGAAGCGTTATCAAGCAATACACCGCCTAAGACACTAGATTCAGCCTCAAGTGAATGGGGCGGAATTCGCAACTGCTGTACAAAAGGGGCTTCTAAATCGTCCTCAAAATCAACAGTTTCTGGGACATTCAAAGGAACTGAGTTACTTTGAATGTCCAAATCACTTAGTTCATTTAGAGCTCCAAATCCCTCAGACACATACTCAGGCTCCTGAAGTGCAACTGGATTTAAATCAGGGTCATAAATAAAATCCTTTTCTTCCCCCTGATAACTAGAAATATCTAAACTTTCTTCACCAATTGAAGTTGTTCCATCATCATTTGGGGTTTGATCAGTGGGTTGCATGAAAATTATTTGAACTCAGACTTTGTCTAACGCACTTGTAAATGAATCCGCATAAAACTCATCTGCAGGCAAGCCTAATTCTGAATAAGCAACACGTGCACTGTCAACAACAATAGGTGCTCCACAGGCGTAGACTTGGTAATTAGATAAATCTTTAAAATCACTTGTAACACCGTTGTGGACAAAGCCCGTTCTGCCACGCCAAGCATCACCTTCTAAGGCATCAGAAACTATGGGTATATATTTTAAATTCGGCATTTCAGCGACTTTTTTCAACACCCAGTCATTCATGTACAAATCCGAGGGCCTTCTGCCTCCCCAGTAAAAGGTAACCTGTCTTTTATTGCTCAGGTGTTGCATCTCCTCAATCATTGCTTTAATAGGAGCGAATCCAGTTCCTGATGCAACAAAAATCAAAGGCTTTTCAGAGTCTCTTAGAAAAAAAGAACCCTGTGGTCCCTCAATGCGCTGAATCTCCTTTTCTTTCATGGTACCAAATACATGATCTGTAAATAATCCGCCAACCATGTGGCGTATGTGTAGCTCTATGTAAGGCACGTCTGCTGTGACGGTATGGGGCGCATTTGCCATTGAATAACTTCGCCTTGAACCATCGCGCAATAAAAAATCAACATACTGGCCAGCTTTGTACTTGATCAAATCGCTTGCTGGAACTTGAAGCTTAACAACCATGACGTCATCGGCTTTCTTCTCAAGCGAGAACACACGAACTGGCATTTTTTTTATAGGAAATGCCCCCTCCTCCACAACTTGTTTAGACTCTAAAACAAGATCTGTGTGGGCAGTCGAGCAGCATGTCAGTATGAAACCCAGTGCCTCCTCATCAGAGCTCAGTGCTTTAGCTTGATGAGAGCCAATGGTGACCTTACCAGATATCACTTTACACTTACAGGAGCCACAGGCACCGTCCTTACAGCCATAAGGCATACCAATGCCTTGTCGAATACCCGCTGACAGCAGTATTTCTCCCTCATCTGCCTGAAAAGTACGGCCACTTGGCTCAACCGTGATCTTAAAGCTCATCTTTGTGTATCCTTAGACATTTGAATATTTAACCAACCCTTAATTTTGCCCTCAAATCAAACACCTTTGGGCGCTTTGCCCTCACGTTTTAAAAAACAACGCCTTTTAATTGTCGGTTGTGGGGATATTGGCGGACGTTTAGCCCGTTTGGCTCGTCCGAATGTACGACTTTATGCTTTAACTTCCACCTCGGATCGAAAAACTGAGCTTCGAGAATTAGGTATCACTCCTATCCTTGGCAATTTAGACAACCCCCTAACTTTGAACCGATTAGCTGGACTTGGGGGGCGAATCGTTCACCTTGCTCCTCCTGCCCAAACCAACACCGTTGACCAAAGAACAACAAATCTGGTTCGAGCGTTGAGCAAACGCCACTCTCCCGTTCATTTGGTTTACTCATCCACCAGTGGCGTTTACGGGGACTGCTCTGGTGAATGGGTGTCAGAGACACGGGCAATAAACCCGTCTACGGACAGGGCTAAAAGAAGAGTTCATGCAGAAGAGACTGTAAAGTTTTTTGGTCTCATTTCCTCTTGCAAAATTAGTTTAATGCGAATACCTGGAATTTATGGGCTAGACCGCCCTCAAGGCACACCCATAGAGAGATTAAAAAGAGGCTCACCTGTTTTAAATAAAGATTCTGATGTTTATACCAACCACATTCACTCAAACGATTTGGCAAGGGCTTTTTGGTTAGCTATTTGGAGAGGCGCTAACCAAAGAACTTACAACATCAGTGATGATTCAAATATGTTGATGGGAGACTATATGGACTGGGCCGCGGATCGCTTTGGTTATCCACGCCCGCCAAGAGTTAGTTTGCAAAAGGCCAAATCAATACTCAGTGAGGTGCAACTCAGTTTCATGCAAGAGTCTAGGCAGTTGATTAATCACAGAATGAAGTATGAGCTAAAACTAAAACTCAAGTATCCAAGCATAAAAGACGGCTTAGCAATTAAAGACACAATAGAGTCTTAATTAATCACCGCCCTCCCACGCCTGATATTTCAAAAATGTGCTGTGCCTCCCTTGGCAAACAACGCCAGTACTGAGGGGATGATTGAACTTTTGCGTTTAAAGCCGCCGCCGCCTCCCACCCCCAACGAGGCTTGTACAAGAATGCTCTGGCCAGTGCTACTAAATCGGCCTCACCCTTTTGGATAATCTGATCTGCCTGAAGTGGATCAGTAATGAGTCCAACCGCAATAGTTGTGAGATCACTTTTGTCCTTAGCCAACTTGGCAAAGGGAACTTGGTAGTTGGGTCCTAACGCAATCTTTTGCTCAGAGGAGACGCCGCCAGAGGAAATATGAACAAAATTAGCGCCTAAATTCTTTAGTATCAATGATAGTTCTGCCGTCTCCTGCGGGGTCCAGCCCCCGTCCACCCAATCAGTTGCAGAAATACGTACACCAATCGCTCCCTTAAACGAGCTCCGTACTTCATCAAAAACTTCTAAAAGAAAACGAATTCTATTCTCAAAGGAACCTCCGTATTGATCCGTTCTTTGATTGGACACAGGGGATAAAAATTGATGCAATAAATATCCGTGAGCTGCGTGAAGTTCAATCGCATCAATCCCAATTTTTTGGGAGTAAGCGGCTGCCTTAGCGAAACCTTGCACAATTCTCTCAATATTAGCTTTGTCCAATTCATGAGGGCTTCGCTCTTTACTCAGGTGTGGAATAGCTGAGGGTCCAAATGTCTCCCAACCATCATTCAGACCTTGTCCGATAGGAAGTAACTGACCTCCCTTCCAAGGAATTGCGCTTGAGGCTTTTCTACCCGCATGTGCGAGTTGAATGCAAACTGGGATGTGAGGCGCCAATTTGCGCGCTCGTTCTAGGTGATTTTCAATTGACGCAGAATGAGCATCGTCCCAAAGCCCTAAGCAATTTGGAGTTATTCGTCCCTCGGGTGTTACCGCAGTCGCCTCTATGATGAACATACCTGCGCCACTGTTAAACAAACTTGACCAATGAGAAAGATGCCAATCGTTAGCATATCCATCTATCGCTGAATACTGACACATGGGTGCAACAACGATACGGTTTTCAAGTTTTAAGGTTCCCTGGGGCGAATTTATTTCAAGTGGAGAGAATAAATGAC